>OHKU01000001.1_pt1:0-400000 | contig 401245 bp, 379 predicted proteins | sample 1568911 | NCBI WGS metagenome assembly OHKU01 (sample SAMEA3879574, study PRJEB24766) | human gut metagenome | biome: human-associated habitat; feature: feces | place: USA | collected 1985/1987
GAAGCTTCACACAGGCCGAAGCAGAAACGACCAGGTAGCTCTTGACATGCGTCTTTTCACCAGAAAGACGGTGAAGGAGACTGATAATGAGCTTAAGGAGCTTTTAGCTGTTATCCTTAAGATTATGAAGGAAAACACACAGACTATCATGCCGGGCTTTACACATCTGCAGAAGGCCCAGCCAATCACTCTGGCTCACCATATGGGCGCATATTTTGAGATGTTTAAGAGAGACAGATCAAGACTGTGCGATATATATAAGAGAATGAACTATTGTCCGCTTGGCTCAGGAGCACTCGCAGGCACTACATATCCGCTTGATAGGGACTATACAGCACAGCTTCTGGATTTTTACGGACCGACACTTAACAGTATGGATGGTGTGTCAGACAGAGATTATCTGATTGAGTTTTTATCGGCTCTTTCAACTATCATGATGCATCTGTCACGTTTTTCTGAGGAAATTATCATATGGAATTCAAACGAGTACCAGTTTGTTGAGATTGACGATGCGTACAGCACAGGAAGCTCAATCATGCCACAGAAGAAAAATCCTGATATAGCAGAGCTTGTCAGAGGAAAGACAGGCCGTGTATATGGTGCGCTCATGTCGCTTCTCACCACCATGAAGGGCATTCCGCTTGCGTACAACAAGGATATGCAGGAGGATAAGGAGCTGGCATTTGATGCATTCGACACTGCAAAGGGATGTATCGCACTTTTTACAGGAATGATTGATACAATGAAGTTTAACAAGGACGTGATGAGAAAGAGTGCAAACAATGGCTTTACAAATGCCACAGATGCAGCTGATTATCTCGTTAAAAAGGGTGTACCGTTTAGGGATGCACATGGTATTGTAGGAAGAATAGTGCTTTACTGCATCGACAAGGGCATTGCAATCGACGATATGAGCATTGACGAGCTCAAGGCTATCTCTCCGGTATTTGAGGAGGATGTATTTGATGCCATTTCAATGGAGACCTGTGTCAGCACAAGGTGTACAGTTGGAGCACCATCAAAGACATCAATGGACAAGGTAATTGCCGTTTACGACGAGTATATGAAGTCAAATTGGCAGGATGAAGTGTAGTTTTTGTGCATATTTTATAAAAAACAGGGAGAAAAATTATTAATTTAATATAGTTTTTTCCTTGTTTTTCATTAGAGTTTCAAGTAATATATTTCCTATAAAGACAGTTGTACGCGACTGACGGACATGACCTGATTTTAATGTCAAAGTATAGTGTATGACATGGTCGAAGAAAATCTAGAAGATAGGGAGATTAGAGTAATGAGTGAAAAGCTTAAAGTAGGTATCCTCGGTGGAACAGGAATGGTAGGACAGAGATTTATTTCTCTTTTAGAGAATCATCCATGGTTTGAGGTAACAACAATTGCAGCCAGCCCAAGAAGTGCAGGCAAGACATACGAGGACGCCGTTGGTGATAGATGGAAAATGGACACACCAATGCCTGAGGCAGTTAAGAAAATTATCGTAAAGAACGTCAATGAGGTAGAAGAGGTTGCTTCACAGGTTGACTTCGTATTCTCAGCCGTTGATATGTCAAAGGACGAGATCAAGAAGATCGAGGAGGACTACGCAAAGACAGAGACTCCTGTTGTTTCCAACAACAGTGCACATCGCTGGACACCGGATGTGCCAATGGTTGTACCTGAAATCAATCCACAGCACATGGAGGTTATCAAATATCAGAAGGAGCGTCTCGGTACAAAGAGAGGCTTCGTAGCAGTAAAGCCAAACTGCTCAATCCAGTCATATGCTCCGGTTCTTACAGCATGGAAAGAGTTTGAGCCATATGAGGTTGTTGCTACAACATATCAGGCAATCTCAGGTGCCGGAAAGACATTCAAGGACTGGCCTGAGATGGTTGGAAACATCATTCCATTCATCGGTGGAGAGGAAGAAAAATCTGAGAAAGAGCCACTTCGTCTCTGGGGATATGTGGATGATGAGAAAAAACAGATTGTTCCTGCAGAGTCACCGGTTATCACATGCCAGTGTATCCGTGTTCCTGTATTAAACGGACATACAGCAGCTGTATTTGTCAAGTTCAAAAAGAACCCTACAAAGGAGCAGCTCATCGAGGCACTCGAGAAGTTCAGCGGAGTACCACAGGAGCTTGGACTTCCAAGCGCACCAAAGCAGTTCATCAGATACTGTGAAGAGGATAATCGTCCTCAGGTTGCACTTGATGTGGATTATGAGCATGGTATGGGAATCAATGTCGGACGTCTCAGAGAGGATACAGTCTATGACTGGAAGTTCGTCGGACTCTCACACAACACAGTACGTGGTGCAGCCGGTGGAGCAGTGCTTTGTGCAGAGCTTCTTAAGGCACAGGGTTACATCACAAAGAAGTAGAGTTGGCAAAAGATTCAATTTTTATTAGGAGGGCGGATTTTCCGTTTGTGGGCTGTGGGCACCGGTGTAGCACACAGTAGTATTCCTCAGAAAAAATATGAAGTCAGCCACGGGATTATTTACGGATAGGTTATGGCAGTTTGCAAGTCTAAACTGTCATTTGACCTGTTGGAAACCCGTGGCAGTTCATATTTTTTCTTCGGAACATACTGTGTACTCTCCGGTGAAGGCAGTGTATTGAACGGAAAATCCTCACTCTGTGAATTAATTATTATGCAAAAGTCGAGCCTCTTAAAAGAGGCTCTCTTTTTTGGGCTTTTTTATTCTCAGTTGTTTTAAATAGTTACGCTTGAATTTATATTTTATCGTGGTAAAATAGATAGGCTGAGGAGAATATTTTTTAAGAGGTAGAGATAAGTGAAGAATAATAAGTATGAAATTGATATGGTGAATGGTTCAATAATGGATAAGCTTATTTCATTTGCGTTGCCGCTTATGATTTCGGGTATTTTGCAGTTAGCGTTTAATGCGGTGGATATTATTGTCGTGGGACAGTTTAGTGGCAGCAAATCACTGGCGGCTGTTGGCTCGACTACGGCACTTATCAATGTGTTTGTCAATTTGTTTATGGGTATATCGCTTGGTGCGAATGTGCTCGCTGCCAGATTTTATGCGGCAGGCAAGGAGAAGGAGATGTCTAAGACGGTGCACACCTCTATTATGATTGCACTCATAAGTGGTATTGTGATGGGTGTGGTCGGTGTTATTTTTGCAAGGGGTGCGCTGGAAATCATGGGTACACCGGATGATGTCATAGGTCTTTCTGCTATTTATATGAGGATTTATTTTTGCGGTATGCCGTTTTTTATGCTTTATAACTATGGCGCGGCAATTTTGCGTGCTGTCGGCGATACAAAGAGACCTCTTATCTTTTTGATTATTTCAGGCTGTATCAATGCACTGCTCAATCTGTTTTTTGTAATAGTGTGCAAACTGGATGTTGCAGGTGTTGCAATCGGTACAATTGTTTCGCAGTTTGTTTCCAGCGTACTTGTATTATATTGTTTGAGCAAAGCAGATACCAGCTATAAGCTCTGCTTTAATAAGCTTGCGATTGATAAGGAATATATGCTTCAGATATTTCAGGTGGGAATTCCGGCCGGCATACAGAGCACAGTCATAAATATATCAAATGCCATGCTTCAGTCATCAGTCAATTCCTTTGGCTCAATAGCCATGGCTGGATATACGGCGGCAAACAATATACTTGGCTTTTTGTATGTATCTGTCAACTCAATCACACAGGCCTGCATGAGCTTCACGAGCCAGAACTATGCGGTAGGAAAACAAAAGAGAATGGACAGGGTACTGATAGACTGTCTGTTTCTCACGACAGCGGTAGCACTTGTGATGGGAAGTGCCTCATACATATTTGGAACACAGATACTTGGCATATATACTAGTAATAGCGAGGTAATTAAATCAGGACTTGAGATTATTTCGATTACAACAATCCCATATTTCCTGTGTGGAATCATGGACCTTTTTCCGGGAGCACTAAGAGGAATGGGATACTCAACTGTACCTATGATACTTTCTATAATAGGAACAGTCGGAGTCAGAATTATCTGGATATATGGTCTGTTTCCAAGCCACAGATCGCTGTTTTTCCTGTTTATATCATATCCCGGTTCATGGATAGCGACAATCATCATGCAGGCTATCTGCTATATGTTTGTCAGAAATAAAGTGAAAGCTACAATAGGAGCTCGGAAATTATAATTAAAATCTATTTGTATATGTGTTAAATTGTGATATAATATTTCCAGTTGATTATTTTGGAGGAATATTTATGAAAGCAAAACACACAGATTTAGAGAAACTTGAGCAGCTCTATAAAGAGTCGGGTAACCAGCTCGTAGTGCTCTACGGAAGGAGAGGCTGTCAAAAGGAGGAGCTCATAAAGGAATTTTGTGACGGAAAGAAATTCTTTTACTACAGATGCAGACAGGCATCGCCAGAGCATCAGCTTGAGATGATGGGGGAGGAGATAAGCCGTCAGTACAAGGTGAGCCTGAGCAGACAGACATATGAGGAGTACTTCGCGAGAATCAAATCAGGTGACCCTTCCAAGCTTGTCGTGATAATCGATGAGGCACAGTTTGTGGCAAAGAGGGATACATCATTTATGGAAGCAGTTGCAAAGCTTAAAAAGCACAAGCTGTATCCGGGACCTGTACTTATAATACTTGCCACATCATCTACAGTCTGGGCAACACAAGAGGCATCAGAGCAGTTTAAGGGAGCCGAAATGAAGCTTGAATCGCTCAATTTCCTTGAGGTTGTAAGACATTTTGAAAGTCTTCCGGTCGCGGAAATCGTGAGGATTTACGGAGCAATCGGTGGAGTTCCGGCATATCTGGATAAGTGGGATGCAGCTAAATCCTTTAAGGAAAATATATGCAGGCTCGTATTGACACCATCGGGAGCACTGTATGGTGAGGCGGATGCTGTTATATCCTCAGAGCTTCGAGAGCTTTCTGCATATAGCACAATACTTGCAGCAATCGCAAGAGGTGAGAACAAGCTCAATGATATTTTCCATGCGACAGGATTTTCACGTGCCAAAATCAGCGTATATTTAAAAAATCTTGCCACCTTCAATATCGTGGAAAAAGTAGTTTCATTTGAGACCGGCGGATGGGAAAATGCAAAGAAGGGAGTATATCAGATAAAAGACACATTTGTTAATTTCTGGTTTAAGTTTGTCTATCCGAATATGTCTAATCTGTATCTGCTTTCACCGGAAGAGTTTTATGATACATATATAGAAAAAGAGCTTGATGCGTATCTTGAGAGATATTTCAGGGAGGTCTGCACAGAGTATCTGCTTATATTAAATCAGATGGGACAGCTTCCGTTTACCATAAAGCGTGTGGGTACATGGATTGGAAAGACAGGCCGCATAGACATCGTGGCTCAGAGCGAGGATAGAAGGAGTATCATCGGCTTCTGCAACTGGGACAAGCCAATGATGACCATGGATATGTGCGAGAATATGGCTATGGCTATGGATCAGGCAAGGCTTACATCTGATGACTATTATCTGTTTTCGGCAACGGATTTTGAACCTGCACTGCAAAGCTATGTAGTCAGAGACCCTAGATTCAAGCTCATCAACATGAATGAATTATAGAGGAGCTTATGGGAAAATCACTGATAATAACAGAGAAGCCATCTGTGGCACAGGAATTTGCGAAGGTGCTGCGGGTGAGCGGACGTAATGACGGTTATATAGAAAATGGAGAATATGTGATTTCATGGTGCGTGGGACATCTGGTCGGGCTGGTCTACCCTGAGTCCTACGACATGAAATACAAGAAATGGCGTCTTGAGGATCTGCCGTTTCTGCCAAAGGAATACAAATATGATGTGATAGACAGCGTGCGCAAGCAGTACAATATTGTGCACGCTCTTTTGCAGAGAGAGGACATTGACAGAGTTTACTGGGCAGGTGATGCCGGAAAAGAAGGACAGACCATCGAGGAGAATATCAGAAACTTTGGTGGTGTCAGGGAAGGCATGGAGGAGCTTCGAGTCTGGATAGATTCGCAGACCGAGGAGGAAATCCTAAGAGGCATAAAAGAGGCAAAGCCGATGAGTGCATATGCAAACCTCGGAAAGAGCGGCATCATGCGTACCATCGAAGACTATGCGATGGGCATCAACTTTTCGCGTGTCATGTCGGTCAAATACGGCAATCTGCTAAACGATGCAGCGGGTACACGCTCGTATACGGCAATCGCGGTCGGACGAGTGATGACCTGTGTGCTTGGAATGGTAGTAATCCGTGAGCGTGAAATCAGAAACTTTAAGGAGACTCCGTTTTACAGGGTAATCGGCAGGTTTACGGATGCCGGTGTAGAGGCAGAGTGGAAGGCTGTAGAAGGCTCAAGGTACTTTGAATCACCGCTTTTATACAAGGAAAACGGCTTCAAAGAGGAAAAAGATGCACTCGCTTTAATTGAAGAATTAAACGGCAAACAGGCAAAAATTAAATCTATAGTTAAGAATATTGCTAAAAAAAGAGCACCGCTTCTTTTCAACCTGGCGGAGCTGCAGGCAGAGTGCTCAAAGAAGTTTAAAATCAGCCCTGATGAGACATTACAGGTGGCTCAGGATCTGTATGAAAAAAAGCTTACCACCTATCCTAGAACAGATGCCAGGGTGCTCTCAAGCGCTGTGGCAAAGGAGATTGGAAAAAATATAAGCAGGCTTAAAGGTTTTGAACCGACAGCAGACTTTGTGGAGCATATTATGCAAAAGAGGCTATATGCCAACATTGCTGATACGCAGTACACGGATGACAGCAAGGTAACAGACCACTATGCTATCATTCCGACAGGTCAGCTAACAGAGCTTTCGGGGCTTACATCGCTTCAAAGAGCAGTATTTGAGCTGATTGTCAGGCGTTTCCTTAGTATTTTTTATCCACCGGCAGAGTATGAGAATGTGAAGCTTGTCGTAGATGTGGATAAGGAAAGTTTTTTTGCATCATCAAAGGTACTAAAGAGCGAGGGCTATTTACAGGTGGCGAATCCGCCGAAAAAGAAGTCGTTTGAGGAATCAAACGCACGAATACTTGGTAAAAACAGTGAAACTGCAGATAGTACAGATGAAAACAGCACAGCAAACGGCAGCAATGATGAGATAGTCGTAAATCCCAAGGTGATGCTTGAGCTTGCCGATAAGCTAAAGGCGGGTGATGAGATAGCATGCCAAGGCTATAATATCAAGTTTGGTAAGACATCTCCGCCAAAGCGCTATACATCAGGCTCCATGGTGCTTGCCATGGAAAATGCAGGACAGCTTATCGAGGACGAGGAGCTTCGTGAGCAGATAAAGGGCTCAGGAATAGGCACCTCAGCAACGAGAGCGGAGATAATCCAGAAGCTTGTCCGTATAGGATATCTGAATCTGAACAAAAAGACACAGATACTCACACCCGAAAGCCTTGGCGAGATGGTGTTTGAGGTCGTATACATGACAGTTCCGGCACTTCTTAATCCAAAGATGACAGCCAACTGGGAAAAGGGACTGGACGGAATTACAAGGGGCACGGTGGATTTCTGGGAATACAGGGGAAAGCTTGAGAGCTTTATCCGCAAAGAGACAGAAAAGATGATTGAGCAGAATCTGCGCCCTGAGATTGCAGACCGCATCAGCAGCTTTGCAGGCAAAAATGCAAGAGGTGCAGCGGCCAGACGAAAGATAGGTGTCAAGTGCCCGGTTTGCGGCGGCGAGATAGTGACTACACCGTTTGGTTACGGCTGTGCCAATTACAAAAATGATAAATCAGGATGTAATTTTAATATCGGACAGGTGGCAGGACTGGATATTCCGGAGGAACAGGTCAAAAAGCTGATTGAGGATGGAATCACCGATACAATTAGAGGCTTTAAGTCAAAAAGCGGCAAACGCTTTGATGCATGCTTAAAGCTCAACAAGGATGAACAGACGAACAAGGTATCAGCCACCTTTGATTTTGAAAATGTAAAGCCGCAAAAGGTCGAGGGCATTGTATGCCCGGACTGTGGAGGCGATATATATGTGTCGCCATACGGCTACCGATGTGCAAACTATAATAGACAGACAGAGGATGGCTGCCATTTCTTCGTTGGAAGGATAGCAGACAAGCAGCTGTCACAGGTACAGTTTTTAGAGCTCATGGCAAACGGCAGAACAGAGACGATAAAGGGCTTTAAATCAAAATCGGGAAAGCGTTTCAACGCATGCCTTGTCTTAAAGAAAGAGCCTGTCACAGAGGGCAGTGAGAAAATGCACACCGTCGTGGCTTTTGACTTTGACAATGTGGAGGACGAAATCATAAAGGATGTTGTCTGTCCGCTTTGTGGTGGTCAGATAAAAAAGACATCGTTTGGCTATGGCTGTGTGAACTACAAGGGTGATGAGCCGGGAAGCTGCCGCTTTTCGGTGGGACAGATTGCAGGAAAGACAATCACAGCCGCAAACCTAAAGCAGCTTCTTAATGATAAAAAGACCGAGACTATACGAGGCTTTAAATCCAAAAGCGGGAAACGCTTCGATGCGTGCCTGGTGCTTAAGGAGGATGAAAACAAAAAGCTCTCTGTCCAGTTTGATTTTGACCATGTAGAGCCAAAGACAGTGAAGGATGTAGTATGTCCGAAGTGCGGAGGCAAAATCCAGGTGGCACCGTTTGGATTTGTATGCGAGAACAACAGACGTGATGATCCTGAGAGTTGCCGCTTTATGGTGGGCAAGGTTGCAAGTGTCAAGATAAAGGAATCAGTCCTTAAGGAGCTTTTGACAAAGAAAAAGACAGAAGTTATATCAGGATTTGTCTCAAAGACAGGCATGAAGTTTGACGCACCGCTAAAGCTCACAGAAGACGGAGATATAGCCTTTGATTTCCCCGAAAAACCAAAGCCAATCGAGACCAATGTACTCTGTCCAAAGTGTGGCAGACCTCTCAAAAAGACACAGTGGAAATATGAGTGTGAGTGCGGCTTCAATGTTTGGCATACTGTGGCAAAGGTGGAGCTTTCAGAGGAAATCCTCACGGAGCTGTTTACCACAGGAAAGACCAAAAAGAAGGTCACAGGCTTCACCTCCAAGGCGGGAAATGTATTCGATACATGCCTTAAGTTTGAAAATGACCAGATATCATTTGATTTCGATAACCCCGGCGAGGAAGAAGTGCAGAGCACGGCTGAAGTACATAATAATGCCGATGCACAGAGCACGGCAGATGATGCGCCGGATAAGACAACCATGAATAATACAACCATGGATGAGATGGGAATCCCAGAGGAATTTCTGGCAGGATTTGATATGGCAGCTGATAGTGCACAGGCAGATGATGTGTCGGAGGCGGCACTTGCGGCGGCGCATGAGCTGTTTGGCGAGTAGTTCTGCTGATAATTAATTATTAAATCTATAATTAATATGAATTTTTATATTTATGTTTAATGCTTATATTTAAGTTTAAATATTAAAATGACAGTTAAAAAAATAGTAAATAATTTTCACATAATAAATAAAAGAAAGGACATAGAAAAATGGAAAATGCAAAAATAACAAATCTCTATAATCTGGATGAAACAATCGCAAAGGAGTATTTATTGCAGTTCACTTATCCATGGGAGGCACTTGCCGGAATAAGTGATTTCATCAAGGAGATAGGACCAACACTCGACCCTGAAATCTATGAGAAAAGAGGCGAGGATATCTGGGTGGCAAAGAGCGCAACAGTATTTGACAGCGCATATCTGCACGGTCCGCTCATCATCTGCGAGGACGCAGAAATCAGACAGTGTGCTTTTATCCGTGGCAGTGCAATCGTAGGCAAGGGCTCAGTAGTAGGAAATTCCACAGAGCTCAAAAATGTAATCATCTTCAATTCAGTACAGGTGCCACACTACAACTATGTAGGAGATTCAATCCTGGGCTACAAATCACATATGGGCGCAGGCTCTATTACATCAAATGTAAAGAGTGACAAGACTCTTGTAGTCGTAAAGGATGTTTACGATACAAAAGAGGAGATTGAAACCGGCCGCAAGAAATTCGGCGCTATGCTCGGTGACCATGTGGAGGTAGGCTGCAACTCAGTGCTCAATCCGGGAACAGTAATAGGAAGAAATTCAAACATTTATCCGCTTTCAAGAGTACGCGGAGTCATCCCTGCAAACCACATTTTTAAGGACAAGGACAACGTAGTTCTTAAAAAATAGTAATGTTGTTTGAAAAAATATTGTATTTTTGTTGTTTTTTGTCGATGATACTCTAGACTTATGACAAAAAATATGAGAGAATAAATCGGGTATGTTAAAACCATAACGAAAGGAGTCTTAAGATGATTTACACTAAGGAAGTTGAAAACATGTGTCCTGTAGCTAAGGGCGCAAAACATGAGCCAGCTCCTATCCCAGAAGAAGGAAAATGGGTTCATTCTAAGAAAATTGAGGACATTTCAGGATTTACACACGGTGTAGGCTGGTGTGCACCACAGCAGGGTGCCTGCAAGCTCTCACTCAATGTAAAGAATGGAGTAATTGAAGAGGCATTAGTTGAGACTATCGGATGCTCAGGAATGACACACTCTGCAGCTATGGCAGCAGAAATCTTACAGGGTAAGACAATTCTTGAGGCATTAAACACAGACTTAGTTTGTGATGCCATCAATACAGCTATGAGAGAGTTATTCTTACAGATCGTTTACGGTCGTACACAGTCTGCATTCTCTGATGATGGACTTGCTGTTGGAGCAGGACTTGAGGATTTAGGAAAGGGACTTCGCTCACAGGTTGGTACAATGTACGCAACAAAGGCAAAGGGAGTTCGTTACCTTGAGATGGCTGAGGGCTATGTAACAGGAATCGCTCTTGACAAGAACGATGAAGTAATTGGATACCAGTTCGTTTCTCTTGGAAAAATGACAGATTTTATCAAAAAGGGTGATGACGCTAACACAGCTTGGGAGAAAGCTTCAGGATCATACGGTCGTGTAACTCCAGAGCAGGGTGCTGTTAAGATCATCGATCCAAGACAGGAATAAGAGGAAAGGAGAACGACAATGGCATTATTTGAATCATATGAAAGAAGAATTAACCAGATTAACGCAGCTTTAAACAGCTATGGAATTTCTTCTATTGAAGAAGCAGAGAAGATTACAAAGGATGCTGGACTTGATGTGTATAACCAGATCAAGAAGATTCAGCCAATTTGTTTTGAAAATGCATGTTGGGCTTACATCGTAGGTGCAGCAATCGCAATTAAGAAAGGCTGCAGAAAAGCCGCTGACGCAGCAGCAGCAATCGGAGAAGGACTTCAGTCATTCTGTATTCCTGGTTCAGTTGCAGATACACGTAAAGTAGGTCTTGGACATGGTAACCTTGGTAAGATGTTACTTGAAGAAGAGACAGAATGTTTCGCATTCTTAGCAGGTCATGAGTCATTCGCAGCCGCTGAAGGTGCTATCGGTATTGCTGAAAAGGCTAACAAAGTACGTCAGAAACCTTTAAGAGTTATTCTTAACGGACTTGGCAAAGACGCAGCTAAGATTATTTCAAGAATTAACGGATTTACATTTGTAGAGACAGAGTACGATCCATACACAAATACAGTTAAAGAAGTAGAAAGAATCGCATATTCAGACGGACTCCGTTCCAAAGTAAACTGCTATGGCGCTAACTCAGTTCCGGAAGGTGTTGCAATCATGTGGAAAGAGAATGTTGACGTATCTATCACAGGTAACTCAACTAACCCTACAAGATTCCAGCATCCTGTTGCAGGTACTTACAAGAAGGAAAGACTTGAAGCAGGCAAGAAATACTTCTCAGTAGCTTCAGGCGGTGGAACAGGTAGAACACTTCATCCTGATAATATGGCAGCAGGTCCTGCTTCATACGGTATGACAGATACACTCGGACGTATGCATTCAGATGCACAGTTCGCAGGTTCATCATCAGTTCCTGCCCATGTAGAAATGATGGGTCTTATTGGTGCTGGTAACAACCCAATGGTTGGTATGACAGTTGCAGTTGCAGTTTCTATCGAAGAAGCAGCACAGGCCGGTAAATTCTAATTTAAATTATTAGAAACACCTGTTTACAGGTTTTGTGGGTCTTACCATAATAAATAATTTTATTATGGTAAGACTTATTTTTTATGTCTTATCAATTTCTCAATAAGGGAATATTATAAATATATAGGTAAAAAGGGGATTATTATGAGCAGGGTTTTATTATCAGGTGATAATCAGATAACATGGTCTTTTGGTAAACATGGGGGCTGGTCAAAGGGTATAGATATTGTAAGATTTGAGAACAGATTGGAAAAAATAACGGTTCATACTGCCGGAAAAGTTATTAAGGTTGTTAATTACCTTGACGGAACCAACAAAATACTGGATAAGGAAGGAATGGGATACGGTAATTACGTTATGGTGCTTCACAAAGGCAATCTTGTCACATTGTACGGACATCTTGAACATGTCACAGTTAATGAGGGACAGGAAATAAATCAGGGAACTGTTATAGGATATATGGGCAACACAGGAATAAGTTACGGTGCACATCTTCATTTTGAGATAAGAAAATACAACAGGTCATTGGAAAATATAAATCTTCATAATAAAGACTATTTTGGATTCATTGATCCTGAACAATACCTTAATACCGGTCTTCCTATAGGGGAGGAAAAGTATGAGAGGGTACAGATAGGTTCTTTTTTATCGGAGAATAATGCGAAACGTCTTGTGGAACATATGAGAAAATCAGGATATCAGGCAATAGTCAAAAAATATGGAATGCATTACAGAGTGCAGGTAGGCGCATACACCATCCATATTAATGCTGTCATAATGATGGAAAAGATGAAAGCACTTGGATATAAAGACGCATATATAACCACTTATTAAAAAAATGCTTGCATTATACGGTTTTAGGGATAAAATATAATTTAGAAAAAAGGAAATGGTGATAGTTATGTATGAAAATTTAAAGGACCTGGCAATTATACTTGCCGCAGCAGAGCTTTTTGGATTGGTAGCACGTAAACTTAAACTTCCCCAGGTTGTGGGACAGATACTTGCAGGATTGCTTGTAGGACCGATACTTGGATGGGCCAGCAATACATCATATATTCAGATATTTGCTGAAGTGGGAGTTGTACTTCTTATGTTCTCGGCAGGACTTGAGACTAATTTAAAGACACTTGTAAAAACAGGCCCTGTAGCTGTATTTATGGCATTTATGGGTGTACTTATGCCTCTGATTTTTGGTACAATTATAGGATATTTCTGGTATGGAGTTGAAGCAATCGGGACAGCCAAGTTTTTCCAGGCAGTATTTATCGGTGTAATAATGACGGCAACATCAGTAAGTATTACGGTGCAGACACTTAAGGAGCTGGGAAAAGTTGATACAGAGCTCGGAACTACAATTGTCAGTGCGGCAATTGTGGATGATGTAATCGGAATTATGGTGCTTTCAATAGTACTTGGAGCAGCGGGTGGTTCAGATGAACCAATAGGAATGGTTATTCTTAAAACAGTATTATTCTTTGTAGCATCAGGTTGCTTTGGCTTCCTTCTTTACAAACTGTTTTCATGGATTGATAAAAGATGGCCACATAGAAGAAGAATTGTCATTTTAAGTATAGTATTCTGTTTTGCACTTTCTTATGTTGCGGAAAAAGTATTTGGCGTTGCCGAAATCACAGGTGCTTTTATAGCAGGTGTTATCCTTTGTAATATTGAAGATTCTGAGTATGTTGACAGGCGTGTCAATATCGGTTCGTATATGTTTTTCGGTCCGTTGTTTTTTGCGAGCATAGGACTTAAGACAGATTTATCGAGTATGACTTTTGGTCTTCTTGCTTTCAGCGGCTTATTTATTGTAGCTGCAATCGCAGGTAAGATAGTGGGTTGCGGTTTTGCGGCAAAAGTTACAAAACACACATGGAAAGAGTCATTAATTGCAGGAGTCGGTATGATGACAAGAGGAGAAGTTGCACTTGTTGTCACACAGAAGGGACTTGATTCAGGACTTGTTAAACCGGAATATTTTGCACCTGTAATTTTACTTATTATAGTATCTTCGGTGATAACTCCGATTTTGTTGAAGCTGCTCTTTTCAGACAAAAAGCAAAAAGTAGAGGTGTCATAACAGGTGCTTAACAAGGAATTTGAAATAGCCGGTGATAAAGAACTTGCAGATACAAAAGAATGGTTTTTCAGGGAAAATGTACGGCTTGCAGAAGAAAAAGAACGTATATTTGAGGAAAGACGTAAACTTGAGCATGAATTCAGAATAAAACATGATACGTTGGATAAAAAAATATCCATTGCGAAATTGAAGATAGTGCAGCTTGATGAAGCTACTAAACTTGTTGAAAAGAAATTGGCGGCGCTTGAAGAAGAATATGTACATCTTGCCATTGAAAAAAATAAGCTGGCAGAAGAACGAAGTACTTTTGAAACAATCAGAAAAAACAAGAGAACTTCAACGGTCACATACAGCGGTATGGATATTCTTTTTAAAGGAGTGAGAAGCGAGACCGCATTAAAGAAGCGTTATAGGGAACTGATGAAAATATTTCATCCTGATAATCAGGACGGCGACGATTCAGTAATTCATGCAATTAATATAGAATATGACAGGCTGAAAAAAGTATATGGTTAATCTAAACTGATTGACAAGAATATTAATTGTGCTAAAATATAACAGATGGGCGGTTGCCTAATATTATGTATGAGGTAGAACAATAATGAGACAGATGGTTTTATCCTTATTAGTTAATAATGAAGCGGGTGTAACAAGCAGGATTTCAGGTTTGTTTACCAGAAGAGGATACAATATTGACAGCATTACAGCAGGTGTGACAGGCGATAAGAATATATCAAGAATCACAGTTGTTGTTGAAGGCGATGAGAATGTGCATGAGCAGGTTATCAAGCAGCTTTCAAAGCTTGAGGATGTTATTGACATCAAGGAACTTAAGCGTGAGGATTCGGTATGCAGGGAACTTATTCTTGTCAGAGTTGCCGTTAACGAGATTCAGCGTCCGGAAATTGTATCTGTTGCAGATATTTTCAGAGCTAAGGTAATTGATGTGTCTATGGATTCTATGGTGCTTGAACTGACAGGTGATAAGTCCAAGATAGATGCGTTCCTTGAACTTTTAGTAGGATATCAGATTCTTGAGATTGCAAGAACCGGTCTTACAGGCCTTAGAAGAGGCAATAAGAGAAATCAGTAATATGGTTTTAGCTGGGATACCCCAGATGAAATACTTAACTTAAGTTATAACAGGAGGAATTTTTTAAAATGTCAGAAGCAAAGATTTTTTATCAGGAAGACTGTAACTTATCAGCATTAGATGGTAAGACAATTGCAGTTATCGGCTATGGCAGCCAGGGACATGCTCACGCATTGAATGCGAAGGAATCAGGATGTAACGTTATTATCGGTCTTTACAAAGGCAGTAAGTCATGGGCAAAGGCTGAGAAGCAGGGCTTTGAAGTATATACAGCAGCAGAAGCTGCAAAGAGAGCAGACATCATCATGATTCTTATTAATGATGAATTACAGGCAGATATGTACAAGAAAGACATCGAGCCTAACCTTGAACCGGGCAACATGCTCATGTTCGCTCATGGTTTCAATATCCACTTTGGATGTATTAAGCCACCGGCAGACGTTGATGTTACTATGATAGCTCCTAAGGGACCAGGACATACAGTACGTTCAGAATACCTTGCAGGTAAGGGTGTTCCTTGTTTAGTAGCTGTTGAACAGAACGCAACAGGTAAGGCACTTGATATCGCATTAGCTTACGCTTTAGCAATCGGCGGAGCAAGAGCAGGTGTTCTTGAGACAACATTCAGAACAGAAACAGAAACAGACCTTTTTGGTGAGCAGGCAGTTCTTTGCGGTGGTGTTTGTGCATTAATGCAGGCAGGTTTTGAAACACTTTGCGAAGCAGGATATGATCCAAGAAATGCTTACTTTGAATGTATCCATGAAATGAAGCTTATCGTTGACTTAATTTACCAGTCAGGTTTTGCAGGAATGAGATATTCAATTTCCAATACTGCTGAATACGGCGATTATGTAACAGGTCCTAAGATCGTTACAGAAGATACTAAGAAGGCTATGAAGAAGATTCTTTCAGATATCCAGGACGGAACATTTGCTAAGGAATTCTTATTAGATATGTCTCCAGCAGGACGTCAGGTTCACTTCAAGGCTATGAGAAAGCTTGCTGCTGAACATCCATCAGAGAAGGTTGGCGAAGAAGTTCGTAAACTTTACAGCTGGAATAACGAAGAAGATAAGTTAGTTAATAACTAATTCTTGGAAATATAATAAAAGACTGACACAGGCAGTTCCCTGATTAGGGAGCTGTCTTTTTTTGTAATTTTTAAAGAAATATTCGTGTTATATAATGTAAAAAAACAACAAAAACACATTGATTTTTACATGAATATCTGCCATACTATACTTAGTACCTTTAAGGAGGGTGGATTATGTATAGGAAAATTATGGGATTTTTGAAAGAATGGAAAGAAAGCGAACATCGTAAGCCTCTTATTTTACAGGGAGCAAGACAGGTAGGAAAGACATATTCCATTCTGGAGTTCGGACGTACTGATTATGAAAATGTGGCATATTTCAATTTTGAGACCAATCCGAAGCTTAGTGATACCTTTGAGGAAAATATCAGCCCTGATTATCTGATACCAATTTTGTCACATATTGCAGGGCAGACTATTGTAAAAGAAAAGACACTGATAGTATTTGACGAAGTGCAGCTTTGCGAAAGAGCATTGACTTCACTCAAATATTTTTGCGAAGATGCTCCTGATTATCATATAATTGTTGCGGGAAGTCTGTTGGGAGTTGCTGTTAATAGGACTAAATTCTCTTTCCCTGTGGGAAAGGTTGATATGAAAACACTTTATCCTATGGATATGGAAGAATTTATGCTGGCACTCGGTGAAAAAGATTTAACAGAACAGATAAAAAAGTGTTTCAACACAGATACACCATTGCCGTCAGCTTTGCATGATGCCGCAATGCAGCTCTACCGCCAGTATCTCGTAGTAGGTGGTATGCCGGAGTGTGTGATGCAATTTGCCGAAACAAAAGATTATATTCTTGTACGTCATACCCAGGATACGATACTTGCAAGTTACCTTAATGATATGAGTAAGTACAACAAACTTAATGAAATCAAAAAAACCAGACTTGCCTATGATAACATTACTGTCCAGCTATCAAAAAAGAATACCCGTTTCCAATATAAACTGATTAAAAAAGGCGGAAGGGCTTCTGAATTTGAAAATGCCATTGAATGGCTTTGCTTGTCAGGAATTGCATCGCAGGTTTACAAGGTTGAGCAGGTTAAAAAACCTTTGGAAAATTACCGCAATATTGATGCATTTAAGATTTATGTATCGGATTTAGGTTTGCTTTGTGCAAAAAAAGATTTAGCAGCGAATGATATTCTTTATATGGTTGAGGAAATCAATGATTTTAAGGGCGGTATGGCTGAAAACTATGTTAATGTGCAGCTTACAATTAATGGCTACAATACTTACTATTGGGAGTCGGAGCGTGGGGCTGAAATTGATTTTATTATTCAGCGGGATGGCAGACTTATACCTATTGAAGTAAAATCTGCTGACAATACCAGAGCTAAGAGCTTAAAAGTATATATGGACACTTACAAACCTGATTATGCCATTAAACTATCTTCCAAAAACTTTGGATTTGAGGATAATAAGAAGATTGTTCCTCTATATGCTGCATTTTGTATTTGAAACTAATCTACACCAATACGTTAAATTTCTTATCGGATTTTTTCTCATTCACATAATCGAGAAAATCCATAACGTGAGGATTGGGCATGCGCCTATAGGAATAGGCGAAGCACACCTCACGTTTTTCTATTTCGGGGAGACCTGTATTGTATTCCACTAACAGTCCGTTACCCAGTTCGTTTTTAACAAATTCCTTGATGACACAGCCGATACCGATGCCTGTTTTGGCAAATTCTATAAGAAGTTCCATATTGTCGGTTTCCATAAGATTGAATTTTTCATAAAATCTGGCAGGAATATACCTGTCCACATATTGTCTGGTAAGATTTTCCTTATTAAGCATCATAAGGTTGGCATCATTTCTTTTTGCCATATTGGAGAGATATTCCCTGGTGGCAACAAAGGTATCGTGCATATATCCAAGACTTAAGCAGGAAAGGGCTGAATTATCAGGCTTGGCAATCAGACCGAGGTCAACGTGGTTCTGTTGGAGAATATCTGCGGTTTCCCTTGAAGAATGACATTCAATCGAAATACGTATGTGAGGATGGTCCTTGGTGTATAGGGAAAGATAGGGCAGAAGTATATATTTGCATAAGGTACTGCTGACACCGATTTTAATATGTCCCGTGCCAAGGCTGTTACGCTCTCTGATAACCGACTCGCCCTCATCGATATATTCAAAAGCATTTTTTATACGGTCATAAAGAATAAGTCCGTCATCTGTAAGGCGGACACCTTTTTTGCTTCTTATAAAAAGACTGACTTCAAGGGACGCCTCCAATTTGGAAATTGCTTTACTTACGGCAGGCTGGCTTATAAAGAGAGTCTTAGCTGCGCCAAGGGTGCTTCCGGCTTCGGCAACGGCAAGAAATATATTGTATAAAGATAAATTATTGTTCATTATATAACCTCACGTTATAATAAATATATATAATATGTATTTTTATTATAATAAAAAATATGCTAAAATACAACCAGAATAAAAAAAGGAGATTTTTATTATGGGAATGACAATGACACAGAAGATTCTTGCAGCTCATGCAGGTCTTCCTGAAGTATCGGCAGGTCAGCTTATAGAAGCTAAGTTAGACCTTGTACTTGGTAATGACATCACTTCACCTGTGGCAATCCATGAGATGGAGAAGATGAATACCAAAACAGTATTTGACAAAGATAAAATCGCACTCGTTCCTGACCATTTTGTTCCTAACAAGGATATTAAATCGGCAGAGCATTGTATGTGTGTAAGAAATTTTGCAAAAAAGCATGACATTACCAACTATTTTGAAGTTGGTGAAATGGGTATCGAACATGCTCTTTTGCCTGAAAAAGGACTTACGGTAGCAGGTAACGTTATTATCGGTGCGGATTCACACACTTGCACATACGGAGCACTCGGTGCATTTTCGACAGGTGTAGGTTCAACTGATATGGCAGCCGGAATGGCTACGGGACTTGCATGGTTCAAAGTCCCTTCAGCAATTAAATTCGTACTTACAGGCAAACCTGCCAAGTGGATAAGCGGTAAAGACATTATTCTTCACATAATCGGAATGATCGGCGTAGACGGTGCTTTATACAAATCAATGGAATTTGTAGGCGACGGTATAAAATACCTTTCTATGGATGACAGATTTACAATCGCCAACATGGCAATTGAGGCCGGCGGAAAGAATGGTATTTTCCCTGTGGATGACCTTACAATCGAGTACATGAAAGAACATTCCACAAAAGAATACACTGTATATGAAGCAGATGAAGATGCAGAGTATGATGCAGAATATGTAATCGACCTTTCAGCATTAAAGCCAACAGTTGCTTTCCCACATCTTCCTGAGAATACACATACCATTGACGAAGGTTTTGACATAGCAATCGACCAGGTAGTAATCGGTTCATGTACTAACGGAAGACTTGACGACCTTAGAATTGCAGCAGAGATCCTTAAAGGACATAAGGTTAAAAAAGGAATCAGGACAATTATAATTCCTGCAACACAGAAGATTTATCTTCAGGCTATCGAAGAAGGCCTTATTAAGACATTTATTGAGGCAGGAGCAGTTGTGAGCACTCCTACATGCGGTCCATGTCTTGGCGGTTACATGGGAATCCTTGCAAAGGGAGAACGTTGTGTATCAACTACTAACCGTAACTTTGTAGGACGAATGGGACACGTTGAATCAGAAGTATACCTTGCAAGCCCGGCAGTTGCGGCAGCTTCGGCAATTACGGGTAAGATTTCATCACCTGAGGAGGTAATGTAAAATGAAAGCACATGGAACAGTATTTAAATATGGCGACAACGTAGATACGGACGTAATAATTCCTGCAAGATATCTTAATTCATCAGACCCTGCGGAACTTGCAACACACTGTATGGAAGATATTGATAAGGACTTTGTTAAGAATGTAAAAAAAGGTGACATCATTGTTGCAGATAAGAACTTCGGATGCGGTTCTTCGAGGGAACATGCACCTATAGCCATTAAGGCAGCAGGCGTAAGCTGCGTAATTGCAGAGACATTTGCAAGAATTTTTTATAGAAATGCAATTAATATCGGACTTCCTATTATTGAATGTCCTGAGGCGTCAAAGGGAATTGAAAACGGTGATGATGTAGAAGTGGATTTTGACAGCGGTATCATCTACAACAGAACAAAGGGCACTGAATTTAAAGGTCAGGCGTTCCCTCCTTTCATGCAGAAAATAATTGCGGCAGAAGGACTTATTAATTACATCAACAATAAATAAAGGAGACGGCCATGAGAATAGGAATATGTCAGACAGATATTTTTTTTGAGGATAAAGAACGTAACCTCAATGCAGCGGAAAAATATATAAAAGCAGTGTCTGACAGTAAGGTCAGGCTTGCCCTTTTTCCTGAAATGAGCATGACAGGTTTTACCATGAAGCCGGAGTGCTTTTATGAAGATGAAAAAGGACGGACGTATTCCGTAATGGCAAAACTCGCCTCAAAATATAATATTTATATCGGTTATGGTTATATAAGTCGCAAAAATAACGGATATTATAACACTTATGTTATTATTGATAATCTTGGAAAAATAATATGCAGCTATGACAAGATTCATCCGTTTACTTATGCAGGAGAAGACAGGGTCTATGAAAAGGGCAGCAGCCTTTCCTTCTGTCAGATTGATGATATTACGGTATGCCCGTTAATATGCTATGATTTGCGGTTCCCGGAGCTTTTTATCAAAGCCTCAAAGAAAGCTGACCTGATTACGGTTGCAGCTAATTTCGGCGGACCAAGGGATGGACACTGGCAGGTGCTTTTAAAAGCGAGAGCCATTGAGAACCAGACTTATATTGCGGGAATTAACAGAGCCGGTGAAGATGTTTCAACTTATTATATGGGACACTCCATGGCGGTATCACCTAAGGGTGATGTGATTTCAATGGCAGGAGAAAAAGAGGACATAATCATTGCCGATATTGATAAAGAGGAAGAGTATGAATACAGAAAAAAATTTCCGGTAAGAAATGACTTCAGACCGGAAATCTATAAGAATTTATAAGTTCGTATTTTATCAGAAATTTTGACTGAATGATATATGGACGCATAGGAGATAGCAGAGAGACTTTCCGGATAATTTTCCGGGAAGTTTTTTTTGCATCCGTTTTTCTTAAGACAATGGACTGCTTTATTGTAGGCGATGGCAGCTTCTTCCTCCGTCTTATATGTTCCCACAACAAAGTTGCCTTTAATATGTATAACCGTTTTATAACGGGGCTGTCCTTTTTTGGTTATCTTTTGGACACCGTAATATCTATTCACAATGTTGACGTTGCCATATCTGAAATCGTAGGGATTGCCGTTGGAAAAATAGTAATCCCGTCCGGGAACGGCATGATCCCTTATTCCGTAACGGCTTAAAATATTGGTCTGCATCCCGTATTCCGCAACAAAAAGATGGTTGCCCCGCTTCATAATTGATTTATCCGAAAAATAAAAAAGGTCATCAACGTCAAAAGTAAGGATTGTCTTTCTGTCCACATAATACAGGAAATATTTTTTGTACATATAAATCGGCGTATTAAAATATATGCCGTTGTCCCTGAGATTAATAAGGATGACATATTTTTTAAAAGGAAGATGGGTGGATATTTTTTCGTAATCCTCAATGGTGCAGTCGCTTTTAAGGGTATACAAAGCATCCCTATATGCACCTGAAGCGTCATCCGGATTATTAAAACTTCCGAGACTTATATGCTTTGATTTAACTGTTATTCCTGTGCGGTAACTTGCGGTTCCGTCTTTTAGTCTGGTGGTATATACACCGGGTAATTCGCTCATATATCCTCCTTGTATTATGTAATAATTTAAGTATACAGGAATGATATGTGGATGACAATATATAATGAGAAAAATGTAAGAAAGAAGATTTTCTTACATTTTACCTCGCACAATGATAAAAAAACAGCAGAAAATCATGCAAAAAGTGGTGACACACACCACTTTTTATACTTTTTCAGGCTAAAAAATGGGACGAAATTGCAGAAAATAACCATTCTTTTGTGAACTAAATATGAACATAAATTAATTATACAATAAAATATGCACAATAATTTCATTTTAAATCCAAGAAATTTATATAAAATGACGGACATAATTATTACAAAATTGTTACAGAGGTACTTTTTACCAAAAAAAGGGTGTTTTGTTGACACCCTGAAAAAAATCAAATTATAATCACCGTGTGTTAAAAATAAAAAAGGAAAGAGATATTGTATGATTAAATTTTTGAAAAAAAATATTATTATCATTGCTATGTTGATGATATCTGGAATAACCCTGGCATTTGCACCGGGTAAGAAATCAGATAACGATAATTCAACTCCTGAAACACCTGTTTCGGTAATGATTACTGAAGACAATAGACTTAATCTTGTAATGGATAGTTTTAATACGGTAAGATTTACAGATGTGGAAATACCGCAGGAAGAAGAGACAGAAACAGCAGTATCGGAAGAACAGACGGTTGAGGAAACAGAAACACCTGTTGAAGAAGAGACACAGGAGGCAGCAGCACCATCTTATGTAATTCCGTGTACGGATGAAGATTATAATAATTTTTTAAAAATAGTAGAGGCAGAAGCAACCGGAGGAGATATAATGTCAAAGATAATGGTTGCGGATGTTATTATTAACAGAGTAAGAAGTTCAAGATTCCCTAATACTATTACTGAAGTTATTTTTCAGGGAAACGGTGAGCAGTTCCAGCCTGTGGCGGACGGAAGATTCTATTCGGTTTATGTAACAAATGAAACCGTTGAGGCGGTTCAGAGAGCATTGTACGGTGAGGATTACTCCATGGGAGCACTTTTCTTTGCATCGAATTACAGTGTTAATGCCGGAGCATGGCATGTGTCGGCACTTACAAGATTGTTCGAGTATGGCGGACATGTATATTTTACATTTTAACGGTTAATGAAATGGTCTTCAAAAAATGATTGAAGACCATTTTTAGTTATGGTATAATATGATGAAGTTTAAAGATAAATATAAAGGATGGTATGGTAATGAGTCTGTTATATAGAAGTACAAGAAGTGCTGATGTTAAAGTAACTGCCTCTCAGGCAATTTTAAAAGGTCTTGCAGCTGATGGAGGGTTGTATGTACCTGAATCAATTCCGGCATTGGACGTTTCTCTTGAAGAACTTGCAGGAATGGATTACAGAGAAGTAGCTTATGAAGTAATGAAGTTATTTATTACTGACTTTACAGAGGAAGAACTTAAGAATTGTATTAATAAAGCATATGACAGTAAATTTGATACAGATGAGATAGCACCGCTTGTTAATGCAGACGGAGCATATTTCCTTGAATTGTTCCATGGCGCAACAATAGCTTTTAAGGATATGGCATTATCTATTCTTCCACATCTTTTAACAACAAGTGCCAGAAAGAACAATATTAAGAACGATATCGTAATTCTTACAGCTACATCAGGTGATACAGGTAAGGCTGCCCTTGCAGGATTTGCCGATGTTAAGGGAACCAAGATAATCGTATTTTATCCAAAGCACGGTGTAAGCCCAATTCAGGAGAAGCAGATGGTTACCCAGAAGGGCGATAATACATACGTTGTAGGAATTGAAGGTAATTTTGATGATGCCCAGACAGGCGTTAAGACAATGTTCGGAGACAGCGAATTAGCTAAAGAACTTGATGCTAACGGATTCCAGTTCTCATCAGCTAACTCTATCAATATAGGAAGACTTGTTCCACAGGTTGTATATTATGTATATGCTTATACAAGACTTCTTGCCAATAACGAGATTAAGAACGGTGACAGAATCAATGTTGTAGTTCCTACAGGTAATTTCGGTAACATTCTTGCCGCATATTATGCTAAGAATATGGGACTTCCAATTGCAAAGCTTATCTGTGCATCCAATGAAAATAAAGTCCTTTTTGATTTCTTCAAAACAGGAACTTATGACAGAAACAGGGAATTTGTCCTTACATCTTCTCCATCTATGGATATTCTTATTTCAAGCAACCTTGAAAGACTTATCTACAGAATAGCAGGTGATGATGCCAACACTAATAAAGAGCTTATGGACAGCCTTAAGAAAGACGGCAGATATACAATTACCGATGATATGAGAGCCAAGCTTGAAGATTTCTACGGCAACTATGCAAGTGAAGCAGAGACAGCGGAAGCTATTAAGTCTATTTACTACAACACAGGCTATGTAATCGATACACATACAGCAGTTGCCGCAAGCGTATATAAGAAATACGTTGCAGAGACATCCGATGAGACTAAGACTGTAATTGCATCAACAGCAAGCCCATTCAAATTTACAAGAAGCGTAATGGATGCTATTGATAAGGCAAAATATGACAAGATGACAGATTTTGAACTTGTTGACGAACTTAGCAGAATTGCCAATGTTGCAGTTCCACAGGCAATTGAAGATATCAGAACAGCACCTGTTCTCCATGACAGAGTGTGCGATAAGACAGAGATGAAAGCTGTTGTTAAGGATATACTGGGGATTAAATAAAACCTTTAGAAACAGGAGGAAGAATGAATGAAGAAAAAAAGAATTAAGATTGTGGTAATGCTTGTATTTATTATTATTTTAATCAGCTCTGTGAGTGTATTTGCTGATGGAGCTAAAAGTTGGTCTCAAAATGCTGATAACTCAAAGGCTAATATAACGTATTTTGGGAGAGTTGAATGGCTCGATAAAGGATATGCACCAAATGTTATAATATACTATGCAAAATTAGGGGGAAAAGATGCGGATTTAATTACAACTGATAATGCTGCAAAATTAAGAATAAAATCAGGTGTATTAAATAATGATATTGTGAGTGAAGCAATTTATTTCAACCGATATATATCAACACGAAAGCGAGTTACTACCGCAACATCAATAAGAGTGTATTGGTCTTTTGATGGATTTTCAGATAATTTTAGCTTAAAGTAAGAAAGGTTATATAATGACAAAGTTATATTCCAGAATGTTTCCTGTAATTCTAATTTTAATATTTGAAATAACTATAGCTACTGCAGCCCTTACCAATGTTTGGGCAGCAGTAGCTTTTTATACTCAAAAAGGCGGTAGTGTTTCACAGGATGAGATGTATTATGTGGCCGTTAATGATTATACGGACAGAGATATAGAATATCAGGAGTATTTAGACAGTGCCAAGAAAAGTGTTAAAGCTTTTTTTGATGAAATGTCAAAGTCGGACTGTGAGATATGGGTATATCCTGTGGCGGTAGAGGCAGCCGAAGGCGATAATGTATTGTGCAGGTTGTACCTTGGGACAAAAGAGGATAGTGAATATTTTAATCAGGTCAAAAGCGTGTATGTAGGCAATGATATAAAATATTATTGTGAAAACAATAAGATAAAAATATATTCAGAGGAGTTTGACGTATCAGGGTATCTCGACAGTGACGGATTTGAGAAAAATTCGATGATATATGCCAGATACGGGGATTTTTCTGAGGTTTCAAAGGAACAAATAGCAGCTTATATTGTGGAGCAGACGGTTTCGTCAAGCGGAAATAATTCCTTCACAATCTTTTCGGCAGACAGTAATATAAAAGAACTTATTAGAGCTGATGCAGAGAAATATAACATGGTTTTGAAAGAAGAAGATGACCAGGCTGAAGATGGCATGATTGTTTACAGTCACGATGTTACCAACAGAATTTTTAAACCTATTTTATTTGTCTTGCTGTCAATGGCATGTTTCGGACTATTGGTACAGACAATGATATGGTTTATAGACAGGGAAAAAGAAACGATAATCATTAAAAAAATATATGGAATCAGCATAACCCGGATATATTTTCCAATGTACATTGTTGCATTGATTTCGTGGATTTCCGGATCGGTAATTTCATTTATATTCCAGTACATAGTTGATTATCTGGTTTTAGGATATGAAAAAATATCCGTAATGAAATACACAATGTTTTCAACGGGCGCATCATTTATTTTAATCATATTTATTTTGTTAATAACATCCCTTATCTATTATTGTAAATCAGATAAGATTATCAATAAAATTAACAGGGAGGGAAGCATATAATGAAGTTTAAATCTAAATTAAAAGTTGCACTGGATATGTGTATTAACGATAAATGGAAATTCAGAGCAGCGCTTATTACTACCGTGGCATTTTTATGTATTGTAATGCAGATTATCTATATGTCGTCAACGTCCGGCATTTACAAATCCAGAGTCAATATGGCACTTTCAAAAGATGTAGAAGGGCTTTTATATGTGGAGTTTAAATCTGATGATGTCAATGGCAAAGAAATTATAGAATCAATTCCGGAGATTGAAAACTACGGAAACGTATATTTTGCAGGTATGAACAGTACACCGGTACTTAAACAGTTAAGGGAGATTCAGGAAGGGCATCAGACGTATTATTCACGAAAGGAATATGAGGAATACGAAGGTGTTGAAACGGTAGTAATGTCTAAAGGAATGTGGGATGTCATGAATCTGAAGCTTACAGAAGGTAAAAAACCATCAGAATATGATACTTTGGGAAATGATACCCTTATATATTTGAGTGAGGTATATCGGGGAAAAATATCCTGTGGAGATACTTTTGAACAACAAAATATTAAAGGCGAGACCGTCAGAAGATATGTTGTAGCGGGCTTTCTCAATAAGAAATCGGCAATCATGGATAGTATGATATATTCCACAGGTAACAGCGAAAAAAAAGGCAGTTATTCCCTTAAATACGGAATTGTTGAAGTTGTACCCACAGTAAATTCTGATGGAATGTATGTTTATTGTGAACCCAAAGATTGTGAAGCTGTATCAGATAAGATTGAGACATCAGCCGCATTAAATGACGACATAGTAAGAGTTATTAAGATATCATCGGTTATAAATTATATGGATAGAGAAAGTAAAAAAAGCACCAAAGGACTTTTTGAAGTCGCTGTTGTATTTGTACTTTTTATGGTTGTTTCACTTAGTTTTAACCAGACCTGCAGTTGTATCAGGCAGTCGGGAACTTATGGAATATGGATTGCAAACGGACTTGATACAAAAGGTGTTAATGAAATTATCTTTTTGAAAAATCTGTATTCATCAGTATTTTCAATGATACTTTCGTCTGCACTTATGATGGCTTTATGGCATAAATTTTACTGCACCAATATGATAAATCATATGATAATCAATGAAGTTTTCACTAAGAAAGTTCTGGCTCCTGCCGTATTAATTTCATTGGCTGTTTCTGTGATTTCATCAGCCGCTCCGGTGATTATATTTAATAAAAAACAGACGGTAGATTATCTTCGTGGAGGTATACTTTAAATGATAGAATTAAAAAATATAAAGAAAGATTACAATTCCGGGAAAGTTGTAACAAGTGCACTGAAAAATGTCAATCTCAGGATAGAGGACGGCGAATATGTTGCCGTAATGGGTGCTTCGGGCTCAGGAAAATCTACTCTGTTAAATATTCTCGGAGGACTTGATAAGATATCCCAGGGTACATATTTTTATAATGACATTAATGTTGGAGCAATGAATAATAAGGAACTAAACAGGTTCAGAAAAGAACATATAAGCTTCATATTCCAAAATTACGCATTAATGAATTTTTATACCGTATACGAAAATACGGAGGTGCCCCTTATAGCTAGAGGCATCAGAAAAAAAGAACGTAAAAGCATGGTGGAGAAAGCCCTTACGGATGTGGGAATTATCGATTTGGCGAAGAAAACTCCGTCAGAAATCTCAGGCGGTGAAAAACAAAGATGTGCCATAGCGAGGGCACTTGTGGCAGATAATGACATAATCCTTGCAGACGAGCCTACAGGTTCCCTTGATAAGACTAACGGAAAAAATATAATGGATATATTTGAAAAGCTAAAAGAACAGCACAAAACAATAATTCTTGTAACCCATGATGAATTTATTTCAGGATATGCAGACCGTATAGTGAGAATTGAGGACGGTGAAATCACCGAAAAATAATAAAAGTAGAATATTTCATGAAAAAGTGCTAAAATGATTCTATATTTTGTATAGCGAGGAATTATTAATGGCAACGAAGGTCAATAACGTGTATGATGCGTCATCTATTTCTATTCTTGAAGGTCTTGAAGCAGTAAGAAAAAGACCGGGAATGTATATAGGAAGCGTGTCAACAAAGGGACTTAATCATCTTATTTATGAAATAGCGGATAACTCCGTGGACGAACATCTGGCAGGATATTGCGATACGATATATGTAACGCTTAATAATGACGGAACAGCTACGATAACGGACAACGGACGAGGAATTCCAACAGGTATTCATCCAAAGGCAGGAATTCCCGCAGTGGAAGTAGTATTTACCGTACTTCATGCCGGCGGAAAGTTCGGAGACGGAGGCTATAAGATATCGGGAGGACTTCACGGTGTAGGTGCTTCTGTTGTTAATGCACTTTCAGAGTGGTTGGAGGTAAGAATTAAACAGGGCGGAATTGTATATGAACAGCGTTACGAAAGAGGCAAGGCTGTATATAAACTGCGTGAGTGCGGTACCTGCCGTAAGAACGACACGGGTACAAGTGTAACATTTTTACCTGATAACACAATATTTGAAAAGACTGAATTTAAGGCTGAGAGCATAGAAAACCGTCTCCATGAAACGGCATATCTTAATCCCGGTCTTACTATTGTGTTTGAAAATGCAAGAAAAGGTGAAGAAAAAAAGGTAATTTTCCATGAAGAAGAGGGTATAACCGCTTATGTAAAAGCTCTTAACGAGAACAAAGAGGCAGTACATGATGTAGCATATTATAAGGGCAGCAGGGACGGAATAGAAGTTGAATGTGCATTCCAGTATGTTGACGAATTTCAGGAACAGATACTCGGCTTTTGCAATAATATTTATACCGCAGAGGGCGGGACCCACCTTACAGGTTTTAAGACCCAGTTTACGACGGTTATTAATAAGTACGCAAGAGAGCTTGGAATACTCAAAGAAAAAGACGTTAATTTTACGGGAAGCGATGTAAGAAACGGAATGACGGCGATTGTTGCGGTAAAACATCCTGAACCACGTTTTGAAGGGCAGACTAAGACGAAGCTTGATAACCAGGATGCAGGCAAGGTTGTTGCGGACATTACGGCAGCGGAGCTGGTAAGGTTTTTTGACAGAAACCTTGAGACACTCAAATCAGTAATTGCATGTGCGGAAAAGGCAGCCAAAATTCGTAAACAGGAGGAAAAAGCCAAGACCAATCTTTTAACCAAGCAGAAATTCTCCTGCGATACCAATGGCAAACTTGCCAACTGTGAGAGCCGTAATCCGGAAGAATGTGAGATATTTATAGTAGAGGGAGATTCAGCGGGAGGTTCTGCCAAAACAGCAAGAAACCGTAAGACGCAGGCCATTCTTCCAATCAGAGGCAAGATTCTTAATGTAGAGAAAGCATCTATGGACAAAGTTCTTGCCAATGCCGAAATCAAGACAATGATAACGGCTTTCGGCTGCGGTTTTTCCGAGGGTTATGGCAATGATTTTGATATCAGTAAGTTAAGATATAACAAAATTATATTTATGACGGATGCGGACGTTGACGGGGCGCATATAGATACTTTGCTGCTTACGTTTTTCTACAGGTTTATGCCTGACCTCATAAGGGAAGGGCATATATATCTTGCTACACCTCCTCTTTATAAGGTGGTTCCTAAAAAAGGACAAGGACGGTACCTTTACGATGACAAGGCACTTGAAAAATACCGTAAAGAACATGAAGGCAGCAGTTTTACACTCCAAAGATACAAAGGTCTTGGAGAAATGGATGCGGACCAGCTTTGGGAGACAACACTTAATCCGGAGACAAGAATTTTGAAACAGATAGAAATTGAAGATGCCAAGATGGCGTCGGATATTACCTCAATGCTTATGGGTACGGATGTACCTCCGAGACGTGAATTTATACACACTCATGCCCATGATGCGGAACTGGATATTTAGAAGGAGAATATTTTAAAATATGGCTGAGACAATTTTAAAAACAGAATATTCTGATGTAATGCAGAAATCATATATAGATTATTCCATGAGCGTTATTACCGCAAGAGCAGTTCCGGATGTAAGGGACGGGTTAAAACCTGTCCAGAGGCGTGTATTATATGCCATGAATGAGCTGGGACTTAACTACGACAAGCCTCACAGAAAGTCGGCACGTATCGTAGGTGACGCCATGGGTAAATATCATCCACACGGTGACAGTTCAATTTATGAGACCCTTGTTGTACTTGAACAGGATTTTAAAAAAGGTATGGCACTTGTGGACGGACACGGTAACTTTGGTTCAATAGAAGGTGACGTAGCCGCTGCAATGCGATATACGGAGGCAAGACTTAAGAAGTTTACACAGGACGTATATCTTAAAGACCTTGACAAAGATGTGGTTGATTTTGTTCCTAATTTTGATGAGACGGAAAAAGAACCTTCCGTACTTCCTGTAAGAGTTCCCAACCTGCTTATTAACGGAGCGGAGGGAATTGCCGTAGGTATGACTACGAGTATTCCTACACATAATCTTACGGAAGTAATTAATGGTGTTGAGGCATATCTTGACAATGAAGATATTACAACTGCCGAACTTATGGAATATATTCCGGGCCCCGATTTCCCAACCGGCGGGATTGTAATTAATAAAAGCGAGTTAGCTGATATATACGAAAGCGGCGTGGGCAAGGTTAAGATACGAGGCAAAGTTGTATTTGAGCCCGGTAAAAAGAAAACCGATAAAGACAAGCTTGTCATAACGGAAATTCCTTATACAATGATTGGCACCGGAATCGGTAAGTTTATATCCGATGTTGTGGACCTTATAGAGACAAAAAAGACACAGGATATCACTGATATTTCTAACGAATCCTCTAAAGAGGGCATAAGAATTGTACTTGAACTGAAGAAAAATGCAGACGTTAAGAAACTTGAACATCTTTTATACAAGAAGACTAAGTTAGAAGATACTTTTGGTGTCAATATGCTTACAATAGCCGACGGCAGACCGGAGGTTCTTGGACTCAGGGACATAATCAGATACAACGTGGAATTCCAGTATGAAATTAACACAAGGAAATATACAACCCTTCTTAAAAAAGAATATGGCAATAAAGAAATTAAAGAAGGCCTTATAAAGGCATGCAATATCATTGACCTTATTATAGAGATTCTAAGAGGAAGCACCAACCTTAAACAGGCAAAAAACTGCCTTATTTCAGGCGATACCGAGGGAATCAGATTTAAGTCTGACAAGTCCGAAAAAGATGCTAAAAAACTTCATTTTACGGAGAGACAGGCAACGGCAATTCTTGAATTAAGACTTTATAAACTCATTGGACTTGAAATAGAGGCTCTCGAAAAAGAATACGAGGAGACTCTCGCAAGGATAGCCGAATATGAGGAAATTCTCGGCAGTAAAAAGGTCATGAAAAAGACTATAAAAAAAGACCTTGAAAGAATTAAAAAAGAATATGGAATGGGACGCCTTACGGTAATAGAGGACGGCGAAGTGGCTGTATATGAGGAACCAAAGTTTGTAGAGCAGGAAGTTGTATTCATAATGGACCGTTTCGGCTATGCAAAGACCATTGATACTGCATCTTTTGAACGTAACAAGGAGACAATATATGCCGAAAATAAATATGTTTTCAAATGTCTTAACACAGAGAAAATATGTATTTTTACGGATAATGGTAATCTTCACCAGGTAAAAGTAGTGAATATACCTTTTACCAAATTCCGTGATAAAGGAACTCCTATAGATAATCTTGGTAATTACAACAGTGCAGGAGAAGAAATTATATATCTTTGTGCGTCAAAACAGCTTGAAGGCAGAAAGTTCTTGTTTGTTACAAAACAGGGCATGATGAAACTTGTGGACGGAAGTGAATTTGATGCATCAAAGAAGACTGTTGCATCAACCAAATTAAATATTGGTGACAGCATAGCTATGATTCATGTTACGGACGCAGTATCTGAGATTACATTGGAGAGTGACGGCACTATAATCAGCAGCCAGACCGTTGTTTTACAGACAGAAAACGGATATTTTCTTAAGTTTCCGTTGAATGAGATTCCTGAAAAGAAGAAATCGGCAGCAGGTGTAAGAGGCATTAAGCTTGAAAAAGAGGATAAAATCGCAGAAGTATACCTCATACCTGAAAATGCTGATATTTCCATTGATTACAAAGGAAAAGAAGTATCCCTTAAGAAATTAAAGACAGCTAAAAGAGACGGCAAAGGAACTAAGTTAAGAGCATAAGAAAGGGCGGTAATTATGTCAAAGGCAGAAGACTTAATTAATAATATCAATAAAGTAATTGTAGGAAAAAATGATGTAGTGGAGCTTGTAGTCACATCACTTATAACAGGCGGACATGTGCTTATAGAGGATATGCCGGGAACTGGTAAGACAATGCTTTGTAAGGCATTGGCTAAATCGGTTGATGCAAACTTCGGACGAGTCCAGTTTACACCCGACCTTCTGCCATCTGATATAACCGGACTTAATGTATATAACCAGAAAACAGGAGAATTTGTTTTTTATAAAGGACCTGTTTTTTGTAATATTCTTCTCGGGGATGAGATTAACAGGGCAACTCCGAGGACACAGTCAAGCCTTCTTGAATGTATGGAGGAAAAACAGGTGACTATTGACAGGGAAACAAGACCGCTTGAAGCACCGTTTTTCGTAATAGCAACTGAAAATCCTATTGAGACTGCAGGCACATTCCCACTTCCGGAAGCACAGCTTGACCGTTTTCTTATGAGACTTTCCATGGGAATGATTGGCGGAAAAGAGGAAAGAGAACTTTTAAAGCAGAAAGCAAAGGGCGAAGTAATCAATAATATTGAAGCCGTATGTACCAGACAGGATATAATTGAGATGCAGAAAGAAGCAGAAAACGTATATGTGCATTATGAACTTATTGACTACATCTGCAGTATATGTGAGGCTACAAGGGAAAAGACGGACATAACGGCCGGGGTAAGCCCAAGAGGGGCAATAGCCCTTATGAAGGCTGCAAGAAGCTACGCATATATACATAACAGAAATTATGTTGTTCCCGAAGACGTCAAGGCCCTTGCAATTCCTGTGCTGGCACACAGACTTGTACTGTTTGAGGGTTTTGCGGGACGTAAGTCTTATGAAGACAGGATAAAAGCCATACTTGAGGAGATTGCTGTACCGACAGAAGATTGGAGTAAATAATATGACATTGATTTTTTTATTTATTGCACTTGCTATTTTTGAAAAAGTGTTTATAAGGTTATATGAAAAATCATGGAATAAAGGTCTTGGCATAAAAGTCGGTTTCCTTGAAGGCGCAGTAGATGAAGGAAAAAAAGGACATATAATTGAAGAGATTTACAATAAAAGTGCTCTCCCTATTCCTGTTGTAAGTGTAAAGTTTGAGCTTGATAAAAGCATTTCCTACATGGATAAGAGCAATGTTACCGTGTCTGACAGACAGTACAGAAACGATTCCATGTCAGTGAAGGCAAAAAGGGCATATAAAAGGGAATTTGAGGTTTTATTCTCAAAGCGTGGTGTTTACAAAATCGAGGACCCTGTATTAAGTACCAAAGACATATTTGGTGTGTACAGTTATTCAGAAAAGTATGAGCAGGAATCCCTTATTTATGTATATCCGTCATACAGCAGGCACAAAGAAATTATTGCACCCTATTCAAAAGTTATGGGTGAAGCAATTAAGAATAGATATCTCTATGAGGATCCTTTTGAATTTAAAGGCATAAGGGATTATACGGGAACAGAACCTATGAAAAAAATTAACTGGGGAGCTTCAGCCAGAACCGGAAGCCTTAAAGTTAATAATTACTATGATACAACAAGCCGCCATGCAGTTATTTTCCTTGATATTGTTAATGACCAGATATGGAAAAGGGATGACCAGCTTGAAGAATGTATAAGAATTACCAGAAATTATATGGAAACCTTTATAAGAAACCATATTCCTGTTGAAATAATCACCAATGGAATAGATGGTATTCTTAACAAGCCTGTAGTTTTTGAGGGCGGTTCCGATGGTGCTTATGTGGAAAAATGTCTTAAAAAGATGGCAGCAATCGATATTAATAAAAAGACAGAGAGACTGACATCCTATTTTACCCTGAATAAGGCAAAAAACGATGAGCTTAGTATTCTTCTTTCCGTAGACCAGTCGAAAGCCATGATTGACGCATACAGGGAATACCTTGGATGCAATGAAGGCGAATGGATATGTCCGATCTCATCAAAAGACGGTAGAAATATACAGGCAGGAAATATACATGTAACATATCCGGAGGTGGGACGATGAAACTTTCCAATATAACCAAACCGGTTACAGGCCTTTTGTTTTGGTCAATGCTTACATATATTTTATATTCGTTTACCGATTCATCATGGAATCCTGGAATATCAATGGGTGTTGCAATGCTTATTTTTATGCTTTGTTATATGATAAGGATGATGCAGAATAAAACAGCAAAATTTTTCCTGCATTTTGTTGTCATGACACTTTTCGGTTTAGCCGAATTCGGAATGATACTTTACAGGGCACCATTGTTTATTATGTGGATTATTTTTATTATCCTGTCTATTGCAGCATCTTTTTCTGATAAAGATTTTATAAGTGATATGAACGGTGGATATATATTTATTTCCGTGGTAGTATATTTAATTGCATTCATTCACGGAACAACCGATATGCTTATATTGTACTTTATGGAAGCTACTTTTATAATGCTTCATTATATGCAGCAGACCGCCATAAGGCAGGAAAAAAATATAAAAACAATGTCTTCTTATTCGGTTATGAATGAGAAAGAGCTGTATTCCGAAAGCAGCAAAGTAACTTTTGTGTCACATATGATACTTTATATTTTATGCATGCTTATTGGTTTAATAGGCAGGATACCGTTTTTTTCAATGATTTGTAATAAGATTTTTAAAATATTTAACAGAACTTTTGATATTGTCAAAAGCTTTAAAACCGGGGAGGCAACATACCCTTCGGATGACGTAGGTATTCCTGAAGAAAACATTGAGGTAAATGAGGAGCCTGTAACACCTGTCCATCCGGCATGGCGTATTATAGGAATTGTTGGTTTTACCCTTATAATGCTGTATCTTATTTTCCTTATTGTGGACAGGATAAGAACTTCAATAAAAAACAGGGTATATATGCCTGACCTTGATGTAAAAACAGAGGTAAAGCAGATAAAAGAAAAGAAGAAACTCAAAAAAAGAGAGAGAACAGACAGTTACAGAAAGGCAATAAGACGTATTTACAAAGTCCGTATCAAAAAGGGCAGGGGCAGAAGAAATGATGACCTTGTAAGCAAGACCCCTCATGAACAGCGCAACAAAAAAATATCCGAAGGATATGAGGTAAGCAGAGATTTTGTTGAAATGTATGAAAAGGCGAGATACGGCCGTGATAATGTGACAAAAGATGATGTGAGAAATATGCACAATCTTTAGCAGGTGTGATTTATGAAAAAAAATTATGAAATTGATATGTGTAACGGACCCATTACGGGAAAAATGCTTCGTTTTGCATTGCCGTTAATGTTGTCAAGTATGCTGCAGCTTTTATTCAACGCTGCGGACATAATTACCGTAGGTAAATTCGGAAGCGAACATTCTTTAGCGGCAGTTGGTTCAAACACGGCACTTATAAATCTTTTAACCAATCTTTTTATCGGTTTGTCAATCGGTGCTAACGTACTTGTGGCAAGGTTTTACGGTGCAAAAAACGGAGAAGAACTTAATGAAACAGTTCATACTGCCATGCTTTTAAGCCTTATTTCAGGACTTATACTGACAGTTACCGGCGTAATATTTGCAAGATATTTTCTTATATGGATGAAAACTCCGGCAGAGATACTGGATCTTGCAACTACATATCTCAAGATATATTTTCTCGGTATGCCGGCGATGATGATTTATAACTTTGGAAGTGCGATTTTAAGGGCGATAGGCGATACCAAACGTCCGTTATATTTTCTTGCGGCAGCAGGTGTGATTAATATTATTCTCAACATTCTTCTTGTTGTGGTATTCAGACTTGACGTTAAAGGTGTGGGAATAGCAACCGTTATATCCCAGACCGTATCCGCAATATTGATTATCAGATGCCTTGCGAAAAGCAACGGAGATATAAAGCTGGAGTTTAAAAAACTCAGATTCAGCCGGGGTAAGATTGGTGCCATTTTAAGAATAGGTCTGCCTGCCGGGTTACAGGGTTCTATTTTTTCGCTTTCCAACGTAGTTATCCAGTCATCGGTTAATATTTTCGGTCCGGTTGTGGTAAAGGGCAACTCTGCGGCACAGAACCTTGAAGGTTTTGTATACTTTTCAATGAATGCTTTCCACCATGCAACTTTATCTTTTACAAGCCAGAATATGGGTGCAAAAAAATATGACAGACTTGGCAAAATACTTAAAAACGGCTTATGTCTCGCCATATTGTTTGGCGCCGGTTTTGGCGGAACGGTAATACTGTTTGGCAGAAATCTTTTATCCATATATACTAATGACGGCGCCGCAATAAGTGCCGGAATGACAAGACTTTATATAATAACCGGAACTTATACTTTATGCGGAATTATGGATGTAATGGTTGGTGCAATAAGGGGAATCGGCTATACTGTACTCCCGACAATCGTATCCCTTATCGGAGCCTGTGCATTGAGACTTGTGTGGCTTGCTACAGTTTTCAGAATCCCGAAATTCCATACGATTAACACAGTATATTTATCTTATCCCATAACGTGGCTTGTTACAATCATAGCCCATGTTATCTGTTATATCATAATAAGAAAAAAGAATAGATTTGGAGAAATGCAATGAAATATTTTTATTATACAAGACATGGTCAGACAATATGGAATGTTGAAAATAAAATATGTGGTGTAAGTGATGTATCACTCACTGAAAAGGGTATCAATCAGGCCAGGGAACTGGGCAATAAAATTCTTGATGAGAATATCCATATTGATGAAATCCTTTATTCACCTCTTGTAAGGGCAAAAGAGACAGCCCTATACATTTCAGAAATTACAGGAATACCCGTAAGGGAGGAATCACGCCTTAAGGAACAGGCATTTGGAAAATATGAGGGAACACCACGTAACGGCGCAGATTTCAGAGTCTCAAAGAGGAATTTTATCGACAGCTATGACGGCGGTGAGACAATGCTTCACCTTGCACAGCGAATCTACAACCTCATAGATGACATTAAAAACGAACCTGGTGACAAGGTATATCTCCTTGTAGCCCATAACGGAATTTCAAGGGTAATTAATTCTTATTTCCATGACATGAGCAACGAGGAGTATGCCGATTTTGGAATAAGAAATTGTGAAATAAGGAAGTATGAGTTTTAGGGAGCAGGAATAAGTTTCAGTGGCTAGAGAATATTGAAATCGGTCGAAAAGGGTAGAGATTTCCAATAAATCCAGCATAATATGCAAAAAAGCGGGTAAGGTGTCCGCTATTATGGACACCTTACCCGCTTTAAATAACGTCCGGTTTCGTCCCTGTTGAGTCGAAGCCAGCTTTGCATTTTACAAACTCACCTATTTTGTCCCTGTTGAGCCGAAGCCGCCCTCACCTCTTACAGTCTCGCTGAGAGAATCGGTAAGATTGAAATCAGCCGTAATAAAAGGGGTAATTACAAGTTGGGCAACACGCTCGGCAGGTTCTACTGTCTGTTCCAAATCAGAGTGGTTATGAAGAGCTATCATAAATTCGCCTCTGTAGTCAGGGTCTACAACGCCAACTTTATTAGCAGGGGCAAGACCTCTTTTTGAAGCAAGACCGCTTCGCGGATATATAAGACCGGCATAACCTGCGGGGATTTCCATTGCAAGACCTGTGTGTACCATGACGGTTTCATGAGGCTTAATGGTAAGCGGTTCGTCAAGACATGCATATAAGTCCGCTCCGGCAGCATATTCCGAACCGTAAGTAGGCAGAATAGCTTTATCGTTAATTTTCTTTACATTAATTGTTGTCATGTTCCTTTCCTCCGTAATATGTGTAACTATTTAGAAGGGTAGTTATACTGTGGTTTGACAGGTTCCCAGATAACAATATCACCGCCGTTTTGAAGGGTGGCGGGAACATCAATAGCCCTCTGGTTGCTTGAACCACGGAAATATGCGGATAAATCTTTTAATTCTTCAACGTAAGGACCATCCATAAGAACATCAATGCCAGAAAGAATCTCCTTTGTTTCCGGAATTTCATTAACCATGCGGCCAAGTATATCCCTGTCAAAAAGATAACCGCTGTATATCCATATTGTTTTGCCTGAACCGTAAACTTCCCTTACCTTGCGGATAAGAGGAAGAATTCCGGGCTGGTTGGCAGGCTCCATCGGCTCACCGCCAAGAATTGTAAGACCGGAAATATAAGGTGGCTCAAGGTCTTTTATTATCATATCAATTTCTTTTTGGGTAAAGGGATTTCCGTAATTGAAATCCCATGTAACCTCATTAAAACAACCTTTGCAATGGTGGGTGCATCCGCTTACAAAAAGAGAAATTCTCACTCCCGGACCATTAGCAGCATCATTGCATTTTATATCTGCATAATTCATAACGTCCTCTTAGATATGTAATACTCTTGAATTAATTTCTTTTGTCTTACCTACGTTCCAAAAATTCTCGCCAAGATAACCACAGGTTCTTCTTGTAACGTTCATTTTATTGTGGTCTTTATTGTGGCACTGAGGACATTCCCATTCAAGCTTATCGTTGATTATGATTTCACCATCATATCCGCATACCTGGCAGTAATCTGATTTGGTATTGAACTCGGCATACTGGATATTGTCATATATGTATTTAACAAGTTCTTCAAGAGCAGGAAGGTTATGTCTTAAGTTAGGTATCTCAACGTAGGAGATAGCACCGCCTGAAGAAATAGTCTGGAACTGGCTCTCAAATTTGAACTTAGAAAAAGCGTCAATCTTTTCGCGGACGTCAACATGATATGAGTTAGTGTAGTAACCCTTATCCGTAACATCTTTTATAACGCCGAATTTACGTTTGTCAATTTCGGCAAAACGGTAGCAGAGGCTTTCTGCAGGTGTTCCGTAAAGACCGAAACCTAGGCCTGTATTACGTTTCCATGTATCGCAGGCTTCACGGAGTCTGTTCATTACTTTAAGGGCAAAAGCTGTTCCCTTAGGGTCTGTGTGGCTTACACCGGTCATGAGCTTGGTAACTTCGTAAAGTCCGATATAGCCAAGTGAGATGGTAGAGTAGCCGTTATGTAAAAGGGGATCTATTGTTTCACCCGGCTTTAATCTTGCGATGGCACCATACTGCCAGTGAATAGGGCTGACATCGGATAATGTACCTTCAAGTGCTTTATGTCTGCACATAAGTGCTTCAAAACATAAAGAAAGTCTTTCTTCCATTAACTCCCAGAAAAGCTCTTCATTGCCGTTGGCAATAATACCCATCTGAGGAAGGTTAATGCTGACAACACCCTGATTGAAACGACCTTCCCATTTGTAATTTCCGTTTTCGTCTTTCCAAGGACTTAAGAAAGAACGGCATCCCATACATGAGAAAACTTCACCCTCGTAGTTTTCACGCATTTTTTTAGCGGAAATGTAGTCAGGATACATTCTTTTTGAAGAACACTCAACCGCTAATTTGGTAAGATAATCATATTTACCACCCTTTAAACAGTTATGTTCGTCAAGAACGTAAATAAGCTTTGGAAATGCAGGAGTGATATATACACCTGCTTCATTTTTAATACCTTGAATTCTCTGCTTGAGAATTTCTTCTATAATTAAAGCAACCTCATCCTTGTAAGGATCGTCCTCCTTGAGATTAAGGAAAAGGGTAACAAAAGGAGACTGTCCATTTGTTGTCATTAATGTATTAATCTGATACTGGATTGTCTGGACACCTGATTTCAGTTCATCCATAGTTCTGTCGCTAGCTAATTTTTCGATAGCTTCGTCAGAAAGAATATCAGCAAATTTTTCTTTATAATTTCTAAGAAATTTCTCTTTGGTTTTTCTTAAATACTTGCCAAGGTGGCTGATGTCAACAGACTGTCCGCCGTACTGGCTGCTTGCAACAGCGGCGATAATCTGTGTCATAACGGTACATGCAACCTGAAAGCTCTTAGGACTTTCAATCATCTTACCGTTCATAACTGTTCCGTTATCAAGCATATCACTTATGTTGATAAGACAGCAGTTAAAAATCGACTGCACAAAATAATCAGCGTCATGAAAGTGAAGAATACCTTCCTCATGCGCCTTCGATATTTTCTCCGGAAGAAGAAGACGGTTAGTAAGGTCTCTTGATACCTCACCTGCAATAAGGTCACGCTGTGTTGAAGCAACAGCGGCATTCTTATTGGAATTCTCCTCCATGGCATATTTGTTGGTCTGCTGTATAAGACCGAGGATAGATTCGTCTGTTGTGTTGGATTTACGAATCATCTGTCTCTGATATCGATAAATAATGTACGTCTTGGCTAAAACGAATTTACGTTCTGCCATGAGTTTCTGTTCGATAATATCCTGAATCTCTTCAACCTGTAATGTGTTGACACCTAATTTTTCAATAGATGCCACAATGCCATGAATCTTCTCGTCTGAAATTCGTTCACTTATGGGCACTTCATCGTTAGCCTTATGTATTGCGATTATTATTTTACCGCGGTCATAAGTTACTTCTCGCCCATCTCTTTTAATAACCTTCATATAAGTTTCCTCCCAAAACCTGTAAAGCGGAATCAAGTCCACATGGCACATTATAGCACCTGATATATACTATGTCACTATATTTTGTTGAATGTTTTTAAAAAATACAATTTATTACACAATATATTGTGGTGGCAATAATCAGACAATTATGGAACAAAAGCATACATTTCAGAAACAATACAAATTCTCTACACACAAATATCACAATTGCCAAATATATTTACTATGATGTAAAATATAGGTAAAGAAAGGTGGGTGGAAGTATGGCAATAGAAATTTTTAACCGGTATGAAAAGAAATATATGATTGACAAATCCGTATATGAAGCAATTACCGGATACCTTACCGATTACATGAAGCCGGACAGATATTGCGTTGATGGAAAGAAATATACAATATGTAATATATATTTTGATACGGATACGGATGAACTGATAAGACGTTCCATTGATAAACCGGTCTACAAAGAGAAATTGAGGCTGCGTTCATATGGTACTCCGTCTGATGACAGCGAAGCATTTATTGAAATTAAGAAAAAATACAAAGGTATCGTTAATAAAAGAAGAACCACAATGACCCTTAAAGAGGCTGAAAATTTCATATATAAAGGAATGATTCCGGATTCACCTGAAGTCAACAGACAGGTGCTTAGTGAAATACGTTATTTTCTGGATTATTACAAGGTGTCACCAAAAGTATATATATCATATGAAAGAAGTGCGTTTTACGGAATTGAAGATGACAGCTTCAGAGTGACGTTTGATGACAATATTCTTGCAAGAAGAGATGAACTTGACCTTAGAAAAGGGTCTTTCGGTGAACCGATTCTTGATAATGATAAATTGCTCATGGAGGTCAAAACATCAGGCGGAATGCCGATGTGGTTTCTGCCGGTTTTGTCGGAATATGGGATTTATCCTATATCGTTTTCAAAATACGGAACAGAATACAGAAACTATTTTACAAATTATAAAGGAGACATAACTTATGTTTGAAACAATTTTAAAGACGACAGACGTGTCTATAATACCGATGCCCCAGGCACTTATCTGTATGGGAACAGCACTTATACTTGGACTTGTTATTTCCATATGCTACATGTGTACCCAGAAAAAAGGAAGTTATACAAAGGATTTTGCCATAGCACTTACAATTCTTCCCGCTGTTGTTGCAATCGTAATCATTCTTGTAGGAAGTAATGTTGCCAGGGCATTTTCTATTGCAGGGGCATTTGCACTTGTAAGATTCAGAAGTATTCCCGGCAATTCAAAAGATATTGCGGTAGTATTTCTTACTATGGCCATAGGACTTGCCACAGGACTCGGATACATAGCCTTCGGTGTGATGGGAACATTACTTATCGTTCTGGTTATCGTGATTCTTTCGGTATCCGGTTTTGGGGAAAATAAGAGCGAAGAGAAATTATTAAGAATATTGATTCCTGAAAGCCTTAATTATAAAGATACTTTTAAAGATATTTTTGATAAATATCTGGATTATTACGAAATGAAGAATGTCAAAACAACCAATATGGGTTCAATGTTTGAATTGCAGTATCTTGTAACGGCAAAAAAAGATATGGATGAAAAAGCATTTATCGATGAAATCAGGTGCAGAAACGGCAATCTTAATATTTCTCTTGGAATGATGCCGGACAAACACGATACAATGTTGTAAAACTTTCTTGACATTAGCATAAAATAAATATAAATTAAATCTTACAGGTATAAGCCTGGAGGATTTAATTGTGGAGGATTCATTAAATGAAAACATATTATTGTAAAAAATGTGGAACAGCTAATGAAATTGAGGAGACTATGGAAAAATTTTTCTGTGCCAACTGCGGAACAGAGAACAGTGTACCACAGAAAGTGTCATCAGATACTGCATCAAAGCCTGTAAGCGGTGATAAGCCGGCAGAAACTTCATCTTTTATTTATGGCAGTGTGGATATGGCAGCAAGCAAAGAACCGGATGAGAAAACAGAACAGAATACGGCCGAACCTGTGCAGCAACCGGTATATTCCTATGGAGAACAGAATATTGCATCGGGTTCATATACAGAACCTGTATCGTCAAAGCCTGTTAAAGTTAAGAAGAAAAAGACAGGACTTATTGTTACACTTGTTGTACTTGTGGCAATAATCGCAGCGGCAGTTGTTTTACTTATTACACCTGTTAAATCACCACTTCCTATTAAATTCAGATGTGATGACTGTAACAAGATAAAATACAGTGAAAAATATGAGGTAGAATACGAAGATACAGGAAAAGTTGAAGAACGCTATATCTGTAAGGACTGCTTTGAGGAAAACGGATACGAGGAACAGTAATGTTAGAACTAAAAGAAAATGTTCTTGATACGGATACATATCTATATCTTAGAAAAAAAGTAGGCTGGATAAAGCTTACAGATAAACAGGCAGAACAGGCTGTTAATAACAGCCTGTTTACTGTGTGTGCATACCTTGACGGTAAACCTGTGGGAATGGGCAGGGTAATAGGTGACGGAGCCGTAATATCCTATATCCAGGACCTCGTTGTTATACCTGAGGCACAGAAAAAAGGAATAGGAAGACAGATACTTTTAAGGTTGAAGAAATTTGTGGAAGAAATCACTGAGCCGGGAAGCCGGATGATGCTATGTCTCATGTGTGCCAAAGGCAGGGAAAAGTTCTATATAGACAACGGTTTTACCGCAAGACCTACGGACAAGCTGGGTCCGGGTATGATTATATATATCGATAAAGATGGTGACAGGGAATCACAGACTACATAAGTGATTCCCATTTTTCATATAATTCGTTCTGCTTCTGTTCAAGTTCTGATTTACGGTTGCTTAATTCCGTAAGTTTATTTATGTCAGTGTATATTTCTTCTTTTGTCAGCATTGAATCAATTTCCGAAAGTTCTTCATCAATTCCCGAGATTTCTTTTTCACATTTTTCAATTTCATTTTTGCGACGGCGTTCTTTTGCCTGTTCTTCTTTCTGAAGTATACGGTCCTCTTTGGAAACGGAGACGGTAACTGCAGCTTTGGAAGAAACAGAAGCGGGGACCTGTACATTTTTTTCCAGATAATAGTCATAATTACCTATGTAATTGGTAATTGTGTTGTTTCTCAAATCCAATATTCTTGTGGCTACCGTGTTAATAAAATATCGGTCATGGGATACAAAAAAACATGTTCCGGTGTATTTATTAAGTGCACTTTCAAGGATTTCTTTTGATGCCATATCAAGGTGATTTGTTGGCTCATCAAGGAGCAGAAAATTAGCATTGGAAAGCATTAGCTTTGCTAAGAGGACACGGCCTCTTTCTCCGCCGCTTAATTCACCGATACGCTTGAATACGTCATCATCGGTAAAAAGAAAGGCAGCCAGTACGTTCCGCACCTTAGTATTATTCATGTCAGGGTAAGTGTCCTGAATTTCATCAAAAATTGTTTTGTTCATATCAAGTACCTGATGTTCCTGGTCGTAATAACCGCAGGTAACATTGGCACCGAGACGGCAGGTTCCGGAATCTGCATCAATTATTCCGTTTATTATTTTTAGAATGGTTGTTTTGCCGGTACCGTTGGCTCCAATCAGGGCAACACGCTCACCACGTTTGATCTCAAAACTGATGTCATCAAATAAGTGGTTACTGCCAAAACTTTTTGACAGGTGGGAAACCGTAAGAACATCATTACCGCTTACAACTGAAGGCTCTAAATCAATACGCATGCCGGAGGATTCCGCTAAAGGTTTGTCAATAACTTCCATTTTAGACAGAAGTTTTTCACGGCTTTCCGCACGCTTTATGGATTTTTCACGGTTAAACTGCTTTAACTTGTCAATAACTTGCTGCTGGTGTTTGATTTCACGCTGATTATTAAGGTAGGCTTTCATTTCAGCGTCCCTTAAAGCAGCTTTTTTAACAGAATAGTCGGAATATGAACCTGAAAAAACAGTGACACTGCCCCTGTCAATTTCAATTACTTTTGTAACAATCTTATCAAGAAAATAACGGTCGTGGGATACAATGATCACGCTGCCCTGATAATTTTTAAGGTATGTTTCAAGCCAGCTTATTGATGGCAGGTCCAGGTGGTTCGTTGGCTCATCAAGAAGCAGTATGTCAGGCTTTGTTAAAAGAAGGCGGCATAGTGCAACACGGGTTTTCTGACCTCCTGAAAGGGAAGATATCTTTTTATCAAATTCATCCTCTGTAAAGCCGAGTCCTTTTATGACTCCTGCTATTTCACTTCTTACTGCGTATCCGTTCTGCTGCTCAAATTCGTGGTTTAATCTTGTATATTTTTCGAGCATTTCATTGAGAACATCGTCCTTGGCATTCTTCATATCTGTTTCCAGCTGCCTTATGGAAAGTTCTAACGACATTACGTCCTGTTTTACTGAAAGAACTTCTTCATAAATGGTGTTATTGCCGTCAATGCTCTGATGTTGGGCAAGATATCCCATTGTTTTGTCCTTACTGATTGTAACAGAACCGTCATCGGGAGCGAGCTCACCTATTATAATTTTTAAAAGGGTGGATTTACCTACGCCGTTGGCACCTACAATAGCTGCCTTTTCACCATCCTCAATGTGAAAGGATACGTTATTTAGAATCGTGTCATCTATAAAAGTTTTACTTATGTTGCTGCAATTTAAAATCATTTCTATAACCTGCTTATTGTGTTTTTTACCAGAGTAACCATATTAAATTCTGCTTTTTTTGCTATGGCTGTGACTTCACTATGGGATAATTCTGTGGAAGACAGACCGGCTGCCTTATTGGTTATTAAAGATATACCAAGTATTTTCATACCGCAATGCCTTGCCACGATTGCTTCGGGAACAGTTGACATACCGGCCGCATCTGCACCAAGAATGGCAATGCCTCTTATCTCGGCAGGAGTTTCATACTGGGGACCTCTGAAAAAACAGTAGACACCTTCATCTACGGGAATATTGTGTTCTTTTGCTGTCATTCTGGCAGCCTCAATGTATTCTTTTGTATATACTTCTGTCATATCCTTAAAACGCGGACCGAATTCATCAAGGTTAGGCCCACGGAGAGGAGACGGACACATATAGCTTAAATGATCTGTGATAAGCATTATTGAGCCGGGATTAAGACTTGACTTTATACCGCCTGCTGCATTGGTAACAATAAGTTTTTTGATACCAAGCTTCGCAAATGCCCTTATAGGAAGAGTAACGGCGTCCATATCATGTCCCTCATAATAGTGGAATCTGCCACTCATAACGATTACTTTTTTATCTGAAATCATACCGCATACAAGCTCTCCGGCATGTCCCTTAACCGTTGAGGCGTGAAATCCAGGAATATCGCTGTATTTAATAACAACAGGGGACTGGACCTCGTCAGCTAAAGGACCAAGACCTGAACCGAGTATTATAGCAATTTCCGGTGTAAATTTAATTGAATCTGCTATATATTCAGCAGCATTGTTGATAACATCAATAATATTTTCCATGTGTAATCCTCCGTCACAAAATAATATAAAGGAATTGCTCCATTGCTACGCAATTTATTGCAATTCCCGCCACCTCAAACTCCCATAAAATACTGTATGCACAGCATTTTATTCCGTTTTCGGTGTCTGTTGCGTCATAGGTCAGAATTACTCATTTGTGCAAGCACAATTGTAATTCTGACTTATGACGTTTATATCGTTAAATTATATCTTAGATAACAAAGGATTGCAAGAAACATAAAAACAGTGGTATAATTTATGAAAATATTTTTTGCGAGGTATAATGACGTGCTAAAATGTGAGAATCTCGTTAAGGTGTATTCCGGCTGCAGAGCCGTGGATGGACTTAACCTGGAACTTGATGCGGGAAGGATATATGCACTTCTCGGTCCGAACGGAAGCGGTAAGTCGACTTTTATGAAGATGGTGGTCGGACTTATTAAACCTACAGAGGGAAAAATTTATCTTGACGGGGAAGAAATCTCAGACAAGACAAGAGCTAGAATTACATATATGCCAACAGAAAATTATTTTTATAATTATATGAGAATTAAGGATATAGCATCCTTTTACAAAGATTTTTATGAAGATTTTGACGAGGACAGGATGTATGGATTGCTTGACAGAATGGAATTGCATTTTGATGGCAAGGTAAGAAATATGTCAACCGGTATGCTTGCAAAGCTTAAAGTAGCGGTAGCAATGGCAAGAAATTCAAGAGTTATTCTTCTTGATGAACCATTGAACGGTATAGATATAATTGCAAGAGAACAGGTTATGAATACAATAATCGGATATAACAACGAAGATAAAATAATTATTGTATCAAGCCATCTTGTTGATGAACTTGAGCATGCGGCAGGCGGAGCTGTTTTTATAAAAGACGGCAGAGTTGTTATGGCTGGCAATACGGAAGATATCAGAAGTTATAATGATAACAAATCCCTTGTCGACTTATATAAGGAAATTTATGGAGGTATGTATAATGGGCAAACTTATTAAATATGAATTCCGTAAGGATTCCGGCACATACCTTACATTGTTTGGTATTCTTGTGGTTACTGAGATATATTTTCTTATAAGCTTTTTACTTAAAAGCGATAATCATATGGTACTGGCACTTGTTCTGGCCGAACTTGGAGGGTCATTCGGTATTCTGGCACTTATGATCAGCGGAGCTGTGTCATATTCTAAGGAAATCAACTCAAAGTACAGTTATATGACTTTCATGACACCTAATTCAACATATAAGATTGTGGGAGCCAAATATCTGTCACTCCTTATTGTTACTGTGGCAGGCACATTGATATTCAGTCTTTTTCTCGGACTTAATATAAAGCTCATAACAGACAGATATAAGGAAATACATATAATTACCTCAGAACTTGATGAACTTGGGAGGGCATTTGGATTTAATACGGGTTCATATATAGCTTCTTTTCTGGCAACACTTGTTACTATGATGATAAGTTTTTTATTCAGCGTGAGCTGTGCATATGTTGCCATAACTCTCAGTACAACTATTCTTGCGAACAGAAAAGGCAAAGCTTTTTTATCTATAGTATTCTTTTTTGTGATAGTTATATTGACATCGTTTATAGCAGGCAGGATTCCGGTAATTGATTACGGAGATACATTTTTACAATATCTTGCAGGTAATATTTATGTTTATTTATTCAGATTGTGCCTTATTGCAGGCAGTTATCTGTTTGTATCATATATGTTAAAAAAGAAAATAAGTTTATAGTCTGACAGTATGGAGGGATTGTATTGGAAGAAAACGAAATATCACTTGCTGTTATCAAAAGACTTCCAAGGTATTTCAGATATCTTGAAGAACTTATTGACAGTGGCGTGGAAAGAATTTCATCAGGCGAATTAAGCCGCAGGATGAATGTTACAGCTTCACAGATAAGACAGGATCTTAATAATTTTGGAGGCTTCGGGCAGCAGGGTTACGGTTATAATGTAAAATATCTTCACAGTGAGATTGCAAAGATTCTCGGAATTGACAAGATTCACAGCATAATAATCGTAGGTGCCGGAAATCTTGGCAAAGCACTTGCCAATTATGCTAATTTTGAAAAAAGAGGTTTTGTCGTAAAAGCAATGTTTGATACCAACGAAGCTCTTATCGGTAAAGAATGCAGAGGCGCAGTAATCAGACCGATGAGTGAAATGGAAGCTTTTATTAAAGATAATAATATTGAAATCCTTGCACTGACGATTCCAAAAGGAAGTGCAACGGAGGTAGTCCAGACTGCGATTAAGGCAGGAATTAAAGGAATATGGAATTTTGCCCATATTGATTTAGAGGTGCCTGACAATGTGGTGGTTGAAAATGTACATTTGTCAGAGAGCCTTATGACACTTTCTTATAATATTACGAGGTTGCACTAGATAAATGTCAATAACGATAGAAGATGTAAAGAAAAATGTTGCATATAAACAATTGCCTATAGTTATTCTTGATGAACGGTGGCACAGGCTTTTTCCTGAAAAAGATAAGTCGCCTGAAGTAAAAAGACTTGAAAAAAATCTTGGCACCCTGCTAAAAAGGCAGGGACAGATAACCAATGATTTAAAGGCTTTAAGAAAAATTAAAAGCGACATTATGAAGGAAATAATTGATAATTCCGCGGATATAGGAGATACTGATGCCAAACGGAACAAAATAATGGCGCGTGACCAGAAACTTGTTCTGGAAGCCAAAGAAAAGATAGAAAAGCTTGAACAGGAAGAAATTGAAATTCCGGGCAGGATAAGGGACGCAAATATTGAGCTTGTAATTCAGGGAATAGATGAATGTTACAGGCGTATACACAATAATTATGACGATATCCAGCTCTTAGGAAAATGGATAAATGAGATGAGAGTCGAGCTTAAGAAAAAGGTTCTTATAAAACAGGATAAAGAACTGAAGAACACAGAAATTTATTCATATATGCACGACCTTTTAGGTCCTGATATGATAGAAATATTTGATAATAAAAAGGGATAATTATGAAGTATGCATTGACAGGCAGAATGTCAAAAGAAGTTGATAGATTTACAATTGATAAGATGGGTGTTCCGTCTTTAGTTCTTATGGAAAGAGCGGCAGTCAGTACAGCTATGAAGGTTGCAGAGATTGTTGCTCTTTTCAGACGTAATGTAAGAATATTGGCGGTATGCGGTAAAGGCAATAACGGAGCTGATGCAGTAGCCGCAGCAAGGATATTGTCATGGCAGGGCGTGGCTGTTGATATTGCCGTAATAGACGATGACAGAAAGGAAACGGAAGAATTTGCCACACAAATGACGATTGCCGGGAACAGTGGTCTCAACTTTGTGAACGTTTCTGCCATACCGGAATATGATATAATAATAGATGGTATTTTTGGAACAGGGCTTTCAAGGAATGTCGAAGGAATATATGCTGATGTGATAGATCTGATTAACTGTTCCAATAATGTTGTGGTAAGTGTTGACATTCCGTCCGGCATAGATTCCGAAACGGGAGCGGTTCTTTCTAAAGCCGTTAAAGCCGATGCCACAGTGACTTTTGGTTATAATAAGGTCGGTAATATGATATATCCCGGCAAAGAGTTAAGCGGGGAAGTCACGGTAGCAGACATAGGTTTCTGCCCGGAAGCAATCAAAACACTTAATCCATGTATGTATTTTACAGAAGATGATTTAAGAAAAATACCTGACAGAAAAGCATATTCCAATAAAGGAACCTATGGTAAAATTCTTGTCATTGCAGGAAGCCGTGATATGAGCGGAGCCGCATATTTAAGCGGAGCTTCAGCCTATAGGACAGGTGCGGGACTTGTGGAGATTCTTACCTATGAAAGCAATACGGATATAATTAAGAAACTGCTTCCGGAAGCAATTGTAACGGGTTATAACGAAGATAATTATTGCTGCATGCTTGAAAAAAGTTTAAAGAAAGCCACATGCGTTATTCTTGGTCCCGGACTTTCAAAAGATATAACAGCACATAATATAACGGAAGAGGTCCTTAAGCGCTGCGAAGTCCCACTTATTATAGATGCGGATGCGTTAAATATTATTGCCGAAGATATATCATTATTGAAAAGTTATTCCCATGTTGCTATAATTACACCACATATCGGTGAATTTATGAGACTTACGGGGCTTACCAAAGAAGAACTTCTAAAGGATAGTGTTGCAGCTGCAAAATGTTTTGCACAAGAATTTAACGTCATTCTTGTTATGAAGAACGCAGTCACTGTTGTCGCAGAGCCTTGTGAAAATGGCAGGGCATATATAAATTCCTCAGGAACAGGAGCAATGTCTAAAGCAGGCATGGGCGATGTACTGACCGGTGTTATTGCGGGAATGCTCTCTCTTAGGATAGAACCATTTTCAGCAGCCTGTATGGGTGTATATTTACACGGAATTGCCGGTGAGATAGCGGAAGAAGAACAGGGTTCACATTCTGTTATGGCAGGAGACGTTGTAAATATACTGGGAAAGGCAGTTAATAAATAGTAAAGGAAAATTGAAATGAAAGAATTTACAAGGACATATTCGGTTATTCATCTTGATTCGATATACAAAAATATAGAAGAAGCAAAAAAAAGAGTCGGTAGTGACACCAAAATAATGGCAATTGTAAAAGCCAATGCTTACGGACATGGTGCTGTGGAAGTAGCAGGAGCAATCAAAGATAAAGTATACGGATTTGCCGTTGCAACCGTAAGGGAAGCTCTTACATTAAGGGAAAGCGGCGTTGACAATCCGATACTTGTACTTGGATATGTATGCAAAGCAGAATATGAATCTGTCATAAGAAATAATATTATTTTTGCCATGCTTACAAAGGATATGGCAAAAGATATATCAGAATGTGCCGCAAGGATAGGAATTACAGCGAAGTGCCATATTAAGATTAATACCGGAATGAACAGAATCGGTTTTCCTGTAAATGAAGAAGCTATAGATGATATAGCAGAACTTACAGGTTATGAAGGACTTGACTGCGAAGGAATTTTCATGCATTTTGCAACGGCGGACAGCGCGGATAAAAGTTATGCAAAACATCAGTTTGAATTGTTTATGGATGTTATCTCAAAACTTGAAAAAAGAGGCATCCAATTCAAAATACGACATTGTGCCAACAGTGCGGCAATAATCGATCTGCCGGAATATAAGCTTGACATGGTAAGGGAAGGTATTATTTTATACGGACTTAAGCCAAGTGACGAAGTGGACGCATCAATGAAATATTACCCTGCGCTTGAACTTAAGACCCATGTTATTTTTGTAAAAGAACTGGGTGCCGGTGAAAGCATAAGCTATGGAAGAACTTTTGTGACAGACAGACCGATGAGAATTGCAACTGTTGCGATTGGATATGCCGACGGCTATCCAAGGTCGCTTTCCAATAAAGGATATGTACTTATCCATGGAAAAAAGGCAAAGGTTGTCGGCAGGGTATGTATGGATCAGATGATGATTGATGTAACCGATATACCGGATGTTAATGTTGAAGATGTGGTAACGGTTGTCGGAAAAGACGGCAGCGAAGAGATTACATTTGAAGAAGTAGGAGAACTTTCAGGAAGATTTAATTATGAATTTGTATGTGATATTTCTGAAAGAGTAGAGAGAAAATACGTTTAGTATTGAATAAACACACATGATACTGGAGATAATGCTTATATCATAAACGAAAGGTCGTGTGTTACTTGAATATTAAAAGGGGAGACATTTTTTATGCTGACCTAAGACCTGTGGTTGGTTCTGAACAGGGTGGTGTAAGACCCGTACTTATTGTCCAGAATGACACAGGGAACAGGCACAGTCCCACTGTGATAATAGCAGCAATTACCTCACGAATGAAACATAAACTTCCGACGCATGTTGAAATTGATTCAAAAAGGTATGATATGATTAAAGATTCCGTTATTTTACTCGAACAGTTACGAACTATAGATAAGGCAAGACTTAAGGATAAAGTATGCCATCTTGATAATGAAATAATAACAAAAGTTAATGAGGCGCTTATAACAAGCCTTGAGATACAAAATACATAAGAAGGAGATTTGTTATGGTCTATGGCCATTTTGGTATTGGAATAGTTTTATTTGTTTTTTTTCTGACAATTGATGTTATTCTGTATGCATTTAACGCAGCAATACGGACGCTAAGCCCCAACGATATAGCCGAAAGCAAGGAAGGCAAGGCAAAATACAGGGAGATGATTTCTAAGATTCTTGAATCTCCGTCACGATTTAATGACACAGTGAACATAATTGTGTATATTACCAACATCATTGCCGGAAGTTACATATTGGGTTCCCTGGCAAGGAGAGTTATTCAGTCTGTCAACGGAGACAAAACGTGGGTATATATTGTACTTGCAGTTGCCATGATACTTGTTTTTATAATATTTGGAGTTATAATTCCCGAAAAGTGTGGAAGACGCAAACCTGTAAGGACAGCAATCAGACTTGTAAAGTACGTACGTTTTCTTATGCTTGTGCTTTCACCGGTTGTTTTTGTTACAACCATGATTGCAAAAGGAATCTTAAGAATTTTTGGCATTAAAAATCCTGATGCTGAGGAAAATGTTACAGAGGAAGAAATCATTACAATGGTTAATGAAGGTCAGGAGCAGGGCGTTTTGGAGGCCGGAGAGGCTGAAATGATTACCAATATTTTTGAACTTGGAGATAAACATGCCGGTGATATAATGACACACAGAAGCAATATAGAAGCAGTGGAAAGTACCATTACACTTGACAATTTTATCCAGAACCATATAGAAGGTAAATATTCAAGGTTCCCCGTTTATGAAGGTGATATTGATAATATTGTAGGAACAATACATATAAGGGACGCACTTATTTTTTACAGAAATATTCCTAACCGTAAGAAACTGCTTAAGGATATAAAAGGTCTTTTAAGAAAACCTTATATGGTTCCGGAAACAATGGACATAGACGATATGCTTAAGGATATGCAGGAGAAAAAAATCCATATGGGTATTGTCGTGGATGAGTATGGACAGACAGCGGGAATTGTATCAATGGAGGATATTATAGAAGAAATAGTAGGCAATATCCTTGATGAATATGACGATGAGGAAGAAGTGGTTGAATATGCAGGAGACGATACTTACGTGGTGGATGGTCTCACAGATATAGAAGATATTAACAGTCTGTTGGGAATTAAAATTGAAAGCGATGGTTTTGAGACACTTAATGGATTTTTAATATCAAAACTTGGCAGAATCGCATCTGAAAATGAGACAGAGGTTATTGAAGCATATGGATTCAGCTTTAAAATACTGGAAGTTACAGGTAATGTAATCAGAAAAGTAGAAATAACAAAAATAGATAAAAAGGAAGGTATTGACGATGAGCAATTACAAAATTGAAACAAAGTGTATACAGAGCGGATACACACCAAAGAAAGGGGAACCAAGAGTTTTACCTATTTATCAGAGCACAACATTTAAGTATGACACAAGTGACCAGATGGGCAGATTGTTTGACCTTGAAGATACGGGATATTTCTACACAAGGCTTCAGAACCCTACCAATGATGCGGTTGCCGCTAAGATATGTGATCTTGAGGGCGGTGTAGGCGCGATGCTTACTTCTTCAGGACAGGCAGCTAACTTTTATGCCATGTTTAATATATGTGAAGCAGGTGGACATATTGTAGCTTCTTCCGCAATTTACGGAGGAACATATAACCTTCTTGGAACAACAATGAAGAAACTTGGAATTGATTGTACTTTTGTATCACCTGAGGCCGATGAGGCAGAGTTACAGGCAGCTATAAGACCTAATACAAAACTTATCTTTGGTGAGACGATTTCTAATCCTACACTTGAAGTTCTTGATATTGAGCTTTTTGCAAGGGTTGCACATAAAAATGGGATACCTCTTGTTGTAGACAATACTTTTGCGACACCTATTAACTGCAGACCATTTGAATTTGGTGCAGATATAGTTGTACATTCCACAACAAAATATATGGATGGACACGCAACACAGGTAGGCGGATGCATCGTTGACAGCGGTAACTTTGACTGGATGGCACATAAAGATAAATTCCCGGGACTTACAACAAAAGATGAGTCATACCATGGAATTATTTATGCCGAGAAGTTTGGAAAAATGGCTTACATAACAAAATGTACAACACAGCTTATGAGAGATTTAGGATCTATACCTTCTCCAAATAACTGTTTTTTACTTAACCTCGGACTTGAAACCCTTCACCTTCGTATGCCACGTCATTGTGCCAATGCGCTTGCGGTTGCAAAATATCTTAAAAATAATGAAAAAGTGGAATGGGTTAATTATCCTGACCTTGAAGGGGACAAATATCATGACCGTCAGTTAAAATACCTGCCAAACGGAAGCTGTGGTGTTGTAACCTTCGGACTTAAGGGCGGAAGGGACGTTGCCATAAAATTTATGGATAATCTTAAACTTGCGGCAATCGTTACGCATGTTGCGGACAGCAGAACTTCTGTTTTACATCCTGCAAGCCATACACACAGACAGCTTACGGATGAACAGCTTAAGGCAGCAGGCGTTAATCCTGACTTAATCAGATTCTCCGTTGGTACAGAAAATGTTGAGGATATCATTGCAGATATAGAACAGGCTTTAAAAGCTGCAACGGTATAATGTGAATAAATATGCCATCTTCGGTAATAATATTGCCGGAGGTGGCATTTATGTTTGAGACAGTGTATATTCTGGGAGAAATTGAAGGACATGACGGAGGCGGTTCTGATAAAAACACAAAATATGATGAAATAATTCCAAGGCTTGTGTCCATAGAAAATAATGATGATGTTGATGGTGTTTTATTTGTTATTAACACTATGGGAGGGGATGTTTCAGCGGGGCTTGCCATTGCGGAAATGATAGCTGGGCTTAGTAAGCCTACGGTGTCCCTTGTAATAGGGGAAAGCCATTCCATAGGAGTACCCATAGCGGTGGCTGCGAATTACTCATTTATAGTGAAAAGTGCAACCGTTGTTATCCATCCCGTAAGAATGACGGGAACAATATTAGGAACCAGACAGACCTATAGGCAGTTCAGATCCATACAGGACAGAATAGTGCGTTTCATATCGGAGCACAGCAGATGCGGCGAAGAAAGTATAGAAAAAATGATGATGGATACTTCAATGATGTCCAGTGATTTAGGCACTATTCTTGTTGGGGAAGAAGCAGTGGAAGCCGGACTTATTGATGAAAACGGCAGTATTGACAAAGCGTGGAATAAATTGAAATTCATTTGTCAAAATAAAGGTGAAATGGTATAATTAGGAGAATGTCTTTATAGGAGGAATGAACTTTGAATATACTGAAGTCAATTTTATTGGGATTGGTTCAGGGGCTTACGGAATTTTTACCAGTGAGCAGTTCCGGACATCTGGCTATTTTTGGTAAGATTCTTGGTACAAATCTTGATTCGGAAATATATTTTAATGTATTGCTTCATCTTGGAACACTGATTGCAATCATAATTGTATTCCATGAGGATATATGGCATATGATTCAGGAGTTTTTTCAGATGCTTCTTATTATCTTTGCTAATTTTATAGTTTTTATAAAAAGACGGCGTGGGGATACGAAGTATACATATTTTAAGGTGGTTAATTCCAATTATAAAAAACTTGTGTTAATGATTATAATTTCAACTATTCCCACAGGACTTATAGGACTTCTCGGCAGGAATTTTACCGAGCTTGCAACAAATACCCTGTGGTTTGTGGGAATATGTCTTATGATTACATCCGGAATTCTTATGCTTGCAGACAAGAAGAGCGATAATACCATGAAAATTAACAAGGCAAAATATTCGGATGCTTATTTTATCGGTGTCGCACAGGGTGTTGCAACACTGCCGGGAATTTCAAGATCCGGTGCAACAATAGCAACAGGAATGATGCTTGGCTTTAATAAACAGTTGGCGATTAAATACTCATTCCTTATGTCCATACCGGCTGTACTTGGAGCTGTTATAGTGGAACTTGCCGGCAACAGGAATGTTGTATTCGGTTCTGCTGATTTACCGGGATATGTTCTTGGAACAATTACAGCGGCAGTAAGCGGATATTTTGCTATTAAATTTATGCTAAGACTTATAAAAAATAAGAGTTACAAGGGATTCTCAATCTACTGCATCATTGCCGGTGTGGCAGGAATAATCCTTTCATTTATAAAATAACAGGAGGCTGAACTTTTTTATGGCTACAGGCAGTAAAAACGGACAGACGAAAAAGAAGCCGGCAGGCAGAAAAAAGCCCGCTGCAAAAAAATATAATAATAAACTTATTACAGAAGCGGTTTTATTAATATTGATGGCACTCTGCGTTATATTTTTTCTTGCCAATTTCGGCGTAGGAGGAATTGTAGGTAAAGGTATAAGCGCATTTTTCTTCGGGCTATTCGGAATACTTGCATATATTTTCCCGATTCTTCTGTTTGCTGCGGTAATTTTTGCAATGTCCAATAAGAATAGTTCGATTGCCAGAGTCAAACTTATTGCAGTATTGTTTGAACTGATTTTTTTATGTACTCTGATACAGCTGATTTCCGGAAGCCACAGCGGTGAATGGAATGTCGGTGATTTTTACATAAATTCCAGCACACATAAGAACGGCGGTGGTTTTTTTGGCGGTATGTTTTGCCTGCTTTTTAGTAAACTGTTTGGTAATGCAGGTGCATATATTTTTACGGTTGTACTAATAATTATAGCAGCGGTTATCATAACGGAACATTCGTTTATCGGCGGTGTTAAAAAGAATAGCAAAAAAGTATACAACGCCGCAAAACGTGATATGGAAGCGTACAAAGCGGACGTAGCAGTTAAGCGTAAAGAAAAAGAACGAATGGAAGAACTTAGGGCAAGTGAGAAGATGCCTCCTAAGAAAAAACGTTCTTCCGTGAAAGTTGAAGGAATAACAACGGATACATGCATGGAAAAGGCGGATGCAGAGACTACAGGGGAAGATGTATATTCATATGAAAAGGCAGAGGATATAAAGCCTTTTGATGAAAATGAGTATGCCAATGTTGTTGATGCAACAGATTATGCAATGAGACATTTCCAGGATGAACAGAGTATTCCTTTTGAACCGGCTTATGAGGATGTTAAAGAGATACTTCCTCCTTCCGGGACTGTGGAAACTGCCGCTGCCAATACAGCAATAGTTAATGAAGAACCACAGAGGGCAGAAGAAGATTACATTGATATGGAGCTGGTAAAGAACGAACTTGAGAAAGAACAACTTCTAAAGCCTGATAAGGAAAAAAACGTTAAACCGGAGCCCGTTCATGGTAATGTGACGGAGCAGGCACAGGCATTACCGGTAAAACCATCACATACAGCTAAAAACAACAAATACAAACTTCCTCCTGTAAGCCTTTTAAAGAGAAGCAGCGGAAATCCCAAAGGGAATGACGGCAAGGACGAACTCAGGGCAACAGCAGGCAAATTACAGCAGACACTTGCTACATTTGGTGTTAACGTTACAATAACGGATGTAAGCCGGGGACCTGCAGTTACAAGATATGAATTGCAGCCTGAACAGGGCGTTAAGGTAAGCAAAATAGTTTCCCTTGCGGATGATATAAAGCTCAATCTTGCAGCGGCGGACATAAGAATTGAAGCACCAATCCCCGGAAAGGCTGCTGTCGGAATTGAAGTACCTAATAAAGAAAATTCCGGCGTAATGCTTGGAGACCTTATTGCCAGCAAAGAATTCAGGGATGCCAAGTCTAAAATTGCTTTTGCGGCAGGTAAAGACATCGCAGGCCAGATAGTAATGGCAGATATTGCTAAGATGCCCCACCTTCTTATTGCGGGTGCAACGGGTTCAGGTAAATCGGTATGTATTAATACTATTATTATGAGTATTCTTTTTAAGGCAAGACCTGAAGAGGTGAAGCTTATAATGGTTGACCCAAAGGTTGTGGAGCTTAGCGTATATAACGGAATACCCCACCTCCTTACACCTGTTGTAACGGACCCTAAAAAAGCAGCCGCGGCACTTAACTGGGCTGTGGCGGAAATGATGAAAAGATATCAGCTTTTTGCAACTTACGGCGTAAGGGATATGAAGGGCTTTAATGAAAAGATATCGGGAATGGAACCTGAGGAAGGCAAAGAGCTTCCTGAGGTTATGGCACAGATTGTTATAATCATTGATGAGCTTGCAGACCTTATGATGGTTGCATCAGGAGATGTAGAGGATGCCATAGTAAGACTTGCACAGCTTGCCAGAGCGGCAGGTATCCACCTTATTATTGCTACCCAGAGACCAAGTGTTAATGTCATAACAGGTCTTATCAAAGCCAATGTTCCTTCAAGAATTGCCTTTTCGGTATCATCCGGTGTAGACTCAAGAACAATACTTGATATGGTAGGAGCAGAAAAACTTCTCGGTAAGGGTGATATGCTATTTTATCCACAGGGCTATCAGAAACCGGCGAGAGTACAGGGCGCATTCGTATCTGACGAAGAGGTATCGGCGGTTGTTGATTTTATTAAGGAAAATAGCAATGAGACCGGATACAGTGAAGAAATAGAAAATCACCTGAGTAATCCTGAATTTGAAGAAAGTCAGGCTTTTTCCGGTGACAGGGACCAGTATTTTGCCGATGCGGGCAGATTTATCATAGAAAAAGAACGTGCATCGATAGGAATGCTGCAAAGGGTATTTAAAATCGGTTTTAACAGGGCTGCAAGAATTATGGATCAGCTTGGGGAAGCCGGTGTGGTAGGACCTGAAGAGGGTACCAAGCCACGTAAAGTTATGATGACAATGGAAGAATTTGAAGAATTTCTTAAGAATAACTAACATTATGGAGGAAAAGGAATGTTTAAATCAGATATAGAAATAGCACAGGAAGCAAAGATGTCACATATACGTGATATTGCAGGCAGATTTGGTATAGCAGAGGACGAACTTGAATTTTACGGAAAGTACAAAGCAAAATTAACCGATGAACTTGAAAAAAGAGTAGCAGGCAATAAAGACGGCAAACTTATTCTTGTAACTGCGATTAATCCAACCCCGGCCGGAGAGGGCAAGACAACAATCAGTATCGGTCTTACGGAAGCACTTAACAAGCTTGGCAAAAAGACAATGGCGGCACTTCGTGAACCATCCCTTGGACCATGTTTTGGTATTAAGGGCGGTGCCGCAGGTGGAGGATATTCTCAGGTAGTACCTATGGAAGATCTTAATCTTCATTTTACAGGTGACTTTCACGCAATAACAAGTGCCAATAACCTTCTTGCAGCGCTTCTTGACAACCACATCCAGCAGGGCAATGAACTTCAGATAGATACAAGACAGGTTGTATGGAAAAGATGTCTTGATATGAATGACAGAGTTCTCAGGAATATCGTAGTCGGACTTGGTGCAAAGGCTGACGGAGTGGTAAGGGAAGACCATTTTGTAATAACAGTTGCCTCTGAAATTATGGCAATTCTCTGTCTTGCAACAGATATGGCTGATTTAAAGAAAAGACTTTCGGAAATAATTGTTGCATATAATTATGCAGGAGAACCTGTGACAGCAGGTGATTTACATGCCACAGGCGCGATGGCAGCACTTTTAAAAGATGCAATTAAGCCTAATATAATACAGACACTGGAGGGAAATCCTGCAATTGTCCATGGAGGACCTTTTGCCAATATTGCCCATGGATGCAACTCTGTAAGAGCTACAAAAATGGCACTTAAATTATCTGATTATGTTGTAACTGAGGCAGGTTTTGGTGCTGACCTTGGAGCAGAAAAATTCCTTGATATTAAATGCCGTAAGACAGGTTTACGTCCTGATGCGGTAGTTATAGTAGCTACTGTTAAGGCATTAAAATACAATGGTGGTGTAAAGAAAGAGAATCTTTCTGAAGAAAATCTTGAAGCTCTTAAAGCAGGAATCGTTAATCTTGATAAGCATATTGAGAATATGCAGAACTTCGGACTTAATGTTGTTGTGACACTTAATGCTTTCGCAACAGATACAGAAGCAGAACATAACTTCATCAAAGAACATGTTGAAGGAATGGGTTGTGAATTTGCTCTTGCCAGAGTATGGGAAAAGGGTGGAGAAGGCGGAATTGAACTTGCAAATAAGGTTCTTAAAGCAATCGAAAAAGAACAGAAACCATTCACATTGACATACTCAGATGATATGGGACTTAAAGATAAAGTTAAAGCGATAGCAACTAAGATTTATGGAGCAAAGGATGTAAGTTTTGCACCGGCAGCTTCCAAAATGCTTGACAAGATAGAAAAAATGGGATTTGCAAATTTCCCTGTATGTATGGCAAAGACACAGTATTCACTTTCGGATGACCAGACTAAGCTTGGACGCCATGAAGGTTTTACCCTTAACGTAAGGGATGCTTATGTAAGTGCAGGAGCAGGATTTGTTGTTATTCTTACAGGTTCTATAATGACAATGCCGGGTCTTCCTAAGGTACCGGCGGCTGATAATATTGACTTTGACGAAACAACAGGTAAAATTACAGGCCTATTTTAATTTTCACCTTTAAAGGAGTTGAATTATGCAGAATTTTTATGTAAGAGATATCGTAAAAGCCACAAAGGGTGAAGTGCTTTGCGGTGATATGAATATACCGATTGAAAATGTAAGTACAGATTCCAATTCGATAAAAGAAAACTCACTTTTTGTACCGATTATAGGAGAAAGAGTGGATGCCCATACTTTTATCGATTCTGCGATAGCCAACGGAGCTGTGGCGGTATTAACAAGCGAACATGACGAAATGACAGGAAATGTGCCATATATAAGGGTCAGCAATACTACAATGGCTTTACAGGAAATAGGTAAATATTACGGTAAGCTTATGATTATGCCAAAAATCGGTGTAACAGGCAGTGTCGGTAAAACTACGACCAAAGAAATGATAGCATGTGCACTTTCAGCAGGATATAAGGTATTTAAGACAAGTGGAAACAGCAACAGCCAGATTGGTGTACCTCTTACATTGCTGAAAATGAGTCCTGATGACCAGATTGCCGTAATAGAGATGGGAATGAGCATGCGTGGAGAGATGTCAAGGCTTTCAGAACTGGTGGAACTGGATGACGCGGTTATCACCAATATAGGCGTATCCCACATAGAACAGCTTAAGACCAGAGACGGTATATGTGAAGAAAAATTCCATATCCAGGATGCAATCCATGCAAAGGATGGAATTGTATTTATTAATGGTGATGATGCGATTTTAAACAAGCACAAATCAGAACTGAGACACAGGATAATTACTTTCGGGCTCGGAAATGATAATGACTATTTTGCAACCAATATAAAAGTAAAAAACGGCGGTGTTGATTTTACCGTCAATATTAAAAATAAAGGCTCCTATGATGCAAGGCTTAACGTTCTCGGAGAACATAATGTAAGAAATGCACTTGTAGCTATAGCAGTAGCCGAAAGACATGGCATTGAAGTAACGGAAGCCATTAAGGCACTGGCAGGATATGAAGGCGTCTCAATGAGACAGCAGATTACAGATGTTAACGGAGTTACAATTATTGATGATTCCTACAATGCAAGTCCTGATTCAATGAAAGCCGGTATTGACGTTTTGTGTGATTACAATAACAATGGACGTAAAATAGCCGTTCTTGCAGATATGCTTGAACTTGGAGATAAGTCAGCGGATTATCACAAAGAAGTCGGCGGATATATGGCAGAAAAAAAGATTGATGAACTGATTCTTTTTGGAACAATGGCGGCCAATATAGGAGATGGTTTTAACGGAAGTTATAAGTTATTTAAAAAGAGAGAAGAAATTAACGAATATCTTCTTAAGAACCTGAAATCCGGTGATGCCGTATTATTTAAAGGTTCGAGAGGAATGAAACTTAACGAATGTGTTGATTTTTTAAAGGAGAATTACAATGGCTAAAGTTATAGATGGTAAATTAATTTCTAAGGAATTAAAAGATGAATTAAAAGAAAAGGTTAAAGCATATAAAGAACAAGGGATTGAAATTACACTTGCGGTAATCCAGGTTGGAAACGACCCTGCTTCAAGCGTGTATGTGGGCAATAAGAAAAAAGGCTGTGAATACATCGGAATCAACTCACTTTCTTACGAACTTGAGGAAAATACCACAGAGGAACAGTTATTGGAGCTTATTGATACACTTAATAAGGATAATAAGGTAAACGGAATCCTTGTGCAACTTCCACTTCCTTCACACATTGATGAGGATAAGATTATTAAGGCAATATCCCCTGCTAAGGACGTGGACGGTTTTCATCCACAGAGCGTAGGGGCGTTAAGCATAGGCCAGCCGGGTTTTGTATCATGTACACCGGCGGGAATTGTTGAACTTTTAAAGAGAAGCAATATTGAGATAGAAGGAAAAGAGTGCGTTGTTGTTGGCAGAAGCAATATTGTAGGTAAACCTATGGCACTTCTTCTTTTGAGGGAAAACGGTACCGTAACCATTGCACATAGCAGAACAAAGAATTTGAAGGAAGTAACAAAACGTGCGGATATTCTTGTGGTTGCAATCGGCAAGCCTAAATTTATTACAAAAGAATATGTAAAAGAAGGAGCTGTTGTAATTGATGTAGGAATTCACAGACTGGGAACAAGTGAGTCGGGCAAGAGCATTCTTTGCGGTGATGTGGATTATGATGATGTATTCCCTATAGCATCGGCTATAACACCTGTACCGGGCGGGGTCGGACCTATGACTATTGCAATGCTTATGAATAACTGCGTTCATTCGGTGGAATTGCAGAAATAACAGGAGGCGTAAAGCAGGTGAAATTATCAAAACTTTTAGAAAAACTTGAATACGAAGTTTTAAACGGAAATGTTGATATTGACATTAAGAATCTTGTATATGATTCGAGAAAAGCGGGAGCTTTGGATGTGTTTGTATGTGTGACAGGTGCGGTTTCCGACGGGCATACATATATAAGTGATGTGGCCGGAAAAGGTGTTTTGGCAATTGTCGTACAGAAAGATATTGAAGTTACAGAGGAACTTAAAGATATTACTTTAATTAAGACAGCGGACACAAGATATGCACTTGCACTTATGTCGGCAGCATTTTTTGATTATCCTGCTAAAAAACTTAAAACAATAGGCATCACAGGGACAAAGGGCAAAACCACCACAACCTTTATGATTCGCGATATCCTTGAAAAATGTAAAATAAAGGCGGGACTTATCGGAACCAACGAAACAATAATAGGTGATGTCCATATCCCATCTAAAAATACAACACCGGAATCATTTCTTATCCAGAAATATTTCAGCCAGATGGTTGAGGCAGGCTGCAGTTGTGTTGTCATGGAGGTGTCGTCACAGGCACTCATGCTTAACAGAACAGCAGGTATTTTGTTTGATATAGGAGTGTTCACCAATATTGAACCTGACCATATAGGACCTAATGAACATGCAAGTTTTGAAGAATATATGGAGTGCAAAAGCAGACTTTTCAAACAGTGTGTACATGGAATAGGCAATGCAGACAGCGAATATTTTGATAAAATAATGGAAGGGCATACCTGTACCCTTGAGACTTACGGAATTAAGAACAAAGCCGATTTAAAAGCTGAAAATATCAGGTATATCCATGAGGGCGGCAATATTACCACCTCATATAATACTACGGGAACCAGAGAGCTTAATATAAAACTTACTCTTCCGGGAGAATTTTCCGTATATAATTCTCTTTGCGCGATAGCCGTATCCGAACATTTCAATGTGGATGACAAACTTCTGCTTGATGCTTTATATAATACAAGAGTAGCAGGGAGAGTAGAACCTGTTAAGGTTTCTGACGATTTCATCGTGATGATAGATTATGCACATAATGCAATGAGTCTTGAGAGTCTTTTAAGTACACTAAGGGAATATAATCCCAACAGGATAGTATGTTTATTCGGATGTGGCGGAAACCGTTCTAAGCTCAGACGTTTTGAAATGGGTGAGGTTTCAGGCAGGATGGCAGATTTAACCATAATTACAAGCGATAATCCAAGAGATGAAGACCCGGCCCTTATAATGCAGGATATTGAGACCGGAATTAAAAAGACCTCCGGCAGTTATGTAATGATTGAAGACCGTGGTGAAGCGGTTAAATATGCCATCGAACACGGAGAAAAGGGAGATATAATTGTTCTTGCGGGAAAAGGACACGAAGATTATCAGGAAATAAAAGGCGTAAGATATCATCAGACAGATAAAGAACTTGTGCAGAAAGCAATGGAAGATTTAGCAAGATAGAAAAGGGTGGATAAAGTGAAGTTTGCCGGAGTAATTGTTGATATATCCCATGAACAACTGGATAAAATATTTCAATACATAATTCCGGAAACAATGCTTCCGGAGCTTGAAATCGGGATGAAAGTGCAGATACCGTTCGGTAAAACCAAACGGACCGGTTATGTCGTAGATATAAGTGATGAACCGGAGATAGATATATCCAGAATGAAATCCCTTGCAGGAATTTGCGGACACAGTGTCACAATAGATGGAAGGATGATAAAACTTGCCAACTGGATTAAAAATCATTATGGTTCCACAATGAATCAGGCACTTAAACTTGTAATGCCTGTAAAAGAAAAAGTCAGAAATATCGAGAAAAAGACAATACATCTTCTTATTTCAAAAGAAGAAGCAGAAGAATATGCAAAAGAAGCAGCAAGAAAAAGATATACCGCAAGGGCGAGACTTTTAGAAACACTTGCAAAGACGCCCGTTGTTGATTATTCACTGCTCACCCGGAAATTAAATATAAATTTAACAACTGTAAAAACCTTGGAAAATAAAGGCATAATCGAGATAACAACCCATACAATGTTCAGAAACACCATAAAAAATACCATGAAGTCCGGAGAAAAAATTCTCCTCAATGAAGAACAACGTTACGTTGCGGAATCTATAATCAAAGACATGGAAAATGGAGATATGATGCCATCACTTATAAAAGGTGTAACAGGAAGCGGCAAGACAGAAGTGTATCTGGAACTGATTGAATGGGTTATAAACCGGGGTGGCGATGTAATATGCCTCATACCGGAGATATCCCTTACATACCAGACAGTGATGAGGTTTTATAACAGATTCGGAGATATCGTTTCTGTTATAAATTCCAAAATGTCAAAAGGCGAAAGATATGACAGTTTTGAAATGGCTAAATCGGGAAAGATAAGAATAATGATTGGACCGCGGTCAGCACTTTTTACACCGTTTAACCGACTTTCGCTTATAATAATCGACGAGGAACACGAAAGTGCATACAAAAGCGAGAATGTTCCAAGGTATCATGCAAGGGAAACAGCCATTGAACTTGCAAAAATGACAGGAGCCAAAGTGGTTTTAGGCTCTGCAACTCCATCGCTTGAAAGCTATTATAATGCAAAAGCGGGGCGGTTTAAACTTTATGAATTAAATAACAGGGCAGGCCTTGCGGGATTTCCCACAGCAGAGATTGTTGATTTAAGGGAAGAACTGAGAAATGGTAACAGGACGATGTTCAGCAACAGACTTATGGAACTTATGAAAGAAAAACTGTCAAAGAAAGAGCAGGTTATGCTTTTTCTTAACAGGCGGGGATATCTTGGATTCCTAAGCTGCCGTAACTGTGGGCATGTAATTACATGTCCTCACTGTGCGGTATCCCTCACCGAACATGGGAATGGCAGGCTCGTATGTCATTACTGCGGTTATGAAACACCCGGCATAAAAATATGTCCGGAGTGCGGTTCAAAACATATCGGAAGATTTAAAGCCGGAACTGAACTTGTGGAATCGGAAATTAAAAAACTCTTCCCTGATAATAAAGTTTTACGCATGGATGCCGATACTACGCGTAACAAGGATGGGCATGCAAAGATATTAGAGGCGTTTGAAAACCATGAAGCCGATATTCTTATAGGCACACAGATGATTGTGAAAGGCCACGATTTCCCAAATGTTACCCTTGTGGGAGTTCTTCTTGCAGATGTATCATTATATTCGCCGGATTATATGGCGGCAGAAAGAACTTTTGAGCTTATAACCCAGGCAGCGGGAAGAGCAGGAAGAGGCAATAAGGAGGGCAATGCCGTAATACAGACCTATTCACCGGAGCATTACAGTATTGTGCATGCCTGCAATCACGATTATGAGAGTTTTTATAATGAAGAAATAGCTTTCAGGGAGCTTATGGATTATCCGCCGGTATATAATTTTATGACTGTAAGGATTGCGTCAGAGGACGAACAAAAGACAGCTGAGTTGTCAGAAAAGATAAAACAGCTTACAGACAAAGCAGACAGCCGGACTAAGATAATAGGACCGGGCAAGGCCCCGGTGTATAAAGTTAAGGATGTTTTTTTCCGGCAGATATATTATAAGGATAAAGAACACCAAAGACTTCAGAATATAAAAAAAGAGATTGATAACTTTATGAAAGAACACAGTGAATATCTTTCAAAGTGTCAGATACAATATGATTTCAGATAAAAAAGGAGTTAAAAACATGGCATTAAGAAATATCAGAATTAATGATGACCCTATTTTAAGAAAAGTATGTAAACCCGTACAGGAGGTTACAAAAAAGACAGAGGAACTTGTGGGAGATATGCTTGATACAATGTATGAGGCAAACGGCGTCGGACTTGCCGCACCACAGGTGGGAATTTTAAAAAGAATAGTTGTAATTGACATAGGCGATGGTCCTATTGTAATGATTAACCCTGAAATTCTTGAAACCTCAGGCTCTCAGACAGGACAGGAAGGCTGCCTTAGTATTCCCGGTAAAGCAGGAATTGTTACAAGGCCTAATTATGTAAAAGCAAAAGCCTATGACCTTCAGATGAAAGAATATATTATTGAGGGCGAGGAGCTTCTTGCAAGGGCAATATGCCATGAACTGGGACACCTTGACGGTGATTTATATATCGACCACGTTGAAGGAAGTCTTATGGAAGTAGTAAATGACGAAGACGAGGAGTAATGCATGAAAGTAGTATTTATGGGAACCCCTGATTTTGCCGTCAGCACATTGGAGGCAATAATACAGGCAGGTCACGAAGTTGCGGCAGTAATAACCCAGCCTGACAAACAAAAGGGCAGGGGCAAGGAAATATCAATGAGCCCCGTCAAGGTAAAAGCCTTAGAACATAATATTGAAGTATTCCAGCCTTTAAAGGTTAGAAATCCCGAATTTATGGATATACTTAAAAAAATATCTCCGGATATAATAGTTGTAGTGGCATACGGACAGATTCTTTCAAAAGAGATTCTTGAACTTCCGAAATACGGATGCGTAAATGTCCATGCTTCGCTTCTGCCAAAATACAGAGGAGCTGCACCTATCCAGTGGGCGGTAATTGATGGTGAAAAAGAAGCCGGAGTTACTATAATGCAGATGGACGAGGGGCTTGATACGGGAGATATGCTTAAAGTGGCAAAAATTGAGCTGGCTCCAGATGAGACAGGAGGAAGTCTTTTTGACAGACTTGCGGACCTTGGTGCCAGAACCCTTGTGTCAACGCTTACGGAAATTGAAAACGGAACCGCCAAGGCTGTAAAGCAGGAGGGTGCTTCAACTTACGCAGGCAAACTTGATAAAGCCCTTGGAAAGCTTGATTTTACAAAGGATGCCATTACCCTTGAAAGACTTATAAGAGGTCTTAATCCATGGCCGTCTGCATATACGGTATATAACGGCAAGACGCTCAAGATATGGAAAGCCGCTGTATGTGAGTGTGACGGACTTGAGCCGGGAACAATTTACGATGTTACCAGGAAATCTTTTTCCATAGCTACAGGCAAGGGTGGATTAAAAGTCCTTGAATTACAGCTTGAGGGCAAAAAGAGAATGGATACGGAAAGCTTTTTAAGAGGCACTGCCGTAACAGAAGGAATGATATTATGAACCAGAATGTGAATACCAGAAATATTATTCTTGATGCATTGATTGAAATAAACGAAAAAGACAGATTTACACATATAGTTTTACCGGAGGTCCTGAAAAAGTATCAGTATCTTGATAATATTGACCGTTCTTTTATAAGCAGGACAATTCTTGGAACGGTTGAGAGAAAAATAACTCTGGATTATATCATTAATCTTTTTTCAAAAACACCTGTAAATAAAATGAAACCTGTTATACGCAATATTTTGAGGATGAGCACATATCAGCTTATATATATGGAAGGCGTTAAAGATTTTGCGGTATGTAACGAAGCAGTCAGACTTTCTGTGAAGAAAGGCTTTACTGCCCTTAAAGGTTTTGTAAACGGTGTTTTGAGAGCCATCGCAAGAGAAAAGAACAAAATTGAAATGCCACAGGAATTGTGGCTAAAATATTCCACTCCCGGATGGATTGTTGATAAATGGCTGAAAGAATACGGTAAAGAGAATACGGAAGCAATACTTAAGGCACAGTATTCAAAAAGACCGCTGACAGTCAGATGCAATTTTAACCATTGTACGAGAGAAGAACTTGTTAAAAGACTTACAGCGGAAAATGTCCGTGCAAAAGTAATAGAAGAACCTGACTGTGCTTTGGAAATAGAGGGATTTGATTACCTTAATAAATTAAATACCTTTGCGAACGGAGATTTTTTCGTGCAGGATTTAAGTTCGATGATGGTATGTTATGCAATTAATCCCGAAAAAGACAGCTATGTAATAGATTTGTGTGCTGCACCGGGAGGCAAAAGCCTTCATATAGCGGAATTTATGGATAATACCGGATTTGTAGAGGCAAGGGATGTTTCCGACAATAAGGTTATGATGATTAACGAAAATATTGACAGGCTTAATCTTTGCAACATCAAAGCTGTTGTAAAGGATGCTACGGTAAAATGGGAAGATTCTGTTGAAAAAGCAGATGTGGTGATAGCCGACCTCCCTTGTTCAGGACTTGGTATTCTTAATAAAAAGCCCGATATAAAGTATCACGCAAGTGAAGAAAAATGCCATGAATTATCAGAACTCCAGAAAAAGATCCTTGATAATTCAAAAGAATATGTAAAACACGGTGGAAAATTCTGCTTCAGTACATGTACACTTAATTATGAAGAAAATATGGGTAATGTGGAACATATACTTTCATATGGTGATTATGTCCTTGTGGATTTTGAAGACAGGGTACCTGATAATATGAAAAAATATTATAAAAAGGGAATACTTGAAATAATACCGGATGAAAATAATAATTTTGACGGATTTTTCATAGCATTATTTAGGAGAAAATAACGTGGAACTTACAGATATCAAATCTCTTGATTTGGATGAATTAACAGAATACATTGTAAGCCTTGGAGAACCTAAATTCAGGGCAAAACAGCTTTATGAATGGATGCATGTCAGACTTGTTCCGGGATATGATGAGATGACTAATATCCCCGCTTCGCTTAAAGCAAAGTTAAAGGAAAACACTTTTTATGCTTCATTATATCCTGAAAGAGTACAGGTATCCAAAGAAGACGGTACCTCAAAATATCTTTTCAGGCTGTACGACGGCAATTATATCGAGAGTGTGCTTATGCACTACCACCATGGAGATTCCGTATGTATTTCATCACAGGCTGGCTGCAGGATGGGCTGCCGGTTCTGTGCCTCAACCCTTGACGGACTTGCCAGAAATCTGTATCCGTCGGAAATGCTTGACCAGATATACAGAATACAGTCACTTACGGGAAACAGGGTATCCAACGTTGTTGTAATGGGGTCCGGGGAGCCATTTGATAATTTTGATAACTTTATTAAATTTGAAAAACTCCTTACAGATGAAAACGGACTTAATATCAGTGCCAGAAATTTAACAGTATCAACCTGTGGTCTTGTTCCGAGAATATATGAACTGGCTGATATGAGACTGCAGATTACACTGGCGATATCATTACATTCCCCAACGGATGAGATGCGCAAAAAATTAATGCCGGTTGCCAATAAATATTCCATAAGTGAAATTATGGATGCCTGCAGTTATTATATTGAAAAGACAGGCAGAAGGATAACTTTTGAATACAGTCTTGTAAAGGGCGAAAATGATGGGAGCGAACATGCTTTGATACTGGCAGACCTGGTAAAAGGAATGAACTGCCACATAAATCTGATTCCTGTTAATCCCATTAAGGAAAGAGACTACAGGCAGTCGGATACAAAGAGCATTAAGAAGTTCAAAGATATCCTTGAAAAAAACAGGATTCAGGTTACGGTGCGCAGGGAGATGGGAAGAGATATAGACGGAGCCTGCGGACAGCTTCGCAAAAGATATATGGACGATAATGCTGCTAAAATTTAACTTGTTGTACTTTTTTTATCCTTGTGATAAAATGAATGGGATAAAATGCAATTTTAATAACATAGTGACGAATATAAAGGAGCTTAATTAATGAACGCATACGCATTAACGGATGTGGGCAGACAGAGAAATATGAATCAGGACTATGTTTTTTCAACGGTGAAACCGGTAGGTAACCTGCCGAACCTGTTTATAGTTGCTGATGGAATGGGAGGACATAAGGCAGGAGATCTTGCCTCTAAGTTTTCCGTCAACACATTTATTGACTGTGTTAAGAATTCCGTGTCATCTAAGCCTGTGCAGATAATGTCCGATGCAATAAATCATACAAATGAAGAGTTGTTAAAGTTAGCCTCCACATCAGAGGATTACAGAGGAATGGGAACTACCTTTGTTGTGGCTGTAATATACGGCAGGTCCATGTATGTTGCCAATATCGGTGACAGCAGGCTTTATCTTGCCGACAGGGAATTAAAGCAGGTAACAAGAGATCATTCATATGTAGAAGAGATGGTTCAGATGGGTACACTTAACAGAGAGGATGCCAGAACCAATGAATATAAAAATGTCATAACAAGAGCACTTGGAGGAGCTGAGAACGTTATACCGGATTTCTTTGAGATAGAGATAGAAGATAACAGCCGTATCCTTATGTGTACAGACGGTCTTACCAATATGGTAACCGATAAAGAAATTGAGTCGGTTATGTCAGGCCATGATGATATTATGAATAAAGCAGATAAACTTGTTATGATGGCTAATCAGAATGGTGGCAAAGATAATATTTCAGTAATTATTATAGAACCATAATTTAGGAGGAAATATGTTAAGAAAAGGAATGTTTATAGCAGAAAGATATGAAATTCTTGAACGAATCGGTTCGGGAGGAATGTCTGATGTATATAAAGCAAAATGTCACAAATTAAATCGTTATGTTGCAATCAAGGTGCTCAAGCCTGAGTACAGCGAAGATAAGACATTTGTATCTAAATTCAAGGCTGAGGCACAGGCTGCGGCAGGCCTTATGCACGCCAATATCGTTAATGTATACGATGTAGGAGAAGAGAATGGCATATATTACATTGTAATGGAACTTGTGGAAGGTATTACGCTTAAGAAATACATAGAAAAAAAAGGTGTTCTTGGCGTAAGGGAAGCGGTAAGCATTGCAATCCAGGTAGCACAGGGAATTGATGCTGCCCATAAGCATAACATTGTCCACAGGGACATTAAGCCACAGAATATTATAATTTCTAAGGAAGGCAAAGTTAAAGTAACCGATTTCGGTATAGCAAGAGCTGCTTCTTCCAACACTATTAATTCATCGGTTATGGGTTCTGTTCACTATATTTCACCTGAACAGGCAAGAGGCGGATACAGTGATGAGAAGAGTGATATATATTCTTTCGGTATAACACTTTATGAAATGCTTACGGGCAGAGTACCTTTTGAAGGTGATACTACCGTAGCAATTGCACTTCAGCATATTCAGGATGAAATTGTTTCACCAAGACAATATGTTCCTGAGATACCTGTAAGTGTTGAGAAGATAGTTCTTAAATGTACACAGAAGCGTACAGAACGTCGTTATCAGAATATGACAGATCTTATTGCAGATCTTAAGCGCTCTCTTGTAACACCTGATGAAGATTTTGTTACAATTGGAGCACCATTGGCATCCGATGCACCTACAAAGCTTATCACACCTGATGAAGTGAATGAAATAGCTGAAAAATCATCAGCTGTCAAATCTGAGGATATTGAAGCAACACCAATCGGTGAAGTTAATAAAAAGAACAGCCTTGGTGAAGCTGCAGAGGAAGATGACATTGACGAAGATGGTGACGATGACAATCTTGATGATATTGATGGTGACGATGAAGAATTAGATGAAGACGAAGCAGGCAACAAGAAAACAATTGATAAGGTAATAACAATACTTGCCATATCCGTTGCGGTTGCCATTGTTGCAATACTTGTAATTCTGATTACCAAGATTGCCAAGAATTTCGGTTCGGGAAGCAGCGGTAAGAAAAATGATCCTACAACAAGCATTGAAGATACATCAGATAAAGTAAAAGTTCCGGATGTTCTTGGAATGACTCTTGAAGGAGCAAAGAAGACTCTTAATAAAGAAGGACTCGGCTTTAAATATGAATATGGTTATTCTAAAGAAGATGACGTTGACAAGGTATACGATACCAATCCTGAAACCGGTTCTTTTGTAGATAAAAACACAACAATAACCGTATATATCAGTAAGGGCGTTAAGACTGTTGATATGGTAGACGTAATCGGCAAGACACAGAACGAAGCAGAGGAAGCCATTATCAAGGCAGAACTTAAATATACTTTCCAGTATGTTGAGACAACAGATGATTCCCTCATTGGTAAAGTTAAATCAACCGACCCTGTAGCAGGAACTAAAGTCAATGTGGGAACACAGGTAACTGTTGTGCTTTATAAGGGCAAGAATGAAGTGAATATTAAGATGCCTGATCTTAGAGATAAGTCAGAAGCGGATGCTAAGAAAGAACTGGAAGACCTTGGTTTTGATATTAATAACGTAGGCGTTGAATATACTTATGACAATGAAATAAAAGAAGGCAATGTAATTACACAGAACGGACCTAAGGTTGGTGAGGAAACACCTTCTACAGCCAAGATTAATCTTGTTGTCAGTCTTGGTAAGCCTATAATCCCTGATATTGTAGGAAAGACAAAGGCTGAAGCAGAAGAACTTCTTGCCAAGTATTCCCTTAAGTTAGGAAAAGTAACAGAAAAGAATGATGACAAGGTTGAAGCCGGTAAGATTATTTCGATTAACGGATATTCGGTTAATGATTCGGTTAAAATAGGAACAGCTATTGATGTTGTTATAAGTATCGGGGCTGAGCCGGAGACTACAACACCGGCACCTGTAGTACCTTCGGTTACACAGACAATTAATCTTGATACAATAGCAGCCAAGGTTAATTCGGATTGTGATGCAGAAGCTGCAGTTGAACTTACCTTCTCGGTTCATTATACCAATAATGACGGCAATAAGGCATCAGTAGAAGCTGGAACTCCGGCAAAATATAATAATATAAGTGAAGTAACTGGAAGCTATCTTTTTACAACACAGATTAAGGATGCCAAAGCAGGAGACGCGTATATTGTTGTTAACATAAAATATACTAAGGCAGATGGAAACAGTGCTACTGCAACAAGTGACAATATTCCGGTAGTAATCGGATAAAATTATAGTAAAGTAACCGTTTAGTGATACAGCTAAGCGGTTATTTTATCAGGAAAGATAATGGAGAATATGCAGGGTAAAATTATAAAAGGAATAGCAGGGTTTTATTACGTGTATGTCAGCGAGGCAGGCGTTTATGAGTGCAAAGCCAAGGGCGTTTTCCGTAACAAAAAAATAAAACCGCTGGTAGGCGACAATGTCCTGATAGATATTATCAGTGACAATGAACATACAGGAAATATCACGGATATTCTTCCGAGAAAGAATGAACTTATAAGACCGGCAGTTGCCAATATTGACCAGGCAATGATTGTTTTTGCCTCATTATCGCCGGAGCCTAATTTTAATCTTTTAAGCAGGTTCTTAGTGATGATGGAATATAACAGAATAGATACGGTAATATGTTTTAATAAGACAGATCAGGTGGACAGCGGTATTCTTGATAAAATGATAAAAGATTTTTCGGGATGCGGTTCAAGGATTATTACGTCAAGCGTTACAAAGAATAAGGGAATTGATGAAATAAGAGAAGTTTTACAAAATAAAACCACTGCACTTGCAGGCCCTTCGGGAGTCGGTAAATCATCCATTCTTAACAGTGTTTTCCCGGAGGCAGAAACAAGAACCGGAGAGATAAGCGGGAAGATTAACAGAGGTAAACATACCACAAGACATACGGAGATTTTCAACATAACCGGTGATACCTTTGTGCTTGACACACCGGGCTTTACTTCCCTTGATTACGATGTTGTGGAAGATAAGGATTTAAGATTTTATTTTAATGAATTTACAGAGTATGAAGGAAAATGCCGCTTTAACGGTTGTGTCCATGTCAATGAGCCTGATTGTGCGGTTAAAGCTGCTGTAACTGAAGGCAGAATATCTGAATTAAGATATAAAATATATACCGATATGTATAATGAATTAAAGAACAAGAGGAAATATTAATGAAAAAGTATTTATCACCATCAATGCTTTCGGCTGATTTTACAAAAGTCGGAGAGCAGTTAAAAATAATAGAAAATGCAGGCAATGAAATGCTGCATGTAGATATAATGGACGGTATGTTTGTACCCAGTATTTCTTTTGGAATGCCTGTAGTTGAATCAATAAGGCCATGTACCGATATGATTTTTGACGTACATATGATGGTAGTTGACCCTGAAAGATATATTGAGGTTGTGAGAAAAAGCGGTGCAGATATTATATCCATCCATGTTGAAGCCTGTAAAAATATAATTGATACATTGCTCAAAATAAGGGAAACAGGTGCAAAGCCTGCAATTGCAATTAATCCTGAGACACCTATGGATACACTAAGGCCGTATCTTCAGTATGTGGATGAAGTTGTTGTGATGAGTGTTCATCCCGGCTTTGGAGGACAGTCATTTATTGAAGAGTCCCTTGAGAGAATATGCGAACTTGACAGAATGAGAAAAGACCTCGGACTTTCTTTTGCTATTGAGGTTGATGGTGGAATTAAACTTGATAATGTGGAAAAAGTCCTTAAATGCGGCGCAGACATTATCGTAGCGGGTTCTGCTGTATTTAAAGACGATATTGCGGATAATGTAAGGAAATTTAATGAGATAATAAGCAGATATTAAAGAGGTAATTATGAAGACATTGATAATTGCAGGCGGAATATATAAAGAAGATTTTGTAAAAGAATATATATGTCCTGACGATTATAATTATATTATTGCGGTAGATAAGGGACTTTCCTATATGGAAAGTCTTAATCTGTTTCCGGACCTCATTGTGGGAGATTTCGATTCAGTCAGGAACAGCATTTTATCAGGATATGACAGTAAAATAATCAGAAGATATAAGCCTGAAAAAGATGATACGGATATGGAAATAGCAATGAAACAGGCAGTTATAAAAAATCAGCCGATAGATGTATTGTGTGCAATGGGAGGCAGGGCAGACCATTTTCTCGGAAACATACATACCTTGAAAATTGCCATTGATGCCGGACTTCATGCGGAAATAATTGATGAAAACAACAGGATTTTTCTTATAGATAAAGAATATGAATTTGAAAAAGGTGTGGGAAAATATGTATCTTTCATCCCATTTTCAGGAGCTGTGAAGGGAATTACCCTTAAAGGCTTCCGCTACAATGTTGAAAAATTTACCCTTAATCCCGGCAGTACCAGATGCGTAAGTAATGAAGTATCAGAAAAAAAAGCAGCCATTCATATAGATGAAGGCTGCCTTATAGCTGTTATAGCATCAGACGTTAAATCTGAATAAAATTACATCTCCGTCTTTTACAACGTAATCCTTACCCTCAATTCCTACAAGTCCTTTTTCTTTGGCAGCGGCGTAAGAACCACATTCAAGCAGATCTTTGTAGTATACAACTTCGGCTTTAATGAAACCACGTTCAAAATCGCTGTGAATCTTTCCGGCAGCTCCGGGAGCTTTAGTTCCTTTCTTGATGGTCCATGCTCTTGTTTCTGTAGGACCGGCGGTAAGAAAACTTATAAGACCGAGGAGTTTATAACTTGCCTTGATTAATTTATCAAGTCCTGATTCCTTAAGACCGAGGTCTTCAAGAAACATCTTTTTCTCATCATCTTCAAGTTCTGAAATTTCTTCTTCAATCTGTGCACATACAACGAATACCTCACTTCCCTCGGAAGCGGCAAATTCCCTTACTTTTGCAACATTCTCATTACCTGCACCGTCATCCGCAAGGTCATCTTCGGAAACATTGGCAGCATATATAACAGGTTTGAATGTCAATAAGTCATATGTACTAAGAAGAGCTTTTTTGTCATCATCATCCGTGACAAAACTTCTGGCAGCCTTGCCGTCTTCAAGATGTGCTTTCAATTCTTCAAGAAGCTCAAGTTCTTTTGCAAGGGCTTTATCATTTCTTGCACCACGGGAAACTTTTGCAATTCTTCTGTCAATAATATCAATATCAGAAAAGATAAGTTCAAGATTAATTGTATCAATGTCCCTTAATGGGTCGATAGAGCCGTCAACGTGGACGATGTTGCTGTTTTCAAAACACCTTACCACATGGACGATAGCATCGGTTTCTCTTATATGTGAAAGGAATTGGTTACCAAGCCCCTCACCCTTTGAAGCTCCTTTTACAAGTCCTGCAATGTCAACAAATTCTATAACTGCGGGAACTATTTTTGCCGAATTATATAAATCAGATAATAACTGAAGCCTTTCGTCAGGTACTGAAACAACACCGACATTAGGGTCGATTGTACAGAACGGATAATTAGCCGATTCTGCACCTGCCTTTGTCAATGAATTAAAAAGTGTACTTTTACCTACGTTAGGCAATCCTACGATACCAAGTTTCATTTTCTAAAATCCTCCTTAAAATCTGATTATACCATATAATATGTCAAGTTGGAAACATAAAAATAGATTGATTAATTGATGACATTGGAATATACTTATAAAAAAATATAAGGAGAAATAAAATATGGGAGCAATAAGATTTCCTAATCTCGGATTTGAAATTGATTTGCCGACAGGTTTTTATATCGGCAGCTTTGAAATTAAATTTTACGGAATAATTCTTGCACTGGGACTTATCGCAGGTGCACTTCTCGCTTATCACGGAGCTAAAAAGACGGGCCAGAAGGTAGATGATTATATTGATTTTACCTTTTTTGCCGTAATCGGTGCGATAATATGCGCAAGAATATATTATGTGGCATTTGAATGGGATTACTATTCACACAATCTTAAGGAGATTTTTAATATCCGTGGCGGTGGAATTGCGATATATGGTGCAGTTATAGGTGGCGTAATCGTTCTCATTATATTCAGTAAAGTTAAGAAATTAAGCTTTTTTAAGATGGCTGATACCATTATTCCGGGACTTTTGATAGGCCAGATTATCGGAAGATGGGGTAATTTTGTAAACAGGGAAGCCTTCGGAGGATATACGGATAACATTTTTGCAATGCAGATACCTCTTAAAGACGTATCAGTAGGAACCATATCAGATAATATGCTTGTGGATGTGTTCGGAACCACTTATGTCCAGGTACATCCTACATTTCTTTATGAAAGTGTACTGAATCTTTTACTGCTGATACTGATACTGGTATTCAGGGACAAGAAAAAGTTCCAGGGAGAGACACTTTGCAGATATGGTGTTGGATACGGAATTATAAGATTCTTTGTGGAGGGCTTACGAACAGACCAGCTTCAGTTTCATAATGGAATCGCCGTTTCACAGATTGTTTCAATCGCAATAGCTGTAGTTGGACTTTTCTTCATCGTATTTATGCACATAAGATTAAGAAAAACCGAGGGCATATTTGACCCTACCCCTGAAAAGGCAGCAGCAGCGAAGACAGACACTGCAGAAGAATAAATCAATATATTGTAGTTAGCAAAATACCGTAGCGTATATGTTGTATACATATCGTTACGGTATTTTTTTGGGTAAAAATACCATATTCTACCACTCAAAAAAAACCGGTTTTTTAGGCAAAAATACTTGAAAAAATCCCTCAAAAGTAATAATATAGACTAAAACGTGGTAGAAAGTAGTTACTATGTGTTAGAAAGTGGTAGATTTGCAGAATTAATCCTTTGAAAAATACCGGACGGAAAGGGGTGATAACATGTTCAAAGGTGAATATAATCACTCAATTGACAGTAAAGGACGTGTTATCGTACCGGCTAAGTTCAGGGAACAGTTAGGAGAATCTTTTGTTGTTACAAAAGGTCTTGACGGATGTTTATTCGGATTTCCGAATGACAGCTGGCAGGAATTTGAGAACAAGCTCTCATCACTTTCCACAAGCAACATGGAATCAAGAAAACTTGTAAGATTCTTTACCGCAGGGGCAGCCGACTGTGAAATTGATAAACAGGGAAGAGCTCTTATACCCGGCGTATTAAGGGATTTTGCAGGACTTGATAAGGACGTAGTAATAATAGGCGTAGCAAAACGTATTGAGTTCTGGAGTAAGGATAAGTGGAACAATCTTACCGATGAATGCGACAGCAATATGGATGAAATAGCTGCTAACCTTGACGCACTTGGCGTTTCGCTTTAAGCGGACACTTTAGAAGGGGGTCACAATGGAATTTTCACATAAATCAGTTCTTTTGAACGAGTGTATAGAAAATCTTAATATTAAGCCCGATGGGATTTATGTTGACGGAACCCTCGGGGGAGCAGGTCATTCTTACCATATATGCGAGAGACTTTCAAAAAAAGGACGTCTAATCGGCATTGACCAGGATGAGGATGCGATACGTGCCGCCACCACAAGACTTGAGCCATTTAAGGACAGGGTGACAATTGTTAAGGATAATTACAGTAACATTAAGAATGTACTTGTCTCACTTGGCATAGATAAAGTTGACGGTATTCTTTTGGATATCGGGGTCTCTTCTTACCAGCTTGATAATGCTGAACGTGGATTTACATATAAAGAAGAGGATGCACCTCTTGATATGAGAATGGACAGGCAGTCAGGCATAACAGCACAAGACGTTGTGAATGATTACAGCGAAATGGAACTTTTCAGGGTTATAAGGGACTACGGCGAAGAACAGTTTGCAAAAAATATTGCCAAACACATATGTATAGAAAGAAACAAATCAAGAATTACCACAACAGGACGCCTTACCGAAATAATCAAGGCGGCGATACCGATGAAATTCAGGGTTAACGGAGGACATCCGGCGAAAAAGACATTTCAGGCAATAAGAATAGAAGTGAACAGGGAACTTTATGTTCTGGAAGAATCCATAGATACTATGATTGATCTGCTGAATGATAAAGGAAGGTTATGTATTATTACATTTCATTCCCTTGAGGACAGAATTGTTAAGAATAAATTCAGGGACAATGTTAATACATGTACATGCCCTCCGGATTTCCCGGTGTGCGTATGCGGCAACAGACCTAAAGGAGTAATAATCACAAGAAAACCGATTGTTCCAACGGATGAAGAAATTGAAATTAATAAAAGAGCCAAAAGCTCAAAATTAAGGGTATTTGAAAGGGTTATTTAGTTATGAACAGAAATTTTTATATAAACGGCAGCGCAGCGCCGGCAAGAATTATAGATGAACCGGTAAGAAATCCAAGAAGAACGGCACCTCTTACCAAAGAACAGATAAGAAAAAGACAGGTGGACAGATATGCCGAAGCAAACAGGGAAAGAGCAGTCAGATTCGGCAGACTCTATACATTATTTATTGCTGTTGCAGTAGCAGTGACGATGGCTGCCAGTGTTGGTTTTATTAAAGAATATAACAGAAATACAGCCAACAATAACAAAATAAAGACTTTAAGCGAACAGCTTTCAAAGGCAAAGGAAGCCAACGATTTAAAGAAACTTACTATAGACACATCTATAGATTTTGACTATATATATAAGACAGCAACTGAGGAACTTGGTATGGTGCATGCGGGTAAGAATCAGATTGTAGAATATAAAAGCGGTGAAAGCGAATATGTTATTCAATACAAAGATATTACCAAAGGAGAATAGTGCTAAGGAGCAGCAATGTCAGTAAAAAAAGAACCGAAAAGCAAGAAATTTACAAATAAAATGAAAAAAAAGCTTTTAGTTATTTTCCTGCTTGCGGGAATTGTGCTTTTGGGACTTTCGTATGCTTTAATCAGGCTTAATCTGAGTAAAGGAAAAAGCTATTCAAAGGCAGTATACAATAACTATGGCTATGACAGCAGGGCTATTGCGGCAAGAAGAGGTGACATAACAGACCGTAACGGAACCATTCTTGCGTATTCCACAAGAGTATATAATCTCATAATAGATTCAAAAGTTATGCTGTCATCTGACGGAAAATACAGACAGTCAACGGTAGATGCATTAGCAGAATATTTTCCGGACCTTGATATGGATAAGTTAAATGAGTTTCTTGATGAAAATGCACAAAAAGAAAATAAAAATGCTTACAAAAAATTTCTTGAAGAGTTGACAGAGGATGAGATTAGCGAATTTAAGACAGCAATGTCTGAATCTGACAATATAAAAGGCGTATGGTTTGAAGAAGAATATAAAAGGACATATCCTTTTAAGTCACTTGCGGCAGATCTTATAGGATTTGCAAGCAACGGCGGAAGCGGGGAAATCGGAATTGAGCAGTCATATAATTCATATCTTTCGGGAACTGACGGAAGAATATACGGATATATAAATGACAGCTCATATAAGTCACAGGTTATATCCGCCGAAAACGGAAATACGATAGTATCCACGATTGATTACAGTATCCAGAATATAATAGAAAATTCAATTAAATCTTTTAATGATGAATATGGTTCATTGTCAACAACAGTAGTTGTTATGAATCCCAAAAACGGGGAAGTTCTCGGAATGGCGGATTATCCTACTTTTGACCTGAATAATCCAAGGGATGTTTCATCAATGTATACGGATGAAGAACTTGATGCCATGGAAGAAGATAAAAGAGTTGAAGCTTATTATTCATTATGGAAAAATAATGCTGTCAGTAAAATATATGAACCGGGGTCGGTTTTTAAAACTTTTACCGTTAGTGAACTTATTGAAGAAAATCTTATAAAACTTACGGATGTAGTAAAATGTGACGGATACGGTGTGTATGACAGTACGAAAATTCTTTGCAACGGCGGTGATGGACATGGAGATGTTACTCCTACCTGGGCACTTTGCAGGTCCTGTAACGACGCACTTATGCAATATGGTGAAATGTTAGGCAAAGATACGTTTAACAGATATCTTCATATATATAAATTCGGACAAAAGACAGATATTGATATACCTTCTGAAGAAGCCGGACTTCTTATATCAGAAAGCGGAATGATGGATGTAGACCTTGCAACCAATTCGTTTGGACAAAATTTAAGTGTTAATATGATTCAGATGATGGCAGCTTTTTCATCTGTAATTAACGGAGGAAAGTATTACAAGCCTCATGTTGTCAAAGAAATAAGAGACAGCCAGGGAGAACTTGTTGAAACAATTAATCCTGTACTTGTGACAGAAACAGTTTCCGAAGAAACTTCTGCGGTTATGAGTTCAATGTTAAGAGCTGTAGTTGATTACGGAACTGCGGGTTATGTATATATGGACGGATATTCAATCGGTGGAAAAACCGGTGCGGCTGAAAAAATACCGAGAGATAAAAAAAGCTATGTGGTATCTTTTATGGGATTTGCTCCTGCAGAAGACCCGGAGGTACTTGTATATGTAGTAATTGATACTCCTGATTGTGAAGAGTATGATACATCATGGTCGGCACAGATGGTTGCGGCAGATATAATGCATAAACTTGTTCCTTATCTTGGAATACCTGCAGATAATCCTGATTACGAAAGAGATGTATATATTGATGCCAAGACTCTAAAACCTGTAGTAAAAAGACCATCATCTGTTGATGTGGATGAAGTTAAGCCTGATGGAGGAGCTAATCTTCCTGATGAGGAAGAGTCCGCATCAAAAGAGGACGGACAGGAAGAAGAATCATCAGAAAATGAGAAACCTGATGAGAATGAATCCCCGCCTGAGGAAAGTACTCCCGGCTAGGCACATTATGGTGCATAAAGTTAAAACTTTCATAATAAAATAATATTATGAAAGTATTAAAAAAACATAGAACAAAAATTAAATTTATCGCATACGCCGTTTTCCTTATGATGTCGGGACTGATAGGGAGAATGACGTATGTTGTTGTATTCAGAGGTGAAGAGCTTACGGTAAAAGCAACTGAGCTTCATGAAAGAGAAAGAGCAATAAAAGCAGGGCGGGGAAGGATAATCAGTTCTGACGGAACGGTGCTTGCCACTAACGAGACAGTATGTACCGTGTCGGTTATCCATTCGCAGATAAAAGACCCTGAAAGAGTAATAAGTATTCTTTCGGAAGAACTTGATATGGATGAGAAAAAGGTAAGAAAATATGTAGAAAAATTTTCATCCATGGAAAAGATTAAATCAAATGTGCCAAAAGAAACAGGAGATGCCATAAGAAGCTATGAACTTGCAGGTGTTAAGGTTGATGAGGACAGCAAAAGGATTTACCCTTATTCAGAGCTCGCCTCAAAAATCCTCGGTTTTACCGGAGCCGATAATCAGGGAATACTGGGATTGGAGATAGAATATGATGATGTTCTGAAGGGAACAAACGGACAGATACTTACGTTGACTGATGCGTCAGGCGTAGAAATAGAAGAAAAAGAAGTAAAAAGAGTTGAGCCTGTTGCAGGTGATGATTTATATATAAGTATAGATTATAACATCCAGTCTTATGCTACCCAGCTTGCAAGAACTGCATATTATTCCAATCAGGCAAAGTCGGTCAGCATAATTGTCATGGACCCTGATAATGGTGAAATGTTGGCAATGGTAAATTATCCCGAATATAATCTTAATGACCCATTTACCGATGGGACAATGGAAGAGATGAACCGGATATGGCGAAATACCATTATTAATGATACTTACGAACCGGGTTCTACATTTAAAGTTATAACTGCAACTGCTGCACTTGACAGCGGAAGCGTTACACTTAATAATCATTATTCCTGCAGCGGCAGGATTCATGTGGCGGACCGCTTTGTAAGATGTGCCAACGCAAGAGGACATGGTGCACAGACATTTGCGCAAAGTCTCCAGAATTCCTGTAATCCTGCATTTATCACCTGGGGACTTATGACAGGAAAAGATAATATGGTAAAATATATGGAAAGTCTTGGTTTATACAGTAAAACCGGTGTGGACCTTCCGGGAGAGGCAGGCTCCATCATACACAAGACAGAGAATATTAAAGAGCTTGACCTTGCAATAATGTCTTTTGGACAGTCATTCCAGATTACTCCGCTGCAGCTGTTAAGAGCGGTAAGCGCAGTGGTTAATGGCGGTAAACTTGTTACACCCCACTTCGGAGTAAAAAAAATAGATACGGAAGGTAATATTTCGGTATTGGAATATGAGGAAAGCGGTACTATAATAAAACAGTCAACCACCGAAACAATGCGTGGACTCTTAAAGAATGTTGTTGAGCTTGGAGGCGGGCTTAACTGCAGAATCGAAGGCTATTCGATTGCGGGCAAGACGGCAACCTCCGAAAAACTTCCGCGAGGCAACGGTAAATACATTGCCAGCTTTATAGGAATCGCACCGGCAGAGAATCCTCAGGTAATAGCAATGTGCATTATAGACGAACCTGTGGGAATGCATTATGGTGGCGTAATTGCCGCACCGGTGGTAAAATCATTATTTGAGAATATACTTCCATACCTTGGAATAGAGAAAGGACAGATGTAAGATGGATTTAACAGATAAGAAAGTAGTTGTAGTAGGAACGGGAGTAAGCGGAATGGGAGCGGTAAAGCTTCTTTCAGAGACTTCTGCCGATATAACTTTATATGACGGCAATGATAAAGCAGACAGGGACGAAATCCTTAAAAAGATTCCTGATGATTGTGATTTAAGACTTATAATCGGTGAGATGCCTGACGAAGTTGTCAAAGAGACAGATTTACTTGTAATAAGCCCCGGAGTTCCTATAGACAGTGATATTGTTAAATTATTTGAAAAAGAAAATGTTCCGGTATGGGGAGAAATAGAACTTGCTTATAACTTTGAGAAGGGAACTGTTTTTGCAATTACCGGAACTAACGGAAAGACCACTACCACAACACTTGTAGGTGAGATAATGAAAAAATATAACAATCAGACATTTGTTGTAGGAAATATAGGCAATTCGTATACAAGTGAAGTTCTTAAGACAACTAAGGACAGCTATACCGTTGCGGAAATCAGCAGCTTCCAGCTTGAGACAATCAGGAAATTCGCACCTAAAGGAAGTGCAATTCTTAATATAACGCCGGATCACCTTAACAGACACTATACAATGGAAAATTATGCAGCGGTGAAAGAATCAATTACAAAGAACCAGTGGAAAGTCAGGGAGGATGATTACTGCGTTCTTAATTATGATGATAAGGTGCTCAGGGAATTTGGTAAAACAATAAAGAACCCTGTATATTTTTCAAGAAAAGAAAAACCTTCCAAAGGAGCATATCTTGACGGCAGAATTATAAGATATTTTGACGGTAAAAATGATTATGAAGTGATGTCGGTAGATGATATGCATCTTTTCGGCAACCATAATTATGAAAATGTCATGGCGGCTATTGCAATGACAATAGAAGCAGGAGTACCTCTTAATATTATCATAAATGTTATTAAAGATTTTATGGGTGTTGAACACAGAATTGAATATGTAAGAGACAAAAACGGAGTAACATATTATAATGATTCAAAAGGAACTAACCCTGACTCATCAATTAAAGCACTTGAAGCAATGTCAAGACCGACAATACTTATAGCCGGAGGATATGACAAACATTCGGAATTTGATGAATTTATTGAAGCATTTGATAATAAAGTAAAATTAATGGTATTGCTTGGACAGACGGCAGACAAGATAGAAGAAACCGCTGTCAGACACGGTTTTACCAATATTATAAAAACAGACAGCCTTGAAAAAGCGGTAAAGATATGTGCAGAAAATGCAGTATCGGGAGATGTAGTATTGCTCTCACCTGCCTGTGCAAGCTGGGGTATGTTTAAAAATTATGAAGAAAGAGGAAAACTCTTTAAAGAATATGTCAACAGTTTATAAAATTATGGGGAGATGGACTTATGAAAAAGCCTGAATTGACCAAAAAAGGACAGTTTTTTGACTACAGTACCTTGATAATTGTATTTGTGCTTCTGGCTTTCGGACTTGTAATGATTTACAGTACGAGTTCGTACAGTGCAGCAGCTACATATGGAGATTCTGCATTTTATTTTAAGAAGCAGCTTATGGCAACACTTCTTGGACTTGCAGCCATGATGATTATGTCATTTGTACCATATCAGAAGATATACAGATTTGCCGTCCCTGTTTATGTGATTACGATTTTGACCGTTTTCCTTGTAAAAACAGGTCTTGGCCTTGATGTAAAAGGTGCGACAAGATGGGTTAAAATAGGTCCGTTATCTTTCCAGCCGGCAGAAGCGGTCAAATTGGGAACTATAATTATACTTGCGGCATTTGCGTCTTTCAGCGGTAAATACATGGCAAAAATGAGACAGAATATTTTTTTCCTGATAATAGCACTGATACCGGCATTACTGTTGTTTGTTATAACCAACAACCTGAGCTCTGCAATAATTGTGGTTGGAATTGCCTATATTATGCTTATTGTATCTAATCCGAGACCGAGGTGGATATACATTGTAAGTGTAATCGGCATTGTGGCTGTGACAGCACTTCTTGTATATGTGTTTAACAACCTTGATCCCACATCTGATTCTAATTTCCGTTTTAAGAGACTTTTTGCATGGCGTGACCCTGAGCATTTTGCATCAGAGACGGGTTACCAGACAATACAGGCTATGTATGCCATCGGTTCAGGTGGTTTCTTCGGAAAAGGACTTGGCAACAGTATCCAGAAGCTTGGATTTATTCCGGAAGCCCATAATGATATGATTTTTTCCATTGTATGTGAAGAACTTGGATTATTCGGCGCAATCTGTATCATAATACTTTTTATACTTCTTATATATCGTTTTATGGTGGTTGCCAATAATGCACCGGATCTGTTTGGCTCATTGCTTGTAGTAGGCGTGCTTGCACATATAGGCATCCAGGTAATTCTTAATATAGCGGTTGTAACTAATACGATACCGAATACCGGTATTTCCTTGCCTTTTATAAGTTATGGAGGAACTTCCGTATGTTTTCTGCTTGTGGAGATAGGAATTGTATTAAATGTCTCAAGACAGATAAGAGTTCCTGTATATACAACCAATAACAGACGTGGTGAATAATATGAGAAAACGTAGAAAGAGAAAAAAATGGTGGATTCCCATAATAATCCTTTTAGCTGCGGCAACAGGAATTTTCTTTTACGGGAAAAAATATTTCCGTATAAAAGAAATTAATATTTCAGGAAGCGATAAGTATACATACGAAGAACTTTATAATTATATTTTCAAGGACCGTAATGACAAAAATATGATTTTGTTTAAATACACGGATAAGAAAGCCCCAAAGCCGGAAATTCCCTTTATTGCCAAAACAGTAATAGATATTAAGTGGCCTTCTACCATTAATATAACGGTTTACGAAAAAAGCATAATAGGGTATGTATATTACTATGGTTCATATATGTACTTCGACAAAGACGGTACGGTGGTGGAAAGCTCATACGAACTTCTTGATGGAATACCTGAAATCAAGGGACTCACTTACAATCATATAGTTCTTAATGAGAAACTGGATGTTAATGTTCCGGAAGTGTTCGGGGCTATAATGGATTTAAAACAATATCTTGACAAGTATAATATCGATATTGATGAAATTGATGTGGATGATGAGCTTCAGCTTTCAGTTAAAATAGGGAACATAAAAGTCCTTCTTGGCAATGACAGCGTTATGTTAAGTGAAAAAATCTATGAACTAAGCTGTATGATTCCAAAATTTGGAGATAAAAGCGGTACTCTTGATATGAGAGAGTATTCAAGGGACAGTAAATATGTAATTTTAATGGAAGATAAGCAATAAACAAAGTAATAAAAAATACAATTTTATATTGATATTTTTTGAAAAAAATACTATATTATTATTATGTTGGTTTAGAGGAGGATAGGACCTTGTTAGAAATAGTGACTAATGAGACTAATACAGCAGCAAGAATAATCGTTGTTGGTGTTGGCGGCGCAGGTAATAATGCCGTTAATAGAATGATAGAAGAGAAAATTGTAGGCGTTGAATTTGTAGGCGTTAATACAGATAAGCAGGTGCTTAAGCTTTGTAATTCACCTGTTGTAATCCAGATTGGTGAGAAGCTTACCAAGGGTCTTGGCGCAGGAGCTAAGCCGGAAGTTGGTGAGAAGGCAGCCGAAGAAAGCTATGAAGAACTTACAGAAGCACTCAAGGGAGCAGATATGGTATTTGTTACCTGTGGAATGGGTGGCGGAACCGGAACAGGTGCAGCACCTATTGTTGCCAAGATTGCTAAGGATATGGGTATCCTTACTGTAGGCGTTGTTACTAAGCCATTTAAGTTTGAAGCCAAGACAAGAATGACTAATGCTTTGGCAGGAATTGAGAAACTGAAGGAGAATGTTGATACATTAATTGTTATCCCTAATGACAGACTCCTTGATATAATTGACAAGAAGACGACTTTGCCTGATGCCCTTAAGAAGGCTGATGAAGTTTTGCAGCAGGCAGTACAGGGAATTACAGACCTTATTAATGTTCCCGGTCTTATTAATCTTGACTTCGCAGATGTCCAGACTGTAATGAAGGATAAGGGTATTGCCCATATCGGTATAGGACAGGCTACGGGGGATGATAAGGCTATTGAAGCTGTTAAGATGGCAGTTGCCAGCCCACTTCTTGAGACTACTATTGAAGGCGCTTCACATGTTATCATCAATGTAAGCGGTGATATCGGACTTATGGAAGCCAGTGAAGCAGCAGATTACATACAGGAACTTGCAGGCGAGACAGCCAATATTATTTTTGGTGCTAAGTATGATGACTCAATGCCTGACCAGGTTACAATTACAGTAATCGCTACAGGCCTTGACGAGGAGGTTGTTCCAAGTCCGGCTAAGGCAATGGCAGGGTTTAACTATACACCTTCAACACCTGTGAGACCGGCTTCAACACCATCTTACCGACCTGTTACATCAGGTACTGATACAGCAAGACGTGAGATTCCGGGACTTACAAGACCGGGCAAGGTTGAACCTACTGTAGAGGAGAAGGAAATTAAGATTCCTAACTTCCTTACAAGCAGAAGAAATAAATAGTTGTAATGAATGTACTTCCCCCGGAGTTATTTCCGGGGGATTTTTTATAAGTAAGAACAGTAGTTCGGAAAAATTATTTGACATTAAAACAGCTGAATGTTAATATACTATTAGAAAATGCTACCGATAGACGGTTAGCCTTGAAAACAATGTGATTAAAAATAACCGCTATAGTTTAGCAGACTGGGCGGTTATTTTTGTGTCTATTTATTGCTCTTAGAACCAACGGTATAACCAAGAGCAAAGCAAGTAATGCACAAGCTGATGATGGCTATAAAAAGCTCCGTTGTAAGCATAAGCACAAACCTCCTCGTTAGATTTCCACGAAGGATTTCTATGTAAACGCAAGCTAAAACTCTTGCGGAGAAGGCTAACCGCCTACCGTATAGGGTAGCACTGTATGTATTATATCAAACATATGTTCGACATGCAATAGCGATTTATAAACAATATATGAAATATATGCAATAATTTTTTTCCCCCTCACTTCCCCATTGACACCACCTATTCTATATGTTAGGATAACACTATCCAAAAAGGGAGTAGTTGCATGCGAAGCATGTTCCGGTTTTCGTCAGGACGTCCGCAAGGACCGGAAGCCGGATGACTATTTTGTTAAACGAGACTTTTTGTGTATTTTTTTGATGCACAAAAGGTCTTTTTCTTTTGTGCAAAAGATAATCTACGTATTAGAATCAAGAAAGAGGAGACAGCGCATGAAAGAAGTTTACAGAATGACAAAAGATGAACTGGCAAAGCAGTACGGCATGAAGGGGCTGACAGAAGAACAGGCAGCAAAGAATCTTGAGACCTACGGCAGAAATGAATTAATGGATAAGGGCAAGAAAAGTATTTTTAAAATTTTTCTGAGCCAGTTTGCGGACCTGCTTGTTATTATTTTGATTATAGCTTCTGTTATATCAATGATATCGGGTAATGTGGAAAGCACCATTGTAATAATTGCAGTAATTGTTCTTAACGCAATATTGGGAACGGTCCAGTATGTAAAAGCACAAAAATCATTGGATTCTTTAAAAGAACTGTCGTCACCGAAAGCAAAAGTTTTGAGGGATGGCGTGAAGAAAGAAATACTGGCAAAAGACATAGTTCCGGGGGATCTGCTTTTGCTTGAAGCAGGAGATATTGTAGCTGCGGACGGAAGAATTGTAGAAAGTTATTCATTGCAGGTAAATGAAAGCTCGCTAACGGGTGAATCTACCAATGTAGAAAAGAAAGATATGGAAATACCTGAAGAATGTGCGCTGGGTGACAGAATTAATATGGTATACTCCGGCAGCCTTGTGACTTATGGACGCGCAAATGTGGTTGTAACATCAACGGGAATGAATACGGAGATAGGCAAAATCGCCAATCTTATGAACAATACGGGAGATAAAAAAACACCTCTCCAGGTAAGCCTTGACAATTTCAGCAAAAAGCTTGCCATCATAATTATGGCAATAAGCGTGGTTGTATTTTTGCTTAGAATCTGGCAGAAAGAACCGGTGTTGGATTCGCTTATGTTTGCTGTGGCTCTGGCGGTAGCAGCAATCCCCGAAGCATTAAGTTCAATTGTAACCATTGTTCAGGCAATGGGAACACGCAGAATGGCAAAAGATAATGCTATTATAAAAGAATTGAAAGCCGTTGAAAGCCTTGGCTCCGTATCAGTAATCTGCTCCGATAAGACAGGTACGCTTACACAGAATAAAATGACGGTGACGGAAGTATATATTGATGGAAAGTGTATTCTGCCTGAAGAAATAGACATAAGAAGCAGGCAACACAGATATCTTTTATATAATGCAATATTAAATAACGATTCCTCTATTTCAGGGGGTAAAGAAATAGGAGATCCTACAGAAACCTGCCTCCTTGTAATGGCAGAAAAAGCAGGACTTGGTGATAAAGGTATTTCAGAAGAAGTCATAAGAGACATGATGGAAAGACAGGAAGAAATTCCTTTTGACTCCGACAGAAAACTTATGAGCAGCAAATATAGTGTACATGGTATTCCTACTGTTTTTACAAAAGGAGCCGTGGATGTACTTCTTGCAAGAACGGAGTACATTATGGATGGAGATACTGTCAGGACAATTACTAAAACTGATATTGATAATATTCTTAACCAGAACCGTATTTTTTCCGAAAAAGGAACAAGAGTCCTTGCTTTTGCATATAAGGAATGTAAGAAAGACGAACATCTTACAAAAGAGAGTGAGAACGGCTATGTATTCATCGGACTTACATCCATAGTCGATCCACCAAGAGAGGAATCCAAGGAAGCGGTTTTATCTGCAATAAATGCAGGAATTAAGCCGGTTATGATAACAGGAGACCATAAAGTGACGGCGACGGCCATAGCAAAACAGATTGGAATATATCATGACGGAGACATTGCCCTAACCGGAGCTGAACTTGATAATATATCAGACAAAGAGCTTGGCGATATATTGGAAAAAGTATCGGTATATGCAAGGGTGTCGCCTGAGAATAAGATAAGAATTGTGGATGCATGGCAGAAAAAAGGTAAAATTGTGGCTATGACAGGTGATGGGGTTAATGATGCACCTGCGTTAAAGAAAGCCGATGTGGGTGTTGCAATGGGAATCACAGGAACGGAAGTTTCCAAAGATGCGGCAGCAATGGTTTTATCCGACGATAATTTTGCTACGATAATCAAGGCTGTACTTAACGGCAGAAATGTTTACAGGAATATTATGAACGCAATACAGTTTTTGCTGTCAGGAAATTTAGCTGCGATTTTTGTGGTGCTTTACTGCTCTGTAATGGCACTTACAACTCCGTTTCTTCCGGTACATCTTTTGTTTATCAATCTTTTAACTGATTCGCTTCCTGCACTTGCAATCGGTATGGAACCTGCTGATAAATCGCTCTTGCAAAACAAACCAAGAAATCCTGAAGAAGGTATTCTTAATAAAAAGTTTTCTATGAAATTATTGGCATACGGAATTTCAATAGCAGTAGTAACACAGACAGCATTTTATATAGGATTGAAAGTTAATGCGGCGAGTGCAAGCACGATGGCATTTGCCACACTTACACTTGCAAGACTTTTTCACGGTTTTACCTGCAGAAGCGGGTATTCGATTTTTAAAATTGGATTAAAGAGTAACAAATGGAGTGTGCTGGCATTTTTTACAGGAACTTTGTTGTTGATTGCAGCACTTATGCTTCCCGGATTTAATACACTTTTTATGGTAGAAACATTAAGCGGGTTTAATCTGCTGATGATTGGTATACTTGCATTTTTACCGACTTTTGTATTTCAGGTTGTCAGATTGATTAAAGAGCATTATAATAAAAAATAATTACAGGAAAGGGGCATATTATGAAAGCCGGACATAGAAGAATAATTGGTTTTATATTGACTTTATTTATCTGTGTGACAGGGATGTACTTTGGCGATGTTAAAGTAGATTCGGTTTTTGTATGCCCTTCTGTGGATATTTCCGGTGCCTGCATTGAAACTGTGGATTCGGTTGCGGATAATTCCAAGGCATGTACATCGGAAATGCTTGGTATCAGAAGAACTGTTACTTTAAGGGATAATCATGTGCGTACCTCAGGCAGGAGAGAGTACAGGATTACCGTAGATTTTTATCAGGATAATGGGAACGGATACAATGTCCGTCCTTTCTATGCAGGTTTTTCTGACGGAAGAGATTATAATGTCCGTCAGGAGGAACTTGTCGCAAATTATATTCATAAGTCGGACGGCAAGAAGAGAGTCTGAAAATTTCCAATCATAATTAAATAATAATTATTCGGCATACAAGATGGGTATGCCTGTCTTTGTATGCCTTAAACGGAGGTTTTATATGGGACTTAATATTTTTATAGGCATAATAGGAGCAATAGCACTTGCTGCAGGAGTGTGGTGCTTTTGCGTGGATAAAGGATATTTTCATAAGAAAAAAGACATAAACAATATTGACACATACGAGGAAAATGAAAATGAGAAAAACTAAAGTTATATGTACTATAGGTCCGGCGTGTGAGGATGCCAATGTGCTTAGTGGGATGTGCTATGCGGGAATGAACGTTGCGAGACTTAATTTCTCACACGGATCCCACGAGGAACATCAGAAAAAAATAGATCTGATAAAGGCAACAAGGGAGAAACTTGATATGCCTATAGCTATTATGCTTGACACAAAGGGACCGGAGTACAGAATAGGAACTTTTGAAAATGGCAGAATCAAGCTGGATGACGGAGACAGTTTTATATTTACAACTGATGATGTTGTGGGTAATGAGAAAAGAGTTTCTGTCAATTATGACAAACTTATGGAGAATCTTAACGTTGGAGACATAATCCTTGTCAATAACGGACTTGTTATTTTTGAAGTTGAGAAAATAGAAGGAAGTAATGCATATTGCAAAGTTCTGGCAGGCGGAGAACTAAGCAACAAAAAAAGCATGAATTTTCCGGATAAGGTTATGAAACATGATTTTCTCAGTGATCAGGACAAAGAAGATCTTTTGTTTGGAATTAAAAATGACGTTGATTTTGTTGCGGCATCTTTTGTATCATGCAAAAAAGATATAAAAGAGATGCGTGAGTTCCTTGACGAAAACGGCGGTACGGATATTGATATCATTGCGAAGATTGAGAACAGGGCAGGTGTGGATAATATTGAAGATATCTGCGAAATTGCAGACGGCATTATGATTGCAAGAGGCGATCTTGGTGTGGAAATTCCTGCAATTGAGGTTCCTTCTGTCCAGAAATATCTCATTAAGAAATGCAGGCTTCTTGGCAAACGTGTAATTACTGCTACGGAAATGCTTGAGTCTATGATTTATAATCCAAGACCTACGAGAGCAGAGCTTTCAGACGTTGCTAATGCCGTTTATGACGGAACTTCGGCTGTAATGCTTTCCGGAGAAACAGCTTCAGGAAAATACCCTGTGGCAGCAGTGAAAAATATGGTTGATACATTGTCTTTTACCGAGAAAAACATGGATTATGAGAAACAGTTTAAGACAACGGAATTTACCATAAAGAGCAATATCGACGCTGTTTCCCACGCAACCTGTGCAATGGCGATAGACGTTAATGCCAGGTGCATAATTGTTAATTCACTTACGGGAAAGACTGCCAGAATGGTAAGCAGGTTCCGCTGCCCGGTGGATATTATAGGAATGACTACATCGCGGAAGGGCTTCAGAAAGCTTAATATGAGCTGGGGAGTAACTCCCGTACTTTGTGAAAAATATGACAATATGGAAGAGATGTTTAACAACGATCTTGTTAAGGCGGAAGAAGTATTTCATCTTGTAAAAGGTGATAATGTAGTGCTGACAGGTGGCCTTGTAGACGGAAATTCCGGAAATACCAATCTGATAAAGGTTGAGAGTATTTAGGTATAAAATATTTAAAGGAATGATTGTCTGTGCAGTCATTCCTTTTTTTAATGTGGTTCTTGTATTAATTGCTGTTTCGCTATAAAATATAAATTAATTACAATATTATATGAAAGATGTGTATGGGATGAAAGAGAAAAGAGTAGAAGAAACAATTGTGGAACAGATGAGAGAAGTAAGACCTGAGGACCTTAATGGCGCAGACCGGCTTTTCGGTGGGAGACTGATGCAGTGGATTGATGAAGTTGCAGGCATTACAGGTCTCAGATATGCGGAGAATACGGTAGTGACGGCTTCCGTGGATAACCTTAGATTTATAAGAGGGGTTTACCAACATGAAATAGTTGCTCTGATTGGCAGGGTTACTTATGTGGGAAGAACCTCTATGGAAGTAAGGGTGGATACCTATGTTGAGAGTCTCGACGGCATGAGACATCCTGTGAACAGGGCATATCTTACCCTTGTATCTGTTGATAAGAATGGCAAATCAAAAGAAGTACCAAGACTTATTGTTGAATCTGTTGGAGAACAGGCTGAATGGGAAGCAGGAAAGAAAAGAAGCGAACTTAGAAAAACACGAATGAAAGAAGGTTTCTAAAACTCCGTGTATATTGTTTATAAAGCAACATACAATATCAGAATAAAATGTAAATACAAGGAGTTTTGATGTGAAAAAAAGAAAAACGATTGTGCTGACTGTTATTGCGGCAGGTGCAATAATGCTGATTATTTCCTGGTTTGCGGGAAGAATAATATCAAAGAAATATTATTTTTCGCATAATAATACTTATAATGAAGAAGGAATGCTGATTGATTCCGTTAATCACCCTTATTATTCCAAAAGACAATGGGGGTACTTTTATAAAATACCACGGACTATCAGGTATTACTCAGATATAACCGGGACAGAAAGAAAAGCAATGGTGTTTCTGCCGGCAGGTTATAGCGAAAACAAATCCTATCCTGTACTCTATCTTTTGCACGGATACGGTGGGAGACACAGCACATGGCGTAATAAAAATGCACATATTATAATACAGAATCTTATATATTTTGAAGATGTTCCGGAAATGATTGTGGTATGTCCGGACTGCGTTGTAAGCCGTAATGAAGAAGACAGGGATGCCGGTTTTTACGAGACAATCCGGTATTTTGACCTGACAGAAAGGGAAATTATAGATAATCTTATGCCTTATGTGGAAGAACATTTTAATGTACTTACAGGCAGGGAAAATACGGCAATCGCAGGTAATTCCATGGGTGGAAGAAACTCCCTTGCCATTGGATTCAAAAATCAGGATAAATTCGGATATATAGGAGCTTTTTCATCTGTTTCGCCACTTCCGGATGAAAGACATTCCGGCGGTATTCCGGCACTTCTTGATGAACTGAAACTGGATTCGTCACAGTTTGAATTTCTGATGCTGAGTGTAGGAAAATCCGATAATGTCTGCGGGGATGTAACTTATGCACTTCATGAATATATGACAGAACGTGGCATAAACCATGTGTTCTATGACGTGGATGGTGAACATGAAAACAAGGTGTGGCAGAATTCACTTTATAATTTCTGCAAAAATATTTTTAATCAGGAGTGATTCAAATGAAATTATTACTAAAACAGAGATTTTTTTCGTGGTTTGACAGCTATGACGTGTATTATGAAGATGGCAGTGTGGCTTTTAAGGTAAAGGGAGAACCGGCATGGGGGCATCTTTTAAGAATTTTTGATGCCCCGGGCAGTTATCTTGCCACAGTTAAAGAAAAAATATTTACTTTTATGCCGCAGTTTGAAATATTTTACGGGGATGAATATGTGGGAAATATTCATAAAGAACTAACTTTTTTTAAACCAAAATTCTATTTTGATTTTAACGGCTGGTATGTTGAGGGACATTTTATGGAATGGGATTATGAAATCTATGACGGATACAATAATCTTGTTGCCAACATCAACAAGGAAGTAATTAATTTTACCGATACATATTCCATAGATGTTGTAAATCCGCAGGATGCATTGCTTGTTCTTGCATTTGTGCTTGCAATGGATGCGGAAAAGTGTTCTAGGAATGATTAATAGTATGAATTAAATAATACAGATATGCGCATACTGATAAAAAACAGGAGATGCGTATATGAATGTGAATGATGATACAATAAAACTTCTGCGTGAATGTGACGCAGGTGTTGAGATGGGAATTAAGACTCTCGATAATGTAATTGATGATGTTGAAAGCGATGAGCTTAGAAAAATTCTTGAAAAAAGCAGGGAAACCCATTGTAAGCTAAAGGGCAATATAGCCGAGAAACTGGGTAACTATGGTGATGACGGCAAAGAGCCGGCGGCAATGGCATCATTTTTTGCCAAGGTAAAGTCAGAAGTGAAGCTTATGTCTGAGCATCCGGATGTATCTGCCGCGGAGCTTATTATTGATGGGTGCAATATGGGAATAAGGTCCATATATAAGTATTTTAATAAATATCCTGCTGCCGATGCTGAGATAAAAAGACTTGTTGATGATATCGTTAAGGAAGAGGAAGACCTTTCTGTTAAATTAAGAAAATTTTTGTAATGTACTTTAAGAAAGAGCATTTGTCCGTTGTGGCAAATGCTTTTTTAGATAAATCAATACAAAACAGTCAAAGTCGGTCAAAAATACGCAAGAAAATGAATGAAAATGATTGACTTTGAAACGGCATGGAGTTATAATGAGGCTACAAAGTAAAGAAGGAGGCGAAAGGTAATGATTTACACAGTAACTTTTAATCCGTCTTTGGACTATATAGTGTCTGTCAGGGATTTTAAGCTTGGAATAACCAACAGGACAAGTGATGAACGGATTCTCCCCGGAGGAAAGGGAATTAATGTTTCAACAGTTCTTAAGAATCTTGGAATTGATAACACAGCACTTGGTTTTGTATCAGGTTTTACAGGAGATGAAATCGTAAGAAGACTTGAGAATATGGGCGTTAAGAACGGTTTTATCAGGCTTGAAAATGGATTTTCAAGAATTAATCTCAAACTTAAATCAACTGATGGAACAGAAATTAACGGACAGGGACCGGTTATAAGTAAAGAGAATGTTGAACTTCTTATGGAAAGATTATCACAGCTTAAGGACGGGGATGTTCTTTTCCTGTCAGGCAGCATTCCGGCGGGAATGGATGATGATGCCTACAAGAATATAATGGAACTGCTTAAGGGCAGGGACATTAAGATTGTTGTGGATGCGACGAAGGAACTGCTTGTGAAATCGCTTCCATACGGACCGTTTCTGATTAAGCCTAACAATTATGAACTAGGTGAGATATTCGGAGTAAGGCTTACAACAAGAAGTTCGGTTATCCCGTACGCTAAGAAACTGCAGAATATGGGAGCGAGAAATGTTCTGGTTTCAATGGCAGGAGAAGGAGCGGTATTGGTATCGGATGATGGCCAGGTAATTGACGCACCGGCACCTGAGGGAAAACTTATTAACGGAGTAGGCGCAGGAGATTCAATGGTAGCCGGATTTATGGCAGGATATCTTGCAAGACACGATTACAACCATGCGTTCTGTATGGGAGTAGCATCAGGAAGTGCCAGTGCTTTTTCGGAAAATCTGGCAACAAAGGAAGAAATAGAAAAAGTGTATAAAACTATAGTATTGGAGGAAAAAGTATGAGAATTACTGATTTACTTGATAAGAGAAGCATATCTCTTACAGCAGCTCCTAAGAGCAAGGAAGAAGCGCTCAACGAAGCTATTGCCCTTATGGCTGAAAGCGGAAAAATCAACGATACTGAAGGGTATCGCAGGCAGGTATTTGCAAGAGAAGAAGAGAGTACAACAGGTGTAGGAGAAGGAATTGCAATACCACATGGAAAATGTGCAGCGGTCAACAGACCGGGACTTGCAGCAATGGTTATAAAAGACGGAGTGGATTTTGAATCACTTGACGGAGAACCTGTAACACTGCTTTTCCTTATAGCAGCACCGGACACAAAGGATAATGTCCATCTTGACGTACTCAGCAAATTGTCAATGATGCTTATGGATGAAGAGTTTACAAAGAATTTAAGAAATGCATCAACAGCAGAAGAGTTTCTTGAAATAATAGATAAGGCTGATGAAGAAAAGAAAAGTGTGGACGAAAGACTTTCGGATATTACTAAAGCAGACGATAGCAAGGTAAAAATACTTGCAGTTACATCCTGTCCTACAGGAATTGCCCATACTTATATGGCGGCTGAGGGACTTGAAAAAGCAGCAAAGGCAAAGAATTGTTATATCAAGGTAGAGACAAGAGGTTCCGGCGGTGCCAAAAATGTACTTACAGATAAAGATATTGAAGAAGCTGATTTTATCATTATTGCGGCAGATGCCAAAGTCCCAATGGAAAGATTTGACGGAAAGAAGCTTATTGAGCGACAGGTTTCTGACGGAATCAATAAAGCGGATGAACTTATTGACCTTGCAATTAAAGGCGAGGCACCTGTATATAAGAGCGGAGTCAGATCTGACGGTGAAGTTGAGAAAACAACTACAAAAAAAGGAATTGGACATAAGATTTATACACAGCTTATGAACGGTGTTTCGCATATGCTTCCTTTTGTAGTAGGCGGCGGTATTCTTATTGCAATATCATTTCTTATTGATGGATTTGCGGTAGATATCAATTCATTGTCTGCTGCTGAAAGAAGCAGCTTCGGAAGCATAACAGATGCAGCGAGACTTTTTAACGAAATAGGTAATGTAGCTTTTAAATTTATGCTCCCCGTACTGGCGGGATTTATAGCAATGGCAATAGGCGACAGACCGGCACTTGCAGTCGGATTCGTAGGCGGCATGATGGCAGCCAACGGAACATCCGGATTCCTTGGAGCACTTGTAGCAGGTTTTGCGGCAGGATATATTGTTTTGTTACTTGTTAAGTTATGCAGTAAACTTCCGGATGCACTGGAAAAGATAGCACCTGTACTTATATATCCGGTTGTCGGTATTCTGGTAATGGGTCTCCTGATGAAATTTGCGGTTGAACCTGTAATGGGTTATATTAACACGGCAATGAACAACGGACTTAAGAGTATGGGAAGCGGAAGCAGAATTGTTCTCGGACTTGTCCTCGGCGGAATGATGGCAATTGATATGGGCGGACCTTTCAATAAAGCAGCATATGTATTCGGAACAGCTTCCATTGCATCAGGCAATTATGATATGATGGCATCAGTAATGATTGGCGGAATGGTTCCACCTTGCGCAATTGCTCTTGCAACTATAATTTTCAAAAACAAGTTCTCAAAGCAGGAGAGACAGTCAGGTCCTACTAACCTGATTATGGGTCTTGCATTCATTACAGAAGGAGCAATTCCGTATGCGGCAGCAGATCCATTCAGGGTTATTCCGGCATGTGTAGTTGGTTCAGGCGTTGCGGGTGCATTATCAATGGCATTTAAATGTACACTCATGGCACCTCACGGCGGAATTTTCGTAGTACCTGTTATGGGCAATAAATTTATGTATCTTCTGGCACTTGTAATAGGAACTGCAGTATCAACAGTTCTTTTAGGAATTCTAAAGAAAAAACAGACGAATTAGAAAGGAGAAAAACGGGATGAGAGAATTTAAGTATGTTATAACTGATCCGGAGGGAATACATGCACGTCCGGCAGGACTCCTTGTAAAAGCAACAAAAGATTTTGCATGTGACATTAAAATAGCTAAAGACGGTAAAGCAATGAACTGTAAGGCTATATTCGGAATTATGGGACTCGGTGTTAAAAAAGGCAATGAAGTAACACTTACTTTTGACGGAGAAGACGAAGACAAGGCCTACGAGACAGTAAGCAGGTTTATGCAGGAAAATCTTTAAAAGGGAGAGAAACTTATGAAGGTGTATGAAGGTAAAAGTGTATTCAATGGCATTGCCATTGGAAAGATAAAACTGTATTTAAAGGGCGAACAGCAGGTAAAAAGACATAAGGTTACAGATGTTAAAGCTGAGTTGCTAAGATATGAAGAAGCACGTAATAAAAGTATGATGGAACTTAAGGGCCTTTATGAAAAGGCTCTTAAGGAAGTAGGAGAAGCAAATGCCGCCATATTTGAAGTCCATCAGATGATGCTTGAGGATGAGGATTATAACGAATCAGTCCGTAATATAATTGAGTCCCAGGGCGTTAATGCCGAATATGCGGTTGCGGCTACAGGAGACAATTTTTCCAAAATGTTTTCATCCATGGAGGATGAATATATGAAAGAAAGAGCAGCAGATGTAAAAGATATTTCTGAAAGAGTGATATCTGTTCTGAATGGAAAAAGCAGCGGTAATGATACAGGTGATGAAGCATCAATTATTGTTGCGGATGACCTTGCACCTTCGGAGACGGTACAGCTTGATAAGGATAAAGTTTTATCCTTTGTAACGGTTCATGGTTCATTAAATTCACATACTGCAATTCTTGCAAGAACTATGGCAATACCTGCACTTGTCAACACACCTTTGCCCCTTGACGAAGAAATTGATGGTGTAATGGCGGTAGTTGACGGAACTAAAGGTGTTATATATATTGACCCTGACTGTGAGACACTGGAACTAATGAAAAAGCGTAAAGCAGAGGAAGATGAAAAAAGAGTGCTTTTACAGACTCTTAAAGGCAAAGATAATATTACTGTCGATGGACAAAAGATTATGCTTTATGCTAATATAGGCAATATAAAAGATCTTGCCAAAGTTATTCAGAATGATGCTGGCGGAATCGGGCTTTTCAGAAGTGAGTTCATATACCTTGAGAGCAAGGATTTCCCTACGGAAGAAGAACAGTTCATGATTTACAGACAGGTTGCTGAGACAATGGCAGGCAAAAAGGTCATTATAAGAACTCTTGACATAGGCGCAGACAAACAGTGTGATTATTTTAATATGGCACATGAAGATAATCCTGCAATGGGATGCCGCGCCATAAGAATCTGTCTCACAAGGCCTGAGATTTTCAAGACACAGCTTCGTGCACTTTACAGGGCGAGTGCGTATGGCAATATAGCCATTATGTATCCGATGATAATAAGTGTATGGGAAGTGAAAAGAATCAAAGAAATTGCAGAAGAAGTAAGGAAAGAGCTTGATGAACAGGGAATATTATACGGTAATCCCGAACAGGGCATTATGATAGAGACACCTGCTGCGGTAATGATAAGCGATGAACTTGCAAAAGAAGTTGACTTTTTCAGTATAGGAACTAATGACCTTACACAATATACTCTTGCAATAGACAGGCAGAATACGGAACTTGATATGTTCTATGATTCACATCATCCGGCAGTGCTTAAGATGATATCAATGGTTATTGACAATGCACATAAAGCGGGAATATGGGCAGGAATATGCGGAGAACTTGGTGCAGACCAGTCACTTACAAAAGAATTCCTTGCTATGGGTGTTGATGAATTATCAGTGTCACCGGGAAGCGTATTACCTATTCGCAAGATTGTTATTGAGACAAATGTTAAGGATTATAAGGCGAAAAAAAATGCTGACAAAACAAAGACATGAAGAAATGGTTAATATTATAAGAGAAAGAGGTAGCGTTACCACGAATGAGATGGCTAAGATACTTGGCATCTCAGAATCAACGGCAAGGCGCGACATTAATTTCCTTGCTGACACCGGCAAAGTTATAAAAGTATACGGTGGAGCTATGTTTGATCCGCAGGATGTGGATACCCAAGAAGATAGTTTTGAACAAAGAATGGATATTAATGCTACTGAAAAAGGCAAGGCAGCAGAAAAGGCACTTGAATTAATTACTCCGGATGATTTTATATATATAGATGCAGGAACTACAACAAAGTATATTGCGGACAATTTTAATATGAATGGCGTAAGAATTGTAACGAATGGCATTGAACATGCCAGAATACTTGCGTCAAAAGGCAATGAAGTAGTCCTTGTGGGAGGCAACGTTAAGATATCTACAGATGCAATTGTTGGAACATTAGCTGTAAATACACTTGATAAATACCATTTTACAAAGGGCTTTTTCGGAACTAATGGCATATCTCCGAAAGCCGGCTATACAACGCCCGATATTAATGAGGCACTTGTTAAGAAAGCAGCGATGCAGAAATGCAGTAAGTCCTTTATTGTATGTGATTCTTCAAAATTTAATACAATAAGTGCCGTAACTTTTGCATCTTTCAGAGAGGCAACCATTGTAACCAATCTGTGCCCTGCAGAATTCTCAAAATATAAAAATATAATAGTATACTGACATTAAAAATCTCAAGGTGTATAATGACCTTGAGATTTTTTGGCGAGGTGACAAAATGCAGGTTACGGAAAAAATAAATGCTTTGAGAAAAATCATGGGCGATAGTAATATTGACGCCTATATAATAGTTACTGACGATTACCACGGCTCTGAATATGTAGGAGATTATTTCAAAGAACGTGAGTATATGTCAGGGTTTACAGGTTCGGCGGGAACACTTCTTGTCATGACTGATTTTGCCGGACTATGGACTGATGGAAGATATTTTTTGCAGGCAGAGGAAGAACTGGCGGGTACAGGCATAGAACTTATGAAGAGCGGAGAAGCGGACTGCCCCTCAATAGAAGTTTTTTTGTATGACAAATTAAAAGAAAACAGTGTTGTGGGATTTGACGGAAGAACCGTGAATTGTAATTTTTTTAACAGACTAAAAAACAGGCTGGACAGTAAGAAAATTACCTACGCCATGGATAAAGACCTTGTAGATGCAATATGGAAAGACAGACCCGGAATGTCTTCGCGTAAAGTATGGGAACTGGATTATGAATACACCGGAATGTCAAGAAAGGATAAGATTGGACACCTTTTTGAAATAATGGACAAAAACGGGGCTGATGCCATGGTGCTTACTGCTCTTGATGAGATAGCATGGCTATTGAATTTAAGAGGTGATGATATTGAATATTGTCCCGTATTTTTAAGTTTTATGTATATCAGCAAAAAAATAAGCGTCCTTTATGTAAACCGCAGTATTTTAAGCGATGATATTATTAGCGGGCTTGCCGATGATGGCATTATAATTAAGGATTACGAGTCAGTATATGACAATCTGGCAGGAATAAGCTCGGAGAAAATCATGATTGACCCTTCAAGTGCCAATTGTTTTATAAAAGAAAATATTGCAATAAACAGCTTTGCATACGAGACGGAAAGCCCTGTTGAGCTTATGAAAGCGATAAAAAATCCTATAGAGACCGAGAATATAGAAAGTGCCCACATAAAAGACGGTGTGGCAGTTACTAAATTTGTCCGGTGGCTGACAGAAAACGTTAAAAAAGGCACTGTAACGGAAATGTCGGCAGCAGAGAAACTTGACGAATTCAGAAAAATGGGAGAGGGTTACCTTGGACAAAGCTTTGCCCCTATCGTCGCATATAAAGAGCATGGAGCAATTGTCCATTATGAAGCTTCAAAAAAGACGGACGTTACCATGAAACCGGTAGGCCTTTGTCTTATTGATACAGGCGGACACTATCTTCAGGGAACAACGGATATAACCAGAACAGTTCCGCTTGGAAAACTGACAGAAGAAGAAAAGAAAGCATATACTCTTGTACTTATGGGTCATTTACGCCTTGCCGCAACGGTTTTTAAATATGGAGTTACAGGCGGAGGGCTTGATATTATTGCAAGGGAACCTTTGTGGGAATACGGAATGGATTTCAGACACGGAACAGGGCATGGCGTCGGATATCTTCTTAACGTGCATGAAGGACCACAGAGAATAAGCTGGAAAAATAATGATGTGGTGCTTGATGAGGGCATGGTTATATCCGATGAACCGGGGTATTACGAAACCGGAAAATTCGGAATACGACACGAAAATCTATTGCTTGTTAAGGCCGATTTACCGGAAACGGAATATGGAAAAATGTGTTATTTTAAAAATCTTACATACGTTCCTTTTGACAAAGAGGCACTTCTGCCTGAACTTATGACAAGCAGGGATATTATGCTCTTTAACAGGTATCAGAAGAACGTATATGAAAGGATATCACCTTATCTTTGCGATGATGATAAAAAATGGCTGGAATCCTACACAAAACCTATAGAAAACTTTACTTTTTGACGGATAAGTGTTATAAATTAATTAGGTATATGTATTTACAGAAAGGAATGATTTTATGAAAGGTATTAATCTCCCGGTAAGAAATTCGGTATCATATTTATTTAATAATCTTAAGACGAATAGTCCTACACAGTCTATTTTTGACTGCCTTACAGAGTATAACAGTATACGTTCGGGAAGTTTTTATAAGCTTGCAAAGAGATATTATTCCAAGAGTATTGACAGTGATACGAAGAGTAAGTTAAAAGATGTTTCGCATAGTATTTCCACATCTACAGCTGATAAGGAGAAACTTTCCAAGCTTAAGGAGAATGTTGAATCATTGTCTGCGTCAGTTGATATACTTACAGAAAGCGGCAGAAAGTCTGTTTTTTCAAAAGACAAGGACGGAAATTACGATACAGAGAAGATTTACAATGCAGTAAGCAGTTTTATTAAGAATTATAACAATGTTATTAAGGAAGCCAAGGATACGGACTCGTCATCCGTTAATACAGCAGCTACCAATATGATGAACAATACGGTTATTAATTCCAAAATGTTAGCGTCAATCGGAATTACGGCAGACGATAACAATATGCTTACGGTTAATAAAGATACATTTATGAAATCCGATATGACTAAAGTAAAATCTTTATTAAATGACAGAGGAAGCTATGGTTATTCATTAAGCGTTAATTCTTCAATGATTGAATTTTCCATAAAGAGTGAAATGAACAAAGCTAATACATATACAAATGTTGGTAATTTTTCTAATAATTACAATTCGGGTTCATTATTTAATTATATGATTTAAGGAGCATTACAATGAAAATAGGCATACTTGGATACGGCAATCTTGGAAGAGGAATAGAATGTGCCGTAAAGCAGAATGATGATATGGAACTTGCAGCTGTATTTACAAGGCGTAATCCGGATACAGTTAAAATATTGACAGAAGGCGTTAAGGTATATCCGGTTTCAGATATTTTGGAACATAAAGATGAAATAGATGTGCTTATCCTTTGCGGAGGCAGCGCTACGGACTTACCTGTACAGACTCCGGAATATGCAAAATATTTTAACGTAATAGATAGTTTTGATACACATGCAAGAATACCTGAACATTTTGACAATGTTAATAAGGCAGCTACGGAAAGCGGACATACGGCACTTATTTCGTGTGGATGGGATCCGGGAATGTTTTCACTTAACAGGTTATATGCCAATGCGATTCTCCCACAGGGTAATGATTATACTTTCTGGGGCAAGGGCGTAAGCCAGGGACATTCTGATGCAATAAGAAGAGTTGAAGGCGTTAAGGACGGAAAGCAGTATACAATTCCTGTTGAAGCAGCACTTGAGGCAGTCCGTAACGGCGAGAATCCTGAACTTACAACAAGGCAGAAACATATAAGAGAGTGTTTTGTTGTTGCAGAAGAAGGGGCTGATCTTAATAAGATTGAAGAGACAATCAAGAATATGCCTAACTATTTTGCAGATTATGATACGACAGTGCATTTTATTTCGGAAGAAGAACTTAAGGCCAACCACAGTGGTATTCCACACGGAGGTTTTGTATTCAGAAGCGGCATAACAGGATGGAACGGTGAACATAAGCACATTATAGAATACAGCCTTAAACTTGATTCCAATCCGGAATTTACATCATCAGTCATAGTTGCATACGCCAGAGCAATTAACAGACTTCATAAGGAAGGCGTCAACGGCTGTAAGACAGTTTTTGATATAGCACCTGCTTATTTAAGTAAGGCTTCAGGTGAAGAACTCAGGGCACACCTTTTATAATAAGAATAAGGAAATGGTATAATGCAGATAGGAAATTATAATATAACAGATAAAGAAATTGACCAGTATATAGCAACACTTGCACCTGAACAGCAGATGTATAAAGACGTTCCGGCATTCAGGGATCAGGTAAAATCACGACTTGAAGAGATTTCTCTTTTTGCGATGGAGGGTGAAGAAAAGCACCTTGATGATACAGAAGAGTATAAGAATACACTTAGTGTTGTAAGAAGAGACGTGCTGGGACAGTTGGCAATGGCTGAGATAATCAATGATGTGGATGTCACTGATGAAGAAGTTAAAGATTATTATGAGAACCATAAGGAACAGTTTGGAAGAGCAGCTTCTGTAAGTGCAAGTCACATTCTTGTTGATTCTGAGGACAGATGTAACGAAATTAAATCCGAAATTGAAAATGGCAGCAAGAGCTTTGAAGATGCGGCAAAAGAATATTCTACATGTCCTTCCGGAAAGAGCGGAGGAAGTCTCGGTACTTTTGGTAAAGGACAGATGGTAAAGGAATTTGAGGATGCTTCATTTAACGGAGAACTCAATAAGATTCTTGGACCTGTAAAGACTAAATTCGGATATCATCTTATAAGAGTGGATGAGAGGCAAGACGCAAGTGTTATGCCTTTTGAACAGGTGGCTGACAAGGTCAAAGCTGCTGCAAAAAGAGCAAAACAGCAGAAAGTATATGACGAGAATGTTGCCAGACTGAGAGCAAAATTTGTCAGATAGAGGAGGAATTGAATGGACTATTATTCTGAAAACAATAATGATAACCGGCAATATTATAATCCGGGATATATTAAAAGGTCAGGCGGAAAAATAGCCGGTTCAGTTATACTCAGTTTTTTCATTGCTATTTTTTTATTTATTCTTCTTGGAATGTCAGCATTTAAACATTTAATGAAAGCTGATAATATTAGGAAAATGGCATCAAGACTTGACTTTAGTAAATTATCATCCGATATCCTTTTTGAAAGTACAGATGATGATGAGTCAATGTCTGATTATCTTTATGAAAAAATTGGTGAGATGAAGGATATTAAAGAAATTCCGAGGGATACTTTTGACGAATTTGTGGAAAAAGACCTTTCACCATATTTTAAAGGATTGCTTGAGGATACAGCAGACGCAATTGTTAACGGAAAAGGCGATATATCCTTTACACCACAGGATATAGCCGGTTTACTTGAAGATACAAATGTTGAAGGCATGGAAGACATTAAGCTTTCCGATGCTGATATGTCAGTGATAGAAAGTGCATTTGAGAATGGTAATGTTAAAAGCACAATAGAGCAGATTAACAATGGAACCCTTCTTGAGGAATTTGATATAGCAGGTAAAGTTTTTTCATCACTTGCATTTATGATTACAGCCGTAATACTGGCATTAATGATTATAGGAGTTGTTATTGTAAACAGACATTATGTCAAGGTACTTTTATTACATATCGGAATACCTTTCCTTATTGTAGGCCTGTTAAGTGCAATGACGACATTTTCAATCGCAACCGTTTCAATGTCAGCAATTAAGGGTGTTGACCATAACCTGGCTGCATTGGTCAGCATATTTAAGGATTCTGTAGTTACCACATTTACATTATTTACTGCCATAGTTGCAGGCCTTGGGCTTGTATTTACGGCAGCGGGATGTTTTGTACCACGCACAAAAGCAGATTCACAGATTTATAATTAATATATTTTAAGACAGTTCGTTTGTACCATCCTGTCTATAAATAAAACCAGGGCTCCCAAAGGGACAGCTCTGCTGTCCCTTTTATTTATAGTTTTAATATTAAGAAAGAAGGCAAATATGTATTCGTTAATATCTGAACACAGTTTTGATGCAGCTCATTTCCTTAAAGGATATGAGGGCAAATGCAGCAATATACATGGGCATCGTTGGAGAGTAGTTGTCGAAATTCAAGGTGATGCATTGAAAAAAGACAGCCACACAAGAGGGATGTTAATTGATTTTGATGAGTTAAAAGAGACAATAAAAAAAGAAGTAGATTATTTTGACCATTGTCTGATAATAGAAAAAAATTCATTAAAAGAAAATACCTATAATGCACTTAAAGATGAAGGCTTCAGGATTGTTGAACTTGATTTCCGCTCAACAGCAGAAAATTTTTCAAAATATTTTTATGACAGAATAAGTGAAAAAGGTTATCAGGTAAAATGTGTGTCCGTATATGAGACACCAAACAGCTGTGCCGTATACGGAGAATGATATGGCAGAATATAAAGTTGTTGAAACATTTGTAAGTATTAATGGTGAAGGAAGAAAAGCAGGTGAACTTGCATTTTTCTTAAGACTTAAAGGCTGTAACCTTGACTGCTCTTATTGTGATACCAAATGGGCAAATAAAGGAGATGCATCCTTTGAAATCATGGATGAAAATGAAATATACGGCCTTATTAAAAAATCAGGAATCCGTAATGTAACTATTACAGGAGGAGAACCATTGTTCCGTAAGGATATGGCAATATTGTTGGAACTGCTTGATAACGATAGGGAATTATCCGTCGAAATTGAGACAAATGGAAGCGTGGACCTGAAACCTTACCTGCCGGTGTGCAAAAATATAAGTTTTACCATGGATTATAAACTTCCAACAAGCAGGATGGAGGAGCAGATGTGCCTTGGAAATTTTGAAATATTAAGGAACATTGATACCGTCAAATTTGTATCGGGAAGCATTAAGGATTTGGAAAAGGCAGAAGAAATCATACAAAAATATGACCTTTGCAAAAAAACAAAAGTATATATAAGTCCTGTTTTCGGGAATATAGATCCTGCTGACATAGTAGAATTTATGAAAGAAAGAAAAATGAATAAAGTTAGGTTACAGCTGCAGCTCCATAAATTTATCTGGGATCCGGATAAAAAAGGCGTGTAACAGGAAAAGAGGCAGAAATGGCTATTGATAGAGAAGCAATTAAAAAGCATATAAGAGGAATACTTATTGCATTAGGTGATGATCCGGACAGGGAGGGCCTTAAGGACACACCCGAAAGAGTGGCAAAGATGTATGAAGAGGTCTTTGAGGGGATGAATTATTCCAACAAAGAAATCGCAGAAATGTTTAATAAGACTTTTGAACAGGGACTTGATACCATAACCGACAGTAAAGATATGGTATTGGTAAAAGATATTGATATTTTCAGTTATTGTGAACATCATCTTGCCCTCATGTATGATGTGAAAGTTTCCGTAGCATATATTCCCAACGGCAAAGTAATCGGTTTAAGCAAAATCGCAAGAATTGCCGATATGGTGGGTAAACGTCTGCAGCTGCAGGAAAAGATTGGCAGCGACATAGCAGAAATTATGGAAACGGTAACGGAGTCGGAAGACATTGCCGTGTATATTGAAGGCTGTCACAGCTGCATGACAGCAAGAGGTATAAAAAAGAATAACAGTAAGACCGTTACCACAACATTCAGAGGCGAATTTTCAAAGGATAAACTACTTCAGATGAAATTCCTTATGGGAATTAATAACAGACCTGCAGATTAAGAAAGGAGAAATTATGAGAGCATTGGTATTATCAAGCGGTGGAGTTGACTCTACCACATGCCTTGGCATGGCCGTTGATAAATACGGCAAAGAAAATGTAGTATCTTTATCTGTATTTTACGGACAGAAACATACAAAAGAACTTGAAGCTGCAACAAAAGTGGCCAAATATTACGGAGTTGAACATATGGCAATAGATTTATCACTTATTTTTAAGGACAGCGATTGTTCACTTTTGTCACATTCAACAGAAGAAATCCCACATGAAAGTTATGCAGAACAGCTTGAAAAGACTGACGGAAAGCCTGTGTCAACTTACGTACCTTTCAGAAACGGACTTTTTCTTGCAACAGCGGCAAGTATTGCTTTATCAAAAAAATGTGATGTTATATATTACGGGGCACATGCGGATGACGCAGCGGGCAATGCTTATCCCGATTGCAGTGAGGTATTTTATAATGCCATGAATACCGCTGTTTACGAAGGAAGCGGCAGGCAGCTTAAGATAGAGGCACCCCTTGTTACATGGAATAAAGCAACGGTTGTTAAAAAAGGATTGGAACTTAAAGTTCCTTATGAGCTTACGTGGAGCTGTTACGAGGGCGGGGATAAGCCTTGCATGAAGTGCGGCACATGTATAGACAGGATGAAAGCATTTGAAGCAAATAATGTAAAAGACCCGGTTTTAGGAGAATGAATATGAGTGGCAGAAGCAAAGAAGAAACAGAAGGCGTAACCCTTTTAGGAAACCAGAAGGTAAAATATGCCGATAATTATGCACCTGAGGTGCTTGAAACCTTTATTAACAAACATCAGGACAATGACTATTTTGTCAAATTTAACTGTCCTGAATTTACAAGTCTTTGTCCTATAACGGGACAGCCTGATTTTGCAACCATAACAATATCTTATGTACCTGATGTAAGAATGGTGGAAAGCAAATCACTGAAGCTTTATCTTTTCAGCTTCAGAAATCACGGCGATTTTCATGAAGACTGTGTTAATATAATCATGAAAGACCTGATTAAACTTATGGAACCGAAATATATAGAAGTGTGGGGCAAATTTACTCCAAGAGGAGGCATAAGCATTGACCCTTACTGCAACTACGGAAAGCCCGGAACAAAGTGGGAGAGGATTGCCGGAGACAGAATGGCAAACCATGATATGTATCCCGAAAAAATTGATAACAGATAGAGTTAATTAAATCTTAACCTGAACCGATATAAAGAGTATAACAGGCAAAAGGATTTGCACACATAATACAAGGAGGTCATATATGGACGTTAATGTTTCAGGTAGTGTATCATCTACAAATACGTATTCAGACTATTCTTCTTCAAAGACAGCAGAGAAGAAATCATCTGAGTCTAAGGAAGATAAGGCTGCGGTATATGAGAAATCAGAAGTTAAGTCAAGTGCTACATACTCAATAAGCAAGATGAGTGAGAGCGACAGAGCAGCTCTTGTGCAGAAGCTTAAGCAGGACCAGGAAGACAGACAGAACCAGCTTACAAGTCTTGTACAGAAGATGTTTAATAATCAGGGTGCTACTTATGACAGTATCTGGAAGATGCTTTCAAGTGGGAAGTTCACAGTGGATGCACAGACTAAGGCACAGGCACAGGCTGACATTTCCGAGGACGGTTATTACGGAGTCAAGCAGACATCGGAGAGAATGTTTGATTTTGCCATGGCTCTCGCAGGTGATGACGTTGATAAGATGAAGGAAATGCAGGCGGCTGTTAAGAAGGGTTATGAACAGGCAGAAAAGACATGGGGCGGTAAGCTTCCGTCAATCTGCAGTGAAACACTGGATGCGGTTAATAAGCTTTTTGATGACTACTACAAGTCAAAATCTACAACAACAGAATAATATGCATGTGGCCACTTCAATGTGGCCCTTGTTATATACGGAGGATAGAGATGTCACGTTTAATAGGATGGAATGCGTTCGGAGTAATACTTAGTATAATAATTGGATTTATACCTTCGATAATTGCATTTGTAAAACAGAATATATACAAAGGACAGGTTGTTTTATATCAGGGAATAGTTTTTGTTATTAATCTTGCAATATGTATTCTCCTGAATATTTTGCCTGGAATTATTGTTTTTAACATTATAAGAAATATATGGGATGTTGTATTTGCTGTAATCTGGATATATTTTCTTGTCCATGCAATCAAGGATAAGGAAATGCCAAGACCATAGTGCTCTTTTGCTTGACTTTTTTTTAACATACTATAAAATTAATACTATAAATATTTTAGAGGTAACAGGCAATGAGTAAGATTATTTTAACAGGTGACAGACCAACCGGAAGACTTCATATCGGTCATTACGTTGGTTCGCTTAAGAGAAGAGTTGAATTACAGAACTCCGGAGAATATGATAAAATTTATATAATGATTGCAGATGCCCAGGCATTGACAGATAATTACGATAATCCGGACAAAATCAGGGAGAACATTGTGGAAGTAGCGCTTGATTATTTATCATGTGGTATTGACCCTGAAAAATCAGTTATATTTATACAGTCAATGGTTCCGGAACTTACGGAATTAACTTTTTATTATATGAATCTGGTTACGGAAGCAAGACTTCACCGTAATCCTACAATCAAGAGCGAGATAGAGATGAGAGGCTTTGGCGGGACAATTCCTGCCGGATTTTTATGCTATCCTATCAGTCAGGCTTCTGATATTACAGCATTTAAAGCAACAACGGTTCCTGTAGGAGAAGACCAGATGCCTATGCTTGAGCAGGCAAGGGAAATCGTTAATAAATTTAATACAATTTACGGTGAGACACTTGTCGAACCACAGATTCTTTTACCTGACAACAAGGCTTGTTTAAGACTTCCGGGTACGGACGGCAAGGCTAAGATGAGTAAATCCCTGGGCAACTGTATTTATCTTGCAGACACAGAAGAAGATGTACGCAAGAAGGTTATGTCCATGTATACCGATCCTAACCATCTTAAAGTTGAAGATCCGGGACAGGTTGAAGGCAATACGGTATTTACTTATCTTGATGCTTTCTGTAAGGATGAGCATTTTGCAAAATTTTTACCTGATTATGCCAACCTTGATGAGTTAAAGGCACATTACCGCAGAGGCGGACTTGGAGATGTCAAAGTAAAGAAGTTCCTTAATAATGTAATGCAGGAGGAACTGGCTCCGATAAGGGAGAGAAGAAAATACTGGGAAAAGAATATTCCTGAGGTATATGATATCTTAAAGAGAGGCAGTGAGGAAGCACAGAAAGCAGCTGCAGAGACCCTTAAAGAAGTTAAAGCGTCTATGAGAATTAATTATTTTGAAGACGGCGCACTTATCAATGATACAATGAAAAAATATATGTAAAAAATAACACCGTGATTAGTCTTTGTGAGGCTTATCACGGTGATTTTTTATCTTTTTAAAGGGATAGTGCAGTCAAGACCGCTTGTATATGAAAGGTTGCCAAGTTCCTTAAGAACCGCAGGAGAATTGTCCGGTATTCTGTTGTAGGAATTCAGTAATGCGCAGTCCATAAGTTCTAAGGCATTCACATATTTAGGGATTTTACCATCCATAATATCAAAAACGGACTGGGTGGAGGTGATTGTGTCATCCCATGGGTTATACCACTCTTCGTGAGCTTCATTGCAGGAATCCTTAGAATGGGTTACATCGTTAATCAGAAGAGGGGATAAAAACGGATGATGGAATGTCATATCCTCGATTTTACTGATTACCTTATGCTTATTGGCTTTTTTATCCATAATTATGCTGCTTTCAATCTTAAATGATATAACGGCCGCTTTAATCATTCTTATGGAAATATCAATATCGTATGTAGCTAAAATTGCCTTGTGAAGAAGCCTTGCAATGGCATCTTGTTCTTTTGGTGTGATATCTATTGCTTTTTTGTGATTCAGTTCAGTTAAGCTCATGCCTTTGTAATGCATGAGGACTTCCCGGTCAATATCCGTTTCAAGACCGAAATGCACACCGAGAACTTCTTTGTCAGGCTTTGTGGTTACCCTGCAGTATACATAAGGATGAATAGCCGAATCCAGCAGATAGTGGCCTATAAAGCCTTGGATATATGCGTTGCAGGTCTCATAGTCTTCAAGTTCTTTTATTGTTGAGCAGGCAATTATAAGCTGGTTAAAAAATTCGCCTGTATTTTCCTTATGCATTTTGTTGGCAATATTAGGGAAAAGACCTGATGAAGTGGGAAGAAAGTAAAAAAACAGGTCGGGTCCCTGAAGCCCAAGTGAATAAGCTTTATTGTGTTTTCTTACAATATCCTTGGCATTTCCTTTAGGTAAACCATGAAATGCGTTAATTCCAAAAATATGATGTGTTACAAATCCGGGCATAGCTCTGCCTCCTTAATATTTATCTTATAACAGTATAAACCTTTTGCTTATTTTGTAAACACTCATTTACTTGAATTATTTTATTTTATTTGATAAAATATGGATTTGAAAAAAATGAAATTGTAATGAGGAAAAAATAATGGCATACAAAATTCTGGCATTTGATATTGACGGTACATTAACCAACTCTCAGAAAATAATTACGGAAGAGACCAAGAGAGCTATTTTTGCTGCAATGGACAAAGGCTGCAAGGTTCTTATCGCATCAGGCCGTCCTGTCAAGGGATTAAGAGGATATGCAGAGGAACTTCACCTTAAGGAAAACGGCGGTTATATTCTTTCGTTAAACGGAGGGTATATAATGTCCTGTGCCGATGAAAAGGTACTTTATGATGTAAAGGTACCAAAAAAATATTACAAGGAAATATATGAACTTTCTAAGAAACACGGCGTTAATCTTCTGACATATCAGGGTGAGACCGTTATTTCTGAAGATATAGATGACGAATATCTTGATATCGAAGCAAGACTTAACGGATTACCTAAGAAGAAAGTGGACAATCTGTATGAGTATCTGGATTTTGAAGTTAATAAGTTCCTGATGACAGGAGACGGAGATTATCTTGCCGAGGTTGAAAAAGATGTATATGATAAACTTCACAATAATCTTGACGTATACAGATCGGAACCTTTTTTCCTTGAAATCCTGCCAAAGGATGTTAATAAAGGAAAGGCTCTTGAAGCACTGCTGGCCATTCTCGGGGTAGACAGGGATGAACTTATGGCATTCGGAGATGGTTATAACGATAAAACAATGGTAGAATATGCAGGGCTTGGTGTTGCAATGGGCAATGCCAAAGATGTGGTAAAAGAAGCTGCAGATTACGTTGCTCCTACAAATGACGAGGATGGTATCGTAGAGGTAATCCATAAATTTATACTGGACTAAAATGCTTTAAAGTGTTAAACTGATGTAGTAAAAAAGTTAGAAACAGGTGGACATTATGAGCAAAAATGTAAGAACCAGTCAGGTAGATCATTTGTATGAAGCTATACTTTGCCTGAAAGATAAATCGGAATGTTATGCTTTTTTTGAGGATATATGTACCGTTAAGGAAATAGAGACAATTTCGCAACGATATGAAGTAGCTAAGATGCTTAGGGAAAACAGGACATATATTGATATTGCGGAAGCTACCGGAGCATCTACTGCAACTATAAGCAGGGTAAATCGTTCCCTTAATTATGGCTGTGACGGATATGATATGGTTTTTAAACGCCTTGACGAAGAAAAAAAAGACGAATAATCAGGTCATTAATAAATTTTTAGTGACATTTTATTTTATATAGGTTATAATTTAACGGAAATAACTAATTAATGTGTGGAGGTACAGTTAGATGGGAATTATTTCAAGATTCAAAGATATTATGTCAGCTAACATTAATGCATTGCTTGACAAGATGGAAGATCCTGAGAAGATGGTAGACCAGTATCTCAGAAATCTCGAAAGTGACCTTGGTAAGGTTAAGCAGGAGACAGCATCAGTTATGGCTGATGAACAGAGAGCCAAGAGAGAACTGGATGCATGCAATGCACAGATTGATGAACTTCAGAAGTATGCCGAGAAGGCAGTAGTTGCCGGTAATGATGAGGATGCAAGGAAGTTCCTTGAACAGAAGCAGACTCTTGTAACTAAGCAGCAGGCATTACAGCAGACATACACTCTTGCGGCAGACAATGCTGACAAGATGCGTCAGATGCATGATAAGCTTGTTAATGATATCAGCACTCTTAATGCCAGAAGAGATACAATCAAGGCTAAGATTAAAGTTGCCAAGGCACAGCAGACAGTCAATAAGATTGGAGCAAGTGTTGCCGGAGCAGACAAGAATCTTTCAGCTTTTGATAAGATTGAAGCTAAGGCAGATAAGATGTTAGATGAAGCTAACGCAATGGCAGAGCTTAATCAGTCAGGCAGAGACAATACAGTTGAGAACCTTAAGGATAAATACACAGTTTCTTCACCTGCGGTTGATGATGAATTAGCAGCTATTAAAGCTAAAATGGGAATGTAGTTATATTACATAAGACATCAATTAAGAGGCAGCAGCCTTTGAATCGGGAGCCCGGCGGGCTCCCATTTTGTTATGGCGACGAGTAAAATGTAAAATGATACAAAGCCCAATGCTTGAATTAAGGACTTTGTATCATTTTATATTTGATGACCGCTAATCATCGAGCCACCGGGCGAGATGAGGAGCGACTTGCCGCTGCAAGATGATTACGAGGAGAACGTAAAATATGAGCATATATGACAAGCTTAACGAACAACAGAAAGAAGGCGTTTTTACAACAGAAGGTGCCGTTCTGATTCTTGCGGGTGCCGGCTCAGGAAAAACGGGTGTGCTTACCCACAGGATAGCCCATCTTATAGATGATTTAGGTGTGAACTCCTACAATATCCTTGCGATAACTTTTACCAATAAAGCGGCAAAAGAGATGAAAGAAAGAGTTGACAGACTGGTGGGAATGGGCGCCGATTCAGCATGGATTATGACTTTTCATGCTGCCTGTGTAAGGATTCTGCGAAGATATATATGCAGAATAGGATATGACAATAATTTTACCATTTACGATACGGATGACCAGAAAAGCGTCATAAAAGATATTTTAAAAAGAAAAAACCTTGATCCTAAACAGTACAAGGACAGAACTATTTTATCTGTTATTTCCAATGCAAAGGACAATCTTATTTCTCCGGATGACATGTATCAAAGCTCGGGCGGCAATTACAATACCATGAAAACGGCAGAAATCTACAGGGAATATCAGGAACAGCTTAAGAAAAACAATGCGGTGGATTTTGATGATATTATAGGCCTTACGGTAAAACTTTTTAACGAAGATAAAGAAGTATTAAAATATTATCAGGAACGCTTCAGATATATAATGGTTGATGAGTATCAGGATACCAACAGGGCACAGTTTAACCTTATAAGACTGCTGGCAGGAGGTCACGGTAACCTTTGCGTGGTAGGTGATGATGACCAGTCAATTTACAAATTCAGAGGAGCGGATATAAATAATATCCTTGATTTTGAAAAATATTTTAACGACGCTAAAATCATCAAACTGGAGCAGAATTACCGATCAACCCAGAAAATCCTCGATGTAGCCAACGAAGTCATCAAAAACAATGCGGGACGTAAAGACAAGAGACTTTGGACATCAGTTAAAGACGGAACAAAAGTCATTTTTAACGTATATGAAAATGGATATGAAGAGGCGAGAGGCATAGCAGAGGATATTGCCCACAGACATCTCCATGATAGAAAAGATTACAGTGATTTTGCCATACTTTACAGAACCAATGCACAATCACGTTCCCTGGAAGAAAAACTCATAGAAAAAAACATTCCATACAGGATATACGGCGGCATAAATTTCTACGCAAGAAGAGAGATAAAAGATATTCTTGCTTATTTAAAGACAATTGACAATGCAAGGGATGACCTTGCCGTTAAAAGGATTCTTAATGTACCGAAACGTGGAATCGGGGCAACTTCTGTCGCAAAAGTAGATGATTACGCATACGAAAACGATATCACTTTTTATGTTGCTCTAAGACAGGCAAAAGAAGTACCGGGCCTGCAAAGAGCCGTATCGAAGGTGGAAGGCTTCGTAACCCAGATAGAAATTTTAAAATCCAAATCCCAGTATATTGGTGTGGGAAAATTAATTGAAGAGATAATCGAAACCGTGGGTTACAGTGACTACATTGATGCCGAAAGCGAATCTGATGAACAGGCAACGGAAAGACGCCAGAATATAGACGAACTGATTTCAAAAGCCGTCCAGTATGAAGAAACGGTGGATGAACCGTCACTTTCAGGTTTCCTTGAAGAAGTTGCCCTCGTTGCGGATATTGATAACCTTGATGAAAATAATGATATGGTTTCACTTATGACAATACATAGTGCAAAAGGTCTTGAATTTCCTATAGTATATCTGGCAGGAATGGAAGATGGACTTTTCCCAAGCTATATGAGCATTTCCACAGGTGACGAGTCCGACATTGAGGAAGAAAGAAGACTCTGCTATGTGGGAATTACGAGAGCAAAAGAAACACTTATTATGAGTGCTGCAAGGATGAGGACTGTGCGCGGTGAGACCCAGATGAACAGAACATCAAGATTTGTAAGAGAAATCCCTAAAGAACTTCTTGCTGAAAGTGCACAGATGTTGAAAAAAAATTCAGAATATTCCTCTATTACGGGAAAAGACCACATGGAGCTGCCTGTAAGAAAACGTGGACAGGTTGCATTTAACTCCTACCAAAGAGAGGCAATTTCCAATACCGTTTTTGATAAAAAGACTGATTCTGCCCCTGATTATGTCGTAGGAGACAGGGTACGCCACATAAAATTCGGTGAAGGAACGGTTGCGGATATGATTAACGGTGGCAGGGACTACGAGGTAACAGTTGATTTTGATACTGCAGGACGAAAGAAAATGTTTGCCGGTTTTGCAAAATTAGTTAAAATTTAAGGAATTAACTATAGAAATATGTATAAAATAGTGGTAAAATATATCTATAATGTTATCTATACTATTTAATAGGAGGTTTAGATTATGGAAGAACAGAAATCTAAGAATAAATTATTAAAAGTTTTCGCAATCATTGGAGTAATAGCAGCAGTTGCAGGTGCTGTAATTGCACTTTGCAAATATTTTAAACCTGATTATCTTGAAGATTATGAAGATGATTTTGAAGATGATTACGAAGACGAAGACGAAGAAGAATAATCTTTACTAAAGTGAAAAGAGGTGGAACATCCGGCCACCTCTTTTTTTGCACGTTATATAATAGAATTTATCCCATTAACTATATAAACAATTGGAGGACGAATGAATCACAAAGCTAGAAATGAACTGATAGAAGTTATAAGCGGTCTGGTTATGCTTGTTGCCGGTATTTTTCTTATTGTATCAAAGACGAAGATTATCTCAGGATTCCTTGGAGGCAATGATACATGGAGAAACTGGCAGAGATTAGTTGCATTATCTCCACTTATCGTTGGCATCATCATGATGATAATCAAGCCAAAACTCAGAGTGTCCAAAATAATTTCGTTTGTCGGCGTTATGACGATAATAGTAATTCTTTTTATTGACACGACAATTATTATAGTCAAAGAAATAAAAGCATTTGAACTGATAATGGATTTAATTCTCATTGTTGGAGGAACTGCCATTATATTTTTTGCCCTGTTTTCAAACAGAAAAAAGACAAAAAAGGAGATATGAATGAAAAAAGGTGAAATATACGAGGGAAAAGTTACTGAAGTTAATTTCCCTAATAAAGGAAAAGTTGAATGTGAAAATGGTACGGTTACTGTCAAGAATGTAATTCCCGGACAGAATATCCGTTTTATGATTAATAAAAAAAGAAGCGGCAAATACGAAGGCAGATTGTTGGAGGTGCTTGAAAAATCACCCCTTGAGTCCGTTACGGACGTCTGCCCTCATTTCGGTGTCTGCGGCGGTTGTGCATATCAGTCGGTATCTTATGAGAATCAGCTTGCAATCAAAGAAGGCCAGGTTAAAAAACTCATTGACAATGTCTGTTCCGATTATGAGTTTTTAGGTATTACAGGCAGTCCTGTAACAACAGCCTACAGAAATAAAATGGAATTTACTTTTGGTGATGAGTTTAAGGACGGCCCACTTTCTTTGGGACTTCACAAAAAGAACAGTTTTTATGATATTTTAACGGTTACCGGCTGTAGAAATATAGACGAGGATTACAGCAAAATTCTCAAGATTACCGTGGATTATTTTAATGAAAAGAAACTTCCTTTTTATCACAAAATGACACACGAGGGCTATCTTCGCAATCTTCTTGTCCGCAAGGCATACAAAACAGGCGAGATAATCATTGATATCATCACATCCACACAGATTGATTTTGACCTTTCCGAGTATGTTGAACTTTTGAAAAAAGCAGATTACAAGGGTACTCTTAACGGAATTTTACATACCGTAAACGATTCCCTTGCAGACGCGGTAATTAATGAGGGAACTAAAGTCCTTTACGGCAAGGATTACATATACGAGGAACTTCTCGGCCTTAAGTTCAAAATAACACCGTTTTCTTTTTTCCAGACAAACTCTCTTGGAGCAGAGGTGCTTTACACCAAAACCAGGGAATTTGTAGGAGAAATAGACAACCAGGTTGTATTCGACCTTTACAGCGGTACCGGCACCATCGCCCAGATTCTTGCACCAGTCGCAAAAAAGGTTGTTGGTGTTGAAATCATTGAGGAGGCTGTTGTTGCCGCCAGGGAAAACGCACGCCTTAACGGTCTTGACAACTGCGAATTTATTGCCGGCGATGTTCTTAAAGTAATAGACGATATCAAGGACAAGCCCGACATGATCGTTCTTGACCCTCCAAGGGACGGTATCCACCCTAAGGCAATAGACAAAATCATCGATTTTGGCGTCAACAAGATAGTATACGTTTCCTGCAAGCCTACAAGCCTTGCCAGGGACATTGAGATTTTCGAGGCAAAAGGCTACAAGGTTAAGAAAGTGTGCTGCGTAGATATGTTCCCAGGGACGGGGCATGTGGAGAGTGTCTGTTTGCTCACAAAAGTACAGAAGTAAATGGCGAGAAAAGGCTTGAAATAAAGGGATTTTGAGTGCTTCGGGATAAATTAACGGAGCCTCAAAATTCCACTTCTTTGAGTGTTAAGAAACATATCAACGGTTAAATTCTCATAGGGTTGAGTTGACGGAATGAAAATGGGATAGTTGAGTTGATAGGATTGATGTGAAAAATAGACCTGTTTGGGGTCTTATTTTTTTGATTTTGAGTAGGAGCGTGCGAGAGTATAACTGATTGAAAACGTCTATAAAAAGGATTAAGTATTAAGTTCATCTTAATAAACTGATATAAACTGATATAAAAGAACCTCAAGTATTGAAAAAAGACGAAAAATGATGTATAATGCTATAGGAACAATTTGATTTTAAAAGTGAAGAGGTGAATGCATGAATAAGATAATAGAAGATAAATGGATTAATACAGATGAAGCTGCTGAGTATCTTGGCGTAAAAGCGACAACAATTCGAGAATGGATTAAAAAGAATAATGGAATTCCTGCCCACAAAATAGGACGCTTGTGGAAGTTTAAAAAAGACGAACTTGATGAATGGGTCAAGAGCGGAAAAAGCGCAGAATAAGTTTAAGGAGATTTTTTATGTTAAGACTGGCTACAGTATTTAGTGGAATTGGGGCTATTGAACACGCCCTGGATAGAATGAATATTGAACATAAGATTGTATTTGCGTGTGATAATGGCGATGTTAAATTGGAAATGCCCAAGATAGATATAGACATAGACGCAATAGAATCTGAACTTAAGAAACTTAAGAAAAAGATTAAGTCATTTAATTCAGATATATCAGATGAAGAATCTGTAGATTATGCCGCACAGCTTGATACTATGCTGGTGGGGGTTGAGGACGAATTAAATAAACTACGAGAAAAACTCAAGGTAAATGAAAACGACAGGGCTACAATAAATGATGCTGTGAATGAAGCCGAGAGTGTACTTGAAAAGGCACTTAAAATTTCTACGGCATCTAAAAAGAAGAAATATAAAGAGTTACTAAAACTTAGAAATATTAAAGCTAGTGATAAAGCTAAGTTATTCTTTGTCCTACGAGTGGCTCTTACATTAGATGGTGACGAAATTGAGTATGATTCAAAATCAATAAAAATGATAGTTGAGCTGTATAACTCTGATATAAAGAGGCTTATAAAAGCAGGAAAGGATCTTTCTGAAAGACTAGAAATGATCCATGATAAGTTGTTTTATTTGGATACCAATATTGAATTAAAACAGCTTGAGGATTATTCGGAAAGAAAAAAATTTGTTGATAATTTATACGCTGGAAAAGAGTCACAAAACAAAGTTAAACAGAGCTACATGGCTAATTATGATATAGAAGACAAAGATTTTCATTGGAACGTGGCATTTCTCGATGGCAAACAATACGCTGGTCAAGTGGATTTATTTGTTGGGGGAAGTCCATGTCAGTCTTTTAGCTTGGTTGGAAAGCAGAGAGGATTAGAGGATACAAGAGGAACATTATTTTATGAGTATGCACGACTAGTAAATGAAATCCAACCTAAAGTGTTTATATATGAAAATGTGAAGGCTATCTTAAGTAACGATGAGGGACGTACTTGGGAAAAAATGAAAGAAGTTTTTGCAGATTTAGGATATAAGGTGTTCTACACCTTTAATGGAAAACCTTCTGTGTTAAATGCGAGAGATTATGGAATACCTCAAAACAGAGAAAGAATGTTTGTTGTAGGTTTTAGGAATGATATTAATCTGATTAAAGATTTTCAATTTCCAACACCAATTCCACTCGAAAAGAAAATGCAGGATTTATTATTGGATAATGTTTCTGGAGCATACTATCTGCCTAAGAAAGGCGTTGATTTTGTTACCAGTGAGAAGAACCTTACAAAGCGATATACTCAGATAGATGGCGAAATAGCATTGTGTCAAAAGAAAAATCAACAGTTCAATTGGCATGGAGATTTTGTGTTTGTAGAAGAGAACAAAGATATGGAAAAAACAATGGAAGATTTAGAAAAGTATTTCCTGTCTGAAAAAGTAGAAAAGTATGTAATGGCTACTGGAACAAAAAATTTTTATTCTAGACCAAAGACTGACTTAGAAGTGGCTAGACCTTTGCTGACTACGATGCACAAAATGCACCGTGCAGGAGTTGATAATTATGTTCACACAAACGGAAGGTTAAGAAAATTAACTCCGAGAGAATGCCTGAGACTGATGGGATTTTGTGATAGCTTTAAAATTGTGGTTTCAGACACAGCAATGTATCAGCAGGCAGGAAAATAGAACTTGATGGTTCAAATAGGAACACTGTCAGTAAAAGTGATGGAGTACATCTTCTTTCACTTAATCAATCAGGACAACCATTTCATCAATTGGTATTTGGTGCATCTCATATTGTCGGTGACTTAAAATCGGCAATAGATAGAGCATTTGAAAAGATAGTGGCGGTTGAAAGCAATTATGACTCAGAACTACAGATGGTTGATAATACAACACAGTGGACTATATATGACCCCGACGCAACAGATTATATGGTTAAGCTGATGACTCCACAAAGAGATGGTACATATAAACCTGATATGGCGTTTGGTGCATTTCTTGGATATACAATAAAATTGGATAATCCTGAATCCGATAGTCAAAAATATCGAGAGGCTATAAAGGAACAATTAAAAAGAGATATAGCAAATGTACAGCCTTATATCATAAAGAAAATACAGGATGCTGGTTTAGCTGGATATAGTTTTTATTTCTATCTATTACCATTTAATGATGCGTCAAATGAGAAAACGAGTATTATTCAAGAACTGCTTTCAGGAGGTGGTATTTAATGAATTTAGTGCCTAGAAATGCTACCCTTGCGGAGGCGTTATATCGTGAAATAGATAAGAATGATTATTTGCAGGAAATCTATGGTGATTTGTTGTATAATTATTCGATTAAGCTTTTTCATACGGATCGAAGACCACGTAATATACCAATAAATGATGCACTTCGTTTTGCAGATCTTCTTGCAAAATCCTCATATACGCCTACAGCGGATAGGGACCACTTATGGGGACAAGAGATAGCAATTTTGATGCGGCTTTTATATCCAAAGAACGAAGTTGTAAAATACTATTTAGGTTCGGTTTTATCAGCGGTGGGAAATTATCGTGGTCTGATGTCAAAGACTATAGAAGGTTTTCATAGTGAAGATTTTCTAGATAGTATATTTTACGGATATGATAAACAAGAACATTTAATTCCTGGAAAAGAAGAGGAATATTTTTTTAATGACCAAATGAAGGTCTATTATGGGATGAAGGAGAAGTTCTATAGTTATTCAGGACCTACATCAATGGGAAAGTCATTTGTTGTTCAGACATTTATCCAACAACAGATAGAGAATGGTTCTACAGATAATTTTGCAATACTTGTTCCTACCAAAGCACTTATAAATGAAGTTAGAAGTAATATGATTGGTGCTTTGCAGAATAAGCTAAAGGCATTAAATTATCGTGTTGTTACGGCGTCTGGAGATCTTGTGTTGCAACAAGATCATCATTTCATATTTATTATGACACCTGAGCGATTGCTGCATATGATGATAGAGCGAGAAAACATTCGAGTTGATTTTCTTTTTATAGATGAAGCACACAAAATTTCTTCTCGTGGTGGAAGAAGTTCATATTATTTTAAAGTTCTCACGCAACTTGGTAAGATGAGAGAATTGCCGACAGTAATATTTGCATCTCCTAATGTTCCTAATCCAGACGTGTATATGCGAATTATTCCTGGAATAAAAGAGGAACAGATGAAGATATTGATATCGAAATATGCTCCTGTGTGTCAATTTAAATATTTTTTAAATGTGCCAGAACGAAGTGGATATTACTATAATGACTATTCTAAGCAACTTGAAAGATGCTATACATTGCCGGAAGGGCAGGAATTGTGTGATATAGTTGCCACTGTAGGAGAAGGAAAGCAAAATGTTGTTTATTGTAGTTCTAGGAGAAGCGTATTAGAGCAAGCTGTAAAGTATGCAAAAAATATATCTCCAAAGGATGATGAGTCATTAAAATCTCTAGCTGCAGAGATACGAAAAGAAGTTCATGATGACTGTTATCTCGCTGATTTGATTGTAAAGGGAGTTGCATATCATGTAGGGTATTTACCCGCAAACATACGACTTCGTATTGAGAAAAGTTTTGAAAAAGGTGATTTAAGGACCATTTTCTGCACGAGCACTCTTGTAGAAGGAGTTAATTTACCAGCCGATAATCTTTTTATAACAAGCTACCGTAATGGACCAAGCAACATGGACGAAATTGATTTCAGAAATCTTATTGGTCGAGTAGGTAGAATTAAATATAATTTATACGGAAATGTTGTTCTTGTTAGATTAGATGATAACTTAAAGGCAGAGCGATACAAGGAGTTGCTTCAAAAGGAAGTTCCTGAACAAAAGTTGTCGATTGATGATAAGCATAATACAGATTGCATGAATGCACTCGTCAGAGATCTTACTGATGGGGATATAGAAATGAGTACTTGTCATGAAAGGGCAACAGAACAGGACTTTGAGGCACTTCGTAAATTTGGTCTGATATACATCAGAGATTTAGCGGCAGGTGAAAATTCTCCGATAACACAAAAATTTGATGAATATATTACTAATAAACAGAAACAACGAATTCTAGAGAATTTTCCGATAGAAAATACAAGTGATGATATAACGATATCATATGACCAAGCATCAAATTTGCACGATGCTATTGTACAAGGACTGTGCTATCCTCAACTAACTGGCGAAGATGATGAGGTGGATTTTGAAGCAGTTGTTGCTTTTATGATGCAACTAAGAAGGTTATTCAAGTGGGATATATACGAAAAGGATACTCTTGGAAAACCAGGAACCTATAGGTTGGACTCAGTTATCCGTTGGTATTCAACGATTTTGCTTCGTTGGATTAGAGGTAATGGATTACAAGTGCTAGTGAGTAGTGCTGTGACTTATAAAGAGAAAAATCCTGATACGGGTGTTTGGTCGGGTAAGTATAGAGTTGCAGAAAGATATGATAAAGACTCAAAATATCATAAAAATTTGGTTATTGCTGAGTCGCTGAGCGTAATTGAAAATGTTTTGTTATTCAGCATATCAAATTATTTTAGAAAGTTCTCTCATGAGTATAAAGCAGTACATAAGGAAGAACTTAATGCTGATCATTTTGATAATGATTGGTATGAGTTTGTAGAATATGGAACAACTAATCCAGACACAATATTTTTACAACAAAGTGGCTTTTCAAGAGAAGCATCCCTATTTATTCAACGACCATCAAATTATTCGAAGTATGTTGTTGGAGTTGATGGTGTGAAGAGGATAAAATTAGCTATTCTTGAATGTGGAAATATAGGTGTTGAAACAGAAGCGTCAGATATTCAGTACAATGTTCCAGAACTATTTATTGAATAATTTTTAGAGTTGTTATGGCCTCTTGCGAAAGCAAGGGGTCTATTTTTTTGTCCTTTTTTTCATTATCCCAACTCTTCCCCAATTCCTCCCCAACCTTTACCCAACTGAGCTAGTATTTATTATTCTTCGTTTTTATTACAATTAAAGTGAGCTTGAAAAAAGCCAATTTTAATGGAAAGCGAGGTGAGTTTCATGGCTAAAAATACAAAGCAAACATCAAGACCTGTTGCTTCAAAAGCAAGTAAGGTTCTTCGTGATGGTCGTTACAGTAAGACATCCAAGTCTGTAGCAGGAAGTGCATTAGCACAAACAAAACCTAAGAAATAGGTTATTGGGGCAGTGACTGATTTGAAGAATCAGCCTGCCCACCCTCAAAGGGTGTACTTCTCCATTTGCAAGTGTGAAAAATCGCATATGACAAGGGAACAAACGGAGAAGAAGTATATGTAAGGGTTAAATCCCTCAGAAGTCAAAAATAGTAAATCATGCCGGAGTGCGCAATCTTGGCAGGATATCTCATAGGTTTCAATTCACTGTGATAAAGACAGTGATTGAACCGTGAAGAGATACCCTTTCCTCGTTGCGCTCTTTTTTCGTTCCGTGGGTCTGCGTATCTCTGACACAGACCTATTTTTATACCCTGTCATGGTTGCCCTCCGAGTTAGGAGGCAAACATGAAAATCAATATTTTATACGAAGAGAAAATGAAAAACGGTCATAAGAAGTATACAACAATTGAAATACCAGACGGTGATTACAGCATGATGATCGAAATCGACTATCAGCAGCGTTTGGCGGAGGCACCCGAAGATAAAAAGGAACAGGTAAAAAAGTGTGAAACCGTTCAAGAAGTATTCGACCTTATGAATAAGCGTGAGTACAACAGTTGGCATACAGAGAATCGTCATAGAACTGAGATTAGGGCACCTTTTACAGATGATGAGAGCGATGAAGAAATTGACGGTCTCGATTATGTTGCTGATAACAAAGATGAAGAAAAGAGAGATTACAAGTTTGAGTATGAAGCACTCTGTCAGAAAATTCGTGAGGTGCTGACCCCGGAATATGCGGATGTGCTTATTGCAACAGCACTTGATGATGTGACTCCCGAAGAGTATGCCGATATGCATGACCTTAAAAGAGATACGGTATATAAGCGTTTGCAGAGAGCCAAGAAAAAATATTTGAAGTTTTTATAAAAAGCTGTCCAATATCACCCTCTGCCGTGGCTACCAAGTAGAGGGTGTTCCTCTAATAAATTTTACGGAGGTAATTCTTATGAGCGAATTACAAATTTTCAAAAATGCGGAGTTTGGCTCTATCCGCACATTAACAATTAATGGTGAGCCATATTTTGTTGGACGTGATGTTGCAGAAATTCTTGGTTACAGCAATTCAAGAAAGGCACTTGCAGACCATGTTGATGAGGAAGATAAGGGAGTAACGAAATGTGACACCCTTGGTGGAACACAGGAAATGACGGTAATTAATGAAAGTGGTCTTTACAGTCTGATTTTTGGCAGCAAGTTACCTACGGCCCGCAGGTTCAAGCGTTGGGTTACATCTGAGGTTCTTCCAACTATCAGAAGACACGGAGTATATGCAGTAGACGAGGTTCTTGCTAATCCGGATACGCTGATTGAGGCGCTTTTACAGCTTAAGGCAGAGCGTGAGATTAACCAGGCACTTAAAGAAACTGTAGCAGTGCAGAATCAGCAGATTGTGGAGATGAAACCGAAGGCAAGCTACTACGATGTAGTGCTTAACTGCAAAGACCTGGTTGCGATTTCTGTGATTGCAAAGGACTATGGTTGGTCGGCTAATCGTATGAATCAGTATCTGCATCAAAAGGGTGTGCAGTACAAGCAGGGCAATAAAATCTGGCTCTTGTATCAGAAGTATGCCGAGATGGGTTACACCAACACAAAGACACACAGCTACCCAGGAAATTACGGAACAATGCATACGGCAGTTCATACTTATTGGACTCAGCAGGGACGCTTGTTCATCTATGAACTTTTGAAATCTGACGGTATTTTACCAACGATGGAACAGGAGGATTAATATGTCGGTTAATAAGTACAACTCAGAGGGTTACAACGACCCAACAACCTATGAGGCACTTACGAATATCGACAAGCAGGATAAGGCAGCTAAAAAGGCTGCCCATTTCTGCTTGTCTGAAAAGTATAGACCTCTTGTGTACATTTGCAGTCCATACAGTGGAACGATTACAAAGAATGTAAAAAGAGCCCGTAAGTTCTGTCGCTTTGCACTTGATATAGGGGCGATACCACTTGCTCCACATCTTTTATATCCACAGTTTATGGACGATGAAAATCCGGAAGAAAGATATCTTGCAACTCATACTATCAATTATTGATACAAGTAGTAAGCTTAAGGTACCTTCGTGGAAAATAAAAAAGTGGAGCCCACGCATGAAACTCCACCGGCTACGGGCATCGCAAGTTTCCGTAGCGCAACCATATGTACATTGACATTACAAGATGTGTATGTCAATAAACTCATGTTAGATATTGAATTATATTTTCCTGTATCGGCTGATTTTATCCCAGTTAGCAGGAAATCCCATATTATCAAGCAATTGTTTCTCTGTAAGATGAGGACACTGCTTAATTACAGTTTTTATAAGTTTTGAAAGAGCAGTTTTAAAGAGTCTGAATTCATCATTATTTATCAGGTAGCGTAGGGCAATTACAACTGCGAATAAATCCTGCTTGCCGTATACATAGTGATTATTGTTTTGATTGATTTGAAGCTTTTGGTGTAGCAGGGTATCAGGAATTGTCTCGTTTATTCTGAATGAAAACAGACGCTCCCCATGGGCACATACATTACGGCATTTGCCTATAATGTTGATAAACTGATGCAATTGTTTTTCTGAAACATTCTGAAAGTTTTTGCTGATTTTGGTTCTAATATCAGTAGTTGCATATTGATACATTTTGGAAATCTGCCCAAATGTTAAAGCATTTGTTGCAACCCATAATGGTACATTGTGATATGTATTGACTGAATGCTCAATATAGGCATATTTGCTAGGTGTAGCAATAACTTTTTGTAATGAATGAGTCAGGCGAAGCAGTTCACGATGGTTCTTTCTGGTGTGATTATAATTATTTATATCAAGATACATGGACTGCTGTTCACCATATTTTTCACAGAAGTGATAGGAAAACATGGATTTTATATGGCGTTCTACATGAAGAATGTATTTCAGAAACAAAGTGCGTAGCTCTTCATCAAAGTAGTAGAAAGAAACTAATTCATCAAAAGTAACGCCATGAATATATTTATTTGACGGAGCGTGTTTGAAAAGAGATTTGTATCCACCTATTAGAGAATAGTAGCTGAGTTCTTCCAGTTTTTTAGTGGCATATTCGTGATTAGGAATAGCAAGTTGTTTGTCATATTCAAGAATATGTAGTTGCTGCTCATAGGTGAGAAAGTTTTTTGCCATATAGTATTTCCTTTCTGAAACAGGCATAAAAAAAGTGGAGTCCACGCATGGAACTCCACCGGCTACGGGCATCGCAAGTTTCCGTAGCACAACCACTACAAATAATATACCATTGATATCTGGCGATGTCAAACAGTATTTTTTTAGTGGCATTAATAGTTTATGCGTTTCTGTGTGTGATATTCTTATTTTGTTGATTTTTGGCATTCAGCCATTTTTCTTTATATTCCAGTGCTTTCTCGGGCTTGTGCCATCTGGCATATAGATTATTCAGATACCCGTATACAGATTTTAGATAGTCATTCTCTGAAGCATAATTATAATATGATGAAACAGCAGTATAAGATGAAACTGAATCAGAATCACTGGTATCCATAGCAACACCGATAATACTCTCTGCTGTCAGTAGATTCTTTTCGGCTTCTACTGGTTTACCTTCTTTTAATGCAATTATTCCGGCGGCAAGTCGGCAGCAGCCATAATCCAAAGTGTTGTTGCCTTCGTTATATGTTACAAGAGCATCATATTGATTAAGGACAAGCAGTGCAAGCTCTAAATCACCAGCAAGTATCAGCATATTTACAAGATTAAGCATCTGCTGGAGCATATCGTGCGTTTCAATTATGCTGGTGTCAGCATATGAAATCATTATCTCAAATGCCTTGTGTAAGGCTTCGGTTGCTTTATCAGTTTTTTTAAGTGCAAGATATACATTGGACAGATTGTTATAAAGATTTGAGAGTAGATTGATATAGCGTTTCTGATTCATGGTGTTCATAGTGTCATCTTCATTTTCAAGCAGGTGTATAGCTTTTTCACGTTTCTTTACAGCCACATCATAATACTTTCTCATGTATGCAAGCTCTGCTTTATAGTCTAAAAGTGATGCTCTGTCACAGACAGAATCGATATGCTCCTGTTCCATAAGGTATGATATCCGGTCAGCCAGTTTTGACATATAATCCCTGACAGAGTATTTTTAAGATATGGAAACATATCCTGAAGGAATAACAAATAACAGGCAGAATTATCATTGATGATGTTTTCTACAACACTTATCATAGCCTATATCGTATTATCGGGCTTTCGGACTTCTAAGCCATGCATCAGGCAGATTGAGTGAAGACTGTTTACAAGTGTCTGACAATTGGAAATGCAAGGATTTAATTCCTCATATATGATTTCCTGTATCAGAGGATGCAGGTTTATTTTCTTATTCTCTATGTCATCCGTTATAAAACCATATCGGGCAAGATAATTAACATCATGCAGAGAGGCGAGCTGCAGCCAGTTCCTGAAATGATTCTTATACACGCCGGATACCGGAAGGATTGACAGATTCTTAAGTATATCGGTTTGAGAAGAATTAAGCCGGCTGATCTGCATAAGAATACGCAAATGTTCAATCATAAGCCCATAATGATAATCCCCATCTTTATATAATTCCATATCTTCACTATCTGTGACATTAAGCCCACACATCTTTAGCTCGTGCAGTAATTCATCGGGCTCAAGATTGCCTGCCGCAAGTGAAAGAGCTGATAATACGCAGTCAGGGTGTGGAAATGAACTTCTCTTATTATTTGTTTAACTGTTTTGGTATCATCATCCGAATAAGGACAATGTGAAGCAAAAAGCTGTAAAAGGTCTTTTTCAGATGCTATCTCTTTAATCTTAATCGAAGCATATTGTTTTACTTCACAGCGTGTCGTGACAAGCAATTCAAAATCATTCTTCTTTTACTGGTACTAAGATGACCAGACTAGAATTTGATAAGCTGCTAAAAGAATTAAAAGCCGGAGATACGCTGGTAGTGGCTAAACTAGATAGGTTCGCAAGGAGTGTGTCGCAGGCAAGTGAACTGATAACAAAGCTTATTGATGAAGGGATTCGTGTGGATGTATGTAATCTTGGTATATTGGATAATTCATCTATGAGTACCCTGATGCGGAATATCCTTCTTAGCTTCGCCCAGTTTGAGCGGGATATGATTGTGGAGCGTACACAGGAAGGTAAGGCGATTGCAAGGCAGAATCCAGATTTTAAGGGAGGTAGACCGAAGAAGTATAGCAGTACACAGATAAATCATGCATGTTCTGCTGACTGAGTCCCAGACCATTAAGTCTGAGAATCTTTCGATACTTGGTCATGGTTATGACCTCCTTTGAATGTATTTACACCTCTTGGTGCATGAGTACATTCTAAAGGATTTATTATAAAGGTTTCCACCACCGGAATGCTGGTTTCCATAAAAACAGATTTGTGGTTTCCTATTTCCGGACATTAGGGACACGGAGTCCGGATTATTCAATAATCAGGCAGTAATTGTCATTGTACTTATTTTGTGTATTGACAAATAAAGAGTATATTAAATATAACAAAGAAAATATTAAAGTGCATTAAAGGAGGACAATTATGTATCAAAGAAGCAAAATGCAAGCAAGGGCTTTGGATAATTTGGCACGATATACTGAGTATTATTATAAAGGACAGAGAGTAACTAAAGGATATGTATTATCTCAGGTCTTAGGAAAATATTCTATTCACACATTTGATAAAGGAATGTTGCTTGAAGCTATCAAATTATCTGATATTAAGGAAGAAGGACCTGGGACACCTGTAAATTTTAATATTACATATGAAGCAAATGAACAATTGAATCAACTTAAGCAGAGTCTTGATGCTATTACAGGACGTTCATTTTTTTCAGCGCAGGTGATTGATATATTATTAATTTATGTCACAAAAAAGCTAGGACATAAGGAAATTGAAAAGAATGAGATTGAGGTCGGCATTGAGATTAATACTTTGAGAGTAGAGGCTATATCACTGCTTTTACATGCTTCTGAAAATACACTTATAAACGTATTAAATGTTTTAAAAGGAGAAGATGAAAAATGAATTTAGAAAATTGTATGGCATATAGAAGATAATCTTATTTCGCACTGTAAAAGGGGAAAAATTTGGTTGAACAGCGGTTGGAATGATGATAGAATTTTGTTATTACAGATGATTGAACAAATTCTTTTATGAGCAGAATATTATTCAATTCCATGGATACCGGATTAGCGGATGAACTTACGAAAGAATATGGAAAAAGTTTTCAAAAAGAAATCTACAATATTTTCCTAAATTTTATCTCGCTTTTACAAATGAACAGATTGTGGTATATGAACGAAGCTTTCTATATTATTGAGATAAAATGTTATGTGATTATAGATTTAAAAATGGGAAAAATCACTCATCAGGATGTGGGACAGATTGATATGTATGTCAGAATGTATGATGAACTGAAAAGTAAGGAGGGAGATAATCCTACACTTGGTATATTACTTTGTACAGAAACAGATGAGGATATAGCAAGATATTCCGTGTTACATGATAATAACAGACTTTTTATGTCGAAATATTTCACATATCTGCCAACAAATGAGCAGCTGAAAGCAATCAACTTCCATGCAGGTAGAAAGCTACAGTCTTGATGTACAGAAAGACAAGTTTAAGAAATACGCAGACCGTAGTTTAAGTAGCTGATTTCTGATATAAAAATGATTGGATATAAGGAGGAACCTATTTGAAAAAGAAAAAAGATGAAATCACCATCCGTTCCAGCGCTGCAGAATACTTAACCTATGTTGCCTCTGTGGGTGATCAGCAGGACAGTATTGAGATGCGCTATGAGGATGAGAATATATGGCTGACGCAGAAAATGATGGCCACATTGTATGATGTAGGAACAAATACAATCAATTATCATATTAAAAAGATATTCGAGGACAGTGAGTTACAGGAGGATTCAGTTATTCGAAAATTTCGAATAACTGCTCTTGATGGGAAAGGATACAACACAAATCACTATTCCCTGGAAATGATCATTGCTGTAGGTTTCAAGGTCAATTCCGAACGTGCGGTACAGTTCCGTAAATGGGTAAACCAAATTGCAAAGGATTATACCATCAAAGGCTGGGTTATGGATGATGAGCGGCTGAAACGCGGAACGTATCTGACAGAAAAGTATTTCGATGAGCAGTTAGAGCGTATCCGTGAAATCCGTGCCAGCGAAAGAAAGTTCTATCAGAAGATCACAGACCTGTATGCTACAGCTATTGACTATGATAAAAATTCTGCAACGACAAGAAGATTTTATGCGACGGTTCAGAATAAAATGCATTATGCAGTTCACGGACATACGGCAGCAGAACTGATTGTGGAAAGAGCAAACCACACAAAAGAGAATATGGGTTTAACTACATGGGCAGATGCTCCGGAAGGAAAGATTAAGAAAAGTGATGTTACGATTGCCAGGAATTATCTGACTCAGAATGAAATGAAACAGTTGAACCGTATGGTGACTGCATATCTGGATTTTGCTGAAAATATGACATTGCGACATATACCACTTACAATGCAGGACTGGGAAAAAAGACTTAATAGTTTCATTGAAATGTTTGATTATGGCATTTTACAGGATGCAGGTAAGATAACGGCAGAAATTGCAAAGCTTCATGCTGAAACAGAATTTGAAAAGTACCGTATTACTCAAGACAGATTATTTATGTCTGACTTTGATAAATATATGCTTGAATTAGAGGAAAACGCAAAGAAATAGATTTATGACATATAAGCTTTATAAGGAAGGTTGGTATATACCTTCCTTTTTGCTTGTTATAGTGAACGGAATGCATCTTGAATTGATGGATGTAAAAAAGAAAATGTATACGCTATATAAAGTCATTCAGTATACTAAGTTCACTGTGCAATCTTAAAAAATTATAATATAAAATACAATAAAATGAGATAAAATCACATTAGGATGTTGAAAAATACAAAAAAGTGTATATAATAGATGGTAGAGAAAGGTAAGGTAGAGTTTATGTTAATTCAATTTAATTTCAAAAACTTCAAGTCATTTAGGGAAGAGGCTACTTTGGATTTGTCTGCAACGAAGATAACTGAATTCACAGATCGGGTAGTGACTGTTGGGAGCGAGAAGATTTTGACAGTTGCCGCCATTTATGGTGCAAACGCAAGCGGAAAGTCTAATATTTACAATGCTTTTGAGTATATGTCTGAATATGTGGTAAATTCTTTTAAGTATGGGGATGAAGATGAAAAGTTTGAAGAATTCAGACCTACGCCTTTTTTGTTTGATTCTACATCCGCAGATGCGGAATCTAGCTTTGAGGTATATTTTACGTTGCCCGGAGATAAATCTGAGAGATGCTATAACTATGGTTTTTGTGTCAATAAGGAAGGAGTAACCGAAGAGTGGCTTAATTCTAAAGCAAAGACAGCTAGAAAGTATAGTACTGTATTTTATCGTGGAACCACAGATGAAGAACTTGATTTGTCTGGTTTCCCTAAGAACAGCAGGGATAATATTCAAATAGCATTGGAAAAGCAGGTACTTATTATTTCCCTGGGAGCAAAGTTAAAGATTAGTAAGTGTAAGCAAATCAGAGATTGGTTTCTTGCAAACGAGTTTGCTGATTTTGGTGATCCTTTTACCAACTTCTTTATGTCCCATAAATTGCCAAAGGGATTTGTAGAAGATAAGAATGTACAGCAGAAGGTTGTAGAATATTTTGCATCGTTTGATGAACATATCAAGGATTTCAGAATTGAGAAGGTTCCTCAGGAAGCAGAAAACATGGAGGAAAGATATAAAATTAATGCGCTTCATAAGATGATTGATTCTGATAAAATGGCAGAACTTCCTTTGGGTATGGAGTCTGCCGGAACTTTGAAGATGTTTGCATTATATCCGGAATTACAGGAAGTATTGGAAAAGGGTAGTGTATTCTTTATTGATGAGTTAAATGCCCGTTTGCATCCGTTATTAGTTAGGAATTTTCTTCTTACATTTTTAAATCCCAAAATTAATATTAATCATGCACAAATTGTTTTTACAACTCATGATACATGGCAGTTATCTAATCAGTTGTTACGACGTGATGAAATCTGGTTTGTGGAAAAGGATGAAAGGGGTGTGTCCACTCTTTATTCTCTTGCTGACTTCGTGGATGAAGATGGTTCCCGTATTCGTAAGGATGAAAGTTATGAGAAGAATTATCTGATTGGAAAGTATGGTGCAATTCCTACCTTAAAGAATATTGATGTTTTTAAGGAGGATTGAGTATGGCGAAAAAGGACAGAACAGGTAATAGAAAAACGAGAGACCAAAGAAAACAATTCAAAACACCGGAATTAGGCTACTACTTGATTGTGACTGATACAGAAGCTACGGAACGCTGCTTTTTTACCGGTCTACATCAGGCAATGCCGAAAGATGTAAGAAACAAGCTTGTAATAAAAGTGATAGAAACTAAGACACGTACTATGATTGATAAGTGTATGGAACTTATGGCATACGATGCACAATATCGTATACCTTGGATTGTGTTTGATAGAGATCAAGTACAGGGATTTGATGATATTATTGCAGAAGCAGTGAATAAAGGAATACAAGTAGGATGGTCCAATCCGTGTTTTGAGATATGGATGTATGCTTATTTTGGTTCTATGCCGTCAATCCAAGATTCCTGGACTTGTTGTTCAGATTTCGGACGAGTGTATGAAAACAAGACTGGGCAGAAGTATTCTAAGGCTGATGAGCAGATGTATGGGAAATTAAGTAAAGCTGGTGACGAAGAGAAGGCAATTCAGATAGCACAGTATAAGCTGGAACAATGTATTAGGGAGGGTAAAACCAAACCATCGGAGATGTGTCCGTGTACAACAGTGCATGAGTTGGTGGGAGAAATTAATGGTAAAGTAAGAACATGACAAGCAAATATACAACCTGTATTGAAACACCGGGAAAAATCAAACCGTTTTATGATAAATATAAGGACATATATCATTGCGTTTATCAGAAAGATATTTATTCGGACGAGCAATGGCTTGAAATTATGCCAAAAGAAGTCACAAAGGCAAGTGCTGTCCAAAAACTTAAACAGATTACCCAAAGAGATTACGTTGTGGTATTTGGTGACGGAATAAATGATTTGGAAATGTTTGAGGTTGCTGATGAATGTTACGCTATGTCCAATGCCGAACCTGAATTAAAAGCAGCAGCCACAAAAATAATAGAGAGCAATGACAATGACGGAGTTGCCCATTGGTTAGCAGAAAATACATAAAATTTTTAACGGAGGTTACATAATTGAAGGTTGCAGCATATCAGTTTGCGGTATCAAGTGATATCAGAAATAATTTTGAAGAAATTAAAAAAGCGATAAGTATGGCAAAAGAAAATTTGGTTGAATTGGTTATTTTCCCTGAGTGTGCCTTAACCGGTTATCCTCCGAAAGATATTCCCGATTCAACCTGTATTGATTTTAAGCTTGTTGATGACATATGTCACAAACTTCAAATGTTAGCAGATGAAAAAGAGATTTCGTTTATTGTAGGAACGATATATATGGATGAAAAGATTTATAACAGGGCAATTCTTTTTCAGCCATATAAAAATTGCCAATTTTATGACAAACGAGCTTTATGGGGATGGGATAGAGATAATTTTACAGAAGGGCAAAACGAAGGCATTTTTGAAATAGGCGGTATTACTATCGGAGTCCGTATTTGTTTTGAAATAAGTTTTCCAGACTATTTTCGTGAGTTGTATAAACAAAGGACAGACTTAAACGTGGTTTTGTTCTATGATGTTTCGGATGTTGATGACCATGACAGATACAATATGATTAAGGGACATTTGCAAACGCGTGCGGCAGAAAATGTGACTACCGTTATTTCTGTTGATTCAATTAAGCCGTTCCAAACGGCACCTACTGCCGTAATAGGAAAATCCGGTGAAATTATAAAAGAATGTGACAGAAATAAAACAGAACTCTTAATATATGATTTTGAAAAGTCGGATGATGATTTTGGAGAACATGGAAGAAGAGAGATATCGGATTCGTTTGTACTCAGTTGATGATTCAGAAGATTGAGACATTAAGTTGTAGACAAAATGCAAATAAAAAGATGTAAAATTTTGTTAAGTGTGATATAATACAAGTGACGGATAATTTTTAGTTATCAGTTATATTTATTGTAAAAAAGGTGAACAATCTATCAGTTAGTATTAATAATACTAAACACACGAGGAGGATTTGATTATGAAAGCAAGCGTTATTATTACTACACATAATACCGAAAAGTACTTATTTAAGTGCATAGATTCAATTATAAACCAAACATTACCAGACATTGAAATTATAATTGTAGACGATGCATCTACAGATAATACACCTAAAATAGCGGAGAACTTAGCATTACAATATGACAATATTTTATTTTTGCCTCTGTCTATAAGTTGCGGTCCTGGAGGTGCTAGAAATAAAGCTCTTTTACAAGCAACTGGAGAATACATATCTTTTATTGATAGTGATGATTGGGTAGACTTAAACTATCTGGAAATGATGTATAATAAGGCAAAACAGTTAAATGCAGATATTGTTACATGTAGTCTAATGCGAGAATATGATTATAATATATCTTCTCCACTATATAAATGCAAATACGATCAAGATTATGTCCTTTCTGGAGAAACTGCATTTCGTATTATGACAAATGAATACAATTATGGTATAAAATTTTTGCCATCTGCTTTAAATAAAATATATAAAAAGACGTTTCTGACTGATAATTCATTAAAATTTCCAGAAAATATATATTTTGAAGATCAACCTTTTTCATATAGTTGCACATTAGCTGCGAATAAAGTGATATGTATTCCCAATGTTGTGTATCATCACTATAAACGTTCTGGCTCTATCGTACAATCATTCAGTCAAAAGAATATAGATGATATGATGACCGCATATCAGATGATAAAAGATTATTTATATAAAAATAATATTTATGAAAAATTTCGATTTAATTATTATTCTTCATTACAACATTTTTATAATCTAATTGTTCGTCAAATATTTGAATTTGTTACTGATGAAAATACTAAAAAGACTTATCTCAAATACTCTTTTACTCAATTAAAAAAGCTTGTTACAGTCGATGAATACGTTGATTTTCTATCTGCCGAAGAATTACGCAAACACATCCAACCCCACATTGTTGATACAACAATATATTAGAAAACATCTAGATATCTGCATGTCGAAATTGTTAATATAACATGCGGATATCTATATAATATTTTTCTTTCTGAAGCACTTCACCTAAATAGAACTCTGGATTAGCCAAAGGTTTTTTATGTTCATTTACATATTTTATATTATGTCTAATAATGGGAAGATATGTTTTCTTTTTTGAAAATAATTTTTCTTCTTTCTTCAGTTCATTTAATGCTTTTTCTTTTTGACCGTTATATAAATAAATTAATGCAGAATACGCTGCCTCAAAAGCTATCTGACGTAATTTCATCGGTCTTTGTGTTTTTAGGTATTCTAAGCGATACTGTTCACCTAGTATCCTTTCTCCTTTTGATATGGCCAAAAGAGAAACTATAAAAATATGACGATTGTAATCATTTATAAAATTTTCCTTTAATTTATTATTTGCTGTAATAACTTCACGTATATCTGCATAATTCTTAACACAGTCAAGAAATTTTACAGCAAATTCATACATATATTTTGTTTTTGTATCACAATCATCTCTAATTTGCACTAAATCATTATACTCTCTAAGTATTTGTTCTGCAGTATAAAAATCATTTGTAAGATTACATAAGAGCAATCTATATGTTGAAAAAGGGATGTCCTTTTGAAATAAAATGTCCTTTGATGGAATTTGGCTTAAACAATTAATACCATTTTCACTTTCTATAAACCATTTTATTGTAGTTACAGCGTATTTTAATGATTTAAGATCCCAATCAAACAATATTCTCCAATTATTTTTAACAGAAACAGGCATTTTATCAAAGCAATTTATTTTTCCTAAGGCCTCTTTATAATTATCATTTTCATATAGTGAGTTAATCATTTCCCATAATACAATATAGCGAATTGACGTTACTGTATAATTTGATACAGTAATAGCTTCTGTATAGAGCCTTTCAAATATACTATATCCGGAGTAAATAGTACCAGCATTTGCATTCGCATATGCAAAGTAAGCAAAAAGCAAAAAATATTTCTGAATCCCAACACTATTTTTAAAGTGTTTTTGCTCATATTCTGTAGAAAAAACATTTTCCAAAATATAATATATAGAATAATACTTTTGATCTTCAAATAAGCGTTGTATTTTTGCCAATAAATCATTAATAGTATTATTATCACTTGTTTTAAGTTTAAGCTGTAATTTTAAATGATATACATCTTCAAAAGGGATACGTAATCCACCACATGGTTTTAGTGGAAAATGACTAATATAAATATCTCTATAATAATCATGCCAACATACAAAATAATCATTTTCATTTTTTTTGATTAATTCCGCATCTAATAATCTATCGAGTATCTCTGATGAGTGCGGAATGTTATCAATTAATTCTTGTGAAATCCCCGGTATTGTATAATATATACAAGAGCAAAGAGCTTCTACATCCTCATTTTCTTTAAATGTGTTTTTAAATTTAGCCACAATTTCATTTTTTAATAATTCACAATTTCTAAATAAATTGTATGTAACTTTAAATTCAGTAATGTTTTTTATATTGTTATTCAATATTGTCAAATATTTCATAAAATATAAAACTTCTATTACGGACCCGAAAAGTGTTATCACACTGTTTTGTTCAATATTGATATTTTGAGTGTTAAAAAGTGTACATATATCATTGCTAGTAACATTTAATTCTATACTTTTTAAAAATTGTTTTTTCCCACTTCTATAATTCTCCATCGGAATTCTCCTATGTGAAGTTATGATACAAAAAATAGGATATTCATGAATTATTAGCAGTTTAAGTATTTCTTCTAATAGATGTTTGAATTCTTTTGACAGTTTATCAATATCATCTAAGATAATAATTCGGTTATTCATACAAATGTTGTTTAAGAAAACATCTTCAAGTAATTTAGGATTTTGAGTAAATCTTATAAAATCTTCAATCTCAGTTAATGAGAACACAAAGTCCCAAAATGTATTTTTTAATTTTGAAAATTGATTTTGTAATTCATGTACATAATCTGAATCCAAATCCTCAAAAGATAAGTATGGTAAAAATAAATGAAAAACAATCTTTTTTAATACTTTTATATCTTGTATATTATCACCAGAAAATACATATGCATCACATAATATATTACATTTTTCGGTCATCAATCTATTCTTAAATAATTGTAGTACATATGATTTCCCAATACCGGAATTTCCATATATTGAAACGAGAGAGATAGAACAATCTTTATTTTTTATAAAACTCAATAATTCGTTATATAATTGATCAACTAATTTATTTTGTGATGGAATATCAAAAAACATATTTGAAGAATTTATAATTCTTATTGAAGTTGATGGAATAATTTCCATTTTAAAATTGGTTGACGCTTTATTATTCTTTAATAGATATGTAATGGATATAGGCTGTGTTGTTTTATATTCACCGATTACATCCTTTTTTAGTGTGGGTTCGTAACTCAATTTTTCTGGTATACGAGCCCTAAAAGAAAAGTTATTGATTCCTTTTTTTAAATGTAAAATTTTAGCATCTTCAGATAGTATTTGTACATTAATACTCCTATCTAATATTGCCTCAAAAACCTCTTGAACAGAAATTGAAAAACAAATCTCATAAATTGTTCCTGTATATATTGAAGATAATGATTCTTGAAATGAATTATTTCCGATAGTATAAAACGAAAGTTCTTCAATACAATTAAAGGTTGGTTTTTTTAATTCATTATAAGCACCAAGTGTATAATCAAATTTAGTTTTAAAAAAAGAATATGGTTTATCTAAAAGCCAATTTTCTAAATGATTTTTTGTATAAAATTTTGCTTCTATATGATTGTTAGAACATAATAATGCTTTACGAATATCGGATATTGTTTTAGACGCTATTTCTAAATTAGTCACAAAAACAATCTTAGAAACACTACATGACAAAATTGCACTAACAATAGTTGCATCTAAGCGATATCTGCTTATCACTTTATTTTTTGAATTCAAATCAGAAGAATATTTTGCTTCCATCCACCAGATATCTGCATTATCAGCATATCCAACAAATATGGCAAATTCAGGCTTTATTTGTTTTGAAAATTCTTTTGACAAAATCGCATCATGATTACCATCTCTTGTATTCTTTGTATGTTTCCATTCACAACCCCTACGTGGCTCATTCTCCTTTACAAACTCAACCGCTAATTTTTCAAAACCGTTAAAACCATCTATTATTCTACTCCAATTAATATTCATCTGTATCCATACTCCCATCTTCATAAATAGTAATATAATTAACTAATAATATAGATTGTTCACCTTTTTTACAATAAATATAACTGATAACTAAAAATTATCCGTCACTTGCATCAAAACTTAAACCTCTGTCTGGGATGTTTGGTGGTTAGGATGTCTTTCTGTTTTGAGAGGGCAACGTGGGTGTAAATTTCCGTGACAGTGATGGAACTGTGTCCAAGCATTTCCTGAATGTACCTTATGTCGACATCCGCCTCAAGCAGACTGGTAGCGAAAGTGTGGCGGAACATATGTGGCGTTATATGAAGGTCAATGGAGGCGAGGGAACAATACTTTTTAAGCATACGTCTGATGGATTGGTCAGAAAGCCGGGTTCCGTTGGGATTGGAGAAAAAAAATCCGCAGTTATTAATTTCAGAGATGAATTCTGCTTTGTATTTTTTGAGAAGCATTAAAACATCTTTACTCCCAATCTGGATAATTCGTTCCTTTGAACCTTTTCCATATATGCGGATTGTTGCAATATTTAAGTCAACGTCAGCATTTCTTAAATTGCACAGTTCGAAGATTCTGACGCCGGTAGAAAATAATGTTTCGCATATAGCAATATCAAGAAGAGTGCGTTTTTTACGGTAGCTTGTGTGGGCGGCAGAATGTTCTTTGTATATGGACGCAAGTAATTTTTCCACTACATAGAGGGGAATTGTTTTTGGTAGAATTAAAGGTTCTCTGAAGCTTGTTTTTATCTTACCAAAAGGATTTTTTTCAATGTAATCTTTATATTCGAGGAAAGTGTAAAAGGATTTGACAGTTGCAAGTTTTCTTTTAGCTGTTTTGGGTTTGAAACTGCGGTGTAGATAACCAATGTAGTTTTCAATATCGGATATGGAAATGGCATGTATATACGGATTGTTTAAAAAATCAATAAACTGGTTTAAATCGGTGCAATAAGCTTTAAGTGTTTTACTGTTAAGGCATTTTTGTGTTTCGCAGTATTCAATATATTTTTCAGTAATGTTAAGTAAAGTATTCATTTGTAGAAATCTCCTTTTAAATAAGTGCTTAGAATAATATATAAGACGAACAACAATATTTCCAACCGGATATGAGTTTTCTTTTGCATCAGGAAGAATATATAATCAAATATATTTAATAGAGGGAATTACAATATAGGAATTGTATATTTTTTGTGATAAAATAAATTTTACTTATTTATCTACAGTAAATTGAATGGGAGTACGAGAACAATGCGTTAAAAAATATGGCAGGGGTATTTACGGAAGCTATTATTTAAGAAAGAGTAAGGTGATTATTCTGAAAATAGATATTGTTGGTTCTGTTGCGAGCGGAAAGACAACGCTTGCAAGGAAAATATCCAAGGAATTTAATATTCCTCATTATGAAAAAAGACAATGTTGTGTGGAAAAGAACTCCAAGCGGTGATGTAAAAAGAACACCCCAGGAGAGGGATGCGTATTTTAATGACATTATCAGCAAAAGGGAAATATACAAAGAAGACTATGCATCAATTACGACCTATTTTCAAAGAGAACCTATAAGTTATGGCGAGGCAATAAAGTCGGTTGAGATTATTGCAATTTCTAGAAGTTGAAAGGTGTTTCAAGATGAGCAAATTGTTGGAGCATAGCTCTGTTGACTAAAGTACAGGAGTAAAAGTGTGAAAATTATTAAATTTGAAGAAATCTATCGTGATGATATGATTTTTATGGTTTTACAGGCAAAAGATGCTTTGGGGAGAAAACCTACTATATTTGAATCTATGCCCAATTAACAATGGTCAGGGAATTGTAATTGATGGTGAAGGTTCAAAGGTTATTTGCAAAGACTAATTTGAAAATTCTAGTTTATCTTTCGTTTGGAGGTGTTTATTTTGAACAATGTAATCAAAAAAATATGCTTGGTAATACTAGGGCTTCTGCAAGGAACGCTTGGTAGTTACTTAGCATTACTGGGGTGGGCATTTGCTTTTCCTGAAACTTCTCCCGGCGCAAAAGATTATGTAGAGGATATGTCTTTTGTACCATTGGGATATTTTATTATGTTCGCATGGTTAGCCATAATGATAACCGCAATGATTCTGCTTCGAAAAAATAAGGCAAATTTTCTATCTTTTATATTACCTTGGTTTATGGGATTAGTTGCATGTTTGGTAGCAGTGTTTGTAATACTTTGATTTTAACGACTATGAAATCGGAATTTGTAGGTGAAAAGAATTGTGAAAAATATAATTGGATACCGTATTTTCTTCCGCTATCTTGATTATATATGGAATTCTGAAGAACATGACTGGTTAGCTGCACTACTTGGAGGAATGAGTTTGCTTGCTGATGGTAGCCCTGCTGATCTTGCATATGAATCTAATTGGAATAATGCGGTTGAAAAGATTTCTGATCCAAATGATACATACCAGGCATGCATTCAATTTTTGAAAGATTACCTTGAAATAGGATATATCGAAGAAATAGGACAAATACTCTCCGACATGGAAATAAATAAGCGATTGAATTTATGGAAAAAAGCTGCTTATGATGTGAAACATGATTTAGATGATCCATGTTTACACATTGCTTCAGAGTGACAACCTCAAGTTTGACGGACTAATGATATGAAAATACTAAAATGTCTATAAGATATTTAGGGATATATTAACTAAAATATCTTTTAGGGAGAAATGCTATGGTAAAAGAAATTAAAAGAGATTACTATTTAGAACAACTTATAAAGCGTGAAGGAAATGGTCTGATTAAAATTGTAACAGGGATAAGAAGATGTGGAAAATCATATTTATTGCGAACTCTGTTTAAAAATCATCTGCTTGAAAATGGAGTGGATGAAAAACATATCATTGAAATGGCATTCGATTTATTTGATAATATAGAATATCGAGATCCGAAGCGCTTTTATCCTTGGGCAAAGGAACAGATTCAAGATGACGAAAAATATTACTTTCTTTTAGATGAAGTACAACTGCTGGATGAATTTGTGAGTGTGCTTAATGGATTAGCGGATAAGAAGAATTGCGATGTGTTTGTAACTGGAAGTAATGCGAGGCTTTTATCCAAAGATATAGCTACTGAATAATGGCTTCTTTTAATTCTGATGTTCACTTTACGGTTCAAAGGGAAGGCGGCTGAAAATTAGGTGTAGAACTTGCTGTAAATTAACATGTAAATAAGTTGAATAACCTGCTGCGGATGTGTATAATTTAGTGTATAAGAAGCAATAGATTATTTCAAATGTATGCTTGGAGAAATTGATATGCCTAATATTAAACCGATTTCAGATTTAAGAAATTATACCGCAGTAATAAATGAAGTTGCATATGGGAACCGTGTATATCTTACGCGAAACGGACACGGACAGTGTGCCATTATAGATATGAAAGAGCTTGACGAATTGGATAAACAGAAAGCACTTTATCAGCTTATGAGCAAGCTGAATGAAGCAGAAATATCTATTCATGAGGAAGGAACCATATCAGCAGATGACTTAGAAAAAGAATTGGGGGTATAGTGATTGAAGAAGGTGTACCTTTTTGTGTTTTTCGCCCAAGGGTGTAAAAAATGCTCTTTGCACTTTCACATGCGCGAATGTTAATATAAACTGAAGGAGTGCATCTTGCTATGATCAGAGAATTACGAAAGACAGATATCAATATAGTTGCAAATATATGGTTGGATACCAATATAAAGGCCCATTATTTTATTCCTGCTCAATATTGGAAAAGAAATTTGGAGCTTGTGAAAGAACTGCTGTTGCAGGCAACCGTCTATGTATATGAAGATAATTATGAGATACAGGGCTTTATCGGAATGAATGGTGAATATATAGAAGGCATTTTTGTTTCTGAGGCAATGCAGTCGCAGGGCATTGGCAAAATTCTGTTGAATTATGTTATGGTATGGCAGCAGAAATAGAAATTGATAATGGTATGAATACAAAGGATGATGAGCAAATATATGAAAAACAAAACTCTATATGTATCCGATTTGGACGGTACATTATTAAGAAGTAACCAGACTACATCTGAATATACCAACGAAGTTATTAATTCCTTAACCGAAAAAGGCATAGTTTTTTCTTATGCGACAGCAAGGTCTATTTACACATCATCCAAAGTGACCAAAGGATTAGATGCTAAAATACCGGTAATTACATATAATGGTGCTTTTATTGTGGACAATTGTACGCATGAGGTGCTGCATGCAACCTATTTTGACAGGAATGTGTATAATTTATTACGGGAATTGTTTTCAGAGGGAGTATATCCGATTGTATATTCAATAGTTGGCGGCAAAGAACGATTCTCATATTATCCCTCAAAAAGTTCACAGACCATTTTGGATTTTGCTGCATCAAGAAATGATGAGAGAAAAAGAATTGTGGATTCGGAAGAAGAACTTGTGGCGGGTAATATTTTTTATATTACCTGTATTGAAACACCGGAAAAAATTAAACCGTTTTATGATAAATATAAAGACATATATCATTGTGTTTATCAGAGGGATATTTATTCTGATGAGCAATGGCTTGAAATTATGCCAAAAGATGTTACAAAGGCAAGCGCTGTTAAAAAACTTAAACAGATTACCAAAAGCGATTACGTTGTGGTATTTGGTGACGGAATAAATGATTTGGAAATGTTTGGAGCGGCTGATGAGTGCTACGCTATGGCCAATGCCGAACCTGAATTAAAAGCAGTAGCTACAAAGATAATAGAGAGCAATGACAATGACGGAGTTGCCCATTGGTTAGCAGAAAAGGAGATTTAATGAGTAAAATGAAAAGCTGGAATGATGAACCGGCAATACAACAAAAAGAATATTCACAGGAAAAATATAATAAAAAGAAAAGAAAATCACTTAGGGTTGCAAAGTTATCCTGCTATTCAGCAGAACTGATGGTAGTTATTGGCTGGAATATGATGTTATCGCTTATTCTGTTTTTAGTGCTATGTTTAGGTACATCGGCACTTCCATATATAATGGATGTTAATATTGATTTTACACCTGAAACATTTTGGTGCAGAGGTGGTATATTTGTTAATCTATGCATGGTATTGGTTGTTTTATTTAGCATTGCAGGATTTACGTATGCTATTAGTTATAAAGTAACAGAAGTTATGTGTATACATCTGGATGGTGGATTAGATGGAGCTATGGAAGTAAATGATGCTGCCATGAGAGCTAATCTGAAAGGACAGGCAGCAAAGACAGCTGGATTGGCTTATGTAGATGCAAAAGCACTTGCAGAACCGGTGGGTATTTTGACCAGATACTGTATTAAAAATAATATAAAAATGTTAACGCCACGTTTCTTTAAGGTTTTGCACAGAACATTAGTCATTGTACAGATTCTTCTTGCATTTATCTGTATATTTGTATTGTTACATTAATTTTTTTATGAACATAATATTAGGAGGAATTGTGAAAAAAATATGTTTAAGAATTTTTTGAAACTGTTATTATATGAAAGCATAATGATGATGGTGCTGACAATAGCTGCATGTATTGCTGTATTAATTCAGATGTTGTTTGGTGTAAAGACCGGTACAGACAGTTCATTTTTTTTTAGCAGTACCTATTATGATTATAATTTATTAATGTACATATTGGGATTAGTAATCTACTTTTTTGTAATGATTATAATTATAAAGAAATTTGGTGGCAAGCTGGATCTTATTAAGAAGCTTGGAACTGCATATAAGGTAATGGCATGTATATATGACCTGATATGGGGATTTGCAATGTTTGCTTTTTTAGGTTTGCTTCATTTCCATGTTTTAGGTATGACAATCAGCTATAAACCGGAAATACTTTGCTTGTTTTCTTTTGTGGGATTACCGGTTATCACTGCTTTAAGTATTGGCTTTGTTTTGATAAAATTATGCCTGAAAAAATAAAATAATATTATAAAATTAAAACTCCGGTCATAAAAGGTGACCGGAGCTTTTTATTTATAACGATTCTATGCCATTCCATTTGCTGTCTTGTATTTATAAAGCATTTCGGCATGATTCTGCTCTTCAATCTGGATATCAGCAAGTAATTTCCTTATATTGCTTTTACCGAATGCAAAAACATCACTATTGTATTCTCCTGATACCAGCTTTTCTGTTCCGATACAGTCTGTTGCAAGGAAAGCGTCATTCTGTTTGTCATCGGAGTTGGTCATATCGTTGTAGGTGGCTTTTGGTGAATAATCCTTGCCGGCACTGTCGTTGCAGTCACAATCAGGAACGGTGCCGGAAAGAACCTGGCCTAAAGAATCATAGTGTTTCTGCTCCTGCTTATGAAGTTCTTTAAAAAGGGCTTTTAATTCCGGATCTTTTGCAAGGCCGGCATACTTTGCGTACTTTTCCATACAGCTTTTTTCCTGATTTTGTAAATCTTCAATTACTGAACGTTCTTTTTCTTTTAATACCATTGCGTTACATCCTTTCCATATAAGAGTGTTTATACAAAGGTAGTATTCCGGTTTTATTTTTTTGTATTCATAAAAAATTATTCAAAGACTTAATAAATGTATGTGGTGTAACGTGTTATTTTTGCATATAAGAGAGAATATGCAGGTAAGAGCATGGTTGTTGTATGTAATTTCTATGGACAGACTATAGATATCCTTACGAAGCAAGAATTTATATGAAATAAATCATTGATATAAAATAGCTGTTATTGTAAAATATATTTATCTTTAGAAAAGAAGTGACGAGGAATGAAAAAAGGTAACAGTGATTTTATAAATAAACATAAAAAAGGCTGCATTAATGCAGCCTCTGTTTTAATGTTTATAATTATTGCAGGAATTGTTGTATGTATGACTTCTTGCGGTAAAAAGGACAGGCAGGAGGTGACTGAACCGTCAACAACGGAGACCGAACCTGCGACAACTGAGCATCCGACAACAGAGGCTTCCACAGAGGAAGCAGAAGAGGGCTATATTAATCCTTTTACCGGTGAAAAGACGGATACGGATTACTCAGGAACAAGACCTTATGCCATAATGCTTAACACAATAAGACAGGCACTGCCACAGAGTGGTAATTCAAAGGCTGACATGTATATAGAAATGACGGAAGAGGGCGGAATAACCAGAGTTCTCGGCTTTTACAACAGCCTTGAAGGAGTAGATAAAATCGGTACAATAAGGTCCACAAGGGAATATTTTTTATCCTGGGCTATGGGATTTGATGCAATCGTTGTTCATGCAGGCGGGGACCCATGGATATTCGATAAGATTAACAGGTCAGGCTATACCACACTTAATTGCGTAGGCAATGCGGGAATAGATGCGGGCTCCGCATTTTTCCGGGATGATTACAGGATGCATAACGTTGGACTGGAACATTCCTTATATACGACAGGGCCTAATCTGTTAAAAATTATTTCAGACAAAAATATAAATACGGCACACACAAGGAATGACTATACAAAATTTAATTTCGCAAAAGACGGAGAGGGTACACCTGACGGAGAAAGTGCGGTTAATGTTAAAGTAACTTTTTCCGGTTATAAGAATACAAGTTTTAAATATAATTCTGATGCAAATGACTATTCCGTGGATTTCTGGAACGAACCGTATATTGATGAGACTAACAGCGAAAATATAAGGGTAAGAAATGTAATTATTCTTCCTGTACCTAACTGGACGGAGAAAGATTCACAAGGAACCGTCCGCCAGAAATACAATATGGCAGGAGGTACCGGATATTATATCAGTGGTGGAAAATATATAAAGATTAACTGGACTAAGGGCGATTATAATGACGACAGCCAGTACGGTAATGCGTTTGTTATGACAACAATGGACGGCAAGCCGCTTGAAATCGCAAAGGGTAAGACATACATCTGTATGATGAATGAAAAATACGTGCCTGAAATAAATTAAGATGGGAGAAAGATAATGTTAAAGACAGAAAGCGTTACATTAGCAGTCAAAATCAAATCTAAGGAAATAACAGGAGACGAATATAATAGGGAATATCTGGTAACTATTACCAGAGCCGACGGAAGGGACATGGTGCTTAGTGTCAACCGGAGTACATACGACGAATGTAAAAAGGGAAGAAGAGCTATTTTTGACATTGATGTTGTAATGGAAAAGGATGGTGATATCAATAATTATATCAGGGAACAGACTTGTGTTACCGGAATAACATATTTAACAGAAGACCGGCTGTTTAATAAATTTTCCAAGATAAAGGATGAAAATTATACATGGCTCTCAAGGTATGCACCTCCGCTTAAAAAGAAGAATGACAGACCTGTTATTCTTTTAATGGGAATTGTATTTTTCGCTGCCGGTGTTTTTGTTTTTACGTTTTTGCCACGGATAATTGTTAAAAATATTAATAAAGCAAAAATTTATAAGGATTATGTGCATACGGTAGGAGAGGATAATTATGACATTATCTACAAAAAGGACGAACCTGATAAAATATACGAGGCAGAATATGATACCATTACCAAAATGTATTTACCCTCGGATTATGCGTACAGCATGATGGATTATGTGGGATATGTTTTAGTGAGTCTGGTAATAGGCATACCGTGTATAGCAGGGGGGTCGTTTTGCCTGATACAGGGAATCAGAGAAAATATGTGACATCTTATTAAAAATAAAGGCAGGGTACTTGACAGGGATACCATACTTACCGGAATCTGGGGATTTGATTACGACGGGGATACAAGAGTTGTGGATACACATATTAAAAGAATAAGAAAAACGCTGAATGATAAAGGAAAGAACATTGTGACAAAGGTAAATGTCGGATATATTTTCGAGGAAAAATAAAACCGTATTCTGTTGAAATGAATCTTGAAGAATGATAATATTATATGCGAAATACAGGGAAGCAATCCCGGATAAATCGGAGATAATATGAATTTTTTGGAAGAAAGAATAGTGAAAGACGGAATAGTTAAGGAAGGGAATGTACTCAAAGTTGACAGCTTCTTAAATCATCAGATGGATATAACGCTATTTGATGAGATGGGTGCCGAATTTAAGAAGAGATTTGAAGACAAAAATATCAATAAAATATTGACGGTGGAAGCATCAGGTATCGGAATTGCGTGTGTTGTTGCAATGCACTTTAACGTACCTGTTGTTTTTGCGAAAAAATCAAAAAGTATTAATATAGACGGTGATATGTATATTGCGGAGGTTGAGTCTTTTACCCATAAATGCAAGAATCAGGTTATTGTATCAAAGAAGTTTTTAAATGAAGACGACCATGTGCTTATAATTGATGATTTTCTTGCAAATGGCTGTGCATTACAGGGACTTATTTCAATTGTGAACCAGGCAGGAGGCACTGTTGAAGGAATCGGTATCGCAATCGAAAAAGGTTTTCAGGTCGGTGGTCAGATTATAAGAAATCTCGGATATCAGCTTGAATCTCTTGCTATTGTTGATTCAATGGATGCAACTACAGGAACAATTAACTTCAGGGAGCAGTAAGAGGAGAATACAATGGCTAAAGAAAAAAAGAATAAAGATACTGTCGAAGCGTTATATTCGCTTGACGGAAAGATTAATTTATTAAAGGCGTTTCCGTTTGGATTACAGCACATACTGGCGATGTTTGTTGCCAATATCACACCTATTATAATCGTTGCGGCTGCCTGTGGACTTGGGGCAAAGGACACGGCCATGATAATCCAGAGTGCAATGATTATAGCCGGAATAGGTACTTTTATACAGCTGTTCCCTATATGGAGAATAGGTTCAAGACTGCCTATAGTAATGGGAATCAGCTTTACTTTTGTATCCCTTGCCTGTACTTTAGGAGCACAGTACGGATACGGAACCCTGATGGGTGCAGTATTAATAGGCGGTATTGTGGAAGGACTTCTGGGACTTTTTGCAAAATACTGGATAAAAGTTATCTCGCCGATTGTAGCAGCAACGGTTGTTACGGCAATCGGATTTTCACTTCTTTCTGTTGGTGCGGCTTCCTTCGGAGGAGGAACGGGAGCAGCAGATTTTGGTTCTGCCAACAACTGGATACTTGGAATTGTAACCCTTGTAAGCTGCATTTTATTCAATATACTTGCAAAAGGCTATTTAAAACAGCTTTCTGTTTTATTCGGACTTGTTGTGGGATATATTGTGGCACTTTGTATGGGAATGGTGGATTTTTCAGCACTTCATGATGTTGATATTATCGCCCTGCCTCATTTTATGCCTTTTAAAATTGAATTTAATGCCAATGCAATATTTTCTTTTATACTTATTTTCCTGGTATCGGCAACGGAAACTATCGGTGATACCTCTGCCCTTGCATCATCAGGACTTGGAAGGGATGTTACGGAAAAAGAAACCTCAGGTTCCATTGCCTGTGACGGTTTTGTAAGTGCACTCTCTTCAATTTTCGGATGTATGCCGATTACCTCTTTCAGCCAGAATGTAGGACTTGTTGCAATGACAAAGGTTGTAAACAGATATGCCATTTCTACAGGAGCGATAATCATGGTAGTGGCGGGATTTTTCCCGGCAGTAGGAAGTCTGCTTGCCACTTTGCCGAGTGCGGTGCTTGGCGGATGTACAATAATGATGTTTGGTACAATCGTTGTAAGCGGTGTCCAGATGATAGGAAAATGCGGGTATACACAGCGCAACATTACAATAGCAGCTCTTTCTCTCAGTATTGGATTAGGCTTTACGCAATGTCCTGATTTATTTAATATTTTTCCTGATATTGTAAGGTCCGTATTTGCTGAAAACTGTGTGGCACTTGTTTTTGTTACGGCAATATTGCTTAATATTATTCTTCCCAAAAGTATGGGAGAAGAGAAAGCACAGAAAAATAATTGAGGATAAGCTATGGAAGTTAAAGTTTATGACTATCTGCAGGAGGATGCAATGAATATCAGACGTAATGTTTTTATGTCCGAGCAGGGCTATAAAAATGAGTTTGATGAAATTGATGATAGGGCTTTACATATTGTTATATATAACAATGAAAAGCCTGTTGCCACATGTAGAATTTATAGAGAAGATAATACATATATTCTTGGAAGAATTGCGGTAGATAAATCATATCGTGGATTGCATCTTGGAACGGTTATTCTTGCAGAAGCGGAGAAAATCGTTTTGCAAAAGGGTGGTAAGGAGATAATTCTTCATGCCCAGTGCAGGGTCAGAGGCTTTTATGAAAATTCGGGATATGAGGGCTATGGTCCGATAGGAGAGGACGAAGGACACCCTCATATCTGGATGAGAAAGGTTATAAATCAATAATGTTTCTAACCGTTGTGGGAATCCGGAATTCTCACAGCGGTTTTTTGATATAAAGATTACCTATAACAAATCATAAATTTTAAAGATTATACAATAAATGTCTTCTGTGATAATATTTTTACAGTTAATAATCCTAGTAAAACAGTAGGAATAAAACGGAGGACAAAATATGGCAAGAGGAATTAATACACGATGTTTACATTTAGAAGAACTTGAGGGAAAAGCAGATAACTACGGAGCAATAAGTTATCCGATATACCAGACTGCAACATATGCACATCCGGGAGTCGGTCAAAGTACGGGATATGACTACAGCAGACTACAGAATCCTACAAGGGAGGTGCTTGAAAAAACAGTAGCCAATCTTGAAAACGGAATTGAAGCATTTGCACTGACAACGGGAATGGCAGCCATTACGCTTACGATGGAACTCTTTAAACCGGGTGATAATATTATCGTTGAAGCTGATATTTACGGAGGAAGTACAAGACTATTTGATAACGTATGCAGTAAAAATAATTATGAGATAACATATCTTGACTGCTCCCGTGAAAACATTGAAAGCAGGATAAAAGAAAATACAAAAGCCATATATATTGAAACTCCTACCAACCCTATGATGAGAGTATCCGACATTGCCAAAATATCGGAAATCGCCAAAAAGCATAATTGCCTGTTAATAGTGGATAATACATTTTTATCTCCTTATTTCCAGAATCCCCTTGATTTGGGAGCAGATATAGTAATCCATAACGGAACTAAATTCCTTGGCGGACATAATGATACTCTTGCGGGATTTATAGTGACCAACAGGGAAGAGATAAGGGAAAGACTCAGATTCCTTATAAAAACAACAGGAGCAGGTCTTGCTCCTTTTGACAGCTTGCTTATTTTAAGAGGAATTAAAACCCTTGGAATTCGCATGAAAAGATCATCGGAAAATGCGGAAAGAATTGCACTCTGGCTTCAGAAACAGAGCATTGTAAAAGAAGTATTTTATCCGGGACTGCCTACACATCCGGGTTATGAAATATTAAAAAAACAGGCAAGAGGATAACGTATCCCACAACACAGACACACGCAGATGTCCCTGCAGGAGTAAGGGAAAAGAACGGAATAACCGAATGTACTTTAAGAATGTCTGTGGGAATAGAGGATTATGAAGACCTTATAAATGAACTTGAAGAAGTATTTAGAAAGGCTGGTGAATAATATGGCAGAAAGAAATCTTAATTTTGATGAGATAATAAACCGTAAAAATACGGATTGCCTTAAATATGATTTTGCAAAAAGAAGAGGCATGCCTGAAGATGTACTTCCGTTATGGATTGCGGATATGGATTTTAAAACTTCATCTTATGTGGAAGATGCGGTTATTGAAAGGGTAAAACACGGTATTTTCGGCTATAGCGAAACAGGAAAAGAATATTTTGAGGCTGTTGCAGGATGGATGAAAAGACATCATAACTGGGATGTGGAAGAAAGATGGATTATTAAGACACCGGGTGTAGTGTTTGCACTTGCAATGGCGGTTAAAGCATTTACAGAGCCGGGAGATGCCGTACTTATAGAGCAGCCTGTATATTATCCGTTTTCGGAGGTTATTAATGACAATGGCAGAAGAATTGTGAGCAATGACCTTGTACTTCTTGAAGACAACAGATATCACATAGACTTTGAAGATTTTGAAAAAAAGATAGTTGATAATAATGTAAAACTTTTTCTCCTCTGCAGTCCTCATAATCCGTCCGGCAGGGTATTTACCAGAGAGGAACTTTTAAAACTCGGAGATATCTGCCTTAAACATAATGTTATTGTTGTAAGTGATGAGATTCACAGTGATTTTGTGTTTGAGGGCGAGCATACGGTATTCTGTAATGTAAAAAAAGAATTTGAAAATATATCCGTAATATGCACATCACCAAGCAAAACATTCAATCTTGCGGGAATGTTAATATCCAATATATTTATACCTGACAGGACACTCAGAAAAAAATTCAGACATCAGGTGGATGCGGCGGGAATAAGCCAGTTAAGTCCGTTAGGACATGCTGCGGTAAAGGCGGCCTATGTTAACGGGGAAGAATGGTATAACGGTGTTATTGAATATATCAGAAATAACAGGAAATATGTAAAAGAATATACGGAAAAAAACCTTCCGGGCGTAAAGGTCATTGATGGTGAGGGAACATATCTTGCATGGCTTGATTTCAGAGGAACAGGCATAGATTATGAGGAACTTGACAGACGCATTATATACGAGGCAAAGTTATGGCTTGACAGTGGAAAAATATTCGGTGCGTCAGGTCAGAACTTTCAACGAATTAACCTTGCCGCACCGAGAAAAATAATAGAAGAGTGTATGGAAAGACTAAAAGGCGTTGTCAGTCATTAGGAATGTCATGAAACCTTCCGGCAAGCTCTTCTGTCTTAACAACATTAATAAAGGCGTGAGGATCAACCGAATGTATTAATGGTATCAGTTGCCTCCTTGCGTCTGTATTAATTACGGAATATATCATTTCTTTTTCTTTTGCTTCATAACAGCCGATACCGTGGAAAAGAGTGGCATCATGGTTGGTGGTATCTTTTATAAGACGGTATATTTCATCAGCTTTGTCGGATATTATGAAAAGAGTTTCTTTCTGGTAGCGTTTGTAGAGCATCTGTATTATCTGAGTGCTGCAGAACTGGTAAATAATCGAATAAAGTGCGATTGACCAGCCGAACATTGCACCTGCAATCAGAAGAATTATAACGTTACCGAAAAGAATATAATTCCATGCGTCCATTCCCTTCTGCTGGGACATATAAATACTTATAAAATCGGTGCCGCCGGTGGTTGTGCCGACATTAAGGCATAATGCTATTGCAAAACCGTTAATAAGACCGCCGAAAATACTTATCAGAAGTACGTCGGTTGTAAATATATAATCAGGCAGTATATCTACAAATATACTTGACAAAAGGATAGTCAGTATGGAGTACAAAGTAAATTTTTTACCGATATATCTGAATCCTATATATACAGGAAAAAGATTTAGTAGTATATTAAATACTGAGTAGGGAACGGTAACATGGAAAATACTTTTTATTATATGCTGGAGCAGAAGGGATACTCCTGAAATTCCACCGGGAAGCAGGTCAGCGGATTTGGCAAAGCAGCAAAGATTCCACGCATACAGAAGTGATGCGATTATCACAATGATTATGCGGAAATATTGATAAAAGTGTGGATGTTTCCTTTCAATTGACTGGAACATAAAATGACCTACCTTTCTTTATTATTTTGTATTATTATAACATATAATGTGCCACATGAGAATAATGAAGGAACGTATTTATGTGGTTTATATTTGCAGTATTATTATTTTATGAAAAACAAGATAGACATTAAAAGAAGAGGTATATAAAATGGACATTCTGGAACTTGCAGATAAAATTATTAACGGAAAAAGACTTTGCAGAGAAGATAATACAGATTTCTTTGCATCCTGTGATCTTGAAAAATTATGTACGGGGGCCGATAGAATCCGTAAACATTATATGGGTGACAGAGTGGATATGTGTGCGGTAATAAGCGGTAAAGGTGGAAGATGCCCTGAAGACTGTAAATATTGTGCACAGTCGGTTTTTAATAAAACAGGGTGTGATGTATATGGTTTTATACCGGAAGAAGAGATTGTAAGGGCCTGCAAAGAAGATGAAAAAGAAGGAATCCACAGATTTTCCATTGTTACCGCAGGAAAAGCACTTACAGGCGAAGACTTTAAAAAGGCAGTACATGCTTATAAGACCATAAGTAAAGAATGTAACATAGGTTTATGTGCCTCAATGGGTTTTATAACGAAGGAACAGCTTGAAGAACTTAAAGAAGCAGGGGTTACATATTATCATCATAATATAGAAACCTCTGAAAGCTATTTTCCCAAAATATGTACAACCCATACATTCGGTGATAAGTTAAGGACACTTAAAAATGTAAAAGAAACGGGACTTAAAATCTGTTCAGGTGGAATAATCGGTATGGGCGAAACATTAAAAGACAGGATATCTATGGCATTTTCGCTGGCAGAAGCAGGCGCGGATTCAATTCCTGTCAATATTCTTATGCCTGTTAAAGGAACTCCGTTAGAAGCTGTTGAGACATTAAGCGAACCGGAGATATTAAGAACCATTGCAATGTTCAGATATGTTAATCCTGATGCGGATATCAGGGTGGCAGCAGGCAGAAAATTCTTTACAGAGGGTGGAAAAAAGGCATTTTTGTCGGGGGCTTCGGCAGTCATAACAGGCAATATGGTTACTACATCGGGAAGTACTACGGTATCCATGGACAAAAAGATGTTTGGAGAAATAGGAAGAATAATTTAGCCGGTATACATATTCTGTTTACCATATGATACAAGAAAAATAATTTTTATCTTACAAAAAATTTACATAGATATATCAATAAAATTTACAAAATGCTGGTATACTAATTCCAAAAGTATATTGGATGGAAGCATTACCAATGGAAAGGAGTTAATATGCGTATAGGGATGCTTACGAGCGGAGGAGACTGTCAATGTCTTAATGCTACAATGGAAGCAATTGCAAAGGTTTTATATAAAAAAAATAAAGATATTGAAATATACGGAATTCTTGACGGCTTCGCAGGACTTATTAACGGAAAATATAAGAAAATGGAAAAGGCAGATTTCGATAATATTCTTTTATCCGGGGGTACGATTCTCGGAACTTCAAGACAGCCTTTTAAGACCATAACCAAACCTGATGAAAACGGGCGTGATAGGGTTGAAATGATGGTTAAAAATTATGAAAAATGGAAGCTTGACGCGTTAATCGTGCTTGGAGGAAACGGAAGCCATAAGACTGCTAATCTTTTAAGCGAAAAAGGCCTTAATGTCGTGACCGCACCAAAAACAATTGACAATGATATATGGGGAACCGATGTTACATTTGGATTTGACAGTGCCGTTAAGGTTGCAACGGAAACTATGGATAATATAAAGACGACAGCTTCATCTCACGGCAGGATATTTGTTGTGGAAGTAATGGGGCATAAGACCGGCTGGGTAACCTTATATTCAGGAATTGCAACAGGTGCTGACATAATACTTATCCCTGAAATTCCTTATGATATTAACAAAATAACATCATATATAGAAAAAAACGATAAGAAATACCTTGTAATTGCTGCGGCAGAAGGAATAGTGGAAAAGGAATTTTCTTCCTTAAAAAATAAAGAAAGGCGACAGCTTCTCAGTGAGAAAAATTTAAAATCACAGGTTGAGAAACTTGCACTTGATATCCGGACGGCAACAGATAAGGAAGTGCGTATTACAATACCGGGACATACACAAAGAGGCGGTTCACCTACCGCGAGGGACAGAATTGTGTCAATGCAGACAGGAACGGCGACGGCTTTGAACATCATTAATAAAAACTATGGTGTAATGGCTGCGGTTATAAACGGAAAAATTGTTAATGTGCCATTAAAAGAAGTAGCAGGTAAGTTAAAAGTTGTACCGGCTGATGCAGAAATAATTCTCCAGGCCAAGGAGATGGGAATTTGTTTTGGAGATTAAAAAGATGAAAAAAGAAAACAAAATATATATGAACAGAGAGCTTTCCTGGCTCAAATTTAATGAACGTGTACTGGATGAAGCAAAGAGAGAAGGAGTGCCTCTTTGCGAGAGACTTACATTTTTGTCAATTTACCAGACTAATCTTGAGGAATTTTTCAGGGTAAGGGTCGGCTCACTTCAGGACCAGAATTTGATATGCCCAAATGACAAGGAAAATAAGACCAATATGACCCCTGCTGAGCAGATTAATGCAATTTTTTCAAGAGTAAGGGAACTTAACAGCAGAAAAGATGCAATATATGATGAACTTCAGAATCGTATTGCAGGGTATGGAATCAGATTCGTCTCATTTAAAGAACTTAATAAGGACGAAGAAAGTGCTCTGAAAAAGTATTTTAACAAGGAAGTTTTACCTTTACTTTCGATAATGATAGTTGCAAGAAAACAGCCGTTTCCGTTTTTAAGAGGACAGGAAATATATGCTGTTGCAAGTCTTGATAAAAAGAATGGTAAAGAACGCATAGGCATCATTCCGTGCAATATTGATATGGTACCAAGAATGATTGGCATAAAAGGAAAGAAAAATACATATATTTTGAGAGAAGAACTGATTCTTCATTATATGCCGATGGTTTTCAAAGGATATAAAATAATAGAAAAATCGGTTATGAAAGTTACAAGAAATGCGGATATTGATGTTGTAAAAGTATATGATGAAGACCTTGATTACAGGGATCATATGGCTAAGCTGATTAAATTGCGTAAAAAACTTGCACCTGTATTAATTGAGCTTACAAGAGATATAGATGACGTAATGGTAAACCAGTTATGCGATTATCTGGAACTTGGAAAGGAAAATGTTATTTTTTCAAAGTCTCCGCTGGATTTTTCCTATGTATTTGATATACAGGATATTTTAAGAGACAGGCAGGAACTTTTCTTTGAAAAACGTGTACCAAAAGAACCTGCCTGCGTAGACGAAAACAGACCGATGATTCCACAGATTCTTGAAAAAGACATGCTTTTATCTTATCCGTATGAAAGCATAAAACCTTTCTTAAGACTTCTTCATGAAGCAGCCAATGATAAGAATGTATTGTCAATAAGAATGACATTATACAGACTTGCCAAAAACTCAAAGATTGTTGAGGCACTTGTCGAAGCTGCCGAAAATGGAAAACAGGTTGAGGTTCTTGTTGAACTTAAAGCAAGATTCGATGAAGAAAATAACATAAGCTGGAGCCGTCAGTTAGAGGAAGCCGGCTGTCATGTTGTATACGGAATCGACGGACTTAAGGTTCATTCAAAACTCTGCCTTATAACTGTTAAGAGTGATGACGGAATACAGTATATAACCCAGATAGGCACAGGCAATTATAATGAGAAAACAGCGAGATTGTATACGGATTTGTCATTGATGACAGCAAATTATGAAATAGGTGATGAAGCAAGAAAAACTTTTCAGGAGATACTGATAGGCAATACCATTGACAGGACAAAACATCTTCTCGTGGCACCTAATTCTCTTCAGCAGCCGGTTATTGATATGATTGAGAATGAAATAGAATATGCGAAGAAAGGTGAACAGTCATATATAGGAATTAAGGTTAATTCCCTTACTGATAAGAAGATTATGGACAAGCTTGTGGAGGCATCAAAAGCAGGCGTTCATATAGATATGGTAGTAAGAGGTATATGCTGCCTTATTCCCGGTGTTGAAGGGGAAACGGAGAATATACACATAAGAAGTATAGTAGGAAGGTACCTTGAACATTCAAGAATATATATTTTTGGAACAAAAGAAAGGGATAAAATATATATATCTTCTGCGGATTTTATGACAAGAAATACTTTGAGAAGAGTTGAAGTAGCAGCTCCTGTGTATGATGAAGGACTGAAGGAACGTATAAGAAATATGTTTTCGATAATGCTCAAGGATAATGTACTTGCAAGAACGGCTTTACCTGACGGCAGATATGAAATTATTGATGATGGCAAAAAGAAACTTAATTCACAGGAATATTTTATAGAAGAAGCGTACAAATAGAAAATTCAGAAATTAAAGTATGGAGAACTCCGGAAAAATATGGTATTATTACAGTATCAATTTTCCGGAGGTTTTTTATGGAAGCAATAGAATGTATCAAAACAAGACGTAGCATAAGAAAATATGAGGATAAGCCCGTTGACAGGTCATTAATCGAAGAAATCATCGACATTGCAAGATTTGCACCAAGCTGGAAGAATTCACAGTCAGTAAGGTACATAGCAATTTATGATAATGATATCAGAAATAAGATTGCCGGTGAATGTATTATGGGACATGAAGGCAATAAGAATAACATACAGGGCGCACCTGTTCTGATGGTTGAATTAACTGTAAATAAGAGAGCCGGATATGAAAGAGACGGAAGTTATTCAACCTCTAAAAAAGATCACTGGCAGTCGTTTGATGCGGGAATGGCAGCACAGGTATTTTGTCTTGCGGCACACGAAAAAGGACTCGGAACCGTTGTTATGGGTATTTACGATGAAGAAAAAGTAAAAGAAGTTCTTGGTATCGGCGAAGATAAGTCAGTATCGGCATTGATAGCATTAGGTTATCCTGCTGATGCACCTGCAGCACCAAAGAGAAAGGAAGTTGCAGATCTTCTTACTTTTATGTAGGATTAAAGTATAATATTAAGCAAAACAGAGAAGCATTCTGATTGTGCTTCTCTGTTTTTGTGCTTATTCTTATATATCGATATCTTTTTCCGATGCTTTGGAAATATAGCTGGCAGAATCGGGATATACTTCATAACCTTTAGTTGAATCGGCTGATTTAACAAGGTATATGTGAAGATCCCTGGTGGTACCGTTATATGTGACCATCCATTTCAGGTTATGGTTCCATTTAGAAACAGGAATAACCTGGCCAAAATCTTCAAAAACCGCTTTCGCAAACGGATTCTGGCTTACATCATCGGCTGTTGTGCCGGAGTCCCATACGAAAGAGTAGTTGGATGGGGTATCTCCCGAATAAGTATAGTAGATGTCTGTGTCAGTGGATAATACTCTGTTAACGGATGCAGCAATCTCATGTGCGGAATTTGAATCCACGGAACGCTTTGACTTGCTTGTCTGTTTGACAAGAGTTGGGATAAGTATACCCATTAAAACAGCCATAATTGCAACTACAACAATAAGTTCCACCAATGAGAATCCGCAATTACTTCTGGTTGATTTCATACTAGTTGCCTCACCTCAATTCTTATTTTATATTTACATTCTATAACAACGTGACATTTTACACAATATCTTTTTGCATTATAAAAGAAAAAATGATATAGTTAACTAATCAGTTTTAAAGGAGAACAAAGATGTTAGAAAAGATAGGAGCTTTTTTGGATAAGGTTGATAATATTGTATGGGGTGCACCTCTTATTGTTCTGTTGCTCGCGGTGGGTTTGTTCCTTACAATAAGACTTAAAGGAATCCAGTTCAGAAAGCTGGGACACGGACTTAAAAATATGTTTTCAAAGGAAGGAGAAGGACACGGGGAAGTATCAAGTTTTGGCGCATTATGTACTGCACTTTCAGCTACAATAGGTACAGGTAATATTGTAGGTGTTGCAACGGCTATAGTGGCAGGCGGCCCGGGAGCGTTATTCTGGATGTGGGTTGCTGCACTTGTAGGTATGGCGACGAAATATGCTGAGTGTCTGCTTGCTGTTAAGTACAGGAAGGTATCTGATGATGGACATATTGTAGGCGGACCTTTTTATTACATAGAAAACGGTATGGGACCAAAGTGGAAATGGCTTGCCAAGATATTTGCGGTATTCGGTGTAGGCGTAGGATTACTTGGAATAGGAACATTTACACAGATAAATGGTATTTCCAATGCGGTTAAGTCATTTTTTGATCCGTCAGAAAGCCATACTATAAGTATATTCGGTACACAATATTCATGGGCAATAATAATTACTGCGATTGTGATAACATTATTTGTGGCACTGGTACTTATCGGAGGACTTAAGAGAATATCTTCTGTTGCACAGGTAATAGTTCCTTTTATGGCAGTTATTTACGTTTTGTTTGCATTGATAGTCATTGTTTTGAATATTAAAGCAGTTCCGGGAGCATTTAAGTTAATTGTCAAAGGCGCATTTAATCCGTCTGCGGTTACAGGTGGTGCAATCGGTTCAATAATTGTAGTTATGCAAAAAGGTATTGCAAGAGGTGTTTTCTCTAATGAGGCAGGGCTTGGCAGTGCGCCTATTGCAGCAGCCGCTGCACAGACTAACGAGCCGGCAAAGCAGGGACTTATATCAATGCTCGGAACATTTTTCGATACAATTGTTATATGTACAATGACCGGTCTTACAATCGTAATTACCGGTTCATGGAATGTAGGACTTGATGGTTATGCTGTTACTGAACGGGCATTTGGACAGGGACTCCCATTCCCTGAACAGGTATCATCTTTTATATTGATGGTATGTCTCGTATTTTTTGCATTCACTACAATACTCGGCTGGAACTATTACAGTGAAAGATGTCTTGAGTATCTTACTAAAGGCAGATTACATATTGTAAAAGGATATAGGATATTATATATTATCTGCGTATTTTTCGGTCCATTTATGACAATTAAAGCAGTATGGACAATTGCCGATATATTTAACGGACTTATGGCAATCCCGAATCTGATAGCATTGGTAGCATTAAGTTCGGTTGCGGCATTTGAGACTAAGAAATATGTTGATAAATTAAATAATAAGAACAGTAAAAATGCACAAAAATTATAATGGGTGTTTTTAGTTATAATCACGAAAATTTATGTTAATAATTAAAATGACTGGAAATTTTTTTAAAAAATGGGTATTATTAATATAAATAGGAAGTGAATGATATGTTTCAAATTAATGATTTGGTTGTATATGGTAAGAATGGTGTATGTTCGGTTAAAGGGATAGGAACTTTGTCACTTATAAATAATGACAGGATATATTATACATTGGTACCCGTTTACAATAAAGAGGAAATAATATATGCCCCTGTTGAAAACGGCAGGATAGTAATGAGAGAGGTTATCTCCAGAGAAGATGCAAAGGAACTGATAGATATATTTCCTGATCTTGAAGAGACTGTTGTAGCAGATGAAAGAGACAGGGAAAACTGCTATAAGCAGACTTTGTTAGGATGTAATTGTGAAAAGCTTGCTTCAATGATTAAGACCATATATAACAGAAAATGTAAGAGAATAAGTGAAGGAAAGAAAGTTACTGTTGTTGATGAGAAATATTTCCGTCAGGCAGAAGAACAGCTTTTTGGCGAACTTGCCTTTGCACTTGATGTTGATAAGACAAAAATCAGCGAAATGATTTCAGAAAGGTTCTGACAGTTTAATACAAAGTAAAGAATAAGAGCTATGGTACGTTATGATGGGTACCATAGCTCAATTTTTTATACAGTTCCCGTGACTTTAAGAACGCTTACACCCGGAGTAAGAGTCCATATTCCTGTAGCAGGATTTTGTGTATAGGTTGCGGCAGGAACGGTTATCTGACCGGCTATGGTGTTAAATACACCGGTTGTAGTGTCATAGCTGTAATTTGTTCCTACCGTCCACGTAACATTATCAAATGTTACGGTAATAGGGTTAAGGATAGGATCAAATGTATCACTGATTACAACGTTATCACTGGCCTGTGCTGCTAAAGAGCCGGTATTCTGGATTACAAAAGTATAAGTCAGCTGACCATTTTCAACAACACTGTCGGGGCATACTGACTTGGAGATGCTTAAATTGGTTGCAGCTGCAGCAGTAATTGTGGCAGAAGCAGATAAATCGTTATATAAGGAATCTCCCGAAAGATTTGCAGTATTGGTTATTGTACTCAATGCCGTAGGATTTGCGTAATCATTTACCTTTGTTTCGTATAACAGGGTTGTGTTGCCTCCTGCAGGTACGGAAAGACCTGTAACAGATAAGCCTCCTGCGATTGTAACAACAGGGGAAGCCTGACTCACCCCATTGATAAAATACTGGATGGTATCTTCAACGTATGTCAGCGGAACGAGTGTATTGGCATCAAGGGTATAAGCACCAAGGTCATCTTTAAGAGTAAGCCCCGTCAATGCTGCTGTGCCGGAATTAACTATATTGATAACATAGGTTACGTTGTCTCCCGGTTCGTAGTTGGAATTTAATGCAGTTTTGGTAATTGTAAGGACTTCAAGCAGCTCTCCTGTTACAACATTGGAATTTGCTGTTTTATTGTTGTAGGTTAACGTAGCCTGGTTGTAAAATATAGGCATGGAATGCTCCTTAAGATTTTTTAGTATAATATATGCTGGTATAAACAGGTTGTTAAATTAAAAATAAAAAAATTAGCACTCACCTATTGACAGTGCTAATTAAACGTGATACTATATCAACATAGAAATTGTTCTACAACATATAGAACACTAGAAAGGAAGTGTTGTTATGAATATTCAGAAATTTACTCAGAAATCAGTTGAAGCAGTACAGGAATGTGAGAAGCTTGCGTATGAATTTTCTAATTCAGAGATAGACAACGAACATCTTGCATATGCCCTTGTCAGAATTGAAGATAGTCTTATACTTAGTCTGATCCGTAAAATGGATATAGATGAGAAAGCGTATATTGCAGATTGTGAAAAGATTGTAGATAAGAAGCCTAAGGTATCAGGAGATGTCCAGATAAGGATAAGCCAGGCTCTTAATAAGGTTCTCCTTTGCGCGGAAGACGAAGCTAAGGCAATGGGTGACAATTTCGTATCTGTAGAACACCTTTTCCTTACTTTGATTAAGTATCCTAATAATGAGGTATCCCGGTTATTTGCAAAATATAATATTACAAGAGAGCGTGTGCTTCAGGTTTTACAGAGTATAAGAGGCGATAAGTCAGTAACAACGGATAATCCGGAAGCAACTTATGAAACCCTTGAAAAATACGGTGTGGACCTTGTGGAAAAGGCAAAAAAACAGGAAATGGATCCTGTAATAGGCCGTGATAATGAGATTAGAAATGTGATAAGAATTCTTTCTCGAAAGACTAAGAATAATCCTGTACTTATAGGTGAACCCGGTGTAGGTAAAACAGCCGTTGTTGAAGGCCTTGCACAGCGAATTGTAAGAGGCGATGTTCCGGACGGACTTAAAGACAAGACCGTATTTTCCCTTGATATGGGAGCCCTTGTTGCAGGTGCCAAGTATAGAGGTGAATTTGAGGAAAGGCTTAAATCCGTTCTTGATGAAGTAAAGAAGAGTGACGGCCAGATTATCCTGTTTATAGATGAACTTCATACAATAGTCGGTGCAGGTAAGACAGACGGTGCAATGGATGCGGGCAATATGCTTAAGCCAATGCTTGCAAGAGGTGAGCTTCATTGTATAGGTGCTACTACACTTGACGAATACAGGATGTATATAGAAAAAGACCCTGCACTTGAAAGACGTTTCCAGCCTGTAACGGTTGATGAACCAACAGTAGAAGATACTATATCAATCTTAAGAGGTATCAAGGAAAGGTATGAGGTATATCATGGTGTAAAGATAGCCGATAATGCACTTGTGGCAGCGGCTGTACTTTCCCACAGATATATTTCTGACAGATTCCTGCCTGATAAAGCTATTGACCTTGTTGATGAAGCATGTGCACTTATTAAAACAGAGCTTGATTCCATGCCTGCCGAACTTGATGAATTATCAAGAAAGGTAATGCAGCTTGAAATTGAAGAGGCAGCACTAAAGAAAGAAACAGATGAAATCAGTAAAAAGAGACTTCTTGAGTTACAGGAAGAACTTGCCGAAAACAAAGAAAAACTTGATGCAGGCAAGGCAAAATGGGAAAGCGAGAAGTCATCTGTTGATAAGTTGAGCAAGATTCGTGAAGAGATTGAAAGTGTCAACGGACAGATTCAGCAGGCACAGAGAGAATATAATCTTGAAAAAGCTGCAGAACTCCAGTATGGCAAACTCCCTGCTTTACAGAAACAACTGGCAGAGGAAGAAAAGATTGTCAAAGAAAGAGAACTTACTCTTGTGCATGAGTGTGTAACTGAAGATGAAATCGGTAAGATTGTATCAAAATGGACAGGAATTCCTGTTACAAGACTTAATGAAAGCGAACGTAATAAGACTCTTAATCTGGGAAATGAACTCCATAAGAGAGTTGTTGGACAGGATGAGGCTGTAAGAAAAGTTACGGAAGCTATTATGAGGTCCAAAGCGGGAATTAAGGATCCTGGCAAGCCAATCGGTTCATTCCTGTTCCTCGGACCTACCGGTGTAGGTAAAACAGAACTTGCAAAGACGCTTGCAGCCAGCCTTTTTGATGATGAAAATAATATTGTCAGAATTGATATGAGTGAGTACATGGAGAAATATTCAGTGTCAAGACTCATCGGTGCGCCTCCGGGATATGTAGGCTATGAGGAAGGCGGCCAGCTTACGGAAGCAGTAAGAAGAAAACCTTACTCAGTTGTTCTTTTTGATGAAATTGAAAAAGCACATCCTGATGTATTCAACGTACTTTTACAGGTACTTGATGACGGACGTGTAACCGATTCAAAAGGACGTACCGTAGATTTTAAGAATACAATTATTATCCTGACATCTAACTTAGGTTCGCAGTACCTCCTTGATGGTATTGGTGAAAACGGTGAGATTAAGCCTGAATGTGAAAAACTTGTTATGAATGATTTAAGAGCATCATTCAGACCGGAATTTCTTAACAGGCTTGATGAAATAATAATGTTTAAGCCATTGACAAAAGACAATATAGGTAACATTATTAATCTTCTTATGAAAGAACTTAATGCACGTCTTGAAGATAAAGAAATAACAGTAAAACTTTCTGACAGTGCCAAAGCAGGAATAATAGCGGGAGGTTATGACCCTGTATACGGAGCAAGACCTCTTAAACGTTATCTGCAAAAGACAGTAGAAACCCTTTGCGCAAAATTAATTCTTGCGAATTCCGTAGCACCGGGAGATACAATTCTCATCGATGATACGGGAAACGGACTGACAGCTGTCAGACAAACTGATTAATGGCCTTGTTATATATATAACCGGCTGATTTAAGTTTTGAAGTGATTAAAGCCTTGTCGACTTCGTATTTATCACAGAAGCCGTCAAGGCTTTTACATTCGTCACGAAGTTTGGTATTTATATAGCTTAATAATATAATTGGATCTTCCGGAAGGTTCATCTGCAATTCTCCTTAACATTATGTTTTATAATAATGTATCATTCCGGCTTTTTTTTTACAAGTCTGTATGTTATAATTCAGGGAGCCGGAGGTAAAGATATGGATAAAAACAAGAAAGTTTCTTTTGATATAATAGTATATTCAATGATGATTGTGGCTGTAATATATGCCATTGTCCAATCGCTATCGGGACATAATAATGAAATTTATTATAAGCTGATACTTGGAATATGGATTCTTTTAGCTGTGGTTTTAAGCGATTTTGTTGAACCTATGATTAACAGGACATTTGAAGAGTTTTCAGGAAGACAGATGTACAGATATATGGCATATGCGATTACGGATGCGGCATCATATATGGCTGTGTACATATTTGTAATTAATGTGGGAATTTATAAAGAACCGTTCCATTACATATTTCTTGTTGCCGGGGTGCTGCTTTTTATCCTCAAATTCATATTGTATAAGAAGTTTGAAAAGAAGGATAACAGGGAAAACCGGATAGATGAGATACTTAAAAAGGAACGTGAAGAAGAGGAAGAACTGCGCAAAGCACGATTTGAATGTGAAAAAGAAGATGACGATGTGGAAGTTGACACACTGGATGATGAGGATATTTTGAAAGTTTTTAAGTCTCATGACAGAAAAGGCGGCATATAAATTAATAAAAAGTATTTTTTGGGTTATTATGAAAAAATTCTGTATGGTATTGCTTATACTTGCGTGTCTTATAGCATTTCTTTTTGTATGTGGGACCATTGATGAAGAAACGGAAACTAAAATGAAATCCGTTTCGGTATATGATGAAAAAACAGTAGCTGTTACATTTGATGACGGACCGGGAGCAGAAAGCACAATGATGCTTCTGGACGGCCTTAAAGAAAGGAATGTAAGGGCTACTTTTTTTCTTGTAGGTGAAAATATTAAGGGACACGAAGACATTGTTAAAAGGATGCATGATGAGGGCCACATTATAGGGAATCATACATATACCCATGTTATTTTAACAAAGATTCCACAGGAAAAGGCACTGGAGGAGATATACAATACCAATAAAATTATAGAGGAAATAACGGGTGAAAAGGTAAAATATATAAGACCGCCATGTGGCGAGTGGAATAATGATATGTTTTTTCAAGTGGATTTGCAACCGGTTTTCTGGAATGTTGATCCGCTTGACTGGAAAAGAAAAGACGTAGGCGGAATAGTTGAGGATGTAGTTAAGAATGTAAGATCCGGAGATATTATACTTTTACATGACATATACGATACGTCTGTGGCGGCTGCACTTGAAATTATTGACAGACTTAAGGATAAAGGATTTGTTTTTGTAACAGTGGATGAAATATTAATTTCATGATATAATTAAGTGTTGAGGTGAACAAAAATGGATTTGCTTGATTATATGAGAGAAAATAATATGACAAAGGAAGAACCTCTTGCGTCAAGGATGAGACCTAAAACGCTTGATGAGGTTATGGGCCAGAAGCATATTATCGGAAAAGATAAACTGTTATACAGAGCCATTAAGGCTGATAAATTAAGTTCCATAATATTTTATGGACCTCCGGGAACCGGAAAGACAACTCTTGCAAAGGTTATTGCGAATACCACAAGCGCAAGTTTCAGACAGATAAATGCCACGGTTGCAGGAAAAAAGGATATGGAAGATGTGGTAAACGGAGCAAAGGACATCATGGCTTCCATGGGTCAGAGGACCATATTGTTTGTGGATGAGATACACCGTTTTAATAAAGGGCAGCAGGATTACCTTCTTCCTTATGTGGAAGACGGAACAATTATACTTATCGGAGCAACTACGGAAAATCCTTATTTTGAAGTCAATAAGGCTTTGATATCAAGGTCTGTTGTTTTTGAGCTTAAGCCGTTAGAAAAGGAAGATATATTGTCAATTATCAAAACAGCCGTTTATGATACCAAAAGAGGTATGGGTAATTACAATGCGGTAATTGATGATGATGCGGCTGAATTTCTTGCGGATATGTCAAATGGAGATGCAAGAAATGCACTTAATGCCGTTGAACTCGGAATAATGACAACAGATGCGGGAAATGACGGCATTATCCATATAACTCTGGATGTGGCATCGCAATGTATACAAAAAAGAGTCTTAAGATATGATAAAGACGGAGATAATCATTATGATACCATATCTGCATTTATTAAAAGTATGAGAGGGTCAGACCCGGATGCGGCACTTTATTATCTTGCCAGAATGATTTATGCAGGAGAAGACCCTAAGTTTATAGCAAGAAGAATATGTATATGTGCCAGTGAAGATGTGGGCAATGCCGATCCTTGTGCGATACAAGTGGCGGTATCCGCATTTTTGGCGGTGGAAAGAATCGGAATGCCTGAGTCACAGATAATATTGGCACAGGCATGTACCTATGTTGCAACAGCACCTAAGAGCAATACGGCATATCGCGGAATTGAACTTGCAATGGATTATGTGGCAAAACATAGGACTGCACAGGTTCCTCCGTATCTGCAGGATGCCCACTATAAAGATGCGGCAAAACTTGACAGGGGGACAGGTTATCTGTATGCTCATGATTATAAAAACCATTATGTAAAGCAACAGTATCTTCCCGATGAGGTTGTGGGAAATACTTTTTATTATCCGTCTGATAACGGATATGAAGAAACAATTAAAAAACACCTCTATAGGATTAGAAAAGAAGCAGAGGAAGATAATGAGGAATAAGAATGGAAGAAAGCATTGTTAGAAAGAAGAAAAAGAAAACAGGTACAGCAAAAAAAGTCAGAACTATAATAGGGAGAATATTTGCTGTTATAGGAACAACCCTGGGAATGATGATTTTATGCATATATCTTATAATGGTGGTGTGTACCCATGGACCTTCCAAAGTAGCAAGGGATTTATTTGTATTGTCTGTAAGAGAATCAAGCGCAGGCGGTTTTTTAGCTAATATGGTTGTCAGCAAATCGACTATAAGAAAAATTGAAGAAGGGAATAAAGTGGCAGATACAAACGATACAACAGATACGTCACTCATTGTCTTTGATAAAAAAAATAATCAGAATGCTGTTACGGATGACCTTGATAAAAGTGGACATACCCCATATCTTGAAAAAGACGGACTGCTTTTTTATGAAGTATCGGGATCTACATTTGCGGGAACAATGGTAGTTGTTACCGATCCGTCAAGAGTATTTGTGGGAACTTCCGGAGATTATAAAGGAGAAGCAGGAATTAATGTGCCCGCCATATGCGATAAATACGGAGCGACACTTGCCATTAATGCAGGTGGTTTTGAAGATATAGGCGGTGTGGGAAACGGAGGAACACCTCTTGGAATTGTTATGTCTGAAGGAAAGTTAAAATACGGAAATGTCAATTCAAGTTATGACCTTATAGGATTTGATAACAACAATGTGTTTGTAATAGGACAGATGACCGGACAACAGGCAATTGACCGCGGTATCAGGGATGCTGTTTCTTTTGGACCGTTTCTTATCCTTAACGGAACACCCCTTGAGGTATCGGGAATGGGCGGCGGACTTAATCCGCGAACAGCAATAGGACAGAGAGCCGATGGTGCTGTGATACTGCTCATAATTGACGGAAGACAGACTCACAGCCTTGGTGCATCAATGAATGACCTTATAAACGTAATGCTGGATTTTGGTGCGGTTAATGCGGCTAATCTTGACGGCGGCGGTTCCACAGTGCTTTATTATGACGGTGAAATCAAAAACAAGATTTCTTCCATATACGGCGCAAGAGGAGTACCTACAGCCATAGTAGTAAAGTAACCGGATTCGGAGGCATAATATAATATGAGTACAGGCAAAAAGAAAAAAATAAGTGCAGGAAAAAGAAAATTCAGAAGATTTCTTCGTATATATGCTTCAATACTTGGTATTGCAACTATTGTTGTATGCATTATAGTCTGGGGCAGACTCAAAAATTATCAGGAAAGCTATGATAATTCAAAATCAAAGCACAGTCCTGACAAATTTATGAATGAATTTGTAGATAATCTTGATTATGAAAAAATTCTGGGATATGTGAAGAATTACGGAATTAACGTTGAAACAGGAATTAATCCGAAAGAAAATCATGCGGCATATTTTGCAGCCTGCGTTGCGGCGGACGGTGCAAAGTATGATAAAAATGATAAATATACATCGGTTATGCCGGTGTATGATGTATATGCCGGAGATACAAGGATTGCTGTTTTATCACTCAAGGCTGATGGTAAAAGCGACAGTTTCGGATTCCATGACTGGAAAATAAGAGATATGGCATTTGACACCAATGAAATAGATTATAAGACAACCACTGTGACCGTAAACGAAGGTATGGTGCTTAAATATAACGGACAGGCAGTAGGTGATGAATACAAAATTGATTCAACGGATAATGATGCGATAAGAGCTAAGGCAAGGGCACTTGGAGCAAGTGTTCCGGCTGTTGAGACTTATGTCATAAAAGATACGTTCGGCAGCAGGAATATAACAGCAACAGATAGTAACGGAAATTCCTATACGGCTTTTGTTGAGGGAAACACGTACGATTTTACAGGCTCAAAGGGCACAAAAGCACCGGAAGACATAGAAAAGAGGGTTTTTGATACCATTGATTCATATATTCTTACAATATATAACCATAAGTCATTTGACGAAACAGCAACATATATTGAGTACAATTCGGACGCATACAGGCTTATAAAAGATGTTCTCGCGTCTGTTATATGGGGATGGACTCCTGATACCGTTGACATACTGGAACAGAGCGTGACGGATTATGTTGCATACGGCGACAATCTGTTCTCGTGCAGTTATTATGGAAAAATATATAAGTATGAAGAAGGCAAGTCAGAATCCGGAGAAGAGACATTTAATTACAGACTTATCTTCAAAAAACATGACGGAAAATGGTATTTGAATTATTTTATAATTGTATAAAACACTTGTTTAATGTATAATATAATGGATTATATTTTAATGGTGGGTACGCATGAAAGAGAAAATCAACAGATACGCCAGAGGGGTATTTGAGTTTGATCCCCAGAAGGTTGTTACAGATGAAAATAATATATTTGCAATAGTTGATAAAAATAAAGAATTCAAGGGAACTTTCTGCATTTACGAGGAAAAAGGAAGGGAACTTAAAGGTCTGGTATACAGTGGCGACGACAGGGTAAGGATAGCTGAGTGTTCATTTATCGGAAGCAGGGTTAATATTGACTATTGTGTTGAAAGTGCGGACTCGGATGACGGCGAAGTAATTGATAACTGCTTTTATATTGTAAGTAACGGCGGTGAACTTACAATACCATATTCATTCAGGATAGAAGCCGGATGTTACGAAGCAGGAGATTTTGAAATCAGAAATCTTGACCAGTTTGCAAGACTGGCACAGGATGATAATGAGGAAGCAATAACACTGTTTGAGGCAGATGATTTCAGAGATATATTTCTTATGAAAGATCTGTCTCTTTGTTGTGTTTATGATAACTTTGAAAAAGGCATTGATGTAAGAAATAACATAGAAGAGTTTCTTATAGCAGCAGGGAAGAAAAAAAGACCGGATATTACACTATCATGTTATAACAGGGAATACAGGGATATAGAAGAGAATTTTAAGGATACCGTTGTCATTGAAAAGGATACATGGGGATATACAAACGTTAAAGTGAATGTTGATGCTCCGTTTATAAGGATCGAAAGAAAAAATATTGAATCCGATGTATTTACAGGCAACAAATATGAATTTTCTTATGTCATTGATGCATCAAAACTTCACGGGGGCAATAATTACGGCAGAATAACCTTTGAGACAATCAATAAATCTATGACACTTACAATTGTGGCATCAAAGCCGTTTACAAAGCCTAGAACAAGAGCCAAAGAGCATAAACTTATATATGACCTTATTACCCTTTACATAAGATTCAGGACAAGGGCTGTTCATGTGAGTGAGTGGATCCGCGAATCAGGTATTGTAATAGAAGCCTTACTTTCAATAGATGAGGACAATGTATTTTATAAACTTGCAAAGGCACAATTATATATTGCAGAGAAAAAGGATGATAAAGCAAAAGCAATAATAGAAAGCGTCAAAGACGATATTGCGGCTGAAAATGAAAAAGAATACATACTTTACTGCTATTTTATTTATGTAAATACTCTGTATAACAGGGACTGGGCATATTCAAAAAGAGCATCTTCAATGATAAAAGAATGTTACGATAAATATGATGACTGGAGAATATTATGGACGCTTTTGTTTATCGATGAAGAACTGGAGAGCAATCCAAGCCTTAAATTACTCAGAATGAAAGAACAGTTTAACAGGGATTGTAAAAGTCCTGTGATGTATCTTGAAGCGTGCAGGACATTTAACCAGAATCCGGGACTTTTAAGGGTTTTAAACAACTTTGAAGTGAACGTATTATTATTTGGGGCAAAGAATAAGTTCCTTGAGGATAAACTTACGGACCGGGTTTTATCACTTGTAACGGCTATCCGTAATAAGACACCGCAAATTGTAAAACTGATGCTTCTTATATGGGAGAATGATACTTCAAACCAGGTGCTTGAATGTCTTTGCAGGACACTTGTAAGGAACAATTATGTGGGAGAAAAGTATCTTCCGATATATAAAGCCGGAATAGAAGCCGATATAAAAATCACACAGCTTTTTGAATATTATATGGCAAGCAGAAACCAGACGGATATGTCGCCTCTGCCTAAAATGGTCACAATGTATTTTGGATATAATAATGATCTTGATTACATAAAGAAATCATATCTATATGCGGATATAATTAATAACAAAACGGATAATCCACAGACCTACAGGACATATCTGCCCCAGATGGAATTATTCTTAAAAGAACAGCTTATGGCAGGGAATATTAATGACAATCTTGTGGTCATATATAGGGATTTACTTAAACCTGACATGATTAATAAGGATAATGCCGCAGCAGTTGCAAAACTTTTCCATATAAGGCGTGTGACCGTTAATAATAAGAATTATGCCAAGGTAATTGTAAGGCATAAGGAAATAAAAGGAGAAACTGAATTTCCGGTATTGAAAAACACGGCCTTTATACAGACATATACCGATAATGTATCGATTTCATTTGTAAGTAACAGAGGAAACAGATTTAACGGCGGGAAAGATTGTACCATAACAACACTATTTGATGATGAAAGTATTGTAAAGAGATGTCTTGAACTCAATCCGGATATGGAAAACGTTATGATAGGATATTGCGACAGAATGTTAAAATATCCTAAACAGTCAGTGGATTCCATTGAAAAAATCAAAGAGACAATAAGTTATGGATGCATAAGCGAACCATATCGCAAAAAACTGATAAGCCGCGTGATTGAATACTATTATGATGGTTTTGACGCAGACGGTTTTGAAAGTTTTATTAAAACCATAGACGAGAGTAATTTATCCGGTAAAGATGCGGTAAGAATTATGGAAATAAGAATTATCATGGGTGAATATGATAAAGCATACGCACTATTAAAAAATCATTCAGCCATGAACATTGTTCCGAAGCGTCTTATGAAAATGTGCTCTAAGAAGATTTCCTGCGTAGAAGAAGAGAAAAAGAGACTTGTTGAGATTGCATACATTGCTTTTTCACAGGGAGCCTATGACGATAATATACTTAAATATCTTATTGCATACTATAATGGAGCAACGGATAAGATGGTTGAGATATGGAAAGCAGCAGGAGAAATTGAAGAAGATACGTTTGAGTTTGAAGAACGTATTCTGGCACAGATGATGTTTACCGGAAAAATAACAGATATTTCAATCCATATTTTTTCACATTACTGCAGCAGAGGACCGAAGGACAGAATTGTTAAGGCATATCTTTCTCTTAATTCGTATCTGTATTTTGTAAAAGAGTGCAGTATGCCTGAGGAACTTTTTGAACTTATAGAAGCCTGGTTTGAGAATGAAAAGAGTCTTTCCGATGTATGTAAGATGGCATTGCTCAAGTATTACTCATCACAGGAAAAGCTTACCGAATACAGAAAAGAGCTTGCATCCGTAAATCTTTATTACCTTGCCAGGAAAGGGATTGTATTTCCTTTTTACCAGAGTTTTGAAAAATGGATACATCTTCCTTATGACATTTCGGACAGAACCATGATTGAATATAAGGCGGACCCGAAAAGCCGCGTTGTCATACATTATATGTATGAAAGCAAAGAACATAAGAAAAAATATGTTGCGGAAGATATGAAGCAGGTGTATGAAGGCATATTTGTAAAGCAATTTGTTTTGTTTTATGGTGAGACAATGCAATACTACATTTCCGAGGAAACAGACGGAAAGAAGAATGTAACGGACAGCGTTACCATTTCAAATAACTGTATAAGACCTTTGAAATCGGAAGGCCGGTATGAGATGCTTAATGACATTATTGCAAGCCAGGATACTCACGAACCGGAAGCCCTCAAGATTCTTGTACATTCGTATGCGGTTAATAATGCAGTTACGGAACAAATGTTTACTATGTTGTAAGTTTGGAGATAAAGGATGAATATTAAGAAGCCTGTATATGTAGGAATTGATTTTGGAAATGAATATTCACAGGTAAGTTATTACAGCGATAAGGAAAAGGAACCGGTCTCACTCGGACTTTCAGGCCCTGAAAACGGATACTATATACCTACGGTTATCAGTAAAGCAGTGGGAAAAAGCCAATGGTTTGCAGGGGATGAAGCGAAAAACAGTACAATGCTTATGGATACGGTTATTGTAGATAATCTTGTAATGAAAGCAATGGACAGAAATCCGGTTATGGTTGACGACGAGAGTTATATGCCTGCTGAACTTATAAGTATATTCTTAAATGAGATTGTCCAGGCGGTAAAAATAGCGGCGGGAGTTCAGGATATAGCGAAGATATGCATTACATTGGATAACTTTAAGATATCCTTGTTAAACGTCCTTTCAGAAGCTTTAAACAGATTAAACATTCCAAAAGATGATATTATATTTTCAAGTCATACAGAGAGTTTTGTTTATTATGCGATGAACCAGAAACAGGAACTCTGGACCAATGATGTTGCATTATTTGATTATGGAGATAACGGACTGGTTTACAAGCTTATGAGCATTATTCCATTCAGGGGACAGAATCTTATAATGACAAAGGATGAAGATTTTTCATCAGAAGTTCCTTACAGTCTCTCAGAGAATAAAACAGCCTGTGAATATCTTGACGGTAAGCTATCGGAGATAGCTTCAGGACTGTTTTTTAAGAAAACAATTTCATCAGTATATCTTACGGGAAAAGGCTTTGGGGACAGTTTTAATGCACCTGATTTTTTCAAGGTTATATGTGACAGAAAAAGAGCATTTTCAGGGCAGAATCTCTACGTTAAAGGAGCCTGTTATCAGGCAGTTGGAACGATGGAAGGGTCAATGCTTAAGAATTATGTTTTGTGCTGTAACGAGAGAATAACAACGGGTATAGAATTAAAGATTATAGAGAGAGGAAAAGAAAAGATATTAAGGCTTGTAAAACCGGGTGTAAACTGGTATGGGGCAGATTGTTCATTTAATCTTATTGTTGATGAGGCAAAAGAACTTGAAATGTTTTTATCACCGGTTGACACAGTGGAAAAACAGCTTGTAAAAATTCCTCTTACGGATTTTCCGGAAAGACCAAGGAAAACTACACTTATTAATTTTAAAATTTCATTTACAAGTGACAAAAGATGTTACGTTATGGTTATAGATAAAGGATTTGGAGAGTTTTTCCCGGGAAGCGGAAGAATCATTAATGAAGAGATAATGTTATAGGAGCAGTTGTATGGCAGGTGTGATTTTATCAAGAAGTAAATATGCGGAAAAACCGTATTATATTACCAATATGTCAATAAATATATACTCACTGGAAGAATTATGTTATTACATATATAATAATATTTATCTAATAGGAACAGACCTTGTTGATGACGGACTTATTTCGTATATTGATAACGAACTTGAAGAACCGGAGCTTGCGAAACAGCTTCAGTTCCTTGTATCAGAGGAAGCCGGACTGTCAGAGATTGTGATGACGATTCTTCACTATGTGGATTATTATGATAATGATGAAATAGAAGAACTGAAAGAAATAATTGACGGGCTTGATAAACAGAATGCTACGGAACGCCTGAAATTAAGAGCTGATAACTTTCTTAACAGCAGAAGATATGACAGTGCCATAAGAAATTACGAACTTATAGTATATGGCAGAAAAGATGAATCACTTCCTGTGGATTTTTACGGTAATGTCTGGCATAACATGGGAATTGCTTATGTGAGGATGTTCTTTTTCAGGGAAGCCGAGGTGTGTTTTAAGACGGCTTATGAAATTAATAAAAACATAAGTTCCCTAAAGTCATCGGTTGTAGCAAAGGTTCTTGGCACAAACGGCAATATGGAATTTGATGATGAAATGTCCTATGTGACTGCCAAGGAAGTTGAGACCATAATGGATCATATAGATGAGGAAGTCTCTTATGTTCCTTTGCTTAACGCAATTAAATTAAGGGAAGAAGGCAGAATGACAGAATATAATGATGCTGTAAATGAAGTAATTGATAACTGGAAAAACGAATACAGAAATTATATGAAATAGATATTGATGGTAGGGATATGTCACTTTTTAAGAAAAAAAACAAAAAGAAAAAACCACAGTTCTATGATGAGAATCTGAATATAGAACTTGAGTATGAAAAATTAAATAAAAATTCAGACGAAGACAGGGACTTTAAGAATATAGAGGATATGCAGCATGTGCGGATCCAATGTGAGCAGATTGCTGAGTCATCAAAATATATTGCCGAACTAAAAAAAGAAAGCCTTGAGGTTCAGAAATATATAGATGACATACAAAATATTGAGAATTGCCCCGAAAATTTAAGAAAAAAAATAACTGATATAGCCGAAAAGACGGAAAAACTTGAAAAAAAGTGTTATGACATACATTCAAGGGAACAGAATCTTTCAAGAGAAAGAACAGCAATGTTTGTACGTTATGAAAACGAATTTCCAAAGGCACTTGTTAATCTGCAGAATGATGAGAAATACTTTCAGGCAGTAAAACATGATATGCGTATGCTTGAAGCAGAAAAGATATCTTTGAAAGAGGATATGAAGATGTATCAGGACAGGACAGGTAAAGTCAAAAACGGAGCTGTCATCTTTCTGTTTGTGATACTTGTTATTTTTGTTTTGTTTTTCGTATCGGGACAGCTTAACAACGCAGGCGGAAGAAATCTGTTTTTTGCCGTGCTCTTTTGTTCAATGTTGCTGGTAGCCATTATTTTTCTTGTGCAGAGAAATTCACTTTACCAGTTCAGGTTATGTGATAAGAAAATGGCGAGGGCAGTTACGCTTCTTAATAAGACAAAGATTAAATACGTTAATATAGCAGGAAGTGTTGATTACCAGTATGAGAAATACGGTGTCAAAAATTCATATCAGTTAAGCCGTGAGTACGAAGCCTTTCTTAATGATAAAAAAAATTCTGAAAAGTATCGCGAATCTTTAAAAGAATCGGATGAAAGCAGGGCTTTGTTAAGGAAGACATTGGAAAAAATCAATCTTAGCAATGCTGATTTATGGGAAAACCAGTATATGATGCTTGCTGATGAAGAAGAATTGTTAAAAACTAAAAATCGTATGGAATCAAGGTATGAAAAATTAAAAGAACAGATAAAATATAATCTGGAAAGAATAGATAAATCAAAGAAATATATTCTGGAATTTGTAAAAAAACATCCCGATAAGAGTGATGTAATTATGGAAATGGTGGATTCCTACGAATTATAAAGCATTTATTATAATTTTTAGGTTGATTTTTTTGCCTGCAAAAATTATTATATGCTTTAGTATGTATTTATAATAAGAGATAACCTGAAGAGGAAATGGAGATTTTATGAAAGAATTAGAAAAAAATTACAATCCTGCTGAAATTGAGAGCAGATTATATGAAAAATGGGAAAATAAAAAGTATTTCCATGCAGAGGTGGACAGAAGCAAAAAGCCTTTCACAATAGTTATGCCGCCTCCAAATATTACGGGACAGCTTCATATGGGACACGCGCTCGATAACACACTTCAGGATATTCTTATCCGTTTCAAGAGAATGCAGGGATACTCCGCATTATGGGTTCCCGGAACAGATCATGCTTCAATTGCAACAGAAGCTAAAGTTGTAGAAAAAATTGCAAAAGAAGGTCTTACAAAGGAATCCCTTGGCAGGGAAAAATTCCTTGACAGGGTATGGGACTGGAAAAAAGAATACGGCGGAAGAATAGTAAAACAGCTTAAGAAAATAGGTTCGTCAGCCGATTGGGACAGAGAACGTTTTACAATGGATGAAGGCTGCAACAAGGCTGTTAAAGAAGTATTTGTTAACCTATATAACAAGGGTCTTATATACAGAGGCGAAAGAATAATTAACTGGTGTCCATGCTGCCTTACGTCAATTTCTGATGCAGAGGTGGAATATGAAGACCAGGCAGGATCTTTCTGGCATTTAAGATATCCTCTTTCAGACGGAAGCGGATATATAGAAATGGCAACAACAAGACCGGAAACAATGCTTGGAGATACAGCGGTAGCTGTTAATCCTAATGATGAAAGATATAAAGATTACGTAGGAAAGACAGTAATTCTTCCAATCGTACACAGGGAAATTCCTATCATTGCTGATGAATATGTAGATATGGAATTTGGTACGGGCGTAGTTAAGATTACACCTGCCCATGACCCTAATGATTTTGAAGTAGGATTAAGACATCACCTTCCTGTAATAAATGTTCTTACAGAAGATGCAAAGATTGTTGATGAGTATGAAAAGTATGCGGGCCTTGACAGATATGAAGCAAGAAAAGCTATTGTTGCAGACCTTGAGGCAGAGGGAGCTCTTGTTAAGATAGAGCCACATGACCATAATGTAGGAACATGCTACAGATGTCATACAACGGTAGAACCAAGAGTATCAAAACAGTGGTTTGTCAAGATGGAGGAACTTGCAGGTCCTGCAATTGAAGCCGTTAAATCAGGAAAGACCAGATTCGTTCCTGAGCATTTTGACAAGACATATTATCACTGGCTTGAAAATATCAAAGACTGGTGTATTTCAAGACAGTTATGGTGGGGCCACAGAATACCTGCATTTTACTGCGACTGCTGTAATGAAGTAGTTGTTACCAAAGAAAATAAAGCGGTATGCCCAAAATGCGGCAAGGAAATGAGACAGGACCCTGATACACTTGATACATGGTTTTCTTCGGCATTGTGGCCATTCTCTACACTTGGCTGGCCTGATAAGACAGAGGAACTTGATTATTTCTATCCTACAAGTACGCTTGTTACAGGATATGACATTATCTTTTTCTGGGTAATCAGAATGATGTTCTCAGGAATTGAGCATACGGGAAAGGCTCCGTTTAACACAATTCTTATCCACGGACTTGTAAGAGACTCACAGGGACGTAAGATGAGTAAATCCCTTGGAAATGGTATTGATCCACTTGAAGTAATCGACAAATACGGCGCAGACGCATTAAGACTTACACTTATTACAGGCAATGCACCCGGTAACGATATGCGTTTCTATTGGGAAAGAGTAGAGTCAAGCCGTAACTTTGCAAATAAAGTATGGAATGCTTCAAGATTTATCATGATGAATCTTGATAAGGCAGAAGTAAGGGATGTAGATGTAACAGAGCTTACGGATGCAGACAAGTGGATATTATCTAAGGTAAACACTCTTGCAAAAGATGTAACAGATAATATGGAAAATTATGACCTTGGTGTTGCGGTTCAGAAAATATATGATTTTATCTGGGAAGAATTCTGCGACTGGTATATCGAAATGGTTAAGCCACGTCTCTGGAATGATGATGACACAACCAAGGCAGCAGCTCTTTATACCCTTAAGACTGTACTTATCAACTCACTTAAACTTCTTCATCCATATATGCCATTCATTACAGAAGAAATATTCTGTAATCTTTCTGACGAGGAATCAATCATGATTTCAAAGTGGCCTGAATATAAAGAAGAATGGAACTTTGCAAAAGAAGAAAAGGCAGTTGAGACAATTAAAGAGGCAGTAAGAGGAATAAGAAATTCAAGAACCGGAATGAATGTACCACCAAGCAGAAAAGCTAAGGTATTTGTTGTTTCGGATGATGAACAGGTAAGAGATATATTTGAGAAAGGTAAAGTATTCTTTACAACACTTGCTTATGCCTCAGAGGTAGTAATCCAGAGTGACAAGAGCGGTATAGATGAGGATGCGGTAGCGGTTCTTATCCCTAATGCAACCGTTTATATGCCATTTTCGGATCTTGTAGATATAGACAAAGAAATAGAGAGACTTAAGAACGAAGAGAAGAAACTTGAAGGTGAGCTTAAACGTGTAAACGGCATGCTCAGCAATGAAAAGTTTATATCGAAAGCACCTGAAGCAAAGATTAATGAAGAAAAAGAAAAACTTTCAAAATATACTATTATGATGGAACAGGTTAAGGAAAGATTGAAGACTCTTCAGAAATAATAAGGCAGGATATTTATGAAAATCAGCGTAATTTTGCCTTCGCTTAATCCGGATGAGAAGCTTATGCTTGTTGTGAACGGATTAATAAAAGAAGGATTTGAAGATATTATTATTGTAAATGACGGCAGTGACGAGGCTCATATGCAGCCTTTCAAAGAGGCATCCACACACAAAGAGGTAACTATACTTATCCATGAAGTTAATAAAGGCAAGGGAAGAGCTCTTAAGACCGCTTATGAGTATTGTATTGCCAACAGACCTGATATTGAAGGCGTGGTTACCGTTGATGGTGATAATCAGCACAGACCGGAGGACATCAGGAAATGTTGTGAAAAAATGATTGAAAATCCGGATTGTGTTGTGCTTGGATGCAGGGATTTTTCAGAAAAAAATGTTCCGGCAAAAAGCAGGTTCGGTAATAATGTCACAAAGGGTGTATTCAGATTTGCCTGCGGAATCAAAATATCCGATACCCAGACAGGTCTCAGGGCTATACCCGCAAAATACCTTGATTTTATGAGCAGAATTAAAGGCGAACGCTTTGAGTACGAGACAAGGGTTCTCCTTGAAATGAAAAGACATCATATAGATTTTATTGAACAGAAAATAGAGACTGTTTATATAGAAGAAAATGCATCGACCCATTTCAGACCTGTCAAGGATTCAATAATAATATATGGAGTAATACTAAAATACATAATCGGTTCGTTACTCTCATTTATTATAGATATGGGATTATTTACCGCATTGCAGTTTATTTTTGGAAAATATATTTCCAAATCGGTCACAATCCTTGTGGCAACTGTAGTGGCAAGAATAATATCGTCACTGTTTAATTATTTTTACAATCGTAATGCGGTATTTGAATCCGATGAAAAAGTAGGAAAAACAATGGGCAGATATTACATTCTGTGTGTCTGCCAGATGGGCGTTTCTTACGGACTTGTGGATTTGCTGTCCTATGTGTCACATGCGTCAAAAATTATTACATCAGTAATAAAGCTTCTTGTGGATATATGCTTATTTATTATAAGTTTTCAGATTCAGAGAAGATGGGTATTTAATAAGAAAAAGGAGAATTTCAATGAATAAAAATGAAACAACCGGAAAAAAGGTAGGCAGGATTATAGGCCGTGTGATGGCAACTATAGGCACTACCCTGGCTGCAATTTTTATTGCTTTATATTCCATGTTATGGATATTCTGCCATGGCCCCTCAAAATCGGCACGAAATTTGTTTGTAAGTACCATTCTTGAAACAGGTGCACTTAAATTCCTTGCAGGCTGGTATTTCGATAAGGATGAAATACTTGAAATAACATCCAAAAATAATATGAAGCCTAATACCGATAATGTTAATACCGATCTTATCGATATTCCTGACAAAGATGATGATGATAAAAATCAGGATGACAAAGAAGAAGGTTTTGATGAAAACGGTATTAAGATAGTCGAAATTTCAGGAAGATCATATTACGGTAAGCTTATGATGATTAAAGATCCGTCAAAAGTCAGTGTTGCCACTATATACCCATGGTCGGACGAGAATAAGAGCAAGTATGGTGTTACACTTGGTGAACTTGTTACCAATGCAGGAGCAATAGCAGGAATTAACGGCGGTGAATACTGCTCCGACGGTAACTGGGGTGGAAGACCTAAGGGACTTGTTGTAAGCAACGGAGAACTCCAGTACAACTCGCCTCAATGGGGAGATGTAATGGTTGGGTTTAACGAAGATAATATTCTTGTGATTAAGGACCTTAACGGAATGTCTGTTGGCCAGATTGAAGAAATGGTTAAGACTGAACGGATAAGAGACTGTGTAAGTTTTAAAGATATAGATGACGGTGATTCCAACCACTTTACCAAACTTATTATTAACGGTGTTGCCACAGAGATAAACGGAAGCGGAAGCGGTGCCAATCCAAGAACCTGTATAGGCCAGAGAGCGGATGGAACAGTTCTTATGTTTGTTACAGACGGAAGAGGTGCTTCAGGCCATATCGGGGCAACAGCAGCTGACCTTATAAGTGTTATGAAGGAATACGGTGCAGTGAATGCAGCTAATATTGACGGAGGTAGTTCTTCATCAATGTATTATAAGGGAGATTACGAAATGACAAGTGTTACACTTTATTATTCAACATCTTCATGGAAGCTGCCTACAGGATTTGTAGTTAAGTAAGGAGGCCATATATGGAAAAAGAAGTAAGCAGGAAAAAACACAGAAAAAGAAGCCGTTTCTGGTTTGGTTACAGAATATACCTTATTGTACTTGCCGTTTTACTTGTTATTATGTGGTTTGCCGTATGGAATACAATGAAAAAATATGAAGCGGCACAGCCGGATAAAGTTATAGACAACATAGTAAACAAAATAGAGTCGGGTAAGATTAATGATTTAAAAATAGCATCATCTAAAAAGAGTAAATTTGAACCTGATGCAGATCCGATAGCAGAGCTTAAGGAAAAGGTAAACGGAAGAAAACTGTCATATAAACTTTCAACTGAAAGCTATGATTCACTGGCTCCTATATATGATATAATGGCAGAAAAAGAAAAAATTGCCACAGTGTCGCTTAAGTCAGTAAAGGAATATAAGAAAATGGCGATACTTGTATTGTCTGACTGGGAGATAAGTTCAGTGACGCTTGCAGGTAAAGCAGCAAATTATGCTGTTACAATAACGGTTCCTGAAAATTACGAAGTAACCGTTAATACTATTCCTTTGACAGCTGAAGAAAAAACAGGCGATGCGAAAGTAATGGATGGTTTTGAATATGTAGCAGAGTATGTTACACCGCCAAAAAGTGTTACTTATAAAGTTGAAGGACTTATTAATATGCCTGTTATAACTGTAAACGGCAGAACTGTGGAAGAATCCGAGCTTGATATCAAAGATGGTAAAATAACATATAACGGTGGATTTGATTCGGAAGAGATTGATAGTGAGCTTAGGGATTATGTATTAAATGCAGCAAAGACATATACTAATTTCTTCTCAAAAGACCTTGAAGGCTGCCGTAACAGTACAGCACCTATTGAAGGACTTTTCCCGGCAGGTTCATACTATATCCAGATGGCCGAGAATTACAGACAGCAGGATATGTGGACCTACAGTGCACATCAGCCACCTGTATTTTCTAATGAAGAAGTAAAGGATTATAAAGTCTACTCTGAGGACTGCTTTTCTGTCAATGTGGTATTTGATAAGTCAATGATACTTAAATTAAACGGACAGGAAAGAGTTGATCATAATGACCAGATATACTATTATGTTAAAATCGACGGTAAATGGCTTATTGCCGATATGAAAGAAAAAGTATAATTGATTTTAGAATAAGAACCTTTTGTTACAGAATGACAGAGGTTCTTATTTTTATATATAATTTCTTATTAAGAATGGTAATTTTAATCTGCGTAATGTATAATTATAGTTAATTGTTGTCAAACAATATGATTAAGATGATAAATAGGATGGAGAGAAATATGGGTTACGAGAAAGCATTAAACATTATTGAAAATGTAAACAAAGCAGTAAAAGGAAAAAGTGTTGTTGTTTCCAAGGTACTTATGGCAATACTTGCCAAGGGGCATATACTTATGGAAGATATTCCCGGTGTAGGAAAGACAACGCTTGCACTTGCTTTTGCAAAATCAATGGACTTATCCCAAAACAGAATGCAGTTTACAACAGATGTACTTCCTTCAGATGTTGTTGGATATTCCATGTATAACAGTAAAACAGGAGAGTTTGAATATAAGCAGGGGGCTGTTATGTGTAATCTGTTTCTTGCGGACGAAATTAACAGGACATCATCAAAGACACAGTCGGCTCTGCTTGAAGCAATGGAAGAAGGGCAGGTTACCGTGGATGGAGTAACAAGGGTAATTAATAAGCCATTTGTAGTTATTGCCACCCAGAATCCTGTGGGGTCTGCAGGAACCCAGCTTCTTCCGGAATCCCAGCTTGACCGTTTTATGGTAAAACTTTCAATGGGTTATCCGGATATTGAATCAGAAGTTGAGATAATGATTAACCGTCAGAATATGAATCCTTTAGATCTTGTGGAAGAAGTTGTTAATGCAAAAGAACTTCTTGAAATGCAGAATGAGGTTGCAGCCATACATATGGACAAGGCTATATATGAGTATATTGCCATGATTTGTTCGCTGACGAGAAATAATGCAATGATAGATTTAGGTTTAAGCCCCAGAGGAGCCGTGGCAATGGCTGCTATGGCAAGAGCTCACGCATATATTTATGGAAGAAATTATGTGATTCCAGAAGATGTTAAAGAGGTTTTCGTAGATGTTGCGGGGCACAGGCTTATATACAGTCCTAAAGCCAAAATTAATCATATTTCACCCGATAAGATTATGTCTGAGATAATAAAGGCAGTGCCGGTTCCGGGTCTTGCCAAAAAAGGTGCGTCAAAATGATTTTGCATTTAATATTTTATTTTGTGGTATTTTGTGTGATTTTTGCATACAACATACTGGACAATGGCTACATTCCATTTATAGTTGATATTATATTTGTGTCAATAAGCATCATATCGGTTGTGGTATGTATGATTCTGAGAGCAGGTATAAAGTGTAGTTTTGAGACGGAAATGCTGACTGTCAGAAGAAATGAAAAAAATGATATATCTATCAGACTTAGAAATAAAAGCTTTATTCCTGCACCATATTGTAAATTCAGAATTAAATTTATAATGGGTAACGGAAAAAAGAAGACAAGAAGATGTAATGTATTCTGCGTTGCAAAAGGAATTTCGTCGGCAACTTTTAAGTTTTCGGATGCTAACTGTGAAATGGTCAGGGCAGTGGTAAAACGCGTATATATTTATGATTTTTTCCATATGCTTGTATTTTCAAAAAAGATAAATCTGAATGCGGATATTCTTGTTATGCCAAAAGAACCGGAAGATGTTATTATATCCAAGTTAAGACAGGATATGAATGGTGATAATGACAATCTGTATTCAGATAAAAAGGCGGGAAACGACCCTACTGAAATTTTTGCAATCAGGGAATATGCTCCCGGTGATAAAATAAGAAATATCCATTGGAAAATATCAGCAAAGATGGGGCAGACAATGGTTAAGGATTACGGTCTGCCTTTATTTGAAAAAGATACGGTCATAATTGAAAAATTCAGTAATAAAAATGTAGCCGTTGCCAATGAGATATATGATCTTTTATATTCACTTATATATGCCATGACCCAGAGAGGTTTCGGGCTTAATGTTTGTTTTGTCAATGGAATTTATACAGAAAAAAGAATTGAAAACGAGACTGATATACATAATCTTTTTGCAGAATTATACCAGTCAGATTCTAAAGATGACGTAAATGTTGCGGAGATTTATTACGCAGGACATGATAAAAGCTCTAACAGGATATTTTATGTTACCGATGTATTGGACAAAATTTCAATGGGGCGCATGGACATACTTAAAGAAAGAGGCCCCGTATACTACCTTATTCCAAAAAGCAGGGGAGGAGGAGAGTATTTAATTAAATACGATTAATGTAATGAATAAAAAGATATATTTTACTGATTTAATAATAAGCATAATGGGTGTGCTTACCCTTTTCTTCACATTTTTTATAAGTTTTAAGGGCAAGGACAATTATAAAATTGCGGCGGCTGTTATTACAATAATAGTTTTTTGCGCTGCTTTTGCAGCCGTTAATGTGTTTGTAAAAAAAGCATGGATAGTGTATACGGCTATACTTATGATTGCACTATTATATGTATTTATATTCAGATACGAGATTATCGGCGGTTATATGCAGTTTTATAACAGAATAGCGGATGCATATTATAAGTATTTTAAGAAAGAAATGTACTTTGCAAATCCTTCCGGAAAATGGAAAACGGAAGCCAGTACGGTTAATATGCTGTTTTTTACGCTGATTATAATCTGCATGGCATATTCTGTTATCATACATACAAGAAAAGCAACAGTATTTCCTATTTTGGTTAATATAGGATTATTTCTGGTGGTTACCATCATCGATAAAACACCTCCTGTATTGTATATGACAGGCAGTTTTATATTCGTGGTACAAATGATTGTAATAAGCTGTATATCAGGAAACGGAAGCAGTTCAGTGAATGCAAGGTTTAACATTCAGGCGGTGTCTGTTGGGATAGCCTGTCTGCTTGCGGTTATAATGTTTATTGCTTCACGGATTGTACCTTTAAAGAGTTATCAGAAAGCAGGATATTTCGATAAAGTATACAGTTATGTATCAAGTGTTTACAGCAATGTCTATGACAGGATTGCTTCATCAGGTGGTGTGGGAATTAACAAAGCTAATGATATGATTGACAATGGACGTCTCGGAAAGCTTGATTCAATACATTATTCGTATCAGGAAATGGTTCAGGCGGACGTGGAAGCCGGTGCCGGTAAGGTATACATAAAGCACTATATCGGACAAAAATACAAGAATAACACATGGTTTGAACCTGACCGTGAGGATTATGAAGCAAGTGTAAATTTCCACAGTCCTGAGTCGACAGGAGCCCGCATAAGCAACTATACATTATATGATGGGAATTATGGTGATATAGTTGATTTAAGAAGTATCAGAATACGTTATACCAATTTCAGAAATAACCATCAGCTTATGCCTCAGTATCCAATTACCGGGCTGTCCGATTATTATGATTATGAAGATTATTTTAAGAGAATAGATGAGAATGTTGATATTGATTACTGGGATGTCAGAAATTATGGGCTTATTGAAGAAATTGTAAATTTACCCGGTAACACAGACTTGGATTATGAAAAATATGTGTACAGGAATTACCTTGAAACCAATGAGAAATGTAATGATGAATTCACTAAACTTCTGGCTCCATTTACCATTATAGATGTAAATTCTTATTTTGAAATAGCAGATTATTGCAGGCAATATCTTGCAAAAAGATGTACGTATACACTTTCGCCGGGAAGAGTACCGGACGGACTGGATCTGGTAGATTATTTTTACAATGATTCAAAGAAAGGTTATTGTACTTATTTTGCTTCAACGGTTGTAATGATGCTAAGAAGTAAAGGTATTCCTGCCAGATATATATCAGGATTTTCTTTTGAACCCACAGACAATGTGCTGCAAAGTGACGGTTATATTAATACGGTAAGTATTGATGATTCAAAAGCACACGCATGGGTTGAATTTTATATTAACGGCTTTGGCTGGGTTACATATGATGTTACACCGGGCTGCTTTGATGAAAGAAATATAGATTTGCCGGAAGAAGAGACAACAGAACATTCCTTACCGGAAGAAGAGACAACAACACCTAAGGAAAGCGAGTCCAATGAGAATAAGACAACAGCTCCGACTGAAAATAAAACAACGGAAGCAGCTGTAACAGAAATCCATAAACTGCATTTATCAAAGACCGCAATTAAAAATATTATATGCGGTGCTGCAGTAATCGTGGTTCTGATAATTGGTTTCCTTATAATATCAATCAGACACAGAGTTATAATTGCCAATCGTAAATTTAAATATAATGAATGCCTGAAAAATGATATAAAGAAATGTATTGCAATGAATTATGAACAGTTTTTAAGTGTCTACGGATTTATTAAAATTGTACGCCGGGAAAATGAGACTTACAGAGAATTCGGTAACAGAATTATCAAAGAAAACAGTTATATATCTGAAGAAGATATGGATTTTATATCTTGTCTTATGGAAAAAGCAGACTTTTCAAAGTATGACATAAGCATTGCAGAAGTACATAAATTCAAGGATATAGTTGATGAATTATCATCAATGGTATATACTAAAGCTGGCTTTTTTAAGCGTATCATATTCAAATATTTTAGAAACTGCATATAACAGAAAGAGGTTTATATAATGAATAAAATAGTTAAAGGTCTTATGATTGCAGGAATCTTAGGAGCTTCGCTTATGGCTTTTACAAGAACTGCAGACGCAAAAGACAAAGACGGTAATATTGTCATAGTTATTGATCCGGGACATGGTGGAGAGGACCCCGGTTCTCTTGCAACAACCGGTGCAACGGAAAGCAAATGTAATTATGCAATAGCAGAGGTAATGAAAAAAGAACTGTCAAAGTATGACGGTGTGAAAGTGTATCTTACAAGAGAAGAAGATACATGGATGACCAATATGGGACGAGCTATGATTGCTGCCGACCTTAATGCGGATTTCCTCATAAGTATACATAATAACAGTGGTTCAGATTCCAATACGGGTGCCCTTGCATTCAGAAGCCTTAACTCATATTATGCTGAAGCTACCAATGATATGTGTACTTATATTCTTGATAATCTTGAGAAGACAGGTCTTAAAAACGGCGGAGTCCAGACAAGGGTATCAACAACGTATGATTTTGAGGATTATTATACGCTGATAGGTGAGGGAGTCCGTGCAGGAGTTCCTTCAATAATTGTGGAGCATTGTTTTTTAAGCAATCCTGATGATGCAAAGTTTATAAGTAACAGCGATGGCACCCTTAATACGGAAAACATTGAGAAAATGGGTAAGGCGGATGCAGATGCAGTAGTTACTTATTTTAAATTAAGTGAAAAGACGGCAGTGGCGGATAATAATACGGAAATCGTATTAGAAAAAGGATATTCTGTTAAAGTGTCTCCTGAGGAAAGCGGTGACGTATCCTGGTATTCAACCAGCCAGAATGTTGCCACAGTAGATGAGACAGGTTATGTAACTGCGGTAGGAGAAGGTACAACAAGTATTGTATATAAGACGGCAGCAGGTAAGGAGGGCAAATGTACCGTGACTGTTAATCAGCCCAAAAGCATTTCTTTAACAGGCGGAATAGACCCTACTTTTTATACTACTGACGATGAGATGAACAAATTTGATAAAAAAGCTGTATTTGCTTATGTTATATACAGCGACGGAACTGCCAGAAAGGTAACTCCGGATTCTGTGGGAACGGTAGACCTTGCGAAGGTTGGAATTCAGGATATTGACATAAAATATGGCGAACTTACAGGTAAATTAAGAATATGTCATAACACAGATTCCTATATTCCTTCGGTAACTGAGAAGGCATCTGAACAGGAAACACCATCAGAAAGCGTAAGCTCAACTGATAACGATAAACCATCAGAATCTGTTACGGACGGCGCAAAGGAAACAACAGATAATAAAAGTTTTATAAAAGAATTCGGTCTGTATATTATTATTGTGGCAGCACTTGTTGTTGTTGGCATAATTATAATGTTCATTGAGAAGAAAAAACGCAGACGCAGAAGAAATAGGAGCAGAAAGTATTTATGATGAAGAAGTTTATAAAAGCGGTATTAGCCGGAATGATGTTTTTATGCTGTCTGGCCTGTGTCAACAGGGTAAGTGCAAGAGACAAAGACGGAGATTTAGTTGTAATTATAGATCCCGGACATGGCGGAAGGGACGGCGGTGCAGTCCAGAATGGTCTTACGGAAAAAGAAATTAACTGGAATATTGCAACGTCACTCAAAGCAGAACTAGAGACTTATGAAGGCGTTAAGGTATATCTTACAAAAGGATATGCCGAATGGAATTCCAATACAGGCAGGGGCAGATACGGTGTAGGACTCGGCGGTGATATTTTCATCTCATGCCATAATAACAGCGGAAGTGCTACGGCGAGAGGCTCAATAGTATTTACAACGGTAAACAGTAAATATCACAATGAAATGGGAAAACTTGCCAACCTTATTCTTGACAATCTGAATCAGGCAGGTTTTATAAGGAATGGCATACAGTCAAGGCCATCTTCAGGTAATCCATCGGCAGATTATTATACTGCACTTGACGAAGCTGCAAAAGCCGGAATGCCAAGTATGATTATCGAACATTGTTATATAAGTAATGCTGAGGATGCGGCATTTATTTCCAATCTTGAGAATCAGTACAAAGCAGGTGCGGCAGATGCTACAGGAATTGCCCAATATTACGGACTTAAGAAAAGAACTGTCAGTGCAGGCAGCAGTATTAACCTTACCAGAACATATTCAGCATCTTTTACAGGAGTTCAGGGTAAGTTTGCTTCATCAGATGAAAATGTAGCCTATGTAAGTGATAATGGACTCATTACGGCAATGTCACAGGGAAGCGCAGTTATTACCTGTACATCGGTTGACGGAAGCAAAAATACTGTGAATGTAACTGTTCCGGCAGTTACACAGGTTGCAGTCACGGCGGGAATTAATCCGACTTTTTATGATAATGTTAATCAGGCAAAAAATATAGATACATCCCTTGTGATGATGAAGGCTGTATATAGTGATGGTTCTTCCGTGCAGGTTAAAGGTACTATAGGAAATGCGGGGAATCCCGTTAACGGTACAAACAATGTATTTGATATTCCGATATCATACGGAGGATATTCCAATACTTTAAGAGTGTATGGTTACAGTGCGGTAGGTACTGCTTATTCGTCAAACCATATCCCTTCCGGAACCAATAAGGACATCCTTCTTGTGCCGGGCAATTATTCGGTTAAGACAAACGGAAATGTTACTCCGGAGGAACCTGTAACACCGGCACCTGCAACACCGACACCAACAACACCGGTACCAACAACACCGACACCTACAGAGCCAGAGACAACAGTTACGGTTCCTGATGAAACAAAGACTCCGGAAAGTGTAAGTTCAAATGAGGTTACATCAAAGGATATAATTACAGATAAAACAACAGAGAAAAACACTTCTTCGGATACGGACAGCAATTCCGTTCTTAAGGTTATTAAAATTGTTGTTATAGTGCTTCTGGTATTATGCGCCGGGGCTGCGGCAGTATTCCTTGTATTTTATCTTAAAAATAAAAATAAATAAAACATTGAGAATGGAGATATGATATGAACACATTTATAGCATTAATAGGTGTAATTTTATTTATCGGAGGATTCGTATTATTAGCCTTAAAGAAGAATAATAAAGTATTCTTTAATGGACAGATTCCTATAATAGCAGCCGGCTTTGTGCTTTTTATAGTAGCACAGTGCTTTACAATTATTCCAACAGGATATACAGGAGTAAGAGTTATTCTCGGACAGGTACAGGACAGAGCTTCCAATAACGGCTTGTGTTGGAAGATACCTTTTGTTGAAAACATCAAATTAGTAAACAATAAACAGCAGGATATTGAGTTTGGCAATAAAATCTGGGGTGAGACTTCGGACCGTACAGTCATAAGCTACAGTGGAGTTACCGTTACATATTCAATTTCCGGGGAAAAGTCTTCATGGATATATTCCCATGTTTCAAATTACAAAGACAGTCTTGTATCGACTACACTCGTTTCTTCTGCTATTAAGACAGCCAGCAAGACACTTACTGATGTTGATGCCACTAACAGAGGTAAAATGGAACCGCTTGCACAGGAAACAATACAGAAGTCCCTTGATAACAAATATGGTAATGGTGTGATTACAATCAATAAAGTAATTATTGACAATGCGGATTTTGAGGATTCTTACAATGAGGCAATAGCGGCAAAACAGCAGGCACAGCTTGAGTATGAGCAGCAGCAGATTACTAACCAGAAGAATGTGGAAACGGCTAAGGCGGAAGCAGAAGCAAAAAAAATAGCGGCACAGGGTGAAGCTGATGCCAATGCAATACTTGCAAGTTCTCTTTCAGAAGATATTTTCAGACAGATGATTATTGAGAAATGGAACGGTGTGCTTCCTCTTGTAACAGGAGACAAGGATACAATTATTGACCTTGGTGCACTTACCGGTTCCGGTAAAGAGCAATGAAATATGGCAGAATAGAACAGGGTATTTTTATATCAAGGCCTAACCGTTTTATTGCGTATGTTGATATTAACGGCAAAACAGAAATAGTACATGTTAAAAATACGGGAAGATGTAAGGAATTGCTTCTTCCCGGTGTAAAGGTAATTCTTGAACGGTCAGATAACCCTGCAAGAAAGACAGCTTATGATTTGATAGCTGTATATAAAAAGAAACTTGGACTTGTTAATATAGACAGCCAGGCACCCAATAAGGTAGTATATGAATGGCTTTCAGGTGACAGGAGCATACTTGGACATCCCGATTACATTAAACCTGAATATACAATAGGCAATTCAAGAATTGATTTTTACTGTGAAAAGGATGACAGAAAAATACTTATAGAAGTTAAAGGCTGCACTTTAGAAATCAACGGTATGGGATACTTCCCGGACGCACCTACAGTTCGTGGTGTAAAACATTTAAACGAACTTGCAATGCTTTCTAAAGAAGGATATGAGTGCTATATTGCATTTGTAATCCAGATGAATGGTATTAAAGAGGTAAAACCCAATATTGATACCCATAGGGAGTTTGGAGAGGCACTTGATAAAGCTGTGAAAGCAGGTGTTAAGGTTCTTTATCTGCAATGTGATGTTAAAGAAGATGAACTGAATATAATATAAAAAAGCTTAGACCATTTTAATATGATCTAAGCTTTAATTTTATCTGTGTAATCTGAAGGAATCCAAATCATAGTTCTTAAGATTTTCACTAATTGATCTGTTATCCGCCTGCTCAATCATTGCATCCCTTGTACGTTTTGTCAGCATTGCATCGGCAAAAGAACTCGGACCTCCCACACAGCCGCCTTCACAAGCCATACCTTCAATGAAATCCTCAGGTAATCTTCCGGCTTTCAGAAGCAGAAGTGCTTTTTGGCACTCGGCAGCACCGTTAGCTTTGCATACAGACGGTGAGATTTCTTTGCCCGTTTCTTTCATATATTCAAGGACAGAAGAACTTACACCACCGACATTTGCGTATTTCTTACCAAAAGCAGAAGCACCCTGATAAGTCTTATCAGATGGTTTGAGGACAACATTTTTTGCCTTCATAATTGCCCGTATTTCACTGAATGCAAGGGCATAATCTGCATTGCCTTCAATTTTCTGATCAACAATTTCTGATTTCTTGGCAATACAAGGACCGATGAAAACCGTAACGGCTTCGGGATATTTTGCTTTAATTGCCCTAGAAAGCATACACATAGGTGAAACGGTTTCGGAAACTTTATCTGATAATTCAGGATAAAAGTTCTTAACCATATTTACGAAGGAAGGACAGCAGGAAGTTGTCTTTTTTTCTCCCTTTTCATAAGCCTCTGCCCATTCTTCAGCTTCGCTCATTGTTGTCATATCAGCACCGGCACCTACTTCAAACATATCGGTAAATCCGACTTCTTTCATTGCATCTCTCCAGCTTGCCATGGTTATGTCTTTACCGAACTGACCTTCGGCGGCGGGAGCTACCATCGCATAAACGGGACGGTCTGATTTGATTGCGTTGATTACATCAACGATAAATGTCTTGGAACCAATAGCACCGAATGGACATTTATGGATGCACTGACCGCAGCGTATGCACTTTTTTTCATCAATAACTGATATGCCGTATTCGTCGTATGTAATTGCATCAACAGGACAACTGAATTTGCATGGCCTTTTAAGGTGGGCAATGGCGTTGTATGGACATGCTTTAGCACACATACCACATTCCTTACATTTGCTTCCATCTATCTTAGAATGATGTTCACCTGTTGAAATCGCACCGAATTTACAGGCATTTATACAGGCTTTGCCGGGACAGTTCTGGCAGTTATCGGTTACTGTGTAACTTGAGATAGGACAGTCCTCACATGCAGCGGTAATAACCTGAATGATATTGCCATCGTCATAAGCACCGGGAGCTTTACCTTCGGCAAGTCTTATACGCTGACGTATAATTTCACGTTCCTTGTATATACAGCAGTAAAACTGAGGCTTAGGACCTTTTACAAGCTCATAAGGCAATGCGTCACGTCCTTCTTCAAGATTGCCCTCAAAAGCCAGTCTGGCTACCTGATAGAGTATTTCATGTTTGAAATGTAATATGTTCTTGTCAGCAAGCATAAAGAAAATCTCCTTAAATAAGGTTGTTAATTAGTATATTTTAGCTGTTTCTTCACCATTATATACTTTAAGACCGCCCTGTGCGAGTGCAAGGAGCTCGTCTTCTCCGGGATATACGGTAAAGTCTGCAATCCATCCGCAGTACTTTTTAAGTTCGTTAATTACCCATTCATTGTATGCGATACCGCCGGTAACGATAATCTGGTCAACTTTTCCGCAAAGAACGGCTGCCATTGCACCGATGTTCTTTGAAAGGTTGTAAATGAAAGCTTCACGTACAAGCTTTGCCTTTTCATCGCCTGATTCAACAAGCTTATTAACTTCACGCATATCGTTAGTTCCGAGGTAAGCATTAAAACCACCGTTGCCTACAAGTTTTTTCATCATTTCTTTTTCGGTATATTTACCGGAATAACATAATTTAACAAGTCCGCCGCTTGGAACACTTCCGGCTCTTTCAGGAGAGAAAGCACCGTCACCGTCAAGGGCATTGAAGATATCTATAACTTTACCGTTCTTATGTGGTCCGACAGAAACACCACCGCCAAGATGAACAACGATAAGATTAAGGTCTTCGTATGCTTTGCCTGTTTCTGCTGCATATCTTTTAGCTACGGCTTTCTGGTTAAGGGCATGGAAAATACTTGTTCTTGGAACATCAGGAAGACCTGATAATCTTGCAACTTCTTCCATTTCGTCAACAACTACAGGGTCAACGATATATGATTTCACACCGATTTCATCAGCAATTTCCCTTGCAAGAATACCGCCGAGATTGGATGCGTGTTCACCGCGGACACAAGATTTAAGGTCTGCAATGAGATCATCCGTTACTTCGTATGTACCGCCCGGAATTGGTTTTAAAAGACCGCCACGGCCTACGATAAGGTTAAGTGATTTGATGTCAAAATTTTTCTCCTTTAAGAAAGAAACAATTATATCTTTACGGAAATCCTTCTGGTCAATAACAGTAGGATATTTTGCGATTTCTTCTGTAGAATGTCTTAAAGTCTCGTCGAAGAGAAGAGTGGTATCTTCAAATACACCGATTTTGGTTGATGTTGAACCAGGATTAATTACTAAAATTTTAACTGACATATTAATACCTTCCTTTATTTATTTTTCATTGCCTCGGCAACAACGGCACCGAGGGCAAGGGAATTTACTTTAACTTCAAATGAATCTGAACGTGAAGTAAGGATAACAGGAGCTTTGGTTCCTGTAATCATATTACCGTTAATAACTTTTGCTGTATGAACCATTGCTTTGTAGCAGATGTTTCCTGCGTGAATGTCCGGGAATAATAAGATATCGGCATCCCCCACAATCTTTCTGTCTGTACATCCCTTATGTTCTGCAGCTTCAGGACAGATAGCAAGGTCCATTGAAAGAGGACCGTCTACGATACAGTCTGTGATTTTGCCTTCTTCATTCATCTTTACAAGTTCTGCAGCATCGACAGTAGCCGGCATCTTAGGATTAACAACTTCAACTGCTGCAAGTGGTGCAACCTTAGGATTGTCAATTCCGCATGCGTTACAGATTTCAACTGTGTTGCTGATAATATTAACTTTATCTTCAAGTGTCGGATATGGAATAAAAGCAACGTCTGTTAAGAAAAGAAGCTTGTCAACACCTTCTACGTCAAATACACAGACGTGAGAGAGTGGTTTGCCTGTTCTGAGACCTACTTCTTTGTCAAGAACGCTCTTTAAGAAGCCCTTTGTATCAATAAGTCCTTTCATGTACATATCAGCCTTGCCGTCGTGTACAAGTTTAACTGCTGTATGTGCGGCTTCTGTAACATCTTTAACATCAATTACTTCATAATCATTGATGTCCATAGAAAGAGATGCTGCGATTTCTTTGATTTTATCGGCATCACCTACGAGAATAGCATTAGCAATTCCTCTTTCTTTTGCGGCCTTGCATGCCTCTAATACCGCATCATCCTGTGCAACGGCAACGGCAACTGTCTTTGGACTGCATTCTTTTACTTTAGCCATAATGTCACTAAAACTCTTAACCATTTTAATATATCTCCTTTGTTATTAAAACTTACTTAGTTAAAATTTTAACACTTTGATATGTAAAGGTCAAATGCAAATTATGTTGACTTTTCCTTATTTAAATGATAATATACAAAACGCAAACAAGTTGCAAATGCAACAAGATAGCCTTTTGAAAGAAAAGAGGAATGATTATGTCAGCCAGAAACTATAAAACGGTCAGTCACAGTAAAATAATAGAATACCTTGAAGCAAACAGAGACAGAATGGTCAAGGTACAGGATATAGACAATTATCTTAAAGATACGGGAATTGAAGTTAACAACTCAACCATATACAGATACCTCAATAAATTAAGCAACGACGGCGTAATTATGAAGTATGTTGCAAACAAAGGAGAAATGTCATCTTTTCAGTATGTGGGCGACAGTGGTCATAACTGCCGTGAACATCTTCACTTAAGATGCGTCAGATGTGAAAAAATAATACATCTTGAATGTGATTTTATGAAGGAAATTGAGAATCATGTCATGAACCATCACGGATTTTCACTTATATGTGAATCATCCGTTCTTTATGGAATATGCAGGGAGTGTAGGGAAAATGAAAAGAATATGTAGTGTTTTTATTGCTCTGGTGCTGGTGCTTACGGTAACCGGCTGCGGGCTTGATACGAATAAGAAAAGTGATAAAGTAAGCATTGTTACAACAATGTTTGCCGCATACGATTTTGCGAGGGAAATAGCGGGAGACAGAGCGGACATAACTCTTTTATTAAAGCCCGGTGCAGATTCCCATTCCTATGAACCGTCACCTAAGGATATGGTCGCAATTGATAATTGTGATATATTCATCTATACAGGCGGCGAGAATGATGACTGGGTAGACCGGATAGCAGCATCTTCCTCCAATAAGGATATGAAGATTATTAAAATGTTAGACCTTGTTGATAAGTATGAAGAAGAAATAACCGAGGGTATGGAACACCATGAAGGGCATAACCATGATGAAGACCACGACCATGACGAAGATACTTCCGAATGGGACGAACATGTATGGACGGACCCGGAGAATGCAAGGATTATTTCCAAAAAAATAGCCGATACACTGGCTCTGGCGGATTATCAGGGAAAAGATTACTATATGGGTAATTACAAAAAATATGAAAAAGAATTGAAAGACCTTGACGAAGAATTCAGGATCCTTATTGATAATGCAAAAAGAAAAGAAGTGATATTCGGTGACAGATTTCCGCTAAGATATTTTGTGGAAGCTTACGGACTGACATATTATGCAGCTTTTCCGGGATGCACATCGGAATCCGAACCTTCGGCTAAAACAGTTGCTTTTCTTATTGACAAAGTAAAAACAGATAATATACCCGTAATATTTACAATAGAGTTAAGCAATGGCAATATTGCAAAAACCATTGCAAAAAGCACAGGCACAAAAGTTCTGACTTTTTACACCTGCCACAATATCGGCAAGGATGATTTTGAAAAAGGTGAGACATATGTAAGCCTTATGAGAAGAAATCTTGCTACACTTAAGGAGGCATTGTACTGATGGCACTTATTACATGTAAAAATTTAAGTCTTGGATATGAAGGGCATACAATACTTAAAGACATAAATTTTAAACTGGACGGAGGAGAATATCTTTGCATAATAGGTGAAAACGGTGCGGGCAAAAGCACATTGGTTAAAGGTCTTTTAAGACTTAAAAAACCTATGGGAGGAAGCATCATTCCCGGCGATAATTTAAAACATAAAGAAATCGGATATCTTCCCCAGCAGACAATGATTCAGAAAGATTTTCCGGCAAGTGTATATGAGGTTGTTATATCAGGAAGACTTAACAATCTGGGTTTTAGACCTTTTTATACAAGAAAGGATAAAGAGGATGCCATACAGAAAATGAAACTTATGGGCATATATGACATAAAAGACAAATGCTATCATGACCTTTCAGGAGGACAACAGCAGAGGGTTCTTTTAGCAAGGGCAATGTGCGCAACCAAAAAAGTTATTCTTCTTGACGAACCTGTAGCAGGACTCGACCCTGTGGTAACGGCTGAACTTTATGAACTTATAGCTTCCATCAACAAGAATATGGGAATTACCGTTATAATGGTAAGTCATGACATGGAAGCAACACTGAAATATGCTTCACATATTCTGTATATTTCCGATGAAACAGCTTTTTTCGGAACAAAAGAAGAATATATGAAGTCAAAAGGCTTTGAAAAACTTACAGCGGCGGCAAACAGGTCAGAAGGAGGATTTTAAGATGATTGAATTAATAAAAACAATGTTTTCTTATGATTTTATGGTACAGGCTGTTGTAGTCGGACTTTTAGTTACCTTGTGCGCATCATTGCTTGGAGTGAGCATGGTTTTAAAAAGATATTCAATGATAGGTGACGGTCTTTCCCATGTTGGATTTGCCGCACTTGCGCTTGCAACGGCATTTAATACGGCACCGCTTAAGGTTGCAATACCTGTATGTATTGTTGCAGCATTTTTTCTGTTAAGAATCAGCAATAACGGCAAAATAAAGGGTGACCAGGCTGTGGCACTTTTATGCAGCGGTTCCCTTGCAGTGGGGGTAATGATACTTTCCATTTCTTCGGGAATGAATACTGATGTCAATAATTATATGTTTGGAAGTATCCTTTCAATCAGTGCGGAAGATGCACTGCTTACAAAAATATTATCCATAATCGTGCTTATAATGTTTGTATTGTTTTTTAACAGGATATTTGCGGTTACTTTTGATGAGAATTTTGCGAAAGCCACGGGAACGGCGGCTGGAGTATATAATATGATTCTGGCCGTACTTACCGCTGTTACGGTGGTTATCGGTATGAGAATAATGGGAGCACTTCTGATATCAAGTCTTGTTATTTTTCCGAGTCTGACATCAATGAGGGTGTGCAATACCTACAAAGGCGTTGTGATGAGCTCTGTAATTGTGGCAGTCATAAGTTTTATGATTGGCATAACCATATCGTTTGCATACGGAACACCTACGGGTGCAAGTATTGTATGCGTGGATATAGTATGTTTTGCACTTTTTAGCATTGCCGGTCAGATAAAACAAAGGACAGCTAAATAATACCTGAATTACGGTATCTGCTTGGGGTAACGTGGTATTTTCTTTTGAAAATACGGTTATAATATGACAGGTTATCGTATCCGCAGGCGGCTGCTATGTCGATGATATTATCATCAGATGACAGAAGCATACGGGCGGATGCAGATAATCTGTAGTCGTTCAGGTAATCTATAAAGGATGTACCCATGGATTTTTTGAAGAATTTCATGAAATGTGAAGGGGAAAAATTACAAAACGAAGAAATGTCTTCTATGCTTATGGAATGCTGGTAATTTTTTTCTATAAAACCAAGAATGTCCTTAAGTTTATCAAGATTCTTATTGTTCTTTACTTCCATATTTTCACAAGAACTGTTATATATAATGTAAAAAAATTCAAAAAGATATCCTTTAAGCGCAAGCTGGTAGCCTTTCGGAAATGTCTTGCAGATATTATCTGCCCTGTCAAGACAACTAGCAAGAGGTCCATGAATATCGTCCTCAAGGGTGATAAGGTGGTTAAAAGATAACATTCCGGACATAAGCGGTATAAAAACCTCGGATTCCAGAGAGTCCGAATGTTTGGAAATGAGCATGTCGGATGAAAAAATAATATTTTCGTATTCCATGGAGTAGTTTTCAAGCTGCGTTATGCCATGCAGCTGCCCGGGAATTACCACAATAATATCACCTGCCTCCACATACATCATATCCATATCAAGGGAAATAGTCCCTTTGCCCTTTTTTATATATATTATTTCCATTTCGTTGTGCCAGTGGGGTGTTACTTCATTAAAATCCAAGGGAATTGAACAGATATATGTATTATATGGAAAGAGTGAATCAGCATGATTCTTGTGTTCGTGGTATATTTCATATTCAGGAATATTCATAAAAGCCTCCAATTTGTTTGAAATTAACAAGATATGATAGTATTGTACCATATTTTAATTATATACTACAAGAAAAATGTTTGAAGATAATATTATAATACATTCATAATGTTAATTTATACGAAAGGACATTAGTAATGGGAAAAGAACTTGAAAGAGGAGCAGGAATACTGCTTCCAATCAGCAGTCTCCCTTCTCCATACGGAATCGGTACACTTGGTGACAAGGCATACGAATTCGTGGATATGCTAAGAAGCTCAGGACAGAAATACTGGCAGGTACTTCCTGTCGGACCTACAAGCTTCGGCGACAGCCCATACCAGTCATTTTCGGCATTTGCCGGTAATCCGTATTTTATCGACTTAGACTATCTTGTAGAAGAAGGTCTGTTAGATAAGGAAGAATTGGACAATACTTTCTGGGGAAGTGACTCTGAATTTATTGAATACGACGTTATATATAATGCCAGATTCAATATTTTAAGAAAAGCTTATAAGGCATCTCTTCACAAGAAGACAGATGAATATAAGAAATTCCTTGAAGAGAATAAGTACTGGCTTCATGATTATGCCTTGTTTATGGCAATAAAGGCTGACTATAACAACGAGGAATGGCTCAGATGGGAAAAGGATATAAGATTCCGCAAACCGGAAACTGTTGCCAGATACGAAAAGAAACTTGCAGATGATATTGATTTTTATAAATTCCTTCAGTACAAGTTCTATGAGCAATGGCTTAAATTAAAAGCTTATGCCAATAGAAAGGGAATACAGATTATAGGTGATATTCCGATTTATGTAGCGCTTGACAGCGCTGATGTCTGGACTAATCATACATTATTCCAACTTGATAATGAATGGAAGCCAATCAATGTGGCAGGATGTCCGCCTGATATGTTTTCTTCATACGGCCAGAAATGGGGCAATCCTATTTATGACTGGAAGGCAATGGAAAAAACTGATTTTGCATGGTGGAAGAAGAGAATGGCTGCGTCAGCCAGACTTTATGATGTAACAAGAATAGACCACTTTATCGGAATTGTCCGTTATTATAATATCCCACTTGACAAAGATCCTATAGACGGATTTTATGCGGAAGGACCGGGAATTAAGCTTATCAAAGCTATCGACAGTGCGATGGGAGATGCCAAGGTTATCGCAGAAGACCTTGGAGTGGTAGTACCTGAGGTAACAGAACTTATTAAGAAATCAGGTTATCCGGGAATGAAGGTTCTTCAGTTCGCATTCGACGGTAACGGAGACAATGAACATATTCTTCATAATCATGAGAAGAATTATGTTGCATATCTTGGAACACATGACAATGATACAGTGGTAGGATATCTTGAAAATCTGAATGAAAGATGTCAGGAATATATGATGAAATATCTTCACATACCTGACATGTACAGTGCGGCAAGTGCTCTTATAAGAGCTGCTTACGGCAGTGTTGCCAATACAGTCATTATCCAGATGCAGGATCTTTTATACAAAGATAGCACGGCAAGAATGAACACTCCGTCAACACTTGGAATTAACTGGAAGTGGAGAATGAAAGACGGAGAATTTACAAACGAACTCAGAGACAATCTTCGCGAGCTTACCAAGCTCTATGGAAGAAGCAATATTAAGAAATACTTCAACAAGGAGGACTATATGTTATCTAATATTTGTGAAAAAAATTACAACAAGGCAATCAAGGATTGCACAAACGAGGAAATTTACTTTGCACTCTTAGAGATGACAAAGGAACTTGCTAAGGAGAAAGAATCTAACAAAGGCAAGAAGAAAGTATATTACATTTCAGCAGAATTCTTAATCGGTAAGCTTTTATCTAACAACCTTATTAACCTTGGCATTTTTGATACAGTTAAGGAAGAACTTGAAGCTAATGGCAAGAGCATCTATGAAATTGAAGAAGTTGAACCGGAACCATCACTTGGTAACGGCGGACTTGGAAGACTTGCAGCCTGCTTCATTGATTCAATGGCTTCACTGGGACTTAACGGTGACGGTATCGGCCTTAACTACCATATGGGTCTTTTCAAACAGGTATTTGAGAATCATTTCCAGAAAGAAACTCCTAACCCATGGATTGAAGAAAAGAGCTGGCTTACAAAAACAGATGTTACCTATGATATCCAGTTTAACGGTTTCTCTGTTAAATCAAGACTTTATGATATCGATGTAACAGGTTATAACAACAGAACTAATAAACTTCACTTATTCGATATTGAATCAGTAGATGACAGTCTTGTTAATCCTGACAACATCAACTTCGATAAGAGCGATGTATATAGGAACCTTACATTATTCCTTTACCCTGATGACAGCGACGAAGCAGGTAACTTATTAAGAATTTACCAGCAGTATCTTATGGTTGCTTCAGGCGCAAGACTCATAATTGATGAGTGTAAAGCAAAGGGCTCTAACTTACATGACCTTTATGAATATGCAGCAATCCAGATTAATGATACACATCCTTCAATGGTTATTCCTGAATTAATCCGTCTCCTTAATAACGAAGGAATCGGAACAGACGAAGCTGTTGAAATTGTTACTAAGACATGTGCTTATACTAACCACACAATCTTAGCTGAAGCATTGGAAAAATGGCCAATTTCTTACCTTGAAAGAGTTGTACCACAGCTTGTACCAATCATCAGGGACCTTGACAGAAGAGTAAGAGAAAAATATCAGGATCCTTCAGTATACATCATTGATGACCAGGGAAGAGTTCATATGGCACATATGGATATCCACTACGGATACAGTGTAAACGGTGTTGCTTACCTCCATACAGAGATTCTTAAGAACTCAGAATTGAACAACTTCTACAAGATTTATCCTGAGAAGTTTAACAATAAGACTAACGGTATTACATTCAGAAGATGGCTTCTTCACTGCAACGAAGAACTTGCAGCATACATTGAAGAGTTAATCGGACCTGATTTCAAGAAAGATGCTTCTAAGTTAGAAGATCTCCAGAAATATCTTGATGATGAAAAAGTTCTTAACAAACTTATGGAAATCAAGACAAGCAAGAAGAAAACATTCAAAGATTTCATTAAGGCTACACAGAACATTGACATTGACGAAAATTCTATTTTCGATATTCAGGTTAAGAGACTTCATGAGTACAAACGTCAGCAGATGAATGTTCTCTGGGTAATTTACAAGTACCTTGAAATCAAGGCTGGAAATCTTCCAAAGAGACCTATTACGGTTATTTTTGGTGCTAAGGCAGCTCCGGCTTATGTAATTGCAAAGGATATCATTCATTTAATCCTCTGCTTACAGGAAGTAATTAACAATGATCCTGAAGCAAATAAGTACCTCAAGGTAGTTATGGTTGAGAATTACAATGTATCCAAGGCAGCAAAGATCATTCCTGCATGCGATATTTCTGAACAGATTTCACTTGCTTCTAAGGAAGCTTCAGGTACAGGTAACATGAAGTTCATGTTAAACGGTGCCCTTACACTTGGTACAAAAGATGGTGCTAACGTTGAAATCGGAGAACTTGTAGGAGAAGAAAACATCTACTTCTTCGGTGAAAGTAGCGAACAGGTTATCGAACATTATGCTAAGGCTGATTATTCAGCAAAGAGCTATTATGTTAACGATGCAAGAATTAAAGAACTTGTAGACTTTATCATCAGTGCTCCGGTAATGAAAGTCGGTGATGCAGATACATTATTAACACTTCATGCAGAATTAATTAAGAAAGACTGGTTCATGACATTACTTGATATCAATGACTATATCAGAGTTAAAGAAATCGCATTAGCTGATTACGAAGACAGAAAAACATGGGCAAGAAAGACTCTTATTAATATCAGCAAGGCAGGATTCTTCTCATCAGACAGAACCATTGCTGAATACAATAAGGATATCTGGAAACTTAACTAATGTCCGGATTTATTAAATAACAACTGCGGCATACAGCTGCATACAGGGACTCTGTTCACAATTTGTGGACAGAGTTCTTTGCATTAGTTAGTATTGTATGTTATAATGACTGAGAATTTTAGATGGGAATTGAGAGCAATGTATAAAATATTAATTGTAGACGATGAGAAAATTGAAAGAAATGGCATAAGAATGTTGTTAAACAGCCTTGGATATTCCTTTGAAATTGCGGAGGCTAATAATGGACAGACTGCATATGATTTGATGAGCGGGAATGAATTTGATATTGTGCTCACTGACATTAAAATGCCTTTTATGAATGGCATCGAACTTATAAAAAAATGCAGGGATAATGGTTCGGAGCAGAAATTTATAATTTTCAGCGGATGTAATGAATTTGGATATGCCAAGCAGGCAGTTAAAATGGATGTATCTGATTATATTTTAAAACCTGTGGATCCTTCCGAGTTTGAAGATACCATCAATAAGGTGATTGGGGAAATTGAAGAATCCAGAGTACATAAAGAACTCAAGATAAAAAGCATTGAGTTTATGCACGAACATATGCTGTATCTGGCAACAACCGGAGCCTCAATGTCAGAAATTAAAGAGCATAATAAGGATTTGCTTCCTACAGATTTTCTTGATAAATTTAAGAGAATGATGCTTATAGAGTTTAATTGTGACTTTTTTGGAAGAAAGGGAATGGATTTTAAGGAATATCTTGAAAAAACAGAACCAAGGACGGATGCGTATCTTAATCTTAATCCACAGCAATCGGTTCTTTATTTTAACGATGATAATCTCCCTTTCAAAGATATAGCTGACAATATCTGTAATGATGTTGCAATAACTTATAACACAAAGTGTTTTATTGCAATATCGGGTAAGATTGAGGGATATGAAGGTATTACCAAGGGAATGGAAGAAATGGAAGCCCTGATGGAAAATAAATTCTACGACAGAAACAGCAATGTATTTTACAAAGGGATGAATTGCGAAAATGATGAAGCAGTGCAGACGGATGACGATACCGTAATCAAGCAGATGAAGCAGGATGTCAAGATGAAAGATGCAGCCAGCTTAAGAGAACATTTTGCCATATTCTGTGAAAAATACGGTGGAAAACGTGTTTTTTCACAGGTGTATGTCAAGTTCCTTTTCTCTAATCTGCTGAAAACTTTTTATGAAAGCCTTCCGGCGACGGATGAGAAAGAACTTAACGAAGAAATTGAATTGCTTTATAAGTCAGAGGATTTTGACACGGTCAGGGGCATAGTTGATAAGAATATTGACAGACTTGCCGGTTCTTTTGATAAAAATCCGTCCATGGTACATAGGGAAATAGAAATTGTTAAGAAGTACATATACGAGCATTTCGGAGAGGATATAAGTGTTGAGTCACTCAGTAAAATGGTATATATGGCACCAAGCTATTTAAGCTCTGTATTTAAAAAAGAAACAGGCGTAAATTTGAGCCGTTTCATTAAGACATACAGAATGGAACAGGCAAAGGACATGCTTGAGAATTCCATGGCAAAAATAGTGGATATAAGTGAGACCTGCGGATATCCGAATGTATCATATTTCTGCTCCAGCTTCAGGGAATATTTTGGAATTAGTCCTCAAAAGTTCAGAAAAAACGGAGAATAAAAATGAACAATACCGGTACAAAGAAAAAAGGAATGAGATTAAAAAGCAAGCTTACGATGGTATATATCCTCGCAGGCTTTCTTCCTATTGTAGTTATTCTGTTTGTAAATTATTTCCAGATGCGTTCTGTATTCAAAAATCAGGAAACAAATACCTTGTATAGTTTTATAAACAGAAGCACTCTTGATCTTGATGCCGAATTTAAAAAATATGCCGAACTTGCCAAACTTATAACAAATGATGAAAATGTCAATGATATTTTAAGCACAATTTATCTTGACGATAACAGAATTAATGAAAAATTTGACCTAAGTGTTGCTCCGTCTTTAGATACTTTCATATATTTTCATAACGAAGTCAGCAAAATCACAATATATACTGACAGGATTGTTGATTATAAAAATAAATATCTTGCACCAATAGAAGAATTAAAAAAAGCAGACTGGTATGAAAGCATAGCAGATTCAAGGAATAATAACTGGATTGCCGGCACAGATGAAAAGACTATTGTACTTGTAAGAAAAATGCAGTCTCTTGAAGAAAATGGGATAAACGGATATTTCTATGAAAAAATTAACTATGATAATGTATTTGAAATCCTGAATGAAAACATCTCGGATAATTATGGAATATATGTTTCCGACAGACTGGGACAGAATATATATTCCTATGATACTTTCACTGATAAAAATAAAGAATATAACCTTAGTCTGTCGGAAATTACAAAAAAATATCCTGACAAGAACAAAGACTATTTCATTGTAAAAAAAACAATTCCTGAGACGGGCTGGAATGTATGGCTTTACAAACCTGAAAAATTAATGGGAACTTCCATAAGACAGATTAACATAATTACATTCGGCGGAACACTTGTATGCTTTGTTGCCACATTTATGTGCATACGGTTTACGGCAATATTTGTAACTACAAGAATCGGAAAACTTCAAAAGGCTGTTGCAAGGGTGGAAAAAGAAGATTTTTCATATGCACTGAATACCACAAGCCAGGATGAGATAGGTGAACTGATTACGAGCTTCTCCAAAATGGAAAGAAAACTCAATTATCTTATAAACGAAGTATACAAAAGCAGAATAAAAGAAAAAGAATATGAAATGAAGGCTTTACAGGCACAGATAAATCCCCATTTCCTCTATAACACGCTTTCACTTATTAACTGGAAAGCCATAGAAGCCGGAAAAAGGGATATAAGCAAAATAACACTGGCACTGTCCGCATTTTACAGAACCTCCCTTAATAAAGGAAATAATATAACACATATTTCAGGAGAAATAGAAAATATGCGTTCGTATTTAAGCATACAGCTTATGCTTCATGACGATGGCTTTGATGTTACGGAGGATATAGATGATTCCGTACTTGAATATACCTGCCCTAATCTCATATTGCAGCCTCTGATAGAAAATGCCATTGACCATGGAATAGATGTAATGCCCGGGGACAGAAGAGGCGTAATAAGCGTAATTTGTAAAGACATGGATACATACATACAATTTGTTATTAAAGATAATGGCATAGGAATGACTAAAGAACAGACTGTCAAAATATTGACAAAGGACTCGAAAGGATACGGTGTAAGGAATGTAAACGAACGGCTGAAGCTGTGTTACGGAGAAGAATATCCTATGATAATAAAAAGCAAAGAAAATACAGGAACAGAAGTAATAATAACGATTCCTAAGAAAAATTAAGATTTAAGAAAAACAATATATATCTAAAAAAAATGATATATACTAACTAAATGCACTATTTTATAATAAAAAAGTGGTTGGTAACTTGTATATTTTGTACAAAATACCCAAAACAACCTAATATTTAGGTATTATAAGAAGGAGGAATTTTCAAAATGAAATTCAAAAAAGTAGCAGCTTTATTATTAGCTGGTGTTATGTGTGCAGCTACAGTTGTTGGATGCGGTAAGAACAACGACAGCAAGACTGATTCTACAACAACACCTAAGGCAGATGAAAGCAAAGCATCAGAAGAAGCTAAGACAACAGCAGAAGATGAGAAGCTTTCAGCAACAATTACAGTATGGAGCCCGGCAGAAGACCAGGATGAGAAGAATGGTAACTGGTTAAAGACAAGATGTGATGCATTCAATGCAGCTCATCCAAATTGGGATCTTACATTCAAGTATAGTGTATGTGGCGAAAATGATGCAGCTACAAATGTAACAAAGGATGCATCAGCAGCTGCTGATGTATATATGTTCGCTAATGACCAGCTTCAGAAGTTCATTGATGGTGGAGCTATCTCAAGACTTGGTGGAGATGTAGAAGCTTATATCAGAGATACTAACTCAGAAGCAATGGTTAATTCAGTAACTGTTGGTGATGCTGTATATGGTGTTCCTTACACAGCTAATACATGGTTTATGTACTATGACAAGAGAGTCTTCACAGAAGATGATGTTAAGAACCTTGATAAGATGCTTGAAGTAGCAGGTTCTAAGAATAAGAAGGTTTCTTTCAAACTTACTGACGGATGGTATATCGGTGCATTCTACGCAGGAAACGGATGTACATTCTTCGGTGATGGAACTGACGAATCAGCAGGCATCGATTTTGAAGGCGAGAAGGCAACAGCAGTAACTAACTACCTCATTGATCTTACTGATAATCCAGCATATATGACTGATGATTCAGGATCAGGTCTTGCAGGTCTTAAAGATGGTTCAGTAGCAGCACTTTTCTCAGGTTCATGGGATTTATCAGCTGTAGAAGAAGCACTTGGCAAAGAAAATGTTGGTGTTGCACAGGCTCCTACATATAAACTTGGTGACAAAGAAATTCAGATGAAGCCATTTACAGGATCTAAGGCAGTAGCTGTTAACAAGACATCTCCTAATCAGAAAGTAGCTACTCAGCTTGCTCTTTGGTTAGCTAATGAAGATTCACAGAAGACACGTTATGAATCAAGAGGTATCATTCCATGTAATACTAAGTTACTTGACACACTCAAAGATGATAAGCTCGTTGCAGCACAGAACGGTCCTTCAATCATGCAGCCATTCGTATCTAAGATGAATGCATACTGGGAACCAGCAAAGGCTATGGGACAGCAGATTACATCAGATGCTTGTACACATGACAATGCTGAGGAGAAGACAGTAGAAATGAATACAGCTTTCAATAAGGAAGCTCTTTAATTGACAACTGATTTTTAATTAAGTAATCTTATAGTGCTTCGGATGCCGGCTTGCCGGCATTACGAAGCATTATAAAAGTAAGGAGGCTTGCAAATGCGTGGCAATAAAGTCAGGAAAAAAAGAACTAAAGAATTTCCTAATCCGTATTCACTGAAGAATGCGTTTGCAAAGGGAAGCATATTCACAAGACTTTCAGCTGTTGTAATGGGTCTTGGCAATATAGTATATGGACAGATTGTAAAAGGATTATTGTTTCTTGCGGTTGAAGTTGGCTACATACTCTATATGATTAATTATGGTGTCAGCTGCCTGGGCAAATTCTTTAAGCTGGGTGGTAAGCAGGCTGTGGAAGTATGGGATGATGCACAAGGCATTTTTGTATATTCTTCACAGGACAGAACCATTGAATTCCTTTTGTATGGCGTTGTAGCAATAGGAATTACAGTTTTATTTATCATTATTTGGAAAAGTGCTATAAGCAGTTCATATAAGGCACAGTGTGAAAAAGCAGAAGGTAAGCGACCAGCTTCATTCAGACAGGATCTTAAGAGCTTAACAGACAAAAACTTAAACAGGTTATTGCTTGCATTACCTGTAACGGGCGTTGTTGTATTTACAGTTCTTCCACTTGTATTTATGATTTGTATGGCATTTACTACATACGATTTGAATCATCCTCTTGTATTTAACTGGAATGGTCTCGCTAACTTTGGTAAAGCATTAAATTTGAAAGATTCAATTGGACAGGAATTCTGGCCGGTACTTGGTTGGACATTATGTTGGGCAGTAGCTGCAACATTCTCTAACTTTATACTTGGAACTATTCTTGCAATTGTTATTAACAGAAAGGGTACAAAGCTTAAATCAATGTGGAGATTTAACTTCATGCTTTCGGCTGCCATACCTCAGTTCGTTTCATTGTTATTAATGAGAACTATGTTTAATGATAATGGTATAATTAATACATTGTTAATTAATGCCCATGTTCTTACAAAAGGAATATCATTCTGGCAGTCAACTTTCTGGGCTAGATTTTTGGTAATTATGATTAATATCTGGGTCGGTGTTCCATTTACAATGATGCAGGTTACAGGTGTACTTCAGAATATCCCTTCTGATTTATACGAAGCTGCAAAAGTTGATGGTGCTGGTACAATAAGAATATTCTTCAAGATTACATTACCATACCTGTTATTTGTAACAGGACCATATCTTATTACTTCATTTACAGGTAATATTAACAACTTTAACGTTATTTTCTTACTTTCAGCCGGTGGTCCTACAAAGAACCTTGCATCGACCTCAGGTAAGACAGACCTTCTTGTTACATGGTTGTATAAGTTAACAGTAGGTACAGACAGACCATATTATAATATTGGTGCCGTTATCGGTATCTTTACGTTTATCATCCTTGCATCTGTATCGTTGCTTACTTACCATCGTACAGGAGCATATAAGAACGAGGAGGGATTCCAATAATGAAAAAAGTATCATCAGGAGCAAAAGTAAGAAAAACTATAGGAAACATATTCGTATATATTATTCTTACAGCGTTATCAATTATTTGGCTTTTCCCAATCGTTTGGATTGTACTTATCAGCTTTAAGAAAGATAAGGGTATGTATATGTCAACCCTTTTCCCAAAGGAATACTGGTTCGGCAACTATAAGAAATTGTTTACTGATACTAACATAATCAATTTTCCACAGATGTTCCTTAATACATTGATTATTGCTGTTTTCTGTTGTATTATATCCACATTCTTCGTACTTTGCGTTTCATATGTAATGTCAAGAATGAGATTCAGAATGAGAAGACCATTTATGAATATTGCATTAATCCTTGGTATGTTCCCGGGATTTATGTCGATGATTGCGACATATTACATTCTTAAGTCCATCGGTCTTACAGAGGGATCCATGATCAGGGTTGCACTGATTATGGTATACTCCGGGGGCTCGGGACTGGGATTCTACATAGCCAAAGGTTTCTTTGATACGATTCCTAAGTCCGTGGATGAAGCAGCATACATTGACGGTGCAACACGTTGGCAGGTATTTACAAGAATTACAATACCTCTCAGTAAACCAATTATTGTATATACAGTATTGAACTCATTTATGGGTCCATGGCTTGACTTTATCTTCTGTAAAGTTATCTGTGGTACTGACCAGAGATTCTATACGGTATCAGTTGGTTTGTGGAATATGCTTGAGAAGGAATATGTATACAATTGGTTTAACTGTTTCGCAGCCGGTGCGGTTGTGGTATCTGTACCAATTGCAACTCTCTTCTTGATAATGCAGAAATTCTATCAGGAAGGTGTATCAGGTGCTGTAAAGGGCTGATATATTTATCAGAAATATTTTATGAAACAAATGCACTCAGTATGGGGATTTCCTGTACTGGGTGTAAACTATATAACAAGGAGAACATAATGAAAAAAATCAAAAAAATCTGGGCTCTCTTGCTTATTGCAGCACTTTCTGTTTCGATATTAGCAGGCTGCGGCAAAAAGAAAGAGGATAACAACAGCAATGTAAAATTGGATCCGGACAATCTTGTGTCTGCAAATGTAGATGATAAGTATGGTTCATGTTATCAGGTATTTATATATTCATTTTGCGACAGTGATGGAGATGGAATAGGCGATTTTAATGGCCTTACATCCAAACTCGATTATATTAAAGATCTTGGATTTGACAGTATATGGCTTCTTCCGTTCCATAAATCACCAACATATCATAAGTATGATGTAATTGATTATTATTCAATAGATGAAGAATATGGAACTATGGAAGATTTTGATAAGTTCATTGCAGCATGTAAAGAAAAAAACATTGATGTATATATGGACCTCGTAATTAACCATACAAGTTCAAAACATGATTGGTTTAAAACTGCAAGAGAATATATAAAAGGACTTAAAAAAGGAGAAGAACCTGATTATTCTGTATGTCCTGAAGCTGAATATTATAATTTTAACAAAGAAGGCGGAAACGGTTATACTAAGATACCCGGAGACGGCGGATGGTATTACGAAAGCCAGTTCCAGAGCGGCATGCCGGATCTTAATCTTGATTGCACAGCACTCAGGACTGAGATTGAAAAAATAGCTAAGTTCTGGTATGACAAAGGAATCAGAGGATATCGTCTTGATGCGGCACTTCATTATTATGAAGGCAATAACGAAAAGAGTACGGAAGCACTGAAATGGTTCTATGATTATGTTGAGTCATTAGATTCGTCAAATTATGTAGTTGCGGAAGTATGGTCTGATGCATCGGCACTTGATAAATTCTATAAGAGTGGTGTAGACAGCCTTTTTAACTTCCCATACGGAACATCAGAAGGATACATTGTGCTTACATGTAACAGAGCAGGAAATGGTTCCGGTGGTGGAAAGTTTGCTAACTTTGTTGTAAACCGATATGTAGAGGTCAAAGCAATTGACAGCAATTATATTGATGCTGTATTCCTTGGAAATCATGATACAGGACGTCCGGCAGGTTTCTTGAAATATAATGAAAATGCTGTTAAATTCGGTGCTGCTTTACAGTTCTTTACACCTGGTAAGACATTCGTATATTACGGAGATGAACTTGGCATGACAGGTACGGGAAAAGATGAAAATAAGCGTGCACCAATGTATTGGAATGAGAATGAAAATACTGCGGGAATGACAAAAGGTCCTTCTGCAATGGAAAAACAGGAACACAGATTTGGTTCGTACGAGACACAGAAAGATGATAAGTTATCTATTTATAACTATTATAAAAAAGCACTTCTTATCAAAAATGCTTTCCCTTCAATAGGAAGAGGCACTCCTGAGGCATTAACAAAGCTCATTGAACAGGATGGTAACTTATACGCATTGTCTTATACTACAGATAATGAGAAGACATATGTAATATGTAATGATAGTGAAGAAGCTACAACAGTGACTGTTTCTAAATCAGATTACAGTTATACAGGAATAGCAGCTACTTTATCTGTATCTGAAGAAGAGGCATCACTTGATGGAGAAAAATTAACAATACCGGCATTTGGCTGTGTAGTATTAAAATAATAAAGACTGTCCGAAAACAGTCTTTAAGGTAAGACTCTGTTCACATTGTAAATACTTTGTGAACAGAGTTTTTTATATATAATAGTCAAAAGAGACTCTGTTAGCCACATGGGGATTATATTTTTTACCCATTCTGATATGTTCCGGGGAATTTAGATATTCAGAAAGAACAGATTCGTCCTCAAGAACCATTTCAATCATCAAATCCATATTAGCAGGACGATCAATACAATTTTTGTGAATTGAAATTTCTTTGATTTTTGGATACTCTTCTTTAATTCTGGAAAAAGCATCAACATATTCGTTAAAATGCTCTTCCTTAAAAAAATTATCTTCAAAAGTAAAAATTACAAAATGCTTTAACATATAAAAAACCTTCCTTAAAAATAAGTTGACATAAGTATAAATCCGGTGTTAGCATTAATCAATATGAAAGTTAATTTTTATCGTAAAATGGAGTTGATTTTATGAGTTATAATGTAAGTCTGCCATCTTATTCAGTTGGCACGGATGTATATAAACTTGTCGGCAGTATTTGTGCCGGATATGGTCATAAAGCGGTAGCAATAGGTGGACATAAGGCTATGGCTGCGGTTAAAGATAAACTGTGTAAAGCAATAATAGATTCTGATATTGAAATCAGTGATTTTATATGGTATGGCGGTGAAGCTTCCTATGAAAATGTGGAGAATCTTATGTCACTTGAAACTGTCAGAAATGCAGATATGTTATTTGCAATTGGCGGAGGAAAAGCCACAGATACAGTCAAGACACTTGCTGATATGACTGGCAAACCTGTTTTTACATTTCCTACAATTGCATCTAACTGTTCATCCTGCACATCAGTTTCAATAATGTATAAGAATAATGGTATATTTTTAAAACCACATTTTTTTGCCAACCCACCGGCTCATGCATTTATTGATACAGAGATTATCGCTGATTCTCCTAAGAGATATATGTGGGCAGGAATCGGGGATACATACGCAAAGCATTTTGAAAGCAGTATTTCCTCAAGGGATGAAGAAGTTCCTCATTATATTGCTTTAGGTGTCAATATTGCAAGAATGTGCTATGAACCCATGTTAAAATACGGCAGAAAAGCACTCGAAGATATTGAGAAACATCTGGTAACTTCTGATTTTGAACAGGTGCTTCTGTCAATTATAGTAAGTACGGCGGCAGCGTCAATTCTCTTAACTAATGATAAGATAATCGATTACAATACAGGGCTTGCACATGCAATATTTTACGCCCTTACCACATATCCTCATATAGAAAAGAACCATTTACACGGAGAAGTAGTAGCTTTTGGTGTACTTGTACTTTTACTGGTAGACAATGATGAGGAAAATTTCAAAAAATTATATGAATTTAATAAGGCTGTCGGATTACCGGTCAGACTTGAAGACATAGAGATTAGCAGGGATGATATCGACAAAGTGGCCAAAATCACGGTGGCAATGAAGGATATCGAACATAATCCTTATGAAATAACATCAGATATGGTTAAAGCAGCACTTATTAAATTAGAAAATATGTAAAAGAGGAAGAAAAGATGAAAAAGAAATTAGCATTATTTTTTACTGCCATTTTAGCAATGGCATGTGTACTGTCAGGATGCGGAGGAAAGGACAAAAAAACATCCGATAAGAAAATCGGAGTTATCCAGATGATAGAAAACGGCGCATTCAATGATATGAGAGACGGTATTCTCGAAGAAATGAAAGCAAAGGGATATGAAAATGTTGAAGTTAAATGTGCACAGGGAGATGCATCCGCTCTTCAGACTATAGCACAGAATATGGCAGACGGTTCTTACGACCTTGTTTTTACAATTGCAACACCATCAACACAGGCAATCGTTAATCTTGAAACAGAGACACCTGTATTTTTCTGTGCGGTTTCGGCACCGGTGGCTGCAGGTGTAATCACAGATATGGAAAAACCTGATAAGAATGCTACCGGAACAAGCAATGCAATTCCTGTAAGTGATATTTTTGCACTCAGCGATAAACTTACACCAGATGTGAAGACTTACGGATTTATATACTGTACAAGTGAAGATAACTCAGTTAATACTATTAAAAATGCCAAAGAATACTGTGACAGCAATAATATCAAATACGAGGAAGTATCTGTAACGTCTTCATCGGATGTTGAACAGGCAATCAAGTCACTTACAGATAAAGGCGTAGATGCTGTTTTCATTCCAAATGACAGCGTTGTTATGTCAGCAATGTCTGTAGTAACAGAAGTGGCAAGGGACAAAAAGATTCCTGTATACGGAAGCTCAGCAACAATGGTTGACGCCGGCTGCTTTGCAACAATAGCTGTTTCTGATGAAGAAATCGGTAAGATGACAGCTGATATGGCAGTAGAATACCTTGACGGGGGAAAGAAAGTAGAAGAAATTCCTGCCGTTGTTGTTCCTGCATCAAAAACAGTTGTAAATAAGACAACAGCAGAAGCAATTGGGGTAACTCTTTCAGATAATGCAGAAATTACTTATGTTGAAGATGCGAAATAAAACAGAAAGGATGTCTTTTTGACATTACAGATTAAATTATGGCAATATGGTTCAGTACCTTACAACAGGGTTTTATATATGGAATAATGGCGTTGGGCATATATATAAGTTTTAAAATACTTAATGTACCTGACCTTACAATGGAAGGAAGTTTTTCTTTTGGGCTTGCGGTATCGGCAATGATGACAATCGCCGGACACCCATATCTTGGTCTGGTTCTTTCTCTTGTGGCAGGAGCTGCGGCGGGATGTGTAACGGGTATATTACAGACAAAACTTAAAATACATCCTATTCTTGCCGGAATAATTACCATGAGCGGTCTTTATTCAATAAATCTTAAAGTTATGGATAATGCAGCCAATGTATCCCTGCTTAAAGGAAAGCCAAGAACTATTTTATCCGATATGAGGGAGCTGCTCCCTAATCTTGATAAAGAGGTGGTTAAGATAATAATACCTGCAGTTTTTGTGGTTTTGTTTATTATATTGCTTACGTTTTTTTTCAAAACACATTACGGACTTTGCATAAGAGCGACAGGCGACAATGCAGATATGTTAAGAGCTTCTTCGGTAAATGTTGATATTACCAAAATTGTGGGACTGGGAATAAGCAATGCGTGTATAGCTTTTTCAGGCGGATTGCTGGCACAGATACAGGGTTATGCGGATATTAACAGCAGCATAGGCATGCTGGTTGTCGGTCTTGCCTCTGTTATCATTGGTGAGACGATTTTTGGCAGACATAATGTAATGATTGGACTAATTTCTGTAATAGTGGGTTCGGTTATTTACAGACTGATAATATCTGTGGTATTGAGATATGATATTCTGCCTGTATATATGTTCAAATTGGTTTCCGCAGTTGTGGTAGCAGTTGCGTTATCAATTCCTGCCATTAAGGAAAATATCAATAAAGCCAGATTAATTCATAAAGGAAGGAGTAACAGTAATGTTAGAAATAACTAATGCGGTAAAAGTATTTGCTCCTTCGACACCTAATGAAATGAAAGCGCTTAACGGACTTAGCCTTAAGCTTGAAGACGGCGAATTTGTAACCATCATAGGCTCAAACGGAGCAGGTAAATCTACACTTTTTAATGCTATCTGCGGTAATTTCTGGCTGGATTGCGGCATGATTTTACTGGATGGCGAAAATATTACCTTTAAATCCGAACATAAAAGGGCAAAAGTTATCGGAAGAATTTTTCAGGACCCTATGAAGGGAACAGCACCTAATCTTACCATAGAAGAAAACCTTGCTCTTGCATATTCAAGAAGCAAGCATGCAGGACTTAGAAGTGCCGTTACCAAAAAGGAAAGAAAAATGTTTAAGGAAGCCCTTGCCGGATTTTCCATGGGACTTGAAGAAAGAATGGATACAAAAGTAGGTCTTTTATCAGGAGGCCAGAGACAGGTTGTTACTCTTTTAATGGCAACCCTTGTTCCACCGAAACTTCTTCTGCTTGATGAACATACGGCTGCACTTGATCCGGCTACGGCGGACAAGGTTATGGATATTACAAAAAGAATTATTTCTGAAAATAATCTGACTACGTTAATGATTACCCATAACGTGACACAGGCACTTGAAACAGGAACCAGGACGATTATGCTTGACAGAGGAAATATCATATTTGACATTTCGGAAAATGAAAGAAAAAATATGACGGTAGATGACCTTATGGATATGTATTCCGCAAAGAAAAAAGAAAAATTTGCTACGGACAGCATTGTTTTTTCATAGATTTTACCGGTAAAAATCACACCATCCGGATAATACTTCCGGGTGGCGTTTTACTATGTTTATAATTGACATTTATATGACCTCATGATATTATTATTCAGGAAATCAACTTTCTATTATTATAAATAAACATTGTTAAAAAAGTAACAATGTTGACAGGAGAGCTTATGAAAGCAGTGTATCCAGGGAGTTTTGATCCAATCACCTATGGACATCTTGATATCATAACAAGAGCATCAAGAATTGTGGACGAACTCGTTGTGGGAATATTGGTTAATAATACCAAAAGACCGATGTTTACAATGGATGAGCGTCTTGAGATGTTACGAGAGACTGTTAAGGATTTACATAATGTCGAGGTGAAAACTTTTGAAGGTATGACAATTGATTTTGCAAGACAGAATGGAGCAAAAGTAATCATCAGAGGATTAAGAGTTATTTCTGATTATGAGACTGAGATGCAGATTGCCCAGACTAACAGAAGTCTTGATCCGGAGATTGAGACACTGTTCCTATCTACCGGTCTTGAATATTCTTTTCTTAGTTCCACAATTGCTAAGGAAGTAGCATTTTACAATGCCGGAGTTGAGAAACTGGTACCACCAATTGTTGCCCGTAAATTTAAAGAAAAATATAAAAAGTAAATATTCAAGGAGGATTTTTCTAATGGCTAAGAAAATCGTTTTAGCAGGCGCATGCCGTACTGCAATCGGAACTATGGGAGGAGCTTTAAGCACAGTTCCTGCTGTAGATTTAGGAGCAATCGTAATCAAAGAAGCTCTTAACAGAGCAGGAGTACCTGCTGACAAAGTAGATCATGTATATATGGGATGCGTTATCCAGGCAGGTCTTGGACAGAATGTTGCACGTCAGGCAACAATCAAGGCAGGACTTCCAATTGAGACAACAGCCGTAACAGTCAATGTTGTATGCGGTTCAGGACTTAACTGCGTTAATATGGCAGCACAGATGATTGAAGCCGGAGATGCTGATATCGTTGTAGCAGGTGGTATGGAAAGCATGTCAAGAGCGCCATATGCACTTCCAAATGCAAGATTCGGTTACAGAATGAACAACGGAACTCTTGTTGATACAATGGTTAATGATGCTCTTTGGGATGCATTCAACAACTACCATATGATTAAGACTGCTGATAATATTTGTGAACAGTGGGGCCTTACAAGAGAAGAAATTGACCAGTTTGCAGTAAACAGCCAGGCTAAGGCAACTAAGGCTCAGGAAGAAGGAAGATTTAAAGATGAAATCGTTCCTGTAGAAGTTAAGGTTAAAAAGAATACAGTTATCGTTGATACAGATGAGGGACCACGTCCTGGAACAACAATGGAAGGTCTTGCAAAACTTCGTACAATCAATCCGGACGGATTTGTTACAGCAGGTAATGCATCAGGAATCAATGACGGTGCAGCAGCAATCGTTGTTATGTCAGAAGAAAAAGCTAAAGAACTCGGTGTTAAACCAATGGCAACATGGGTAGCCGGAGCACTCGGCGGAGTAGATCCATCAATCATGGGTATCGGACCTGTTGCATCAACAAAGAAGGTACTTGCTAAGACCGGTTTAACAATTGATGATATGGATTTAATTGAAGCTAACGAAGCTTTTGCGGCACAGTCAGTAGCTGTAGCTAAAGAACTTAACTTCAATATGGATAAAGTTAATGTAAACGGTGGTGCAATCGCACTCGGACATCCGGTTGGAGCATCAGGATGCCGTATCCTTGTAACATTACTTCATGAAATGGCTAAGAGAGATGCCAAGAGAGGTCTTGCTACACTTTGTATCGGCGGTGGAATGGGCTGCTCAACAGTTGTAGAACGTGACTAATTAAATAATAACTGCCATCCCCTGACAGGGATGACAGTTATTGTTGTGTAATATATAAAAGGAGACTATTGATATGGAATTCGTTACATACGAAACTGAAGGACACGTTGGTTTAATTACAATCAACAGACCTAAGGCATTAAACGCCTTAAACAGCCAGGTTCTCGAAGAACTTGATGCAACATTCAAGAGTGTGGATTTATCAGAAATCCGTTGCCTTATTTTAACAGGCGCAGGCGAAAAGTCATTTGTTGCCGGAGCAGATATCGGAGAGATGAGCACACTTACAAAGGCAGAAGGTGAAGCATTCGGTAAGAAGGGCAATGACGTATTCAGAATGATAGAGACATTTCCAATTCCTGTAATTGCGGCCGTAAACGGATTCGCACTCGGCGGCGGTTGCGAGATTTCTATGAGCTGTGACATCAGAATCTGTTCAGAAAATGCAGTATTCGGACAGCCTGAAACAGGACTTGGAATCACACCTGGTTTTGGCGGAACACAGAGACTTGCAAGACTTGTTGGTGCCGGTATGGCAAAACAGATGATTTATTCTGCACGCAATATCAAAGCAGCAGATGCTTACAGAATCGGTCTTGTTAATGACGTATATACTGCTACAGTTGATGAAGCAGGTAATGTAACTGCTACTGCACAGGAAAATCTTATAGCAGCGGCAAAGAAAATGGCTGCAGGAATTGCAGCACAGGCGCCTATTGCAGTTCGTAACTGCAAGAAAGCAATTAATGATGGTCTTCAGACAGATATGGACAATGCAATTGTAATCGAAGAGAAATTATTCGGTAACTGCTTTGAGACAGAAGATCAAAAGGCTGGTATGGGCAACTTTCTTGAAAAAGATAAAGAGAAAAAGTTAAAAGTTGTTCCTTTTCAGAATAAATAATCAAAAATAATACAATTTTAGGAGGTCGCAACATGAAAGTTGGCGTTATTGGTGCAGGAACTATGGGCCAGGGAATTGCAAAGGCATTTGCTTTGGTTGATGGTTACACAGTAGCTCTCTGCGATATTAAGCAGGAATGGGCTGAAGGCGGAAAGGATAAAATCGCTAAAGGCTACGCAAAATTAGTTGAAAAAGGAAAGATGACACAGGAAACAGTTGATGCCATCCTTGCCAGAATCACTCCAGGTCTCAAAGAAGAACTTTGCGCAGATTGTGATTTAATCGTAGAAGCAGCATTTGAAAATATGGAAGTTAAGAAGACAACATTCGCTGAATTAGACAAGATTGCTAAGCCTGAATGTATTTTCGCTTCTAACACATCAAGCCTTTCAATTACAGAAATCGGAAACGGACTTACACGTCCAATGGTAGGAATGCATTTCTTCAATCCTGCTGACCGTATGAAACTTATCGAAGTAATTGCAGGCGTAAATACTCCTGATGCAACAGTAGAAGCAATAAAGAAGATTGCAGAAGAAATCGGTAAGACTCCTGTACAGGTTAATGAAGCTGCCGGCTTCGTTGTTAACCGTATATTAATTCCAATGATTAACGAAGCTGCTTTCATTAAGATGGAAGGTGTTTCTGATATCGCAGGAATTGATTCAGCTATGAAGCTTGGTGCTAATCATCCAATGGGACCACTTGAATTAGGTGATTTCGTAGGACTTGATATCTGCCTTGCTATTATGGATGTTCTTTATAAAGAAACAGGCGACAGCAAGTATCGTGCATGTCCACTCATTCGTAAGATGGTTCGTGGTGGAAATCTTGGCTGCAAGAGTGGCAGAGGCTTCTATGTATACAATGCTGACCGTACAAAGACACCAGTTGATGCTTTATAATTAAAGCATTAGCAATATATAGGAGGAATTATACAAAATGGATTTCATTTTAGACAAAAAACATGAAATGGCAAGATCTCTTTTCAGAGATTTCGCCCAGAATGAAGTAAAACCTCTCGCTCAGGAAGTTGACGAGACTGAACAGTTCCCAGTTGGTACTGTTGAGAAAATGCAGAAGTTAGGTTTCATGGGAATACCTGTTCCACAGGAACTCGGCGGACAGGGCTGTGATATCTTAACATATGCTATGTGTGTTGAAGAATTATCAAAAGTTTGCGGTACTACAGGCGTTATTGTATCAGCTCATACATCACTTTGCGTAGACCCAATTTTAACATACGGAACACCGGAACAGAAGGAAAAATATGTAAGACCACTTGCAACAGGTGAAAAACTTGGAGCTTTCGGTTTAACAGAACCTGGTGCAGGTACTGATGCACAGGGTGTTCAGACAAAGGCTGTTCTTGACGGAGACGAATGGGTTCTTAACGGATCTAAGTGTTTCATCACAAACGGTAAGTATGCAGATGTTTACATCATCATTGCCGTAACAGATGTAGTTGAAGATAAGAAGGGAAGAAAGAAAAAATTATTCTCTGCTTTCATAGTAGAAAAAGGAACACCTGGATTTACATTCGGTACAAAAGAAAAGAAGATGGGTATCAGAGGCTCTGCTACTTATGAATTAATTTTCCAGGATTGCAGAATTCCAAAGGAAAATCTTCTTGGACAGCAGGGAAAAGGTTTCCCAATCGCTATGCATACTCTTGATGGCGGACGTATCGGAATTGCTGCTCAGGCACTTGGTATTGCTGAAGGCGCATTAGAGACAACAATTGATTACGTTAAAGAGAGAAAACAGTTTGGACGTTCAATCGCTCAGCAGCAGAATACACAGTTTGTACTTGCTGATCTTGCAACAAAGGTTGAAGCTGCCCAGTTATTAGTATACAAAGCTGCATGTGCTAAGATGACACAGAAGGTTTACTCTGTTGAAGCTGCAAAGGCTAAATTATTTGCTGCTGAAGTTGCAATGGAAGTTACAACAAAGTGTGTACAGTTACATGGTGGATATGGTTACATCAGAGAATATGATGTTGAACGTATGATGCGTGATGCTAAGATCACAGAAATCTACGAAGGAACATCTGAAGTTCAGAGAATGGTAATCTCAGCAGATTTATTAAAATAGACTATAAGGAGTGAATAACCGTGAAAATCGTAGTATGTATAAAGCAGGTTCCTGATACTAAAGGCGGAGTTAAGTTTAATCCTGATGGAACACTTGACAGAGCTGCAATGCTTACAATCATGAACCCTGATGATAAAGCTGGTCTTGAAGCAGCACTTAGATTAAAAGATCAGTATGGAGCAGAAGTTACTGTACTTACAATGGGTCTTCCAAAGGCAGAAGATGTTCTTCGTGAAGCAATTGCCATGGGTGCTGACAATGGTATCCTTGTTACAGACAGAGTTTTAGGTGGAGCTGATACATGGGCTACATCAACAACAATTGCCGGTGCATTAAGAAATATTGATTATGACCTTGTAATTACAGGCCGTCAGGCTATCGATGGTGATACAGCCCAGGTTGGACCACAGATAGCAGAACATCTTGGAATTCCAGTAATTTCATATGCCCAGGATATCAAAGTTGATGGAAACAAAGTTACTGTACAGCGTCAGTATGATGATGGATATCATATCGTAGAAGCTGAAATGCCATGTCTTATAACAGCTCTTTCTGAATTAAATGAGCCTAGATATATGACACCTGCAGGAATCTTCAAAGCTTGTGACACAAGTTTTACAGTTTGGGGAAGAGCAGACCTTAAGGATGTTGAAGATGGCAATCTCGGTCTTAACGGCTCACCAACAAAGATAGCTAAGGCATCTGATAAAGTACGTAAAGGTGCCGGAGAGAAGGTTACTCCTGATTCACCTGAAGATGCAGTTAACTACATCGTTGGTAAATTAAAAGAGAAACATATCATTTAACAGAAGGAAATGGTGAACAAATATGAAAATGAGTCCAGAAGAAATTGCACAGTACAAAGGTGTCTTTGTATTTGCACAGCAGGTAGATAATGAGATCAGCGGTATTGCTTTTGAATTACTTGGAAAAGCTAAGGAATTAGCTGCTCCTCTTAATACAGAAGTTACAGCAGTTCTTATTGGTTCAGATGTAAAGAATCTTGCAGATACTCTTGCAGAGTATGGTGCAGATAAGGTTATCGTAGTAGATGATCCTGAATTAAAAGTATATAGAACAGAACCATATGCTCATGCATTAGCATCAGTAATTAATGAATTTAAACCTGAAATCGTATTAGTCGGTGCTACAGCAATCGGCCGTGACCTTGGTCCAACAGTTTCAGCAAGAGTTGCAACAGGTCTTACAGCAGACTGTACTGTACTTGAAATCGGTGATTTCCCAATTAATGCAATTCCTGGTAGAGAAAGTGAACAGAAGCACAACCAGTTATTAATGACACGTCCTGCATTCGGCGGTAACACAATCGCTACAATCGCTTGTCCTGATAACAGACCACAGATGGCAACAGTACGTCCGGGTGTTATGCAGAAAATCAGCCCAATCGCAGGCGCTAAGGCTGAGGTTATTGAATTCAATCCTGGTTTTACACCTAACAATAAGTATGTTGTTGTTAAAGAAGTTGTTAAAGCTGTATCTGATATTAAAGATATTATGGATGCTAAGATCCTTGTATCAGGCGGACGTGGAGTTGGTTCAGCAGAGAACTTCAAGATGCTTGATGAACTTGCAGAAGTTCTTGGCGGACAGGTTAGCTGCTCAAGAGCAGTTGTTGATAACGGCTGGAAGCCAAAAGATCTTCAGGTAGGTCAGACAGGTAAGACAGTACGTCCTAATGTATATTTTGCAATCGGTATTTCAGGTGCTATCCAGCATACAGCCGGAATGGAAGAATCAGACATCATCATCGCTATTAACAAAGATGAGACTGCTCCTATTTTCGATGTAGCTGATTATGGTATCGTAGGTGATCTTAATAAGATTGTTCCTGCACTTACAGCACAGTTAAAGGCTGAATTAAGCAATAAATAATCATTAATTTGATTGAAAGAGTATCACATATGTGGTACTCTTTTTTTATACATAAAATTATAGAAGTCGGAAGGAGAGACAAATGATAGCGGTAGTAGTAAAGTGTGGGAAGAATGATTATATGGTTATTGATGACAGGGAGTGGTCGTCATTTAACAACAGTATAAAGAGCTTATCAGGTTCAGACAAGAAGAACAGAACATACCAAATCGGAGACAGAAATTTTACATATAAAGAGACAAAAAAATTTAAACATTTATTTACGGGAACTTACGCAAGTGCATATAATTTAATGCCGGAAATTATTACAGAGCATGGAAATTATAAAAACCTTATAGATGATATACTGGAATCACTTAAAATAGCACCGGGCAAGAGGTGGGATTATGTCCTGTTTTTCGCAAATGACTTTAATAAGTCAGTTTTTAAAGGCACGGACTATGACTATAATTTTGAAGCCGTCAAGAAGCATGAATTCTTAATGTTTTTTGAAGATGAAAATATTGAAAAATTAAGGAACGGTGAATACGAAGCGTTACTGAAAATAGCTTTGTATGCAAGGTATGATACTGAGGATAATATTCTAAACAGGATTCTTGGGGATGCCAGATTTGAACTTCCGGCAGATTTTGATATATATTATTCCGATGAATCGGAAATGGACGAGAAACTTAAATTTATCAGGAATAAATCAATAATCGAGGATTTTTTTATTAATAACAGGAGGGGATTACAGCGTTTTCTCGCAAGGGAAAATGAGTATAGTACGGAGATTATTTCTGTACTTAGCCAGATAAATCCTGTTATTTATACAACTGACAGACCGGTAAGCAGGATGCGATTTACGGATTTGTTTCCTAAAAAGATTAAAGATAAGATTGGAATTATGGGCTTCCTTGATGCAAGAAGTGCAACTAACAATATTATTATAAGAATTAGTCAGACAGCGGATAAATTATGCAAATTAGACTTTGAAAGCGCATATAAGGTTCAAAGTGAAATTGCTAAAGCATCAGAGGAGTTCTGTGAAATTGCGGAAACTGCCATTGACGGAATAGTTAATGTTCCCGAACTTTTTAATAATAACAGCTCTAAGAAAATACTTGAAAGTATCGGTAATGTTACCAAATGTGAAGGCAACAGGGATAAATATATAGACTTACTCAATCGTGCAATTCTTGCGTTTGATAATGAAAATTACACAAAAGAAGAACTTAAACCGATTTTTTCGCTGTGGGTAGAGGGCTGGTCAGTAGAATTCAAAAGATGTGCCAAATATCTTACCGATGAAAGTATTGACTTCATGAAAAAGTATCTTTCAGAGGCAGAAATTAAAGTGGTGGAGGATAATTGCAATAAAAAATAATACAACATTTTCATATATAGTTTTATTTATATCAATGTTTATTTCTGTAATTGTTGTAACAATGCTTGCACCTGTATCAGAAAAATTTTTTAATAGTAATGACGGTTACAGATATGAAGAATACATAAGTGTATATCCATTCATGGTAGAAGGCGGTACGTCATATTCCGATAAAGAATATGATAAATACTCGGATATAATCAAGGAATTTATAGAAAAAATTAGTTTAATGGATGGCAATATTTCCATGGATTTGGAACTCAATGTTTCGGGAGGTGCAACAGCACAGGGAAAGGTGTATTTTTCACTTAAAGAGACTCCTGCTGTACCGCTAGAAAAGAGTAAAGGCTCTATTGTTAAAAAAAACGGTGTCTATGTAGGCAATAAGTATGTTAAATTAATTGATAATGATATGATTAGTATCTTTAATGATAATTACAGTGTACTTGGAGTTGCCGCAACCAAAAAACTTGAGAAGAACGAGTGCATATATATTAAATATTCTGAATTGAATGACGCAATTAAAGAAAAAATTAACAGGAATTTATGCAAAAATGTCTATTTTGGTGAACCTGTGGTGATTCATTATGAAAGCAATAATGCTGATATGACATTGTTAAAGGATTATCTTACGGATAATACATATATGTATGAAATAACAGAGGCTTCGGGACAATCAGGTTATAATATACTTTTTGGAAAGATTAAGAATATATTGTTAGGTTTGACAGGACTACTCTGTATATTTGTAATCGGAGAATCCGTTGTGCTTTTGATGTCCTCACTTGTAAGAGAAGCTTTTATAAAAGAAGTTTTTGGTATGAGCAGAAGTAAAATATATGTGCCTGTGCTTCTTAGAATTAGTTTATGTTTTGTAGCGGCTGCGATAGTGGGACTTTTAGTTGTTTATGTTATTTTTAAAGAAATTTTGGTTATTAGGTTCTGGTTATTGGCTTCGGCCTTTTTATTAGTTGTTACTTTTGTGATATTTGGCTTCTCTTATCTGAACGTTGACAGACGCAGGGCTGACAGGGCGGAACAGATATTAAGATTTACGGAGTAGAATAATGAAATTAAAGAATAAAGTCGGGATGGCATATGATATATGTCTGGAAAACAGGAAAAAGTTCTATATACATCTTTTAGCAGCATTTATATTTTACAGTATACTTATTTTTCTTATATATCTGGTTGTTGATGCTTACAGTTACGAGTACAGAATAAATAAAAGCATAAAATGTGGCATTGACAGGTTAGGGTATGTTTCGGTTCCTATAGATGCCAAATACAGTGAAAAAATATATTCCGAAATATCAAAAATAGGAGAAATTGATAACATCGGATGTATTTCTGATGGCGTAGGTAATTCAGCTCCGGCATTACAGTTTTTACTTGATATACAAAGTGGACATAAAAATTCCAAAGATAAGACCGACTACGCTATAGAAACAACAGTTATGAATATAGGCATCTGGCCTGTTATGAATATTAATCTTGTTGAAGGAAAAGAACCATATGATGTAGATATTGAGGACAATAATAAAGATATAATTCTGTATTTGTCAGAAAAATATTGTGATATCGTAAGTGTAGGTGATGTCTTTGAAGACTGTGACGTAGAAGGAAATGTGATTTACAGATATACTGTAGGAGGATTTTTTGATGAAAAGTCATCTTTGATGGATCCGCATGTTTTTGATGATTTAACATTGGTAAAGTCAGGCAGTTACTCAATGGAGTATGGAATCATTGAACTGGTACAATGGGAAAATTACGGCGGAAGCTTTTTTACATATAGTAAAGAGAATGATTATGATAATATAGTTTCAAAAATTAGCGGGATTTCTGAAAAATATGACACAGAAATTAACACATATAAAATATCTTCTGTAGTCGGTTACACCAAAAAAAATACAGATATGCAGACTAGAGTTTTAAAAATTGCACTTGGACTTTTTGGCACTGCGATGATAATTTCTCTTTCGGTCAGCCAGATATATTCGATAATAACCAAATCAAGGGATTACGGAATAAGGCTTTCAAACGGAGTCACAAAGAAGGATATGTGCTCTATTATTTTTATACAGAATATAATTCAGACAGTTATACCTGTAATATTAAGTATGACTGCCATGTATTTTGTGTTAAGAATATTCTTTGGCGGAGACCTGACATCGGAACAATTAATAAAGCATATTTTCACTTTATATTGTGTGCCTATATCACTTGTTGTAACTATAATAGTTGTCATGATGTCTTCGGTGATTCCGGCTAAACTTATGAAAAAAACGTCTGTGCTTAACTTACTGAATGGGAGGATAACGGAATGATTGAACTTAAAAATGTTGTTAAAGTATATAATGCGGATGATACAAGTGTTAAGGCACTTGATAATATATCAATTAAAATTGATGACGGGGAATATATTGCCGTTATGGGACGTTCCGGTTCTGGTAAATCCACGTTGTTAAATATAATCGGAGGAATGGAGAAAGTTACGTCGGGACAGTATTTTTGCAATGAAAAAGAAATCAGCTCTTTAACAATAAAAGAACTTGATCTGTTCAGAAAAAATAATATCAGTTTTATATTCCAGAATTATTTCCTTATAAATTCATATACGGTGTCTGAAAATATTGAAGTGCCGCTTATTGCAAAGGGAATTCCGGCAAAGAAGCGGAAGAATATAGTTGATGAAATGATGGAAAAAACCGGAATAAGTGATATTGCCAAAAAATATCCCAATCATATTTCGGGAGGACAGATGCAAAGATGTGCTATTGCAAGGGCATTAGCTTCCGATAACAGTATTATTCTGGCAGATGAACCGACAGGAGCCCTTGATGCAAAGACGGGACAGGAGATAATGGAACTTTTAAATAATATTAAAACAAAAGGAAAAACAATTATTCTTGTAACCCACGATGAAAACATAGCTTCTTATGCGGATAGAATTGTAAGAATAGAAAATGGGAAAATAGTTTAAAAAAGGTGGAAATTACTCCACCTTTTTTTCATTATGTTAATGTTATTCAGTTCTGAGTGCTATAACAGGATCTTTCTTTGATGCTACCCTGGCAGGAATAAGACCTGCAATCAATGTGAGGAATACGCTTATTGCAATAAGGATAAGCGCACCCTTAAGCGGAAGAACCGCAACACCTGAAATTCCTGAGAATTTCTTGATGATTATGTTAATCGGTATGTTAAGCAGAAGAGTGAAGCCTATACCTATTATACCTGCAACAAGGCCTACAATCATTGTCTCGGCATTGAATACCCTTGAAATATCATGCTTTGAAGCACCGATACTTCTTAAAATACCGATTTCTTTTGTCCTTTCGAGAACAGATATGTATGTAATAATTCCAATCATAATTGATGAAACCACAAGTGAAATTGATACAAAGGCAATAAGCACATAAGATATTGCGTCAACAACTTTACTTACGGATGACATCATAAGACCTATGTAATCGGTATATGAAATTTCAAGGCTGTCATTACCTTCTGATTTCACTTTGTCATTATATGCTGAAATTATATCTGAAATGGCATCCTTTGATTCAAAGTCTTTTGCATAGATATTAATTTTTGAAGGGTTATCTGTTGTAACGTAGCCCAGTGCTTCAATATTACTTTTGTATGTATTTGAACTTGATTGCTGTATCTGGCTTTTGAACATTTCAATTATTACATCATCAGAAAGGTTGGCAATGTAGGCACTGATTATTTTCTGCTGTTCTTTAGGAAGTGTACTTATATATGCATTAATATCATCCATTGTAAGGTCTATATCAACCGTTGAGAATGGAAGACCTGTAAGAACGTCTATATCAGGGTTATCAAGCTGTGCTTTAACTATATCTGACTTATTATTTTCCGAAACAATATAATCTACAAGGTTCTTTGTATAGCCGACAACGCCTGTAATTGAAGTAGCAACAGCATCATCTTTTGCAACTATAATTCCGGAAACTTTAACTTCAATACCATTGTCAATAAGCTGTTTTACATAATCTTCGCTGCTTGACATGTTCTTGTAGGCCCCTGTTGCTTCGTCATACCGGTAATATGCTGATGGAAGCACTACTTTAAATCTGAGATTTAAAAGATCCTCGTAACTATAGCTGCTTACTTTATCATCAAGCTGTTTGTTAAGATTAATCATTATATTTTTTAATTCGGATGAATTCCTGATACCCAGCGCATATAAAGAAACATCGGTAATCTGGTGATTCTTATCGGCTACAACAACAACTTCATTGTAATTGTCAGGCCATGAACCGGCAACAAGGTCATACTGTGAATTAAGCAGGTCCTGATTATCAATCATCTGTGACCACATATCAGTGTTGGAAAATGAGGAAACAAGGGAAGATGACATTGTCTCATCGCTTACACCCCATATATCCTGATACAATGTGCTTGGATTGACTTTGTTAATTCCGCCGGAGTAATCTTTTGCATATACATTGAGAGGAATATCGTACTGGTATTGTACGTCAAGCACATAATCGCCAATATTACAATCCGGGCTTTCAAGATATTTCTTTAATTCAGAAAGGTTATTTTTCTTAACCTCCGCAGACATTGTATTAACAAGCTGGCTCATAACAGGGGCAGCATATATTCGGCCTTCTTCCTTATCTTCAACTGTGCCTGTCTCGCCCATCATGGAATTAAGCATACTTGAATAGTCCACACTTTCATTTTCGATGGTTATAGGATATGTTGAAACAGTATCTTCCTGAACACGGTTTATGTATGCCTGAAATCCGGATGAAAGGGAAAGGATAAGGGCAATACCTATAATACCTATGCTTCCTGCAAAAGAGGTGAGGAATGTTCTGCCTTTTTTGGTAAGAAGATTCTTAAAACTTAATGAAAGTGCGGTAAAAAATGACATTGACACTTTCTCTTTTTTATCCAAAGCTCCGGCAACAGGAGAGATTTCCTTGCCTGCAGGTATTTCATACGGAGCAGTATCATCGGTTACTTTACCGTCAAGGAGTCTTATGATTCGAGATGAATACTGCTCTGCAAGTTCAGCGTTATGTGTAACCATGATGATGAGCTTGTTATCTGAAATCTTCTTTAAAATATCCATTACCTGTACGCTTGTTTCCGAATCAAGCGCACCTGTCGGCTCATCCGCAAGAATTATATCAGGGTCATTAACAAGGGCTCTTGCAATGGCAACCCTCTGCATCTGTCCGCCCGACATCTGGTTAGGTTTTTTATTAATCTGGTCTCCAAGACCTACCATCTCAAGAGCTTCCACAGCACGTTTGCGACGTTCTGTTTTGGATACACCGGATAATGTAAGCGCTAATTCAACATTGGACAAAACTGTCTGATGGGGAATCAGGTTGTAACTCTGGAAAATAAAACCTATCTTGTGATTGCGGTAGGAATCCCAGTCTTTATCCTTAAATTCTTTGGTTGAACGGCCTCCTATAATCAGGTCACCGTCGGTATATCTGTCAAGACCGCCGATTATATTAAGCATTGTGGTCTTGCCACAGCCTGACTGGCCAAGAATTGATACAAATTCATGTTCACGGAAAGATATGCTTATGCCCTTTAAGGCGTTGACAACAGTATCACCGGATATATAGTCTTTGGTTATGTTATTTAACTGTAACATTTTGACCTCCCTTGTTAATTTAATCTTACATACTTTAACATAAAATCAGGTGAAAATAAATAAGGATTAAGTAAACAAATATTAAATTTATCTAAAAAAATCTTCTAAAAGAAAGGAAACTGTGCTATAATATCATCGCGTTTAGTTTGTAAACAGAAGAGGAGAAATAAAGTGTCACCCGAACATAAGGAAATATCTGAGGAACAGTTACGCCGAAGACGGATTAATTTATATAAGAAGATTATTATCGGAATTGTAATTACACTTATTTTATTACCGACGTTGTTATGTATTATATTATTTTGTAAAGTCAATAAATTGTCAGACAAGTTAGACGACATAAAGACCGCAATGGATGCAACGGAGAAAGAGACTACGGATAAAGTTATGGAATCTGAGCCGAATTCCGGAAATAATAAGAAACCGGCGGTAAACAGTGCCGATATGCCGTCAAAAGGCAGTGCAGATAAAGAGACGGACAGCGTGGTTAAAGAACTCTCTGATTCCGAAAAGATAGATAATGCACTGGCAGAGGGACGTAAGGTAGTGTATCTTACTTATGATGACGGTCCGAGTGCTAATACGGAAAAGCTGCTGGATGTACTTGACCAATATGGTATTAAGGCAACTTTCTTTGTTATCAAGACACCTGAATATGATGAATATGTAAAAGAAATTGTTACAAGAGGCCATACACTGGCAATGCATTCAACCACTCATGATTACCGCCATGTATACGAGAGTTATGATAGTTTTAAGGAGGAGGTTGATGTCCTTAGCAATTATCTTACGGAACTTACCGGTTTTACTCCTTTTGCATTCAGATTCCCGGGAGGTTCAAGTAACCAGCAGACAACACTTCCCATCCAGACTTTTATAAAGTATCTTGATGAAAAGAATATCGTATATTACGACTGGAATGTTTCATCGGGAGATGGCGGAAGTAAAGAATTGACAGTTGATGAAATATATAATAATGTAATTAGTGGTGTTGAAGGAAAGGATATATCAGTTGTGCTTATGCACGACTCGGAATACAGGGAAACAACTTTGCAGGCAACACCTAGAATAATTGAGAAATTACAGGAAATGGACGCATTAATCCTTCCTATCACAGAAGATACCGTTCCTGTTCATCACAATATTTAACCAGGAGGAAAGCAACAATGGGATTTTTTAAAGATTTAAAGCAGGATTTATCGCAGGCTGTAAATGAGCTTACAGAGGATGCGGCTAAGATTACACCGGATGAGTCAGAAAGTGTACAAGAGACAATACCGGATGACGATGTTATGGTAGATACACTTAATGAAGAACCTGAAGATGCAGCCGAAGACATTGATGTGTCTAAGATGCTTGAGAATGTGGATACCAATGAAGAAGCGGTAACAGAAGAACCTGAAGCAGAAGAATCTGAGACAGCCGGACTTTTTAAGGAGCCTGAAAAAAAGAAAACAAAGAAAAATACAAAAGAACCTGAAGCAGAGCCTGTTAAGAAAGATGAACAGGAAGAAACGGATGAGACTACAATCATCTCAAGAGGTTTAAAAATCAAAGGAGATATCGAATCAAGCGGCTCTATTGAATTACTCGGTTCGGTTGAAGGAAATGTAAGCTGCAGCGGCAAACTTATTGCCAGCGGTAATATTACAGGTAATACCAATTCAAAGGAATTTTATTCAGACAATGCAAAAATAACAGGGGATATTAACTGTGAAGGTCCTGTTAAGATTGGCAACGGTTCAGTGATTATAGGTAATCTTTATGCACACTCCGCCGTTATAGCAGGTGCAATTAAAGGTGACATTGATGTCCACGGACCTGTAATAGTTGATGCCACTGCAATTGTTATGGGTGATATCAAATCTGAATCCTTCCAGATTAACAGAGGAGCAGTTCTTGAAGGATATATTTCACAGTGTTATTCAGATAACAGTCCAAAGAAATTTTTTGGTGATAAATAAGAGAGGCTTTGACTATGAAAGAAAAAAGAATTTTATTAAAACTCAGCGGTGAGGCACTTGCAGGCGATAAGAAAACAGGCTTTGATGAAAGCACGGTTCTTGAAATTGCAGCACAGGTTAAGAAAATACATGACCTTGGAGCACAGGTTGGCGTTGTTATCGGCGGCGGTAATTTCTGGAGAGGCCGTTCAAGTGAGAATATGGATAGAACCAAAGCAGACCAGATTGGAATGTTAGCCACGGTAATGAATTGTATCTATGTTTCTGAAATGTTCAGAAGCACAGGCATGAAAACCGCAATTTTAACTCCGTTTATGTGCGGTTCTGTTACGGAACTTTTCTCAAAAGATCTTGCCAACAGATATTTTGAAGACGGCACGGTTGTATTTTTTGCAGGCGGAACAGGGCATCCTTATTTTTCTACAGATACAGGAATTGTATTACGTGCAATCGAAATGGATGCGGATGCAATTTATCTTGCCAAAGCCATTGACGGTGTATATGACAGTGATCCTAAGACTAATCCTGCAGCTAAGAAATATGATGAGATTTCAATAGATGAAGTTATTAATAAAAAACTTGCCGTAATAGATATGACAGCATCCGTGATGTGCATGGAACATAAGATGCCTTTGGTTGTTTTCGGACTTAATGAAAAGGAAAGTATTGTCAATACTTATAACGGAAATTTCAACGGAACAAGAGTAACCGTTTAATAAATATAAGGAGATTACAATAATGAGTGAAATTATTAAAACATATGAAGAAAAAATGATAAAGAGCTGTGATACACTTGCGGCAGATTATGTGACAATCAGGGCAGGAAGAGCCAACCCTCACATCCTTGACAAACTTAAAGTGGATTATTACGGAACACCTACACCTTTCCAGCAGGTAGCCAATGTTTCCGTTCCTGAAGCAAGAATGATACAGATCCAGCCATGGGAAACAAGTCTTTTAAAAGAAATCGAGAAAGCAATTCTTACGTCAGACCTTGGACTTACACCAACCAATGACGGTAAGGTTATCCGTCTTGTTTTCCCTGAACTCACTGAGGACAGAAGAAAAGAACTGGTTAAGGATATCAAGAAAAAAGGCGAAAATACAAAGGTTGCAATAAGAAACATCAGAAGAGATGCCAATGATGCAATCAAAAAACTCAGCAAAGATACAGATATGTCAGAGGACGAAGTTAAGAAAAATGAAGATTCAATCCAGAAACTTACCGACAAATATGTAGCCCAGGTAGATAAGATGATTGATGAGAAGTCAAAGGAAATAATGACAGTATAATTTGCGGAGATAGTTATGGATTTTTACAATGAAAAACTGGGACTCAATGTTCCTGAACATATTGCCATAATTCTTGACGGAAACGGCAGATGGGCTAAGAAAAGGCTCCTTCCCCGTAATGCCGGACATCTTCAAGGCAGCAGGGTTCTGGAAAGAATATGTGATGATGCGATTGAGATAGGATTAAAATATCTTACCGTATATGTATTTTCAACTGAAAACTGGAAACGTTCTGAAAGCGAAGTGCAGGGACTTATGAAAATACTCAGAAATTATCTCAAAACCTGCATAAAAAGAGCCAGGGAAAAGAATATGAAGGTTGTCATTCTCGGAAAGCAGGATATGCTGGACGAGGATATAATCCGGAGTATTAACGAACTTGAGGAATCAAGTAAAAATAATACCGGACTTGTATTTCAAATTGCACTTAACTATGGTGCAAGGGATGAAATGGTAAGAGCAATGAGAAAGATGACAAAAGATATGATTGACAAGGGAATTGCTCCGGAGATGATTACGGAAGATATGTTTGCATCATATCTTGATACCGCAGATGCTCCCGACCCTGACTTAATAATCAGGACAAGCGGGGAAAAGCGTATATCAAATTTCCTGTTGTGGCAGTGTGCATATTCAGAATTTGATTTTCCTGAAGTGTTGTGGCCTGACTTTAATAAGAAGCGCCTTATCGAAGCAGTTGAAAGATATAACAAAAGAGACAGACGATTTGGTGGAGTGAAGGAGGAATAACGTATGAAAACAAGAATAATCAGCGGTGCAGTACTTACCGTTATTTTAGTTGGTGCTGTTTTAGGCGGTGGAACTACGATGTTTATCCTTGCTGCAATAATAACTGCTCTCGGACTCTATGAACTCTATAAAGTTGTTGGAATTGAAAAAAAAGCATTGGGAATATGCGGATATATTTTAGCAGCATCTTTTTATACAATGCTCTGGTTTGATAAGTTACAGTACCTTGAGTATTTTTGTGTTGCCAGCGGTATCCTTACTATGTTCGTATATGTATGCAGCTTTAAAACAACAAGAGCCAAACAAGCAGCATTTTCACTCCTTGGAATTTATTATGTGGCCATTCCTATTTCTTATATATACAGAATAAGAATAATGGAAAAGGGAATATTTATATTTATATTGGTATTTGTATGTTCATGGATTGCAGATACATTCGCTTACTTTACAGGAGTTAATCTTGGTAAACATAAACTTGTTCCCCACTTAAGTCCTAAAAAATCAGTCGAAGGTGCTATAGGAGGAATCCTTGGGGCAACTATCGTAGGTGTGGTATACGGACTTGTTCTGGGTAACTATTACAATGAAAGACTGTGGCCGGCATTTGCGGTAATCTGCGTATTAGGTTCTTTTATTTCAATATTCGGCGATCTGGCTGCATCCGCAATTAAACGAAATTATGACGTTAAAGATTACAGCAATCTTATTCCGGGACATGGAGGAATACTTGACAGATTTGACAGTATGATTTTTGTGGCTCCGGTTGTATATATAAGTGCGGTTATTTTACTTCCACTATTAAAAGGATGATTAGTATGAAAAATATTGCTATTTTAGGGTCAACGGGTTCTATCGGAACCCAGACCCTTCAGGTAGTTCGTGATAATAATGACATTAAGGTCCATGCTATTGCAGCAGGACACAATATCAAAGCTTTGGCAGAACAGGTAAGGGAGTTCAGGCCAAAGCTTGTTTGCGTAGCAGAGGAAAAAAGCATAAATGAATTAAGGCTTCTGACACCTGATATTGATTACGAAGTGTGCTATGGAATGGAAGGACTTATCAGAGTTGCGGCTTATGATAAAGCTGAAATAGTTGTGACAGCAATAGTTGGCATGATTGGTATAATACCTACTATTGAAGCTATAAAGACAGGACATGATATTGCCCTTGCCAACAAAGAAACTCTTGTAACTGCCGGACATATTATTATGCCCCTTGCAAAGGAATATAATGTGAGAATTCTACCTGTTGACAGTGAACACAGTGCCATATTCCAGTCTTTGAACGGCGAAGACAGAAGAACTATTGATAAGATTTTACTTACGGCATCCGGTGGACCATTCAGAGGATACACAAGAGAACAGATGCGGGACGTAAAGCTTGAGGATGCCCTGAAGCATCCAAACTGGTCAATGGGACATAAGATAACCATTGACTCGGCTACTATGGTTAATAAAGGGCTTGAGGTTATGGAAGCAAGATGGCTTTTCGATGTGGGCATGGATGATGTCCAGATTATAGTACAGCCACAGAGCATAATACATTCTATGGTGCAGTTCGTAGACGGCGGAATAATAGCACAGCTTGGCTGCCCTGATATGAGACTTCCTATACAGTATGCACTTTACTATCCTGAGAGAAGATACATGCCCGGTGACAGACTTGACTTTTATAAACTGGGAAAAATAGATTTTGAAGCACCTGACAGGGAAAATTTTGCAGGCCTCAGACTTGCTTACGAAGCAGGTGTCAAAGGTGGCAATATGCCTACAATATTTAATGCTGCCAACGAATATGCAGTTGCACAGTTTTTAAAGAAGAATATCAGTTTTTTAGGCATAACAGATATGATAGAACATGCCATGAACAGCATAGAATATATAGATAATCCTGATGTTAATGAGATTTTAACAACGGAGCAGGAAGTGTATGAGCTGTTGAGGGCTATGAGGTGATTTTATGAAATTTGTTTACGCATTTCTTATAATTAGTATTGTAATTATTGTCCATGAATTAGGACATTTTATAATAGCTAAGGCAAGCGGTGTTAAAGTAGTTGAGTTTTCGGTGGGTATGGGACCGAGACTTGTTAAGTTTAAAATCAAAGGAACTTTGTATAGTATTAAGCTTTTTTTATTCGGCGGCTCCTGCCAGATGTTAGGCGAAGATCTTTATGAATCCACGGATGCTGTCGCAAAAGTTAAAGAGGATAATCCCACGGATAAAAGTCAGGAAAATATTGTACCGGATGAATCGGACGGAGTTTCCTTTAACAGTGTGTCTGTATGGAAAAGAATTGCAATAATTATTGCAGGACCTTTATTTAATTTTATTCTCGCTTTTGTATTTGCCGTAATTCTTATAGGTAAGATGGGATATAATCCTGTGCAGGTATATTCTGTTGATGATAATTCGCCTGCCTATTATGCGGGACTTAAAGAAGGTGACAGAATCATAAGAGTTAATGGTAAAAAGATGAACTTTTATGATGATTATTATCTTTACATGTATGATAAAAAGGGAATTGACCTTAACGTTGAATATATAAGAGACGGTGAAAAATACAAGACAACAATAATTCCGGAACATATCACGGGTTCGGTATATCAGATGGGCGTCCAGATTGATGTGAATTCCACTAAGATAGCAGCTGTGGAAAAAGGAACACCTGCGGACAGTGCGGGTATTAAAGCCGGAGATATTATTAAAAGCATTAACGGAACAGCAGTCAGCGAACAGCCGGAAATAACTCCTTTAGTACAACAGTCAGAAGGAAAAGAGATTACAATTACAGTTGAACGTGACGGCAGAAATGTTGAACTTAAACTTACACCTAAAGAAGTACAGCAGGATTACTATGATTATGGTATTTATTTTGCCAATTTGAGAGTTAAATGTTCCCCTGCAGGTACCTTGAAATATGCATTCAAGAATATAGGATACCAGATTAAATCCGTATTTGTAAGTCTTAGATTGCTCGTTACAGGTAAGCTGGGACTTGATGATGTGTCCGGTCCTGTAGGAATTGTATCGTTTATCGGAGAAGTGGTGGATGAGGCTAAATCAGATGGTGCATTCTATGTATTTATTAATCTTCTTAATATGTGCATCATGATAAGTGCCAACCTTGGTGTAATGAATCTATTGCCGTTGCCTGCACTTGACGGCGGTAAACTTGTATTCCTTTTAATTGAAGCAGTAAGAGGAAAGCCTGTACCAAGGGAAAAAGAAGGAATGGTTCATTTTGTTGGAATTATTCTGTTAATGGTATTGATGGTAGTTGTACTTTTTAATGATATATCGAAATTATTCAGATAAGGACAAATTATATGTATAGAGACAATACGAAAGTTATAAAAATAGGCAACAGGGTTATCGGAGGAGGTAATCCCGTACTTATACAATCAATGACCAATACGCCTACAGAAGATGTAAAAAGCACTGTAGACCAGATATTACGCCTTGAAAAAGCAGGATGCGAGATAATCAGATGCACTGTACCGGATGAAGCAGCGGCAAAAGCACTTAAGGAAATCAAAAAAGAAATTCACATTCCTCTCGTTGCGGATATTCATTTTGACTACAAAATGGCTATTCTGGCAATGGAAAACGGTGCCGACAAGATAAGAATTAATCCCGGCAATATAGGAAGTACCGACAGGATTAAAGCTGTTGTAGATTGTGCAAGAGAACGAAACATTCCTATAAGAGTCGGCGTAAACAGCGGATCACTTGAAAAAAATATAATTGAAAAGTATGGCGGACATGTATGTGCTGAAGGTATTGTTGAAAGTGCCATGGATAAAGTAAGAATTATAGAAGAACAGAATTATGATAATATTGTTGTAAGCATAAAATCATCGGATGTTCTTATGTGCGTCAAGGCACATGAACTTATTGCAAAAGAATGCAGGTATCCGCTTCATGTGGGAATTACAGAGTCAGGTACCGTATATTCAGGAAATATTAAGTCAGCAATTGGACTTGGCATAATTCTTAATCAAGGTATCGGTGATACAATCAGGGTATCTCTTACAGGAGATCCGGAGGAAGAAATTAAATCAGCAAAGCTCATTCTCAGAACTCTTGGGTTGAGAAAGGGCGGTGTTGAAGTCGTATCATGCCCTACTTGCGGAAGAACCAAAATTAATCTTATAGATCTTGCATCAAAGGTTGAGAATCTTGTAAGCACATATCCGCTTGATATTAAAGTTGCCGTAATGGGATGCGTTGTAAATGGTCCGGGCGAAGCAAGAGAAGCTGACCTGGGAATTGCCGGCGGTATAGGAGAAGGACTTCTCATAAAAAAAGGCGAGGTTATTAAGAAAGTTCCTGAAAATATGCTTTTACAGGCACTTAAGGAAGAACTTGACAAATTAGTATAAGAAAGAGTGGAATAATGATGGACGAAAAAAATTTTTTTGAAGTTTTCCCGTCATTAAAATTAAAAAAAGAACTAAAGACGGCTTTTGATGATGCAATGGTAACACATATATCCATGAATTCATCAAAAACCGTTATTAAGATATATCTGATTTTTAACAGGCTTGTTGGACGGGATATTGTGGCTCAGGTGGAGGATGAGATATCACGTCAGATGAAGCCTTTTTTAGCTACAAAAGTTGTAATCCTTGAAAAATTCCGGTTATCGGAGTTATATACTTCTGAAATTATTTTTAACGATTACAAAGACAGTATTATATACGAACTTGGAAAAAACAATAAGTTATATGAACAGATTTTCAGGGATGCCAGGTGGTCATTTGACGGTGAGGACAATATTAAACTGATAGTTGCAGATAATTTTGTATCACGAAAGAAAACACCTGAGCTTGTTGAAATTCTTACTGAAATGATGGAGTGCAGGTTTGGTAAAAATATTACCTATAATGTAGTATATGAGGAACGTGAGGAAAGCAGGCACAGCAGGGAAGCCGAATATAAAGTCCAGCGGATTATTGATGAAATAGCCGCAAGAGGAGCTGCGAAAACAGAGAAAACCGAAGCAGTGCCTGCAGAAACTCCTGCTGAAAAGAATGAAAAAGAGGCAGAAACCAAACAGGAGAAAAAAGAATTTAAGAAAGAGTACATACGTCCTGTTAAACATTCCGATAATCCTGATGTTATATACGGAAGAGACTTTAACGATGAGCCGGTAACCCTTGATACGGTAATCCATGAAATGGGTGAAATTACATTCAGGGGACAGATTATTTTTACCGACAAAAAGGAATTAAGAAACGGTAAGATTATTCTTATTTTTGATGTAACCGATTTTACAGATACTATTTCCGTAAAACTTTTTCTCCAGCCTGAACAGCTTTCGGAAGTGGAGGATGAACTTAAAAAAGGTAAATTCATCAAAATAAAAGGTGTAACAACTGTTGATAAATTCTCCGGGGAACTGACAATCGGTTCTGTGGTGGGAATCATTAAAATTGACGATTTCCGTAAAAAAAGAATGGATTATGCAATGGAGAAGAGAGTGGAATTACATCTCCATACAAAGATGAGTGATCTTGACGGCGTATCTGATATAAAAGACATAATCAGACAGGCAATGAGCTGGGGACATAACGCCATTGCAATAACCGACCACGGGGATGTGCAGGCATTTACGGACGCATATCATATGTTAAGAGACTCCGGCAATAAGGATTTTAAGGTTATATACGGTGTAGAGGCGTATATAGTAGATGATTTGAGAAAGATAATTTTTGATTCCAAGGGTCAGAAATTTGATGATACATATGTGGTATTCGATTTGGAAACAACAGGTCTTTCACCTGTTAATGACAGTATCATAGAAATTGGTGCCGTTAAAATACAGAATAAAAAAGTAGTGGACAGGTTCTCAACTTTTGTCAACCCTAAGATACCTATTCCATACAATATTGAACAGCTTACGGGAATTGACGATTCCATGGTTGTGGATGCGGATACCATAGAAAATATCCTTCCTGAATTTCTTAAGTTCTGTGATGGTGCGGTAATGGTTGCCCACAATGCGGAATTTGACGTTACCTTTATCAGGGAAAAGACAAAAACAATTTTAGGAAAGGCCTTTGAGTGTACGGTAGTTGATACCGTATCCCTTGCCAGGGCACTTATTCCTAACCTCGGTAAATTTACGTTGGACCATGTGGCAAAAGCACTCAACGTATCATTGTTACATCACCATAGAGCTGTTGATGATGCGGAATGTTGTGCGGATATTTTTCTTGCGTTGGTAGCACGTCTTGAAATGCGTAATATTTTTAATCTTGACGAAATCAACGAAATTGAAGAATTTAATATAAATGCGATAAAAAAAGCTAAAACATATCATGCGATTATTCTTGCAGATTCGGAAGTGGGAAGAGTTAATCTTTACAGGCTTATATCCCTGTCACATCTTACCTATTTTAACAGAAGACCACGAATACCTAAGAGTGAAGTTGAAAAATACCGTGACGGTCTGATTCTTGGTTCTGCATGTGAAGCGGGCGAGTTGTATCAGGCAATACTTAACGGAAATACCGAAGAAGAAATAGCAAGATTAGCCAATTATTATGATTATCTTGAAATACAGCCTGTGGGAAACAACAGGTTTATGATAGAATCCCAAAGATTACCTCAGATTAAATCAGAGCAGGATATTATTGATATTAATAAAAAAATAGTGGCTCTTGGAGAAAAGTTTAATAAACCGGTAGTTGCCACCTGCGACGTTCATTTCCTTAATCCTGAAGATGAAGTCTACAGACGAATCATAATGAAGGGACAAGGTTTTGATGATGCGGATAACCAGGCACCGCTGTTTTTGAGGACAACGGAGGAAATGCTTGAAGAATTCAAATATCTTGGTGAAGATAAGGCATACGAAGTAGTAGTTACCAATACAAGGCTTATAGCTGATTTGTGTGAATACATTGAGCCTGTAAGACCGGATAAATGTCCTCCTGTTATTCCTAACTGTGACCAGACCTTAAGGGATATATGTTATAACAGGGCACATGAGATGTATGGACCTAAACTTCCGGAAATTGTAGAATCAAGACTGGAAAAAGAGCTTAACTCCATTATTTCAAACGGATATTCCGTTATGTATATTATTGCCCAGAAGCTGGTATGGAAATCCAATGAGGATGGTTATCTGGTAGGTTCAAGAGGTTCCGTAGGTTCTTCGTTTGTAGCTACGATGTCAGGCGTTACGGAGGTTAATCCGTTAAGTCCGCATTACTTATGCCCTGAATGTTATTATGTTGATTTTGATTCCGATGAGGTAAGAAAATTTGCGGGCGGTGCAGGCTGTGATATGCCTGATAAGATATGCCCTAAATGCGGTGCAAAGCTTAAAAAAGAAGGATTTGATATTCCATTTGAGACCTTCCTCGGTTTTAACGGCGATAAAGAGCCGGATATTGACTTGAACTTCTCAGGGGAGTATCAGGCGAAAGCACATGCCTATGTTGAAGTAATTTTCGGAGAAGGACAGACATATAAGGCAGGAACCGTAGGAACACTTGCAGATAAAACGGTATATGGTTATGTAAAAAAATATTACGAAGAAAAGGGCGAACGTAAAAGAAGTTGTGAAATCAACAGAATTGTAAACGGAGGCGTAGGCGTTAAACGTTCAACGGGACAGCATCCCGGCGGAATTATTGTATTGCCATACGGAGAAGAGATACATTCTTTTACCCCGATACAGCATCCTGCAAATGATATGACAACCAATATCGTTACAACACATTTCGATTACCACAGTATTGACCATAACCTTTTGAAACTTGATATTCTCGGTCATGATGACCCTACAATGATAAGGATGTTACAGGATTTAACCAAACTTGATCCTACACATATACCTCTTGACAGTCCTGAGGTTATGTCACTTTTCCAAAGTACTGAAGCACTAAAAATTAATCCTGAAGATATTGGCGGAACGAAGCTTGGATGTCTTGGCATTCCCGAATTCGGAACAGATTTTGCTATGCAGATGTTAATTGATACTAACCCACAGCATTTTTCCGATCTTGTTAGAATTGCCGGACTTTCCCATGGAACTGATGTATGGCTTGGCAATGCACAGACTCTCATTGAAGAGGGAAAAGCAACCATTTCTACTGCAATTTGTACCAGAGATGATATTATGATATATCTTATCAACATGGGAATTGAAGCGGGAACCTCTTTCAAAATAATGGAATCGGTCAGAAAAGGTAAGGGACTGAAGCCGGAATGGGAAGAACTTATGGTTAATGCAGGAGTGCCTGACTGGTATATCTGGTCATGTAAAAAAATCAAGTACATGTTCCCAAAAGCCCATGCGGCAGCTTATGTTATGATGGCGTGGAGAATAGCATATTGTAAAGTGTTTTATCCTCTGGAATATTATGCTTCATATTTTAGTATAAGAGCTGATGATTTTTCATACAGAATAATGTGTTTCGGTAAAGATAAACTTGACGAATATATAGAAGATTATAAAAGGCGGAATGATTCACTTACAAACAAGGAGCAGGGACAGTTAAAGGATATGAGAATTGTTCAGGAGATGTATGCAAGAGGCTTTGATTTTATGCCTATTGACCTGTACAAATCCCATTCGAGAAATTTTCAGATAGTGGATGGCAGGCTTCTGCCACCATTTAAATCAATAGACGGACTTGGAGAAACAGCGGCAGACAGTATTTACGAAGCAGCCAAATGTGGAAAATTCCTGTCTGTAGAGGATTTTATCGATAAAGCAAAAGTTCCTAAAACAAGTGCGGCAGTAATGGTGGAACTTGGTATTCTGAAGGGAATGTCGGCTAACAACCAGCTTTCATTGTTTGATTATATGTAACACTAAAAAAGGATTCCAAAATGAATTGGAATCCTTTTTTTCATTAGGAGTATTTTATAAAAGTTAAGAATTAAGCGACGTGATATTTCTTAATCGCTGCATCAATTGCCTTAATAATATTATCAAGATAAGGTTTGTCAACGGATATTTTGACTTTACTTCTTGGAATTTCAATATTAACCGCTGCACCTACAAGACCTTTACTTCCTGAAACACTCTTTGTCTTATCATACGGATAAGATACGGTACCTTGTGTAGTTGTAACAATAATTCGCTTCTGTGTAATACCACATCCGGCAACTCTGTCATCATCACCATCAAGGTTCAATACACCACCAAATACAAATTCATAAGCTTCGTTATCAAAAAGTTTAGTTGCCAACTGCCCCCAATAGTTAGCATATTTTTTGATGAATTTATCCGAATACCCTGTCTTTGCTTTAGCAATGGATTCAATTTCATCTGTTGTTCGTGCTGTCTCAACAATCTCAGGTTCTTCAACAACTTCCGGCTCAGCAACAGGAGTAGTATTAACAACTTCCGGCTCAGCAGCAGGAGCAGTATTAACAACTTCCGGTTCAGCAACGGGAATAGTATTAACAAATTTCTCAGGTTCTTTAGAATTATTAACTTCTTCAACCTTGGCTGTAGGAAATTCTGTAATTACAGAACCTGCCGGTGTAACAGGAGCCACAGGCTTAACAGGAGTTACAGGAGTAACAGGAGTTACAGGTGTAACAGGCTTAACAGGAGCAGAAGCTTCCGGTGTAACCGGCGTTGCCTTAGTCTGGGTTGGTGCTACAAATGGTATTGAAGCAGGAGATGGTGTCTGCGCAGCAGCCTCTCTTGCTTTACCTAGAGTATGAAAAAATAATTTAGGAGCAGTAGGAGCAGTAGGAAAAGTACCTGCCGAACTTGCCGGAGCCTGAGTTGGATTTGAAATATAAGATACATTCTGACCACATGCCATACATACACGGGATCCTGTGATTAACTGAGTTCCACATCTTGGGCAAATCATATTAGTAACCTCCTTCAACGATATATATCCTTATTAATTGTATTCTATCACAACATTATTTTTATGGCAATGTTTTTTATTGTCGAAAAACCTCTATTTATGTTATAATTCTTAGAAGTTACCGCGAAAGGAATAAAAAATGTACACACATTCAGAAATAATAAAACGTTTTTATGATATGGCAGATCCCGGATATTGTAAATTTTCCTCATCACTTATACCGGGAAGCAAGCCTCTGATAGGAGTAAGAATTCCTTATTTAAGAGTTTTTGCAAAAGAAATTGTTCAAAATGATTATAAAAGTTTTCTCAATAACGTGGGACATGACTTTTTTGAAGAATATATGTTGGAGGGATTTGTAATATCATATATGAAAATTGATTTTTCCTCGAAACTTGAATTTGTCAAAAAGTTTGTTGATAAAATCGACAATTGGTCCGTAAATGACAGCTTCTGTAATTCACTGAAAGAATTTAAAAATAACAGAAGTGCCGGGTATGAATTTCTTGAGCAGTATTTTAATTCACAAAAAGAATATGAAAACCGTTTTGCAAATATAATGCTGATGTCTTATTATCTCATTCCGGAGTATGTCGACAGGGTTCTCAAAGTATTTTCTGAATTCTCCCACGAAGCATATTATGCAAAAATGGGTGTGGCATGGGCGGTTGCAACAGCTTTTGCCAAATTTCCGGATAAGACTATGGAATTTATGCGTAACTGGAAAACCGACAGCTTAACATATAATATGGCAATCCGTAAGATGTGTGAATCTTACAGAGTCAGCAAAGAAGATAAAATAATTCTAAAAAATATGAAGAGATAGTTGACATTTTGATGTTATTGGAAGATACTTTTAATGTTTGAACGGAGGAATTTTAATGAAAAAAACATGTTATATATTATTGGTTTTGACAGCTGTATTAACACTCTGCGGATGCGGTATCCACAAAATAGATGACCCGGCTACGGCGGAGAAGTTTACGAAAGCAGTGGAAGAACTGGGATTTACCACAGAAAAAGAGACAGTTGACGGCGGAGATGTCGTAACTGCCACATACGGAAAGGAAACAGCTGTAGTATCATACGGACAGTATGATGAGATGAGTTCTGTTACACAGATGTATGATTATTTTCTTAAGAATGCTTCGGATAATAAAGATTATACGGTAGAAGAAGGCGAAGGAAAGAACTTTGTTGCCATATCGGGCGATTATATGTTCAGATGTACAGTCCGTGAAAATACCATTATTGCAGCAACAACAAAGGGCGATGAAGGAAAAGACCTTGTAAATAAAATATTTAGTGAATTAAAATATTAAATAATGCTTGCATTTTTAAAAACATTGTAGTAATATAATCAAGCACGATGTTTGTGGCTCGTTGGTCAAGCGGTTAAGACGCCGCCCTCTCACGGCGGAAACAGGGGTTCGATTCCCCTACGAGCTATTTTTAAAACGCTTTTATGCTATTGAAATTTTACAATTTCGATAGCTTTTTTTTGCCTATTTAAATACCCTGTAAGATTTTAGCATCCTGCAGGGTATGTTTTTTTATTTGATTTTCTCCGCAATCTTTTCATAAACAGGAACATCAACATCATACTCATGTCCGAGGCGTACAACCTCATGTATAAGGCTGTCGGCTTCACTTTGTCTTCCGGCACAGACGTCTTTCTGCATGGAAGAGGTGTAGCTGTTTTCAAGATTTTTTATTATTTCAAGGTTGATGTCAACAATATCTTCAGGAATGTCTATTTCCATTCCGGCAGCCAGATTGACCAGTTCCTCTACGCATTTTATATACATATCTCTTGCCTGGGAAGCATGTTTGAATGCGAGAGCGGTTACATTGCAGTAAGTTCCTACAGCAGCCATCGGAGATACCATTGTAAACTTCTTGAAAGTATCCCGCTTTATATTGTCTGAATAAACAGGAGTGATTCCACTTTTGGCAAGGTCAGATGCAACTTCAAGAAGTCTTTGGTCTTTCAGGTTACCGTCCAAAAATCCATATACAATTTTGAAAATATCGCTGCTAAGATGAATAAAACCCGGTTCTGTAACGGATGCGGCAATGTATATACAGCCTGCCAAAACTGTTAAATCAGGAAATTCTTTGGATATTTTTTCGTTAATACCATATCCGTTAAGCAATGGAATGATTACGGTGTTCTTGACCGCACAACTTTTTATAATCGGATATGTTGATTCAAGGGAATAGCCCTTGACACATAAAAAGATAACATCAGGATTGTCGTCATATTCTTCAGCACTTACGGTATTAATTTTAGCATTAAATTCATTACGGCCTTTTGATACAAAAAGCCCGTATTCACTAATTTCTTCTAACTGTCTGCCTCTTGCGATGAGTGTTACTTCTTTTTCGGCTTTTGTAAGATAAGCAGCAATGCTTCCTCCTATCGCACCGCCACCGATTACCAGATATTTCATAGTAAAATCCACCTTTTTTGATTATGTGCAATAAGTATATAATCATATAAATTATTTTTCAATAAGGTTGAAATAATAATTGAAAAAAAGTATAATTAAGCAAGCAGATATAAAGGAGCGGCGGTTATGGTAAAACACATTATTTTATGGACATTGAAAGATGAATTTTCCACAGATGAAAAAGATAAAATAAAGCTTGGTATTAAAGAAGGACTGGAATCGCTGACAGGCGGAATTCCCGGACTTGTTGACATTAAGGTGAATATATCGGGGCTTGAAAGTTCTACAGTGGATCTTATGCTTGATTCTACGTTTGAAGATGAAGCAGCACTGAAAGCATATTCCGTTAATCCGGCACACGTTGAAGTGGCAGATACAAAAGTAAGACCGTTTACGGCATCGAGGGCATGCCTTGATTATGAAATATAAGGAAATATACAATGTTAAGATTTTTAAAAAAAGTGACGCAGAGGGAACTTGAAGACATTAATGAACAGTTAAGACTTAATGCTTCCAATAATTATAGGGATGCTACGCTTGATAATCTTAAGGAACTTGAGACAAAGTATCGTGAATTATCGGAAAAAGGCAGGCTGAATAAGGAACAGAGCGAGCATTACGGTAAAATGATAGATGACTACAAAGCAGAGTTTAAGGGTTTTACCCATAAGGAACAGAAAGCAGGATGGTAAGATATGGAAGCCAAAGTAAAAAGAACGACCGACAATGTTGAGAATCTGATTAAAGAATTGGAAAAACAATATGTCGGTAATAAACCTGACAAGAAAGAAATCAAACCATCAAAATATGATGAAGGAACGGGAACTTTTTATGTAGACGAAGAACTTGCAAAAACCAAGATGGAAAAGAAAAAGATTCCGGAGACTGTAAAAAAAGAAGAAAAGGACTTAAGCATTGATGATATGCTTAAGCTGTTTGTTAAGGAAGACGATGAAAAGAAGCCGGTTAAAAAAGGTATTTCTTTTAATATTGATACAGACAATTCAAAATGGCATAGTTAAAAAGTGTTCCGGCCGGAATACTTTTTTCTTGCTAAAATAAGAATATTGTAGTATCTTCTTAGTAAGGGATTTTTGCATATGTCATATGCATTCCCGCTTCATTCCTGTTTCAGGAAAAATTCCATTTTAAGAGATTGTATTTTTTTATAGGGAGGGATGTTTATTGGCCTGATTTAATAAAATAATATATTGACAAAGGTATTTTATTGGTTTATATTAATATCAACACGAACGAATGTTCGCATATTGAGAAGGAGATTGTTATGGCTAAAGAAGATAAATTAAGAGCATTGGATGCGGCACTTTCAAGTATTGAACGCAGTTTTGGCAAGGGAGCGGTTATGAAGCTCGGAGATCCTGCTGCGGCTATGAATGTAGAGACAGTACCTACGGGTTCATTGAGTCTTGATATTGCACTTGGTATGGGCGGAGTTCCTAAGGGAAGGATAGTTGAAATATACGGACCTGAATCAAGCGGTAAGACAACGGTTGCACTGCATATGGTTGCAGAAGTCCAGAAGAGAGGCGGAATCGCAGGGTTTATCGATGCAGAGCACGCCCTTGATCCTGTATACGCAAGGAATATAGGTGTTAATATTGATGAATTATATATTTCACAGCCGGATAACGGTGAACAGGCACTTGAGATAACGGAGACACTTGTGCGTTCAGGTGCTGTGGACATTATCATTGTGGATTCCGTTGCCGCTCTTGTGCCTAAGGCTGAGATAGACGGGGATATGGGCGATTCACATGTAGGATTACAGGCAAGACTTATGTCACAGGCTCTCAGAAAGCTCACTGCTGTTATCAGTAAAACAAACTGCATTGTAATTTTTATTAACCAGCTCAGAGAGAAAGTCGGGGTTATGTTTGGTAATCCTGAGACAACAACAGGTGGCAGGGCACTTAAGTTTTATTCTTCAATAAGAATGGATGTAAGAAGAATCGAATCACTTAAGGCTAATGGTGAAGTTGTAGGTAACAGAACAAGAGTCAAGGTTGTTAAGAATAAGATTGCACCTCCGTTCAGAGAAGCAGAATTTGATATTATGTTTGGCAAAGGAATCTCAAGAGAAGGAGATATACTTGATCTTGGTGTTACAAGCAATGTTGTTCAGAAGAGCGGTGCATGGTTCGCTTATAACGGAGATAAGATAGGACAGGGAAGAGAGAATGCCAAGATATATCTGTCAGAGCATCCGGATATTATGGAAGAAATCGAACAGAAGGTAAGGGAACACTTTGCTGTTGATGTATCACATGAAGATGAGACTGTAACCACTGAAGAATAACAGGTAATGATATATGACAGTTAAGGATGTAGTACCTATTAATTCCGGAAAGTTTAAGGTTATCTTTGAAGAAAACTATAGTATACCTTTATATAAGACTGAGATAAGAAGATATAATATAGAAGCAGGCAGAGAACTTGAAGATTCTGATATGAATGAGATTCATAAGACACTTATTTCAAGAATAAAGAACAGAATACTGTATCTTTTAGAAGATTCGGATAAATCAATTCATACCATAAAGTCCAAGATGAGATTTGCAGGATATCCGGATGATATAGTGGATGAGGTAACAGAACTTTTCACAGAATACGGATATCTTGATGATAAGAGATATGCCAGAAATTATATTTCGTCTATGAGTGTCTATATGAAGAAAAGCAAAAAGGCAATAATAACAGGTCTATATTCCAAAGGAATCAGCCGTGAGATTATAGATGAAGTAATAGAAGAATATGAATTTGGCGATAGGGAACTTATACTGGATACATTAAGAAAAAAAGGCTATACACAGGAAAGCCTTGCAGAAATTGATTTTTCTGTAAAGAAGTCTTTAATTTCAATGCTGCTTAGAAGAGGCTTTGAATATGAGGAAATATGTAGCATTTTTAAGTATATGTCTTAGAAAACAGAACGAAAATTGTCGAAATTGCACTATAGATACACTTGTTTTTACTTGACACATTTATTAAAAAAGTATAAAATTATCCTTGTTGTAGTTTAGTATTACAATGAAAACTAAATAAGGAGGTGCTCCTGTGCAGGTATATATTATTATTGCTTGTGTCGTAACATTGGTTGTCGCAGCTCCGGTTACATGGCTTATAAGCACTACATACCATAAGAAGGTTACCGATAAGAAAATCGGAAGTGCAGAGGCTAAGGCCAGAGAGATAATTGATGAAGCACTTAAGACAGCAGAGACGAAGAAGAAAGAAATTCTTCTTGAAGCGAAGGAAGAGTCTATTAAGGCTAAGAATGAGCTTGACAGGGAAATAAGAGAACGTCGTAACGAAGTACAGAAATATGAACGTCGTGTTCTTTCCAAAGAAGAGACTCTTGACAAGAAGTTAGATGCTGTTGAGAAGCGAGATAATGGTTTGAATCGCAAAGAAGAAGAGTTGAACCATAAGAAGCAGGAAGTAGAAGCACTCAGTGCTAAGCGCGTGCAGGAACTTGAAAGAATCTCAGGATTAACCTCCATTCAGGCAAAAGAATATCTTTTAAAAACTGTAGAAGAAGAAGTAAAACATGAGACCGCAGTTATGGTCAAAGAAATGGAAAGCAGAGCCAAGGAAGAGGCAGATAAGAAAGCAAAGGATTACATTGTAAGTGCAATCCAGAGATGCGCAGCCGACCATGTGGCAGAAGCTACTATTTCAGTGGTACAGCTTCCTAATGATGAAATGAAAGGTAGAATTATCGGTAGAGAGGGACGTAATATTAGAACTCTTGAGACTATGACAGGTGTCGATTTAATTATAGATGATACACCGGAAGCCGTTATTTTATCTGCATTTGATCCTGTAAGAAGGGAAGTCGCCAGAATTGCACTTGAAAAATTAATTATTGACGGACGTATACATCCGGCAAGAATTGAAGAAATGGTTGAAAAAGCTCAGAAAGAAGTTGAAATAATGATAAGAGAAGAGGGTGAAGCCGCTGCTCTTGAAACGGGAGTTCATGGTATACACCCAGAACTTATTAAACTTCTTGGAAGAATGAAATTCAGAACAAGCTATGGACAGAATGCACTCAGACATTCTGTAGAAGTTTCGTTGCTTTGTGGATTGCTGGCATCAGAAATTGGTCTTGATGTCAGATTAGCAAAGAGAGCAGGTCTGCTACATGATATTGGCAAATCAATTGATCATGAGACAGAAGGCTCACATGTTCAGATTGGCGCTGATTTATGCAGAAAATATAAAGAATCAGAACTTATAGTTAATGCTGTTGAGGCTCATCATGGTGATATTGAGCCACAGAGCCTTATTGCGTGCATTGTGCAGGCAGCTGATGCTATTTCTGCGGCAAGACCAGGGGCCAGAAGAGAAACAATTGAAACATACACCAACCGTTTAAAACAGTTAGAAGATATAACCAATGAATTCAAAGGCGTTGATAAGTCATTTGCTATTCAGGCAGGACGTGAGATTCGAATCATGGTAGTTCCGGAGCTTATAAGTGATGCTGATATGGTATTGCTCGCAAGGGATATTTCTAAGAAGATAGAAGAAGAACTTGCATATCCGGGTCAGATTAAGGTTAATGTAATCAGAGAGTCACGAGTAACGGATTACGCCAAGTAATTGGTGCTTTAATCAATTAAAAACCTAAAACCCCAAATCTTTTGAATTAAATTCATTTGGTCTTGGGGTTTTATTTTTGTTTGAACTAAAATAAAAAAGGGTATGATTATAAAAAACATATAAGAGGATAATATGAGTAAAGTAAAGAAAGAACCCGGATATGCCGGACTAATATTAATTTATGGTTTAATTTTAATATTGAGAATGTTGCATATAGCTTCATTGGATAAATTATTTAATAAGAAATACAGATTTTATTTTCTATATGTACCTGTAGGATTTATTCTGTACTATACATTTTTTTTCCCATTCATGCATGTACAGGTAGTTGGCAATGAAGGACAGGATTTACTTAGAACAATTTTTCTGACATTTCTTTCAACATATATACTCTGGTTTACAATATCGGCACTGTCCACAATATATTTCATGGTGGAGCCAAAGCTTACCCGTTATGCAGAGAATATGTTCAAGGAATGTGAATTGTACATTAATAAAAAAACTACCGCAAGAAAGATTGTTATAAGATTAAGAAATCTTGTGGACGGTTATTATATTCCCTTTGGGATTGCTTCTATAACCATAGGAATAGGTTTATTTATTTTCTATCAGACATTGACATACAGTTTTAAGACAATAGAAGGTGCGTTTCATAATTTTGTTGCTCTTCAGTTTATATGTGCGGGAATATGCTGGATGATAAGAAGAGAATATGGCAACGAGGAGCATAGGAAGAAAACAAAACAAGAGAAAAAACAAGAAGAAAAAGAAGACCATTTTTATGACGAGTGGGAGAAAAAATGCTACGAAAACAGATTTTATGGTAATTTCGGAACAGATGATAATGAATATTATTCATTCTGGAAGGAATCGGCGGAAGATGTTAATGAGAAACAGGATAGAGGCCGTCATATTAATATAGCATCAGGATATTTCAAGGGATGCAGGAATCTTGAAGAAATTAAGAGGAAATATAAGACTCTTGCAAAAAGACTTCATCCTGATGCGGGTGGTAATGATGAAGATTTTTCAAGGCTTAACAGCGAATATGATGCAGCGGTAAAAGCCTGGGAAATGGGATGATTTTACAGGTTTTTAACCTTGCAAGAGGTAATATCTTGTGATATATTCATTCTTTGGGATTAAAATTGATTAAAAATTAGGAGAATCAATATGGAAAATACAAATTCGCCGATGTTATCTCCGGCAGAAGTTTTTAAAGCAAATGTACAGCTTGAAATAAACAGGACGAAAATGCCTGTGGCAAAAATGATATTTCTCGGAATTTTTGCGGGAATGTTTATAGCTCTCGGTGCAGAAGGAAGCAGCGTTGCGATGCACAACATAGCGAATGTGGGAATGGCTAGAACAATCGCAGGAAGCATATTCCCTATAGGACTCATGCTTATTGTACTCCTCGGAGGAGAACTGTTTACGGGGGACTGTCTGCTGATTATGGGCGTTCTTGATAAAAAGATTAAAGTACTCTCAATGATAAGAATACTGATTATCGTATTTATCAGCAATCTTATCGGGGCAGTTATTATAGCATATCTTGTATTCCTTAGCGGACAATTTGGCTATAGTAATAATTTGCTGGGAGCTTTTACAATAAAAGTTGCCATGGGAAAAATTGACCTTGGATTTACAAAAGCGTTTACGTCGGGAATATTATGTAATATATTTGTCTGCGGTGCTGTGATCATGGCTACGGCAGCGAAAGATGTTACAGGCAAGATTTTTGCCTGCTTCTTCCCAATACTTGTATTTGTTGTCAGTGGATTTGAACACTGTGTGGCAAATATGTATTACATTCCGGCAGGAATAATTGCGTCAGGCAATGAAGCTTATAAGGCAAAGGCAATGGAAGCATACGGTTATACGGCAGAACAGATTTCGGGACTTAACTGGAAGAGCTTTTTTATAAACAGTTCAATACCTGTTACTCTTGGCAATATTGTGGGTGGAATGGTATGCATTGGTCTGCTTTTCTGGCTGATATATGGAAAAAAATATGATAAATCTGTTAAAAACTTGACCTCGGACTGATTTTTTATTATAGTATTTAAAGATATAAATTTGGAGGTATATGATGAGTCAGGAAAAAGTAGATAAGAGAAAACAGAGCAAGGGTGAAGCTTTACATTTTGCTCATAAGAAAGTTGTAATGCTTTCATGGATTATTGTTCTTCTTGTTGTTGTTGCGGTAGCACTTAGTATTACTTTTAATAAACTTGGATATGGAAATGGACACAATAACGGATATGATGCCGGATATGCGTCAGGCAAGTACAACGGATATCTTGAAGGATATTCAGCAGCATCATCTAAGTTTGACAGCAACAATTCCACAACATCGGAGACAACAACGGCTTCAGAGTCTGAATCAACATCAGCTGGTGAAGAAGAATCTAAATAACAGATTAACATTCAAAGAGGATTGAAATTTACCAATCCTCTTTTCTTATTGATTTTTACAGGCTAAAAGGTTAAAATAAATTCTGCATAATATACTTTAATGGGAGAAAAAAATGAAATTATTATTTATTTCATTGGGCTGTGATAAGAATCTCGTAGATTCAGAGATGATGATGGGTCTTTTGCATGACAGAGGTTATGAATTTACAGACAATGAAGAAGAAGCAGATATTATTGTAATCAATACATGCGGTTTTATAAATGACGCAAAGGAAGAGAGCATTAATACCATTCTTGAAATGGCAAAATATAAAGAAAATAATCTGAAGGCTCTTATAGTAGCGGGATGCCTTGTAGAGAGATATAAAAATGAAATATTACAGGAACTTCCGGAAATAGATGCAATTGTTGGAACAACGGCATTTGACAAAATCTGTGATGTCGTTGATGATGTGCTGGCAGATAAGAAACATAATGAACTTGAAAGCATTAACAAGATGTGCAGACCGGATGTTAAGAGAATTATTACAACCGGAGGATATTATTCATATCTTAAGATAGCAGAAGGCTGTGACAAGCACTGCACCTATTGCAGTATTCCAATGATAAGAGGTGCATATAGAAGTGTTCCTATGGATGAACTTGTTAAGGAAGCAGAGTATCTGGCAGACAACGGAGTTAAGGAACTTATAATAGTTGCACAGGAGATAACCGTATATGGTAAAGATTTATACGGAGAAAAGAAATTGCCGGAATTGTTGCACAGACTTTGTAAAATTCCGGGAATACAGTGGATTAGACTTTTATATTGTTATCCGGAAGAAATAACAGATGAACTTATAGAGACTATAAGAACTGAAAAAAAGATATGTCATTATATTGATATGCCTATACAGCATGCGTCAGATAAGATTCTTAAGGCAATGGGACGAAGAACCAATAATGCCGAACTAAGGAATATTATCTCAAAATTACGGAAAGAAATTCCTGACATCTGTCTTAGAACGACTCTTATAACAGGTTTTCCGGGTGAGACAGAAGAAGATCATCAGATTTTGCTTGATTTTATAGACGAGATGGAATTTGACAGACTTGGAGTATTTACTTACTCACCGGAAGAAGATACTAAGGCTGCATCCCTTGATAATCAGGTGGATGAGGAAGTGAAACTTTGCAGAAAAGACGAGATAATGGAACTTCAGCAGGAAATATCCATGGATAAGTCAGAAAGACTTGTTGGAAAAGAAATTGAAGTAATTATAGAAGGAAAAGCAAGTGATGAAGATGTTTATGTAGGACGATCTTATATGGATGCACCATCGGTAGACGGCTATGTATTCATTAATAGCGAAGAAGAACTTATGAGTGGCGATTTTGCAAAAGTCAGGATAGTTAAAGCCATGGAATATGATTTGATAGGAGATTTGATATGAATTTACCCAATAAATTAACTTTATTCAGAATTATTCTTATACCGTTTTTTGTATTTTTTCTCTTCACGGGATGTGTGGGAGAAGCAGGAAAATATATTGCGTTAGGCATATTTGCAGTAGCAAGCCTGACAGACCTTTTTGACGGGAAGATTGCAAGAAAGTACAATCTTGTAACCAACTTCGGCAAGTTTATGGATCCTATTGCGGACAAACTTCTTGTATCAAGTGCGCTTATATCCTTTGTAGGACTTAACAGACTCCAGGCCTGGATTGTAATAATACTGATTGCCAGAGAGTTTATTATAAGTGGATTCAGACTTGTTGCAAGCGACTCAGGAATTGTCCTGGCCGCCAGCTGGTGGGGCAAATTCAAAACAGCATTCCAGATGATTATGTGTATTTTACTTATTATCAATATACAGAATAATGTTTTTACGGTAATTAATAATGTATTCATATATATTTCGCTGGCTTTATCGGTAATATCCCTTGCCGATTACCTTATAAAGAACAGGAAAGTAATTTCCGATATGTAAAGGAATCTAAAAATGAAAGCAGAGCTTATTTCAGTGGGAACAGAGATCCTGCTTGGGAATATTGTAAATACTAATGCTGCGTACCTGTCAAAGCAGTGTGCAAGCCTGGGAATAAATGTATATGCCCAATCTGTTGTAGGTGATAATGATAAAAGACTTGGAACTCTTTTCAAAGATGCAATGAGCCGTTCTGATGTTGTCATACTTACAGGAGGTCTTGGACCTACCGAAGATGATTTAACTAAAGAAACAGTATGTGAATGTATGGATGTTCCGCTTGTAAGGGATGTTAAAGCAGAAGAAAATATGGTAAATATTCTTAAAGGTTTATCTTATACACCAAGCCATAACAATTATAAGCAGGCATTAGTTCCAAAGGACAGCATAATTTTATATAATCATAACGGAACAGCACCCGGTGCAATCATTGAGAAAAACGGTTTTACCGCAATTCTTTTACCCGGACCTCCTATTGAGATGACTGCAATGTTTGAAGAGTATGTAATACCATATCTTAGAAGTAAAACCAATGATGTTCTGTATTCATATACAATAAAGGAATGCGGAATAGGAGAAAGTCTTTTAGAGACCATGCTTCTTGATATAATAGATAATCAGACTAATCCTACAGTAGCCACATACGCCAAGACATCCTGCAGCGAAGTGAGAATAACAGCCAAAGCTGACAGTTTTGAAAAGGCACAGAATCTTGTAAAGCCGATTGCAGAAGAGGTAATTAAAAGACTTGGCGATAATGTTTATTCTACGGATGAAAAAGAAAATATTGAAGACGCCCTTGTAAGACTTCTCAGAAAGAATAATCTTACAATATCTGTTGCAGAGTCCTGCACAGGCGGACTTACATGTTCTAAAATAGTAAATGTTGGAGGAGCATCAGAGGTATTTAAGTATGGCTTCATAACCTATGCCAATGAAGCAAAAATGAAGCTCCTCGGCGTCAGTAAAGATACGCTTGAAAAATATACGGCTGTAAGTGAAAAAACAGCAAGAGAAATGGCATGCGGCGCTATAAAAGAATCAGGTGCAGATGTTGCCGTATCAATTACCGGATACGCAGGTCCTTATGACAGTGAAGATGAACCTAAAGGACTTGTTTTTATAGGATGTACCAATGGAAAGGATACTTTTTGCAGACAGTTCAGATTCAATGGGAACAGACAAAAAATAAGAGAAAGCGCATCCGTTATGGCACTTAATATGGCAAGACTGATGATTATACAATACGAAATGGAGAATTAAAAATGGAAAAGAAACCTTTTGTAACAAAAGAACAAGTTGAAGAAATCGTAAAAAAATATCCCACACCTTTTCACATTTATGATGAAAAAGGAATAAGGGAAAATGCAAGAAAAGTTAAAGAAGCATTTGCATGGAATCCCGGCTTTAGGGAATATTTTGCCGTAAAAGCAACCCCAAATCCATTCCTTATCAATATTTTAAGAGAATACGGATGTGGAACAGACTGCTCATCAAAAACAGAACTTATGCTCTCAAAAGCAATCGGATGCAAAGGTGAGGAGATAATGTTTTCATCTAACGATACTCCTCCTGAAGAATTTGTATATGCCAATAAGCTTGGCGCAATAATTAATCTTGACGATTTTACACATATTGATGTGATTGATAAACTTATAGGAATACCTGAGACAATAAGCTGCAGATTTAATCCGGGCGGACTGTTCTCAATAGCTAATTCAATTATGGATAATCCGGGTGACGCAAAATATGGATTTACCAAGGAACAGCTTATAGAAGGCTTCAAAATCCTCAAGGCAAAGGGAGCTAAGAATTTTGGTATTCATTCTTTCCTTGCAAGTAATACGGTAACGAATGATTATTATCCTTCACTTGCAAAAATATTATTTGAACTTGCTGTAGAAATCAAAAATAAGACAGGCTGTCATATTAAATTCATCAACCTTTCAGGCGGTGTGGGAATCCCTTACAAGCCTGACGGAACACCTAATGATATCCTTGCAATAGGCGAAGGTGTGCACAAAGTATACGATGAAGTTCTTGTTCCAAACGGAATGGGAGATGTTGCAATCTATACCGAAATGGGACGTTTTATGATGGGCCCTTATGGCGGACTTGTAACAAGAGTCGGTAATATGAAACACACATATAAGGAATATATTGGAACAGATGCATGTGCCGTTAATCTTATGAGACCTGCAATGTATGGTGCGTATCATCATATCACGGTTCTTGGCAAGGAGAATGAGCCATGCGACCATAAGTATGATGTAACAGGTTCATTATGCGAAAACAATGATAAATTTGCTATAGACAGAATGTTGCCTAAAATCGAGATAGGAGATTATCTTTTTATCCATGATACAGGAGCTCACGGTTTTTCTATGGGCTATAATTATAATGGTAAACTCCGTTCGGCTGAATTACTCCTTAAAGAAAACGGTGAAGTCCAGATGATAAGAAGGGCAGAGACACCTGAGGATTATTTCAGAACATTTGACTGCTTTGATTTTTACAAAGAAGTAACAAAATAATAAATCGGGAGAATTGATATGGCTGATTTAACAACCGCCGTAGGTGAATTATTAAAAAAGAAAAATACAGAAGAAAACCTTCACATATATGTAGAGGGATTATCTTCCTTGTATAAAAGAATGGCTGAGCTCAGACTTGCAATGAATTATTATACCTTTGCGGAGATTTATTCGGATTTTGATTTTGCAAAAAAGACAGCAGTTGACCCTTATATTAATGAAATCCAACAGATTATTAATGATGTGATACTTCTTGATACACTTTCTCCTGATGCAGTTGACAGGATAGATGCTTTAAGAAACCGCATAATTGCAAAAATGGAGATACTTACGGCATATACGGATATTTTCCAGATATATGAGTATGTTTTGAACAGAGTGGAATACAGATTTTCAAAATCCGAATTTGGCGATGAATATTATAATGACAGGTTTGAAAAAGATATATATCGTTATATAACAGGTGATAAAGATAATACCGTTATTAATATGAAATTGTCCCAGATAGTAGGACAGGTGCCAATGCGTTTATCAAAAAATAAATTTTATGATATGTTAAAGGATTCATTTTCTATATATAAGGGCAGCGAAAAGCAGAGCGTTAATGATTTTGCTTATATGATAAGAACTTCCGGAACACTTTATAAACCTCAGAATTTTGAAGAGGAATTTCCTGAATTAAAGAAATGCCATAATAATCTCAAAGGAATAGAAATATCCGAAATTACGGAAGAACAGTATAAGAACTTCAAAAAGGAACTTGACAGGGCATCCGCATTAATTGAAGAATATTCGGATTTTTATGTTATGCTTACAGAGGTTATCAATGATGTATATTCTGTAGAACTTAATTTTTTTGCATTGACGGATGCTGTAGAAACAGATAAACTAAAAAGTATTATAAGTGATGCTTATTACATTATAGAAGGACATGATATAGAAAGAGAACCTATTTCTTCAAAGTTTGTTGAATTTGAAGGACTCCAGGAAAAAATAATGACAAGGCTTTTTAATCCTGAAAGTGCCCTTGATGAAATTATTGACATCAATAGTGACTGCATTAAGGGAACGGATTACGAGGAAGCTCTCAGACGTCTTGTTATTACATCAAGACTTCAGTCAGCCAGTACATTTGCATCACTTAATGACAATACAGACAAGGATGAGGCGGATGATGCCTTTATTGAAGATACTGTTAATGGACTTGTAGAAGAGTTTGCTTCTCTTTTTGAAGGTATGGACAGATATTCAAGACGTGCGGTTATGGCAATTGTAATAGCCAATCTTCCTGTTTTCTTCAATAATATGGATGAATTTAAGAAGTATGTCCATGTTGCTCTTTCACAGTGTACTGATTCCGCCGAAAGACAGGCATGTATGACAATTATTAACTCAATGTTTATTAATGGGTAAATGTATGAAATTTATTGATGGACTTTATTTTGGACCCAAAGCGGAACATAACAAAAAAGAACTTGTCAGAAAACTCAAAAAAGAAAAATATCTTCCGGGATTGTGGCTTATAACATTACCGCATAACGAGGGAAATATTCTTGATATGGTGGAGGCATATACACTCCCTTATCAGGGTGGACTTAAGGATAACCTTACTGTTGCGGGAATAGCTTACGGAAGAGATGAAGCGTTAGAACTTGTTCGTCAGATAGTTGATGATACATATAATAAATTAGGAACTGTAGATATTATAAAATATCTGGGACTGGAGTAAATGAAGGTACTGTTAATACTTCTAACAATTTTAAAAGTTATAGGAATTATCATTGCAGCTATAGCTGCTCTTGTTCTTATTCTTCTGGCACTTGTTTTGTTTGTACCTGTAAGGTACAGTGCAAAAGCGTCTTATGACCGTAAGCCTGATATATCGGTGAGAATAAGCTATCTTTTACATATTCTGAGTGTGCGTTTTGATCTTCATGATGGCAATAACGAGTTCATCATAAAAATTTTCGGACACAGGATTGGTAACAGGAAAAAGAAAAAGAGACGGCATAAGGTTCATAAGAAAAAGACAGCGGGCAGTGTTGCGGGTAATGAAGTTTCCGTAAAACCTGTGCAGGAAAAAGAAACTTCTGATTATGTTTATGAAGATGATGAGTTTTCCGGACCGGAAACTTCCTATAAACCGGAAACTGACAATGTCAGACCGAAGAAAAATAAAAAAAATGTTTTCAAAAACATAAAATACAAGTATAATAATATCCGTGGGAAGCTTGGAAGAATCTCACAGGAAATTAATGACGAGACTAACAGAAAAGCATTTAAGATTATCACTGAGAGTCTCGGAAAGGCATTAAAGCATATAAAGCCTAAAAAGCATTATGTCAATATTATATTCGGAACCGGAGATCCTTGTTCTACCGGAGAGATTCTCGGACTTATATATTCGTTTGCTTTTTTATCGGGAATCAATATAGAAGCCATTCCGGATTTTGAAGATAAGATTTTTAAGGCAGACTCTTATTTTAAGGGCAGAATAAGAATATTTACGCTGGGAATAATATTGCTTAAGGCATATCGTAATGATGATTTAAAGAAAGTAATTCACAAGTTTACTAATTAAGGTAACCGGGAGGGTACAAAATGGCAGAAAACAAATTTGATACAACAGTAGCATCTTTATTCAAGGGAATGGACGGTTTTTTATCAGCCAAGACGGTTGTAGGAGAACCTGTTACAGTTAATGACACAATTATTTTACCGTTAGTTGATGTTTCTTTCGGTGTTGCGGCAGGTGCCGGAAATGGTGCCGATAAGAATAAGGCAGCAGGCGGAATGGGCGGAAAGATGAGTCCAAGTGCGGTACTTGTTATTCATGACGGAATAACAAGGCTTGTGAATGTAAAGAATCAGGATACCGTAAGTAAAATCATTGATATGGTGCCTGATATAATAGAAAAATTCAGAAAAAAAGATGACAAAGACCCTGATGTAGAAAAAGCAGTGGATGAAGCTATGGGCAAGTAATACTGTTATATGGGATTTTATGAACCGTAAATGAATGTTTACGGTTCTTTTTATATATATATTAATAAAGAAATATATGTAGGGTAGTATGAAACGTGTAACCGGTTTTGCATTGTTTTGCGTTGCAATAGGGATAATTGTGAGCTTTTTTATTCTAAACAGATTCTGGGAGATTGTGGTTATAATCGGATTAATGGTTATTGGATACAATATGTTTACAAGTGGATATAAGTGCAGAAAATAAAATGGTATTACGGCAACAAAAAAGCGCCCGCACTTAACGGACGCTTAAAGTCTGTCAATATTAAGCTCTTTCAACTAAGCCTGATCTTAAACAAGAAGTACATACATACATCTTTTTAGCCTGGCCATCACCAACCTTAACCTTTACAGATTTTACGTTTGCTTTCCACATTTTGTTTGATCTTCTGTGAGAATGGCTCACTGCGATACCAAAATGAGCACCTTTTTCGCAAATAGCACATTTAGCCATGTTTGCACCTCCTTAAAGATATTAAACCTAAACAGGCTCACAACAGAAGTTATAATAACAGAAAGAGAATATAATTGCAAGCATTAATTTATTTTTTAGTATATAAAAATTTTATTTTATTTTTTCTTAGATATAATGTATAATAGATTTGATTGTTGTGGAATTTTGATGTAATTAAATCCATGAATATATAGACTAGGAGGGTTTCATATGAAAGGACATGTTGATAATCAGTATGGTAACGTTGCAATAGACAGCCATGTTATTGCCAAGTATGCAGGAGCAACTGCAGTTGAATGTTTCGGTATTGTTGGAATGGCAGCGGTCAGTGTGAAGGATGGACTTGTGAAGTTATTAAAGAGAGAGAGCCTTACAAGAGGTATCAGCGTCAGCTTTGATGACAAGAATCGTCTTATAATAGATTTTCATGTAATCGTAGCTTACGGTGTTACAATATCTACAGTGGCAGATAATCTTGTCCATAATGTAAAATATAAAGTAGAAGAATATACCGGCCTTAAGGTTGGTAAGATTAATGTTTATGTTGAAGGCGTCAGAATCATTGATTAGTATGATTCTGAAGTAAGGAGGAAATTTAACGTGACAACAACCAGTATAGACGCCGGTATGGTTAAAGAAATTTTTCTTGCCGGTGCAGCTAATCTTGAAGCTAAGAAAGAATGGATTAACGATTTGAATGTTTTCCCTGTTCCTGACGGAGACACGGGTACTAATATGACACTTACAATTATGTCTGCATCAAAAGAGGTAAGCAATATAGAGACTCCTGATATGGAGAGCCTTGCTAAAGCAATATCAAGCGGTTCTTTAAGAGGTGCAAGAGGCAATTCAGGAGTTATCCTTTCCCAGTTATTAAGAGGTTTTACCAAGGTAATAAGGGAATATGATGCAATAGATTCCCGTGTGCTTTCTTTAGCTTTTGAAAAAGCGGTTGAGACAGCATATAAAGCAGTAATGAAGCCTAAAGAGGGAACTATTCTTACTGTTGCAAGAGGAATGTCTGAGAAGATGACAGAGCTTGCGCCAAAGATTTCTGATATTAAGAAACTGCTCGGACTTGTAATCGAATATGGTGATGAGGTTCTTAACTATACACCAGAACTCCTTCCGGTACTTAAGCAGGCGGGGGTTGTTGACTCAGGCGGACAGGGTCTTATGCAGTTGATGAAGGGTGCGTATGACGCACTTATGGGCAAGAAGGTTGATTATTCCAATGTAATAAGTGAGAGCAAGCCTGCTGCCGGAAAAGAGACAACTGCAGCCAAGGGAATAGAAGATGTAAATATCGAATTCGGATATTGTACCGAATTTATCGTTAATATTGAGAAAAAGTATGGCGAAAAAGAAGAGGCAGCATTTAAGGCATTTCTTGAATCAATCGGTAATTCCATAGTAATTGTCTCAGATGATGAGATAGTAAAGGTTCATGTCCATACCAACCATCCGGGACTTGCATTTGAGGAAGGACTTAAATATGGTTCGCTTTCAAAAATGAAAGTAGATAATATGCGTGAAGAACATGAAGAACGTCTTATAGCTAATGCCAGCAAAGTTGCCGGTGATAATAAAGAAACAGAACACAAAGAAGAAGCAGAAGAAGAAATTGTCAATGAAAAATATGGTTTTATATCCGTATCCGCAGGTGACGGACTTACTGAGATATTTAAGTGTCTTGGAGTAAATTATGTCATTGAAGGCGGACAGACGATGAATCCAAGCACGGAAGATATGCTGAATGCCATTGAGAATGTCCATGCTGACAATATTTTTATACTTCCTAATAATTCTAATATTATTCTTGCTGCTAATCAGGCACAGAGTATTGTTGAAGATAAGAATGTAATAGTAGTACCTACCAAGACGGTACCACAGGGAATCTCTGCACTCCTTGCATATTCGGAGGAAGCAGCTCCTGAAGATAACTTCAATGCTATGTCAGAAGAAATTGCCCGCGTTAAGTCCGGCTCGGTTACTTATGCCGTAAGAGACACAGAAGTTGATGATAAGGTAATACGACAGGGTGATATAATGGGAATCGGCGATAAGACAATTCTTTCTGTGGGACAGAACATAAGCGAAGTTACAAAAGATCTCATAGATAATCTTATGGATGATGATTCTGAACTTATAAGCATATATTACGGAAATGATATAGAAGAAGCATCAGCAGAAGAACTTGCAAAACAGATTGAGGAAGCATATCCTGATGCGGATGTAGAGCTTAACTATGGCGGACAGCCAATATATTATTATATTGTATCAGTGGAATAATTTATATGAATATCAGGAAATTAAAGGGTATCGGTACCAGAACCGAAGAATTGTTCCAACATCTTGATGTATATACTACGAAGGATTTAATGGAATTATATCCAAGAGCGTATGATTCTTATGACGAACCTGTTAATATAGCGGCAATAGATGAATGCGGTATATATGCCGTATACGCGGCAGTAGACAGACCTCCCGAATTAAAACAGAACGGGAGATATAAGATACTTACCGTTATGGTCCGTGATGAGGCAGGAAGCATGCTCAGAATAACCTGGTTTAATATGCCGTTTTTAAGAAGCCGGTTAAGAAACGGATACAGATATATATTCAGAGGCAAGGTTGCTATAAAAGGCAGCCTTGTTTTTATGGAACAGCCTTCTATCTACACAGTGGATGAATATTACATAAGACAAAGTTCAATGCAGCCTGTATACCCGCTGACTGCGGGGCTTACCAATAATATGGTTATAAAAGCTGTGAAACAGTGTTTTGAAAGCGGTGGATATGAAGAATTCCTTCCTGAGTGGATACTTACAAAAAATGATCTTATAGATGAGAAAAAAGCACACTACGCAATACATTTCCCAAAGGACAGAAACGAACTTGCACAAGCAAGAAAGAGAATAATTTTTGATGAGTTCTTTTTGTTTACCACCAATATAAGATGTGCAAAAAGTGCCAGGCTAAATGAGGACAACCTTTACAGGATAACCGAGAGCGGGGAAGCCTTACATGTTCTTAAAAACCTGCCGTACAGTCTTACAGGTGCCCAGAAAAAAGTATACAGCGAGATTTTAAATGATATGGGCAGTGATAAGACGATGAACAGACTTATACAGGGAGATGTCGGTTCAGGTAAGACAATACTTGCTTTTTTGGCAATGATAAATACTGCCGCCGCAGGGTGGCAGAGCATTCTTATGGCACCTACGGAAGTTCTTGCAAGACAGCACTACGAAGCATTGACAGAACTTATTGATAAGAACGGGCTGGATTTTACCTGTGTGCTTCTTACCGGAGCACTTACTGAGGCGAAAAAAAGAGATGCAAAAGAAAAAATAACATCGGGAGAGGCTGATTTTATTATAGGAACCCATGCATTAATAACCGATGATGTGGAATTTAAAAATCCTGCACTTGTCATAACGGATGAACAGCATCGTTTCGGAGTCAGGCAAAGAGAGAACTTAAGCCGTAAGGGAGAGACACCCCACATAATTGTAATGAGTGCCACACCTATCCCAAGGTCCCTTGCCATTATTTTATACGGCGACCTTGATATATCCATAGTAGACGAGAAACCTGCGGACAGATTACCGGTTAAAAACTGTGTTGTGGATGATTCTTACAGAACCAAAGCATATAAATTTATTTCTGATGAGATAAAAAAAGGCCATCAGGCTTATATAATATGTGCCATGGCGGAAGAAAGCGATAATGACAGTAATCTTGAGAATGTTGTTGATTTTTCAAAGAAACTTAAAGAGGCTATGCCGGAAACAAGAATAGAATATCTGCATGGCAAGATGAAGCCTGCAGAGAAAAACCGTATAATGGATGAGTTCGCAAAGAGAAATACGGATATACTTGTATCTACCACAGTTGTTGAAGTAGGAATAAACGTGCCAAATGCTACGGTTATGATGGTGATTAATGCTGAAAGATTTGGACTTGCGGGGCTTCACCAGTTAAGGGGAAGGGTCGGAAGAGGAAAAGAACAATCCTACTGTATTTTTGAAAGCAATACTAAGAACAAGGTAACAAAGGAACGTCTTAATATACTGAAAGAGAGTAATGACGGATTTTATATTTCAGAACAGGATTTGAAATTAAGAGGTCCCGGTGATATGCTGGGAACAAGGCAGAGCGGAGATATGGGTTTTGCCATAGGAAATATATATTCCGATGCTTCAATACTTAAAATGGCAGCAGATACTTCCTCAATACTTATAGAAAAAGATAAAGAACTTATGCTTGAGGAAAATTCAGGTATAAGGGACAGAATCCGGAATACAGATTCTAAGATTAATATATAGTGGAGGCAGCATGGAACTTTATATAATAAGACATGGTGAAACTAAATGGAACAGTGAGAAACGTCTGCAGGGACGAAGTGATATTGAACTTAACGAATATGGCATAGAACTTGCCAGAATAACGTCAGAAGCATTAAAGGATGTAAAATTTGACAGGATATATTCAAGCCCCTTAAAGAGAGCATACGAGACGGCTGAGATATTACGAGGCAGCCGTAAACTTGATATTATATGCGATGACAGACTTAAGGAAATGTGTTTTGGCGATTATGAAGGAAAAGTAACTGACACGCTGCCGGATGAATTCTGGAAATTCTTTGATGATCCTGTTAATTTTGTACCGGCCGGAAACGGTGAAACTTATGAACAGGTGATTGAAAGGGCTAAAGATTTTTTATACAATGTCATTGTGCCTTTATCCTATAAGATTGACAGGATGCTTGTTGTGGCACACGGAGCGTTTAACAGGGCACTTATGATATCTCTTAACCACCAGGGAATCAAAGATTACTGGGAAGGCGTTTTCCAAAAGAACTGTTGCGTTAATATATATGAAATTAACGGAGATAATTTTAAACTTATCCAGAATGGTAAAATATATTATGAGGACAAAGGCGGAAAGGATTACAGAAAATAATGAGAGTAATAGCAGGGACAAGAAGAAGTATGCCTCTTAAAGCACCTGTGGGAATGGATACAAGGCCAACCCAGGACAGAACCAAAGAAACACTTTTTAATGTTCTACAGAATGAAATACCGGGAGCTGAATTTCTTGATTTATTTGCAGGAAGCGGTGCTATATCAATAGAGGCATTAAGCAGAGGAGCGTCACATGCCACTCTTGTGGAAAATAACAAAAATGCTGTTTCCTGTATAAAAGATAACCTTAAATTTACAAAATTTTCCGATGAAGCTACATTAATGGAAACTGATGTGATGGCAGCACTTTATAAGCTTGGCGGACATAAGGAATTTGATATTGTATTTATGGACCCTCCATATAATCTTGAAATAGAAGCACAGGTTCTTAAGACAATGAATAATATGGCATCGGTAACGGAGTACACAACGGTTATCATAGAGGCTTCGTTAAAGAGAGATTTATCTTTTGTGGAGGAATGTGGCTTCAGAATTGTAAAAGTTAAGCAGTATAAGACTAATCAGCATATTTTTCTTACGAAAAAATAGTTATAATACTTGTTTTAATTTATAACAAGTGGTATGATTAATAGGATTAATATGATAGGAGTGACTGTTATGAGTAGTAAAATTGAGAACGTAATAGGCGAGATTGAGGATTACCTTGCTGATTGTAAGGCAATGCCGTTTTCTTCTACCAAGATTTGCGTTGAAAAAGATAGAATTGATTCATTGGTTTCGGAATTGAGACTTAAGATTCCTGATGAGATTAAGGAATATCAGAAGAAGAGACAGAAACTTGATAATTCAAGAGATGCTATTCTTAATGATGCTAAGACCCAGGCAGAGAATATGGTAAAAGCGGCTCAGATACATACGGAAGAACTTATTAATGAGCATGAGATTATGCAGCGTGCGTATGAACAGGCTAATAAGGTAATAGATGATGCTACTGCAGAAGCGCAGCGTATTATGGATAGTGCTACCGAAGATGCCAATAACATAAGAATGGGCGCAATACAGTATACAGATGATATGTTATCTAATCTTGAGATGATTATTAATCATGCCATTGATTCCAATAAGACAAGATATGAGACGCTTATGGAGTCACTTAATAAGAGCCTTAATATAGTAATGTCTAACAGAAATGAATTAAGACCGGAAGAGAATTCACAGAATGCAGAACAGACACTTGCCGACAGCGTTAAGGAAGTTATGGATGATGACGGTCCTACAGATGAAGAATAGAACATAACAGTTACGTTAATTTACCCGGAGATATTTTGTCTCCGGGATTTTTTTATGATTGAAACAGTATAACAATACCGCAGACAGCCATGGTAATAACGGCTGATATGAACTTACCGAGAATATATATTTTTTTATCTATGATGTTATTTTCATCAACAGAAAAGGTCTGGAACATTCCGCATACGCCACCTAAAGATATAAATGGCAGAAATGTCAGGTAACGACGGTCTGATACTGTGAGTCCTGTGGTAATTTCAATAAGCATACACAGAATTTCGGGGTGAAAAGGAATAAATGACATTATGCAATGTGATAAAATCGAGAATATTATAATATAGCTGCCAAGTTTACCAATGTTCTTCAGTGCGGAAAGAATTGATTTGTCAATGAGGGCACTTTTTTGCGGCATTGGTACGGAAACACTTGTATAAGTATCCCTATATTTTTGAAAAATAATATATCTTATGATAAAAGAGGTAATTAAGGTACAGGAATAAAAAATTAAAAATACCGGCAGAAAACAGTTAGCGTTTTCTAATATCTCCATACATACAAAACCTGATAAGAATGCGGGACTTACGTTGTTGAAGGAAGCGATGCAGATATTGGCATCTTCTTTAGAAATTGTATTTTTTTTAACAAGATTGCAGCAGGCAGCCGCACAGGCCGGATAGCCGAAAAATAAGCCGGCAAAAATTCCGTAACCGGCTTCTTTCTTTAATTTTAAAATGAAAGTAAGAGGACGCATAAACATATTAACGCCCTCTGTAAGGTTGAGATTAATTATAACATTGCTCAAAATCATAAAAGGGAAAAGAGCGGGGATTAAGGCTTTGTACCACAGGTCAAGACCGTCAAGCGCACCTTTTGCCATAATATCCGGATTTGTTAAAGATAACAGGAGAACAATAAAAATTAAAACATTATGAAATATATTACGAAACATAAGTAAAAATTGTAAAATCCATTAATATTTGTTATAATAAAGTGTATTTTTATATTATGAATTTTAGGACAGCAATTATGAAAAATTTAACAGACAATATAACAGATGAACGTTTTTTTCATTACTTTAGGGAAATATGTAACATTCCCCATGTGTCTTTTCATACGGATAAGATAAGAGATTATATAGAACATTTTGCAGCAGACCACAATCTCAGGTATGCTAAGGATGATTACGGCAATATTGTAATATATAAGGACGGATCAGCGGGGTATGAAGACCATGATGCGGTAGTTCTCCAGGGACATCTTGATATGGTTGGGGCTTCCAAAGAAGAATTCGATTTTATCAATAAACCTGTCACTATTGATGAAGAACTGCTTGGACAGGGCATAGTTAAAGCAAAAGGAACAACCCTTGGAGCGGATGACGGAATAGCTGTTGCTTATATACTTGCGATTCTTGAAGATGATTCACTTTGCCATCCTCCGATAGAAGCTTTACTGACTACCAATGAAGAAGTTGGGCTTCTTGGTGCGGACGGATTTGACTGCAGTCTTTTATCGGGAACAACGGTTATTAATATTGATTCGGAGGATGAAGGCGTATTCCTTATGGGAAGTGCCGGAGGTGTAAGATGTGATATAACAATTCCGATGCAGTGGATATCTAAGTCCGGAGATAATGTCACAATAAGGGTTACGGGACTTACAGGAGGTCATTCCGGAGATAAGATAGGAACGGGAAGACCATCAGCTAACAGCCTTATGGGAAGGGTTCTTAATGAGATATTGCAGGAATGTACAGGCAGTATTGTATACATAAAGGGCGGATCCGTTGACAATGCCATAGCTAACGAATGTGAAGCAGAACTCATTACGGATGAATATGATAAAATAGCAAAGCTTTGCAATTCTGTAGAAAAAGATCTGAGACAGGAATATTTTGGAATCGATGAGAATATATCTGTTTTTGTGGGATTAAACGGCAAAGCGGACAAAAAGGTGCTTGACACTGATTCTCAGAAAAGAGCAATTACAGCTTTATGCCTCGCACCGCAGGGTGTAATTGCAAGAAGCGGCAATAATAACAAAATGGTTAATACATCGCTTAATCTGGGTATTGTGAAGCTTACTGATGATTTGAAGATGGGTTATTCGGTCAGAAGTGTTTATGAGAGTGCCAAAAACGGGCTTACAGAGAAACTTAGGTTACTGGCTTTAATGCTTGGCGGAACGGCTGTTTGCTCCGGAAATTATCCTGCATGGCAGTACGAGCCGGAATCAAGAGTGCGTGAACTGGCAGGAAAAGTGTATAGGAAACTTACGGGAAAAGAACCTGTTTTTAAGACTATACATGCAGGACTTGAATGTGGTCTGTTTTACAACAGAATGAATAAGCCTGATATTGTATCATATGGACCTGATATATATGATATACATACATTTGAAGAAAGAATGGATATAATGTCAGCGAAAAGGGTGTATGAGCTGACAGTAGAATTATTAAAAAATATGTAAGCGAGGGAACGAAGGTATGGAGATTCAGTTATGGAAAAAAATCCTTACGCCATATGAACTGGCAGTACAGGAGATACTTGTAAAATTCAATCATATTATTATGGAGTACAGGTCAGCGGACATGTATTCTCCTATAGAGGCAGTCAACGGCAGGGTAAAAAGCATATCAAGCATTCTTGAAAAATGCCGTAAGAAAAATATTCCGCTTGAGATTGTTACCGAAAAAGTTGAAGATATTGCAGGTATAAGGGTTATATGCCAGTTTGTTGAAGATATTTACAAGGTTGTGGATATCATCAAAAAAAGAAAGGATATGACTATTGTAGAGGAAAAGGACTACATTAAGAATGTCAAACCAAGCGGTTATAGAAGCTATCATGTAATAGTTAACTATGATGTTGAGACATTGGAAGGAACAAAGACAATATTTGTAGAGATTCAGATAAGGACATTGGCAATGAATTTCTGGGCAACAATAGAACATTCATTACAATATAAATACCGCAGAAATATTCCTGACAGGATAAGAGAACGTCTTAACGCTTCTGCGGAAGCCATATTAAAACTTGACGAAGAGATGTCATCAATTCATGATGAAATCATGGATGCACAAAGCTCATATACTATTCATGACAATATTGTATCGGATATACTCAATAACATTCAGAATCTTTTTAAGGTTGCTAACAAAAAAGAAGTTGTTAAGATACAGGATGAATTTTTTGAGATATACAAGAGAAATAATCTTAATGAATTAAGAAGTTTCGCAAGACAGCTTGATATTATGGCAGAGGGATACAGGGCACAGAGTTACTAGAAATTTAAGTGGAGAAAAAGAGATGCAATTACCTGAAAAATATGTTAATTCCATGAAAGAACTGTTAGCTGATGAGTTTGACAGCTATATGGAAAGCTTTAATGAAAAAAGACTGTACGGACTCAGGGTTAATACAGCCAAGATATCCGTTGAAGATTTTATGAAAATCTGTCCTTTCCATATTGAAAGAATACCATGGATACCTAACGGCTTCTATTATTCGGAAAATGACAAACCGGCTAAACATCCGTATTATTTTGCAGGACTTTATTATTTACAGGAGCCCAGTGCGATGACACCGGCGTATGTTCTTCCTGTCAATAAAGGAGATAAAGTCCTGGATTTGTGTGCAGCACCCGGCGGTAAAAGTACGGAGCTTGGAGCAAAGCTTTCCGGCACGGGTTTACTTGTATCAAATGATATCAGTGCCTCAAGAGCCAAAGCACTTGTGAAGAATATAGAAGTGTTTGGAATCGGCAATGTGGTAATTACATGCGAATATCCTGAAAAACTGGCGGCAAAATTTCCTGAATTTTTCGATAAAATTCTTGTGGATGCACCATGCTCCGGTGAGGGAATGTTCAGAAAAGACAATAAGCTCATAAAAAGCTGGGAGCAGGAAGGACCTGAATTCTATTCACCTATACAAAGAGGAATACTTAACAGTGCCGCAGCCATGTTAAAAGAGGGTGGATATATCCTTTATTCCACATGTACTTTTTCAAGAATGGAAAATGAAGACAATATCAGGGATTTTCTTGACAGACACAGTGATTTTGAACTTGTTAAAATATTCGATTACGAAGGCTTTGTAAGGGCTTACGGAATGAATGATGCAGTCAGGCTGTTTCCTCATCATCTTAAAGGTGAGGGACATTTTGTGGCATTGCTTCACAAGAAAGGAACATTGTCAGAAAATCTTAAATGCAATGGATTAAAAACATTAAAACTTCCTGACGAGATTACTGATTTTATTAAAGAACTTTCCTGTGATATAGATACGGACAGCATCAGAATCATTAATGATAAAGTATATATAATGCCTCCTATGATAGATAACCTCAACGGAATAAGAACGTTAAGAACAGGACTTCTTTTCGGAGAACTGAAAACAAAACGTTTTGAGCCGAGCCAGGCATTTGCAATGACGCTTAAGATGGATGAGTACAGTACAACCGTAAATCTTTCTGTGGATGATATTAATGTGATTAAGTACCTCAAAGGTGAGACTATAGAGATTAATCAGGAGAATATCCGTGGCAATGCCAAAAATATCCTTGTATGTGTTGATGGATTTCCTCTTGGCTGGGGCAGATTAAACGGTACCACAATTAAGAATAAGTATCTTAGCGGCTGGAGATGGATGTAATGAAAATAAGAATTGATAAATATCTTGCCGATATGGGTGTAGGTTCAAGAACAGAAATTAAAGATGATATCAGAAAAGGACTTGTATATATTAACGGAAATAAGGTGAAGTCTGCAGGTGAAAAAGCAGACACATTGGATGATGAAGTAGCTTACAAAGAAAATATCATAAAATATATTGAATTTGAATATATACTTCTTAATAAGCCTGCAGGAGTGGTATCGGCTACAGAGGACAGAAAAGAAAAGACCGTACTGGATATTATAGACAGCAAAAGAAAAGACCTTTTTCCTGTGGGAAGACTTGATAAGGATACGGAAGGACTTTTGCTGCTTACCAATGACGGAATACTTGCACATGAGCTTTTGTCTCCTAAAAAACATGTTGATAAAAAGTATTATGTGGAGACTGACGGACTTCTTACCGATGAACACAGGAAACTGTTTAAAAACGGTATTAAGGTTGATGATGAATTTACTGCTAAAGAGGCGGAACTTCAGATATTGTCCTCAGGTGACAAAGGATCTAAGGCATACCTGACAATAAGAGAAGGTAAATATCATCAGGTTAAGAGAATGATGGAAGCGGTCGGCAATACTGTTACATACCTTAAAAGAATAAGTATGGGTCCACTCGCTTTGCCGGAAGATATGGAAACAGGAACCAGCAGAATGCTTACTGATTCTGAAATTAATATGCTTAAAGGCGGTAAATAATGTTTGAAAATATTAAAGCTGTTTTTTTTGATATGGATGGAACCATTGTTGATTCCATGTGGATGTGGAAAAAAATTGACATAGAATTTCTCGGAAAGCACAATATAGAACTTCCGGATAATTTACAAAGAGAAATAGAAGGCATGAGCTTTTCGGAGACAGCCGTGTATTTTAAAGAGAGATTTTCTCTTAAAGAAAGTCTTGAAGAAATCAAAAAAATATGGAATAATATGGCAATTGATAAATACAAAAATGAAGTGAAGCTTAAAAAAGGTGTTATGCCTGTACTTGAATTACTCAGGGATAAAGGTTATAAAACAGGCATAGCCACAAGTAATTCAATGGAACTTGCCCTTGCATGCATTGAAGCCAATGGAATAAAAAAATATTTTGATGCCATAGTGACAGGGTGCGACGTTGGAGCAGGAAAGCCGGCTCCGGATATTTATCTTAAAAATGCTAAGATATGTAATGTACTGCCAAAAGAAAGCCTTGTATTTGAAGATGTTGTACAGGGTATTGAAGCAGGACATAATGCCGGCATGAGAGTGTGTGCAGTTTTTGATGAATATTCCGTATATATAGATGAGGAAAAACATCGTAAGGCGGATTATTATATAAATGATTTCAATGAAGTTATTAAAGAACTAAGAAAGGCTGAAATATGAAAATTGCGGTAGTAACAGGTGCATCATCGGGAATTGGAAGAGAGTTTGCCAGACAGATATCTGCAAGATATGGTAAACTTGATGAAATCTGGCTCATAGCCAGAAGAAAGGAACTGCTTGAAAGTCTTCAGGAAGAAATTAAGTTAAATGCCAGAATTATTGCTATGGATTTAACCAGCGAAGAAGATATGAAGCAGTTTAAAGATTATCTTGAAGAATTAAATCCGGACATTAAAATCCTTGTCAACTGTGCCGGTTATGGAAAGGTCGGTAGATTTGAAGAAATTGACCTTAAAGAACAGACAGGTATGATTGATCTTAACTGTAAGGCATTGACAGAGATGACAGGTATATGTCTAAAATACATTTCTTCCCACAGCAGAATTATTAATGTGGCGAGTGCGGCTGCTTTCTGCCCACAGCCAAGATTTAACGTGTATGCGGCAACCAAAGCATATGTATTAAGTTTCTCAAGAGCACTTAACTGTGAACTTAAGGAAAAGAAAATCACGGTAACCTCCGTCTGCCCGGGACCTGTTGATACGGACTTTTTTGATATTGCAGGTGATAACGGAAGTGCTTTCAAGAAGAAAATGCGCGTGCCGGCAGAAAAAGTTGTGGACAAAGCAATTAAGGATGCGGCACTTGGCAATGAACTCAGTGTGTATTCGGCAATGATGAAAACAGCAGAAGTTGGAAGTAAAATAGTGCCACATAAACTGCTTATGAAATTTTTTGACCAGAGGTAACAATTTTGAAAAAGAATAAAGTATTTAAAGGACAACCGGGATATTTTTTATCAAGAAAGAAAAAACTTCTTATGGGAACACTTGCAGGTTTTCTGATGATGTTTTTATTTTTTGTAACGGGATTTATAATTTACGGAACCCCTAAGAATCTTTTTTCGGTGTTAGCTGTAATCACGGTACTTCCCACAACTAAGATATACGTCCAGTATATGATGCTTCCATGGAAAAACAACGCCGACAGGGAATATCTCGAAAAGATTAAAGCTGAATATCCTGATGTGGATTTTTATGCGGAACTTCTGATGACGGGACTTGATAAAAGATATGAGATAACATATCTTGCCATTGACAAGGATGAGAATATTACTGCATATTCGGGAAATCCCAAGTCTGAAAAGGAACTGTTTTCAAAAGCGGTTGTAAATTTTCTTAATTATTATAACTTTGATGCCAAAGTTAAACTTTTTACCGATATCAGAGAGTTTGAAAAACATCTGAAAAAAATAGAGACGGGAAAAACCTCTCCGACACCTGAACAGAAGGAACATATGGAAGTTGTATTTGAAAAAGTTTCCATAATGAGTATATAAATGAAAGAATATATTATCGGAAAAAATGAAGCAGGACAAAGGTTTGATAAATATATTTTCAAGCTGCTTAAAAATGCCGGTACGGGCCTTATTTTTAAACAGTTAAGAAATAAGAATATTGTCCTGAACGGAAAAAAAGCCAAAGGCAATGAAATATTAAAAGAAAATGACAGTGTCAGGATATTTATGTCAGATGACACCATAAATAAATTTACAGGCGGACCCCTGCATATAAGCAAAACAGGGTTTCGCCTTGATGTCATATATGAAGATGATGATATTCTGTTAGCTTCAAAGCCTGTGGGGGTACTGTCACAGAAATCCTCGGATAAAGATATATCAATGAATGAATATCTTATAGAATATCTGACAGATAATGGTTTTGGCAAAGAAAACCTTGCAACGTTTAAACCATCATTCTGTAACAGACTTGACAGAAATACAAGCGGTCTTATGATTGCCGGAAAATCATTAAGAGGACTGCAGAAGATGTCTGAAATAATTAAAGACAGGAGCATACATAAATTCTATCTTACAATAGTCAAAGGCATAGTAGATAAAAAATCTGTAATAAAGGGATATTTAAGGAAAGATGAGAAAAACAATAAAGTGGTAATATATGATAATCCGGTTAAGGACAGTTATGAGATTCATACAGAATACGAGCCATTAGCCACGAAAGATGATATGACACTTCTTAAGGTGAGGCTTATTACAGGAAAGACACATCAGATAAGAGCTCATCTTGCAGGAATTTCCCATCCTGTTCTCGGTGATTTTAAATACGGTGACAAGGTGTTTAATGAGAAATACGGAGAAAAAAGACAGCTTCTTCATTCATATCAGGTGGTATTTCCGAAACTGGATAATTTTCCGGACATATCGGAAAAAAGTTTTAATACGCCATATCCCGTGAATTTTACGAAATATTTTAAGGAGAATTAAAATGGCAGAATCCAGAGGACTAAGAGGTTCGGTTCTTGAGGAAATGATTAATATGAGCAATGAAGTTTACAGAAATCACGGACTTGCCCTCATACAGAAAGTACCTACACCTATAACACCCATTAATATCGATAAAGAATCAAGACACATAACCCTTGCGTATTTTGAACAGAAAAGTACGGTGGATTATATAGGTGTTGTTCAGGGAATACCTGTGTGTTTTGATGCGAAAGAGTGTAAATCGGATAATTTTTCACTTCAGAACATACATGAGCATCAGTTCAGGTTTATGACGGATTTTGAGAAACAGGACGGAATTGCTTTTATACTTTTATATTTTACCCATAGGGATGAGAAATATTACATTCCTTACCGGGATGTTAAAAGATTTATGGAGAGAGCCAACGAAAACGGACGTAAGCATATCAAATACGATGAAATAGACAAAAGCTACCTCATAGGACGAAAAGGTGGCGTTCTGGTACATTATCTGGAACAGCTTCAAAAGGATTTGGCTTCGAGAGGTTGACAAGGAAAATTATCCATGATATATTTAACGTGCTACTAAGTTAATGCTTTACCATGATAAAGCAAATAACCAACATAAGGAAACATAATATGGAAAGACAATTATTACATACACCTGACGGTGTAAGGGACATTTATAACGGGGAATGTGAAGAACGGCTGATTCTCAGGGATAAGATTCACAGAGTTTTTAAGTTATACGGATACAGTGACATACAGACACCTTCTTTTGAATTTTTTGATGTATACAATAGGGAAAGAGGCTCTGTATCATCTAAGAATATGTACAAGTTTTTTGACAGGGATAATAATACCATAGTTTTAAGACCTGATATGACACCTTCGATAGCAAGATGTGCCGCTAAATATTTTGAAAGCGAGCAGAATCCTGTAAGGCTCTGTTATATAGGCAATAATTTTATCAATAATTCAAGCTATCAGGGAAGACTGATGGAGACAACCCAGGCAGGATGTGAACTTATCGGTGATTCTTCCTCAGCAGCGGATGCAGAAATGATAGCGGCACTTATTGAATCCATTCTCAGTACGGGACTTACTGAATTTCAGGTTGAAGTAGGCCATGTGGGATTTTTTAGCGGAATAACTGCAGAAGCCGGACTTACCGGTGATTCCATTGCTGAGCTTAAGGAGATTATCAGAAATAAGAATCTTTTCTCGATAGAAGCACTTCTTACAAGAGAAAATATTGATGAAAAATATAATGATATTTTCTACAGGCTTCCACAGATGTTCGGAGATGTTAATATTTTGTCACAGGCTGCTTCAATGACAAAGAATGAGACTGCATTATCTGCAATCAGCCACCTTGAAGAAGTGTATGACATACTTAAGGACTATGGTTATGAGAAATATGTCTCTTTTGACCTTGGTGTGTTAAGCGAACTTGATTATTATACAGGAGTAATATTTAAGGCATATACTTTTGATGTGGGTGAACCTATTGCCAATGGCGGAAGATACGATAATCTTATCGGACAGTTTGGTAAAGATAAAGCATCCATTGGTTTCTGTATAACTATAGATCTCCTTCATCTTGCAATAATAAGACAGAAGATAGTTGTTGTTAAACCGACTAAGAACAGACTTATTGTATACGATGAGAGCAATCTTAAAGAGGCGGTCAGACTTGCGGGCAAATTAAGAAAAGAAGGAATTAATACAGTTCTTTCCGGTACCTGCGATGATGAGTCAAAATACAGTGAAGTAATTGTGATGAAGGATATGGTGTAAAAATGAGATATATTACATTTGCCCTTGCGAAGGGACGGCTTGCGAAAAAAGCAATGGAGATAATGGAAAAGATAGGTATAACCTGTGAGGAAATGAAAGATGAAAAGACAAGAAAACTTATTTTTACAAATGAGGAGCTTGGCTTTAAGTTTTTCCTTGCAAAAGCATCTGATGTACCTACTTATGTTGAATACGGAGCGGCGGACATAGGCATTGTCGGCAGGGACACGATACTTGAAGAAGGTAGAAAGCTTTATGAAGTATATGACCTTGGAATAGGCAGATGCAGAATGTGTGTATGCGGACCGGAGAGTGCAAGGGAGCTTCTTAAAAATCACGAACTTATAAGAGTTGCATCCAAATACCCTCATATTGCAAAAGATTATTTTAATAACGTAAAACATCAGACGGTGGAGATTATCAAATTAAACGGTTCTGTAGAGCTTGCACCGATAGTAGGACTTTCTGAGGTAATCGTGGATATTGTGGAGACCGGTACGACACTTAAGGAAAACGGACTCTGCGTGCTTGAAGAGGTTTGTGATTTATCAGCAAGGATTGTTGTAAACCAGGTTAGCATGAAGATGGAAAATAAAAGAATTTCAGAGATTATTGATAAGCTTAAAAAGCTTGAGGAGGAAAACAGATGAGAATCCTGACACTTAGCGAAGATACAAAGAAAGATATTTTAACCAATCTTTTAAAAAGAAGCCCTAACAGTTACGGTGAATACGAAGGCAGGGTTGCAGCTATAATTGATGATATTAAGGCAAGAAGGGACGAGGCTGTTTTTGAATACACGAAGAAATTTGACGGATATGACCTTAATGCGGAAAATATTCTTGTAACAGATGAAGAAATCAAGGCTGCCTATGATGAAATAGATCCAAAGCTTGTGGATATAATCAGAAAAGCTCTTGTAAATATAAGGGATTACCATGCAAAACAGAAGAGAAACAGTTGGTTTGATGCTAATGAAAAGGGAACCATCCTCGGACAGAAAATCACCCCTTTAAAGAGAGTAGGTGTATATGTTCCCGGTGGAAAAGCAGCTTATCCATCATCGGTTCTTATGAATGTTGTACCGGCAAAGGTGGCAGGCGTTGATGAGATTATTATGACAACACCTCCTTCAAAGGACGGAAAGATATATTGCGGAACACTTGTTGCTGCTAAAGAGGCGGGTGTTGACAAAATATACAAGGTCGGCGGTGCCCAGGCAATTGCTTCACTTGCTTTCGGAACAGATTCAATTCCTAAGGTGGACAAAATTGTGGGACCGGGCAATATTTACGTTGCCCTTGCAAAGAAAGCTGTTTACGGACAGGTTGGTATTGATTCCATAGCAGGTCCAAGCGAGATAATGGTACTTGCCGATGAGACTGCCAATCCACGTTATGTAGCGGCAGATCTTTTATCACAGGCAGAGCATGACGAACTTGCATCGGCAATTCTTGTAACTACTTCAATGGAACTCGCCAATAAGGTATCCGAGGAAGTGACAAAGTTTGTTAATGAACTTTCAAGAAAAGCAATAATTGAGAAATCTCTTGAAAATTACGGATATATCCTTGTAGCGGAGTCAATGGAGGAAGCAATAAGTGTTGTTAATGAAATTGCTTCCGAGCACCTTGAAATTGTAACAAAGGATCCGTTCCAGACAATGACTAAAATAAGGAATGCTGGAGCAATTTTCCTTGGGGAATATTCATCAGAACCTTTGGGGGATTATTTTGCAGGTCCTAACCATGTCCTCCCTACAAATGGGACGGCTAAGTTCTTTTCACCTCTTGAGGTTGACGATTTTATTAAGAAATCCAGCATTATTTCTTACTCAAGGGAAGCTCTTATGGATATACATGATGATATTGAAGCATTTGCCAAGGCAGAGGGATTAACTGCCCATGCCAATTCAATTAAAGTCAGATTTGAATAGGGAGAAAGTTATGGGAAGAAATGCGAAAGTAATAAGAAAAACATCAGAAACAGATATAGAAATCTATTTTGAAACAGACGGAACAGGAGAAGCGAAGGTCGATACCGGAATAGGCTTTTTCGACCATATGCTAAAAAGCTTTGCAAGGCACGGACTTTTTAATCTTGATGTTAAGGTTAAAGGTGATATAGAAGTGGACTGTCACCACACAATTGAAGATACGGGAATTGTTCTCGGTGAAGCTATAAAAAAAGCACTGGGAGATAAAAAATCCATCAGAAGGTACGGTTCTTCACTGCTTCCTATGGATGAGACTCTGGTAATGTGTGCCATTGATCTCTCCGGAAGACCATATCTTGTATTTGACGGAACCTTCAATACGGACAGGGTAGGATATTTTGACACCGAAATGGTTAAAGAATTTTTTTATGCCATATCATATTCAGCTGGCATGAATCTTCATATCAAGGAAATGTATGGTGAAAATGCCCACCATATAATTGAGGCAATGTTTAAAGCTTTTGCAAGGTCACTTGATGAAGCTACAAGAATTGACAGAAGAGTAACAGGACTTCCTACAACGAAAGGAGCACTTTAAAATGCAGTTATATCCCGCAATTGATTTAAAAGACGGAAAATGTGTAAGGCTCAGACAGGGTGAATTTAAGGACATAACGGTATATAGCGAAGAACCTTATAAAGTTGCAAAATATTTTGAAGATATGGGTGCTTCTTTTATACATCTGGTTGACCTTGACGGAGCACTTGCAGGAAAAGCGGTTAATGAAGACACAATTAAAAGGATTGTTAAAGAAGTGACAATCCCTTGTGAACTTGGCGGCGGAATAAGAACACTGGAAGATATAGAGCGTGTGCTTTCTTACGGAATTTACAGGGTTATAATCGGAACAAAGGCAGTAAATGAGCCTGAATTTGTTAAGGCGGCTGTGGAAAAATTCGGGGCAGAGCATATTGTAGTCGGCGTTGATGCCAAAGACGGAATGGTTGCCATACAGGGCTGGGAACAGGTAAGCAGCATTAAGGCACTTGATTTATGCCTTAAGATGAAATCATATGGCGTAAGAACCATAGTATATACGGATATAGCCAAGGACGGAATGCTTTCCGGTCCTAATGTTGCCATGACAAAGGAGCTTACCGATAAAACAGGACTTAATATAGTTGCATCCGGGGGAATGTCCTCAATGCAGGATCTCGCTAATCTTGATGAAGCAGGTATTAAGGGAGCTATTATAGGAAAAGCTGTTTATGAAAATAAAATCAATATAGAAGAAGCTGTGCATACATATGAGCGTAAGAAATGCGAAGTTATGTTTTCTTCGCTTAAGCTTAATTCTGATGGCATGATTCCTGTTGTTGTGCAGGATTACATGACGAATGAAGTCCTTATGGTAGCATATATGAATGAAGAAGCTTATAATAAGACTGTATCAACCGGAAGAATGACATATTACAGCAGAAGCCGCAATGAATTATGGATTAAAGGCCTTACATCAGGACATTTCCAGTATGTCAAGGAACTTTATCTTGATTGTGACAGGGATACTCTTTTGGCAAAGGTACTCCAGATAGGAAATGCCTGTCATACAGGTGCATATTCCTGCTTTTTTAATAAGCTTATTTAGTGGTGTTTTATTTTGAAAAAATTAGTAATTACCGGATACAGAGAAAAAAATACGGCTGTTCTTTTTGAAGACGGCAAAGAGACCGAAATACGTGTTATTGAGGAAGAAGGTTCAATCCTTAATAACATATATGTAGGCAGGGTTAATAAAGTTGTACCCAATATAAATTCCGCATTTGTCGAGATATCAAAAGGCATTATATGCTATCTGCCGATAAATGAAGAACATGTGATTTTTCTTAACAGGAAGAATACGGATAAAGTGTGTCAGGGAGATATTGTGCTTGTACAGGTGGTTAAGGACGCCATTAAGACCAAAAGACCCATGGTTACCTGTAAACTTAATATTTCGGGAAAATATGTTGCAATTTCTTTTGATAACAAAGGAATAATCGGGGTTTCCAAAAAAATTACCGATAGCAGGAGAATTGCTGAATTAAAGACACTTCTCAAAGAATATGCTACAGATGAATATGGTTTTATCGTAAGAACGGAAGCAGAACATGCGGATAATAAAGATATATGCGATGAAGCCCTAAAACTTGTAAACGAATTTGAAGATATTGTCCGTATAAGTTCTATGAGACCCGCGTTTACACTTATTAAAAAAGGCGGTAATTCCGTGGATGATATGGTTTCTTCCATGAAGTTAAGAAAAGAAGATGAGGTAATCACAGACATTCCTGAAATATACGAGGCATTGTCAGATAAAGAATATACAGTTTCTTTATATCAGGATACAATGATTTCGCTCAAGACATTGTATAATATCGAAAAAATAATCAACGATGCTTTAAGTAAATATGTGTGGTTAAAAAGAGGCGGATATCTTGTCATAGAACAGACAGAGGCATTGACGGTAATTGATGTTAATACTGGAAAATATGACGGAAAAGACAAAGACAGGGAAGATACCTTCCTTAAAATCAATATGGAAGCAGCGGAAGAAGTTGAAAGACAGTTAAGACTCAGAAATATATCCGGCATTGTGGTTGTTGACTTTATCAATATGAAAGATGACAATATAAAAATACTTACGGATGAGTTATGCACGCAGCTGAAAAAAGATATTGTAAAATGCAAATACGTGGATTATACAAAACTTGGTCTTGTGGAAATCACAAGACAGAAAATCCGCAGATCTTTGATTGAATATTTTACAAAAAACAGTTGACAAATCGGGATTACGATTGTATATTAATCTAGTGTGCCGCACAACGAGGTTATAAGTATCCTTAGGGATCACCATAGTTGGCGAGTATTGATAATAGGAGGAAGCCAATATGTACGCAATTATTGCAACAGGTGGAAAGCAGTACAAAGTATCTGAAGGCGACATTATCAAAGTTGAGAAGTTAGGAGTTGCTGATGGTGAAACAGTAACATTCGATAAAGTTCTTCTCGTAAATGATAAGGAGGCAGTTGTTGGTAATCCAACAGTAGCTGGTGCTACAGTTACAGCTTCTGTTGTATGTGAAGGCAAGGACAAGAAAGTCATTGTTTACAAATACAAGAGAAAAACAGGTTACCACAAGAAAAACGGTCACAGACAGTTATTTACAAAGGTTAAGATTGAAAAGATCAACGCTTAATCCGGAGATAGTATATGACCAATATAACTTTTTACGTTAAGTCAGATAAGTCAATTATAGGATTTAAGTCAAAAGGTCACGCCGGTTTCGGTGTGAGAGGAACTGATGTAGTATGTGCTTCAGTTTCAATACTTCTTATTAATACTGTTAACTCAATCGAGAAGCTTACTTCGGAAGAATGTAGTTATAAGATTAATGACAGAAGAGCAACTATAGATTTTCAGATGGATACGGTAGGCGATGGTTCACAGCTGCTTCTTCAATCACTGAAGATGGGACTTGAAGGAATCGCAGATGGGTATCCCGGAAATGTTACGATAAATATCGAGGAGGTGTAACACTCATGTTAAAACTTAACCTTCAGTTTTTCGCTCATAAAAAGGGCGTTGGTTCTACTAAGAACGGTAGAGATTCTGAATCTAAGAGATTAGGCGCAAAGAGAGCTGATGGACAGTTCGTATTAGCCGGAAATATTCTTTACAGACAGCGTGGAACAAAGATTCTTCCAGGCGTAAACGTTGGACGTGGCGGTGATGATACATTATTTGCAACAGTTGACGGTGTCGTTAGATTTGAAAGAAAAGGCAGGGACAAGAAACAGGTTTCTGTTTATCCGGTAGCATCAGAACAGTAATATAATGATTAAGGCTCCAGATCTTGTGGATTTGGAGCCTTTATTTTTAACAATGAAATTTATTATCATTACAGAAGGAGAGAATAAGCCATGTTTGCAGATTATGCAAAGATTTTCATAAAATCAGGAAAAGGCGGGGACGGCCATGTAAGTTTCCGCAGAGAACTTTTTGTCGCAGCAGGCGGACCGGACGGTGGTGACGGTGGCAAGGGTGGCGACGTTATTTTTGAAGTTGACAAAGGTCTTAATACATTGAATGAATTCCGTCATGTCCGCAAATATGTGGCTGAGAGTGGCGAAGAAGGCGGAAAACGCTTATGCCACGGACGAAACGGTAATGATCTTATTATAAAAGTTCCGGAAGGAACAATCATAAGGGATGATGTATCAGGCAAGGTAATTGCGGATATGTCAAACGGAAGGGAAAGAGAAGTAGTTTTAAAAGGAGGCAGAGGCGGCAAAGGCAACAAAAATTATGCCACAGCCACAATGCAGGTTCCTAAATACGCACAGCCCGGCGGACAGGCTAAGGAGCTCTGGGTTAAACTTGAACTTAAAGTTATAGCAGATGTAGGACTTGTGGGCTTTCCTAATGTAGGTAAATCAACTTTGCTTTCAATGGTCAGTAATGCAAGACCTAAGATTGCGAATTATCATTTTACCACACTTAATCCTAATCTGGGAGTCGTTGACCTTGAAGGAGCAGACGGTTATGTTATAGCAGATATACCGGGTCTTATTGAAGGTGCTTCGGAGGGCGTCGGATTAGGACATGAATTTTTACGTCATATTGAACGTTGTAAGGTCATAATTCACATGGTTGATGCTGCCTCATCTGAAGGCAGGGATCCTATTGACGATATTAACAAGATTAATGCAGAACTTGAGGCTTATAATCCGGAACTCATTAAGAGACCTCAGGTTATTGCCGCAAATAAGACCGATTTGATTTTTGCAGGGGATGAAGATCCTGTACAGAAAATTAAAGATGAATTTGAACCAAAGGGTATTAAAGTATTCCCTATTTCAGCAGCTACCGGCAAGGGACTTAAGGAACTGCTTTATGCCGTTAGAAATATACTTGATTCATTAGATCCTGAACCAATTGTATATGAGAAGGAATGTTTTCCTGAGGAAATGTACGATAAGTCGGAACCGATTGAAGTATATAAGGCAGATGAGCATGCCTTTGTCATTGAAGGAGACAGGGTGGACAGAATGTTAGGATATACTAATCTTGATGATGAAAAAGGTTTTGCTTTCTTCCAGAAGTTTATGAAAGAACAGGGAATTATTGAACAGCTTGAAAGTCTCGGAATTGAAGAAGGTGACACAGTTTACCTTGGAGACCTTGAATTTGATTATTACAGATAAATGGGAGGCATTTAGATGACAACGAAACAGAGAGCATATTTAAAAGGACTTGCAATGACCATCGAACCTATTTTCCAGTGCGGAAAAAGTTCCGTAACACCTGATTTTGTAAAGGCGGTATCGGAAGCGTTGGAAAAGAGAGAACTTATCAAAATAAGTGTTTTACAAAATTGCGCAGATGATCCAAAAGAAATCGGAATAATGATTTCTGAAAGAACAAGGTCAGAACTTGTCCAGGTTATAGGAAAAAAGATTGTTTTATATAAACAGGCAAAAAATGAAAAGAACCGTAAAATAGAACTGCCTAAGGCAGCTAAAAAACAGACTATATGATAAGAACAGGCATTTTCGGCGGTACATTTGACCCTGTCCATTACGGGCATATAAGGCTGGCAGAAACGGCATATAATGAACTTTCTCTGGATAAAGTTATTTTTATGCCTGCATATATACCACCCCATAAGGCAGATAATATTGTCTCAGACTGGGAACACCGTGTGAATATGTTAAAACTTGCCATAAGTGATATTCCGTATTTCAATATTTCTTTTCTGGAAAAAGAACTTCAGGGAAGGTCTTATACGGCGAGAACACTTTCAATTCTGAAGGAAAAATATGAAGCACTTGTTTTTATAATGGGTGCCGACTCATTTATGAATCTTGACGGATGGTATCATCCGCAGGAAATATTTAATAATGCGGAAATAGCCTGTGCATGCCGTGATAAGGAAGACCGTGCGGCGCTGCTTGCCAAAGCGGATGAATACAGCAGCCGGTATGGTGGTGTAAGCCATATTCTTGATATGGTGAAATTTGATGCCAGTTCTACATGCATAAGGGAAAATATAAGGAACAGAAAACGATGTGACGGAATTATTCCTGAAAAAGTTTTGGAATATATAAAGGAAAATGGTTTGTATTATGGAACTTGATGAAATTATTTCAGAAGTAAAAAAACACATAACGGAAAAGCGCTATGTGCATACGGAGGGCGTTGCATTTACTGCAGCCGCTCTTGCGATGAAATTCTCTTATGAAAGCGGTTATAGGGAAAACGATAACATGGAATTTGTGGATAAGGCAAGGACAGCGGGGTATCTTCATGACAACGCAAAGTGTCTTTCCGATGAAGAACTGTTAGCTGTCTGTGCAAAAAACAATATTCCGGTTACAGAATGTGAAAAGAAAAGCCCATATCTTTTACATGGTAAAGTTGGGGCGTTTTATGCAAAAACATTGTATGGAATAGATGATGAGGATATTCTTAACGCAATTACTTACCATACAACCGGCAGACCGGGAATGAGTATGTTGGAGAAAATTATTTTTACAGCCGATTATATAGAACCGGGAAGAACCAGACAGGCAAATCTTGATTATATAAGGTATCTTGCTTTTACTGACATTGACAGATGCGTTTTGAAAATTTTAAGTGACACGCTGGATTATCTTGAAGAGAAACATAAGAGTATCGATGACATGACGGTAAAGACTCTTGAATATTACAAGAATAAGCAGGAGATGGTGTAAATGGATAAAATACTTAACACAATATATAATGCAATAGATGATAAAAAGGGTGTAAACACAAGGATACTTGATATTTCGGCAATTACAACAATATCGGATTATTTTATTGTTACATCCGGAAATAATTATAATCAGGTAAGGGCCATCGCAGACAATGTTGAAGAAGAACTTTTGAAAAAACATGGCATGAGGCCTGAAAGAGTGGAAGGATATAATAACGGAGAGTGGATTCTCCTTGATTATATCGACTATGTTATTCATGTTTTTGACAGAGAACAACGTCTTTTCTATGATATTGAAAGAATCTGGAGCGACGGGAAAGAAATAGAAGTTAAATAATGGACTATTGTGATGTACAAAAATATCTGGATTCTGTGGGCAGAATGGGAAGCGTTCCGGGACTTACAGCCATAAAGGCACTTCTTTTAGAATTAAAGAATCCTGAAAAAAATCTTAAGGTTATTCATATAGCAGGAACCAACGGAAAGGGTTCAACAGGTGCGTTTATTGATAAAATTTTAACAAATGCAGGACTGACTACGGGACGTTATTCCTCTCCTGCGGTTATGGAACCCTTGGAAATTATCAGAATTAACGGTAAAAATATCGGCTGCGAGGATTTTTCAGAAGTTGTTACGGAAGTAAGAGCAGCAAGGGAAAGACTGGCAGAAGATAATATTTATCCTACCAGGTTTGAGGTAGAAACTGCATCGGCCTTTCTTTTTTTTAGCAGAAAAAAAGTGGATGTTGCCATTATTGAGTGTGGAATGGGCGGACTTTTGGATGCTACCAACGTGTTTGAAGAAGTTTTATGCAGTGTAATCACATCAATATCAATGGATCACACGGACTTTTTAGGTGATACTTTAGAAAAAATCGCATTCAATAAGGCGGGGATTATAAAAGATCATTGCCCTGTTGTTACCTGTAATCGTGATGAAGCCGTTGCAAAGGTAATAGAGCAGGAGGCAGCATTAAAAAAAGCACCGCTTATACAGGTAAAAGATGCCGTATTATCGGGAATAGGCAGTTCGGAGCCGGAACTTATATTTTCTTATGAAGAATACGAAAATCTTAAATGCGGACTTAAAGGCATATACCAGACAGTAAATGCAGCAGCTGCCATAGAGACGGTGAAAGTATTAAAAAATTCAGGATATGGTATATCCGATGATAATATAAGGGACGGAATTGAAAATACATATTGGCCGGGCAGATTTGAGATTATCCATAATAATCCGTTAGTTATAACTGACGGTGCACATAATCCCGACGGAGCAAGGGCATTATCGGAGACACTTAGATATTATTTCGGTAATAAGAAACATACATTTTTAATTGGTATCTTTAAAGATAAGGATATTTATGGTATACTTGATGAAATAATGGATCTGGCAGATAATGTTATAGTCATAGAGACACCGGGAAATATAAGGGCGGCTGATTGTGAGCATGTAGCCTCAATTATAAAAGAACGGTATAGCATTAATGCAGAGCCGTTTAAAGACGTGAAAGACGGTGTATTAAGATGCCTTGAACTATGTACGGATTCTGTTGTTACATTTGGTTCACTTTCCAATATAAAAAGAATAAAGGAAATAATTAAAAATGATTATAGGCGGTAGAGATTTTAATGACGGACATACCCATGTAATGGGCATATTGAATGTTACTCCCGATTCATTTTCCGACGGCGGAAAATATAACAATATTGACGCAGCTTTATTACACACGAAGGAAATGATTGAAGACGGTGCACACATCATTGATATAGGCGGGGAATCTACAAGACCAGGATATACGATGATTAGTGACGAAGAAGAAATAGAGAGAGTCTGTCCCGTCATTGAGAAGATTAAGAATGAGTTTGATATTCCGGTTTCCATAGATACATATAAGAGCAGAGTTGCATCTGCTGCAATTACTTCAGGTGCGGACCTTATTAACGATATATGGGGACTTAAATATGATGATGATATGGCAGCCGTTATTGCCGGTTCAGGACTGCCTTGTTGTATTATGCACAATAGAAACAACACTGACTATTCCGATTTTATCAAAGACCTCAACAAGGAGATGCTAGAATCGGTGAATATAGCCCTTAATGCAGGAATTGACAGGGACAAAATTATAATTGACCCAGGCGTTGGATTTGGCAAAGAATATATACACAATATACTTTGCCTGAGACATCTTGATGAATTTTGTAAGCTCGGATATCCAGTGCTCCTTGGAACATCAAGAAAGTCGGTTATCGGGCTTACTCTTGATTTACCAAAGGATGAGAGAGTGGAAGGAACACTTGTCACAACTGTTATAGCGGTTATGAACAGATGCATGTTTGTAAGGGTCCATGATGTAAAACAAAACTATAGAACAATAAAAATGACGGAGGGAATTTATGGACGAAATAGTAATTGACAATCTCAGGGTATTCTGTAACCACGGAGTATATGCAGAAGAACGTTCGGAGGGACAGAATTTTTTTGTTACAGCCAAAGTTTTTCTTGAAACATATATTGCAGGTGTTACGGATGATCTTAATAACACAGTAAATTATGCGGGACTTTGTCAGGTTATATCTGATTTTATGCAGGATACACAGTATAATCTTATTGAGGCGGTTGCCGAAAATCTGGCAGCGGTGATCCTTAATTTCAGTGAAATAGTTAAAGGCGTTGATTTAACCATAAGCAAACCGGAGGCACCGATTGATCTGCCGTTTGAAAATATCAGCGTCAAGGTGTTCAGACAGTGGCGTAAGGCATTTATTTCATTCGGCTCCAATGTGGGCGACAGAATGAAATACATTCAGGATGCTTTCAAAAAAATGGAAGACAATGAGGCAATAAGAATACTTAAGACTTCGTCAATAAAGCAGACAAAGCCCTACGGCGGTGTTGAACAGGATGACTTTCTTAACGGATGTATACTCATTGAGACATATATGAGACCTGAATTTTTATTGAATTTCCTTAATCAGTTAGAATTAGAATCCGGAAGGGTAAGGGATATTAAATGGGGTCCAAGAACACTTGATCTTGATATTATCTTTTATGAAGAAGAGGTTATACATACGGACAGGTTAATTGTTCCTCATGCAGATATGCACAACAGACCTTTTGTGCTTGAGCCTTTATGTGAAATTGCTCCGTATGCTTATCATCCGATATTTAAAAAGACAGCAAGACAGCTGCTTAACGAATACAGAAACAGATAAAAACATATAGTACTTTTGATACACAAATGTATTGACATGACATAGTGCCTTTTATATAATCTCTAATATAAGACGATGCTGGGATATATAGCATTCGGAAAGGCAGGATCAATAAAATGAAAGAGTCAATTAATAAAAGACTTAAGAAAGGCTTCAATGTTATTACTCTTCTTGGTATGATAGCATTATTTATATGTGATTCAGCATTATTTATATTTAGCTCCAAGTATGAGTCGGCAATGAAGAATTATGGTTTTTCACAGGGTGATATAGGAATGGCATTTGTTTCTTTTTCAGAGACAAGAAGTGCGTTAAGAGGCGCTGTTGCATATAGCAGCAAGAACCAGAAAAATGCCCAGAAAGAACTATATGACAGCAAAAAAGAAGAATTTAACAGATATCTTGAGGATATTAAAAAATATATGGTTACAGACGAAAGTATGAATGCATATAATGATATTCTTACTGCACTTGAGGGCTATTGGGATATAAGCGACAGCGTATTAAGTGATGGTATGTCGGGTTCGTATTCTTTATCACAGCAGGCACAGGAAAGAGATATCAAAGAAATTGAACCATTGTATAACAATGTTTATAGTGCAATCAACAGACTTATGGATATTAATGTTGATAAAGGAGAAAAACTTGAAAAAATTCTTGCAATAATTAAGTATGTACTTTGCGCAGGTGTTCTTGTGGTTATTGTAATCAGCTCTATTATATCAAAAAAAATCAGCAATAAGGTATCTAAGTCAGTTGAAGAGCCGGTTAATGCATTGGTAGACAGGTTTAAGACATTTGCCAGAGGTGACCTTGACAGCGAGTTTCCAACTAATAGTCATGATGATGAGATATCGTTAATGACAGAGGAAGCCAAGTCAATGGCTGCAACGCTTAATCTCATAATTACCGATTTAAGTGAAATTATGTCAGAGATGGCAAAAGGCAATTTCAATGTTGATACCGAAAACGGAGAAAAATACGTTGGCAAGTTTGTTGAACTCAGGGATTCTGTGAGGATGATGAATGACAAGGTAAATGATACCCTGCATAGTGTTGAGGAAGCTTCAAAGTCAGTTACGGCAGGTTCGGAAAATCTTGCACAGTCAGCGCAGGAACTTGCGGAGGGCGCAACAGAACAGGCGGGAGCGGTAGAAGAACTTCAGGCTACAATCACAACTATTTCCGAAAATGTTGCAGAAACCGCTAAAGCACTTATGGATAGCAGCAATAAAGCCCAGGAATATGCAGAAAAAGCTGATGAAAGCAAGGCATCCATGAAGTCACTTATGGATGCAATGGAAAGAATAAGTGAGACATCATTAAAAATCAGCAGCATAATAGCTGATATTGAAAACATTGCTTCACAGACTAACCTTCTTTCACTTAATGCTGCAATAGAAGCTGCAAGAGCCGGTGAAGCCGGCAAGGGATTTGCGGTTGTTGCGGAACAGATAAGAGTTCTTGCAGACCAGAGTGCACAGTCGGCCGTTGATACCAAAGCACTTATTGAAGGTGCTCTTAATGAAATAGAAGAAGGTAATAATGCTGTTAAGAGTGCAGCGGATTCAATGGGAATCATTGTTGATGGTATTAATGAAATAGCTGTTGTAACCAAGGAAATCAGTGAAACATCCAATACCCAGGTAGCGACTATGAAGGAAGCAGAGGCAGGAATTGACCAGATATCAGAAGTTGTCCAGTCTAATTCAGCTGCATCGGAGGAATGTTCAGCTACAAGTGAGGAATTATCCGCACAGGCAGAACAGATGAATCAGTTAGTTGATAGCTTTGTATTAAAAAGATAATTAAAGATTTATATAAGATAGAATAAGCGGTATGACAGAAGCCATACCGCTTATTCTTGTATAGAACATATGAAATTAAACAATATTGGTTCTTAGCAATCCAATTACTTTTCCAAGAATCTTACATTCATCAACGATAATAGGGTCCATATTATCGTTCTCGGGTTGAAGACGATAATGATTGTTTTCTTTGTAAAAACGCTTGACCGTTGCAGAATCATCTACTAATGCAACGATTACTTCCCCGTTAGATGCAGTATCCTGACGGGCAACAAGCAAATCATCACCATCATAAATTCCCATATTAATCATACTGTCTCCCTTGACACGAAGCAGAAATGTCTCGGTATTGGGAAGCATATCTGCAGGTATTGGAAAATAATCCCTTATATTCTCTTCGGCAAGAAGTGGAAGACCGGCTGCGACGGTTCCTATCATGGGAACATTAACTAATTCCCTGTCAGGCAGGTTAAAACCGAAATCATCATCTACAATTTCTATGGCACGGGTCTTGGACTGGTCTCTTGATATATAACCGTTCTTCTCAAGCGTAGCAAGATGCGCATGCACACTTGAAGTTGATTTCAGATTAACCGCTTCGCAGATTTCCCTGACTGATGGCGGATAGTTTTTAGATAAAATATGCTGTTTGATAAAATTAAGAATCTCCTCCTGCTTAGGAGTAATTCGTCCTTTACTCATATCTTATACCTCCGATTGTTATTTATTAAATACAATATATCACACATACGGAATATATGCAAACAAAAGTTCCGAAAAAATGTTCGATAAAACTATTGACAAACGGATGTTCGAGATGTAATATCATATTAACGAATCGAACACAAGTTTGTGTACTGTTTATTGTACACGCAATGAATTATTATTTAGATAGTTTAGGAACGGAGGAATAAGATTATGAACATTTTAATTAAGAAATTAAGAAAGAACTGCAGTAAGATTGCAGCAATGGCGGTTATATCAGCAGTTGTTGTTGTGATAATACTTGTAAGCAGAGTCAGGGTTGATGCCAATAACAGTTATGGAAGAGATTATTCCGATAAGAGATATAAGAATTATACGGTAACGAGTGGGGATACCTTATGGGATATTGCCGAAGCCAATATGGATTATGAATATTATGATGATGTGAATGATTACATCGCAGAGATTAAGAGAATGAATAATTTATATTCCGATAAGATATATACCGGACAGAATCTTCTCATCACTTATTATTGCCACAACTGTAATACCTGAGTGCCGGATAATCCCGGTGGGATTATCTGACTATCCTTTTTGGCCAGTCTTCCAGATTGGCATTGATTATTGCAGTAAATGAATGTTCTATAAGCCCCGGATTTTCTTTTGAAAGATTATGAAGCATATCTTTTATATATTGTCTTTTTGTATAACCATCGGCAGGACACTGATTTTTAACAATGGGGAGCTCATATCTTTTTGTAAAAGACTTTATTGCATATTCCGGAATGAGCATAAGAGGACGTATCAGTGTAAGCCCTGATTTATCCATATAAGTTACAGGAGAGAAAGTATGGATACGTCCTTCATACATTAATGACATATAGAAGGTTTCAATCAGGTCATCCCTATGGTGGGCATAGGCGAATTTATTACATCCTAACTCCAGTGCTTTTTCATTAAATGCACCTTTCCTCATTTTTGCACATAATGAGCAAGGATTGCTCTCTTTTCTTGCCTCAAATATTATCTGATATATTTCTGTATCAACCGTATAGTAAGGAACTTCAAGTTTATCACATAGTTCCTTTACAGGTGTAAAAACCATATTTTCAAGACCAAGTTTTACCGTAATTGCTACAAGTTCATATTTTTTCGGGTAGAAACGTCTTAATCCTGCAAGTGCATACAGCAGGGTAAGGCTGTCTTTTCCTCCCGATATTCCTATGGCTATTTTATCACCGTCTTCAATCATATTGTATTCATAAATTGCTTTTCTTGTATAACTGTATAATTTTTGTAAATCCATATATTCCTCGAGTTTGTGTTTTTTTATGGGATATAGTATAATACAAAAATATGTATGATATCAATTATTTTATAGAATTCAAGGAGGAAACTTTAAGTAACTGAATAAGTTGTCAAATGTGATAATATGCGTTTAAATATACTCATGGAGATATACTATGATACATCGAATATCACAAATTACAAGCCAAAAGATTTTGCTGAATTGCTAGGTGTTTCTGCCAAAACGTTACAGCGTTGGGATAGAGAAGGAACTCTAAAAGCAAATCGTACTCCAACTGATAGGCGTTATTACACTTACGACCAATATCTTCAATTCAAAGGCATAAATACAGAAGACGATACGCGTCAAGTTGTCATTTCTACGACAGTTTTGTAATTCTAAAGGTATTATCGTAGACCAATGTGTTGAAGATTATGGGAGTGGTCTTAATTATAATCGCGAGAAATGGAACGAATTATTAGATGAAGTAATGGAACAGAAAATCAAAACCATTATCGTAACTCATAAGGATAAATTTATCCGATTTGGCTATGATTGGTTTGAAAAATTCTGTATGAAGTTCAATACAACCATGGTGGTAGTAAACAATGAAGAACTATCGCCTCAAGAAGAACTCGTGCAGGATATTGTTTCAATACTCCATGTATTCTCTTGTAGGTTATATGGACTTTGTATATATAAAAAACAAATAGAAAGAGATGAGAAAATTGCTAAAGAGCTTCAAGACGGAAATAAATCCAACAGAAGAGCAGAAAATCAAGATACGCAAGACGATAGGAACTTGTAGGTACATCTATAACTTTTATCTTACTCATAATAAAGAACTTTATGATAATGGCAAAAAGTTTATGAGTGGTAAATCGTTTAGTGTCTGGCTTAACAATGAGTATCTTCCAAACCATCCAGAATATTCCTGGGTTAAGGAAGTAAGTTCAAAATCTGTAAAGCATTCAATCGAATGTGGTTGTACTGCTTTTACAAGATTTTTCAAACATCAGAGTGCTTTTCCTAATTACAAAAAGAAAGGTAAATCTGATGTGAAGATGTACTTCGTTAAGAATAATCCAAAGGACTGTTTTTGCGAAAGGCATCGTATCAATATTCCAACTTTAGGTTGGGTACGTATCAAAGAAAAAGGATACATTCCAACAACCAAAGATGGATATATAATCAAAAGTGGTTCAGTTTCAATCAAAGTTGACAAATTTTATGTTTCCGTTCTTGTGGAAATCCCTGATGCCCAGATTGCTAATAACTCTAACGATGGAATTGGTATTGACCTTGGTTTAAAGGATTTTGCTATTGTTTCCAATGGTAAAACGTATAAGAACATTAACAAATCTGCAAGATTAAAGAAACTTGAAAAGCAACTTATTCGAGAACAAAGGTGTCTCTCTCGAAAGTATGAAAACTTAAAGAAAGGAGAAGTCACTCAAAGAGCAAATATACAGAAACAAAAGCTCAAGGTACAAAAACTTCATCATAAGATAGATAATGTCCGTACGGATTACATTAACAAGACAATTGCTGAGATAGTAAAAACCAAACCATCTTATATAACGATTGAGGACTTAAATGTAAAAGGAATGATGAAGAACCGACATCTCTCAAAAGCCGTTGCATCACAGAAGTTTTATGAGTTTAGAGCAAAAGTTCAGTCTAAATGTAATGAAAACGGTATTGAGTTAAGAGTAGTAGCCAGATGGTATCCATCTTCAAAAATATGTCACCGTTGTGGTCGCATCAAGAGAGATTTAAAACTTTCGGATAGAATTTACAGATGCGAATGCGGTTATGTTGAAGATAGGGACTTTAATGCTGCACTTAATTTGAGAGATGCTATAACTTACGAAGCTGCATAGTCAAACGCAAACGTAAGTATGTACCGAAGGCTTATTCGGGAATTAACGACTGCGGAGTGTACAAGAACCTGCAAGTAGATATGATTTCGGTCAATCAAAAGCATACACGATGAAGCAGTAAGTAGAGTTCGTGAGAACCTATATTATCTCGATGTGCGTATATTTACACACATTTTGAGTGGCAGACATTTAATGGATTTGGACAACAGACTTGTCAAAGGACTTAATAAACAGGGAATAACTAAGATGACCGGAATACAAGAGGACTGTTTTAAACCTGCATTGGAAGGAAAAAATATTATTGCATGTTCAGGAACCGGAACGGGCAAGACACTTGCTTTTTTGTTACCGGTTATAATGAAGAATATTGATAATAAGGAATTATATGCTGTTGTGATAACTCCATCAAAGGAATTATGTATACAGATTTGCAGTCAGATTAACCAGCTTTCCAATAATTCCGGGATACCTATTACTGCGGCAGCATTGTTTTCCGGCGTTAATAAGCAGAGACAGTTACAGACGCTTAAGAGTAAGCCTAATATTGTTGTAGGCACATATCAGAGAATATATGAACTTATTAAGGAGGATAGAAAGCTGGCAGCTCATCAGGTTAAGACGCTTATTATAGATGAAGCTGATAAGATACTTAATAAGGACAATATTGATGGAATAACTGCACTTAGAAAATGCTTTATGAGAGATATACAGGTTATGTTGTTTTCTGCATCGGTTACAGACAATACGAGAACATTAGCAGGACAGATTGGAGCTGATTATGTTAATATAACAACCGGAGATAAGATTACAATTCCAACTAATATCGAACATTATTATTTTACGGTTGAGAAGAGAGAGCTTATTGAGACAGTAAGAAAGGTTATTAAGGCACTTGATACTAAGCATTGTCTTATTTTCTCCAACTCCAAGTATGATATAGAAGAGATAACACAGAAGATGGAATTCCATCATTACAATGTGAAATCATTACATGGCAAACTGGACAAGAATAAAAGGAGACAGATTACAGATGATTTCAGAAGTGGCAAGGTAAGTTACCTTATATGTTCCGATATGGCAGCAAGAGGACTTCATTTTGATAATGTTGATACTGTTATCAACATAGGACTTCCGGATAAGCCTGTGGATTATCTCCATAGAGCCGGAAGGTGCGGAAGAGATGGCAATAAAGCTGTGTGTGCTTCTGTTATTACAGAAAATGATATTCCAAGGATTAAGGCGGTACAGAAGACGTTCAGGGTTAATATGATGCCTAAGAAATTGTATCAGGGTAAGATTGTGAGAAAATAATCATTATTGATATTATTGGATCAATATGATAGAATTATAGCATATTTATTGTAAATTATGTGCATATGGAGGGACATAGTAATGAGCAGACATTTAGTTGTTGAAGTTAAAGAAAGAGACTTGCAGGAATACATTGATAAGCTTGATTCCAAGGGATGGGCTGTTATGGATATTGAGCCATCTAACAAGATTAATTATTGTTCACTTGGAATAGGAGCTATCGGCATTATAATTGCTGCACTTACGGCAATGAAAGTGATTCCTCATGACGTAGCAAAGTATTGTGCAGTAGTTATAGGATTGGCTTTTTTCAGTACATTTGGAATTACATCCACGTCTATGTATACTGTAGTCAGCGAATATATAGGTAACGATGAATATATTGATATAACTCCATTTGATGATACAGATGACAAATTTGTTAAAAATGAAAATTATGTTGAAAAGACTGATAAAGCCGGTAACGGAGATGAAGTAACTGATTAAATTACAGAGAGACCTTGTGAGGGTCTCTTTGTTTTTTTATTAAAGAACAATAAGAATAACTAATATGTGTCAAATGATGTCAAATAATGTAATATATTGCGACGAAAATGAATTGAAATAAACGGTTAATGAGAATTATAATCAGAACAAAATTTTATTTTGGGGGATGCTTATGGGAAAGATAACATGTGCAGTTGCTGATGATAATGAAAGGATGCTTAATCTGATAAGTGATGTCATAGCAACAGATAAGACTTTTGAAAATGTTGGCAGAGCCAAAGATGGAGAACAGCTTTTAGGAATAATCAGAGAGAAAGAGCCTGATGTTGTGCTGTTAGATTTAATTATGCCAAAAATTGATGGACTTACGGTAATGGAAAAGGTTAACGGTGACAGAAATATTAAGAAGAAGCCTGCCTTTATTGTTATTTCAGCAGTAGGTCAGGAGGGCATGACAGAGGATGCTTTTAATCTGGGAGCAAATTACTATATAATGAAGCCGTTTGACAATAATACATTGATTAACAGAATGAAATGTATTAAGAATAATATGGGCAGGAAAACCTCCATACATAACAATGAAGCGAGAGAGATGGACAGGGAAGTTAATCTTGAAAGTGATATAACCGGGATTATTCATGATATTGGAATACCGGCACATATAAAAGGTTATCAGTATTTAAGGGACGCGATTATGATGTCTGTCAAAGATATGGATATGCTTAATTGCATAACAAAGGTATTGTATCCAAGTATTGCAAAAAAATATCAGACTACATCAAGCAGGGTTGAGAGGGCAATAAGACATGCCATAGAAGTAGCATTCAGCCGTGGAAGGGTGGATATGATAGACGAGCTTTTCGGCTATACAGTTAGCAATGGAAAGGGCAAACCTACCAATTCTGAATTTATTGCATTAATAGCTGATAGGATTCGTCTGGAATATAAAATAAGATAAAAAATCATTTAAAATAAATGGTACATATGGTATAATATTCTTACGAGTAAAGTGTTACGGAGGGTATTATGAAGAACATATTATTTATTGCTTCTGAAGCAGCACCATTTATAAAAACAGGTGGACTTGCAGATGTAGTTGGAAGCCTACCTAAGTATTTTGATAAAACTAAATATGATGTAAGAGTTATGATTCCTAAGTATCGATGTATTCCTGAGAAATATAAAGATATGATGAAATATATAGCTAATTTCTATGTAGATCTGGCATGGAGAAGCCAGTATGTGGGGCTTTTTGAAATGGAATATGAAGGCGTTCATTTCTATTTTATTGATAACGAATTTTATTTTGACGGATATAAGCCATACGGCTATATTCATCAGGATATTGAAAAATTCGGATTCTTCTGTAAGGCATCTCTTTCGGCAATACCATTGACAGGATTTAAGCCTGACATAGTTCATTGCCATGACTGGCAGACAGGTATCATTCCTGTATACCTTAAGGAAAGATTCCATGAGGGCGAATTTTACAGGGATATGAAGTCAATAATGACGATACATAACCTTAAGTTTCAGGGTATCTACGATATGAAGACTATTAAGGACGTAACTGGACTGCCGGATTCTTATTTTACACCGGACAAGCTTGAGGCTTATAAGGATGCCAACTTCCTTAAGGGGGGTATTGTATATGCCGATAAGATAACCACGGTAAGCAGAAGCTATGCCGAGGAAATCAAGACGCCGTTCTATGGTGAGAAGCTTGATGGCCTCATGAGAGCCAGAAGCAATGATTTATGGGGTATTGTAAACGGAATTGATTATGATGAATATAATCCGGAGACAGATACAAGGATACCACACAACTACAATCAGATAACATTCCGTAAGGAAAAATATAAGAATAAGATGGATTTGCAGCAGGAACTCGGACTTGAAGTCAACCCTAAGAAATTCATGGTTGGTATTGTATCAAGACTTACAGACCAGAAAGGGTTTGACCTTATCGCTTATGTTATGGATGAGCTTTGTGCAGAAGATATACAGCTTGTTATTCTCGGAACAGGTGAGGAACGTTATGAGAATATGTTCCGCCATTTTGACTGGAAGTACAACAACAGGGTTTCTGCCAATATATATTATTCTGAGGAAATGTCACATAAGATATATGCGGCATGTGATGCATACCTTATGCCTTCTTTGTTTGAGCCATGCGGACTCAGCCAGTTGATGGCATTAAGATACGGAACGGTTCCTATTGTCAGGGAAACAGGCGGATTAAGAGATACAGTAGAGCCATATAACCAGTATGAATCAACAGGAACAGGCTTCTCATTTAGGAATTACAATGCACACGAGATGCTTGACACCGTGAATTATGCGAAGTCTGTATACTACAACAATAAGAGAGAATGGAATAAGATTGTTGACAGAGGCATGCTGACAGATTATTCATGGAAGACCTCAGCACTTAAATATCAGGAATTGTATGATTCACTTTAGAATATGCTATTAAGAAATTGAAAATGATTCTTAAAATGAACGGGGTGTTCACATTAGTGGACATCCTGTTCTTTTTTTGCTATATGAATAAATTTATATTTTTATAGCCACATCTTTAATAGGAAAATGAAAACAGGGTATGTCAATTGATATATTTAAAATAATATGTGATGTTCAAGAAATAATAAAAATATCTGATTTTTTAATAAAAAAATAATAAAGTTGCGTGAATAATATGATAAAAATATAATATTTGACATTTCATTATGCGTAATGCTAAAATTGTTAGTAGCAAACTTAGTTTGTAAAAAATTAATAACATATTTAGGAGGAGAATATATGGGAAAAATATTAAAAAACAAAAAGATTAAAAGAGTGATTTCACTCGTATTGATGCTCGTAGTATTAGGAACAAGTATGAGATTAGAAAGTTTTTTGCAAGTGATTTGGGCAAAAACAAACTATACTAAGATTTATTTGAAAGACAATACTGCTGAACAGTGGTTAGGTAATGATAATGCAGTAATGGAATTGGTCGATAATACGTCGGGACATATTCATTACATAATGACGAAGGAGGATAGTAATGTATGGAGTGTTCAGGTTCCTGATACAACGTATAACGTTACGTTTAATCGATTAAGTCCTGATTGTAACACCCAATGGAATTCATGGAGTGCGGGAGGACGAGATGATAATAATGTTTATTTCGCTGATGGTGGAGAATATGGTCATTGGGAGCTGATAGAAAGTAGTAATGAAGAAGAATATTTTCATGCAGGGGACGTCGTATATTTGGATTTGACACATTTTGTAGCATGGAAGGATAGTAATGCATCATTGTATATTAACTTTACAGATTCATCTAAAAAAGAGAATAATGGACAGGATATTAATCTCTCCAAATCAGATAAATCACAATATAATCCAAAGAAAGTTGATATGAAAGTTAAAGAAAATATATATGCATATGTTATAGGTTTTGAAGACGAAGGCTCAACAGAATTACGTTTTTGGAGAGGCAATAGTTCCACATTATGGAATTACTCAGTAGTATTAAGTTATGATGATTATGTTAAAGGAATAAATTGCGTCAGAATAAGTAATTGGGATGATAATGGCTATTTGATAGAAACAGAATACAAAATTGATATGGATATTGATAGTGATGGTGATGGCTTATCAGATTATTATGAAGAGATATATGGCTTAAACAGATATGATGTAGATACAGATGCGGATGGATTAACAGATTTTCAGGAAATATACATTGTAAGAAGTAATCCGCTTGCGTACGATTCTTTAGTTAAGGGAGTGTCGGATTTTGAAGTTGATAATGATAACGATGGACTAAAAAATGGGATAGAAATAGAATTAGGTACGAATCCTAATATTGCTGATAGTGATGGTGACGGCTTATCCGATGGAGATGAAATAAATATTTATTTTACAAATCCTAACAACAGTGATACAGATGGTGATACATTAAATGACGGAGATGAGATAAAATTAAAATTTAGTCCATTATTAAAGGATACAGATGATAATGGTATTTTGGATTGTGATGAAAAAATATTTCAAAATTTAGAAATTGATATATCCAATGAGGACAGAAAAGATATTTCAAAAGTATCAGTTGAATTTAAGGGTACAGGATATATTAATAGCACAACAGATATTGAGGATTTATATGGAAAAGATAAATATATATCAGACACAGTTGGATTGGTTGGAGTTCCTATTGATATAAATAGTAGTTCAAAGTTTGATAATGCAAAGATTACTTTTTTTATGAATGAATCATATTCTGCTGAAATGTTAAAAAAGTTAATAATATTATGGTATGATGAGAAAAATAATAGATTCGTGGAACAAGAAACGCATTATGATGAGATTAATATGAGCGTTTCAACAGAGGTAAATCATTTTAGTAAATATATGGTTGTTGATAAAGAGGAATGGTTCGAGGCATGGAACAAGGAAATTAAATATCCTAATAGCAATAATATAGTTTTTGATACAGTTATATTAATTGATTGTTCTGGAAGCATGAGGACAAATGATCCGGATTTTGAGTATTCAGTTAAAAATACGTTGTATCCGGGGTCCAGTTATCAGATAACGACATGCTATAGAAAGTTAGCATCAAAAAATTATGTTAAAGCTCAAGGAAATGATGATCGAACAGGAATTGTGCTATTTACATCAGAGGCCAATACTGTTTGTGAATTGACAAATTCAGAATGTGTTCTTATGAATGCCATAGATAAAATATATTCTAATGGTGGAACGAACTTTAATAATGCTATAAAGGAATCAATTAGAATATTAACCAATACAAGGAATGATTCGGAAAAAAGAATATTACTTGTTAGTGACGGTGAATCGGAATTAAGTAGTTCAGTGATTGATTTGGCTATTGAGAATAATATTAAAATAAATACGGTATATATTGGAGGACAGAATAACAACGAATTGTTAAAAAATGTAGCAGAACGGACGGGTGGAAAATATTTTAAAGCAGTTACTGCGGATGAATTAATTAATATATATAGTGAAATTATGATAGACCAAAAAATTGATAGTGCTGATAGTGATAAAGATGGAATACCGGATGTTTTTGAAATATCAGGGATGAGATTATCGAATGGTACGATTATTTATACGGATCCATTTAACCCAGATACAGATGGTGATGGGTTACTTGACGGAGAGGAGATAGATGTTATTCCGACATTTTGGATAAATACTATATTTAATAAATTTGATGTATCTTCAGAAGTGGCAGCATATATTTTTGACATGAAAAGTAATCCAAATATGAAAGATACAGATGGTGATGGGATTAGTGATAAAGATGATCCATTAAAATTAATATTTGGTTATAATAAAAGACTTACAGAAGAAAATAAAAGTGAACTTTATGAAGAAATAGAAACTCAGATAAATAAAGATTTTAATTGGATAATGCAGCATAAGAACATAGGTTATTATTCTACTATGGACTGTATTGACATAATTTATGAAAATGACGAATTTATTACAGAGATTTGTAATAAGTATTTACTTCCAAAGGCAGCTGTGCAGTCTATTCTCTTAAGGGAACTTCGTTGTTATGATGTAATGGATGACATAGCTGATTCATTGGTTGCACAGCAGTTTGCCTATTTATACCTGGTTGAATTGTATAATAATAGTTCGTGGTATCAACAATTGATTATGGGATATCCGGATATGCCGGTTCCATATAGAGAGGATTCAAGCGTGGGATATGGTCAAATATTAACAGAAACAGCCATAAAGACATTGAATTGGTATTATAAAAGTGATAATTATGATTATACTGATTGGCATGATAGAGAATATATATGGTATAAATTAAAGGACGAAAATGAGTTCAATATAGAAATGGTTGCATTGGTGTTAATGTGGGGAGCTAAAGAAGAAAAATTAACGAATGATTATTGGAATTATTCTTATAATGATATTATAAAAATGTTGTCAAGGTATAATGGACGTGGAAGCGGCGCAAGCAGATATGGTAAGGAAACATATAATTGCTATTGCATATTTAATAAATATAATACGAGAAGTTAGGTGGCAGAGTTATTTATGAGACATAAATTGAATGGTAGAAAAATAATAACATTGATTGTATTTTTGGTTATTTTGAGTTGCATGATTTTATCGGGATGTTCAGATGAAGACTGGGCACCATATGAAGAAAAAACAGAAGAAGTATCAATAAAATTAGATAACAGCATATGCGATTTGGTACAATGTAAGGAAGAACTGAAAAATGTTTGCAATAAGTATGCAAAAGATTTATTGCTTGTACACGCCGAATATAAATTTTTCAAAGACAAAGACAGTCAGGCGATAATATCTATGTCCAAAGTTTATGAAAGAGGTGAAGTAGGATATACTAAATTATGCGAATTATATGTTGATATAGAAAGCAATACAGTTACTAAAATAATATATCGTGACGGCATTTCAAGAAGAGTTGATCCCTATGGCCCGGAACTTGATGGAATAATTGCGAATCGGGCAGATAAATTATATGATGATTATATGAAGGATAAGGAATATATGGACAAACTACATATAAGTTATTATTATAACGAAATCAACATAGGAGGTTATGATAAAACAGAAAAAAGGATTCTGAAAAAGACATTAGATATTTAATAGAGAATGTATGAATAAAGTTAAAACCAAATAGATAGTATATATTGAACAGCAAAACGAGACTTCATATGAGGTCTCGTTTTTCTTATACTATAGTCAAAGGATTGAGGATTATGAAAAAGATTATAGCTATAGCAAACAAAACAACAGACCATTGTAAATATACCAAATATAAAGAACAGGAGGCTTTGTTATGATAAAAGTGAGCAATGTGTCAAAGGGTGAGATTTTTAGATCAAGATGTTAATTGAACATTCTTTAAATATAAAGGGAATAGCTTTGGCGGCATTTATTCCCTTTATTACAATGATATGTGGAATGCTCTATTGTATACCACCTAAAAAATGCTAGTTAAAAATTGTGGAGAAATGCCCCTTACTTTACTTCCTTTATTTTGCTGATATCCGGACTTATATTCATTGAATAATTTGTATGGTAGATTACGAAGCCCGGAGCACCACCGGTAACTTTTTTAAGCTGTTTTCTCTCAACGTAATCGACCTCGACTTTTTCATAAGTTCTTCCTTTTGAGTAGTAAGCGGCAAGGGCAGCAGCTTCTTCATAAGTCTTGTCGGGAAGTTCTTTTTTATCACACTTGACAATTACATGGGAACCGGGCATATTTTTGGCGTGGAACCACCAGTCATTACCTGTTGCAAATTTAAAAGTCAGTTCCTCGTTTTGGATATTGTTTTTGCCTACATATATATCAAAACCGTCCGAAGATATATAGTGGAACGGAACACATTTAACTTTCTTTTCTTTCCCTTTTTTTGACAAGTTCTTCTTGATAAAGCCATATTCAATAAGTTCTTCCCTGATTTGGCCAAGGTCCTCATAACTTACCGCAATATCAAGGGCGGTGTTAATTGATTCAAGATGGTCTATTTCCGCTTTTGTCGACAGAATAAGCTCGGAAAGGGCTTCATAGGTACGTTTTAACTTATTGTATTTTGCAAAATATTTTTTACTGTTTTCAAGTGCCGAAAGCTGTGGGTCAAGAGGAATGGTGATATTTTCATTGGTATAATAATTAAGAACCTCACAGGATTTGGCATCTTTGGGTATCTCATATCCGTAAACATTGAGAAGTTCGCCGTATATTCTGTAAGTTTCCCTTTTTGATGTATCGTCAAGCTGTTTCTGCTGCAAATCATATTTTTTATAATTTCTTACAAGTGCCGTGGACACAATCTGTCTTAAATCGGCAGAACGTTGCCTGATACGGTCGGAGATATTTTTATCCTTGTAGTAATCCTCAAGCATACGGCTTACGGAGTCATATTTTACGGTATCGCAGGCAGAAGTGCCGTAGTTTATAACATCGTATATTTTATCCTCGCCGGTTGTAATTATTACAGGGTTAAAATCATTGCTTTTTACTGTATCAAGAATGTTATAAAAGGTTCTTACAAAGTGTGTAAGTTCGTTATTGGAAAGCCCGGTAACGGATTTTCTTGCTTCCACTCCTGATATATCGCATATTTCGTTATTAACCTGTGGACTTATACCTGTAAAGCTCTGATAAAGTATTTTTGAAACAGGAAGTGCCTTATCCTTTATTGCCTCTGTGATTTCAGGTTCCGACATGGCAAGGACATCGGCTTTATCCGTTGTATTCGGAATAAAATAGTCAAAATCCGGAAGAACTTCCCTTACCGAACTTACGCTGGCATTTATACGCTTGATACTGTCAATGATTTTGTTGTTATCGTCAATAAATATGATATTACTGTGTTTTCCCATAAGCTCCACCATAAGGTGTTTTGTGCACATATCGCCAAGCTCGTTAAGATGCTCAATTTTAAAATCAATTATACGCTCTAAACCGGGCTGGGAAATCTCCGTAATACGTCCGTTATTGATATGCTTTCTTAAAAGCATACAGAAGTTAGGTGCAGTAAGGGGAGAGGGCTTATTGCTGCTTACAAGATAAGCCAGTGGCAGACTTGCATTCACGGACAGCATGAGTCTTTGCTGACCGGAGGGCGTCTTGATTGTAAGAAGGAGTTCGTCTTTTTCAGGCTGGGCAATCTTATCAATCCTGCCGTTTAATATTTTATTATTTAATTCAAAAATAAGACTTCTTATAGTAATTCCATCAAATGCCATTTCTTTTACCTCAAAAAATTTCTTGGATAAGTATAGCACATTTATGAGATATTTCGTAGAATATTTTTATCGAAAATATGTCAGACACAGGCTTTATTTTTGAACCCCGCACTTGAATTGAAATGCGGTTTTTGGTAATATAATTTCAATATGTCATAAATAAAGAAAGGTTGCAGACTTATGATAAAAAGCATGACCGGATTCGGGAGAGGAGAGGCTTCTGACGGAGACAGAAAGATTACGATTGAGATGAAATCCGTTAATCACAGATATTTTGAACCGTCAATCAAGATGCCTAAGAAGCTTAATTTCTATGAAGCAGGAATAAGAACAGAACTTAAGAAATATATAAACAGGGGCAAGGTTGATATTTTTATATCATATGAAGACTATACCGAGAATCAATATAACCTAAAATATAATGAAACCCTTGCTGCTTCGTATATGGATATATTAAAAAAAATATCGGAACAGTTTGAAATTGATAATGATGTGAAAGCATCCTCCATATCAAGATATCCGGAAGTTATCACAATGGAAGACCAAAGTGATGACGAAGAAGAAATCTGGATTATCCTTAAAGAGGCATTGACACAGGCGTGCGAGCAGTTTGTTGCTACCAGAATAACCGAGGGCGAGAACCTTAAAAATGATATGTTAGGCAAGCTTGATTATATGTTGGGACTTGTTGATGATATTGAAAAAAGAAGCCCTGAGGTTGTAACGGAATACAGAAAGAAGCTTATTGATAAGATTCATGAAGTACTTAATGATGCATCACTTGATGAGAACAGGATTGCTACGGAAGTAACGATTTTTGCGGATAAGATTTGTGTGGACGAAGAGACGGTAAGATTAAGAAGTCACATCGAAAGCACAAGAGATACCCTTATTGAGGGCGGTAACGTAGGACGTAAGCTTGATTTTATTGCGCAGGAAATGAACCGTGAGGCCAATACCATACTTTCAAAGGCTAATGACCTTGCCATATCCGACAATGCCATAAGTCTTAAGACAGAAATAGAAAAAGTCAGGGAACAGATACAGAATATTGAATAGAAATGCGAGGTACATCTATGAATAAAGGAAATTTGATTGTTGTGTCAGGTTTTTCAGGTGCGGGAAAAGGCACCGTTATGAACAGGCTGATATCGGAAAAAGAAGGATATGCCCTTTCAATATCGGCAACAACAAGAGGAATGAGACCGGGCGAGACAGACGGAGTTTCTTATTTTTTTAAGACCAGGGAAGAATTTGAGAATATGATAAAAGAAGACGCTTTTGTTGAATATGCGTGTTATGTAGGGAATTATTACGGAACTCCTAAAGCGTTTGTGGAAGAAAAGATTAGTGAAGGCAAAGATGTTCTCCTTGAAATTGAAATACAGGGCGCCTTAAAGATAAAAGAGAAGTTTCCGTCAGCAGTTCTTATTTTTATAACAACAAAGGATGCAAAAACACTTAAAGACAGACTTACAGGAAGAGGAACAGAGACGGAAGATGTCATTGAAAAGAGACTTAACCGTGCGGCTGAAGAAGCCAAAGGCGTGGAAGCTTATGACTACATTGTTGTAAATGATATTCTGGAAGATTGTGTTGAAACAGTTGACAGAATCATAAAAAGTGAGCATAATAGAACAAGTGAAAAAATATCTGTAATAGAAGATATAAGAAAAGAATTATCTAAACATACTGTATAGCAGTCAAGTAAAGGAGATATTGTAGAATGATTCATCCATCGTATACTGAATTAATGAATGTAATTAACAAGGATGTGGAACCGGGAGAGCAGCCTGCAATCCAGAGCAGGTATTCCCTTGTAATTGCTACATCAAAGAGAGCAAGACAGTTAATCGCCGGTGCACAGCCTTATGTAAATGGTAAAGGCAAGAAACCATTATCTATAGCTGTTGAAGAATTATATAAAGGAAAAGTTAAGATTGTTGGCGATGTAGCTGACAATGAGACAAAGTAATGTCTTTAACGGAACTTGTGAAAATAGTTGTCCTGGGTATTGTTGAGGGAATCACGGAGTGGCTTCCTGTCAGCAGCACAGGACATCTTATTCTATTCGGGCAGTTTCTTAATCTTAAATCAGACCAGGAATTTATCAATATGTTTAATGTTGTTATCCAGCTTGGTGCCATTCTTGCCGTTGTAGTAATATATTTTAAGAAACTCTGGCCTGTAAGTAAGAATAACGGGACGGCTAAGCTTTGCTGGGATAAAGATAAGTTATGGTTGTGGCTCAAAATCATAGTTGCCTGTATTCCGTCAGCGGTTATCGGTTTACTTTTTGAGGATAAGATTGATGCCATAATGACAAGCCCATATATTGTTGCGGCAACTCTTATCATATATGGTATCGTTTTTATCGTAGTTGAGAATATTAACAAAAATAAAGAATTTAAGATTACAAGTCTTAAAGAAATTACATTCAGGACGGCACTTATTATAGGCCTCTTTCAGGTACTTGCATTGATTCCCGGAACTTCAAGATCCGGAGTAACGATAATCGGTGCGATGCTTATCGGAACAGCAAGGACAGAAGCAGCAGAATTTACATTTTTCCTTGGAATACCTACAATGTTCGGTGCAAGTCTTCTTAAGATATTTAGTTTTCTTAAGGACGGCGGCGGATTTTCGGGACCGGAAGCAATATACCTTTTTGTAGGTATGGTTGTTTCTTTTGCCGTATCCATAATTGTAATCAGATTCCTTATGTCATTTATCAAAAAACATGATTTCAAACCATTTGGAATTTACAGAATTGTACTGGGATTAGCAGTAATTGCCTTTCTGGTATTTGCATAATTATATATTTCGGAGGTAGAACTAATGAATTACGTTGAAATGTCAACAGAAGAACTTAAGAAATTGGAAGCAGAGCTTAGCAAGCAGTATGATGAATATAAATCGCTGAACCTTAAGCTTGATATGTCAAGAGGTAAGCCATCACCTGCACAGCTTGATTTGACTAACGGTATGCTTGACGTTATAACATCAAAAACAAGCCTTGTAACAGAGTCAGGTGTTGACTGCAGAAATTACGGCGTGCTTGAAGGAATCGAGGAAGCAAGAAAATTAATGGGTGACTTTTTAGGTGTACCTGCGGAAAATGTATTTGTATGCGGTAATGCAAGCCTTAATGTCATGTATGACTGCGTGGCTAATTCAATGCTTTTCGGAGTAATGGGTTCAACACCATGGTGCAAATTAAAAAATCCGGTAAAATTCCTTTGCCCTGTTCCGGGTTATGACAGACATTTTAAAATAACAGAGCTCCTTGGAATTGAAATGATTAATATACCTATGACAGAGAATGGACCTGACATGGATATGGTTGAAAAACTTGTGTCATCCGACTCAAGCATTAAAGGCATCTGGTGTGTTCCTAAGTATTCTAATCCACAGGGCGTTGTATACTCAGACGAGACGGTTAAGCGTTTTGCAGCGTTAAAGCCTGCTGCAAAGGATTTCAGAATATATTGGGATAATGCGTATGCACTTCACTATATTTACGATGAAAGTATTGAGATTCCTGAAATTCTTTCAGAATGTGCCAAGGCCGGTAACCCTGACCTGGTATATGAATTCTGTTCAACATCCAAAGTGAGTTTTGCAGGTGGTGGAATATCTGCACTTGTATCTTCAAAGGCTAATCTTGAATGGATTCGGAAGAGACTTACAATACAGACAATAAGTTACGATAAGATTAATCAGTACAGACATGTATTGTTTTTCAAAGATATTGACGGAATCAAGGCACACATGAGAAAACATGCGAAATTTTTAAGACCTAAATTTGATACAGTACTTGAGATATTCGATAAAGAAATAAACGGAACGGGCGCAGGTTCATGGACAAAGCCTATGGGCGGATATTTTATCTCATTTGAGACTAATGAAGGCTGTGCTAAAGAAGTTGTTGCAAAGTGCAAGGAAGCAGGCGTTGTTTTAACAGGTGCCGGAGCTCCATTCCCTTACGGAAAAGACCCTAAGGATTCCATCATAAGAATCGCACCTTCATATCCTACACTGGATGAATTAAAGCAGGCAGCGGAATTATTTACACTTTGTGTAAAACTTGTTACAGTCCGTAAGATTCTTTCAGAAAGATAAGAGGTAATTTTATGAATACATTTGGTTTTATTGGCGTTGGCAATATGGGTAAAGCTATGTTAAATGGTGTTTTGAGAGTGTATAATCCTAATCAGGTAATGATAACGGATGCGTCTGAAATGCTTAGAAATAATGTGGCAAAAGAGACAGGTGTTGCGGTGGCAGAGACTAATATAGAGCTTGCCAACAGTGTAAAATATATAATTCTCGCTGTGAAACCACAATGCTATGATGAAGTTATAAGAAGTATTAACAATGTTGTTACCGCTGAGAAGATAATAATATCCCTTGCACCGGGTATAACAACAGACTACATACAGAACAAATTCAGTGCACAGGTAAGAATTGTAAGATGCATGCCTAATACACCGGCTTTAATCGGTGAAGGAATGACAGGTGTATCCTATAATCCAAAGGAATTTGACCTTGAAGAAATGGATGTTATCGCACAGTTCTTCAGTTCATTTGGCAAATTCAGAATAGTTGACGAGAAATTACTCAATACGGTGACCTGTGTATCGGGAAGTTCACCTGCCTATGTATATATGTTTATTGAAGCTTTGGCAGACAGTGCCGTTAAATACGGGATGTCAAGGAACGATGCCATTGAATTTGCGGCAATGACCGTCAAAGGTGCGGCGGATATGGTTCTTACCACCAAGGAACATCCTGCAGTATTAAAAGACAGGGTATGTTCACCGGCAGGAACAACTATTGCCGGAGTTGCGGCTCTTGAAGAGAATGGATTCAGACATTCCATTATAGCAGCTACCGATAAATGTTACGAAAAATGTACAGGGCTTAAATAATATGGCAGATATGCAGAGAATCAAAAGGGAATTAAAGTATGCGGGTGCTGTTGTTGATGTGTATGCCGATACAATGAAATTTAAAAACGGCAATACGGAGGTATGGGATACCGTTCTTCATAAAAAAGGAGCGGCAGCTGTTATTCCGGTATTACCTGATGGCAGGATAATTCTTGTAAGGCAATACAGAAATGCCCTTGATAAGGAAGTTCTTGAAATTCCTGCAGGATGTAAGGATTCACCTGATGAAGAATCCATAGTATGTGCGGCAAGGGAATTAGAGGAAGAGACGGGATATCATTCAGACTGTCTTGAAAAACTGTTTACAATTTCAACAACAGTTGCAGTATTTGGAGAGACTTTTGATGTGTTTGTTGCGACTAATCTCGTCCACACAAAAAGCAATCCTGATCCTAACGAGTTTATTAATGTAGAAATACATGATATTGATGAGCTTGCAGGCATGATATATAGCGGCCGGATACAGGATGGTAAAACAATAGCTGCCATACTTGCATATAAAGATAAGTATATAAAAGCATAATTTAAAGCCTTTTTTCATAGTATATGCTATGGAAAGAGGCTTATTTTATAAATTCAGGACAGTCATTTATATTTTTCTTGTTGCTGTTATGGCAGGAGTGATTTTTTGCATTTATCCTGCCAATACACAGATAAGGGAATGGCACACATTATTAAAAAATAACATCAAGGATATAAAAAAATATTTTGATTATATACATATTTTTGAACGTGTTTTTCTTAAAAATCTGAGAAATATAACAATAATTGCCATTGCCTGCAGGTCGATGTATCGCAGTTATTTAAAATATATTATATCGGCAATGTGGGGTTTCGGGCTGTCATTGGTTATTGCGGTATGCGTGTTGTCATCTGATATAAGAATGGCTTTCAGGCTTTTGCTGTATATGAGTTTACATGATATTTTTTTTGGAACGGCAATATATTTAATATACACGAAAAAGAAAAATATCAAATATATTCCCGCATTTATAGTTATCATAGGTTGTTCTTTTATTGAAACAATTATAATTTAGTTGACAATAAATATACTAAATGTAATACTATAGGATGACATGGGCAGTTGAAGTTTATGCAACATATAAAAAAGTAAGAATAATACGACAATTACTTAGTCGGGATAAGGAAGAGGTTATGGCAGAAAATAATGTAAGAAAAAAGAAAAAAAGAAAAAATACTACAACGGGACTTGTGCTTCTTGTACTTGTTCTCACGGTTATAATACTTGGAATAATATTAATCATAGTTAATAAACTTGATAAGAATAATAAGAATAATAATAAAGTTTCATTAAAAACATCAAAGATTGAATATGAAGCGGACGGAAGCGATTTTAAAATAAGTCCTTCGGATGTTTTAAACGGACCTTCTGATAAGGTCAGCACAGCTGTAATTGACAGCACATCGGTTAATGCGAAGAATGTCGGCGAATACGAAATTAAGGTGACATGTGACGGTAATACTTATACAGTTACTGTTTCGGTAAAAGATACTAAAAAACCTGTAATTGATGTAGCCAATACAACACAAAAGGTTCCAGCGGGACAGGAACTTGAGGCTGACAAAGTAATAACCAATATAACAGATGCTACAGAATGCAAGACAGGTTTTGTTATGGCAGATGAACTTGATGATGTGGTCGGCAAGATTAAGTCCACTGTGTCATTTAATGAAAAGGGAACTTATACTGTATATGCTGCAGCAGTAGACAGCGCAGGTAATTACTCAACTCTGCCTGTAACCGTAGAAGTAACGGAAGCTGTCAAAGTTGATTATCTTAACAGCGGAGCAGAAGTAAAGGTTGATGCTAATACAGATTTTAACGCAATAGACAATAAGACAATTCCATTTGGTTTCAGCAATGAAGACAGGGATGAGAATAACAGGCCTAACGGCTGCAATTATTACAAGACCAAATATGGTAAATATGCCGTTGATTTCATACAGCCTAACAGCGAATATGTTTTCCTTACATTTGATGAAGGATATGAATATGGAAATACACCTGAAATTCTTGATACATTAAAGGAAAAGAATGTCAAAGCGGTATTTTTTGTTACACTTCCTTTCGCTAAATCAGAACCTGAACTTATCAAGAGAATGATAGATGAGGGACATGTAATAGGTAACCACACCGTAACTCATCCAAGTGCCGGACTTCAGTCACTTTCAGTTGAAGACCAGATTAAAGAAATAAAAGATGTTCATGACTATATGCTTGAAAATTACAACTATGAAATGTACCTTTTCAGATTCCCAACAGGCGCATTCAGTGAACAGAGTCTTGCAATTGTCCAGAGCCTTGGATATCGTTCCGTATTCTGGAGCTTTGCACATAGGGACTGGGTTGTTGATGACCAGCCGGATGTAGGCGAATCATTACAGAAAGCAATTAATCAGGCACATGGTGGTGAAATCTTCCTTTTGCACGGAGTATCAACTACCGATACAAAGATGCTCGGAGACCTTATTGACGGACTCAGGGCCAAAGGCTTTAAATTCGGTTACTATGCAAAGACAAATTAAGTAAGAGGTTAAAATGTACAATGTATTGACATTTCTGGAAAATTCTTCATTGAACTATCCGGATAAAACAGCAGTAAAAGATAATAATTCAGAAATAACATATAAAGAACTTGTTATAAATGCAAAAAGAATAGGAACATTTTTATCTGAATATGACGTCAGGAGGAAACCTGTTGTTGTATATGGCAATAAAAGTGTCAGGGTTCTTACCACATTCTTTGGGATTGTATATGCAGGAGGGTTCTATGTTTTAATAGACCCATCTTTCCCAAAAGAAAGAGTTATGAAGATATTCAACGTACTTAAGCCTTCTGTTGTCATAACAGATGAGGACAAGTTTGATAGAATCAGGGAATGTGAGTACAAAGGAACAGTTCTTGATATTAATTCTGTTGAAAAAGATATTGATGAAGCCGTACTTTCCACAATAAGAAAGAACGCACTTGATACAGACCCTTTGTACGGTATATTTACATCCGGCTCAACGGGGGACCCAAAATGCGTTGTGGTATGCCATAGGTCGGTAATTGACTTTATTAATGTGTTTACAGAGACATTCGGAATAACGGATAAAGATGTAATCGGCAATCAGGCACCATTTGATTTTGATGTGTCTGTTAAAGACATATATTCTTGCATAAAGACCGGTGCAACACTTATCATTATCCCTAAGGAATATTTTATGTTCCCTAATAATGTATGTGATATGCTTGATGATAATAATGTTACAACATTAATCTGGGCAGTATCGGCACTTTGCCTGTTAAACAGACTTCACGGACTTAAATATAAGGCACCCCACGCAATTAACAAGATTATGTTCAGCGGTGAAATGATGCCTGTTAAACAGCTTAATGCGTGGAGAAACTATTACAAAGACGCTATGTTTGTTAATTTGTACGGACCTACAGAAATAACATGTAATTGTACATATTACATAATAGACAGGGAATACAGCGATGACGAGAAACTTCCTATGGGCAATGCTTTTCTTAATGAACATGTTTTCCTGTTAGATGATGATAATTCCGAAATAACCGATAAGAATATTCCGGGAGAAGTGTGTGTGTCAGGAACTGCACTTGCCCTTGGTTATTACAACAACAAGGAAGCTACAGCAAAAGCATTTGTACAGAATCCGTTAAATGCTAATTTTAACGAACTTATATACAAGACAGGTGATCTGGCATACTACAATGATGAAGGTATGTTTGTATTTTCGGGAAGAAAAGATTTCCAGATAAAACACATGGGACACAGAATAGAACTTGAAGAAGTTGATATTGCCATCGGTTCAATATGCGGAATCGACAGGGTATGTACTTTCTTTGATGAAGCAAAGAATAAAATGGTATCATTTTATGTGGGCGGAATTGATAAAGCAGAACTTATTGCGGAATTAAAGACAAAAGTTCCTGATTTTATGGTTCCTAACCTTTTTATGCAGATAGATGAGATGCCGCTTACAAAGAACGGCAAAATAGACAGAAATACTCTTAAAGAGATATACAGAGGTGGCAGGAAATGAATAAGGAACTTATAAAGGAATGTATCTTAAAGTATGGTTCTCCTTCGTATATCTTCGACCTGGACGCATTAAAAGAAAGAGTTCTTAATATTAAAAAGATACTGGGTAAAGACATCAATATATGTTATGCGATGAAAGCCAATCCTTTTATCATCGAAGAAATGAAGGATTATATTGACAGATATGAAGTGTGCTCTCCGGGAGAATATGAGATATGCCAGAAACATTCTGTTAAAAAAGATGTGATAATTGTTTCAGGGGTTAATAAGACCTATGAATCAATGGAAAGAATTATGTCATTATGTAACGGAGATGGAATTTTTACAATAGAATCAGCGGAACATTATGATATACTTTCCAAGGTATGTAAAGAAAAAAATATCCATATCAGAGTTGTTATAAGACTTACAAGCGGTAATCAGTTTGGAATAGATAAAGATATGTTTAAAAACATACTTTTGCAGCTCAAAGACAACGAATATCTGGATTTTGCAGGAATACATTATTATTCGGGAACACAGAAAAAACTCAAAAAAGTAATAAAAGAAGTTGCCATGCTTGAGGAGTTCGCAAAGGAACTTCAGGATGAATATGGCGTTGCAACAGATATTCTGGAATACGGTCCCGGATTGTTATTCAATTATTTTGAAGGTGAGGAGACTCCATCCTTTGAGGAACAGTTATCCGAACTTAAAGACATATTAAAGAATATTAAATCATTTAAACATATAACACTTGAAATGGGCAGATTTATTGCATCTGAATGTGGTTATTATTGTACTGAGGTTGTGGACAGGAAATGTAATAACGGCAGTGAATATGCCATTGTTGACGGCGGTATACATCAGATTAATTATTACGGACAGACACTTGGCATGAAAAAGCCTTTTATGGATGTAATAACCTGTAACAATTCTTATGAATTGCAAAAAATTAATATTTGTGGTTCACTTTGTACCGTAAATGATGTAATATTAAGAGATGTAAGTCTTCCACAGTTAGATAAAGGAGATATCCTGATTTTTAAAAACTGTGGTGCTTATTCTATTACGGAGGGTATGGCGCTGTTTTTAAGCCGCGAACTTCCGGCAGTAATTTTTTATAATAAGGATACCGGATTTGTCAGAGTAAGGGATCGCATTGGAACACATCTGATTAATGACGGACAATAGGAGGAAAAAATGGAAGAACTTATTAATATTTTAGAGGAAATTGTACCTGGTGTTGATTACGAAAATACAACAACACTTATTGATGATCATATTCTTGATTCATTTGCTATTTTATCACTTGTATCAGAGATAGAGGATGCGTTTGATGTAGAAATCGCACCTGTAGAACTTATTCCTGAGAATTTCAATTCCGCTAAGAGCTTATGGGCCATGATTGAAAGACTTAAAGAGGAAGAATAGTGGCATATCATATGCTGGTATATGTTGTGGCATTTCTGCCGGCCACAATATTACTTTATCAGCTTGTACCCCAGAAGTTCAGGTACATAGTATTGTTATGTGCGAACTGTATTTTTTTCTGCTCATTCAGTAAAGGACTGATTATATATCTGATTGCAGCTATATTGGTTGCATATTTCTTTGCCAGATGGATTGAAAAAATAGGAGAAAAGAAGAGTGATGGGCAAAAGGCAGTTACAAAAGCTAAGAGAAAAGTATTGGCATTAGGCATTGTGCTTAATCTGCTTGTACTTGTTGTATTAAAATATACTAATTTTTTTGCAAAATCTTTTATTGATTTGACGAACGTGTTTGGTTCAAAGTGGAAATTTGCACCGATTCGTTTTCTGGTACCTATCGGAATTTCTTTTTATACGTTGGAGATTATTTCCTATCTTACGGATGTATACAGGGGAACAATCAAAGCAGAACACAATTTTGCCAAAGTTGCATTGTATCTAAGCTTTTTTCCGCAGACAATGGAAGGACCTATTGCAAGATTTAGCGAAACTGCCGATGATTTATATGCCGGCAGGGGAATTACATTTAATAACCTGAAGTTCGGATATCAGAGAATCGCATGGGGACTGTTTAAGAAAATGGTAGTTGCGGACAGATTTTATTATATGGTTTCATATATTTTCAGTAACTATCAGAAACTTGACGGTTCAATTATGCTTGTTGGTGCAATGGCATATACAGCACAGCTTTATATGGAATTTTCAGGCGGAATGGATATAATCATCGGTTCCGGACAGATATTCGGAATTACACTTCCTGAAAATTTCAGACAGCCGTTTGCGTCAAAGAATGCTTCGGAATTCTGGAGAAGATGGCATATAACGCTTGGTACTTTCTTTAAAGACTATATTTTTTATCCTGTATCACTTGCAAAACCTGTTAAGAATTTTGCAAAAAAGGTTAAAAATGTATTTGGCAGGAATGTAAGTAAGTTTGTGGCACCAACGGTTGCTTTATTCTGTGTATGGATATGCAACGGCTTATGGCATGGTGCACAATGGACATTTATATTCTACGGAATGTATTATTTTGTAATTATTTTTATCGAAACCATTACGGAAGCACCGGTTAAAAAACTTACGGAAAAGCTTCATATTAACAGAGAAAGCAATGTCTATAAGGCTTTTCAGTCGGTAAAACTTTTCTTTATTGTTATAATCGGAGAGATGTTTTTCAGGGCTGAATCACTTAAAGCAGGCTTTATTATGTTTGGCAAGATATTTACTGATTTTCATATAAGCTACTTCTGGAATCACAGATTTAAGCTTCATCTTGACGCTTATGATCTTATAGTTGCCCTTGTGGGTGTTCTGGTTGTTGTTATAGTAGGCTTTATCAGAGAGCGTAAACCGGGATTAAGAGAGAGAATAGACAGGAAGATTCTTCCTGTAAGATGGATCGTCTGGTATGCGTGTATTCTTACGGTGATATTCTTTGGAGCTTATGGCTCAGGATATTCCGTTGTTGAGCTTATATATGCAGGATACTAGGATTTGGAGAGGTAAGATATGGGAAAAAAAATTGTAAACAGCATAATATTTCTGGCAGGACTGGCTGCAATACTTGTATTAACATCACATTTTTTAAAGCCGAACGACGATGTATATAATACAAATGGCGTTATGGCAAAAAAAGAAGAGTTCCAAAAAGAAACAAATGATACTATTGATGTCATTTTTATCGGTGACAGTGAAGTGTACTCTGCATATAACCCTATGCAGTTGTATGGGAATTATGGTTTTACATCATATGTTCTTGCCACTTCGGCACAGAGACTATGCGATACATATTCAATTTTAAAGAGTATGTATAAGACACAGACACCGGAATATATTTTTATTGAGACTAACTGCTTCTTCAGATTTGGCGGAAGCGTAGACGATACAAAAGATCGTTTTATGAATTTTGTACTTAATAGAATTCCGGCAATGAAGTATCATACGAGACTTAAGAACTTTTTCTTTGATGAAAAGACAAAAGACCATGAGTATATGAAAGGTTTTGTGTTAAGAAATAATGTGGAACCTTATACAGGCGGCGAATGGATGCAATATACAAATGAAGCTGAGCCTGTGGATGAATGTAACGTGGAATATATTAATAAAATCGTGACACTTGCCAAGGAACACAATACAAAGATTATATTTGTATCAACACCTTCACCTGAATGTCATTCATATAAGAAGCATAATGCAGTTGTTAATTTTGCTAATGACTATGGAATAGATTATTACGATTTTAATCTTGTAGCAGACAAAATAGGAATTGATTGGAGCAAAGATACGAGAGATGGCGGTAATCATCTTAATTTCAAAGGAGCAATTAAAGTAACGGATTATCTTGGTAAGATAATGAAAAGTGAACTTAATTTAAAAGATCACAGAAATGAAAACGGTTACGAAAAATGGCAGAATTATTACGAGAAATATCTTAAAAAGATAAATGAAAAATAAATCAAGACGCATAAAAACAAATTAAAAAGAATGTAGGAGCTTAACGGTTCCTACATTCTTTTTATAATTAGCATTTCTCAGCAATGATGTATAAAAGCTTTTCTGAATCTTCCCAACTGAGACAAGGATCTGTAATTGACTTGCCATATATATGTTCGCCAATTTTCTGGCTGCCGGGTTCAATATAGCTTTCCACCATTACGCCTTTAACAAGCTTTCTTATATCGGCGTTCATGGCACGGCTATGGAGAACATCTTCAACAATTCTTATCTGTTCCATGTATTTCTTGTTGGAATTACTATGGTTGCTGTCAATAATTGTAGCGGGATGCTTCAAATCATGTTCTGCATAAAGTTCATTTAAGAGAAGAAGGTCTTCATAATGGTAATTAGGAATACACTGACCTTTCTTGTTGACAGCTCCTCTTAAAACCGTATGTGTAAGAGGGTTACCGCTTGTATTTACTTCACTTCCCCTGTATATAAATGTATGAGGGTGTGAAGCTGCATGAACTGAATTAAGCATAATTTCGTATCCGCCGGAAGTAGGATTTTTCATACCTACAGGAACGTCCATTCCACTGGCTGTTAATCTGTGCTGCTGGTCCTCGACTGAACGTGCACCGATTGCAACGTATGCAAGAGTGTCATCGCAGTACATCCAGTTTTCAGGGTAAAGCATCTCATCCGCAGGGAAAAAACCTGTTTCTTTTATTACATCAAGATGAAGCTTTCTGATTGCCTTAATTCCTGCAACCATATCCGGAGCCTTCTCAGGGTCGGGCTGGTGAAGCATACCCTTGTAACCATCACCCGTTGTTCTGGGCTTATTGGTATATACTCTTGGAATTATGATTACTTTATCTTTAATTTTTTCCTGCACTTTGGCAAGACGTGTAACATAGTCAATAACTGCATCTTCATTATCGGCAGAGCATGGCCCGATAACTGCAAGAAATTTATCAGATTCGCCCGTAAAAACCTTACGAATCTTTTCATCTGTCTCTTTTTTTAATTCAACAGCTTCCCTGCTAAGCGGAAATTCTTCCTTGATTTCTTCCGGAGAAGGAAGTGTTCTAACAAAATTAATACTCATTTTATTCCTCCAAAATACTGTAAAATCTCTGACATTGTAACACTATATTTATTTTTTTTCCATACCTATGTTAAAAATATTCCTTTTACTTGTATCAAAACCTGCCTTGGGATATAATTTATACATCAGAAAGAAACGGGGTGTCAGATATGAAAAGAGTAATCTGGATAATTTTAGACAGCGTAGGTATGGGAGAACTTCCGGATGCAGCGGCATTTGGTGACAAAGGGGCTAATACAATTGTTCATACATGGGAATATAACGGAGGGCTTGATATTCCCAATATGTTGAAGCTTGGATATGGTAATATTGAAGGAATGACAGTGCTTCCTAAAACAGATATACCGTCAGGTGCTTATGGAAGATGTATGGAATTATCTAACGGAAAAGATACGACGGTAGGACATTGGGAGATGACGGGTATTATTTCAAAAAAAGCATTTCCTACATTTGAAAATGGTTTCCCTGAGAAAATTATCCGTGAGTTCATTGATAAAACAGGCATAGACGGTGTTCTTGGGAATTGTGTGGCATCCGGGACCGAGATACTTAAGGTTCATGGAAAGGAATGCGCAGATAAAGGAATCCCTATCGTATATACTTCGGCAGACAGCGTTTTCCAGATAGCATATTTTGTGGGAAAGGACGATAACAGTTCTGAAACCGATGAGAATAAATTAAATAAACTTTATATGCTTTGTGAAAGTGCAAGAAAGATTCTTACAGGTGATTATGAAGTTGCAAGGGTAATTGCAAGACCTTTTGTTATCGACAGTGATAAGTATATAAGAACTTCAGACAGAAGGGATTATGCTATACTTCCACCTGATTATAATCTGCTTAACAGGCTTAAAGAACAGGGCTTTGATGTAGCAGCAGTGGGTAAGATACATGATATTTTTGCAGGTTCGGGAATAACAATGTCTGAACACAGCAAAGACAATATGGATGGAATAGACATAACCCTTGATTTTATGAAAAAAGACATTAATGGTGTTATTTTTACCAATCTTGTTGAATTTGATTCTTCCTACGGACATAGAAGGGATGCCAAGGGTTACGGAAAGGGATTGGAGGATTTCGACGGAAGGCTTCCTGAAATATTTGAGGCAATGACGGATGATGATATATTGATTATAAATGCCGACCATGGATGTGACCCGACATTTAAAGGAACGGACCACACAAGAGAGTATATTCCTTTGCTGGTTTATGGTAAACACATTAAAAATGTACCTATAGGAACAAGACGTTCTTTTGCTGATATAGGACAGACGATAGCAGAATATCTTGGAGCAGAAAAGATAATAAATGGTGAAAGTTTTTTACGGGAGATTAGTGCTTATGAGAATGTATGACGTTATAGCTAAAAAAAGAGATGGCAAAGAATTAACGGACGAGGAAATATGTTTTTTTATAAAAGGATATACAGACGGAACTATTCCCGACTATCAGGCTTCTGCACTTGCCATGGCAATTTATCTTAACGGAATGACTGAACGTGAGACAGCCACACTTACAATGGCGATGGCACACAGCGGGGATGTCCTTAATCTTGACAGGATAGAAGGAATAAAGGTGGACAAACACAGCACAGGAGGGGTTGGAGATAAGACTTCCCTTGTTCTAGGACCGATGGTTGCCGCACTTGACGTTCCGGTTGCAAAGATGTCCGGAAGAGGACTTGGACATACGGGAGGAACCATTGATAAGCTTGAAAGTTTCCCGGGTTTTGTTACAGGAATAAGTGAGGAACAGTTTTTTAGTAATGTTAATAGGATAAAGATTGCCATAGCAGGACAGACAGGAAATCTGGCTCCGGCAGATAAGAAACTTTATGCCTTAAGAGACGTTACGGCAACCGTTGAAAATATTTCACTGATTGCAAGCAGTATAATGAGTAAGAAAATTGCGGCAGGAGCGGACGTTATTGTACTTGATGTCAAGACAGGCAGCGGAGCATTTATGAAAACGCCCGAAAAATCCCTCGCCCTTGCAAAGGAAATGGTAAAGATAGGCTGTAATGTGGGCAAAAAGACAATGGCTGTAGTCAGTAATATGGATGAGCCGTTAGGTTATGCAGTAGGCAATGCGTTAGAAGTTAAAGAGGCTATAGATACACTAAACGGAGAGGGACCGACGGACCTTCTTACACTTTGTATTGAGCTTGGCTCACATATGATTATGGGAGCAGGTCTTACAGACGATAAGGCAGAAGCCGAAAAAATGCTTAGAGAGGTTGTGGACAGTAAAAAAGCTTTGAATAAACTGGCTGAGCTTGTTGAGGCACAGGGTGGAGACAAAAATGCTGTTTATAACAAAGAACTTTTGCCTAAGGCGTCTATAATCAGGGAATTTGTGGCAAAGCATGACGGTTATGTATCCCATATAGAATGTGATGAAGTTGGTAAAGCTGCCATGGTTCTTGGCGGAGGACGTGAAAATAAAGACAGTATAATTGACCTTTCCGTTGGAATTGTCCTTCATAAAAAAGTTGGAGATTTTGTCAGAAAGGGTGAAAATATTGCGACCTTCCACGCCAATGACGAGGACAGACTTAATGCCTCCCTTAAATGTTTTGAAAATGCTTATGTAATATCCGATGAAGTTGTACATAAGGATAAACTGATACAATACATAGTTACAGAAGAAGGAGTGACTAACTGTGAATGAGAATATAGTTAAATTAGAAAAGTGGATAAAGGAAAGTGACAATATCGTATTTTTCGGCGGTGCAGGAGTAAGTACGGAAAGTGGGATACCGGATTTCAGAAGTGTTGACGGACTTTATAACCAAAAGTATGATTATCCTCCTGAGACAATTTTATCACACAGTTTTTTTATGAGAAATACAGAGGAATTTTACAGATTTTACCGTGATAAAATGCTTTATAAGGACGCAAAACCCAATAAAGCTCATTATGCACTGGCAGAGCTTGAAAAACAGGGTAAGTGCAAAGCTGTAATTACACAGAATATAGACGGGCTTCATCAGGCTGCGGGAAGTAAAGAGGTACTTGAACTTCACGGTACCGTTAAGAAAAATTATTGCATGAAGTGCCATAAATTTTATGGTGAAGAATATATAATGAATACAAGCGGTGTGCCAAAGTGCGATTGCGGCGGCATAATCAAACCTTACGTTGTACTTTATGAAGAGTCTCTTGATAATGATGTTATTGAAAAAGCCGTTGATTATATAAGACATGCGGATGTCCTTATAATTGCCGGAACTTCCCTTACCGTGTATCCGGCAGCAGGGCTTATAGATTATTACAGAGGCAATAAACTTGTGTTAATCAATAAATCTGTTACGCCTAAAGATAATGCCGCAGACCTTGTGATACATGAATCGGTGGGCGGGACTCTGGGAGAAATAGTATTAAATTCATAGGAACGGTCATAGACCGTTCTTTTTTTACATAAGATTAACTGATATTCTGTGGGAAAAATATATGAAAAAAATATTAGCTGTAATAATTATAGCCGTGGTGATGTGCCAAAGCGTAACAAAAGGAGAAGAGCCTGAAAATCTCTATGCAAGGGCGGCAATTCTGATTGATGCGGATTCGGGGCGTATCCTTTACGGCAAAAACGAAAATGATGTAATGCCTATGGCAAGTACCACGAAGATAATGACGTTACTTGTCGCACTTAAATATGGCAATCCCTCCGATAGAGTTACATTTTCTTCTTATGCGGCAAAAGAACCCGATGTGCAGCTTAATGCGTTAAAAGGAGAACAATATACGCTTAATGAACTTTTATATCTTATGATGTTACGTTCCTATAATGATGTGGCAATGATGGTAGCGGAATATGTAGGAGGCGTACTTAATGGGGATACATCCCCTAATAATACTACGGAGGAAAGCAAAGAAGATGTTAAAAGGTTTATTGATGAAATGAATGGTTATGCCGTAAAACTGGGACTTTCTGATACATATTTTGTAACTCCTAACGGACTTGACGGGGAATATGAGGGCAGAATACACAGCACAACGGCATATGAACTTGCGCTTATAGCAAGAGAAGCCCTTAAATCGGAAGAAGTCATTAAGATATGTACAACAAAAAGTTTTTCATACAGGGAACAGAACGGTAAAAGAAGTGGGACAATAACCAACGGAAACAGGTTCCTTGATATTAATAAAAATGCAATTGGAATGAAAACAGGATTTACGGGAAAAGCAGGTTATTGCTTTGTAGGTGCAACAAAAGTTGATGACAGGACTTTTATTTCTGTTGTATTGGGCTGTGGCTGGCCACCGAATAAAAATTATAAATGGGCGGATACCGGGAAATTAATGTCATACGGAAGGGATAATTATTTTTACAGAAACATATTTGAAAAGACGTATGATTACAAGGAAATAAAAGTTGAAAACGGGCTGCATGAAAGTGTCGGAACATATATTCCTTTTGAAGTCAACAGGCTTTTATCGGATGAAGATGAGGTGGATGTAATTTATGAAATTATAAGTAAAACAAAAGCACCTGTAAAAAAAGACGAACAGGTTGGCAAAGTGAGGATTTACATTAACGGAAAACTGGAAGAAGAATTTCCGATTTTAACAAAAGGAAGCGTAAAAGAAAAAACATTCAGGTATTTTTTACATAAAATTTTTTTATATTATTTTATGTAAAATATGTTAAAAATTTATCAAATATAGCTTGATTATTTCGATAGTAGGATTTATTATATACCTTGGTAGAAAATTGAATTTTATTTTTACGGAGGTCTAAAATATGAGCACTACAGCTAAGACGTCAGCTTGTAAGAGAATAGAAGACTTACTTGACGACAATAGTTTTGTTGAGATTGGAAACCTTGTTACAGCAAGAAATACAGATTTCAACATGACCGCAATGGACACTCCAGCAGATGGTGTTATTACCGGTTACGGTACCGTCAATGGAAGCCTTGTGTATGTATACAGCCAGGATGCAACTGTTATGAATGGTTCTATGGGTGAAATGCATGCTAAGAAAATAGTTAATATTTACAATATGGCTTTAAAGATGGGAGCACCTGTAGTTGGTTTTGTTGATTGCGCCGGATTAAGACTTCAGGAAGCAACAGATGCCCTCAATGCGTTTGGTATGATATATGCAAAGCAGGTAGAAGCTTCAGGAGTTATTCCACAGATTACAGCAATAATGGGTACATGTGGAGGCGGAATGGCAGTTATGTCATCACTTTCTGATTTTACATTTATGGAAAGCAAAAATGGTAAACTGTTTGTAAACAGCCCTAATACTCTTGATGGCAATAAGTCAGAAGACACAGCAGGAGCAGATTTCCAGTCTAATGAAACAGCACTTGTTGATTTTACAGGCGACGAAGCATCAATCATTACAGAAATCAGAAACCTCGTAAGTGTTCTTCCAAGCAATAATGAAGATGAATCACTTTGCGAATGCACTGATGATCTTAACAGATTGTGCACAGATGTTAATAACGGTGCCGCAGATCCTGCATACGTTTTTGAAACAGTTTCCGATGACGGACTTTTTATAGAAGTCAAGAAGAATTATGCAAAAGAAATGGTAACAGGTTTTATAAAGCTTAATGGTGCTACAATCGGTGTTGTGGCTAACAGAACAGAGCTTTTTGACAATGGCGAATCAGTAGAAAAGTTTGATGAGGTTCTTACTGCAGAAGGCTGTGAAAAAGCGGCAGAGATGATTAATTTCTGTGACGCATTTGAGATTCCTGTACTTTCACTTACCAATGTTAAGGGATTCCTTACAACCAAAGAAAGTGAAAAGAAGATGGCTAAGGCAGCAGCTAAGCTTACTTATGCATTTGCCAATGCGGATGTACCAAAGGTTAATCTTATAACAGGCGAAGCATACGGAAGTGCTTACACGGTCATGAACTCAAAAGCAATAGGTGCTGATGTAACCTATGCATGGCCTGATACAACAATCGGAATGATGGATGCATCACTTGCAGCTAAGATAATATATGAGAAACAGCCGGAACTTATTGCTGAAAAGACAGCAGAGTACGGCAGACTTCAGGCAAGTGCCGAATCGGCAGCAAAGAGAGGATATGTTGATTCAATTATCGACCCTGCCGATACAAGAAAGTACCTTATTAGTGCTTTTGAAATGTTATATTCAAAAAGAGACGGTTATGTTACCAAGAAACATGGCAGTATTTAATGAGGTGAATTTATGAACTTAGCTATGATATTAATGGAAAGTATGGCAACCAGGTTAAAGGATGCCGGAATAAATACACTTATCTGCATTTGTGTCGTATTTGCTGTTCTTATTTTTATTTCACTTGTAATAAGCCTGTTTTCTTTTATTCCTAAGGCTGAGGCAGCCGCTGCCAGAAAAAAGGCCAGAAAGATAGAAGAAAAAGAACTTGCTGCTAAAGCTGTTGACAATGCGGTTTCACAGATTGAGACCAAGGAAACAGAAGTTAGTGAAGTAATTGAAGAACCTGAGAATCTGACAGATGATCTTGAACTTGTTGCTGTTATTGCAGCAGCAATCGCAGCATCGCAGAATGCGGTAAGTACAGATGGATTTGTTGTCCGTTCAATTAGAAAAGTTAGGAGATAATGATATGAAAAATTATACTATCACAGTAAATGGTAATGTATATGATGTAACAGTAGAAGAAGGAGCTTCTACAGGAGCAGTAAGTGCACCTGCAGCACCAAAAGCAGCACCAAAGGCAGCAGCCGCACCTGCAGCTAAGCCTGCAGCAACAGGAACAGCCGGTTCTGTTAAAATAAACGCACCTATGCCTGGTAAAATCGTAGATGTTAAGGTTAAGGTGGGAGACGCTGTTAAGAAGGGACAGACAGTTCTTGTTCTTGAAGCTATGAAGATGGAAAATGATATTGTTGCACCGGAAGACGGAACTGTAGCAAGTATAAATGCAGCAGTGGGAAGCGCTGTTGAAGCTGGCGAAACTATTGCAACATTAAATTAGTATTGGAGGTATCAAAATGGTTCTTGATACACTAAAGAATCTTTGGGAACAGACAGGCTTTATGAACCTTGAATGGGGTAACTATGTCATGGTTCTCGTAGCATTGGTATTTTTGTACCTTGCTATAGCAAAAGGATTTGAACCATTACTTCTGGTTCCTATTGCTTTTGGTATGTTACTTGTAAACCTGTTCCCTGATATTATGAAAGAAATAAAAGGGGGAGAAGCCGGCGGTCTTTTGAGATATTTCTATCTGCTTGACGAATGGAGTATCCTTCCATCACTTATTTTCTTAGGGGTTGGTGCGATGACAGACTTTGGTCCGCTTATTGCCAATCCTAAGAGCTTTTTACTTGGAGCAGCAGCACAGATCGGTATTTTCGCAGCATATTTTCTCGCGATTATTTTTGGATTTAACGGTGCAGCTGCAGCAGCCATATCAATTATCGGCGGTGCTGACGGACCTACATCCATTTTCCTTGCAGGAAAGCTCGGACAGACTGACTTAATGGGACCAATTGCGGTTGCGGCATATTCATATATGTCACTCGTTCCTATTATACAGCCACCGATTATGAAACTTTTAACAACTAAGAAAGAAAGAGCTGTCAAGATGGAACAGTTAAGACCTGTTTCAAAGTTAGAGAAGATTCTTTTCCCAATAGTTGTAACTGTTGTAGTTGTACTTATTTTACCAACTACAGCACCACTTGTAGGATTTTTAATGCTTGGTAACCTCTTCAAAGAGTGCGGAGTTACAAAGCAGCTTGCAGAAACTGCATCAAATGCTTTGATGTACATTGTAGTTATTCTTCTTGGAACATCAGTAGGAGCATCAACAAGTGCAGCTAACTTCCTTAATGCCAACACACTTAAGATTGTTGCATTGGGACTTGTTGCTTTTGCGGTGGGAACCGCAGCCGGTGTCCTTTTCGGAAAAATTATGTGTAAGGTAACGAAAGGTAAGGTTAATCCGCTTATAGGTTCCGCCGGAGTATCGGCAGTACCTATGGCAGCCCGTGTTTCGCAGAAAGTTGGAGCAGAAACAGATCCAACCAACTTCCTTCTTATGCATGCTATGGGACCTAACGTTGCCGGTGTTATCGGAACAGCCGTTGTAGCCGGAACATTTATGGCTATCTTTGGCGTTGCTTAATACTTGAAGAAAGGAATTATTAAAATGGCAGATACAATTAATGAAGTAAAACCGGTTAAAATAACCGAGACAATTTTAAGAGATGCCCACCAGTCACTCATTGCAACCAGAATGACAACTGAGCAGATGTTACCTATCATCGATAAGATGGATAAGGTCGGATATAACGCAGTAGAGTGCTGGGGCGGAGCTACATTTGATGCTTGTCTTCGTTTCCTTAAAGAAGATCCATGGGATCGTTTAAGAAAGTTAAAAGACGGCTTCAAAAATACTAAACTTCAAATGCTTTTCAGAGGACAGAATATCCTTGGATATCGTCCATATGCAGATGACGTTGTGGAATATTTTGTACAGAAATCAATTGCAAACGGTATTGATATTATCCGTATCTTTGACTGTTTGAATGATATCCGTAACCTTGAGACAGCAGTTAAGGCAGCTAATAAAGAGGGCGGACATGCACAGGTTGCACTTTCCTATACATTAGGAGATGCGTATACTCTTGATTATTGGAAAAATATGGCAAAAGAAATTGAAGAAATGGGTGCTAACAGTATCTGTATTAAAGATATGGCAGGCTTACTTCTTCCAAATGAAGCTACAAAGCTTGTTAAAGTATTAAAGGAAGGCACAAAGCTTCCTATCGAGCTTCATACACATTATACTTCGGGTGTGGCTTCAATGACATACATGAAGGCTGTAGAAGCAGGCTGTGATATAATCGATACAGCAATGTCTCCATTATCAATGGGAACAAGCCAGCCGGCTACAGAAGTTATGGCTAAAGTATTTGAGGGTACTCCTTATGACCCACATCTTGACCAGTCTTTACTCGCTGAAATAGCTGACTACTTCAGACCATTAAGAGAAGAATGGATTAGGACAGGAAGACTTGATCCTAAGGTTATGGGCGTTAATATCAAGACATTACTTTATCAGGTACCGGGCGGCATGCTTTCTAACCTCGTTTCACAGTTAAAGGAAATGAAGGCAGAAGATAAGTATGATGCGGTTCTTGAAGAAGTTCCAAGAGTCCGTAAGGATTTCGGTGAACCACCTCTTGTAACACCATCAAGCCAGATTGTAGGTACACAGGCGGTTCTTAACGTGGTTCTCGGAGAAAGATATAAGAGCCTTACAAAGGAATCTAAAGACCTTTTACTTGGAAAATACGGTAAGACAGTTAAACCATTTAACCCTGAAGTACAGAAGAAGGCTATTGATTTAACAGGCGAGCAGCCTATTACATGCCGTTTTGCTGATACTTTAGAGCCTGAATTAGATAAGCTTGAAGCTGAGATGAAGCAGTGGAAGCAGCAGGATGAAGATGTACTTTCATATGCATTGTTCCCACAGGTTGCAACCGACTTCTTTAAGTACAGAGAAGCACAGCAGCACAAAATTGACCCTGCAACAGCTAAAGACGGAGCTTATCCGGTATAATTAAGAAATAATAAAGACATTGTACACTTTTGTGTACGATGTCTTTTTGTTTGCACTAAAAGGTGGAATTAAATATAAAAATATAGTATAATCTAAATAATATTGCGTATAAAACAGTTGAGGAATAACTAAATATGGGACAGAATATACTTGAAGCCTTGAACGGGAAAATACCGGATTTAAGTAAAAATCATAAAAAAATAGCAAGGTACATAATTGAAAATATCGATGAAGCTGCATTTCTTACTGCTGCGGAAATCGGTAAAAAACTGGATATAAGTGAATCCACTGTAGTAAGATTTGCTACAGCACTAGGTTATGCAGGTTTTCCGGCATTCCAGAGGGAACTTTCTTTTTACCTTCGGAACAGGCTTAAAGAAGTTAACAAAATAGATATCAAATCCGAGATAAGCCATTCGGCCATAATCGATTATGTGATGCAGAGTGACTGCGAAAAGATTAAGTCCTCATTGGAGGATGTTAATTCGGAAGTATTTGATACGGCAGTCAGCCTCATAAAAAATGCCGGATGTGTATATGTTGTGGGTATCAGGACAGCTGCACCTCTTGCCGATATTTTTGAATTTTATCTTCGGATGGTTGTGGACAGGGTTGTAAAGGTAACGACCAACAGTTCAAGTGAGATTTTTGAACAGATGATAAATGTAAATGAAAAAGATGTGGTTATCGGAATCAGTTTTCCAAGGTATTCCATGAGAACGCTGAAAGCCATGGAATTTGCAAATGACAGAAAGGCAAGGGTTATTTCAATAACTGATAGTATTTATTCACCGATGAATCTCTATTCGTCATGTAATCTTTTTGCCAAAAATGAACTGGCGACCGTTGTAGACTCAATGGTGGCACCGATGTCACTTATTAATGCACTTATAATTGCACTATGCATTGAAAATTCCGATAAGGTTGTGGACAGGCTTGAGACATTGTCACAGGTATGGGATGATTACCAGGTAACCAATAATGATGAAATTAACTATCTTGACGATAATATTATGAATGATTTGAAAGGTTTAAAAAATAATGTCTAAAGTAATTATAATAGGAGGGGGCGCTGCGGGAATGATGGCAGCCATTTCAGCGGCAGAGAACGGAAATGACGTACACCTGTATGAGAAGAATGAAAAGCTTGGCAAAAAAATATATATAACCGGAAAAGGAAGATGTAACGTAACCAACGGGTGTGATATTGAAGAACTTTTTGAACATATTGTAACCAATAAGAAGTTTATGTACAGTTCCATATACACATTTGATAATATAAGGGTGCAGGAATTTTTTGAAAATGCAGGATGCCCTCTCAAGACAGAAAGAGGAAACAGGGTTTTTCCTGTATCCGATAAATCCTATGACGTAATTAATGCCTTGGAACGTTCTATGAAAAAATATAAAGTAGATATTAATCTTTTCTCAGATGTAACCGACCTTATCATTGAGGATAATGTTGTGAAAGGCATTGTGGTTGATGGTAAAAAAATATACGGAGACAAGGTAATTGCAGCTACCGGAGGCTATTCATACCAGAGTACAGGCTCTACAGGCGAAGGCCACAGACTGGCGGCAAAATATGGGCACAATGTTACCAAATGCAGTCCAGCCCTTGTACCTTTTATCGTAAAAGAAGAGGATGTAAAAGAACTTCAGGGGCTTTCGCTAAGGAACTGCAGCATTGCAATATATGACGGCAACAGGAAACTGTATGATGATTTCGGTGAACTACTTTTCACACATTTCGGAGTAAGCGGACCTACAGTACTAAGCGCCAGCAGCTATGTTAATGACATTATTAAGAAAAAAGAATTAAAACTTATAATTGATTTAAAACCTGCTCTTGATGAACAGACTCTTGATGAAAGAATCAGAAGGGATTTTGATGAAAATATCAATAAAAATTTTGCCAATTCCCTTGACAGATTATTTCCAAAGTCTTTAATCCCTGTTATTATCAGAAGATCCCTGATAGCATCTGATAAAAAGGTAAATGAGATAACGAGAGAGGAAAGAAAAAATCTTCTTAACACTATTAAGAGATTTGAATTTACACTTACTGGATTAAGAGGCTTCAATGAGGCAATAATTACACATGGCGGCATAAATGTCAAAGATATAGACAGCAGCACCATGGAGTCAAAAATTATCAAAAATCTGTATTTTGCCGGAGAAATGATAGATGTGGATGCGGTAACAGGCGGATTTAATTTACAGATTGCCTGGTCAACGGGGTATCTGGCAGGGTTATCGGTATAGGAAAGAATAGGAGAAAAAATATGATATACAATATAGCAATAGACGGACCGGCAGGAGCCGGAAAAAGCACAATAGCAAAGCGTGTAGCCAAAAATCTTGGATTTATATATGTTGATACAGGAGCAATGTACAGGGCAATGGCTGTATATTTTCTTGACAAAGGAATAGATGTCAAGGATGAAGATGCTGTAAGCAGGGATTGTGATAATGTTAACATTATGATTGAGTACAAGGATAATCTGCAGCAGGTTATTTTAAACGGTGAAAACATAACATCGCGATTAAGAACAGAAGAAGTTGGCAATACTGCTTCTGCGGTGGCTGTGTATCCTGCCGTAAGAAAAAAACTTGTAGAACTCCAGAAAGAACTGGCAAAAAAAACAAGTGTTGTTATGGACGGCAGGGATATAGGTTCATGTGTATTAAAGGATGCAATCTGCAAAATATATCTTACCGCAAGTGTTGAATGCAGGGCTTTAAGAAGAATGGCCGAACTGCAGGAAAAAGGCGTTGATACTTCCCTTGAGATAATTAAGGCAGATATATCGGACAGGGATTACAGGGATATGCATAGGGATGTATCACCTCTTGTACAGGCAGAAGATGCGGTTTATCTTGATTCTTCGGATATGGGAATTGAAGAAGTGACTGATAAAATCATATCAATATTCAATGAAAAGGCGGGAAAATAACAGTTGGAAGTTATTGTAGCTAAAAATTCCGGATTCTGTTTCGGCGTTAAAAGAGCTGTGGATATGGTATATTCACAGATAGGACATGGTAATATATATACTTTCGGTCCGGTCATACACAATGAAGAAGTTATAAAAGACCTTGAAAATAACGGCGTTAAAGTTATTAATTCCGTTGAAGAAGCGGCAGATGTTCCAAAGGGAACTGTAATAATCAGGGCACACGGTGTTCCGGAGCATATATACAGAGAAATTTTATCACTTGGCCATAAAGTGGTGGATGCCACATGCCCTTTTGTACTTAAGATACATAACATAGTAAAGGAAGCTGCCGCCAAAGGCGAATTTGTTGTGATAATCGGTGATGAGAAACATCCTGAAGTGCAGGGAATTATGGGTGCAGCAGCAGGACAATGTGCGGTAATTGACACAGAGGAAAAAGCTGAAAAATTTATAGAGGACAATAAAAATAAGTTAAAAAAAATATGTATTGTGTCCCAAACAACATTTAATTATAATAAGTTTAAATATCTTGTTGAAATTTTTCAAAAAAACAGTTATGATAGTGTTGGTATTTTGAATACTATTTGTAATGCTACGGAGGTAAGGCAGACAGAAGCCGGAGAACTTGCATCAATGGTTGATGCCATGATTGTAATCGGCGGACGTACAAGTTCTAATACCCAGAAGCTTTACGACATTTGTAAGAAAGTATGTAAACATACTTTTTATATACAAAATGCTGATGATATGGACTACGACATACTAAGAGGAATGGATAGAGTCGGTATTACAGCCGGGGCATCTACCCCAAACATAATAATCGAGGAGGTTCTAAAACGATGTCAGATTTAAGTTTTGGACAGTTATTTGAAGAAGCAGAAAAGACAAGAAAGGCTTCAGTACATATGGGGGAGGTTCTTGACGGTACGGTTATCGAAGTTAGAGAAGACCAGATAATTCTCAACATTGATTATAAATCAGATGCTATTATAACACGCAATGAATATACAAGTACTCCAGGGGTTGACCTTCGTACTGTTGTTAAGGAAGGCGATGTAATCACTGCTAAAGTTATTAAGACTAATGACGGTGACGGATTTGTTGCACTTTCTGTTAAGAGACTTGCTGCTGAACTTGGAAGCAAGAAGTTAGAAGAAGCATTTGAGAACAAGACAGTTCTCACAGCTAAAGTAGCTCAGGTGCTTGATGGTGGATTAAGTGTTGTTATTGATGAGACTAAAGTATTTATCCCTGCAAGCCTTGTTTCTGATACTTATGAAAAGGATTTAAGCAAATATGCAGGACAGGAAATTGAATTCGTAATTACAGAGTTCAATCCAAGAAAGAGAAGAATTATCGGTGACCGTAAGCAGCTTCTTGTAGCTAAGAAAGCTAAGATGAGAGAAGAAGTTATGTCTAAGATTGCCGTGGGACAGGTTGTAACAGGTACAGTTAAGAATGTAACAGATTTTGGTGTATTTATCGATATCGGAGGCGTTGACGGACTTTTGCATGTATCAGAGATTTCATGGGGAAGAATTGAGAACCCTAAGAAGAAATTCAAACCTGGTGATGAAGTTAAAGCCTACATCAAGGATATTAACAATGATAAGATTGCATTAAGCCTTAAGTTCGATAACGAGAATCCATGGATTAATGTTGCAGAGAAATATCCTGTTGGTTCAGTTGTTAAGGGTAAAGTTGCCAGAATGACTGATTTCGGTGCATTTGTTGAACTTGAAGAAGGTGTTGATGCATTACTTCATGTATCACAGATTGCAAAACAGCACATTGAAAAACCTGCAGAGGTATTAAAGATCGGACAGGAAATAGAAGCTAAGGTTGTTGATCTTAATGCTGATGAACATAAGATTTCACTCAGTATCAAAGCATTACTTGCTGATGAAGAAGACAATCAGGAAGAAGAAACAACAGAAGAATAATATAAGATATTTATCAGAAAGCCCGTTTCTAATTAACGGGTTTTCTTTTATATCATAACAATTAGGAGAAGTCTATGTTTGAAACAGGCTATGATACATTTAAAAAAGATATTTTATTAATTACTAAGATTGATTTGAATGCATATAAAGAACGGCAGATGAAAAGAAGGATAGATACCCTCATTGCTAAACATGGCTTTAAGACATATAATGATTTTGTTGCGGCAATAAAGGTTAATAAGATTTTACTGGATGAATTTGTTAATTATCTGACAATCAATGTTTCGGAGTTTTACAGAAATCCGGAACAGTGGACATATCTTGAAGAAAAGGTTATACCGGAGCTTATTAAGAATTACGGACATGGCATCAGAATATGGAGTGCGGCATGTTCAACAGGGGATGAACCTTATTCCCTTGCTATGCTTTTAACCAAATTTCTTCCTCTTAACCAGATACATATTATCGCAACAGATATTGATAAACAGGTTCTTGAGAAAGCGCATATGGGTCTTTATAAGGATAGGAGCCTTGCAGCCCTGCCAAAGGAATTTCTTGTGAAATATTTCAGAAAAATTAATGATGATACTTATCAGATAAAAGATGAAATTAAAAAATGTGTGGAATTCAGGCAGGCTAACCTTTTGAAAGACAGTTATCCCGAACATTGCCACCTTATCCTTTGCAGAAATGTGCTTATATATTTTACGGAAGAAGCTAAGCTTGAAATATACAAAAAATTCAACGATTCTCTTGTATCAGGCGGTGTATTATTTGTAGGAAGCACAGAACAGATAAGCAATTATAAGGATATTAATTATTCATCCACAAGGTCTTTTTTTTATAAGAAAAATTAATAGGATATTAAGATTGGCGGGCTGCCCACGATTGTGGACAGCCCGTTAACTTTGCAATGTTGAAACGGACTGTTTATATTTTCCTGAACAGGCTTTCACAGTATTTTTTTACAAGATTTTTATCTGCCAGAAAATCTTGTGAACATTCAAAATATGTTATTTTGTCATAGTAATCAATTTTAAAATAAGGATTGATAATTTCTTCATACTGGGGAAGAAATATTCCTGATTTTTTGCTGTAACAGTTGGCAGCTTTAGCTTTGGTACGGAAGTCCTTATCCACATAAAAAGCAACACTTTTATGTATGGAACGGTCCTCGCCCGGAAGATAGTAATAATTTTTATAGTCGGGATAAAAATATTTAAGCTCTCCGGTGTAAATATTTATGCTGATTTTTGCAAGGTTACCACAGGCAGTAAAATAAAAATTATTGTTGCCACCGGATATCCTTTTCGGAAGAAAACTGTCAAGGGCAAGTTCTATAATGACTTCCTTGCGGATACCGCCAACAGGGGTAACGGAATCGCAGACATCCGCGGAAACTATTTCATAGCCACCGGAATTAAGGCAGTTATAGTTGATTACCGGGAGAATCTTAACCATACCCATTACATCATCGTGGTTATGGAGCAAAAGAAGATTAAGCAGGGAATCATCTGCCGATTTCAGGTATTCCTCATATACTTTTATAAGCTCACCGCCTGAATATTTATCATCCCTTGGAACCGACATAAAAGATTCAATGGATTTCTGCTTAAGATTTTCAAGCTTGAGCAAAGACTTAAGCATGCTTATGTTTTTATATATGTCGAAGCTTTCGATACCTGAAAAATCACATGGAATATGGTGAATATCACATTTTTTTATAATGAAAGGGATATCAAAACTACTGCCGTTGTAATGGACAATGACTGAAAATGATTTCACAAAATCAAGAAAATCCGAGATGATATCCGGTTCGCTTTCGGGAGTATCGCAAAACCACTGCCTGAACTTAAAACCTTCATCGTCACAATATACACATCCGATAAGGTATAAAATGGAAGTGGCGGGAGAAAATCCGGTAGTTTCAATATCAAAATACAAAACTTTCTCTTTAGATACATCGGGAATTCCGAAGAATGTATAGTCTGAATCTAATTTTTTATCATAAATAAGCATAAATGTCCTCTTTTTTATTTGTAAAAATATGTTAGTACAATTATATATTAAATCATCAAAAAATTGTAGTAATTTTATCAAAAAAGTAATAGAATATAAATCAGTATTTAAAAAAATAAAGGAAGTGAAATCAATTGAAACGGAAAACATTTAAAGGTGGAGCACATCCTTATGACGGAAAGAAAATGTCAAGAGAGTGTCCCATCGAGATACTCAATCCGGGAGATACTCTTGTATATCCGTTATCCCAGCATATAGGTGCAATGGCTAAACCGCTTGTTAAAGCAGGAGACAGGGTTCTTGTAGGACAGAAGATAGCCGAAAAGGGAGGATTTATATCTGCCAACATACATTCTTCAGTGTCAGGAACCATTAAGGCTATCGAAAAAAGGCTTGTTGCTACGGGAGGTATGGTAGATTCCATAATAGTTGAGAATGATGGTATGTATGAAGAGGCTGCTCCTATATTTTCAGGTAATCCCGATGAACTTTCCAAGGATGAAATTATAAAAATAATAGAAGAAGCAGGCATTGTCGGAATGGGTGGTGCAGGGTTCCCTACCAATGTAAAACTTTCACCAAAAAATGCTGATATTATAGATTCAATCATTGTCAATGGTGCAGAGTGTGAACCCTATTTAACATCGGATTACAGACGTATGGTTGAACAGACGGATAAGCTTGTAAAAGGACTTAAAATTGTCTTGAAGATATTCCCGGATGCTAAGGGATATTTTGGAATAGAAGATAATAAGCCTGAAGCAATAGAAGCACTTTTAAAAGCAACAGAGAATGAAGACAGAATAGAAGTCGTTCCGCTTAAGACAAAATATCCACAGGGCGGTGAACGAAGTATGATATATGCCGTAACAGGAAGAAAAATCAATTCCAAAATGCTTCCTGCTGATGTGGGATGCATTGTACATAATGTTGATACGATTTATGCAATATATAATGCTGTTTATAACGGAAAACCTCTTATAGAGAGGATTGTTACGATAACAGGAGATGCAGTGAGCACACCTAAGAATTTTCAGGTCAGAATCGGAACTTCTTTCAGGGAACTTATTGATGCATCAGGCGGATTTACAACTGAACCTGAGAAAATTATTTCAGGCGGACCTATGATGGGCTTTTCGTTTTTTAACATTGATGTGCCTGTTGTCAAAGGTTCTTCATCATTACTGGCATTTATTAAAGATGATGTAAGTCATGAGGAACCATCGGCGTGTATAAGGTGCGGAAGATGTGCTGCAGCATGTCCGGAACATCTGCTGCCTATGAAACTTGCAGCACTTGCAGGCCAGAATGAGCCTGAAGAGTTTAAGAAACTTGGAGGAATGGAATGTGTGGAATGTGGCTGCTGTTCTTATGTATGTCCTGCAAAGAGACAGGTTACACAGTCCGTCCGCTCAATGAAGAAATTAATAATTGCATCGGCAAGAAAGAAATAGGAGGAAGGACATGAACGAAAAGATGTATAATGTGTCATCGTCGCCTCATGTACGAGACAAATCATCAACTAACAGAATAATGATAGATGTGTGTATTGCGTTGCTGCCTGCGTGCGTTTTTGGAGTTGTGAATTTTGGATTCAGGGCACTCCTTGTATTGGCAGTATCCGTAACATCATGTATTTTATTTGAATATTTTTATGAACGTGGAATGCACAAAAAAATAACCGTAGGTGATTTCAGTGCAGTTGTAACGGGGCTTTTACTTGGAATGAACCTGCCATCTACCATACCTATATGGATGGTTATACTTGGAAGTGCATTTTCAATTATTATAGTTAAACAGTTATTCGGAGGATTGGGACAGAACTTTATGAACCCTGCTTTGGCAGGAAGATGTTTTCTGCTTATTTCTTTTGCCGGTCAGATGACAAAATTCACATATGACGGAGTTACCGGTGCAACACCTCTTGCGGTTCTTAAGAACGGAGGAGAGGTTTCTGTGCTTAAGATGTTCCTCGGAACAACAGGAGGTGTAATAGGTGAGACATGCACAATTGCGCTTCTTGCAGGTGGTATTTATCTTATTATCAGAAAAGTTATAGCACCTACGATTCCACTTATTTATATCGGGGTATTTTCTGTTTTTATCCTGGTATTCGGCGGACACGGTTTTGATTTGGAATATTTAGCTGCACATCTTTGCGGCGGCGGACTTATGCTGGGAGCTTTTTTCATGGCAACAGATTATGTTACATCACCTGTAACTACAGGCGGAAAAGTCATTTTTGCGGCGCTTTTAGGCATACTTACGGGATTATTCAGAATTTACGGTAATTCCGCAGAAGGAGTTTCCTATGCAATTATTTTCTGTAATCTTTTAGTGCCGCTTATTGAAAAAATAACTGTGCCTAAAGCATTTGGTGTTGTTAAAGAAAAGAAAAATAAGGAGGCGGTCTGATGAAAAAAATACTAAAGGACACATTGGCACTGTTCCTTATAACATTAATATCCGGTGTCCTTTTAGGCTTTGTATACAAAATAACCAAGGAGCCTATTAAAGAACAGGAACTTAAGACGAAACTGGCTGCGTACCAGACTGTATTCAGCGAACTTGATACAACCAAGGAAGCTGACGAAGATACTCTTAACAAAGCCCAGACGGCTGTTTATGATGCAGATTTTTCAGAAGTTGTGATACAGGAAGTTGTCATGGCTTATGACAAATCAGGAAATTATCTCGGAATGATAATTACGGTAAAGGATTCCAACGGCTATGGCGGAGATATCCGTATGACAGTGGGAATTGACAAAGCTGAAACTATAACAGGACTGGAATTTCTTGAACTTAATGAAACCGCGGGGCTTGGCATGAAAGCCAAGGAAAGCAGTTTTAAGAACCAGTTTAAAGGTAAGAAGGCCGATAAAATTAATTACAGCAAATCAGGGGCACAGGCAGATGATGAAATAGATGCAATAAGCAGTGCCACAATTACTACAAGTGCCGTATGCGAAGGCGTTAATGCTGCAATATCGGCATATAAAGCAGTAGGAGGTGTTGAACAATGAATAAATGCGTTGAACGTCTTTACAATGGTATTGTAAAAGAAAATCCTACACTTGTGCTTACACTCGGAATGTGTCCTACCTTAGCAGTTACAACTTCCGCGATAAACGGAGCAGGTATGGGACTTGCATCAACCGTTGTACTTGCATTAAGTAACCTTTTTATATCACTTTTAAGAAAAGCAATTCCTGACAGGGTAAGAATGCCGGCGTTTATTGTAATCGTGGCTTCTTTTGTTACTATGGTACAGTTTCTAATGCAGGGATACCTGCCGGATTTGTATTCATCCCTCGGTATTTATATACCTCTTATAGTTGTTAACTGTATTATACTGGGAAGAGCAGAAAGTTACGCATCCAAAAACAAACCATTGCCATCATTGTTTGACGGACTTGGAATGGGACTTGGATTTACACTTTCTCTTACCGTACTCGGTGCATTCAGGGAAATGCTGGGAGCCGGAACTATATTCGGTCACAGTTTTATTCCGGCTGACAATCCGACAACTTTTGAACCTATAAGTATTTTTGTAATGGCTCCGGGAGCATTTTTTGTTCTTGCATTCCTTGTTGCATTAATGAACAGAATAAAAAAGAAAAAAGGTAAACCAATCGTTGATATATGCAGGGATGATGGGTGCTTAAGCTGTCCTAACATTGGATGTTCAGGCAGAAAAATAGCAGAAAAGGAGGAGACAAAATAATGAAGACATTGATTCTTATAGCAATCGGTTCCGCTCTTGTTAATAATGTTGTATTAAGCCAGTTTTTGGGACTTTGTCCTTTCCTTGGAGTATCAAAGAAAATCAAGACTGCGTCAGGCATGGGATTTGCGGTAATTTTTGTAATTACAATATCTTCATTTCTTGCAAGCCTTATTTATAGTTTTATACTTGTACCTCTTAAACTTACATATCTTAATACAATAGTATTTATTCTTGTAATAGCGGCACTTGTACAGTTTGTTGAGATGTTTCTTAAGAAGGCAAGTCCTTCACTTTATAAGGCACTTGGCGTATATCTGCCTCTTATTACAACCAATTGTGCGGTATTAGGTGTTGCACTTACTAATGTATCAAAGGAATATGATATACTGACTTCCGTTGTCAACGGATTCGGAACAGCTGTGGGATTTACTATTGCGATTGTAATTCTTGCAGGTGTAAGAGAGAGAACAGAACATAATGATATACCGGAAGCATTTAAGGGTATGCCGATAACATTGATAACGGCAGGTCTTATGGCAATTGCTTTTATCGGCTTTTCAGGTATTATTTAAGGAGGCAGGCTATGACTGGAGTTATTATAGCAGCCGCTATTGTAGGCGGTACAGGAATTATAATCGGTCTTTTTTTAGGAATATCAGGTGAAAAGCTTAAAGTTGAAGTTGATGAAAAAGAAGTTGCCGTAAGAGAGGCACTTCCCGGAAATAACTGCGGAGGATGCGGATATCCGGGTTGTGACGGGCTTGCAAAGGCGATTGCAAAGGGCGAGGCACCGGCTAACGGCTGCCCTGTCTGCTCTGCCGAAGCAAAAGCAAAAATTGCCGAAATTATGGGTGTTGAAAGTATAGCTGAGACAAGAAAAGTTGCTTATGTTAAATGTGTGGGTAACTGTGATGTTGCAAAAAATGATTACATATATTCCGGAGTTAAGGATTGTTCAATGGCAGCACTTGTTCCAAACGGAGGACCTAAGAGCTGTAATTACGGATGTCTTGGATTTGGTTCATGTGTAAAAGTGTGCAGTAATAATGCCATAAGTATCGTAAACGGAGTTGCTGTTGTGGATAAAAAACTTTGTACTTCCTGCGGCAAGTGTGTTAAGGCATGTCCTAAGAATCTTATTGAATTAAGACCGGAAAAAGATATTGCTACAGTATACTGTTCGTCCCACGAAAAGGGAAAAGCAGTGATGGATGCATGTAAATCAGGCTGCATCGGATGTACTTTATGTGTGAAACAATGTGAATACGGCGCCATAGTAATGGACAATAATATACCGGTAATAGATTATGAAAAATGTACAGGATGTGGAAAATGTGCAGAAAAATGCCCTAAAAAAATCATTCATCTCGCATAAATGGGATATTTTACTGGGTGCAGTGCTGTTAATTACGGCACTGTGCCTGTTTCTTGTATTTAAACAGAATAAAAAAGACGGTAAATATGTTAAAGTGGAGCAGGACGGAAAAGTGGTAGGAAGTTATCCGTTGGACGAAGACGGAAGATATGAGTTTACTAATTTTTACGGCTCTAATACGCTCATAATTCAAGACGGAAAGGCTTATGTGACAGAAAGTACCTGCAGTGACCATACTTGCGAAAAAATGGGTAAAGTATACAGACAGGGAGAAATGATTATATGTATTCCCCATAAGCTTTTTATTACGGTAACCGGTGATTCAAAAAAAGGAGGTTATGATGGAATATCAGGCTAATAATGGTCATGGCAGAAGCAATGTTGCGGTTTATGGAATGCTGTTAAGCATTTGCCTCGTGATGGGTTACCTTGAAAACCTGATTCCGATTGCCGTGCCTGTACCCGGTATCAAGCCGGGTTTTTCAAATATTGTAATTATATGGGTGCTTTATTCCATGGGTATAAAGTACGCCATAATGTTAAGTGCAGGGAAAATACTGCTTTGTGGGTTTCTTTTCGGTAATCTGTATACTATTCTTTTCAGTTTTGCAGGCGCGGTTTTAAGTCTTGCGTGTATGATACTGTTAAAATACACAAAGAAATTTTCTATGACCGGTGTAAGTATAGCCGGAGGTGTATGTCATAATATCGGTCAGATTATTGTGGCGGTTATCGTATTTGAAAACTCAAGAATAATATATTATCTTCCGTTTTTGATGATATCCGGCATTGTATTTGGCATTGTGGTAGGAATAATAAGCGGTATTTTATATAAAAGAATTAAGATAACATAGCATTAATTTACCTTGCAAACAAATGTTCTATATGATAGAATTAGATATAATTTTATTTGGGAGACATTATGATTACATATATTGTTGGCGAATTAACTTATATAGATAACAACACAATCATTCTTGAAGCCTGTGGTGTGGGATACGAAATTACGGTGCCTGAATCGGTAATTCCTTCTTTACCGGGAATAGGAAGCAGTATTAAGATATATACCTATCAGAATGTTAAGGAAGATGCTCTTGATTTATATGGTTTCCTTACAATGGATGACCTTAAGATTTTTAAACAGTTAATTACGGTCAATGGAATAGGACCTAAGGGTGCACTTAGTATTTTATCCGTGATTTCACCTGATGAATTGAGACTTGCGGTAATATCCGATGACGTTAAGAAGATACAGAGCGCCCCGGGAATTGGAAGTAAGACAGCACAGAAGCTTATTATAGAACTTAAGGACAAGCTTAAGATTGAGGATGTTGTATATGATTTACACGATGAAAAGGACATTGTGAAATCAGTCAGGGATGAAGCAGTATCGGCACTTATATCGTTAGGATATTCCAACAGTGAATCGGTATCTGCGGTAAGTGCCCTTGTGATTACGGAGAATATGACAAGCGAGGATATTCTTAAGCAGGCACTTAAGAAATTAGCATTTATTTAATGGGACACAGATATGGACAGACGAATTATAACAACGGAATTTACATCTGAGGATGTGAAGATAGAGAATAACTTAAGACCGTCTTCCTTAGACGAATATATTGGACAGACCGCTATTAAAGAAAACCTGAAGGTATTTATAGAAGCAGCCAAGTCAAGAAATGAATCCCTTGACCATTGTCTTTTTTACGGACCTCCGGGACTTGGCAAGACCACTCTTGCCGGGGTAATTGCCGCTGAGATGGGGGTTAATATCAAGGTTACATCAGGACCTACAATAGAGAAACCGGGTGACATGGCAGCGATACTTAATAATCTTTCCGACGGAGATATTCTGTTTATTGATGAGATACACAGGCTTAACAGACAGGTTGAGGAAGTTTTATATCCGGCAATGGAAGATTTTGCCATAGACATTATGATAGGTAAAGGTCAGACTGCACGTTCTATACGACTTGACCTGCCTCATTTTACCCTTGTGGGTGCCACAACAAGGGCAGGACTTCTTACTGCCCCTTTAAGGGACAGATTCGGTGTGGTAAACAGACTTGAATATTATACAATAGATGAACTCAAGAATATTATAATAAGGTCTGCCGGTGTTCTTAAAGCCCCTATAGACAAGGATGGAGCGACAGAACTTGCCAGAAGATCAAGAGGAACTCCGAGACTTGCCAACAGACTTCTTAAGAGAGTAAGGGATTTTGCACAAGTAAAATACGACGGTATAATAACAAGGGAAGTAGTTGATTATTCCCTTGATCTGCTTGAAGTGGATAAGGAGGGACTTGACAAGAACGACAGGAACATACTCTTTACCATTATTGAAAAATATGGCGGAGGACCTGTAGGACTTGATACCCTTGCAGCTTCGTTAGGCGAAGATGCGGGAACCCTTGAGGATGTATACGAACCTTATCTTATTTTTAACGGTTTTATTAACAGGACACCCAGAGGCCGTATGGTTACGGAACACTGTTATAATCATTTTGGAATTAGACCTACACAAAATTAAAATCTTGTGATATTATATTCATATTAGTGATAAAGGAGAGCAAAGTTATGCCAGCTAAGAATGAAACAGAGGTTGTTATCGGAGGCAAATCTTTTAAGTTAAGCGGATATGAAAGTGAAGAATATCTTCAGAAAGTTGCAGCATATATAAGCGCCAAGCTTGTTGATTTTAAGAAATCGGAGATATACAGAAGACAAAGCTCTGACGTACAGGCAACACTTATAGAACTTAATATTGCGGATGATTATTTTAAAGCAAAGAAACTTGGCGATGAGCTTGAAGCTGACCTTGAGAAGCGTGATAAAGAGATATATGATCTTAAGCATGAATTAATTTCCGTACAGATTAAGTATGATGCGGCACAGCAGGAGATTAAGGACCTTAAGAAAGAAATAAATGAGAATCAGAAATCAATAGTTAAGCTTGAGACTGAACTTAATGATCTGAGTAAATAATAACTACTAAAGGAGTGTCAGGTACACTCCTTTATCTATATTGACAGGAATATATTATGAAAAATAAAGTTGAAATTCTGGCACCTGCGGGTTCTTATGAGGTGTTTCTTGCAGTAATGAATGCGGGAGCAGATGCGGTATATCTTGCGGGAAATATGTTTGGAGCAAGGGCTTACGCAGGTAATTTAAACAATGAAGAACTTATTAAAGCAATAGAATACTGCAAATTCCATAACAAAAAAATGTATCTGACGGTAAATACTCTCTTGAAAAATAATGAGATTAACAATGAACTGTATGATTATCTGCTGCCTTTATATAATTCCGGTCTTGATGGCGTTATTGTCCAGGATTACGGTGTAATGAAATTTATACATGAGTCATTTCCTGATATGGAGATTCATGCCAGTACGCAGATGACTATAACAGACAGTGGTTATGCGGATTTTTTAAGAAAATATAATGTTACAAGAATTGTTCCGGCAAGGGAGCTGGGACTTGAAGAAATCAGAGATATACATGATAGAACAGGAATGGAGATAGAGTGCTTTGTTCATGGTGCACTATGTTACTGCTATTCGGGACTCTGCCTGATGAGCAGTTTTATAGGAGGAAGAAGCGGCAACAGAGGAAGATGTGCCCAGACCTGCAGACTGGATTTTAATTATAACGGAAGAGAGAGTAAAATATTAAGTCTTAAAGATTTGTGCACACTTGATATTTTACCTGAAATAATTGAAGCAGGTGTATTTTCCCTGAAAATCGAAGGACGCATGAAAAGTGCTGAGTATGCTGCCGGAGTAACGTCAATTTACAGAAAATACGTGGATATGTATCTTAACAAAGGAAAAGAAACATATAAAGTTGATAAGAAAGACCGGAACAGGCTTCTTATGCTTTTTGACAGGGGCGGTCAGACCGATGGTTATTATATGAGACATAACGGCAGGGAAATGATTGCTGATAATACCAAGATTTCAAAGGATCTTGGTGAAAAAAAACAATACGAAGAATATATACACAGAACTTTTGTTGAAGCAAATCCTAAAATAAAAATTAATGGAATTGTAACAATTAAGAAAAACAATCCTGTTACTATGTCATTATCGTTTGGAAACATAGCCATAACAATAGACGGACCAACGTGTGAGACCGCACTTAACAGGGCTGTCTCCAGAGAAGACGTTGATAAACAACTGAGAAAAATGGGACAGACTATGTTTGAACTTGATACCCTTGATATCAGGATGGAAGATAATATTTTTATTCCTCTTAAAAGCCTTAATGAACTCAGGAGAACCGCCGTAGATAGACTGACAGATGCATACCTTGAAGCTTCAAAAAGGAACAACAGCCACAGGTTTTTACCTTGTGCAGCACATAAAGAAAGCCGTAATAAGGGCATTTCTGTTCATGTACTTACATATGAACAGGCAAATGAAGCCGTAAAACATAATATTCAAAGAATGGTTATCGATACCGAGGTTATGTCCGGAGACGAAATCAGCCGTTGCGTGGAGTTATGCAGAAAAAATAATGTTAAGTCATATATCGGGCTGCCAAGAGTTGACAGAGGTACATATAACGTCAAGAGCAATTCTGACGGCTACATGATAAGAAATATGTCCCAGAAAACAAAATGTGATAAGGAAGTAATTGCTGATTACTGTATATATGCATTTAATAATTATGCCGTAAGTGCCCTGGAAGATTATGGAATTACAGGAATAACATATCCTCTTGAGCTTAATGAAAAAGAATTATCCGAGATGGATATAGATAACGGAGAGCTTGTTGTATACGGAAGGATTCCACTTATGATAACAGCCAACTGTATTGATAAGACAAGCGGAAACTGTCATAAAGGAAGTACATTATTTTCAATGCTTCGTGACAGGAAGAATGCTTTGCTGCCGGTATTAACCTGCTGTAAATTCTGCTATAACATAATATATAACAGTGTTCCTGTATATCTTTTTGACAAGTTAGACAGAATAAGAATACAACCTGAATATTATGGCATTATTTTTACCACGGAAAATGCCGCTGAGGTTGCAGATGTATTTAAATGCTTTAATAATAGAACGAAGCCTGAGGATAATACATTCACAAGAGGACATTTTACAAGAGGAGTTGAATAGATTTGGAAAATATAATCATAAATTTATCAAAGTACATATTGGTTTTCCTGATGCTTTTATATACTTACCTTTGCTTCAGGATTAATACCATTTCCACTTATAAAAAGAACAAAGGTCATGTCATTGCACAAAAAGTATTTATTATGCTTATTTTTGCAGTATGTTATGCACTGATTTTATATCATAATTTCAGCTTGATAACCTTTTTATGTCTTGCATTGGAACTTATTTACCTGATATTTTTTCCTGTACTTTTTAAGGTTATTTATCCTGAATCATCTGATGTCATAACCAATAACATGACATTTATGCTTGCTTTAGGATTTGTAATGATTGAAAGACTGGCCCCACACAATGCTATAAAACAGTTTGGAATCGTTATGGCAGGAAGTGTTCTTTTTTTCTTTATACCTTTATTCTTTAGAAAAAAAGAAGCAGTTATCAAGGCTAAGTATGTATATGCTATTGTGGGCATTATTCTGCTTGCCATAACACTTGTGCTTGGCAGGACAAGCTTCGGAGCCAACCTTTCCTTTACCATAGCGGGCCTTACATTCCAGCCTTCTGAATTTGTAAAAATACTTTTTGTACTTTTTGTTGCATCAATGTTATCAAAATCTTCAGGTTTTAAAGAGATACTTATATCTGCGATTTTTGCTTTTGCACATGTCATAATTCTTGTACTGTCGACGGATCTTGGAGCAGCTTTGATTTTTTTTATTGTATATCTGATAATGATATATATTGCTTCGGGAAAAGTGGTATATCTGCTTACAGGCTTTGCAGCGGGAGCAGGAGCATCCGTTGTTGCATATCACCTTTTTGCCCATATAAGGGTGAGGGTAAGTGTGTGGCTTAATCCATGGGCTGATATAGATGGTAAGGGATATCAGATAACACAGTCTTTGTTTGCAATTGGAACAGGCGGATGGTTCGGAATGGGACTTTACGGCGGACTTCCAACATCAATACCTGTAGTCAGTAAGGATTTTGTATTTTCCGCAATAGCAGAGGAATTCGGCCTTGTATTTGCAATATGTGTGGCACTTGTGTGTGTAAGTATTTTTCTTGAAATAATGAAAAATGCCACATTATGCAAAGATATGTTTAATAAACTGCTTGCAGCGGGAATCGGTGTGCTGTATATTTTCCAATGCTTCCTTACAATCGGCGGAGTTACCAAATTTATTCCGTCCACGGGAGTAACATTGCCATTTGTAAGTTACGGAGGAAGTTCTATCTTAAGTTCACTTATTATGTTTGCCATTGTGCAGACTGTATGTATGAAAGTAAGGGAGGATATCAATGAAAAAGAAATTAGAAAATCGAAAGAATAATAAGAGCATAATTGTTTCAACTTTGATATTTGTCATTACATTTATTGCAATGGCAGGATATCTTATATATTTTAACCTGACGCAGGCAGAGTCCATTATTAATAATTCTTACAATAAAAGACAGGGCGTGCTTTCGCGTCGTACAATAAGGGGCTCGATTTTATCGGATGATAAGACGAAACTTGCGGTTACCAATGTGGATGATGATGGTAATGAGACCAGATATTATCCCTATTCGGGACTGTTTTCACATACAATAGGATATCTTAATAATGGCGGATATGGTCTTGAAAGCCTGTACGGATATTATATGCTTCATTCCAATCAGAATTTTTTTGAACAGATTGGCAATGACTTATCCGGTAACAGAAATACCGGGGACAATGTTGTAACCACTCTTAATGTGGGCCTTCAGAAAGCCTGTTATGATGCGTTAGGAAGCAATAGAGGAGCTGTTATTGTTATGGAACCGTCAACAGGAAAAATACTTGCCATGGTTTCCAAACCTGATTTTGATCCAAACACGCTTGCCGCTAACTGGAGCCAGATAACGGGGGAAGGCAGCGATTCCGTTCTTGTAAACAGGGCAACACAGGGACTTTATCCTCCCGGCTCTACGTTTAAACTTATTACAATGCTTGAGTATCTTAGGGAACATAAAAATGATTACGGGCAGTATCACTATATATGTGACGGTACTTACGAATTGGGAAACAACACAATTAACTGTGTAAGGACAACTGCACATGGCGATGTAGATCTGTTTTCTTCACTTGCAGTTTCATGTAATTGTTCTTTTATCAATATCGGACTTTCGCTTGACCTCGACAGATATAAAAAAACTGCCGAAAAAATGTTGTTCAATAAAGAACTGCCGACTAACCTTGAATATAATAAGAGCAGATTTGTCCTTAACGGGGAATCGTCAGAATGGGATATTGCCCAGACGTCTTTCGGACAGGGAAAAACAGTTATAACACCGTTTCATCTTGCACTTATTACATGCACTATTGCCAATAACGGAACTTTGATGGAACCATACCTTGTGTCTTCTGTTGAAAGTACCAACGGCATGACTGTCAAGAAGTTCAAAGAAGAAAAATATGACACATTGATTACGGAAAAAGAAGCTTCGCTTTTAAAAAAAGGTATGGAGCAGGTTGTAAAGGACAGCTTTTCATGGCTTTTCGGAGGTGTGGAATACACACTTGCAGCTAAATCAGGCTCTGCCCAATATGGAACGGAAGGATATGAACACTCGCTTTATGCAAGCTTTTCACCTGCCGATAACCCTGAAATAGCCGTTGTGGCAGTAGTGGAAGGCGGACCGCAGAGAAATACAACTGCTGCAGAAGTTACAAAACAGATATATGACTATTATTACAGCAATAAATGATTGATAAATGTCATAAAAAGTTATATACTGTCAATAGGTTGTTTAGACACACCAGTTAGGAGAAATTGCAATGACAGAAGCAACGAGTTGTGGCGGTGTGGTAATTTATAGAGGAAAGATTCTTCTTCTATATAAGAATTATAAGAATAAGTACGAAGGATGGGTGCTTCCCAAGGGGACGGTGGAAGCAGGCGAGAGCCATGAGGAAACGGCACTTCGCGAAGTGAAAGAGGAATCCAGTGTTAAGGGCAGGATTATGAAGTACATTGGCAAGAGCCAGTATACATTTAATGTTCCGGGTGACGTAATATGTAAAGATGTGCATTGGTATCTTATGATGTCACAGAATTATTCCAGCAGACCCCAGCGTGAGGAATATTTTGAGGATTCGGGATATTATAAGTTTCATGAAGCATATCACTTACTTAAGTTCTCCAACGAACGCCAGATCCTTGAAAAGGCTTATGATGAATATCTTAATTTGAAACATAATGATTTATGGAAATAGTACTTAAATATTACCACAGTTTTTATAAGGCATCATTTGTATGAATGGTGCCTTTCACAGTGCATAGTATACTGATAAAAAACAGTTGCTTTTATTAAAATCCTATGATAATATATAGAAGTTCGCAGGTGTGGCGGAATGGCAGACGCAGCAGACTCAAAATCTGCCGTTGGCAACAACATGCGGGTTCAAGTCCCGCCACCTGCATTTTAAGTCAGACATTTGTCTGACTTTTTTTGTGTCTAAATATTGAAAAAAATGTATATAAATGGTACAATTATTATAAAAATTTTTTAGAAGAAAAAGGAATGAAAAAATCAGAAAAGATTGCAGGCATAAGTTTTTTGCTTGTAGCGGTATTTTATATCGGTATGTATGCACTTGGAGGAGTCAGTGAAATCAATATTACTGATGCTTCATTTGTAAAAAATATCGTTCTTATTGCAGCATTTGTATTGCTGGGTGTGGCTTTTCTTGCCAACCTTCATTACGTCGCGGTTGTGGCAACGGCAGTTGTAGCGGTGCTTATGGGAATATCGGCAGGCCAGGGTATTTACACATATGCGCAGGTTGATATGTTCAGCCTCATATTTGACTGGAAGGGGATGAGTTCGCTTCTTTTATTAGGATATATTACATATCCTTTAGGAATGGCCCTTGCGGCAGTAACAATGATAATCAATATTATCAGAAATAACGTTAAGAAGAATACATCAGGTCTTGTGGTACTTACTGTTATTTTTATACTTATTTCCACAATACCTATGATTATATTCATCGTATATTGCCTTGCCTTACTTAAGTTTAATTTAAGCGGAACAGGTAAAGCAGGTCCCGCAGTTATTATGATGTTAGGACTTTTTATATGTTATATTATTGGATTTATAGCAGGCTCATGTACATACAAAATTAAGATGACCAAACGTAATAATTATGTGCCGTATAATGATATTGATTTAAACAATCCATATGCAACTTCAGGTTCAGATCCTTTGAGCAACAACGGAAGTGCTAATCCATACACAAATTTACAGACAGAACGTAAATATTATGAACCTGATAAGGATGTATCGGATTATAATAACCAGAAGTAACAATAAGTAGAAGCCCTTATATAAGGGCTTTTTGCCTTTTCATGATAAAGGGAGTGATATAATGAAATATGATAAAATAAAAAGGATTTTAATAGTTGTAATTACAATTACTTACATGGCAATCGGATTTACATATCAATACAGGTATGATGATGAGACAGAGAATATCGAAAAAATCAACATATCAGGAACATATCAGGAAACGGAAGATGATTTACCTGTTGCTTTTAAATCTTTTGAAGATATCAGAAGTGACGGATATAAACAACTGATTGTAAAAGGACATTTTGATACGGATATTGAGAAAGATGTTAAGATATCCTGTCCTGTGGTAAGAAACACTATTACAATGAAAATTAATGGCAAAGAGTGCGTAAATACACCTAAGGATGTATTTGTCCGATGGATTAAGTTTAAATCACCCGGAATAGCCAAAGATGATGATGTGGAAATAATTATTAAACCTATAAGCAAAAAATATAGTGACGACAGTTATACTTATTTTCTTGAAAATATTTATGCAGGCTCTGAGACTGAACTGTTAAGATTAAAAATAAAAGAAAACTGGTATAATCTTCTTATAGGAATAGTTACCTTATGCCTCGGTGTGGGATTTGCGGTAGTACAGCTTGCATTTTCAGCATTTAAGTTTAATGGTGGCAGAAACTACGAATCCTGTGCACTGCTTCTGATATGCGGAAGTATATTTTCATTTGTTAATTATGATTATATATCATTTCTCTTTGGAAAGACTGCATTTATGAATGTTATTGACTTTATAAGCAAGATTTTGTTTTGCGGTTTCTTATTCCTGCATCTTCAGAAATATATTACAGACAAGAAATGCCGTATGGTTTCCGACATTTTGTTTTCAGTGTGGTTAGGTGTCTACGCAGTGTGTCTTGTAAGAAGAATTATGTCAATAATGCCTTATGTATATGCAGTGGATATGGTAATAGTGGGAATAACGGCCATCCTTGTAGGACATGAGATTATTTTTTACATTAACTATCTCAAAGAACATAATAAACAATCCCTGCTGATAATGGTATCTACCATGATACTCTGTGTTGCTGCGTTGTTTGAAATGATACTTTATATTGTGGAAAGAAAGTTTATAAGAGAAATTTTTTCTACGGGACTTCTTATATTTGGGATAATTAATTTTATTGACATGGTCAAAATCAGTAAAGATACTGTTGAAAAATCAATTCGGGCAAAAGACCTTGAGAAACAGCTTGTAAACAGCAGAATGGAGTTACTGGTAGGACAGATAAAACCACATTTTGTATTTAATGCTTTAAATGTAATAGAGGACATATGTGTAAAAGAACCTGAAAAAGCAAAGACAGCGATTAAATATTTTTCAACGTATATGAAAGCAAATATGAATTCGCTGGCTGACAGGCGTGTAATTCCTTTTGAAAAAGAAATGGAACATGTGGAAAGTTATCTTTACATAGAGATGCTTCGCAAAGGAGATCTTTTAAAAGTCGAATATAATCTTGAAATAACAGATTTTAATATTCCGCCTCTTACCGTACAGACACTTGTTGAAAATGCGGTGAAACATGGAATGAAAGGTAAAGAAGGGGTTGGGATAATCTCAATAAGGACATACCTGAAAAATAATACGATATATGTTATAGTAGAGGATAACGGCGTGGGATTTGATACGGGTTACCGTCCTGATGACGGAAGAAAACATATAGGAATCGATAATACGGTTGCTCGTATCAAAAACATGGTAAACGGAAAAGTTACTATTGAAAGCATTATTATGAAAGGTACTAAAGTAACAATTGCAATACCTGCTTCGGATATAGTATCATAATCAGATAAGCGAGGATGATTATTTATGGAATGTCGTGATTTTCAAAAGTTAATACCCAAAATAATAGATGATGATATTCCTGAAGAGGATTTGGAAAAAGTGCTTGAACACGTAAAATCCTGTAAGGACTGTTATGATGAAATGGAAATATACTATGTGCTTAAGTATGGATTCGGAGAAGATGACAATAATGATAATATGAACTTTATCGGATTGTTAGATGAGAAAATTACCGGACTTGAGAAAAAATGCCACTATTATGAAATGGCGAGCTCTCTTTATGAGGCTGTATATATAATCAGCAATACGGCTGTTTTTGGAACACTGATTTATATATTATTTAAGATTTTTTAATTGGAGAAATTATGAACAATTTACTTTTAATAGACGGACACAGTATTATGAACAGAGCATTTTACGGAATACCTATGCTTACCAATCATGAAGGTATCCACACCAATGCGATATACGGATTTATCAATATTATGCTAAGGGCAATAGAAGATGAAAAATCCGACCACATTGCGGTGGCATTTGATTTAAAGGCACCTACATTCAGACATAAGATGTATGAGATGTATAAGGGCACCAGAAAGCCTATGCCTGCGGAATTGCATGAACAGGTGCCGGTTATTAAAGAAATATTGGCTTCAATGAATATACCTGTTATAACACTTGAAGGTTATGAGGCTGATGATATTCTGGGAACAGTAGGTAAAAAAGCCCAGTCCCTCGGATACAATGTTGTAATATTATCGGGTGACAGGGACCTGTTACAGCTTGCGGATGAACATATCAAAATCAGGCTTCCAAAGACCATCAAAGGCAGGACCGAAATAGAAAATTATTATCCTGAGGATGTCATGGAAAAATATATGGCAACACCATCGGAATTTATTGATTTGAAGGCTCTTATGGGTGATTCTTCGGACAATATTCCGGGAGTTCCAGGTATCGGGGAAAAGACTGCAATGTCCATTATTTCCAAATACCATTCTATTGAGAATGCTTATGAACATGTGGAGGAATTGACTCCTGCTAAGGCAAAGAACAGTCTCAGGGAGAATTATGATCTTGCAAAGCTGAGCAAGGTTCTTGCAACAATAGAAACTGACGCACCGGTGGAATTTAACATAGAGGACAGTGCTATAGGTAATATTTTCACGAAAGAAGCGTATGAATTATTTACCAGATATGAATTAAAAAGTCTTCTCAAATACTTTGATAAGTCATCCTTTGAGCAAAAAGAAATTCCGGAAGAAATTATAATAATAAAAGATTATTTTGAAGTGGATAAAGTATTTGAAGCCTGCCGGGTAAACAAAAAATGCGGAATCTCAATAGCAAAGGGCGACGTTTTTGCCGGTGTGGCAATCTGCTATAAGCCTGACAGTGTAACATTTATTTCGTGTGAGGGTCTTATTACCGAAGAATACCTTGTATCAAAAATAAAAGAGCTTGACTGCGAAATATACACTATCAACCTTAAAAACCATCTTGAATATTTTACAGATTCATACAAGGACAAAATACACGACATTGCAATAATGGCATATCTTCTTAATCCTCTTTTGCAGGAATATGAATATAACGATATAGCTAATGATTTTATGGGTATTACTGTAGAAGGCCGCAGTGATATTATCGGTAAAAATAAGGTCTCTTCATATCTTACAGACGGATTTGATAAGATTGTAAAGTTATTTGCACTTGAGGCTTACGTTGCTTTTAATTCCTTTGATGAGGCAATGAAAAGGCTTAAAGAAACAGATATGGAAAAAGTATATCATGACATTGAACTGCCTGTTATCTATGTTCTGAAAAGTATGGAAAAATACGGAATTGCAGTCAATAAGGACGCCTTAAAGCAATATGGAGATGAACTTTCCGTTAAAATAAAGGATTTGGAGCAAAGTATTTATAAAGAAGCGGGTACTGAATTTAATATCAATTCCCCAAAACAGCTTGGAGAAGTCCTTTTTGAAAAATTAAACCTTCCATGCGGGAAAAAAACAAAAACAGGTTATTCTACTTCGGCAGATGTGCTTGAAAAGCTTTCAGCAGATTATCCGATTGTTGACAGTATACTTGAATACAGAACACTTGCCAAATTGAAATCAACATATGCCGACGGACTTGCGGAATATATTGTAGACGGAAGAATACACAGTACATTTAACCAGACAATAACAGCAACGGGAAGAATAAGCAGTACAGAGCCTAATCTCCAGAATATACCTATACGAATGGAGCTTGGCAGAAAGATAAGAAAAGTATTTGTGCCGGAAGATGGTTTTATTTTTATGGATGCCGACTACTCCCAGATAGAATTGAGGCTGCTTGCACATATGTCAGGTGATGACACGCTGATTGAAGCATACAACGAAGACCGGGATATCCATAAAATTACGGCATCTAAAGTATTTAAGACGCCTTTGGACGAGGTAACACCAAGACAAAGAAGCAATGCAAAAGCCGTTAATTTCGGAATTGTATATGGAATAAGTTCTTTTGGTTTAAGCAGGGATTTAAGTATTTCCAAAAAAGAAGCCAAAGAGTATATAGATGAATATTTTAATACCTACAAGACACTTAAAAACTACCTTGACAACCTTGTGAAAAGTGCCAAAGAAAACGGATATACAAAGACCATATACGGAAGAAGGAGACCTGTTCCTGAATTATCCTCAGGTAATTTTATGCAGAGGCAGTTTGGCGAGAGAATTGCAATGAACAGCCCATTACAGGGAACTGCTGCCGATATAATTAAAATTGCAATGATTAATGTATACAAACGTCTTAAGAATGAAAGACTTGAGTCAAGACTTATTTTACAGATTCATGATGAATTGCTTATTGAGACCAAAATCGGAGAAGAGGAACAGGTCCGTAAAATATTATCTGAAGAAATGGTTAATGCGGCAACGCTCAGGGTACCGCTTGCAATTGATATTCATAGCGGAAAAGACTGGTACGAGGCAAAATAATATGAAAATAATCGGAATAACCGGCGGCGTGGGAGCAGGAAAATCCTGCGTTCTTGCCGCTTTAAAGAAAATGTGTAATTGTGATATCGTAATGGCAGATGATGTAGCAAGACGGATTATGGAAAAGGGCAGAATACTTACGGCTAAGGCTTACGAACTTTTCGGAGAAAATGCATATAATGAAGACGGTACACTCAATAAAGAACTGCTGTCCGGTGTTATATATAACAATCCATCAGTGAAAAAACAATGGGAACTTGCGGTACATCCTGCAACCAACGCGAAAATTAAAGAACTGATTCTTGAAGCAGATGCAAAGGGCAGGGATTATATTTTTATAGAAGCAGCACTTCTTATCGAAAATAATTATGATAAAATATGTGATGAAATATGGTATGTATATGCTGATGAAGCGACCAGAAGAGAAAGACTTTTAACTGAACGCGGTTATTCTGAAGAAAAGATAAAAACAATATTTAAAGACCAGTTAAAAGACGATGAATTCAGAAAACATTGCAGTTTTGTAATAAATACAGGCGGAAGTTTTGAAGACACGGCAGAACAGCTTCAAAACAAGCTGGAAGAATATAAACAATTATGATATAATATACGTTTAGAGAAATGTATCAGTGAAAGGAATTGCGGATAATATGTCAGAAATCAAATGCCCGGATAATTATGTTTTTGGCCTTGATATAGGAACGAGAAGTCTGGTTGGAACAATCGGATATGAAGATTCGTATGGATTTCATATTGTTGCCATGGAAGTGATGGAGCATGCGACAAGAGCCATGCTTGACGGACAGGTTCATGATATTAGTGTTGTCGGGGAAGAAATTAAACAGGTAAAAGAAAAACTTGAAAGAAAGATTAACAGAAAATTATCCGGTGTTTGTATTGCAGCGGCGGGAAGAGTGTTAAAAACCGTAACAGTAGAGGCTGATATGAAAATGGACCCGGAAGTGAAAATATCAAGCGAAGATATTTATTCCCTTGATTTAAACGGTGTAGACCTTGCTCACAGGCAGGTATGCGAGACTGTAACGGATGTTAATTACTACTGTGTAGGGTATACCCCTGTCAAATATTATCTTAACGGTTATGAGATAACTAACCTTGAAGGACATAAGGGTTCGGAAATATCCGTGCTTCTTCTTGCAACATTTTTGCCTGAAGAGGTAGTAGACGGATTATATGCGGCAGTTGAGATTGCGGGACTTGAAGTTGCCAACCTTACACTTGAGCCAATTGCTGCCATGAATGTTGCAATTCCTGAGAATTTCAGATTGCTTAATATCGCACTTGTTGATGTTGGTGCAGGTACATCGGATATATGTATAACAAAGGACGGAAGTATAATTGCTTACGGAATGATACCATGCGCCGGAGATGAAATATCGGAAACAATCGCAAAACATTATCTTGTAGACTTTGCGACAGCGGAAAAAATTAAAATCGGAGCAGGAAAAAAATCAAAAATTACATATAAAGATGTAATGGGAATCAAAAATACAATTATGCCTGACGATGTAAGGGCACTTACGGAACCGGTTGTAAACAGGATAACCTGTGATGTGGCAGATAAGATAAAAGAACTTAATGGCGGCAAACCTGTTAATGCAGTATTTGTTGTCGGTGGAGGCGGTAAAATCCCGGGATTTACAAAACTTCTCGCAAAAGAACTTGATTTACCTGAAACAAGGGTAGCTTTAAGAGGAAAAGAAGTTCTTGAAAATGTTGAATTTGCTGTTGATAATGTAAAAAAAGACCCTCTTTATGTCACTCCTGTGGGTATTTGTATTAATTACTACAACCAGAGAAATAATTTTATAGCGGTAACCGTAAACGGTAACAAAATTAAATTATATGATAACAGTAAGCTGACGGTTATTGATGCCGTAATGCAGGCAGGATATCCTAACGAAAAGCTGTTCCCAAGGCGGGGTCCTGCAGTTGAGTATACCTTAAATGGCGTACACCGGATGATACGTGGAGAATCCGGCAATCCTGCGGTAATTCTTAAAAACGGTAAAGAGACAACTTTGATGTCGGAAATAATGAAGAATGATTATATTGATATCGAAGAATCCACTGTGGGTAAAGAACCTGAAATGAGACTTGATGAGTTACAGGAATTTAACACATCGGTAACGTTTAATGTAAACGGCAATAATATTGCGTGTCCAAGATATGCTTACGTTAACGGAGAGGTACAGTCAGGCAACTATATAATTAAAACCGGTGACAACATCATAATGGAAGATTATTATACGGTTGAGCAGTTGTTTAAGTTCCTTGATATACCTGTTGATGATAAGAAAATTATTGTAAACAATGACATTGCAGCAAAGGACACACCTGTTTACCCTAATTTTAATGTAAAGTATCAGGATATGTCAGAAATGTCTTATGACGAGCTTGAAGCAGATGACAGTGTAAAAGAAACGGATGTGGATGATATACCGGAAAATGTCAGTCACAGTACCATAAGTGTCAAAGTGAATAATACATATGTTACTTTAACCGGTAAAGAATCCTACACATTTGTGGATATTCTTGACGTATATCCGTTTGATATGAGTAAAATGGGAGGGGATGAGCTTGTCATGACCATTGATAAAGTCAAGGCGGAATTTGTCTCACCTTTACATAATGGTGCAGAAGTAGAACTTTACTGGAAATAGAATTTATTGACATACGAATAAAAGCAATGTATATTCATATCAATGTTAGGAGAATTGTTATGCGTATGATGAGTATTGCCAGTGGAAGCAGTGGCAATTGTATATATATCGGAACAGAAACGACACATATTCTTATAGATGATGGAATAAGCAGAAAAAGAGTGATTGAAGGGCTTACAATGCTTGATATTAAAGCAGAGGATATAGATGCTCTTTTAATTACACATGAACATGACGATCATACTTCGGGACTCGGAGTACTTGAAAGGTATTGCCCGATACCGGTTTACGGAACAGGCATGACTTTAGCCGCAATAGAAAATAATTCAAAGCTTGGAAAAGTTCCTGAGGGAATATTTAACCCCATACATGCGGGAGATTCCTTCATGATAGGTGACGTAACCATAAAATCCACATCTGTAAGCCATGATGCCGCAGACCCTGTTGCATATACTTTTTCCTCGGGGAAAAGCAAAGCGGGAATAATAACGGATTTAGGCGTGTATACTGATGAAATTGTTGAGAATTTCAAGAATCTTGATACGGTTTTAATAGAATCCAATCATGATATCAATATGTTGATGACAGGCCCATATCCTTATGTTTTAAAGCAACGAATTCTCGGAGGAAAAGGGCATCTTTCCAATGAGGACTGCGGACGCCTCCTTAATGGTATACTGGGGGGAAGAACAGGCAGTGTGTTTTTGGGACATCTGAGTAAGGAAAATAATTTTCCTGAACTTGCCTACGAGACGGTGAGACAGGAAATCAATCTTGGTGAATCAGAATTCCACGCAGAGGATTTTGACATAAAAGTAGCAAACCGGAGTAAGCCTTCGGATATTGCAATATTTTAACAGAAATAGGAGAAAAAAATGAACAAAGTAATTATCACAGTAGTAGGAAAAGATACAGTAGGAATTATTGCAAAAGTATGTACATATCTTGCAGAAAATCATATTAATATCCTTGATATATCACAGACAATTGTATCTGAATTTTTTAATATGATGATGGTTGTAGATGCCTCAAAAGCTACTAAAGATCTTTCTGAAGTAATTACAGACCTTGATGCAATAGGTGAAGGCATAGGTGTTGTTATTAAATGCCAGAGAGAAGAAATTTTTGATAAAATGCACAGAATTTAATTGGTGAGGTATGCAATGATTAACATATATGAAGTAAATGAAACCAACAAGATGATTGAAAAGGAAAATCTTGATGTACGAACTATAACAATGGGTATCAGCCTTTTGGATTGTGCAGACAGTGACCTTGAAAAAGTTAAAAACAATATATATAACAAAATTACGACTGTGGCAAAAGATCTTGTTAAGACAGGTCAGGATATTGAAAAAGAATTCGGAATACCTATCGTTAATAAAAGAATTTCAATAACCCCTATAGCTATGGTGGGACAGGCAGCATGTAAGACGAGCGATGATTATGTTGAAATTGCAAAAGTTCTTGATAAAGCAGCTCATGAAGTAGGCGTTAATTTTATTGGAGGATATTCCGCAGTTGTAAGCAAAGGAATGACAAGGAGCGATGAACTTCTTATACGTTCAATACCAAGGGCACTTGCAGAAACAGAACTTATATGCAGCTCGGTTAATGTTGGTTCTACAAAGACCGGCATCAATATGGATGCGGTAAGACTTCTCGGAGATATAATTAAAGAAACCGCAGAATACACTAAGGATAATGATTCACTTGGCTGTGCTAAGTTTGTTGCACTTTGCAATGCACCTGATGATAATCCGTTTATGGCAGGCGCATTTCACGGAGTATCGGAAGCAGATGTAATAATTAATGTCGGAGTAAGTGGTCCGGGTGTTGTTAAATACGCACTTTCTTCAATCAGGGAAGCCGATTTTGAAGTCCTTTGTGAAACAATTAAAAAGACAGCGTTTAAGATAACAAGAGTAGGTCAGCTTGTGGCACAGGAAGCATCAAAGAGACTGGGAGTTCCTTTTGGAATAATAGATCTTTCTCTTGCACCAACACCTGCTGTAGGAGATTCCGTAGCAGAAATATTGGAAGAAATCGGACTTCAGAGAGCAGGCGCACCGGGTACAACGGCAGCCCTCGCATTGCTTAATGACCAGGTAAAAAAAGGTGGCGTTATGGCCTCTTCTTATGTTGGTGGATTAAGTGGAGCATTTATCCCTGTAAGTGAAGATCAGGGAATGATAGATGCTGTTAAGGAAGGTTCGCTTACTATAGAAAAACTTGAAGCGATGACCTGTGTATGCTCTGTAGGTCTTGATATGATTGCGATACCGGGAGATACAAGTGCAGAGACTATTTCAGGAATAATTGCAGATGAAGCGGCAATCGGAATGGTTAATCAGAAGACAACGGCTGTGAGAGTTATACCTGCGTATGGTAAGAAAGCCGGAGATGTTGTTGAATTCGGAGGACTTTTAGGATACGCACCGGTTATGCCTGTCAACACATTTGACTGTTCAAGATTTGTCAATCGTGGAGGAAGAATTCCGGCACCTATCCACAGCTTTAAGAATTAATGATTTCGGGCTTATGACGGTATTCATCCGTAAGATTTTCATTGTATTTATTGAAATAAGCCAGACGGTATATGTCTGATGATAAAATATCCTTTTGGAGAATTGTATTTTCCTTAAGGATATTTTTTGCTTCAGATAGATCGCATATTAATTTTATGCCTGATTTGTCCCTTATATCTTTAAGAAATTTCCCGCCGGCTTTATTAAAGGCAAGAACCCTGCAGACATCGGCTGATTTAATATCGTTATCTTTGATTCCTAACAGAATATGAATAAGTGAACGGCATATTCTTGTATATGTGTAGTTTTTGCTTTTTAACTCTGCGGCAAGCCCGTTAAAGTTGTAATAATTTCCTGAGGAAAAAAGATTGTTTATACGGTTTGAAAGTTTTTCGTCTATATCGCTGTATTCGTGGAGAAAATTTCTATTTAACAATATACTCTGGTTAAGCAGCATTGAAAAATCTTCTTCAAATATAGGTTTTTTGCAGGAAACATAATTGTATACATCAGGCAGAAGGCTGCTTTTTATTCCTTCGGTGTCATTATTTTTATACATATTTCTTATTGAAGTAGCACTTGGGTAAGGAGTTGTGGCGATGGCATCATTGTAACCATTGCCTATTCTTTTTACCGGTACAGGGGTAATCGCAGAAGATGTTTTATGCAGTGCTTTGATATATTCGAGGGCAAGGATATTGTTAGGCATACCCAAAATATTCCTGAAACCGGTATTGCTTAAATATTCCGATAAGGCATATTCTCGCGACAAGGGTGCGGAAAATCCTTTACTCATATATTTTTTCAGTAATATACGGTAATTTTCCGGTTCATCAGAAAGAATTTTAGCGATTTCATTAATGATAGACAAATTATCATTTTCCATGCCGAATGATATATAATCAACAGCATTTAGCCTGTTTAAGATATCTACGGCATAATATGCAAATCCTTCGGCACTTGAAGTGGCATATACCGTCGGAAGTTCAATTACAATATCTGCACCTGACAAAACAGCAAGGCCGGCTCTTGTATATTTATCAAAAACAGCAGGGATTCCACGTTGTACAAAATTGCCGCTCATAAGTGCAATGATAATATCGGAACCTGAAAGTTCTCTTGCTTTTTCTATCTGGTATGCATGTCCTTTGTGACATGGATTGTATTCTGAAATTATTGCCAGTGATTTCATGATTGGAACTCCTTCTTTTTTTTATGTATATTATTATAAATTTATTTATTTTTACAGTCAAATTTCAATTTTTTTTATTGAATGAAGTAATCATTTAGGGTATAATTGTATAAGATTGTATTTTGAGAGAAAGGAATTTGCAAAATGGCATTTATTGATGAAATTAAAGAAAGAGCCAGAGCTGAGAAAAAAAGAATAATTCTCCCTGAGGGTATGGACAGGAGAGTATGGGAAGCTGCTGTAACTGTCATTAAAGAAAATGTTGCCGATGTGACTGTTATTGCCACAGAGGAAGAAGTAAAAGAATTTTCGGAAGGACTGGATATAGAGGGAATACATATTATCAATCCGTTTACATATCCTGATCTTGACAGGTTTATAAATGACCTTGTTGAACTTAGAAGAATGAAGGGTATGACACCGGGAGAGGCAAGGGAATTACTTACTTCTGATTATATTTATTTTGCATGTATGATGCTTAGGGAGAATCAGGCGGATGGTATCGTTTCAGGAGCCTGTCATTCTACAGCCAATACGCTTCGTCCGGCATTACAGCTTGTTAAGGCAAAACCGGGAAGCCGTCTTGTTTCAGCATTTTTCATAATGGTAGTACCTGATTGCGAATATGGGTATAATGGGACCTTCCTGTTCGGAGATTGTGGTCTTGAACAGAATCCTGAACCTGAGAAGCTTGCAGGAATAGCCATTGCCTCGGCAGAATCTTTCAGATATCTTGTGGGAGGCGAGCCATACGTTGCAATGCTTTCATATTCGACAAAGGGAAGTGCGAGACATGCGGATGTAGATAAAGTATATAACGCATATAAAATAGCGAGAGATAATGCACCATATCTTAAAATTGATGGAGAATTACAGCCGGATGCGGCATTGGTTCCCGAAATTGCGGCATATAAAGCACCGGGAAGTAAAGTTGCAGGTAAAGCTAATGTACTTATTTTCCCTGACCTTGATGCAGGTAATATCGGATATAAGCTTGTGCAGAGACTTGCAAAGGCAGAAGCATATGGTCCTATTACCCAGGGAATGAACAAGCCTGTAAATGACCTTTCAAGAGGATGTTCCGCTAAAGATATCGTAGGTGTTGTTGCCATAACAGCGGTACAGGCACAGAAAGAGTAATTATATTAAGAGGAAAAGATATGAAAATTTTAGTTGTTAATTGTGGAAGCTCGTCTTTGAAATTTCAGTTTATAGATTCGGAAAAAGAGGAAGTTCTTGCAAAGGGTGTATGTGAAAGAATAGGAATAGACGGAACACTCACATATGCCAAAGAAGGACATGCCAAGGAAACCGTAGATAAAGATATGCCTACACATACAGAGGCAATCAGGTATGTACTTGATGCACTTATGGACAGCGCTAAAGGCGTAATAAAATCGCTTTCCGAAGTTGATGCTGTAGGACACAGAGTAGTTCACGGCGGAGAAAAATTCACATCATCTGTCCTTATTGATGATGCCGTAATTGATTATATAAAGGAATGCAGTGATCTTGCACCTCTTCATAATCCGGCTAATCTTATCGGAATAGAGGCTTGTAAAAAAATTATGCCGGATGTTCCTATGGTTGCGGTTTTTGATACTGCATTTCATCAGACAATGCCTAAGAAAGCATATATGTACGGTATTCCTTTGGAATATTATGACAAATATCTTGTAAGAAGATACGGTTTCCACGGTACCAGCCACAGTTATGTTTCAAAGAAAGCCGCAGAACTTATCGGCAAACCTTATGAAGAAAGCAGACTTATTGTATGCCACCTAGGCGGCGGAGCATCAGTTTCAGCAATTTCCAACGGCAGATGCATTGATACATCAATGGGACTTACTCCTCTTGAGGGGCTTGTGATGGGTACCAGAAGCGGTAATATCGATCCTTCAATAATTGAGGTTATTGCCCACAAAGAGAATAAGTCAATAGATGATATACTTCATATACTTAATAAAGAATCGGGAATATATGCTTTATCAGGAAATATTTCCAGTGATATAAGAGATATTGAAGCAGCTTCCAAAGCAGGTAATGAGAAAGCTTCTCTTGCTATTGAGATTTTCTGTTATTCGATTGCCAAATATATCGGTGCATATTTTGTTGCATTAAATGGAGCTGATGCCATAGCTTTTACTGCAGGAATCGGTGAAAATGACAGCAATATAAGAGCCAAAATATGCAGTTACCTTGAATGTCTCGGGTGCAAAGTTGATGATAAGGCGAATGATGTGCATGGCGAGGAAGGCATTATCTCAACAGCTGATTCAAAGGTGAAACTTCTTGCAATACCTACTAATGAAGAACTTGCTATTGCAAGGGAAACGGTGGCCCTTGTAAAATAATTAATACAAAGTAAAAAAATGTTTGACAAACAAATATGTCATTAGTATAATGATACAGGTGTGCTGTTGAAGCATATGTTTGTGAAGGAGAAGAATATGATATTAGATATTTCAAATGAACTCATGGATACAGGCAGAAGTAAGCAGTATACAGTCAGTTATGAAAGTGATACATTTTCATACAGGGACGGAGATTTCAGAGTGGTTTCGTCAGAACCGTTTGAACTTAGAATTGTAAGTCCCGCTAAGAATAAGATTCACATTACCGGAAGCGGCAGTATTATACTTGCTATTCCGTGCAGCCGTTGCCTTGAAGATGTTAACACGGTAATACCGTTTGATATTGACGAAGAAGTTTCGGTTGACGCTGATGATAATGATGAAGAACAGTATTTTATCGAATCACATTATGTTGATACTGACAAGATGCTGTATACAGAGATTTTACTTAGCATGCCGCCTAAGGTACTTTGTAAGGAAGACTGTAAGGGAATATGTACGGTATGCGGTCATAATCTCAATGATGGTGAATGCGGATGCGACAGGTTCGTACCCGATCCAAGAATGTCAGCAATTAATGATATTTTTGAACAATTTAGTAAAAATAGTTGATTAGTATATGGTCAATGTTAAGGAGGTGCGAATACCATGTCTATTTGTCCAAAGAATAAATCTTCAAGATCTCATAGAGATAAGAGAAGAGCGAACTGGAAGATGAGTACACCAAATTTAGTAAAATGCAGTAAGTGTGGTGCTCTTATGATGTCTCACAGGGTATGTAAGGCTTGTGGTTCATACAATAAGAAGGAAATCATATCACAGGAAGCTTAATTGAGGAACCTTCCGGAGTTTTCCGGGAGGTTTTTTAATGTGACAATGTAAAAAACAGTTGAAATATATTTAGAGATTTAGTATATTATAACCGATATAAATAAGTATATTTTGGAGCATGGAATATGATTAATGCAATTACCGTAGCAGTTGACGCAATGGGTGGAGATAATGCACCTGCTGCGATTGTTAAAGGTGTCGTGGATGCCGTTAATAATAATGAATGTGTTACTGTCAAGCTTGTAGGAATTAAGGAAGCGGTTGAAGCTGAATTAAGCAAGTACACATATGACCATAATAGAATAGAAGTTATTGGTGCTACCGAAGTTATTGAGACTGCAGAACATCCTGTGAATGCAATTCGCAGAAAGAAAGACTCATCCATGGTAGTAGCAATGAATCTTGTTAAGGCCGGCGAGGCAGATGCTTTTGTTTCGGCCGGAAGTACCGGTGCCATATTAGTCGGGGCACAGGCGATAATAGGTCGTATTCCGGGGGTTAAGAGACCGCCTTTAGCTCCTGTTTTACCAACAGCCAAGGGACCGCTTGTTCTTGTGGATTGTGGTGCTAATGTTGATTCAAGACCGGATCATCTGGTACTTTATGCGAGAATGGGTTCTATATATAGTGAATATGTTCTTGGAATTAAGAATCCGAGAGTAGGAATTGCCAATAACGGAGCAGAGGAAGAGAAAGGTAATCAGCTTGTAAAGGATACTTTTCCGCTTCTTAAGGAATGTCACGGTATTAATTTTATCGGCAGTGTCGAGACCAAAGATATTCCGCAGGGTAATGCAGATGTTGTTGTCTGTGACGGATTTGTTGGTAATGCTATTCTCAAGATGTTTGAAGGTGTGGGATATACACTTTTATCCGAGATAAAGCACAGTATGCTTTCCACATTCAGAGGTAGGCTCGGAGCTTTGCTTATTAAGCCATCTCTTAAGAAGGTTCTTAAGAAGTATGACGCTACAGAATATGGCGGAGCACCTATGTTAGGGCTTAATGGGCTTGTGGTTAAGGCACATGGAAGTTCTAATGCAAAAGAAATTAAGAATGCTGTTGAACAGTGTATTCAGTTTGTAGATGCTGATATTAATGTTAAGATAAGAGATACATTAACAGATGTTAAGTAATTACCCAATATAGCATTTTTTGAAAGGAAAGGTAAAGATATGGAATTTGAAAAGTTACAGCAGATTATTGCAGAGGTATTGAATGTTGAACCTGATGAGATTACAATGGATACAACTTTTGTAGATGATTTAGGTGCAGATTCTCTTGATGTTTTCCAGATAATAATGGGAATTGAAGAAGAATTTGATATCGAAATTCCTAATGAAGCAGCAGAATCAATCGTTACTGTTGCTGATGCTGTTGAGCAGATTAAGAATGCTCTTAACTAAGTCAAAAGTATATTATATTAGGAAGTTTGAATGAATTTCTGACAATAAGTGAAAAGCCCGCTTTTATGGGCTTTTTTCTATATGAATAATGGAGCAGTAATATGAATATTAAAGAATTTGAAAAAAAGATAGGTTACGCATACAATAATGTGGATTTACTTAAGTTAGCTCTTACACACAGTTCATACGGAAATGAAGTATATAAAGATAAACTTCACAATAATGAAAGACTGGAGTTCTTAGGAGATGCAGTACTGGAGCTGACGGTAAGTGATTATCTTTTTAATGAAGAATGTAATATGCCGGAAGGAAGTCTTTCAAGAAAAAGAGCAAGCATAGTTTGCGAACCAACATTAGCAATGTGTGCAAGAGAAATTAATCTTCCAGAAGTTCTTTTTATGGGAAAAGGCGAAGAACTGACTGGTGGCAGATTCAGGGACTCTATTGTAAGTGATGCAATGGAAGCAGTAATAGGTTCCATTTATCTTGATGGAGGCATTGAATGTGCCAGGGAATTTATCAACAAATTTATTTTAGCTGATATCAAGGACAAACAGTTATTTGTGGACAGCAAAACAATATTGCAGGAACGGATACAGGCAGGATACAAAGAAGGACCTGAGTATATTATAACGGGTGAGTCCGGACCGGATCACTGTAAGGTATTTGAAGCAGAGGTAAGGATTGAAGGCAGGTTAATAGGCAGCGGAAAAGGACGTACCAAAAAAGCTGCTGAACAGCAGGCTGCATATAATGCAATTATGGATATGGAGAGTAAAGCATAGGTATGTATTTAAAAAAGATAGAAGTACAAGGTTTTAAATCATTTGCGAATAAATTACTGTTTGAATTTGATAACGGTATAACCGGTATAGTCGGACCTAATGGAAGTGGGAAAAGTAATATCGCAGATGCTGTAAGATGGGTACTTGGCGAACAAAGTGCCAAACAGCTTCGTGGTTCCAAAATGGAAGACATAATATTTGCGGGAACAGAAACCAGAAAACCCGTAAGTTTTGCAAGCGTGTCCCTGACAATAGACAATTCAGATAAAAAACTTGATATTGATTATAGCGAAGTAACGGTTACAAGACGTGTTTTCCGTTCCGGCGAAAGCGAATATCTTTTGAACGGCAATACCTGCAGACTTAAGGATATTAATGAGCTTTTTTATGATACGGGTATCGGCAAAGAGGGGTATTCTATTATCGGACAAGGCCAGATTGATAAAATACTAAGCGGAAAAGCAGAAGAACGAAGAGAACTCTTTGATGAAGCTGCAGGAATTGTGAAGTTCAAAAAACGTAAAAATGAAACACAGAAAAGCCTTGATAACGAAAGCCAGAACCTTATAAGAATCAATGATATTCTTGCCGAGCTTGAAAAACAGGTGGGACCTTTGGCACGCCAGTCCGATAAGGCTAAAGAATACCTCAGATTAAAGGAATATCTTAAGAAATACGAGGTTAATCTTTTTCTTTTGGAGGAATCTTCCACAAAGGGAGAACTTACTGAGGTTACCGGAAATCTTGATATTGTAAACGAAGAACTTGAAAAGGCCGGCAACAGGCTTGAAGAAATAAAAAGCATTTATGATGAAAAAGACAATGAAGTATCGGAACTTACAGCACGAATTGATGAACTGACCGCGAAAAAGAATCAGGCAGAAATTGATAAAAACAGACTGGAAAGCCAGATAGAAATTCTTAAAGAGCAGATTAATTCCGCAAATATGAATGATAGCCATCTTGCTGACCGTCTGAAAGAAATTAATGACCAGATAGCCGAGCGTAATGAAGAAAAACAGAAACTTTTAAAGCAGAAGTTTGATATAAGCTCGGAAGTTGATGATATTTTTGCAAGACAGAATGAGATTGACAGGGAAGTTGATGCACTCAGGAAAGAAACGGACGGACTGTCAAACGAAATTGAGAACCGCAAAAACAGTATTTTTGATAATCTTAATAAAAAAGGAACGATAAAGGCATCAATCCAGAGATATGAATCGATGCAGGAACAGGTCAATATAAGAAAAGCGGAACTTACCGGTAAGCTTATTAATTTTAAAACAGATGAAAGCGAATTTGATGTGTCAATTAAAGATGCGAAAGATAAGCTGGATTCAGTAAACAAAGAAATAGATGGACTTGTCAGTGAGAATAACAGGCTTATGGCACTCAGTGATGAAAACAAAGAAGAACGTAATACCAAAAAACAGAAACTTCAGGCTGCCAAAGAGCAGAATATGAGGTCACAGACGAAACTTGAATCACTTAAAAACATTGCCGAAAGATATGACGGATACGGAAACAGCATCAGAAAGGTAATGGAGTGCAAAGAGCAGAATTCCGGAATATTAGGTGTTGTTGCAGACATTGTCAAAACAGAGAAAAAGTATGAGATAGCAATAGAAACCGCACTTGGCGGAACTATCCAGAATATTGTTACAGATAATGAAGAAACTGCAAAAAAGATGATTGCTTACCTAAAGAAAAACCAGTATGGACGAGCAACTTTTCTTCCTTTGTCGGCAGTATCAGGCAAAAACAACAGGCGTGATAACCTTGAAAGGGAAAGCGGCTTTATAGGATATGCAAATGAGCTTGTTAAGGTTGATTTACAGTATAAAGGACTGGCTGATTATCTTTTGGGAAGATGCGTGGTTGTAGATAATATTGATAATGCGCTTCATCTTAATAAGGCTCATGGTTATTCTCTTAAAATTGTTACATTGGAAGGTGAACTTCTTAATCCCGGCGGTTCAATGACGGGAGGTGCTTTCAGAAATTCAAGTAATCTTTTAGGAAGAAGGCGTGAGATAGAGGAGCTTGAAAAAGTTGTAAGTTCTACGGAAAAAGTCATTTTTTCATTATCTGCGGATATTGACAGGCTGGGTGGACTTATTAATGAAGCAACTGATAAGATTGCAAAAAATACAGAGATTATTCAGAATAAAAAACTTGCAAAGAATACTTTGGAGATTAATTACAATCAGTTAGCTGACAAGAAAAATGAGATTCAGAGCGTATATGAAAATAATAAACGTGAAGAAAAAGAAATCGAAAGCCAATTAAAAGATATAAGAGCCGAACTTGAAAGTAGTAATAAAGAGCTTGAAAAAATTGAAAATGATAACGAGCTTAATACAAAGGAAATATCTGATGCAACGCAAAGGCTTAATGACCTTAAAAATAAGCTGGAAGAAAAAAATAAGATTGCTGAAAGTATACATATTGAATACTCACAGATTGCACAGAAGAGCCAGTTTGCGGAGGAAAGCGTTAAACGTATTCTCAGGGAAATTAATAGATTAAAAGATGGAATATCAGACCTTGAGGATAGTAAGGAAGAATCACAGACCGAAATTGCAGTAAGAAGCAGTCAGATAGAAGAAATTACAGATACAATAAAGACTGCTGCAGCCGAAATCGAATCTTATTCTTCTGAGCTTACAGACCTTAAGAGCAGGAAAGAAGAAGGACAGGCAACATTGAAAGGCTTCTTTAAAACAAGAGAAGAATGCCAGAACAATCTTGTTACACTTGAAAAAGAACAATTCAGACTTTCACAGAACAAAGAGAAACTGGAAAATAACAGAGACTCCAAAATTGAGTATATGTGGAATGAATACGAGCTTACTTTAAGCGAAGCAACACAACTGAAGGATGATGAATTGTCAGATGCATCAGAGATTAAAAAGATTGTTACAGATACAAAGAATGAAATCAGAAAACTCGGTGACGTAAATGTTAATGCTATTGAAGATTACAAAGAAGTGGCGGAACGCTATGAATTTTTAAAGAACCAGCATGATGACCTTGTATCGGCAAGGGATAAACTGATTACTGTAATTGAAGAACTTGATAAAAATATGCGGGAACAGTTTACAACTAAGTTTGAAGAGATTAAAATTGAATTTGATAAGGTGTTCAGACAGCTTTTTGGTGGAGGAAAGGGCACAATAGAACTTGATCCTGAAGCGGATATACTTGATGCAGCCATAACCATCATTTCGCAGCCGCCGGGAAAGAAACTGCAGAATATGATGCAGTTGTCGGGTGGTGAAAAAGCACTTACGGCAATATGCCTTTTATTTGCAATACAGAATCTTAAACCGTCTCCGTTCTGCTTACTTGACGAAATAGAAGCGGCACTTGATGACAGCAATGTAGACAGGTATGCAAAATATCTGCATAAGCTTACAAAGAATACCCAGTTCATTGTAATAACCCATAGAAGAGGTACAATGGCTGCGGCAGACAGACTGTATGGTATTACAATGCAGGAAAAAGGTGTGTCCACACTTGTTTCGGTAGACCTTATTGAAAATCAGTTAGATGATAATACAAATAAAAATTAGCGGGGTGACCTATGGGATTTTTTAAAAAACTTGTATCAGGTCTTTCAAAGACCAGAAATAATATCGTATCAGGATTAAATTCGATTTTCCATGGTTTCAGTAAAATCGACGAGGATTTTTACGAGGAACTGGAAGAAACACTTATAATGGGAGATATCGGTGTGGAGACAACCGAAAAGATTATAGATGGTCTCAGACAGAAAGTTAGGGAAGATAAGATTAAAGACCCACAGTTATGTAAAGATATTCTTATTGATTCTATTAAAGAACAAATGGATCTTGGAGAGAATGCCTATGAATTTGAAAACAGACGTTCCGTAATTCTTGTAATAGGTGTCAATGGCGTGGGTAAAACCACATCCATCGGTAAAATTGCGGCAGGTCTTAAAAAACAGGGAAAAAAGGTTATCCTTGCAGCTGCCGATACTTTCAGGGCTGCTGCCATAGAACAGCTTGAAGAATGGGCAAAAAGAGCTTCTGTTGATATAATTGCCCAGAATGAAGGCTCAGATCCTGGAGCTGTTGTTTTCGATGCACTTCAGGCAGCAAAATCAAGAAATGCCGATGTGCTTATATGTGATACGGCAGGACGACTCCATAATAAGAAAAATCTTATGGATGAGCTAAGAAAAATTGATAAAATTATAACAAGGGAATTCCCTGATGCTTACAGGGAAAATCTTATTGTTCTTGATGGAACAACAGGACAGAATGCACTTTCACAATTAAAAGAATTCAAAGATGTGTGTGATGTATCAGGAATTATACTTACCAAAATGGACGGAACCGCAAAAGGAGGAATTGCAGTTGCGATACAGTCGGAGTATAATATACCTGTTAAGTATATTGGTGTTGGCGAACAGATTGAAGATTTGCAGAAATTCGATTCTAATGAATTTGTCAATGCACTTTTTGAAACTAAAGAAGATATATCTGATGAAGAATAAGGAGAAGAAAAATGACAAGCGAATTAACTCTTGAAAAATTTGAAGAAGCTGCTGAACGTGTTAAAGAAGTAACACTTGAGACAAGACTCGTATACAGTGAATATTTCAGCAGCCAGACAGGCAATAAGGTTTATTTTAAACCTGAGAATCTTCAATATACAGGTGCCTATAAAGTAAGAGGAGCTTATTACAAAATAAGCACATTATCCGAAGAAGAAAGAAACAAAGGCCTTATAACTGCATCAGCCGGCAACCATGCTCAGGGTGTTGCTTATGCAGCGAAGATATATGGAGCCAAGGCAGTAATAGTTATGCCTACATCTACTCCTATTATTAAGATTAACAGAACAAAGAGCTACGGTGCGGAAGTGGTTCTTTATGGTGATGTTTATGATGAAGCATGTGAGTATGCTTTAAAACTTGCCAAAGAACATGGATATACTTTTATCCATCCTTTTGATGATCTTGATGTTGCTACAGGTCAGGGCAGTATTGCAATGGAGATTATAAAAGAGCTTCCTACAGTGGATTACATACTTGTGCCTATCGGAGGAGGCGGACTTGCAACAGGTGTTTCCACACTTGCAAAGATGCTTAATCCTAACATTAAAGTTATAGGTGTTGAACCTGCCAATGCAAACTGCATGCAGGTATCTATAAAAAACGGCAAGGTAACAACACTGCCTTCCGTAAGTACTATTGCAGACGGAACAGCCGTTAAGACACCGGGTTCAAAGATTTTTCCGTATATTGTAAAAAATATTGATGATATTATTACAGTAGAAGATGATGAACTTATAGTTGCATTTCTTGATATGGTTGAAAATCATAAAATGATTGCCGAAAATTCGGGACTTCTTTCAGTAGCTGCTTTAAAGAAACTCAATGTAAGCGGTAAGAAAGTTGTATCAATAATAAGCGGTGGTAATATGGATGTCATTACAATGTCATCTGTTGTACAGCATGGACTTATACAAAGAGGAAGAGTTTTCTCTGTATCCGTTCTTTTGCCTGATAAGCCTGGTGAATTACTTAAAGTAGCAAAGGTCATAGCAGATGCAAAGGGTAATGTAATTAAGCTTGAACACAACCAGTTTGTCAGCATTAACAGAAATGCGGCAGTTGAACTTAAAATTACACTTGAAGCATTTGGTATTGATCACAAAAACGAAATTATTGCAGCACTTAAAAAAGCAGGATATGATCCAAAGTCAGTCCAGACAAGCTTTTAAGTCAAATGAGAGAGGACATGAACTCAAAATTAAAACCTAAAAACAGATTAACCCAGACAAGATTTATTTGTCTGGGGTTTATAATGATAATACTTCTTGGAACATTGCTTTTAATGACGCCGATTGCTTCAAGAAGCCATACGGTTACCCCTTTTCTTGACAGTATGTTCACGGCATTAAGTGCCACTTGTGTAACGGGGCTTGTTGTTGTGGATACGTTTACCCATTGGACGGTGTTTGGACAGCTTGTAATCATTACATTAATTCAGATTGGCGGACTTGGATTTATTACGATAGGTGTTGCTTTTTCACTTTTATTGCGAAACAGGATAGGCCTTAAGGCAAGAGGACTTATGCAGGAAAGCATTAATAGCGTAAAAATCGGTGGAATAATTAAACTTGCAAAAAAAATCCTTATAGGAACTTTTCTTGTCGAAGGAACGGGAGCACTTATTCTTGGAATAAGATTTTCTTTTGACTTCGGTTTTGTAAGAGGAATGTATTATGGAATTTTTCATGCCATATCTGCATTTTGTAACGGCGGTTTTGACCTGATGGGAAGACTTGAACCCTATTCATCCCTTACTTATTATGCAGGTGATGTGGTTGTAAATGTTGTGATTAATTCATTAATTATCATCGGTGGTATTGGTTTTGTTGTGTGGGATGATATTACAACTAATGGTCCGCATTTCAAAAAATACAGACTTCATACCAAAATCGTACTTGTTACCACGGCTTTTTTATTGCTTTCTGGGACGTTACTGTTTTATATAACCGAATATAACAATACCATGAAAGGTATGAATGTGGGAGAACGTATACTTGCGTCATTTTTTTCGGCAACTACAGCCAGAACTGCAGGTTTTAACAGTGTAGATACGGGAAGCCTTACTTCCGCATCAAAGTTGCTTACCTGTGTGTTAATGTTTATCGGAGGTTCACCGGGTTCTACTGCAGGCGGAATTAAGACAACAACAATTTTTATACTTGTTGTAAGCCTGTGGTCAGGAATAACAGACAGACATAAGACCGCAGTATTTAAGAGAAGATTTGAAGACGATGCCATTAAAAAGGCAAGTACAGTTTTTACCCTAAATATGTTTCTTGCTATTTTTGCATTGTTTACGATTCTTGCAATAACTGATCTGTCACTTTCAGATGTAATGTTTGAGGTGTTCTCAGCAATAGGAACCGTTGGTATGACAACAGGCATTACGAGGGATTTGAGCAGTGCGGCAAGAATTATAATAATGGTATTGATGTTCTGCGGCAGGGTAGGAAGTCTTTCTTTTGCCCTTACATTTTTACAGGGTAAAAAAGACCCTCCGGTATATTATCCGGAAGAAGAAATATCAGTAGGTTAATAAGAAAGGGATAATAAAATGAAATCATTTTTAATAATAGGTATGGGCAATTTCGGACATTATCTTTGTCAGGAGCTGGCAAAGTACGATTGCGAAATAATGATAATAGATAATGTGGAAGAGAGAGTTGACGATATGCTTCCGTATGTTACTTCCGCAAAAATAGGCGACTGTACCAACATGGAAGTGCTTGAAAGTCTTGGAGTAAGCAATTTTGATGCCTGTTTTATTTGTGTAGGAGATAATTTCCAGAATTCACTGGAGATAACAAGTCTTGTAAAAGAACTTGGCGGCAAACTTGTAATAAGCAGGGCAGTCAGGGATTTACATGCGAAGTTTCTTTTAAGAAATGGTGCAGACCGTGTAATCCATCCTGAAAGGGATGTTGCTGAGAGAATTGCCAAATCCTACAGTAATTCACTTATTTTTGACTATATTGAACTTGATAAGAAAAATTCAATTTATGAAATCACACCGTTTGAGGAATGTATAGGAAAAACTATCAAAGAGGTAAATTTCAGAACAAAATATGGTGCCAATATTATCGGTATTAAAAAGGAAGGCGTTCCTATGATAATGCCCACCGCAGATTATATTTTTAAAAAGGACGAACATTTATTGGTTGTTGGAGAAACAGAAAAAATGGATAAAATACTCTGATAATCAGAACAAATTTTCTGTAAAGAAAAAATACTTGACAGGTAGCTGAAGTTTATGTATTATAGCTAAGGTGAGTTGAGGCAAGGAGACACTATGGAGAAAATTTTTGAGCAGGCAATGCTTTATGATTTTTATGGTGAACTGCTTAAGGATAATCAGAAGGAAGTTTTTGAAAACTATGTTCTTGATAATCTGTCACTCAGTGAAATAGCTGAAGAACGCAATATCAGCAGACAGGCAGTGTATGATATGATTAAGCGCGCAGACAGGGCACTCAATGAATATGAGGATAAGTTACATCTTTTGGAAAAGTTTCTTACAATTAAGGAAGATGTTAACAGGATTCATATAATTTCCAAGCAACTTACTGACAGCAGAGACAGGGAACTGGCAACTCAGATTGTATCAATTACAGACAAAATATTAGATGAGTTATAGGAGATTTTTTGATGGCTTTTGACAGTTTATCAGAAAAATTACAGAATATATTTAAGAAGCTCAGAGGCAAGGGACGTCTTTCTGCTGATGATGTTAAGACAGCTATGAAGGAAGTTAAGATGGCACTTTTAGAGGCCGATGTTAACTTCAAGGTTGTTAAGCAGTTCGTAAATACGGTATCCGAAAGAGCAGTGGGACAGGATGTTATGTCAAGTCTTACGCCCGGACAGATGGTTATTAAGATTGTTAATGAAGAAATGGTTGCACTTATGGGAAGTGAAACAACAGAGATTTCTTTTGTACCGGGTGCGGCACCTACTGTCATTATGATGGCAGGTTTACAGGGTGCTGGTAAGACAACCACAACAGCTAAGATAGCAGGTAAGCTTAAAGAGAAAGGAAAGAGACCTTTACTTGTTGCCTGCGATGTTTACAGACCGGCGGCAATCAAACAGCTTCAGATTAATGGTGAGAAGCAGGGTGTTCCTGTGTTTGAGATGGGTGATAACAATAAGCCTGTTGATATAGCCAAGGCAGCACTTGCTCATGCACAGAAGAATAACAATAATGTTGTTATTCTGGATACAGCCGGACGTCTTCATGTGGATGAAGATATGATGAATGAGCTTAAAGAGATTAAGGAAGCCGTGAATGTTCATCAGACAATCCTTGTTGTGGATGCCATGACAGGTCAGGATGCGGTTAATGTAGCATCTACTTTTAATGAACAGATTGGCATTGATGGTGTTGTTTTAACTAAGTTAGATGGTGATACCAGAGGCGGTGCTGCTTTATCAATTAAGGCAGTTACCGGAAAGCCTATTTTATATATTGGTATGGGAGAGAAACTTTCGGATCTTGAACAGTTTTATCCCGACAGAATGGCGTCAAGAATACTCGGTATGGGTGATGTGCTTACTCTTATTGAGAAAGTACAGGCGGATTTTGACGAAGAAAAAGCTAAAGAGATGGAAAGAAAATTAAAGAAATCGGAGTTCGATTTTAATGATTATCTTGAATCTTTTAGGCAGGTCAAGAAACTTGGCGGAATCGGAAAGATGCTTAATATGATGCCCGGTATGAATTCCCAGATGAAGAATGCGGCGGACAACGTAGATGAGAAGCAGATTGCGAGAGTTGAAGCGATTATTTATTCAATGACTCCCGCAGAAAGAGCTAATCCCAAGCTTTTAAATCCATCACGAAAAAATAGAATTGCAAGAGGTGCAGGCGTTGATATAGCCGAAGTCAACCGACTTGTAAAACAACAGGAGCAGATGAAGAAGATGATGAAGCAGCTTCCTGGAATGATGGGTGGCAAATTTGGTAAAAAGGGCAGGTTTAACTTACCTTTTTAATATAAACTAATTATTTTATTTATTTTAGGAGGCTAATAACAATGGCAGTTAAAATCAGATTAAGAAGAATGGGTCAGAAGAAGAATCCTTTTTATAGAATTATCGTTGCTGATTCAAGATCACCAAGAAACGGAAGATTTATCGAAGAAATCGGAACATATGATCCTAATACAGATCCAAGTACATTCAATGTAGATGAAGAACTTGCAAAGAAATGGCTCGCAAATGGTGCACAGCCAACTGAAGTTGTAGGCAAAATCTTCAAACTTGCCGGAATCGAAAAATAAATAGACACTCTTTATGTGTAAGGAGGTATTTCAGATGAAGGAATTAGTTGAAGTAATTGCAAAAGCGCTTGTAGACAATCCTGATGAAGTAGTAGTTACTGAAACTGTTAAAGACAAAGCAACTATTATTGAACTAAAAGTTGCAAAGTCCGATATCGGTAAAGTAATCGGAAGACAGGGTAGAATTGCTAAGTCGATACGTTCAGTTGTTAAGGCGGCTGCAACAAAAGAAGATAAGAAAGTTATCGTTGATATAATGTAAAATATTAAGCTGTCCGCAAAGGGCAGCTTTTTGTTATAAACACGGAGGATTAATGGAAGATTTATTAAGAGTAGGTGTCATTACATCGCCCCATGGAATTGCAGGGGAAGTTAAAGTATATCCCACCACGGATGATCCGATGAGATTTAAAAATCTGAAAGAATGTATTTTAAAAAGCAACAGGGAAATGCTTAACCTTCATGTTGCCGGAGTTAAATTCCAAAAGAATCTTGTTATATTGAAATTCAAAGAATTTAATAACATTAATGAGGTTGAAAAATATCGTCAGGCAGAACTATATGTGACAAGGGAAAATGCCATTAAGCTTGAGGAAGGCGAATATTTTATATGTGACTTAATCGGATTAAAGGTAATAGATGAATTTGGCAAAACAATCGGTGAATTAACAGATGTAATACAGACCGGAGCCAACGATGTATACGAAGTAACAACTCCGGAAAGAAAAAAATATCTTTTTCCTGTAATAAAAGAATGTATACTTAATGTTGATCTTGACGAAGGTATTGTAACCGTTCATATTATGAAAGGACTTCTTGATTTATGATGAATTTTCATGTGCTGACTTTATTTCCGGAAATGGTTTTAAATGGACTTAATACAAGCATAACCGGCAAAGCTGTAAAAAACGGTCTTATAAATATTGAAGCAACGGATATAAGGAATTATTCCAAGGATAAACATAATCATGTGGATGATTATCCTTACGGCGGAGGAGCCGGTATGGTAATGCAGCCTATGCCCGTATATGATGCATATATTGATGCCGTTAAGAATATGAAAGGAACAAAAAGAGTAATATATCTGACTCCACAGGGAAAAGTTTTTAACCAGAGAATGGCAGAAGAGTTCGCAAAAGAAGAAAATCTTATCTTCTTATGCGGACATTACGAGGGAATAGATGAGCGCGTTCTTAATAAGATTGTTACTGACGATGTCTCTATAGGCGACTATGTGCTTACAGGAGGAGAACTTGCAGCAATGGTTATGATAGATGCTATTTCAAGAAAAGTTGACGGTGTTCTAAATAACAGCGAATCTTCTGAGATAGAAACTTTTTATGACAATCTTCTGGAATATCCTCAATATACAAGACCAGAGGTGTGGGAGGGCGAAAGAGTTCCTGAGGTTCTTCTTTCCGGAAACCACGGCAAAATAGAAGAATGGCGCAGACAGAAATCTATCGAAAGAACCTGCGACTTCAGACCGGATTTACTTGCCAAGGCAAACCTTAGCGATAAGGATAAAAATTATCTGGCGGAATATAAAAGCAAAAAAAATTAATATAGATTATAGTTGACATGTTTTTTGATAGGTGGTATTTTATTAAAAACGAGTTGTAGTGAAATACTACAACATAATTAAGGAGGGATATCATGGCGTGCACGAATGTCAGGGATGAAAACGGACTGACGGAGGAAGAATACCTGAAGAAATATAAGCCGGGTAAATACGAAAGACCATCAGTAACGGTTGATATGCTGTTATTCGGAATGGATGAGCACTATGATTCACTTAAGCTTCTGCTTATCAGAAGAAAAAATCATCCGTTTATCAATAAATGGGCTTTTCCGGGTGGATTCGTTAATATAGATGAATCAGCATATCATGCAGCCTGCCGGGAGTTAGAAGAAGAAACAGGTCTTAAGGATGTATATATGGAACAGTTATATACATTTACGACACCGGACAGGGACCCAAGAATGAGAGTAATTGATATTGCATATCTTACGCTTTTACAGACCTGCCCTGTAACATCAGGTGATGATGCAAAAGATGCGGCGTGGTTTAATGTTTCACTTAAGAATAATGAGCTTGTTCTTGAAAATGCAGAAAAAAATGTATATATAAAATATTCTCTTTTCAAGAAATCCTTTAAAAACGGAGTGATTGATATTGTAAATTATGACAGGCCGGTACCAAAGACAGAGGAACAACTGGCATTTGACCATGCACAGATACTTGTGGAAAGCATAATGAGACTCCGTAATAAAGTACAATACACAGATATTGCTTTTAACCTTATGTCAGAAGAATTTACAATGACGGATCTTATGAAAGTATATGAAGTTATACTTGATAAGGAAATGTACAGAAAGAATTTCAGGGATAAGATGAAATTAAAGACTGTGGCTACAGGAAATACAGGTTATTCGAAGTCTACCAACGGAACGACACCATCCGAGTTGTACAGATACGAGCCGCATGAAATATGAAAGGAACAGAGTTTATGAGAGTTTTGACAGTGGTGGATATGCAGAATGACTTCATCACAGGCACACTTGGCAATAAAGAGTGTCAGGCAGTTGTCGGTAATGTGGTTAATGTTATAAATACAGGTAATTATGACAAAATAATAGCAACAAGAGATACACACTTTGAAGGATATCTTAATACTCAGGAAGGGAAAAAACTTCCTGTGGAACACTGTATAATCAATACAGAGGGATGGGAGATACAAAAAGATGTGGAAGCAGCCCTTGAAGCAAATAAAGATAAGGTAACCTATATTAATAAAATAACCTTTGGCAGTACAGAATTATCAGAAATAATTAAAGAACTTGGAATTGACAACGAAGAACTTACAGTAGATTTTGTTGGTGTATGTACCGGAATATGTATTATCAGCAATGCAATAATAAGTAAAGCTTTTGCACCCGGAGCTGATATTCGCGTTATAGAAAGTGCCTGTGCCTGCGTAACACCTGATTCACATAAAAATGCAATTGAAGCAATGAAGTTATGTCAGATAGACATAATCTGAAATATAAGGAGAAAATATTATGAGATTTAAACCGGCAGTCACAAGTCTTTTGGAAACAGACCTTTATAAATTTTCAATGGGTCAGGCAATTTTTCATCAGTTCAGCGACTATAAAACAACATGGACATTTAAGTGCCGTAATAAGGATGTTCACTTCACTTCCGAAATGGTGGAAGAAATAAGAGAGCAGATAAAGCACTACTGCAATTTGAGGTTTACGGAGGATGAACTTACATATCTTGGAGGAATTACATGGTTTAAAAAATCATATATCGATTTTTTAAGATTATGGCAGCCTCGTTTTGAAGAATTTGTTATAACTGATGACGCTGAATGTGGTTTGTCAATAGAAGCAGGCGGAACATGGTTAAACACATCAATGTATGAAATTCCTATCCTTGCAATCGTAAACGAAGTATATTTCAGAAGTGCATATAACTATGATGATTTAATGGAAAGCTTCAGAAGAAGACTTAATGAAAAAGTTAATAAATTAGTAAGCGGTGAATATAACATAGGTGTATTCAGCGAGTTCGGGCTGAGAAGAAGATTATCCGCAAAAGCTCAGGATTTGGCAGTAAAAACACTTGCTGACAGAAGCAAGGAATTTCCACGGAACACCAGATATGTAGGAACTTCCAATGTATATCTTGCAAAAAAATATAATCTTGCACCTGTAGGAACAATGGCACATGAATGGATAATGTGTGTAGGGCAGGGTAATCATAAGCACAATCCCGCATATTCCAACTGGTATGCCCTTGATGCATGGGTAAAAGAATACGGTATTTTAAACGGAACGGCTCTTACGGATGCAATAACAACAGATTGCTTTTTAAGAGATTTCAGACTTACATATGCAACACTTTTCAGTGGAGTACGCCATGACAGCGGTGACCCATTTGTCTGGGGAGACAAGATGATAAAACACTACGAAACCCTTGGTATAGATGCAAAATCCAAAACCCTTCTTTTCAGCGACAGTCTTGATTTTGAAAGAGCAACGAAACTTAATGAGTATTTCAGCGGCAGAGCAAAAGTAGCTTTTGGAATAGGAACATACTTATCAAATGATACGGATGTTCCGGCTCTTAACATCGTTATGAAAACAACGGAATGTAATGGAATGGATGTTGCAAAAATATCTGATACACCGGGCAAGGGAATGTGCAAGAATCCGGAATATGTTGAGTATCTCCAAAGATGTATCGACTGGAGAATGAAACACTGAAAAAAAGACTTGCAATTTATATATTAATATGATAATTTATAATAGTTATATTAAGTGGCGGTCCGCTGTTACCGTGGTAGTATTTAAGAACGTCATATTTTAGGAGGATTTTACAATGAACGATATCATCAAGAATATCGAAGCTGCTCAGATGAAGCAGAGCGTACCTGAATTCAGAGTAGGAGATACAGTTAAGGTATCTGCTAAGATTAAAGAAGGAAACCGTGAGAGAATCCAGGTTTTTGAAGGAACTGTTATTAAGAGACAGGGCGGAAGCAATCGTGAGACATTCACAGTAAGAAAGCTTTCTAATGGTGTCGGAGTAGAGAAGACATGGCCATTACACTCACCATTCGTTGAAGACATTACAGTTGTAAGACGTGGTAAGGCTAGAAGAGCTAAATTATTCTACTTAAGAGGCAGAATTGGTAAAGCAGCTAAGGTTAAAGAAATTGTTAAATAATTTTTTGCTTTGAATCAGAAAATGAGCGCGATAGATGGAAGCTTTATCTATCGCGTTTTTTTCATAATGTTTTGAGGAGAAAACATGGTAGGATTTAAGAAAAGAGAAATTGTATACAGACCTTTTGAGACTGTATTTAAAATTATAACAGACATAGTAATGATTATATGTTTCACATACCTTATTGTAATTGCTTTTTTTGATAAAATAACGATTACAGGACATTCGATGAACAATACATTACAGAATAACCAGACGGTGATTCTTAATACGATTGCATATTCTCTAAAAGCACCGGAAAGGTATGACCTTATTGCATTTAAAACAGGCAAAAAAGATAATACCTCAATATATGTAAGGCGTGTTATAGGACTTCCCGGTGAAACAGTGCAGATACAGGATGGCAGAATATATATAGATGGTAAAGAACTCACAGAAGATATCTGTAATGAAGAGATATATAATGCAGGATTTGCGGCAGAGCCTGTAAAATTAGGCTATGATGAGTTTTTTGTACTTGGAGACAACAGAAACAACAGTGACGACAGCAGATATTCCAATATCGGAACGGTAAAAAGAGATATGATTATCGGCAAACCGTGGTTACGGATAAAGCCTGCATCAGATTTCGGAAAGATAAAATATAAAACAGAAAAGAATGGAAGTGATAGTAATGGAGGAGAATAAAGCCTCTTTTAACTGGTATCCCGGTCATATGACCAAAGCAAAGAGAATGATGCAGGAGGATATCAAGTTTAATGATATTGTCATAGAGCTTATTGATGCGAGGATTCCAATGTCCAGCAGAAATCCCGATATAGATGACCTTGCAAAAAATAAATACAGACTTATTTTACTTAATAAGTCAGACCTTGCAGATGAAAGAGTGACCGTAAAATGGGTTGAATTTTTTGAAAAACAGGGAATAAAGGTTATTAAACTGGATTCAAGACAGCGAAGCGGGATGAAATCCGTTAATAATGCTATTCTTGAAGTTTGTAAAGAAAAAATAGAAAGAGACAGAAAAAGAGGAATCATTAACCGCCCCGTGAGGGCTATGATAGTCGGAATACCTAACGTTGGTAAATCAACATTTATAAATTCTTTTGCAGGTAAAGCCTGTGCAAAGACAGGTAATAAACCGGGTGTCACAAAGGGAAAACAATGGATAAGGCTTAATAAAACGGTAGAACTGCTTGATACACCGGGAATTCTGTGGCCGAAATTCGATAACGAAAAAATAGCCAATGATCTGGCTTTTATTGGTTCAATCAATGACCAGATTCTTAATCTTACAGAACTCAGTCTTAAATTTATTGAATCCGTAAAAAATGACTATGCTGGTATTTTTACCTCAAGATATGATATAGAAGAGAAAGACGACGGTGTTACAATGCTTGGAGATATTGCTATTGCAAGAGGATGTCTTAAAAAGGGCGGAGAACCTGACTATGATAAAGCGGCAGCCCTTATTTTTGATGACTTCCGTTCCGGTAAACTGGGAAAAATTTCTATTGAGAAACCGGAGGATTACATTTCATGACAAAAGCAGAAAGACTTGAAGCAGAAATAAAGCGTACAGAACTTATGAAGGAATTTGACAGGGAGTATAAGATATACGGAACTATATGCGGCATAGACGAGGCTGGACGAGGACCTCTTTGCGGACCTGTGGTGGCTGCTGCCGTTATTTTGCCGGATGAGTACAATATTTTATACATAAATGATTCCAAAAAACTAAGTGAAACAAAGAGGGAAGAAGTATATAAAGAAATTGATAAATATGCGGTTGCTTACGGAGTGGGAATAGTCTCTCCAGAAAGAATAGATGAGATAAATATATTACAGGCAACTTATGAAGCAATGAGAACAGCTATTCATAAATTGAGTGTAACACCCGATATATTATTAAATGATGCAGTAACAATACCAATGGTGGATATTAAGCAGGTACCTATTATAAAAGGTGATGCAAAAAGCCAGTCCATTGCTGCAGCAAGTATTGTGGCAAAAGTAACAAGGGACCATCTTATGGAAGAATATGATAAGTTATATCCTGAATATGGATTTGCAAAACATAAAGGATACGGAACGGCAGCTCATATTAAAGCCATTAAAGAATACGGCCCATGTCCGATTCATCGCAGGACTTTTATTAAGAACTTTATTTAATCAGCAGAAAGGGTGTTAAATTACATGAATATTAAAACTGTAAATAATACAACAGGAATAACTAATGCCAATGTTAATTTAGCACAAAATTCAGGCTCTGCAGACAGAACACAGATTACGGTTCCTTCCGGTCTGTCTCCCATTGAAGCAGGAAAAGCACTTTTAATGCAGTTAAGCACAGGAGACAGACTCACGGGAGAAATTATCGATATAACCCCCAACAACATTACAATTTCATTAAATGACAGCGTTACTGTTAAGGCAACACTGGCGGATTCGTTATCCTATAATATAGGCGATATAGCTTCCTTTACAATTAAGGATATTAATAAAGAACAGGTTGTTCTTAAAGCCGGTACCAATACTAACAGAAATCTTTTTAACGACCAGACAATTACGTCCGCACTTAAAAATGCAGGGCTTCAGGTTAATGAAGTCACTGTCTCGCTTGTAAAAGAGATGATGTCCCATGAACTTCCTATTACATCCGACAGCATTAACCATTATATGAATCTTTTGACGGAATCCTCCATAGCAAGTCCCAAAGATGTGATTTACCTAGAGGGCATGCATGTTGAAGTAACCGATGAGAACGTACAGGCGTTGCATGATTATTATGATTTCGATAGGGGAATGACAGGCAATGTGACGAAACTTACGGATGATCTTTACGGAATGTTAAACAGCCTCCCTTCATCGGTTTCGGATGCTACGGTGACACTTTTAAGCAATTTTATTTCTTCATTTACGCCTGAAATATCTGAACCGGTAATGATGGGGAATTCTGTGGATGCCAAGGAATTACAGAAGCTTTCCGAGGTTTTGCTTAATGGTGATAACGGAGAGGATGCTAATACGATGCTGCAGGAATTTGCAGGACAGGTAGCAGAGGGTAAAATATCTTCAAAAGAATTTTTCAACAGGATAATTGATTTTTATAAAGATGGTTTTATTTCACCTGATAAATTTAAAGAAATCGTATCATTAAAAGGAACTGAAAATATACTTAAAGATTTTGTCAGACAGGAAATGTTTCTTAATCCTTCAGATATAAGCAAGGAAAATATTAAGAAGCTGTATTCTAAAGTGCTTCAGGATACGGAAACTTTATCATCCAGATTTCAAGGCATAAAGTTTGCTGAAAATATGCTTAATACCAATACACAGATTAAAAATGACGTATCCTTTTTGAATCAGGCAAATAATTTTATGAATTTTGTGCAGATTCCACTTCGCATGAGTGGACATGAAGGCCATGGCGATTTGTATGTGTACAAAAATAACAGAAAAAAAATAGAGGATAAGGATGAGTTGAAAGCACTTTTACATCTTGATATGGACAATCTCGGACCCATGGATGTATTTGTTTTGTTAAAAGCCAATAATGTAACCACTAACTTTAAGGTGGCAAGCGATGATATTTTAGCATATATTGAGGAGCATATATCAGAACTTAATGAGAGACTCAATGCTCTGGGTTACAGCGTGACAAGCACTGTTACGTCTGATAAGGAAAAATATTCTTTTGTAAAATCTGTAATGGAGGAGGAATTTCCATCGGTTGAAATAAAACGTTTCAGCTTTGATGTGAGAACGTAAGCCATGGCTGAAGAAGAGAAAAAAAGAAAACAGGCGATAGCCATACAGTATAATCCCGATGAGGTTGCACCTAAAATTCTGGCTTCCGGAACAGGAATTATAGCTGATAAAATAATCGAAAAGGCAAAGTCAAGTGATGTTCCGTTATACGAGGATAATAAGCTTGCCAACACATTGTCAAAACTTGATATTGGGGAATACATACCACCGGAATTATACAGTATTGTTGCGGAAATACTTGTTTTTGTTGATAATCTTGATAAAATAAAAGGAAAGATACGTGACAGAAAATAAAAGACAAACCGGCAGTTTTTATGAAGATAAGGCAGCAGAATATTTAGAGAGTATTGGATATGACATACTCTGTCGTAATTTTTATGGTAAAGGCGGAGAAATAGATATTGTAGCCAAGGATAATGAGGCTCTTGTATTTGTGGAAGTAAAATATCGAAGCTCCGTAAGATACGGTTTCCCTGAAGAAGCGGTTGACCACAGAAAGCAGTATAGGATAAGAAAAACGGCAATGCTCTATATTGCCAGAAATGGAAAATCTTTTGACTGTCCTATAAGATTTGATGTCATATCAATATTAGGAACAAAAATAACACATATAAAGGATGCTTTTTAATGAATATAAATTTTTATGATTTCAGTAATACTACCAAAATACAGGGAACGGTTCCTCATATTACATTCAATAACCTTAATGGAATTGATTTTATAAAACATGGTTTTTCAACAAGACTCGGAGGAGTAAGCAAAGGCATATATTCCTCAATGAACCTTTCATTTACAAGGGGCGATGATGAAAAAGCCGTGTCCCGCAATTTTGAGATAATAGGCAATGAGCTTGATATGGACGTTAATTCCATGGTATATGCAATGCAGACGCATACAACCAATGTAATGAAGGTTACTAAAGAACATTGCGGAATGGGTGTTACAAGGGAACGCAATTTTTCAGATGTTGACGGACTTATAACCAATGAACCGGGTGTTACGCTTGTTACATCATACGCTGACTGTGTCCCTTTGTTTTTTGCAGATACAAGAAATAAAGCAATAGGTTTGTCTCATTCGGGCTGGCGTGGAACGGTGGGAAACATTGCAGATGTTACTGTTAAAATGATGGAAAAAGAATACAATACCGACCCTGCGGATATTGTTGCTTTTATCGGTCCTTCCATATGTCATAACTGCTATGAGGTATCTGAGGATGTGGCGGAACAGTTTGCGAAGGCCTACGGCACAGAGGTTTTTGAAGATATATTGTATATAAAAGACAACGGCAAATTCAAGCTTGATTTATGGAGAGCTAATTACAGAAACTTTATAAATGCGGGTATACTTCCTGAAAATATAGGGATAACTGATATATGTACATGCTGTAACAGTGACCTTTTATTTTCACATCGTGCAAGTAAAGGCATGCGTGGCGGTATGTGCGGATTTTTAACAATTAAAGGAGAATAACAGATGAGTACAAGAGCAGATGAAGCGGTAAACAGAAAACATTGCGGACATAACTGTTCACAGGCGGTTGCCTGTGCATTTTGTGATTACACGGGATTAGATGAAGAAACCTTAAAAGAAACAACACAGGCTTTTGCTGTGGGCATGGGAACAATGGAGGGTAACTGCGGTGCTCTTACAGGTGCAGGCATTGTCCTCGGACTTGCCAACAAAGACCCTCGTAAGACTTTTTCCGATGTCAGAAATATAATGATGGAATTTAAAGACAGAAACGGAACTGTTATCTGTAAGGAACTAAAAGGAACCGAAACAGGACATGTTGTAAGGGAATGTGATGACTGTATAAGAGATGCTGTGGAGTTTCTTGAAGAAAGGCTTCAGAAGTAGAAAAGAAAGTATTACCTGGAGACACACAGCAATCTTAAATTTGCCATGAGTTTATATGATATATTATAGATAAAAATAAGGCACTGGGTATTTTATTTGATTTAAAAAAATGATAAAATAACCGGTATGAATTAAATATTGAAAGAGGAAGAAAATGGAAGAAATAAATGAAATCCAAAGCTATATAGTGAATGGATATGTTTTTGAAACCAAAACAGAATATAACGAAGCTGTTCAGGAAAAAAAGGCAATTAAATATTTAAGTTCGGAACTCAATCTCTCCAATATTGAAAAGACTTATAAGCTTTATTGTGAACTTATAGAAAAAAAGATATTCAAGACCCCGGTGGGTATGGATTACCTTAAAAAGCTAAGAGATGTTGTTATAAAAAGCGGAAATTATAAAGCAGAAGATATTATGCCGATACCGGTAAAGACAACGGGTCACATGGAAAAAGAGCGTGTAGAGAAATACATAAGTACCAAATACGAAACTACCGTAAAGCAATATGAATCCGAAAAAAAGAAAATGAAGAGCAGACTATCCACTTCAATTCTTTTTAATATAGTGCTTGTTGCTGTGGTAATTGCAATGTTTATAATAACAAAAAACAGCGACTCGCCTAATATCCTTAATTATGAACGTGTAATTCAGGATAAATATTCTTCATGGCAAAGTGAACTTAACGAAAAGGAACAGGAACTTAAAGAGCTTGAATGGAAAATTAACCATCCGGAGGAATGATTTCACAGAAAAGACAAATATTGATTATAAAATATGAAAAACGGAGGTGCCTATGAACAATAAAATACTTGTCGTTGATGACGAAAGCAGAATAAGAAAAATAATCAGGGACTTTCTTGTAAGGGAAGGTTATGTAGTATGTGAAGCTGAAGACGGTGAAGCGGCACTTGATATTTTTTGCTCAAACAATGATATAGACCTTATAATTATGGATGTAATGATGCCGAAAATGGACGGATGGCAGCTTTGTAAGGAAGTAAGAAAATTATCGAAAGTACCTATTCTTATGCTTACAGCTAAAAGTGAGGAACAGGATGAACTCAAAGGGTTTGAGTTGGGCGTTGACGAATATATTTCCAAGCCTTTCAGTCCGAAGATATTAACCGCAAGGGTTAATGCACTTTTAAGAAGGACTACCGGAGATAATGAAGAGATACTTGATATAGCCGGAATAACAGTTAATAAAATAGCACATACGGTAACTATTGACGGAAAAGAAATAGATTTAAGTTTTAAAGAATTTGAACTTCTTACATATTTTATGGAAAACAGAGGCATAGCACTTTCAAGGGAAAAAATCCTCAATAATGTATGGAATTATGATTATTACGGCGATGCAAGAACAATAGATACTCATGTCAAAAAACTCAGAAGTAAAATGGGTGAAAAAGGCAAATTTATATCGACAATATGGGGAATGGGTTACAAATTTGAAGCATGATTGTAAAAAAGGTTGACATTTTTAAAAGAAAATAGTAGCATAAATTCCTATAAGGGCTAGATGCCTTAAAAGGAGGAAACAATTATGAAAAAGATGAAGAAATTCGTTGCATTAGCAGCAGTAGCTTCTCTTGCAGCAGCTACATTTGCAGGATGTGGCAAGAGTGAAGGAAATGGTTCATCAAACACCGGCTCAGATGTTTGGAAAATTGGTAGTATCGGACCAACTACAGGTACAGAAGCTATTTATGGCAACGCTGTAAAGAACGGTGCAAGCATTGCAGTTGATGAAATCAACAAGGCAGGCGGAATCAACGGTTACAAGATTGAGTTCAGCTTTGAAGACGATCAGGCAGACCCTGAACTTGCAGCTAATGCTTACAATGCACTTAAGGACAAGGGAACACAGATACTTTTAGGAACAGTTACATCAGGTTCATGTGAAGCTGTTGTAGGTCTTACAGCAGAAGACAATATGTTCCAGCTTACACCATCTGCATCAGCTCAGTCAGTTATCGCAGGTGATAATGTATTCCAGGTATGTTTCACAAACCCTAGCCAGGGTTCAGCTTCAGCTCAGTACATCGGTGAGAATAAGTTAGCTACTAAAGTAGGTATCATTTATGACAGCTCAGATGTATATTCAACAGGTGTTTTTGAAAAATTCGTTGAAGCAGCTAAGTCACAGGATTTTGAAATTGTATCAACTCAGTCATTTACTAAGGACACTAAGACAGACTTCTCAGTACAGGTTCAGTCTTGTAAGGATGCAGGCGCTGATTTGGTATTCCTTCCAATTTATTATACAGAAGCTTCTTTAATTCTTACAGAAGCTAACAGCACAGGATATAAGCCTATATTCTTTGGATGTGATGGTCTTGACGGAATTTTTGGTGTAAAGAACTTTAATAAAGAACTTGCAGAGGGCGTAATGCTTTTAACTCCATTCTCAGCAGATGCTACAGATGAAAAAACAGTATCTTTTGTTAAAACATACAAAGAACTTTACAATGATGTTCCTAACCAGTTCGCAGCAGATGCGTATGACGGTGTATATGTTCTTAAGGCAGCAATTGAAAAGGCAGGTCTCAAGCCGGATGCTTCAGTAGCTGATGTTAATGAAGCTTTAAAGAAAGCAATTACCGAAATTACAGTTGATGGACTTACCGGTGCCGGCATGAAATGGGAAGCATCAGGTGAAGTAAGTAAAGCACCAAGAGCTGTTGTAATTAAAGATGGTACATACGTTTCAGCAAAATAATATTTTTTTTAAAGACTATGGGCAGAGAGGCATAAAGTGGTCTCTCTGTCTTTATTGTTATAAGGTAGAATATCCGGGATTTCCGGTAAATAAATGGACGAGGTGAACTCATGAGTAGTTTTTTTACTTATGTATTTAATGGTATAAGCTTAGGCAGTGTATATGCGATTATTGCATTGGGATATACTATGGTTTATGGTATTGCCAAAATGCTTAATTTTGCCCATGGCGACGTTATTATGATAGGAGGATATGTCCTCTTTAGTATGATATATGGTAGTGGAACCAATGTATTTGCTGCATTGATTGTTGCTATGGTAGTGTGTACTGTCCTTGGCGTAGTAATAGAAAAAGTTGCATATAAACCACTTAGGGAGGCGTCATCACTTGCTGTACTTATTACAGCAATTGGTGTAAGTATTCTTCTCCAGAACATTGCCCAGCTCATATTTACATCCCAGCCTAAAATGTTTAGAAATCCAATAAAACTTGGCAGTGTAAAGATGTTCGGTGCTAATATCGAGGGCTCCACGATTTTAATGATTGTATTAGGAATTATTATTGTGGTGGCATTATCAATATTTATCAGGAAGACAAAAACAGGACGTGCTATGTTAGCTGTTTCAGAGGATAAAGATGCTGCGAAGTTAATGGGTATTAATGTTAATACTACAATTACAATAACATTTGCAATCGGATCTGCGCTTGCAGCACTTGCAAGTCTCCTTATGTTTAACGCCTATCCAAGTCTTATCCCTACATCGGGCTCTATGCCGGGCATTAAGGCCTTTGTAGCTGCTGTATTTGGTGGAATAGGATCAATTCCCGGTGCAATGGTCGGCGGGATTGTGCTTGGTATAATAGAAGTATTAAGTGGTGCTTACATTCCTAATGGAACAAAGCTTGCTAATGCTATTGTATTTGTTGTATTGATAGTTGTTCTCATTTTTAAGCCAACTGGTCTGTTTGGCAAAAAGATTAAAGAGAAAGTGTAGGTGAAGATACATGAAAAAATTAAAACTTAAAAAAACTACACTTACAACAGTAATTACAATAATCGCAATTGTTATTGCTTATTTTGTTATGAATACACTTAATAATTCCGGTGTACTTTCAAATGTTATGTCAGGCCTGCTTGTCAGAATATGTGTTTGGTCTATAATGGCTGTATCACTTAATCTTGTAGTAGGTATTTTAGGCGAACTTAGTCTTGGACACGCAGGATTTATGTATGTAGGTGCATTTACGGGTTCGCTTTTTACACAGATAACTGCGGATATGATATCTAATGATTTATTAAGATTTGTAATAGGAATACTTATAGGCGCAGTTACAGCAGCAATTTTCGGTATTCTTATAGGTTCTGCAGTATTAAGACTTCAGGGAGACTATCTTGCTATAGTTACACTTGCTTTTGGAGAGATTATAAAAGGAATTTTAGGAACTATTATCGTTGCATTTGACAGCAAAGGTTTCCATTTTTCACTGAACAATACGACTGACCTTATAGAAAAAGGTGTTAAATCCGAGGACATTATAGTAAAGGGTTCCCAGGGTATTTTGAAAATCCAGAGGAGCAGTACTTTTCTTATCGGTATAATTCTTTTAATAATTACCGTACTTATTGTTATGAATTTATCTGATTCACGTTCGGGTCGTGCTATTAAAGCTGTAAGGGACAATAGGATTGCTACAGAGACGGTCGGTATCAATATTTCCAAATTCAGATTACTTGCATTTACGATATCGGCAGCATTAGCAGGTGTTGCGGGCGTATTATATTCACATAACTTAGGAATGTTACAGCCTTCAAAGTTTGATTTTAATACGTCTATTAATGTACTTGTTATGGTTGTTCTTGGCGGAATGGGTAATATTCCGGGATCTATCGTTGCTGCTATCGTATTGACGATTCTTCCGGAAAAGATGCGATTCCTCAATGATTATCGTATGATTATTTATGCTGTTGTACTTATTGTACTTATGATTTTCACATGGAATCCAAAATGTATTGAATTACGTAAAGAAATTTCAGCAAAATTCAAATCATTCTTTTCAAAGAAAAAACCGGTTGAAGAGGAGGTTCATTAATTATGGAAACACAGGATATAATGTTGAATGTTAATAACATAGGAATCTCTTTTGGCGGCTTACAGGCTGTAGATAATTTTAATCTTAAGATTAAAAAGGGAGAACTTTACGGACTTATCGGACCTAACGGAGCAGGTAAAACAACCGTATTTAACCTTTTGACAGGTGTATATAAACCTGATTCAGGGAAAATAGAGCTTGGTGGAGAAGATATAACCGGTAAGAGCGTAGTACAGATTAACAAAGACGGAATTGCAAGAACTTTCCAGAACATCAGATTGTTTAATAAGTTGTCTGTACTTGATAATGTTAAAATCGGCTTACACAATATTTATAAATATTCTACAATTGCAGGTATTTTTAAGCTGCCAAGTTATTTCAAAAACGAAAGGCTTATGAATGAACGTGCAATGGAATTATTGAAGGTATTTGAACTTGACGAAGAGGCAAATACAATATCTGCCAACCTCCCATACGGTAAACAGAGAAAACTTGAGATGGCAAGAGCTATGGCAACTAACCCTAAACTTTTATTGCTTGATGAGCCGGCTGCGGGAATGAACCCTAATGAGACAATGGAACTCGTTAAAACTATTGCTTTTATCAGAGATAACTTTGATATGACAATTTTACTTATTGAACATGATATGAAGCTTGTTTCAAGTATATGTGAAGAACTTACGGTTCTTAATTTCGGTAAAGTTCTCACACAGGGACCTACAAGCGAAGTCCTTAATAATCCTGAAGTAATTAAGGCATATCTTGGCGATTAGGAGGAAATAAATATGGCTTTATTGGAAATTGAAAATCTCGAAGTTAACTACGGAATGATTAAAGCATTAAAAGGTGTTTCCTTTGAAGTAAATAAAGGTGAAATAATAGCCCTTATTGGTGCTAACGGAGCAGGCAAAACAACAACATTGCATGCTATTTCCGGTATTTTACCTTCTACATCAGGCAAAATTATATATAATGGACAGAATATAACTAAAACACCGGCTCACAAGATTGTTAAGTTAGGCATTTCACAGGTGCCAGAAGGCAGAAGAGTATTTTCACAGCTTTCGGTATTTGAAAATTTACTTATGGGTGCATATACCAGAAGGGATAAAAGTGAAATTAACGAAGATTTAGAGAAAATATATGAAAGATTCCCAAGACTTGAGGAAAGAAAGAACCAGATTGCGGGAACTTTGTCAGGCGGGGAACAGCAGATGCTGGCTATGGGACGTGCACTTATGTCCAAACCTGAGATTATACTTCTTGATGAACCATCGATGGGATTATCACCGATATTTGTATCAGAAATCTTTGATATTATTAAGGCACTTAATGAAGGCGGAACAACAGTACTGCTTGTAGAACAGAATGCCAAAAAAGCATTATCAATTGCAGACAGGGCGTATGTTCTTGAGACGGGAAATATTGTTCTTTCAGGTAAGGCTGAGAACATAATGAATGATGATACAGTAAAAAAAGCATACCTTGGAGAATAAAATTAAAGGCACTATTATTAGTGCCTTTTTGTGATAACAGGAGTTTACCATGAAAAAGATGTCATTGAAATTGAAATTAACATTTTTAATAGCAGCCATAGTTCTTACGGTTGTGGGTGTTATTTGTCTTTTGAATTCTATTTTCTTTGAAAAATATTATATTAAAGACCGTGAAAAAAAACTTGTAAATTCATATAATGAAATGAAAGAAGTTCTGGTAAGCGATGGAATTTCATCTGACAGCGTCAGAAAAAAGATGCTCAGTATAAATGCACTCCATAATATAAATGTTTTTTTAGTTGACAGCAACTGGAAAACAGTATACAGCACACAGAATAATATTGAAAATACATACCGATGGCTGCAACATTTTATTTTCAGTGGGGACAGAGATATTGAATTGATTAAAGAAAACGATAATTATTCAATAAAAAAAGGCAATGATATATCTACGGGCTTATCATATATGGTGATATACGGAAGCATGGAAGATGGTTCACAGCTTGTTATGCAGCTTATAATTGAAAGCATAAAAGAAAATATCAAGATATTTAATAATTTTGTTACCATAACAGGTGCAGTTGTTATGGTTATAAGCATTATATTCGCATATTTTCTTGCTGATAAATTTACAAAACCGATTAAGGAACTTTCAAAGATTGCAGAAGAAATGTCTGAATTGAATTTTGATGCTAAATATACAGGAAAAGCACAAAATGAAATAGGCCAGCTTGGTAAAAGTATTAATTTTATGTCAGACAGCCTTCAGAAGAATATAACAATGTTAAAAACTGCTAATTATGAATTGCAGCTTGATATTGAAGAAAAAACAAAGGCAGCTGACAGGCAGAAAGAATTTTTGTCAAATGTATCCCATGAATTAAAGACGCCTATTGCATTGATTCAAGGATATGCGGAAGGCCTGAAAGAAGGGGTTGCAGCGGATAAAGAAAGCTTTGATTTTTATTGTGATGTTATTATGGATGAGTCCAATAAAATGAATCGTATGGTGAAGAATCTTTTATCCCTTGATCATATTGAGTCCGGACAGAATAATATTAATATCGAAAGGTTTAATCTTACAGAACTGATTAATGAAATATGTAAAGCAAATGAACTAAGACTGGATCAGAAAAATATTGTCTGTGTATCAAAATGCCAGAATGATATTTATGTATGGTATGACAAACTTCAGATAGAAGAGGTTTTTACCAATTTTTATACCAATGCAATTAATCATTCAACGGGTAAAATTAAAATTTCTTTGAAAAAAACAGATGGTAAAGCAAAACTTGAAGTATATAATTCAGGCAATAAAATACCGGAAAATGATTTAACAAGAATATGGGAAAAATTTTATAAAGTTGATAAGGCAAGAACAAGAGAATATGGTGGCAATGGCCTTGGATTATCAATAGTTAAAGCAATATTGGATAACTATGATGTTGAATATGGTGTTTATAATGTTGATGACGGAGTTGTTTTCTGGTGTATGTTTGATTGCGATTAAGGCTTGTTAATAAATATAAAAAATGATAAAATTGTATTATATTTGTATGGAGGTTTGTTATGAAACGTATTACCAGAATTACTATACCTGTTATATTATCGTGCCTGATATTATCAGGATGTGCGAATAGCATTAAATTATCATCTGAACATAGCGATATAATTGCAGAGTATGCTGCAGGTGCTTTGCTTAAATATTCATATGATTATAAATCAAGATACAAAGATCTGGGTAATGATGTTGTATATGAACCAGAAACAGAGAGTCCAACAACAGAACCTGCAACACAGCCGGCTACAACACCGGGTAATAATGAAGAAACAACATCAGGCAATGATAACACTAATAACTGGAATATCAGTAAAGACCTTGGGTTGGGAGAACTGACTATTGAATATAAAAATTATGTAATTACGTCGGAATATCCTAATGACAGTAGCGCGATGTTTTCATTTACAGCGCAGGAAGGATATACATTTATTGTATTTAATTTTGATATTACCAATAAAGGTGCACAAGATGTTTTATGCAATAATTCAGATGACGAGAAAGTAGTGACACTTAATCTGAACGGAAATACATATTATAATAATTATGCTAATCTTATGCTTAATGACATTACTAATCTTAAAAACGTTACCATTAAAGCGGGTGAGACGCAGGATGGCATATTAGTTTTTATGGTTCCTGAAGATAAAGCGACTGAAATAAAGAGTATTGTACTTACATATAAGGATTGTAAATTAACAGTAAAATGATAGTAATTCATTATAACTTTGAGACATTATAACATTGTTAAAATAATATCAAAAAAGTTGTTGACAACTAAAGTACAAAGTGGTACTATCTCTTTTGTTGGCGCAAGACAGACACTTGCCTGACAAAAATATTTAAAATAATTAAAAAAAGTTGTTGACAACTTACTTTGATTATGATAATATATACAAGCTGTCGC